>Ga0209023_10000055_pt1 | contig 189070 bp, 178 predicted proteins | sample LakOneMetagenome_FD_187468 | JGI IMG/M metagenome (GOLD analysis project Ga0209023, IMG submission 187468) | Freshwater and sediment microbial communities from Lake Erie, Canada (SPAdes) (version 2) | ecosystem: Environmental > Aquatic > Freshwater > Lentic | place: Lake Erie, Canada... | reverse complement strand
TGACGAGCCGAAGCTTCGATGAACTTACCGCCCATGATGCCGATACCGATACATGCACCGATAGCACCCAAACCAATGATCAAACCACAAGCCAGTGCTACGAAAGCGACGTTAGTCATCAAAAACTCCTTAGATATCAAAAAATGAAAAGTTAAAAACAAAGATACGAAAATACTTCAAACTTCTTACCAGCTTTTTAGTGACCTTCGTGGGCCTGGCCGATATACACCAGCGTCAGCATCATGAAAATAAAAGCTTGCAACAACACGATCAGGATGTGGAAGATGGCCCACACCGAACCGGCCGCAACTTGCAATCCAGCCAGCATGACGTTCTGGGCGGTAAAGCCGGTCCAGGTTGCGCCGAGCAGGGCGATCAGCAAGAAGATCAATTCGCCGGCAAACATGTTACCGAACAGTCGCATGGCCAGCGACACCGTTTTTGCTGCGAATTCGATGATGTTCAGGCCGAGGTTGAAGAGCCACAGCGCAGGATGGGCGCCAAACGGGGCGCAGAACAGCTCGTGAATGAAGCCGCCCAGACCCTTGATCTTCAGGTTGTAGTAGATCATCAACGCGAAGATGACCAGTGCCATGCCGAAGGTGCCATTCAGGTCGGCGGTCGGTACGCCACGGAAGTGCGGTTCGGCGCCGTCGTGGCCGACAATGCCAAAGAGTTTGAACAGTCCGGAGAACGTATCGACCGGCAGGAAGTCCATCGAGTTCATCAGGAATACCCAGACGAACACGGTCAGTGCCAGCGGGGCGATGAACGAGCGGTTGCCATGCACGATGGCTTTGGACTGGTCTTCAACCAGTTCGACGACCGATTCAACGGCGCCCTGGAAACGGGAAGGCACACCGGAGGTGGCTTTGCGTGCGGCCAGCCACAGCAGCAAGCCGGTCAGGACCGCCATGATCACCGAGATCAGGATGGTGTCGTAGTGGATGATGCTGAAATCGAAAATGCCATGCTGATGGGCCGAGGCATTGTGACCCAAGTGGTGCTTGATGTACTCGCCGGAAGTTGGCGCGTGAGCGGCGGCTCCTGCCGCAAGTTCTGTCGCTGTTGTCATGTCTGCCTAAACAATAAGATGATGTAACTTTTTAGTGCCACGATGAAACCGCCGATCAAGGCCAGCCAGTTCAAATCGCGGTACAGCCAAGCGGTCACGCCAAGCAGCGTCACCGTTAATGCAATCTTTATAAATTCACCGATGAAAAACGTCATCGGATTGGCCTGGCCCAGTCGCTGCGCATTCGCAAACAGTCGCAGTGCAAACAAGCCGTTCGGCACGACACAACATAATCCACCAAAGACCGCGGAAAACATCGCAGGCCATCCCCCCAGAAGTGCAGCGATACCGCCAGCGACTACTGTTGCCATCAATTGCAGGGAGACTATGCGCAGCATTTTTTCTTCTTCGCGCCAGCCATGGGAAAGCTAGTTTCGGGTGTTGGGATTACGTGAATCAGCGGGATTATAAGGCGTTATATACACATGCGTCAAACGTTGCTGCACTGCGGCAGGGCCTGTTAGTGGCGATTTGGCACTTTAAATTCGCCGATTCGCACTAATTTGGGGATGTTATGCCGGTGTCAGGAAGTTGTTAACTGCTGGCAAGGCAAATTGCGCTATTGTCGCCCCCGCGCAGGCGGGGGCGACGCGGTTACGCGCGCAGTCGTGCCAGCACGCCTTCGAGAATATCGAGGTCGGCAAAATCGATGATCATTTGCCCGCGCCCCTTGGTGCCCATCTTGAACAGCACCGGCGTGGCCAGCTTGTCGGACAGCTCTTCTTCGAGGCGCAAGATATCGCCCGATTTTTCTTTCTGGCGAGCAACAGCTGGGTTGGTCTGCTCTTCCATCGCGCGGTTCACCAGCTTTTCCGTCTCGCGTACCGACAAGCGTTTCGCCACGACCTGATTCGCCAGGCTGATCTGGCTGGCCGCGTCCACCGCCAGCAGCGCGCGCGCGTGCCCCATGTCGATATCGCCCGCCATCAGCATGGTTTGCACGGGCGCAGCCAGGTTCATCAGGCGCAGCAGGTTCGACACCGCGCTGCGCGAGCGCCCGACCGCGGAAGCAGCCTGCTCGTGCGTGAAACTGAAGTCGGAGATCAAGCGCTGGATGCCCTGCGCTTCTTCCAGCGGATTGAGGTCTTCGCGCTGGATGTTCTCGATCAGGGCCATGGCGGCGGCGGCCTGGTCGTCCACATCGCGCACCAGTACCGGGATCTGGTCCAGGCCGGCCAGCTGGGCCGCGCGGAAGCGGCGTTCGCCGGCAATGATTTCGTATTTGGTGGCGCCAGTGAGCTTGTCGGTGCCGACCGGACGCACCAGCACCGGCTGCATGATGCCCTGACTCTTGATCGAGGCCGACAATTCGGCCAGCGCGCCTTCATCCATGCGCGTGCGCGGCTGGTACTTACCAGCTTGCATCTGCGAGACGGGCAGCGACGATGGCGTGCCGGGATCGGGCTGGGGCGCATCGCCGTCACCGCCCAGCAGTGCTTCGAGACCGCGGCCGAGGCCCTTGAGTTTTTTGGTTGCCATGGTGCGTCTTTCTTTACATTGATTGGATTCGTTTGACCATCTCTGCGCCGAAGGCGACATAGGCTTGCGCGCCCTTTGAGGTGGGGTCGAACGTCACGCCCGGAATGCCGTAGGACGGCGCTTCGGCCAGGCGCACATTGCGCGGGATGATGGTCTTGAAGACCTTGTCGCCGAAGTGTTCTTCCAGCTGGGCCGACACTTGCTGCGACAGCGTCATGCGCGGATCGAACATCACGCGCAGCAGGCCGATGATCTTCAGGTCCTGGTTCAGGTTTGCGTGCACCTTCTTGATCGTGTTGACCAGGTCGGACAAGCCTTCGAGCGCGTAATACTCGCACTGCATCGGGATGATCACGCCATGGGCGGCGCACAGGCCGTTAAGGGTGAGCATGGACAGCGCCGGCGGGCAGTCGATCAGGATGAAATCGTATTCGGCGTCGACCACGGCCAGCGCATCCTTGAGGCGCGTCTCGCGGTTTTCCAGTTCCACCATTTCGACTTCGGCGCCGGCCAGTTCCCGGTTCGACGGCAGCACGTCGAAGCGCCCCGCTTCCGAACGCTGGCGCGCCGTGTGCACATCGGCTTCGCCGAGCAGCACTTCGTAGGTGGACGCCTTCAGGCCGGCCTTGTTGATGCCGGCGCCCATGGTTGCGTTGCCCTGCGGGTCCAGGTCGACCAGCAGCACGCGCTGGTCCAGGCTTGCAAGGCCGGCCGACAGGTTCACGGTGGTCGTGGTCTTGCCAACTCCGCCCTTCTGGTTTGCAACGCAAAATATTTTCGCCATGGTTCTTCTTAACGTGAGACGCAACGATAACGATTTATACTGTTTATACTATTAAAACCGAATAATCGATTTAGATAGTATATCCAGTATAAACCGGATAAATGGTTTATATGATTTACACTGTTCTCTGGATAAACACGAGATGACGCTCTGCCTGCAGTCCCGGTACGGCGATTGGCCGCAATTCGGTCACTTTCCATGCTGCCGGCAGTCTTTCCTGCTCTTCCGGAGGCGCCGTTCCCTTGAGGGCGATAAACTGGCCGCCCTCTTCCAGAACGTGCCCCGACCAGTTGACGAAATCCGACAGGTCCGCAAACGCGCGGGAGGTGATGACGTCGAATTTCTGTGGCACTTGCAGGTCCTGCACCTTCATCGTGTGTACCGTGACGTTGGCCAGGCCCAGTTCCGCTTTCACTTGCGTCAGGAATGCCGTCTTCTTGTGCACCGTGTCGATCATGGCCACCGCCAGGTCCGGGCGGCTGATCGCCAGCACCATGCCCGGCAAGCCGCCACCGGCGCCCACGTCCAGCACCCGCTGCGCGCCTGCGAAGGCCGAGACGGCGGCCAGCGAATCGAGCACGTGGTGCGTCATCATTTGCATGGGATCGCGCACCGAGGTCAGGTTGTAGACTGCATTCCACTTGAACAGCAGCGCGAGGTAATCGAGCAGCTGTTGCTGTTGCTTGTCATCGAGCTGCAATTGCAGTTCGCCGATACCGCTGGCCAGGATGGGCGCCAGCGCTGCGCGGTCGAACAGCTTCATTGCGCCAACTCCTCATTGAGGGTGGCAAAACCTTTCGCACCGCGTTTCTTCAAATGTACCAGCAAAAGCGAGATTGCGGCAGGTGTCACACCAGAAATTCTTGATGCCTGGCCCAGGGTTTCGGGACGCTGCTTGTCGAGCTTCTGGCGCACTTCGATCGACAGCGCCGTGATGTCGAGGTAATTGAAGCCATCCGGCAGCTTGAGGTTTTCGTAGTGATCGTGGCGTTCGACTTCCTTGGCCTGGCGGTCGATATAGCCGGCGTACTTGAGCTGAATCTCCACCTGTTCGCGCACGGCCGGGTCGTCCACGCCGGGGCCGGCAAGTGCCTGCCCTTCCGTGCCGGACAGGCTCATCAGTTTTGCGTACTCGACGCCGGGGCGGCGCAGCAGGTCGGCGAGGTTGTATTCGCGTTCGATGGCCTGGCCGATCACGCGCTCCGATTCGGCCGCGGCCAGGATGCGCGGGTTGACCCAGGTGCTGCGCAGGCGCTCCAGTTCGCGGGCCACCGATTCGCGCTTGCGCTCGAAGGCTTCCCACTGGGCGTCGCCCACGCAGCCGAGCTGGCGGCCGATCTCGGTCAGGCGCATGTCGGCATTGTCTTCGCGCAGGCTCAGGCGGAACTCGGCGCGGCTGGTGAACATGCGGTAAGGCTCGGCGACGCCCTGGGTGGTGAGGTCGTCGACCAGGACGCCCAGATACGCATCGGCGCGGCCCGGCACCCAGGCGTCGCGGCCTTGGGTCAGGCGCGCCGCGTTGATACCGGCCAGCATGCCCTGGGCGGCCGCTTCCTCGTAACCGGTGGTGCCGTTGATCTGGCCGGCAAAGAACAAGCCCTGCACCGCCTTGGTTTCCAGCGACATCTTGAGGCCGCGCGGATCGAAGTAATCGTATTCGATGGCGTAGCCTGGGCGCAGGATGAAGGCATTTTCCATGCCCTTCATCGAGCGCACCAGGGCGATCTGGACATCGAACGGCAGGCTCGTCGAGATCCCGTTCGGGTAGAACTCGTTGGTGGTCAAGCCTTCCGGCTCGAGGAAGATCTGGTGCGAATCCTTGCTCGAGAAGCGGTGAATCTTGTCTTCGATCGACGGGCAGTAGCGCGGCCCCACCCCTTCGATGACGCCGGTGTACATGGGGCTGCGGTCCAGTCCGGCGCGAATGATGTCATGCGTGACGCTGTTGGTGTGCGTCACCCAGCACGGCACCTGGCGCGGATGCATCGCCGTATTGCCCATGACCGAGAACACCGGGACCGGATCGAGGTCGCCCGGCTGCTCCAGCATCTGGGAAAAATCGATGCTGCGGCCATCGATGCGCGGCGGCGTGCCAGTCTTGAGGCGCCCTTGCGGCAGCTTCAGTTCCTTCAGGCGTGCCGACAGCGAGATGGCAGGCGGATCGCCGGCGCGGCCGGCGGAATAATTTTGCAGGCCGACGTGGATCTTCCCGTCCAGGAAAGTGCCCGCCGTCAGCACCACGGCGCGGGCACGGAACTGCAGGCCGATCTGGGTAACGGCGCCGACCACCCGGTCGCCCTCCACCATCAAGTCGTCGACAGCCTGCTGGAACAGCCACAGGTTGGGCTGGTTTTCCAGGCGCGAACGGATGGCTTGCTTGTACAGGATGCGGTCGGCTTGCGCGCGGGTGGCGCGCACGGCCGGGCCCTTGGAGGAATTGAGAATGCGGAACTGGATACCCGACTCATCGGTGGCAATCGCCATGGCACCACCCATCGCATCGACTTCCTTGACCAGATGGCCCTTGCCGATGCCACCGATTGACGGGTTGCACGACATCTGCCCCAGCGTTTCGATGTTATGGGTGAGCAACAAAGTCTTCTGTCCCATTCGGGCGGAAGCAAGGGCGGCTTCGGTGCCGGCGTGACCGCCGCCAACGACGATGACGTCGAATTCAGTTGGAAATAGCATGATGGATGGTGGTGCGAGGAGTATGAGGGCAGATTATAGAGTCTTTTTGGCCCCCAGACTTTTTTCCGCCTAGATATCCACCTCTAGTGCCACGTTTGTTCCACGTGAAACATTCCAAATTTGAGGTCTGACCCCGGGGTCAGCCGCCCGATGGGGAATGTTTCACGTGGAACAAAGCTGAGCAAAGCTGACGCAGGGATGCCAGGTGCGGATCACGTCGACACCGGTTTTGATGATCAACAGCGTCACCACGACCAGGAACAACTTGCGAACGAAGGCGCTGCCATGCCGGATGGCCAGGCGGGTGCCGACCAGCGATCCGCCAATCTGGCACACGGCCATCAACAAGCCGAGTTGCCAGAGCAGATGGCCGCTGACGCCAAACCACATCAGCGCCGAGAAGTTGCAGGCGACATTGACCACCTTGGCCGCCGCCGAAGCGCTGAGAAAATCGAAACCGAAGAAGCGTACGAACAGGAAGATCAGGAAGCTGCCCGTGCCCGGGCCAAAGAAGCCATCGTAAAACCCGATGCAGGCGCCCATGCCAATGGCGAGGTAACGCTCACTGTTGCCGGAATGGACGGGTGAGTGCACCGCGCCGAAGTCCTTCTTGCGGAAGGTGTAGACCGCCACCGCCACCAGCACCAGCGGCAACAGGAGGCGGACAAAATCCGGCGGCACGCGCGTGACCGTGTACGCACCGACAAACGACAAGGCAAACGCGGCCACCGCTGCCGGCGCCGCCGCACTCCAGGCCACCCTCACCCGCCTGGCGTAATTGACCGCCGCCGCACTCGTGCCGAAGATGCCTGCCAGTTTGCTCGTCCCCAGCAAGGTCGCCGGCGCTTCTTTCGGAAACAGGGAAAACAGGACCGGCAACTGAATCAACCCGCCGCCACCGACGACCGCGTCGACCAGACCAGCGAGAAACGCCGCGCAACCGAGCAAGGCAAGATCAACCATGACCACATCCGCAAACAAGTGAGGGCTTCATTGTACGGAAGAAACCATCACCCCGTGCCGCCCGCCCCGCCTTGGTGTAAGCTTGCCCAATCAACCAGGACGCCCATTCCATGAACAATTTCAGCTTCAGCACGGTAGCGCATCTCATCTCCGAAACCGGCGCAGCCCGCAACCTGGGCCGGCACATTGCCGAACGCTTCCCTGCCGTGCGCCGGGCAATGATCGTCACCGACCCCGGCTTCCTGCGCACCGGTCTGGTCGATCTGGCAGAAGTGAGCCTGGCCCAGACCGGCATCAAGACGATGGTCTACGCCGACGTGGTGGCCGATCCGCCCGAAGACGTGGTGCTGGCGGCGGTGGACTTTGCCCGCGCCCATACGGTCGACCTGATCATCGGGCTTGGCGGGGGCAGCTCGATGGATGTCGCCAAGCTCATCGCAGTGCTTGCCGTCAGCACGCAGGACATCGCGCAGATTTATGGCATCGGCAACGTCAAGGGTGCCCGCCTGCCGCTGGTGCAGATTCCCACGACCGCCGGCACCGGGTCGGAAGTGACCAATATCGCCATTGTCACCACCGGCGCCACCACCAAGATGGGGGTGGTCGCGCCGCAGTTGTATGCGGACCTTGCCATTCTGGACGCGGAACTCACGCTGGGCTTGCCGCCCCAGGTCACCGCAGCCACCGGCATCGATGCCATGGTCCATGCGATCGAAGCCTATACGAGCAAGCACAAAAAGAATCCCATGTCCGACTCGCTGGCCAGGCAGGCGCTGGCGATGCTGTCCGCGAACTTGCCGACCGCCTGCGAACATGGCGACAACTTGCCGGCGCGCCAGGCCATGCTGCTCGGCGCCTGCCTGGCAGGGCAAGCATTTTCCAACGCACCGGTCGCGGCCGTGCACGCCCTTGCCTATCCCATCGGGGGCATTTTCCATGTGCCGCATGGCTTGTCGAATGCGCTGGTCTTGCCCCATGTCTTGCGCTTCAACTTGGCGGCGGCGGCGCCGCTGTATGCCGAACTGGCCGCCATCGTCGCACCCCATGTGAGCGGCAGCACGGAGGCGCGCGCGCAGGCACTCATTGTTGCGATGCAACAAATCGCCACGGTGACGGGGATCGAAACGACGCTCCAGCAAGTCGGCATTGTCGCCGCCGACCTGGACAGACTGGCCGACGATGCCATGCTCCAGACCCGGTTGCTCGGAAATAATCCGCGCGAACTCACGCGCGCCGATGCCTACGACATTTACCGCAGCGCGCTGTAATCAGGCGGCGGGTTTGCTTGCCTTGTGGAACAGGGCACCGATCTCGCCCACAATGCCGCGCCGGAACAGCAACACGCAGACGATGAAAATCAATCCGGTCACCATGCCCACCGATTCGCCCAGGGTCGAAAACCACTCGACACCGGTCTTGGCGGCAAGATAGCTGCCGGCGTCGCCCAGCTTGTTTTCCAGCGCAATGATGATGAACGCGCCAATCACGGGACCGGTCAGCGTGCCCATCCCGCCCACCAGCGTCATCAGGATGACCAGGCCAGACATGGCCCAGTACACATCCGTTAGCGTTTCGAAACCGAGTACCGCGGTCTTGGTCGCGCCCGCCAGGCCAGCCAGTGCCGCCGACAAGACAAACGCCAGCAGCTTGTAGCGATCCACGTCGTAGCCGAGCGAAATGGCGCGCGGTTCGTTTTCCTTGATGGCCTTGAGAACTTGCCCGAATGGCGAATGGACGGTGCGCATGATCAGCGCGAAGCCGGCGATCGCGATCGCAAGGACCACGTAGTACATCACCAGATCATTGTCGAGGCTGATCGTAGCCAGCAATTTCCCGCGCGGGACACCCTGCAAGCCATCCTCTCCTCCCGTAAACGGCGCACGCAATGCGCCAAAGTAGACCATTTGCGCCAACGCCAGCGTAATCATGGAGAAGTAGATGCCCTGGCGCCGGATCGCGACCGCGCCCATGATCAGGCCGATCAGCGCGCTCGCGGCCACGCCCGCCAGGAGCGCCAACTCGAAGGGCCAGCCCAGGTCGCGCAACATGTACCCGGCCACATACCCGGCGGAACCAAAAAAGGCCGCATGGCCGAACGAGAGCAGCCCGGTAAAGCCGATCAGCAAGTTGAACGCGCACGCAAACAGGCCGAAGCAGAGCAGCTTCATCAGGAATACGGGGTAGCCGACATACGGCGCCGCCAAAGCCAGCGCCAGCACGATGAGATAGCCGATTCTTTTGTCGATCATGTCTGCAGCTCCTATTTTTCTTTGCCGAACAGCCCGGCAGGGCGCAGCAGCAGTACGATCACCATGACGACAAACACGACCACTTCCGATCCGGGCGGGTAGAACACGCGGGTCAATCCTTCGATCACGCCCAGACCGAGGCCGGTGACAATCGAGCCCATGATCGAACCCATGCCGCCAATCACTACGACGGCGAAGACGACGATGATCAGGTGCGAGCCCATCAGTGGCGTCACATTGATGATCGGCGCCGCCAGCACCCCTGCAAAGCCCGCCAAAGCGACGCCGAAGCCGTAGGTGAGGGTAACCATCAATGGCACATTGATGCCGAACGCTTCGACCAGCTTGGGATTTTCCGTACCGGCGCGCAAATAGGAACCGAGTTTTGTCTTTTCAATAACAAACCATGTTCCGAGGCAAACGAACAACGATGCCGCCACCACCCAGGCGCGGTAGTTGGGCAATACCATGAAGCCCAGATCGGTCGCGCCTTGCAGGGCGTCGGGCACGGGATAGGCTTGTCCGGACACGCCGTAGAACGAACGGAACACGCCCTCGAGCACCAGCGTCACGCCAAACGTGAACAGCAAGCCATACAAGTGATCGAGTTTGTAGAGCCAGCGCAGCATCGTGCGTTCGACGAGGATGCCAAACAACCCCACCAACAGAGGCGCCAGCGCCAGCATCACCCAGTAATTGAGCTCGAAGTAGCTCAAGCCCATCCAGGCCAGGAACGCCCCCATCATGTACAGCGCGCCGTGCGAAAAATTGATCACATTGAGCATGCCGAAAATCACGGCCAATCCCAGCGACAACATCGCATAGAACGAACCGTTGACGAGACCGAGCAGCAGCTGGCTCATCATCGCCTGATGAGGAACGCCGAAAATTTCCATGGCTTCACAATACAAAAAAGGAAGAAATCCAGGACGGCGCGCCGCCCTGCCTTGCCACTCAGCTTATTTCCACAGGGCGCACTTGCTCTCGGCCTTGGTGGTGTAGGCTTGCGCGCCAGGAATGGTCTGGATGACCTTGTAGTAATCCCACGGGTACTTGGAATCAGCCTGCTTCTTCACTTCCATCAGGTACATATCGTGCACCATGCGGCCATCGGGGCGGATCTCGCCATTCTTGGCAAACATGTCGTTGATTTTGGTCTTCTTGAGCTGGGCGATGACCTTGTCGGCATCGTCCGTCTTGAGCGCCTTGACTGCCGCCAGATAATTCATGGTGGCGGAGTAATCGGCCGCCTGCAGCATCGATGGCTCCTTCTTCATCTTGGCAAAGTAGCGCTTGGACCAGGCCCGGCTTTCGGGACTTTGATCCCAATACCAGCCGTCGGTCAGGTACATGCCCTGGGTGGTCTTGAGCCCCAGCGTGTGCACGTCATTGATGAACACCAGCAGACCGGCCAGCTTCATGCTCTTGGCGATGCCAAACTCGTTGGCGGCCTTGACCGAGTTGATCAGGTCGCCGCCGGCATTGGCCAGGCCCAGGATCTGGGCCTTGGACGATTGCGCCTGCAGCAGGAAGGACGAGAAGTCCGACGCCGACAGCGGATGCTTGACGCTGCCGACCACGCTGCCGCCGTTGGCCTTGATCACGTCGGTCGTATCCTTTTCCAGCGACTGGCCGAAGGCGTAGTCGGCCGTCATGAAGAACCAGCTCTTGCCGCCCTGCTTGACGATGGCGCCGCCTGTGCCGCGCGCCAGGGCGACGGTGTCGTAGGCATAGTGGATCGTGTAGGGCGTGCAATCCTCATTGGTCAGGCGGGCCGAGCCGGCGCCGATGGAAATGAAGACTTTCTTCTTGTCGGCTGCGACCTTGGCCATGGCCAGGTTGGCGCCCGAGTTGGTGCCGCCGATCAGCAGATCGACGCCTTGCTGGTCGAACCATTCGCGCGCCTTGCTGGCGGCAATGTCGGCCTTGTTCTGGTGGTCGGCCACGATGAATTCGATCTTCTTGCCGTCCAGCGCGCCGCCCATGTCGGCAATGGCCATCTTGACCGCCTCCGCACCGCCGGGCCCATCGATGTCGGAATACACGCCCGACATATCGGTCAGCAAACCGATCTTGATCGTGTCGTTCGATACCTGGGCCGCTGCCGGCAGGGCGGCACCGATGGCAGCGATGGCGCAAACGGCGCTGACTGCGCTTGCAAGCAATTGACGTTTCATTGTTGTCTCCGTGAGGAATGGTTCTTGTGGTTTACCTACACGCCCAGCAGCTCGGTCAACACCGGCATCTGGGCGCTCAAGTCGGACGCAGCGAAAGTCAGTGCAATCTGACCGTGCTCCATCACGTAAAACCGGTCCGCCAGCGGCGCAGCGAAGCGGAAATTCTGTTCGACCATGACGATCGTGTAGCCCTTGGCTTTCAGGGTAGTAATCATGCGCGCAAGCGCCTGCACGATGACGGGAGCCAGGCCCTCGGAAATCTCGTCGAGCAACAACAGGCGCGCACCGGTGCGCAGGATGCGCGCCACTGCCAGCATCTGCTGCTCGCCCCCGGACAGGCGCGTACCCTGGCTGTGCTTGCGTTCCAGCAGATTGGGAAACATGGCGTAGATGTCCGCCACCGACATGCCCTCCCCGGCGCCCACCTGCGGTGGCAGCAAAAGGTTCTCTTCTGTCGTGAGCGAGGAAAAGATGCCCCGCTCCTCCGGGCAATAGCCGACCCCGAGATGGGCGATGCGGTGGGTGGGCAGGCCGATCGCTTCCACCCCATTGATCTTGATCGAGCCCTTGCGGGTTCCCGTCAGACCCATCAGGGCGCGCAGGGTGGTCGTGCGGCCGGCGCCATTGCGGCCCAGCAGCGTCACCACTTCACCCTGGTTCACCGTGATATTAACGTCGTGCAGGATGTGCGACTCGCCATACCATGCGTGCAAGCCTGCAATTTCCAGCGCGGCCGCCATCAATGCGCCCCCGCCAGCGCAGCATCGGCCGTGCCCATATACGCTTCCATGACCTGGGCATTGGCCGAGACTTCCTCGTACGTGCCTTCGGCCAGCATGGCCCCGCGCTGCAGAACGGAAATCTTGTCGCAGATGCCGGCGACGACATTCATATTGTGTTCCACCATGAGAATGGTGCGGCCGGAAGACACTTTCTTGATCAAGGCGGTGACCCGGTGCACGTCTTCATGGCCCATGCCCTGGGTCGGTTCGTCGAGCAGCATCAATTCCGGTTCCATGGCCAATGTCGTGGCAATTTCGAGCGCACGCTTGCGTCCATATGGCAGATCGACGGTGAGGGTGTCGGCGAAGGCAGCGAGATCGACTTCGGCCAGCAATTGCATGGCGCGCTCGTTCAGGCTGGCCAGCGCCCGCTCGCTTTGCCAGAAACAGAACGAGGTGCCCAGATCGCGCTGCAAGCCGATCCGCACATTCTCCAGCACGCTGAGGTGAGGAAACACGGCCGAAATCTGGAACGAGCGAATGATGCCCATGCGCGCGATCTGCGCGGGCCGGGCGCCCGTGATGTCCTCGCCGTTGAACAGGATCTGGCCGCGCGTGGGAATCAGGAATTTGGTCAGCAGATTGAAGCAGGTGGTCTTGCCGGCCCCGTTGGGACCGATCAGCGCGTGGATATGGCCGCGCTCAACCCGCAAGTTGACGTCATTGACTGCGGTAAACCCCTTGAACTCTTTGCTCAAGTTCCGTGTTTCCAGAATGACGTCTGTCATCAAGTCTCCGTTCTTCGAGGCCTTATTGTTTAGCTCTGAATAACATTTTTAGACAGATAATACACAGGTTGGTTTTTGCTCACAATACAGTAGAACTACGTTTCCGTATTGGGAAAGTCTAGGCCGCCTTGACGATCATTTGCGCCGCTTTTTCCGCCACCATCACGGTCGGCGAGTTGGTGTTGCCGGAGGTGATGAAGGGCATCACGGAAGCATCGACCACGCGCAAGCCGCGCACGCCCTTGACGCGCAATTCGCTGTCGACCACGGCCATCGGGTCTTCCTTGCGGCCCATCTTGCAGGTGCCGACGGGATGGAAGATGGTGGTGCCGATTTCCCCCGCCGCGCGCGCCAATTCTTCCTCTGTCTGGAATTGCATACCAGGGCGGAACTCCTGCGGGGCATAGCGCGCCATCGCGGGCGCGGCAACAATGCGCCGGGTCAGCGCCAGCGCTGCCGCCGCAACGCGCCGGTCTTCGTCCGTGCTGAGGTAGTTGGGTGTGATCTTCGGCGCCGCATATGAATCCGCCGACGCCAGGCGCACGTGACCGCGCGCGCTCGGGCGCAGATTGCACACGCTGGCCGTAAACGCGGGGAAGGCATGCAGGGGATCGCCAAATTTTTCCAGCGACAGCGGCTGCACGTGGTATTCCAGATTGGGAGTGACCTGGCCAGCGTCGGACCGGGCAAATGCACCCAGCTGCGACGGCGCCATCGACATGGGACCGCTCTGGAACACGGCATATTCCAGACCGATCTTGAGCTTGCCGAACCAGCTTGCCGCCGAGGTATTCAAGGTCTTGGCATTGCTGACTTTAAAGATCATCCGCAACTGCAAATGGTCTTGCAGATTCTCGCCTACACCGGGCGCATCGACCTGCACCGCAATGCCATGCTGCTGGAGCAGCGGCGCAGGTCCGATGCCGGACAATTGCAACAAATGGGGTGAGCCGATCGCGCCCGCGGTGAGCAGCGTTTCACGTGAAGCACGCGCGAACCAGGCCCGGTCGCCACCGGTGAATTCCACTCCGCGGCACACCTTGCCTTGCTCGCTGTCTTCGATGATCAAGCGCTCGACGTGGCAGCCCGTCATGATGGTCAGGTTCGGTCGCGACGACGCCGGCTTCAAGAAGGCCTTGGCCGTGTTCCAGCGAATGCCGCGCTTCTGATTGACATCAAAATAGCCGCAGCCCATGTTGTCGCCCGTATTGAAGTCCAGGGTCTTGGGAATGCCGCTCTGTTCGGCCGCATCGCGAAACGCATCGAGGATTTGCCAGGACAGACGCTGCTTTTCGACGCGCCATTCGCCGCCCGTGCCGTGCGCGGGGCCGCTGCCGCCGTAATAATCCTCGCTCTTCATAAACATCGGCAACACGCGGTCCCAGGCCCATGACGGATCGGCCGTCACCTCCGCCCAGCGGTCATAATCCTGGGCCTGGCCGCGCATATAGATCATGCCATTGATGGACGAACTTCCGCCCAGCACTTTGCCTCTGGGATAAATCAGTGCGCGACCGCCCAGGCCGGCTTCGGCCTCGGTCCGGTACAGCCAGTCGGTGCGGGGATTGCCAATGCAGTGCAGATAGCCGACTGGGATATGGATCCAGACATAATCGTCGCGCCCGCCCGCCTCGATCAGCAACACATTGTGTTCCCGATTGCGTGTGAGGCGATTGGCCAGCACGCAGCCTGCCGTACCGGCGCCGACGATGATGTAATCGTACTCGCCTGCTGATTCCACACGATTCTCCCTAGACAGTGCGCATTTCCGCCGCCAGCGTTTGCATCAACTTGGCGACCGACATCGGGCGGGCACGACGAATGTCGGTACCGGCCCATAGCGACATCAGGCCGGCATCGCCGCGCGCCGCTCCAGCGGCCCTGATCGCAGTGGTCAGGGCATTTTGTACAGGATACGCGGGAAATCGTTGCTCTACATCCTTCATTTCATCCATGAAACGATTTTCCAGGCCACGGGCATAACGGCCCGAGAACGCGCGGGTCAATCGGGTTGGCGTGTCGCCGGCCTGCAGCAAGGCTTGGCGGTACACGGGATGGATGCCGGACTCGTCGGTCACAAGAAACGCGCTTCCCATTTGCACTGCCTGGGCACCCAGCGCCAGGGCGTCGCGGATATCGACACCCGTCATGATGGCGCCAGCGGCAATGACGGGGATCTTGACGGCTTGGGCTACCAGCGGCCACAGCGCGCGAGCCGACAAGGTTGCCTCTTCCTGCGGACCGAGGAAGGTACCGCGATGGCCACCAGCCTCGACCCCGGACGCCACCACCGCATCGGCGCCGGCCGCCTCCCAGGCGATGGCTTCATCGACCGTCGTCACCGTGCCCACCACCGCGATCCCGGCACTGTGCAAACGCTCGACATGGATGGGATCGAGGATATTGAAGGTGAAACTGGCGACGGCAGGACGCAGCGCGATGAGGGCATCGAACTGGGCCTCGAAGTCTTCGCACCATTGCGCGGGCAAGGGCAAGTCGGACCAGCCCAGACTTTCCCAGAGCGGACGCAGCAAAGAAACGGCCTCGGCCACTACCTCGGGTGCTGGCGAAGGCGTCTCCTGCACGAAAAAGTTCAGCATGAAAGGCTGATCGGTCAAAGAACGGACGACAGCAACCTGGTCGCGCAACACGGACGGCGACAGCAAGGATGCAGCGATCGAGCCCAAGCCGCCGGCATTCGAGACTGCCGCGGCCATGGCCGGCGTGCTTGCGCCTCCCGCCATCGGCCCCTGAACGACCGGAAAATTCAATCTAGCAAGCATATCCATGACAACCCTCCTGTGGATAACCGTCTGGATATCCACAGGTCGACTTTGTGGATAAGCAGCGATTTATTCACAAGCCATTTTTTGTCCAGAATTGACCCCACACGGATACAGAGTTGGCAGCGCGCTTATACCCGCTGCAAGTCCATGATTCCGCTCAATTTTAGTGCCTTATCCACAGAAAATGGCCTGCGTTAACAACTACTACTAAACATATATATTACCTTTTTAAGTAAACAAACAAGTCAACTGCCCCGCCAAGCAAGGTCCAAAAGCGTGCCCCGACCTCAAAGTTGCTTCCCTCAAAAAAAATTGCAAAAAAGAAAAATTGCAAAAAAATCCGGGTCAGACCTCAAATCTGGAATATTCCAAAATTGAGGTCTGACCCCGAAGTTGAAGTAATTGATTGGAAGCTAAAAAATTGTGTGAAGACAAGGGATTGTGGATAAGCCACTGGATATCCACAGGATGGCTTGGGGAAAACTGCTCGCTTTGTGGATAAACGTAAACTTGTCCACGAACCCCACTGGAATCGTACACGCGTTCTGCACCCACTTTTTTTCGTTGCAAGTTGTTGATGTTGTGAATAAAACTTGAGTTATCCACAGAAAAACCCTTGTTTACTATCACTACTACTTTATATATATATTCAAGTTATTTAAAACAGTAAACCGTGCAAAACGGCCGAACCGCCCGTGCCTGACTATCTTTGATATGCATGCCTCGTCAAAATGACAATATTGATTGTTGCCATGCTATTCTGGCCGTCGTTTTCCCTTCCATCCTTCACTTTTCGCGAGTTCATCAATCACATGGAAACGACCACGTCCTCCCAGGTCCAGGCTGCATCCCCTTTTTCGGCTGTTTTTTCCATGTTTTATGAGCCGACAAAGACGTTCAACAGCCTCTCGCCCAAACGCTATGGCTGGCTTCCTCTGCTGCTGGTCATGGCTTCTACCTTGACCTTGTTCATCTGGTACTACTCGACGGTCGACTTCGCATGGCTGCAGGAACAAATGGTGGCCAGCCTTCCCGCTCCCGATCGCGAGGCCAGCAAGCAATTCATGACCAAGGGTGTCTTGATGGGCGGTACGATCTTCGGTGTGCTGGTGTTTATGCCGGTAATGATGGTGATCACCGCTGTCTACTTGCTGCTGGTTAGCAAAGCGCTCAACAAGCCGTTCACCTTTTACGACGGTTTCTCGCTCAGCGCCTGGTCGTCGATCACCGCCGTGCTCTCTCTGCCGCTCGGTGCGATGCAGATTCTGATGTCGTCCAACCATCAGTTCTCGTTTTCGGAATTGAACCCCTTGTCATTGAATCAGCTGGCGTTTCATCATGAAATGGGTCATCCGCTGACCAGCCTGCTCGATTCCATCAGCATCCCCATGGTGTGGGGGATGGTCTTGATGGTCATTGGCTACCAGGTCTGGGCCAAGGTATCGCGCACCACGGCGCTGGCCGTGACGCTCGTGCCTTACGGTACGATTTACGGCATCTGGCTTGCCTTTGCCATGAGCAAGGCAGTATGAAACGCAAATACATTGCGCTGCTCGCTTTCGCCGGGATGCTGTGCATCCCGGTCGTGATGAAACTGACGCGTGGCGAAGCGGCACGCCCGGTGGAGACGGAGAAAATCGCGTATCGCGAAATCAAGTCGTCGATCCTGGCATCCGGCCACTTGCTGTACGAGGAACAGGTGCTGCTCTCGCCCGAGGTGATCGGCAAGGTCAGCACCGTGTTTGTCCAGGAAGGCCAGCAGGTCAAGAAAGGCGATCTGCTGCTCCATCTCGATGACCAGAGTTATCGGGCGGAGGTGGCACAACAGGAAGCGGCCGTGCGCCAGCAACGCATCGCCATCGAGCAGCAGCAGTTGAACCTGGCGAACCAGGAAACCCAGCTCAAGCGCAAGGAAGAGTTGCATCGAATGAAGATGATCGCCGAGTCGCAAATCGACGACGCGCGTTTTGCCGTCAATTCAGCAAAAATCGAGCTGCGCAACAGCCGTTCGCGCCTGGAACAGGTTGAGGCGGTCCTCAAGCAGTCGAACGAGCGCCTGGCCAAGACCACCATTCGTGCGCCGATCGCTGGCACCATCACCTCGCTCGATATCAAGGTCGGGGAAACGGCGGTGGCCAGCCAGGTCAGCATCGCCGGCTCGAGTTTGATGACGATCGCAAATACGGCCACCATGATTACCGAAGTCAATGTCGACGAGGCCGATATCGGCAAGGTCGTCGTTGGGCAGGAAGTGTCGATCCATACGGCGGCGTATCCCGACACGCCGATCAAGGGCAAGGTTGTCACGATCCCCTTGTCGCCCAAGCAAACGCCGCAAGCCGGCGGCCAGAGCGGTAGCTCGCTGGCGCGCAATTACAACATCAAGGTCAAGCTGCTCGACGGCGCCAACCTGGCCCTGCGTCCGGGGATGACGTGCCGGGCAGAAATTTACACGGCCAGCTCGGGCAAGGCCCTGGCCCTGCCCCTGCAGGCGGTGTTGTCGAACAACGATGAAAACACGGAAACCGCGGCCAAGAAGGATAGCAAGGGCAAGAAGATCCAGGTCAAGACGGAGAATTATGTGTTCGTCGACAAGGATGGCAAGGCTGACAAGCGCATCGTCACCGTCGGCATTTCCGACGACAGTCAGCAGCAGATTCTCGCTGGCGTGGAACCGGGCGAGCCGGTGATCATCGGTCCCTACAAGATCTTGCGTCATCTCAAGCAGGGCGACCGGGTGAAAGCCGAGCCGGTCAAGCAGGCACCCGTCAAATCGTCCACATGAGTACCGATGCGCCCCTGATTCGCCTCGAAGGAATTGCCAAGCATTACCTGATGGGCGGAGAAACCATTGCCGCCCTCGATGGCATCGATTTGCAGGTTGCCCGCAACGATTACATTGCCTTCATCGGCTCTTCCGGTTCGGGCAAGTCGACGATGATGAATATCCTCGGTTGCCTGGACACGCCGTCCAGCGGCAAATACTTTCTCAATGGCCGCGATGTCGCGCGCATGAGCGACAGTGAACTGGCGCGCACCCGCAATGAAGAGATCGGTTTCATTTTCCAGAGCTTCAATTTGCTGACCCGGGCCACGGCGCTGCAAAACGTCATGCAGCCGCTGATCTACCGCGGCGTGCGCCCGGCCGAACGCGCCCGCCGGGCGCGCGATGCGATGGCCCGCGTGGGCTTGGAAAACCGGCTCGATCATTTACCGAATCAATTGTCTGGCGGGCAGCGGCAACGGGTGGCGATTGCCCGCGCCCTGTGCAGCGAACCGTCGATCCTGCTGGCGGACGAACCGACCGGCAATCTCGATTCCACCACGGCAGCCGATATCATGGCCCTGTTCGACACACTGCATGCCGAAGGACAAACCTTGATCGTCGTGACCCATGAGCCGGACATTGCCGCGCACTGCCGCCGCGTCGTGCGCCTGGCCGATGGCCGTGTGCTCAGCGATACCATCAATGCGCAGCCAGGAACCTTCCGCAGCCGGGAGCACGACCGTGTTTAGCATCCTCGAATCATTCCGCTCGGCCCTGCAAAGTATCCGCGCCCACAGTTTCCGCAGTTTCCTCACCTCGCTCGGGATCATTATCGGCGTCGCTTCCGTCATTGCCGTGGTGTCCATCGTGCAAGGCTTGTCTGCCTCGATCGGCAATGAGTTCAAGGGCTTGGGATCGAACAGCCTGACCGTGCGCGCCGATACCCCGATGGAAGACATCATGCAGGGCAAGGAAAACGTACTCAGCATGGCGGACTACCAGCGCGTCGTCGATCACATCGACGATATCAGCAATGTGTCGCCCGCCTTCATGCCGTTCAGCGATTTTGGCGCCACCGTGCGCCATACCGGCCAGTCGGCCTTTACCCAGGTCATCGCCGTGACCGAGGCGTATCAGGAGGCGCACCAGGTCTTTCCGGCTCAGGGCCGTTTCATCCGCCAGTCGGACGATGCATCGCGCCGCAAGGTGTGCGTGATCGGCACCAAGGTGCGCGAAAAGCTCAAGCTGCCTGACAACCCGGTGGGGGAATACCTGGAAATTGGCGGCGAATGGTTCAAGATCATCGGCGTCAATGAGGAACAGGGCGAGACCTTCGGTTTCAGCAAGGACGATTACGTCCTGATTCCTTTCGCGGTCGGCAATGCCATCGCGGGCAACAAGGCGAAGCTCAATGTGAGCATCACGTTCACGGTCAACGACATCGATCAGCTTGAAGCGGTGCAAGGCCGCCTGGTCACCCTGCTGCGCCAGGCGCACCGCCTCAAGCCCGGGCAGCGCAACGATTTCAAGGTTCAGACCTCGCAGCAGTTGACCGACAGTTTTGAAACCATCATCAACATGATGACGATGGTGCTCGGCGGTATTGTCAGCGTGTCGCTGCTGGTGGGCGGGATCGGGATCATGAACATCATGCTGGTGTCGGTCACGGAACGCACGCGCGAAATCGGCATTTGCAAGGCGCTGGGGGCCCAGCGTCACCATATCCTGTTGCAATTTCTGATCGAGGCGACCACGCTGTCGGTGCTCGGCGGCCTGATCGGACTGGTGCTGGGCTACCTGCTCGGGTTTGGCGCGGCCAAGTTGATTCCCAATTTCCCCGATGCGTTCGTGCCCTGGTGGGCCGTGCTGATGGCGTTCGGCTTTTCCAGCGTGGTGGGTATTCTGTTTGGCATCATGCCGGCCGCCAAGGCGGCCAACTTGAACCCCATCGATGCGTTACGCTACGAATAATGCGACTCGGGATCATTAGCGCCCTCCAGGAAGAACAGCAAGGCCTCGTGGAGGCCATGCAAGGGCCCACCAGGCTCATCCATGGCATGCGGGAATACACCCGGGGCCGGATCGGGGAGATCGAGGCTGTATGCGTGCTCTCGCGCATCGGCAAGGTGGCCGCCGCGGCGACCGCGGCGATGCTGATCGAGCGCTTTGGCGTCACCCACATCCTGTTTACGGGTGTGGCGGGCGCGGGCGGACCCGGGGTGGCGGTGGGCGATATTGTCGTGGCCGACGCACTGGTCCAGTACGACATGGATGCCAGCCCCCTGTTTCCCCCGTACGAAGTGCCGCTCACGGGCCTGTCCCACTTTGCCTCGGATCTGGCACTGTCGAACCGGCTGGCCGAGGCGGCCGAGCGCTTTCTGGCGCTCGATCTGGCCGATGCGGTCGATGCTGCCGAGCGCGCACGGTTCCGGCTGGCGCAGCCGCGTATGCACCGGGGGCTCATTGCCAGCGGTGACCAGTTCATCCGCAGCGCAGAGCGGATTGCCGGCCTGGGCGATGCGCTGCCCGGCCTGCTGGCGGTGGAGATGGAAGGGGCGGCCGTGGCCCAGGTGTGCTTCGAGCTGGGCGTGCCGTTTGCGGTGATCCGCACGATCTCCGATAACGCCAACGAAGAGGCGGCCATGGACTTCATGGGCTTTGTCAGCGCCGTCGCGGCGCGCTATGCGTTCGGGATCGTGGGGCGGTTTTGCGCGGGGTTCGCGGCCGCGTAGCGGCCGCCCTGTCTTACACCAGCAGCGTTTCCGCCGACGTGTAGGTGTACCCCAGATCGCGCGCGACCGCTTCGTACGTCACCTTGCCCTGGCAGACATTGAGCCCGTTGCGCAGATGCGCGTCGTCGGCCAGCGCCTTTTTCCAGCCCTTGGTCGCCAGCGCCACCGCATGGCCGATGGTCGCGTTATTGAGCGCGAAGGTGGAGGTGCGCGCCACCGCGCCCGGCATGTTCGCCACGCAGTAGTGCACCACGCCGTCGACGATGAAGGTGGGATCGGCATGCGTGGTCGCATGCGAGGTCTCGAAGCAGCCACCCTGGTCGATGGCCACGTCGACCACGACCGCGCCCGGCTTCATGCGCGAAATCATCTCGCGCGTGACCAGCTTGGGCGCCGCGGCGCCCGGCACCAGCACGCCGCCGATGACCAGATCGGCCGACAGCACCGCTTCTTCGATCGCATGCGCATTCGAATACTGGGTCGAGATGCGGCCGCCATACACCAGGTCGAGCTGGCGCAGGCGTTCGATGCTCTTGTCGAGGACCGTGACTCTTGCGCCCGTGCCAACCGCCATCTGCATGGCATTGGTGCCGACCACGCCGGCGCCGATGATGACGATGTGGCCCGCGGCCACGCCAGGTACGCCACCCAGCAGCAAGCCCATGCCGCCCTTGGATTTTTCCAGATGCGCGGCGCCAGCCTGGATTGCCATGCGACCGGCCACTTCGCTCATGGGGGCGAGCAGCGGCAGGCCGCCGCCGGCGCCGGTGATGGTTTCGTAAGCGATGCACACGGCCCCCGATGCGACCAGCGCGGCGGTCTGCTCGGGATCGGGCGCCAGGTGCAGATAGGTGTACAGGATCTGGCCTTCGGACAGCATGGCGCATTCGCCCGGCTGCGGTTCCTTTACCTTGACGATCATGTCGGCGCGCGCGAAGATCTCCTTGGCGCTGTCGACGATGGCGGCGCCCGCAGCCACGTACTGGTCGTCGGCCAGGCCGATCTCGGCGCCGGCGTTTTTCTGGACCAGCACGGTGTGGCCGCGCGAGGTCAGTTCACGCACGCTGGGCGGGGTCAGTCCGACGCGGTACTCGTGGTTCTTGATTTCCTTCGGTACGCCTACAATCATGTCTTCCTCCGGTTGTTATTCGTGGGTCGGGTTACAGCCCCAGCGTCATCAGGCTGGCATTGCCGCCGGCCGCGGTGGTGTTGACGCACAGCGCGCGTTCAGCCACCAGGCGCCACAACGGGATCGCACCTTCTTCGGTGGTGTCGATCATGCCGACGATGGCGCCATCGCGCGCGGCCAGCTGCCCGCGCAGCGCGGCCGCCAGCGACGCTTCGACCAGGGCCAGCTGGAATTCCTCCCTGACCTCGGCCAGGCTGGCGGCAAACGCGATCCTGTCCTTGACCTCTTTCGGTAAACCCTGCGGGATCACGCTGGCTGAATCGGCCACCACCACGGCGCGGTTGCCCGTCGCCAGCACGGCGGCAAGCTGGTTCAATAGTACGCCGATGTCGGCTGCGGCGCACAATACGGCGCCGCGTGCGGCAAACGACAGGGCATTGCGTTCGCCCGTCGGTCCGGGCAAACCGAGCGAGGTGCCGAGCAGCGTGGTGCGCATGTATTGTTCGGCCAGCGTGACCACGCGCTGGTGGCCGTGGGTGCGGGCCCAGTCCAGCAGCGCGTCCAGGCCGGGAGCGGCCTGGCGCTCGTGCTGCAGCAGCGGCGGCGCACCCTTCTGCAGGCGCTTGAGGTAGAGCGGTCCGCCCGCTTTGGGGCCGGTACCCGATTTGCCTTCGCCGCCAAACGGCTGCACCCCCACCACCGCGCCGACGATATTGCGGTTCACGTAGATATTGCCCACGTGGGCGCGGCGCGTGATGAAGTCGATGGTTTCGTCGATCCGCGAATGCACCCCCAGGGTCAGCCCGAAGCCGGTGGCGTTGATGCTGTCGACGATCTGCCCCAGGTCGGCGCGGCGGTAGCGCACGATGTGCAGCACCGGACCGAATACTTCCTCGGTCAGCTCGGCCAGCGAGCCAATTTCCAGCACGCTCGGCGCGACGAAGGTGCCATGCGCGGCCAGTTCGGGCGCCAGTTCCAGGGCGAAGTGCGCCTTGGCGCTGCTCTTGATGCGGGCAATGTGGGCCTGCAGCTTGGCCTGCGCTTCGGCATCGATCACGGGACCGATGTCGGTTTGCAGGCGGTCCGGCACGCCCACGCGCAGTTCCTGCATCGCACCCTTGAGCATGCGGATGGTCTTGTCGGCGATATCCTCCTGCAGGAACAGCACGCGCAGCGCCGAGCAGCGCTGGCCGGCCGAGTCGAAGGCCGAGGACATCACATCCTGCACGACCTGCTCCGGCAGCGCGGACGAGTCGACGATCAGCGCGTTCTGGCCGCCCGTCTCGGCGATCAGGGCGATATCGGCGCCTTCCTGCGCCGAGCGCCTGGCCAGGGTGCGGTTGATCAGCTGCGCCACTTCGGTGGAGCCGGTGAAGATCACGCCCTTGACGCGCGCATCCTGGGTCAGGCGGGCGCCGACGACCTCGCCGCGGCCCGGCAGCAGCTGCAGGGCGCCGCGCGGTATGCCGGCCTGGTAAAACAGTTCGACGGCGCGGTGGGCGATCAGCGGGGTCTGCTCCGCCGGTTTGGCCAGCACCACATTGCCGGCGGCCAGCGCCGCTGCCACCTGGCCGGTAAAGATCGCCAGCGGGAAGTTCCAGGGACTGATGCAGGCCACCGGGCCGAGCGCCAGGATGTTCGGCGTGCCTTCCACCTGCTGGGCGTAGTAGCGCAGGAAGTCGACCGCTTCGCGGATCTCGGCGATTGCGTTCGGCAGCGACTTGCCCGCTTCGCGCACGGCCAGCGCCATCAATTCCTCGGCATGGTCTTCGAACAGATCGGCCACCTTGGCAATGGCGGCGGCGCGCTCGGAGGGCGCCGTGGTCTGCCAATCCATGGCGTAGGCGGCGGCGCGCTCGATTGCCAGTTCCACGTCGTCCGCCAGCGCTTCGGCGACGCGGCCCACCATGTCCTGGTGCTGGGCCGGATTGCGGATGTCAAGCCAGCTGCCTGCGCGCGGCGTGCCGTCGATCAGCGGCGCGGCGTCGTAGAAGCGCGGGGTAGCCAGTGCGCCGGCCAGTTTGCGCAGCACGTCTTCGTTGGCCAGATCGAGGCCGGCGGAATTGCGCCGCTCGACCCCGAACAGGGCCACCGGCAGGGCGATGCCCGGATGCGGCGCGCCGCCCTGGGCGCGCGAGGCCTCGAACGGATCGGCGATCAGGCTCTCGATGGCGACTTTTTCATCGACGATCTGGTTGACGAACGAGGAGTTGGCGCCGTTTTCCAGCAGGCGCCGCACCAGGTAGGCCAGCAGCGTCTCGTGCGAGCCGACCGGGGCGTAAATGCGGCAGGCCTTGTCCAGGTTGTCCTTGCCGACGACCTGGTCGTACAAGGTCTCGCCCATCCCGTGCAGGCACTGGAATTCGTAGTCGGTGATGCCGTCGGCCTTGGCCCAGGTGTAGATCACGGACAGGCTGTGCGCATTGTGGGTGGCGAACTGCGGGTAAATCACGTCGGTGGCGGCCAGCAGTTTCTTGGCGCAGCTCAGGTAGGACACGTCCGTGTAGACCTTGCGCGTATAGACCGGGTAGCCGGACAGGCCGTCGACCTGGGCGCGCTTGATTTCGGCATCCCAGTAGGCGCCCTTGACCAGGCGGACCATGAAGTTGCGGCCGCTGCGGCGCGCCAGGTCGACCAGGTAATCGATCACGAACGGGCAGCGCTTCTGGTAGGCTTGCACCACGAAGCCGATGCCGTCGTAGCCGGCCAGCACCGGATCGAAGGCCAGCACTTCCATCATGTCGAGCGAGATCTCGAGGCGGTCGGCTTCTTCGGCGTCGATGTTCAGGCCGATGTTATAGCCCTTGGCCAGAAGCAGCAGGCTGCGCAGGCGCGGCAGCAGTTCGCGCATCACGCGGCTGTGCTGGGCGCGGCTGTAGCGCGGGTGCAGGGCCGACAGCTTGACCGAAATGCCCGGGCCATCCTTGATGCCGCGCCCGTTCGAGGCCTTGCCAATGGCGTGAATGGCTTGTTCGTAGGAGGCGTAGTAGGCCTTGGCGTCGGCGTCGGTCAGGGCCGCCTCGCCCAGCATGTCGTAGGAATAGCGGTAGCCGCGCGACTCGTTGTCGCGGCTGTTCTTGAGTGCTTCATCGATGGTCTGGCCGGTGACGAACTGGTTGCCCAGCATGCGCATGGCCAGGTCCACGCCCTTGCGGATCAATGGTTCGCCACCCTTGGAAATGAGCTTGGACAAGGCCGAGCCGAGCCCGGTTTCGCTGCTCGTGTCGACCAGCTTGCCGGTGATGAGCAAGCCCCAGGTGGCGGCGTTGACGAACAGCGAGGGCGATTCGCCCAGGTGCTTGCGCCAGTCGCCCTTGCTGATCTTGTCGGCGATCAGGCGGTCGGCCGTTTCGCTGTCGGGAATGCGCAGCAGCGCTTCGGCCAGGCACATCAGGGCCACGCCTTCTTCGGACGAGAGCGAGAATTCGTGCATCAGCGCGTCGACACCCGAGGCGCGGGTGCGCTTGCTGCGCACGGCGGCCACCAGCCGGTGCGCCAGCGCATGGGCGTCAGCATGGGGACGGGGGCCCTGGGACAGCAGCCAGCCGACCATGTCGGCTTCATCGCGCCGATAGGCGGCGGTGATGGCTGCACGCAACAGCGATGGTTGATTGCTGACTTCTGCCTGGAATGCGGAAAACGGGACGAACGTGGGGGCCGGCACGGCTGCTGTTTGCATGGACAATCTTCGGTTGAGAGAGTGGGAATGGGGGCGGCCGCGGCTTTTTTGCGTCCGCGACAAGATGATTCGATTGTAGTGCGGTTTCTTCTGGATTAATTCTGGTATTACAGAAGACTAGCAATAGATAGTTTTTGGTGAGACAATTTCACCAAATTATATTAATGCGGGGGATAGAAGCAAATGTTGGACAAGATCAGCAAGAAGATTCTGTCGGAGTTGCAGAGCGACGGCCGCATCAGCAACGTGGAGCTGGCCGCGCGCGTCAATCTGTCGCCGGCAGCCTGCCTGGAACGCGTGCGCAAGCTCCATGAAGCAGGTTATATCATGGGTTACACGGCCCAGCTCAATCCCCAGTTGCTCGATGTGTCGCTGCTGGTCTTCATCGAGGTGGTGCTCGACCGTACCACCCCCGAAGTGTTCGACGCCTTCAAGAACAGCGTCCAGCTCATTCCCGAAGTGCTCGAATGCCACATGGTTGCCGGCGGTTTCGACTACCTGGTCAAAGCGCGCGTCAAGGATATGGCGGCATACCGCGAATTCCTGGGCAAGACGCTGCTGCAAAAAGGCGTGCGCGAGACCCACACCTATGCGGTGATGGAAGAAGTGAAAAACACCACCAAGCTGCCAATCAAATAACCAATCCAATAACTTTGGGTGTTGATACAAGAAATGCGTTGAGCTCTCCTGCGCGATAGGTTACGGTACCAGTTCACCGATACCAGGCCACGCGCCGCGCCGAGGAGACCCATGACGTTACATTTTCCTACGGGAAAGGCGGGCCGCCTGCTGGCGGCCGGCCTGTGCGGCGTGGCCGGGGTGCTGGCCGCGGCGCTGGCCGACTGGCTGGCCGGCGGCGCGCTGGGCGCGCGCTGGGGTGGCGCCCTCGCCAGCCTGACCGCCCTGGCGCTGTTCCAGCTGAGCCTGCGCGGCGACGCTGGCGAACGCCAGATCATTGCCCACGTGGGCGCGGCAATCGACGACATCATGATCGGCGCGGCCGAAACCTCCTATTTCGTCGACTCCGTCAAGAAAAAGATCCACGACGACGTGCAGACGGCCGTGCGCATCGCAGCCAGCGCACGGGACATCGCCACCAGTACCGAACAGATCGCCACCAGCGCCGAAGGCGCGGCCAAGGTCGCCGCGGGCGTGCGCAGCGACAGCATGGCGGCGCGCGACGACGTGGACCAGGGCCTGGCGCGCATCAGCGGCGCGCGCGACCAGGCCGGCAAGGCGGAAACGGCGATGCTGGCGCTGCAAGAGAAATCGCGCGCCATTGCCGGCTTTACCGACGTGATTACCGAGATTTCATCGCGCACCAATCTGCTGGCCCTGAACGCGGCCATCGAAGCGGCGCGCGCCGGTGAACACGGGCGCGGCTTTGCCGTCGTGGCGGGCGAAGTGCGCCAGCTGGCGCACCGCACGCGCGAGGCCACCGACGAGATCGGCGTCATGGTCAAGGCCATCCTGGAGCAGGCCGCGCATGCGTCGCACGGCATGGCGTCGCTGAGCGGCAGCGTCAGCGCCGCCGCCGGCAATGTGGAGCGCGTGCATGGCTACTTGAGCGCGATCGCGCAATCGGCCACCGAGTCGGAGCAGGCCATCGGCCAGATTGCCGGGGCGGCGCGCGCGCACGTGGGCACCACCGTGAGCATGACCGCGGCGCTGACCCAGATCCGCGACAGCATGCAGTCCACCGACCAGGCCCTGCCGCGCGCGGCCAGCTCGGCCATGGCACTGGCGGAAAAGGCCGAGTCGATTGCCGGTGCGCTGAGCCTGTCGTCGGTGGCCACCGCGCACGATGCCTTGCGCATCGCCGCCCAGCAAGCCGCGCTGGACGTGGGCAAGCTGTTCAGCGAAGCGATCCGGGCCGGCCAGATCACGCGCGCCGACCTGTTCGACCGCCGCTACGTACCGATTCCCGACACCGATCCGCCCAAGCACCGCACGCGTTTCGATGGCTTTACCGACCGCGTGCTGCCGGCCCTGCAGGAAGGCTTGCTGGCAGCCATGCCCCAGCTGGCGTACGCGGGCGCGGTCGACAACAATGGCTATTTCCCGACGCATAACAAGAAGTTTTCCCAGCCACTGACCGGCAATTACGAAGTCGACATCGTCAACAACCGGACCAAGCGCATCTTCAATGACCGTACCGGTGCGCGCTGCGGTGCCAGTACCGCGCCATTCCTGCTGCAAACCTACAAGCGCGATACGGGAGAGGTGATGCACGACCTGTCGGCGCCCATCCATGTCGATGGCCAGCACTGGGGCGGGTTCCGGATCGGCTACCGCTCCAGCGCCGGTTGATCAGTCGCTGGTACTGACGGCCCGCAGCTGGGTCGTGTTCATGCCTTCGAGGTGCTTGCGCAGCCATTTGTGGGCGGGGCTGCGGGCGTCGCGCTCGTGCCACAGCATGTCCAGGTGCACGGCCGGCAAGGTGAAGGGCAACTCGCGCCAGACCAGGGCATCGGTCATGCCGGTCGAGGCGATCAAGTGTTTCGGCAACACGGTGACGAGGTCGGAATTGGCCACCACCCGCCCTGCCGTGAAGAACTGGTTCACGGTCAGCAAGATGCGCCGCTCGCGCCCGATCTGCGCCAGTGCCTCATCGACCAGGCCGTGGGCGCGGCCCGAGAAACTGACCAGCAGGTGGTTGGCGGCGCAGTAATTGTCCATTCCCAGTTCGACCTTGGCCAGCGGGTGGTTCTTGCGCATCACGCACACGTAATGACCCGAATACAGGCGCTCGTGGCGGATCGGCGAGCTGGTGTCGCTCGACAGTTGCGCCGCCACGCCGGGGAAGAACCCGACCGCCAGGTCGATGTCGCCGCGCAGCAACATGGGGCGCGGTTCGCGCGTGGTCAGCGGCACCATGCGCACGTTCACGCCCGGCGCTTCGCTTTCGATCGAGCGCATCAGGGAAGGCAGCCAGAAGGCGGCGGTAGCGTCGGCCATGGCCATGCGGAACGTGGCGTGGGCCTTGGACACGTCAAAGGTTTCCGGCGTGACGGCCGCCTCCAGCCCGGCCAGGGCCTGGCGCACGGCCGGCCACAGGGCTTCGGCGCGCGGGGTGGGTTTGACCCCGTAGGCGGTGCGGATGAGCAATTCATCGCCCAGGCTTTCGCGCAGGCGCTTGATGGCATTCGACACCGCAGGCTGGGTCATGGCCAGGTGGCCGGCGGCGCGGGTCAGGTTTTGCTCGGTCATGACGGCGTCAAAAACACGCAGCAAGTTCAAATCCAGGGTCAGGAAGCTCATGGGATCCAGAAAAGATGTTGATCATTAATCATACATTAACGCATTCACATTTGATATAACGGGTATGGGAGAATGCAATTGGCTATATATGTTGCGATGCACTATAGTTCTATGTGGAAATAACTGTTTTTACTGGAACTATCGTGTCGACTGCCGCTCTCGCTCTTCAACAAACCGTCCAGCTGGGCCCGCTGCTGCGCATCGCGGCCGGCGCCGCCGCCACGGGCGCCACACTGCTGGTGTTCCGTCCGCTGATCGTGGGCGTGCTGCGCGCCGCCCTGCTGGTGCTGCGGCCGCGCCTGAGCAAGGAAGAGCGGCTGGCGCGCGCCAAGCTGCGCGATGTGCGCATGATGAAGCGCATGATTGCCGCTGCGAGCGGCCCGAGCGACGCGGCCGAACTGCGCGCCATTGCTGCCCGCGCCTGAGCGGCGCCATAAAAAAACGCGGCGTCCGGTATGCACCGGACGCCGCGTTGTCGTTTCTAGAACTTATTTTTTGGTCGATGGCGCCAGCAGCTTCGGCTTGAGCGAGCTGTCGGCTGGCTTGTCGCCGAGCCAGATTTTCAGGATCGAATTGTAGAAAATCACGTCCGGGGTGACGTCGCCGATTTTCTTGTTGTTCAAGTAGCACTGGGTGCCGGTGCCGGGAACCCAGTCCAGATCCAGCACGTCGCCCTTCTTGAGGCCTTCGATCTGGGCGAACATTTCGCCGAACTTGCTGATCTGGGTGACGATCTTCGACTTGTCGTTCTTGTCGACGTTGTTGTTCAAGCCCGTCATGAAGGCATTGCCGAAGTCATCCGACGAAATGTCGCGCATCATGATCAGCTGCATGCGGCGTGGACCGTCGGCCTTGAGCACGTCCTCGACGGTCGATTCCTTTTGCTGCAGATAGAGGCCGGCAGCATAGACCTTGACGATGAACTTGGTGCGCACACCGAGGCCATTGAGCTGCAATTCCTTGCCGCCGACCTTGGCGGTATCGGGGAACTTGACGCCTGCCACTTCGGCCGCCATGGCGCCCTGCAGGAAGGCTGCGGCCAGGAAGGCGCCCAGCAAGGCTTTGAAACTTACTTTGTTCATTGCAATCATATTGTCTCCGTTGTTGTCATTAAAATCGTAAAAAATCAGAACTCTTCCCAGTCTTCCGTCGCGGGCTGTTTCGCAGCGATCCGTGGCGCGGGGGCGGCCACCTTCTCTTCCCTTAACGCGGCAACCGGCTTGCTGGTGGACACGATGCTTGGCGTCACCTGGGCGCTTGCCGAACTGTCCAGCTTGAACACGCTGACGACGCGCGCCAGATTGGCTGCCTGATCCTGCATCGATGCCGCGGCGGCTGCCGCTTCTTCGACCAGGGCAGCATTTTGCTGGGTTGTCTCGTCCATTTCAAGGATTGTTGTGTTGACCTGGGCAATGCCGACACTCTGTTCCTGGCTGGCCGAGGTGATTTCACCCATGATATCGGTCACGCGGCGCACGCTGGCCACCACTTCTTCCATCGTCACGCCGGCCTGTTCGACCAGATTGCTGCCTTCGCGCACCTTGTCGACCGAGTCGCCGATCAGCGCCTTGATTTCCTTGGCTGCGCCGGCCGAGCGCTGGGCCAGGTTGCGCACTTCGGACGCCACGACTGCAAAACCGCGGCCCTGTTCGCCCGCCCGGGCTGCTTCCACCGCTGCATTCAAGGCCAGGATATTGGTCTGGAAGGCGATGCCATCGATGACGCCGATGATGTCGACGATCTTCTTGGACGAGGCCGTGATCGAGCCCATGGTATCGATCACGTGCGACACCACCGAGCCGCCGCGTACCGCCACTTCGGACGCCTTGGCGGCGAGCTGGTTGGCCTGGCGCGCATTGTCGGCGTTTTGCTGGACGGTGTCGGTCAGTTCGCGCATCGAGCTTGACGTCATGCCCAGGGAATTGGCCTGGCTTTCGGTGCGCGCCGACAGGTCCATATTGCCACTGGCAATTTCGCTCGACGCTTCGGCGATCGAATCGGTGCCGCTGCGCACTTCTGCCACGATCTTGATCAGGCTGGCGTTCATGTGGCGCAAGGCGGCCATCATCTGGCCCGTTTCATCGCTGCTGGTGACGTTGATTTCGCTGGTGAGGTCGCCATTGGCGACGCGCTGGGCCACCGCCACCGCTTCCTTGAGGGGGGTGGTGATGCTGCGCGTGGCAAACAGGGCGACCAGCAGCGACAGGAAGGCGGCAATCCCGGCCAGCACCATGATCATGACCTGGGTACTGCGCGTCTGGGCCGAGGCATCCTGGCCGGCGCGCACCATTTCTTCATTCTGGTAGGCGACAAACTTGTCGAGCTGGTCGAAATACTTGTTTTGCTGAGGCCGCAGCGAGAACATGAACTTGACCATGGCGTCATCTTTCTTGTCCTCGTTGATCAGGCCGACGAAGGTGGCCTGGCCCGGGATGAAGCGGTCGCGCACGGTGCCGATGGCTTTCAGGATTTCCTGGCCCTTGGCATCGGTGGTGGTTTTGTTCAGCTCGGCAAGCGCCTTGGTCGCGCTGGCGTTGCGCGCCTCGATGTTGCTCATTTCTTTGGCAATCTGGCTGGGGTCGGTCATGATCAGCACGTTGAGCATGCTGCGCGTCGCTTCGCTGACATCGGCCTTGATGCTGTTGGCGACCACCGTTTTCGGGTAGCGCGCATCGACCATTTTCCCCACTTCCTGGTTCAGACTGGAAATGCGGACATACGACAGACCGGCGAGGAGGAGCAGCAAGACAATGACTACCCCGAAGCCGAGCGCGAGGCGCTGGCCAATGCTAAGTTTGTTAATCATGAAACTCCCGTGCCAAAAAAGTATGGTCGTGCGAACCCTGTCCAAAATATACCACCTAAGTATGGGAACAGTTGCCACGAGGGACGATTTTGGCCCGTCCGCGCCGTCTTTTTGTTAAAAGATTGTGGTGCGGATGCCGCTTTTATTCATTTTGGCAATGTCCGATATTCATGATTGATATCGGGACAATGATTACGATTTGGCAGCAGTCAGGCGCGCGTATTTGGCCATTAATTCGTCCTGGCTTTCACGCCAGGCGGGATTGAACGGGATGCAGCTGACGGGGCAGACTTGCTGGCACTGCGGTTCGGCGAAATGGCCGACGCACTCGGTGCATTTATTGGGATCGATTTCGTAGATTTCCGCGCCCATCGAAATGGCGTCGTTCGGGCACTCGGGCTCGCATACGTCGCAATTGATGCAGTCGTCGGTGATGAGAAGGGCCATGGTGCGGATTTATTCTGCGGGTGGCGTCATGGACGCGATTTTCTTTTGGAGCCAGCGGTCGACCGACGGGAACACGAACTTGGAGACATCGCCGCCCAGCATGGCGATTTCGCGCACGATGGTGCCGGAAATGAACTGGTACTGGTCGGACGGGGTCAGGAACAGGGTTTCGACATCGGGCAGCAGGTAGCGGTTCATGCCGGCCATCTGGAACTCGTATTCGAAGTCGGACACGGCGCGCAGACCGCGCACGATCACGCGGGCATCATGCTTGCGCACGAAATCCTTGAGCAGGCCGGAAAAGCTTTCCACCCGCACGTTCGGATAATGGCCCAGCACTTCATTGGCGATTTCCAGGCGTTCGTCGAGCGAGAAGAAGGGACGCTTGTTCTTGCTGTCGGCCACGCCGACAATCAGGGCATCGAACAGGCCGGAGGCGCGACGCACCAAATCCTCGTGTCCGCGCGTGAGCGGATCGAAGGTTCCTGGATAAACGGCTACAACCATTGCGGCTCCCTGAGATGCACCAATATAGAACGCGCATTATGCCTGAAATTGGGGCACGCCCCCGGGCCGTCCCTACGGGGCGCTCTGGCGCAGGCGCAGCAAATGGTAGAACACGGTGCCAGCCTTGTCGGAGCGCACCAGTTCCCAGGGCGCGAGCCAGTCGGGCGCGGCGCTGCCATCGTCGGGCGCGAACGGCAGGGGCGCGCCGGCTTCCGCGTACACCAGCCCCCGGGCCGTGAGCAGCCGTTCGCACAGGGGCAGGGACTGGGACAAGAAGTCCTGGTGATAGGGCGGATCGAGAAACACCAGATCATAGCGCTGGCCGCGCAAGGCCATGCCCTGGGCGCTGGCGAGGGCGTCGGCGCGCACCACCTGGACGTTGTCGGCGCGCAGCTTGTCCTTGATGGCGTCGAGCTGGCGCACCACCGGGGTGTGGGAATCGATCAGCGTGACGGCGCGGGCGCCGCGGCTGGCGGCTTCGAAGCCGAGCGCGCCGCTGCCGGCGAACAGGTCGAGGCAGGTGGCGGCGGACCAGTCGGCGTCCCACAGGTGGTTGATCCAGTTAAAGACCGTTTCGCGCACGCGGTCGGGGGTGGGTCGCAGGCCGAGGGCGTCAAGCACCGGCAGCGGCGTGCGTTTCCAGAGGCCACCGATGATGCGCACCTGCTTGGGTGGCGGCGCCCGGTGAACCGGGACTTTGGCTGGTTTTTTTTGCATGGTGGGGCACCCGATTTCGATGGGCGGCACTATAGCATGCAGCAACCACGCCGCGCTGGCGCAGAGAAGGATGCCTTCTCCGGGGTGAGGCGCCATGGGGCCCCGCCTTCGCGAGGACGACGTCGGGGCTATTTGGCGGCGGCCTGCAAGGCCTTGAAATCCTCGATCCATCCTTGCATGCGTTTTTGCGCATGGGCTTTCTGCGCCGGGTTGGCAATGCGCACGGCCGTGTGCACCAGGTTCACGGTCCCATCGATATAGCTGTCAAAGAACGCCTTGCGGTCGGGCGCATCGAAGCGGTTGAAAATTTCTTCCAGCAGCCTGTGGAGCAGCGCCATGGTGGCATCCTTGTTGAGCTTTTTCTGGTGGATTTCGCGCAGCACCGCCACGATGCGGCGCTGCCGGATCACCCGCTCTTCCAGCCAGATCTCGTTGTTGAGCGGGCGCGCGTCGGAGGCGCGGCGCAGGATCGTCTCCTGCTCGCTGCTGAAGGTACCGAACCACAGTTCGAACTGCTCCATCGATTTCTTGTAGCGCAGCTTCTGCTTTTGCTCGTTGTCGATCTTGACGAACTTTTTGCGGAAGGTCTCGTTGTTCTTGTTGAATTTTTCTTCGATATTGGCGATCTGCTCGGGCGTGACCGACAGGGCCAGGTCGGCCAGTTCGGGCAGGGCCTTGTAGGCGATCAGTTCGGTGCGCGCCTCGATCTCGCGGTAGTGGGTCTTGATGTCGGCCACGCTGACATTGCCCGAGGCCAGCTGGCGCTGGCCCGTGGCCAGCAGCTGGCTGTAATCCTTGAGCTGGGTCTTGCGGTGCCAGTTGATGAGCTGGTCAATGTCTTCCTTGACCGCGCCCTTCTGTTCCGAGTCCATGTCGACATAAGCGTCGAGCCACCAGTACAGCAGGGTATCGCCCTGGTTATAGGCGAAGCGCACGCTGCTGCAGGCGACCAGCGTCAGGGCGACGGCGATCAGGCACAGTACGCGAAAGCGCTGGAAGAACGGGACCTGCGTGTTAAACTTTTCCATCTTTTCAACTTTTCAAACTTGCTTATGAACGTAGTGATCCTCGCCGCCGGTATGGGCAAGCGCATGCAATCCGCGCTGCCGAAAGTGCTCCATCCCCTGGCTGGCAAGCCATTGTTGCAGCACGTTATAGATACAGCACGCACTCTTGCACCGAGCAAATTATGCGTCATTTACGGGCATGGCGGCGCAGCGGTGCCCGAAATGGTGCGATCGCTAAACACGGGCGCCCATGCGACCATCGATACTGCCCTGCAAGAACCCCAGCTCGGCACCGGCCACGCCGTCATGCAGGCCGTGCCCCAGCTCGATGACAGCGCCCCCACCCTGATCCTGTACGGCGACGTGCCGCTGACCAGCGCGGCCTCGCTGCAGCGCCTGGTGGCCGCCGCCGGCGCCGACAAGCTGGCCATCCTGACCGTCGAGCAAGCCAATCCGTTCGGCCTGGGCCGCATCGTGCGCGAGCATGGCGAGATCCGCCGCATCGTCGAAGAAAAAGACGCCAGCGCCGACGAGCGGGCCATCCGCGAAATTAATAGCGGCATCATTGTCGCCCCCACCCGGCACCTGAAAAAATGGTTGGCGGCGCTGCAGAACAACAATGCCCAGGGCGAGTATTACCTGACCGATATCGTGGCCCAGGCGGTGGCCGATGGGGTGCCGGTCGTCTCGGCCCACCCTGCGGCGGAATGGGAAGTTGCCGGCGTCAACAGCAAGGTGCAGCTGGCCGAGCTGGAACGCCGCCACCAGGCCAATCTGGCCCAGGCGCTGCTGGAACAGGGCGTGCACCTGCTCGATCCGGCGCGGATCGATGTGCGCGGCGAACTCATTTGCGGTCGCGATGTCAGTATCGATGTCGGTTGCGTGTTCGAGGGCCGGGTCGAGCTGGCCGACGGCGTGACCGTGGGCGCCCACAGCGTGATCGTCAATGCCCGCATTGCCGCCGGCGCCAGCATCAAGCCGTTCTGCCATATCGAAGACGCGGTGGTCGGGCCCAAGTCCGTCATCGGGCCGTACGCGCGCCTGCGCCCCGGCACCGAGCTGGCGGAAGACGTCCACATCGGCAATTTTGTCGAGATCAAAAACAGCCAGGTGGCCGCGCACAGCAAGGCCAACCATCTGGCGTATGTGGGCGATGCCACGGTCGGTTCGCGCGTCAATATCGGCGCCGGTACCATCACCTGCAATTACGATGGCGCCAACAAGTTCCGCACCGTGATCGAGGACGATGCCTTCATCGGCAGCGACAGCCAGCTGATCGCCCCCGTGACCGTGGGCAAGGGTGCCACGCTGGGCGCGGGCACCACCCTGTCCAAGGATGCGCCGGCCGGCAAGCTGACCATTTCGCGTGCCAAGCAAATGACCATCGATAACTGGACGCGTCCGGTCAAGGTCAAGAAGTAATCATGCTGCCAGCGCCGGCGCGATCGCGCTGCGCGCGGCCTTGAAGGCGGGCACCAGTGCGCCCAGCATGGCTACAGCCAGCACGGTCAGCACGCCCATGCCCATCCGGTAGAAATCGAGCTCGACCAGCATGGGCGGGCTGGTCACGCCCGGCAGGCTGGCATAGGTCAGTGCGGCGCGGTTGACGGTCCACGCCACCAGGCTGCTGCCGAGCAGGCTGAGCGCCACGGCCGCCAGTGCCATCCACAGCGCCTCCGTCACAAACAAGATGAAAATGCCGCTGCTGCGCATGCCCAGCGCACGCAGGGTGGCGACTTCGCGTCGCCGCTCGAGCACGCTCATGGAACTGGTCGCGGCCATGGTGGCGGCAATCACCGCAAACACCATGCCGGCCACGCTGTCGAAGGCAATATCGAAGGCGCCGCGCTCGCTGGCGTAAGCGCTCGACTGTTCCTGCCACGACTTCACCTGGGCGGCGATGCCGGCCCCGTGCAGGGCGGCTGCCAGGGCCAGGCGGCGCTCGTCTGCATGCTGGGCATCGGCAAGGTAGACCACGATGCGCTCGGTGCCTTCGGTGTCGAGCAGGGCCTGGGCCACGGCGAAAGGCAACAGCAGGGGCTGGCGCGCGGCGGGGCGATCGTTGGCGCCGACGATGTCGACCACCTCGACTTCGAGCGTGCGGGCGCGGGCGTCCAGGGTGGTGCCGGTCAGGCTCAGCTTGCTGCCCCTGGACAGCCCGAGCGCGTGCGCCAGATCGCTGCCGACGGCAACCCCGTCGGGCCGCGCCGGATCTAGCTTGCCTGGCAAGGGCCGGCCGCCGGCTGGCTGCTCGGGCACGATTCCTTCGCCGAAGAACAGGGCCGAGCGCGCGCCGCTGGCGGCAATGCCCTGCACACGCATCTGCGGCGCCGCCAGCACGACACCGGGGCTGGCCTGCGCCAGGCGGATGATACGCAGCGCTTCGTCCGCGCTGAACTGGACCGCGTTGCCTGCCGCGCCGCTGGCGCCGGGCACAATGGCCAGATGGCCGAGTCGCTCGCCGATCACGGCCTGGTATTCGACCCGGACGCGCTCGCTGGCCACATGCCCGGCAAACAGGTCGAGCACGCACAGGCTGGCCGCGATCAAGACAATCGCCAGGATGCTGCGCGCGTTGCCTTTGAGTAGGCTACGCAAAGCCAGGCGCGCCGGACTCATGGGCGCACGCGCAGGGCACGTCCAGCGTCGACGCCGTCCGGACCGTCCAGCCTGCCGTCGCGCAGTTGCAGGCAACGGTTGGCGCCGGTCAGCTGACGCTGGTCGCGGGTCGAGATGAGGAAGGCCGTGCCGTGCTCGCGCTGCTGGCGGGCAAACAGGTCCATGACGAGGCGCAAGCTGCCACCATCGAGACGGGACACCGGTTCGTCCGCCACCACCAGGCGCGGCCGGGTGATCAGAGCGCGCGCGATCGCCACGCGCTGGCACTGGCCGGGGTCGAGCCGGGCGGCATCGTAGCGGGCCTGGGTTGCCAGTCCCAGCTGGGCCAGCAGGGCGTCGGCCCGTTCATGGGCGGCGCCGTGGCCGCCATGGCGGATGCAACCGCGCAGCATGAGCGGCAGCAAGACGTTTTCGCGCGCAGTCAGGAAGGGAAGCAGATTGGGGAATTGAAAGACGAAGCCGATCATTTCGGCGCGCAGGTCGGCGCGGGCTTGTTCGGACAGGCGCGCCACCAGCAGGCTGGCAGCGACGACATTGCCTTCGGTAGCGGTGTCGAGCATGCCGGCGATCTGCAGCAAGGTGGTCTTGCCGCTGCCCCCGGGCCCGCACACGGCCACCATTTCCCCACTGCCTACCTGCAAGTCAATATCGTGCAGCGCATGCACGCCGGACAGCCCGCTGCCATACACCTTGTGCACGCGCGCCAGGCTGACCACATCGCCGGGTGCGCTGGCGTGGGCCAGCCGTTTGCCGTGAAATTGCGTCGTTTCCATCGCCCCACCCTTCCCGCAGAGAAGTTGCAAGTAAACACTTGATCAGGGGACAGGCGTTTGCGCTAGCTCACAGGGCGATGCGGGTTTCGAATTTGCTGCGGAAGGTGGAAAAATAGGCTTTGACGTTGCGCACATTGGTGTGGGTGGCAAACAGACGATGCGCAAGGGCGTGGTAGGCGGGCATGTCGGCCACCTGCACGATCAGCACGAAATCGGGACCGGGCGCGACCCGGTAGCACTGCAGCACGGCCGCTTCCGCCGCCACATGCTGCTCGAACTGGCTCATGCGTTCGGCGGCCTGGACGTCAAGCGTAACTTCCACCACGGCGCTCAGGCGCGCGCCCACCATCTCGGGCGCGACGATGGCGACCTGGCGGGCGATCACGCCGCGCTCGGTCAGCAGCTTGACGCGGCGCAGGCAGGTGGGCGGCGACACGTGCACCAATTCCGCCAACTCCGCATTGGTATGCGAGGAATCAATTTGCAGCGCATTGAGGATGCGACGATCGACATCGTCCAGTTCTAGCTGTGACATTGTGTGTGCATGATGAAGATTTATGAAAGAAATCCATTATATATGAAATTTAATTTCACGTCTTGAACTTGGTGAAATAATCTACCAAAAACACGGCAAGTTCGACAGCTTATTTCACGTTATTGCTACTACTATTCGTTCATTGTAATTTTTTCATGAGGCTTTCCATGTGCGGTATCGTCGGAGCAGTAGCGCAGCGCAATATCACCCCCATCCTGGTCGAAGGCTTGAAGCGCCTCGAATACCGCGGCTATGACTCGTGCGGCGTGGCGCTGCACGTGGACGGCAAGCTCAAGCGTTCGCGCAGCACGGCCCGCGTCGCCGAGCTGGAAACCCAGATCAACGAAGCCGGCATGCAAGGTTTCACCGGGATCGCCCACACCCGCTGGGCCACCCACGGCGCCCCCGCGTCGCACAATGCCCACCCGCACTTTTCGCCGAGCGAAGACAATGCCCGGATCGCGCTGGTGCACAACGGCATCATCGAAAACCATGACGAACTGCGCGCCGAACTGACCGCCCTCGGCTACGTGTTCCAGAGCCAGACCGACACCGAAGTGATCGCCCACCTGGTCGACCACATGTATAGCGGCGACCTGTTCGAGACCGTCAAGCTGGCCGTCAAGCGCTTGCATGGCGCCTACGCCATTGCCGTGTTCAGCCGCGAAGAGCCGCACCGCGTGGTGGCCGCGCGCCAGGGTTCGCCCCTGATCGTCGGCATCGGCAAGGGTGAAAACTTCGTCGCCTCCGACGCCATGGCCCTGGCCGGCACCACCGACCAGATCATTTACCTGGAAGAAGGCGACGTCGTCGACCTGCAGCTGGGCAAGTGCTGGATCGTCGACGTGGACGGCAAATCGGTCGAGCGCGAAGTCAAGACCGTGCACGCGCACACGGGCGCGGCCGAGCTGGGCCCTTACCGTCATTACATGCAGAAAGAAATCTTCGAGCAGCCGCGCGTCATCGGCGACACCCTCGAAGGCGTCACCGGCATCATGCCCGAGCTGTTCGGCGACGGCGCAGCCAAGGTCTTCAAGGACATCGACCGCGTGCTGATTCTCGCCTGCGGCACCAGCTATTACGCCGGCCTGACCGCCAAATACTGGATCGAATCGGTGGCCAAGGTGCCGGTCGCCGTCGAAATCGCCAGCGAATACCGCTACCGCGATACCGTTCCGCATCCCAAGACGTTGGTCGTGACCATTACCCAGAGCGGCGAAACGGCCGACACCCTAGCCGCCCTCAAGCATGCGCGCAGCCTTGGCATGATCCACACGCTGACGATCTGCAACGTGTCCACCAGCGCGATGGTGCGAGAGTGTGCACTCGCTTACATCACCCGCGCCGGCGTCGAAGTGGGGGTTGCCTCGACCAAGGCCTTTACCACCCAGCTGGCGGCGCTGTTCCTGCTGACGCTGACGCTGGCCCAGGTCAACGGCCACCTGACGGACGAGCAGGAAGCGACTTACCTCAAGCAAATGCGCCACTTGCCAGTGGCGATTGCCGCCGTGCTGGCGCTCGAACCGCAGATCATTGCCTGGGCCGACGACTTCGCGCGCAAGGACAATGCCCTGTTCCTGGGTCGCGGGATTCACTATCCGATCGCCCTGGAAGGCGCGCTGAAGCTCAAGGAAATTTCTTATATTCACGCCGAAGCCTATCCGGCCGGTGAACTGAAGCATGGACCGCTGGCCCTGGTCACCGACGAAATGCCGGTCGTCACCATCGCGCCAAACGATGCCCTGCTGGAAAAGCTGAAGTCGAACATGCAGGAAGTGCGCGCCCGCGGCGGCCAGTTGTACGTGTTTGCCGACGTCGACTCGCGCATCACCTCCGGCGATGGCGTGCACGTGATCCGCTTGCCGGAGCACTATGGTCTGCTGTCGCCGATCCTGCACGTGGCTGCGTTGCAATTGCTGGCGTATCACACTGCGCTGGCCAAGGGCACCGATGTAGACAAGCCGCGCAATCTGGCCAAGTCGGTGACGGTGGAATAAACCGTCCATGGTCTGTTCGGCAACAAATGCCTGACTCGGCATCTCGCCCCATTTGCGGGGGCGGGATGCTGAACGATCCCATTGGATACCTGCCGACCAAGCTCGGCGGCGCCTACGCCTTACTTTTCCAACGAATGCCGGCTGCTCTGCCTGCATTGATGCAAAACTGCGTCAAATCTCCCTCCCAACATATGCATGTTTTGACAAATTATCAAACATGTTAGATACTCAATCTTCGTGGAAACGCTTCCATAGAGATGCCCATGCTTGATTGCATCAGCTGGAAGTGGTTGTAGCCCGAACGTCAAACAACCATTATTCGGAGACACTCAAGATGAAAATGAAGACGATCAACGTCCTGCTGGCATCGCTATTGGCGGCTGGCGCCCTGTCCGGCTGCGGCGACAATACCAAGCCGCAAGGCGTGGACGCTGCCAAAGCGCCGCTGTTCCTGGCGCAGACCGGCACCTCAGGTAGTTCCAGCTATGGCTACAACCCGTCGGCCAGCGCGCTCCAGTTTTACGTCAACAATGCCGCCTGGGCCGATCTGCACTACACCGTCAACGGAGGCGGCCAGAACAATGTGCGCATGACCGCCAGCGGCGGTAACAATGCATTCACTGTGCAAAACCTGAAGTCCGGCGACGTGGTGCGCTACTTCTTCACGATCGCCAGCGGCGCGGGTGCCGTCGACACGGCCTGGCTGCAAGCGACGACCGGCACCAGCACCGTCGCCGCCACCTGCACGCTGCAGGCGGAAAATTATTCCACGGCCTACGACACCACCGCAGGCAATACGGGCGGGCAGTTCCGCTCCGACAATGTCGATATCGAAGCGACGACCGATGCCGGCGGCGGCTACGACGTGGCCTGGACGGCGAACGGCGAATGGCTTGCGCACAACAGCATCACCTTCCCCACCACCGGCGCCTACACCATCGCTTACCGGGTCGCCGCACCGTCTGCCGGCGGCGTGATTTCGGCCGACTTGAATGGCGGCGCCATCCAGCTTGGCACGACAGCGGTCCCCGCCACGGGCGGCTGGCAAAACTGGACCACGGTGTCGCGCACCGTCAATGTCAATGCCGGCACCTACAACCTGGGCACCTACATCAGCAACGCGGGCTTCAATCTCAACTGGATCAGTATCGCTGGCGCCAGCTGCGGCAGCACGCCGCCGCCTACCACGCCACCGACCACCCCGCCAAGCGGCTGGACCCTGGCCTGGGCCGATGAATTCAACGGCAGCGCGCTCGACACGTCCAAGTGGAACATCGAGGTCAACGGCAATGGCGGCGGCAACAACGAGCTGCAGTACTACACGGCGCGCGCGGAAAACATCCGCGTCACCGGCGGCGAACTGGTGATCGAGGCGCGCAAGGAAGCCTACATGGGCAAGCAGTACACCTCGGGCCGGATCACCACGCAAAACAAGCTGAGCTGGCAGTATGGCCGCATGGAATCGCGCATGAAGATCCCGACCGGCAAGGGCACCTGGCCCGCGTTCTGGATGCTGGGTAATTCCATCAGCAGCGTGGGCTGGCCGGCAAGCGGCGAGATCGACATCATGGAGCACATCAATTCCGAAGCGCTCGTGCATGGCACCATCCACTGGTCCGATACCAACAACAACTACGCCAACTATGGCGGTCCATCGGCCAACCTGGACTTCTCGCAATACCATGTGTATGCCGTGGAGTGGGATGCTTCGGCCATCCGCTGGTATGTGGACGGCAACAAGTACCACGAGGTGAATATTGCGGGCGGCATCAATGGCACGTCGGAATTCCATTCGCCATTCTTCCTGCTGTTTAACCTGGCCGTGGGCGGCAACTGGCCGGGCAACCCGGACGCATCGACGGTCTTCCCGAACCGGATGCAGGTCGACTACGTCCGCGTCTACCGCAAGTAAGCTTGGCCGGCGCGGCAACCGCAAACGTAACGATCTGGTCACATTTGCTAGGTAAAGTCGTTGAAATTTTATTCACTTCAACGAAAGCGGACCATGAAGACAACACGATTTGCGGCGGCCATGCTGGCTGCACTGAGTCTGGCCGGCGGCGCCGGTGCGGCGCCCCTGCTGCTGGCAACGGGCACCCTGAATGCCGGCGGCGCCGACCTGTCGAGCGCGACCGGCGGTTTGCTGGAAAATGGCGTGGCCGGCAATGTGCTGGGCGGCCTGGGTTCGGGGCTGGCCTGGGCCGGCGGCAATACCTTCATCGCCACGCCCGACCGCGGTCCGAATGCCACGGCGTGGAATCCGGCGCTGGACGACACCACCTCGTACATCGCCCGCTTCCAGACGCTGCAACTGGGGCTGGTCAAGAACAATAGCGGCCAGGGCCTGGCGTATTCCCTCAATCCGGTCCTGACCCAGACCACGCTGATGTACAGCGCCACGCCGCTGGTCTACGCGGTTGGCGGCGCGCCAGCGCTCAACACCCCTGGCCGCAATTACTTTACGGGCCGCTCGGACAATTTCGATCCGGCCCAGTCGTCGACCAATCCGAACAATGGCCGCTTCGATCCCGAAGGCGCGCGCGTGTCCAAGGATGGCAAGTCGATTTTCGTGTCCGACGAGTACGGCCCGTATGTGTACCAGATCGACCGCGCCACCGGCCAGCGCCTGCGCTCTTATGCCTTGCCGGCCAACCTGGCGGCGGCGCACCTGAATGCCAGCGGCGATGCCGAGATTGCCGGCAACACCAGCGGCCGCGTTGCCAACAAGGGCATGGAAGGGCTGGCCATCACGCCGGACGGCAAGACGCTGGTCGGCATCATGCAGGCGCCGCTCAAGCAGGACAATGCCAAGAATGTGCGCATCGTCACCATTGACGTTGCCACCGGCGCGACCCACGAATACGCCTACATGCTGACCACCGGTTCGGGCGTGAGCGAGATCGTGGCACTCAACGACCACCAGTTCCTGGTCGACGAGCGCGATGGCAAGGGCTTGGGCGATAACAGCAAAGCCGCGGTCAAGCAGGTGTTCAAGATCGATCTGGCGGGCGCCGAAGACGTCACCGCGCTGTCGGGCGATCTGTCGTCCAAGGCGGTGGCCAAGTCGCTGGTGCTCGATGTGGTCGCTGTGCTCAAGGCAAATGGCGTGACGGCTGCGCAGATTCCAGCCAAGATCGAAGGCCTGGCCTTCGGCGCCGACATCGTGCACGACGGTGTCCTGCTGCACACCTTGTTTGTCGCCAACGATAACGATTTCGTGCGCGATCTGGCCGGGGACAACCAGTTCTGGGTATTCGGCATCAGCGACGCCGATCTGGCCAAGGTGGGCGCCAGCTATGAAGGGCAGCAGTTCGCACCGGTGCCGGAACCGTCATCGCTGTTGCTGCTGCTCGGTGGTCTGGCCGCGTTCGGCACGGTCAAGCGCCGCCGCAGCTGAGCGCGGGCACGGATCAGTTCAGGCCGGCGCTGCAGTTCGGTTCCCGGACCGTGCTCTCTTCCAGGGAATAGTCGGCCTTGCCATTGGCACCGGTTTCAATCTGGAACAGGCGGGTACGGCACATGCGGGTGTCGGGATCCCAGGTGACGTCGACTTCATAATCCTTGCCCACCTTCGGGATAAAGGACGCGGTCGCCATGCAGTTGCCGATGTTGGTCAGGCTGCGCACCGTGAACATGAAGCGCTTGCCGGCCGGGATCTTGTGCTCGACAAAGGTATCGGGCGCATACTTTTCCGCGCCGGGAATGCCCAGCGGCTTCTTGTCGAACATCTTGGCCACGCCGCCGACCATGCCCAGCGCCATCGGGTCGGTGCAGGTGCCCGAACTGTAGCCCACCATGTGGGTGTTGGAATTGTATTTGGTCTGTACCGACAGCATGCGCAGGCGTGCCGTCTGGCCCGTGGGTGCCTGATACGGCGCGGCGCAGGCCGTCAACAGCAGGGCGGCGGCCAGGCCGGCCAGAGTTCCGGTACGGCGGGAGAGTGCAACCTGAAGCATGCGATGCCTTTGTGCGAGAGTGGTCTAGGTGGGAAGGCATGAATTGTAGCTCAACATTTTATCTTTCCTGCCGACATATTTACATGCTGACGTGCCAAGGCAACAGCACCGCCCGTGTCAATGCAGGCGCCGCCCCTGCTGCGCGCCGTCGAGCGCCAGGCGCATGGGCTGCGACTGCAAGGGCGACCCGTCGCGCAGCGTTTCCGCCAGTCCCAGTGGGACGAATCCCGCCTTGACATACATGCGCAGGGCCGCGCCCTGCGCCGTTGCCACGCCAAGATGGACGGCCCTGGCCTCCAGCTTGCGCGCCCAAAAAATCACGCTGTCGAGCAGCGCCAGGCCGATGCCCTGGCCGCGCTGGCGCGGCTCGACCCACATCTGGTACAGATGCACCACGCCGGGACCGGCCGGATCGATCTTGGCCCATGCCAGGGCAACCGGCACCCCATCGACCAGTCCCAGCAGAGGCAGATCCTGAGCCGCCTCGGCGCGCGCCAGGCGGGTGTGCCAGTGGTCATGGGGATAGGCCTGCTCGGCGGCAAGCGTGCTGCCGAAGGCATCGGGCGCTTCGGCCAGGGAAGCCAGGCGCAGCGCGCGGTACAGATCCGCGTCGGCTGCCGTCATGGTGCGAATGCTGAAAGTATGGTCCACGTGCGTGTTTGCCCCCGTTTGTCGCCAGGCCAAGCGCCTGCCGACGGATTGTTGTGTTCCGGCCCGCCGTGCTCGATCGCTGGAAGACGGACTGGAAACAAAGTATCCTCGGGCATGGTTTTTTGTACAAGAGGAAATTGCTAATCCGCAAAGGACAGGCAGGATTCTTGCTTTATTAAAAGACAACGCATTACACTGGCTGGCGGCTGCACGGCTGCCCCGGTTTGGCGCCGGCGCCGGTCCTGCTGGCCGTTCATTGCATCTTTTCGGGGCACCGCCCCCCATTTGATTGAGGATAGAACTGGATGAAACTTCGCCCAACAGCAGCGTTCGGCTACACCCTGGCTGCGGCCAGCGCCCTCTTCGGCAGCGCAGCGCTGGGCCAGGATGCGCGCCCGGCCCAGTCGGACCAGATCGAGGTGGTGCGGGTGACGGCGCAAAAGCGCCAGGAAGATCCGGCCAAGGTGGCGATGAGCATTTCCGCCATCAACGGCCAGCAATTGCAGGCCCAGCACGCGAACGACTTTACCGATCTCACGCGCCTGGTGCCGAATATCTCGTTTACCGCCGCCAGCGGCAATGGCGGCGCCGGGCCCGGCACGTCGAACATCGAAGTGCGCGGCATCAGCTCGTCCGCCGGCGCGGCCACGGTCGGCATTTACCTGGGCGAAGTCTCGCTCACCGTCGGCAATGTCTACACCATGGGATCGGTCGAGCCCAAGTTCTTCGACATCGACCGCATCGAAGTCTTGCGCGGACCGCAAGCAACCCTGTACGGCGCCAGCTCGATGGGCGGCACCATCAAGTTCGTGCCCAACGAACCGGACCTGAAAGAGCGCGAGCTGAGCACCTATGCGGAGGCGTCGTCCACGCGCGGCGGCAGTGCCAATTATTCTGCCAACGTGGTGGCCAATTTCCCGCTCGTCAAGGATGAGCTGGCCTTGCGCCTGGGCGTGCAAGCGCAGCGCCAGGGCGGCTTCATCAACCAGGTCGATGGCGCCGGCAATGTGCTGGCCAATAACATCAACAAGGTCGACGACCAGGAAGTGCGCCTGGCGCTCAAGTGGAAGCCGGTGCGCGCGCTGACGATCACGCCATCGCTGTTCTACCAAAAGGTCGACGCCAAGGACATCAGCGCCTTCAATATCGAGCTGCCCAATTACCAGGCGCAAAAGCAGGTGCGCGAACCGTCCAAGGATGTGCTGATCACGCCCAACGTGACCGTCAACTGGGATCTCGGCAAGACCGACCTGACCTCGAGCACCAGCTACTTCCAGCGCAAGTTCGACCGTACCCAGAATGGCTCGGCCTACAACAGTTATTCACTGTCGACCTTCCTGACTTCCACCGACGATGGCGGCACGGCGCCGCCTGCGCTGATCGACGCGGTGGCGGGCTTGCCGTCGGCCGTGTACCTGAACAACCAGGTGCGCCAGATTTCGCAGGAATTCCGGCTGGTGTCGCGCCCGTACGATGCGGCCGTGTCGCCCTGGACCTGGCTGGGCGGGGTGTATTTCTCGAACCAGCACACCAACATCACGGAGAACGATCCCATCTTCGGCGTCAACGATACGTTTGCCCGGTTCGGCTTCAGCACGGCCGATCCGGACATTCTGCCAGGCGCCTTCCCCAACGACTTCCCCAACGATAATGCCTTCTCGGGCGCCTTCCATTACCGCGAACGGCAAAGCTCGGTCTTTGGCGAGGCCAATTATTACTTCACGCCGACCTTGCACCTGACGGTGGGCGCGCGCTACCTGCGCGGCAGCTCCACGCTGGACCAGAAAAATGGCCTGTATCTGGCTGGCGCCGGCAACACCGGCAGCTCGCGCCTGTCGTCGAGCGCGTTCACGCCGAAGTATGCCGTGACCTGGGAAGTCGATCCCGCGCACACCGTCTACGGCAGCGTGGCCAAGGGCTTCCGCCTGGGCGGATCGAACGTGTTCGTGCCGCCCACCACGTGCGGCCCCGATCTGCAGGCCAATGGCATCGATGCCGGTCCGCCCACGTACGCGCCGGACAGCCTGTGGAGCTACGAGGTGGGCAGCAAATCGCGCTTTCTCAACAACCGCGTGACCTTCAACGCCGACGTGTTCTACGTGAAGTGGAAAAATATCCAGCAGGGTGTCTACCTGCCCACCTGCGCCTATACCTACAACGCCAATGCGGGCGACGCCACCAGCAAGGGCGTGGAGTTCGAATTGAAAGCCAAGCCGCTGTCCGGCCTGACCCTGAGCGCGTCGGGCGGCTGGGTCAAGGCGGAATTGTCGAACGATAAGGGCTTGCAGAACGGGATCGTCGGGGCGGTGGCCGGTGCGCCCATCCAGGGCGTACCCAAGTACAACGCGAGCGTGAACGCGCAGTACAACTTCTCCATCCTCGACGGCAAGAGCGCCTTCGTGATGGGCGGCATGCAATGGGTGGGCGCGAGCAATGGCTCGCTCGATCCCGACCAGACCGACTACCACCGCCCCGCCTACCACACGGCCGACTTCAGTGCGGGCCTGTCGCTAGGCAATGTCAACCTGAGCGTGTTCGTCAAGAACGCGCTCGATACGGATACCGTCATCCAGCATCCGCAGGTGGCGTCGATCGTGCAGGGCTACCGGGTGCAGCCGCGCGCCATCGGCATGAGCGTGGCGGCCAAGTTCTGATGGCGGGCGCCGTCAGCCGGCCTGGGCCGGCACCTCGGACTCGATCGTAAAGCGCAGTCCGGCGTAGCGTTCCAGGCGCCCGATCAGGGTGGCGCCCATGGCGCTGCCGGCGGTCCAGACGCCGCCGCTGGCCATCTCGCGGTCCGGGTCGCCCACCAGGCACAGCGCGCTTTCGGCCAGCATCTTGCTGGTCGAGCCGTAGCCGGGATCGCGGTCGCCCGTAACGCAGGCGCGCAGGCGCTGGCCGCCGGCCGTCTCACCAATGAACAGCAGATCGTAGCGGCCATTGTCGCGCGCGTGCTGGTCCGGGCCCTCGCCCGGCTTGGCCAGCACGAAGCGGCGAAGCAGCGCGCGCACCGGACCGAATCCCAGCGCGGCATTTTGCAGGCGCGTCATGCGCGCCAGATTGGCGGCGCGGCGCTTGCCCTTGGGGCCGTCGCCCGTCATCATTTTTTCATCGTAGCGAAATTGCTTGCCCCAGGGGTGGCCCATGATGGCATTGGTCCGGTGCACATTCTTGGTATTGATGGTCGCCATCATGAACGGCCCCGTCCAGGACTGGGCCCAGTCGTCGTAGCTGGCCGTCTCGCCGTCGGGCTGGGGCGGTCCGCCGAAACCGGGCGTGAGCGCAAACGGGTTGGCCATGGTGGCGGCCAGCGCCGGTTCGCGTTCGATGCGCTCGAGCGTGGCCATGGCGCTGGCCAGGGTGCCGCCGGAAATGCCGCCCTTGATGCGGCGCACTCGTCCCCGCACGCTCGTCAGGGGGGCGCCGAAGCGCTGCTGCGCTTGCTGCTGCAGGTATAGCACGCCCAGGTCGAAGGGAATCGAATCGAAGCCGCAGGAAAACACGATGCGGGCACCGCTGGCGCGCGCTGCCGGTTCGAGCTGGGTAATCATGTGCGCCATCCAGCCCGGTTCGCCGCACAGGTCGACATAATCGGTGCCGGCCTGGGCGCAGGCGCGCACCAGCGCTTCGCCATACAGCTGATACGGTCCGACCGTGGTGATGACAACCTTGGTGCGCGCCACCAGGGCGGCCAGCGCAGCCGGGTCGCCGGCGTCGGCGGCGATCAGGGCCACGCTGTCGGGCGCGCCCGTGCGCTGGCGCACCTCGGCAAGCCTGGCGGCGCTGCGCCCTGCCATGGCCCAGCGGATGTCGCTGCCGGCCCCGTAATGGCGGCTCAGGTACTCGACCACCAGTTGGCCGGTAAAGCCGGTGGCGCCGAAAACGATCAGGTCAAATTCCTTGTTCATGCAATTCCTCGCGCGCGGGTGATGGTCAGCCATCATGCCAGAAAAGCGGCGCCATTTTGACTGGCAATAAGCTTGCATTCAGTTATCATTCATGGTCATCAGAACCACGCCCATCGGGATCTCGCATGCACCTCGGAAAATGGATGGCCACCGTCGGCGCCTGGCTGGCGAGCGGCGCGCTGACGCTGGCGCTGGCCCAGGACGCGCCCACGCTGGTGGTGCAGAGCGGGCACACCAGCGGGGTCGATACGGTCGCGCTGTCGCCCGATGGCCGCCTGGTGGCCTCCGGCGCCAGGGACAACACCATCAAGATCTGGGACGCCACGCGCGGGCGTCTGCTGCGCACCCTGCCCGGTCACGAAGCGCAAGTGTCGTCGGTGGTGTTTTCCGCCGATGGCGCCACGCTGGCCTCGGCCGCGAGCGGCTCGACCGTCAAGCTGTGGGATCCGTTAAGCGGCAAGGAGTTGCGCTCGTTCGACGATGCCGGCGACACGCTGGCACTGAGCCGCGATGGCCGCACGCTGGTCACGGGCGGCGCCCAGCAGGTGCTCAAGATCATCGATCTGGCCAGCGGCAAGGTCCGCACGCTCACTGGCCACCAGGGCACCATCGCTAGCGTCGCCATCTCGCCCGACGGCAAGCTGATCGCCTCGGCCAGCGCCGATCACAACGTCATCGTCTGGAACGCGGCCAGCGGCGTGCCGCTGCGCACGCTGGCCGGCCATGGCGAGGGCGCGAGCGCGGTCGCCTTCGCGGCCGGGGGCCGCACGCTGATCACGGGCGCCGGCGACAAGATGTTGCGCGTATGGGACGTTGCCAGCGGCAAGCTGGTGCGCGAACAGGCGCTCGATTATGCGATCGGCGCGCTGTCGGTGGCCGCCGACGGACACACGGTGGCGGTGGCCACGCTCAACAGCGTGAGCATCATCGATAGCCAGGATGGCAAGCTGCTGCGCACGCTCGAAGGTCACAAGGGCGTCTCGCCCAATGCGGTGATGGGCAGTGTGGCGTTCGCACCCAACGGGCCGCTGGTGGTCACGGGCCACTTCGGCATCCGCCTCGACGACGATGCGGTGCGCCTGTGGGATAGCCGCAGCGGCGAGGTGGTGCAAACCTTTTCCGGGCACGCCGACAGCGTCAACCGCATCGCCCTGTCGCCGGACGGCAAGCAGCTGGTGGCGGCGGGCTGGGATGGGACGATGGATTGGTGGGATCTGCCCGCCGGCAAGGCCAGGCGGGTCGATGGCATCAATGGCATTTACGCCGCCGTCTTCGCGGGCGACGGGCGCCGCTTCGTGTATGGGCTTGGCAAGGACATCGCGGTGCAGGACGTGGCGAGCGGGCAGCGCTTGCTGACGCTGTCCGGCAATACCGGCCTGGTCAAGGCGCTGGCGGTCGCGCCCGATGGGACCTGGCTCGCTTCCGGGAGCGAGGATCGCAGCGTGCGCGTGTGGGACAGCGCCAGCGGCCGCGAACGGTTCAAGCTGGACGGGCACAAGGGGCACGTGGATGCGCTGGCGATCTCGCCCGACGGCACCTTGCTGGCCAGCGGCGACGACGACGGCATGGTGCTGCTGTGGGACCCCGCCAAGGGCACCCTGCTGGCTACCCTGGCCGGCTACCGCGGCTGGATCAAGGCGCTGGTGTTTTCCGCCGACGGCAAGCAGCTGGCCGCGGCCAACTACAACAAGGACGTGGCGCTGTGGGATGTGGCGGCGCGGCGCCTGGCCCTGACCCTGGAAGGCCATGAGGGCAGCGTCAACGATGTGGCGTATTCGCCGGACGGCAAGCTGATCGCCACGGCCAGTGCGGACCGCACCGTGCGCCTGTGGGACAGGGACAGTGCGCGCCTGCTGCATACCTTCACCGGCCACCAGGGCTGGGTGAACGCGGTGCGCTTTACCCCGAACGGCAAATTCCTGCTGTCCGGCAGCGAAGACAATACCATCGGCCTGTGGCGCGTGCGCGATCCGGTCCAGCTGGCAACCATGAGCGTGTTCACCGATGGCAGCTGGGTTGTGGTCGACCCGGCCGGGCGCTTCGACACGGCCGACCTGGAAGAGATGCGCGGCTTGCACTGGGTGATGCCGGGCGCGCCGCGCAGCGCGGTGCCGATCGAACTGTTCATGCGCGACTATTACGAACCGCGCCTGTTGACGCGCCTGCTCAAGGAAGAGAAATTTGCCGCCGTGCGCTCGCTGGCCAGCCTGAACCGGCTGCAGCCCCAGGTCGAGATTGTGGCCATCACGCCGGCGCCCGGCCAGGATGCCGTGCATGTGACGGTCGAGGTGGCCTCGGTGCGCACCGGCGCGGGCAAGGCGGTGCGCCAGAGCGGCGTGCAGGATCTCAAGCTGTTCCGCAATGGCCAGCTGGTCGGCGGCACGCCCGACGATGGCAGCAAGCTGGCGCTCGATGCCCGCGGCCGCGCCCGCATCACCTTCAGCAACATTGCGCTGGGTACGCCGCCGCCCAGCGGCGCCTACGAATTTACCGCCTATGCCTTCAACACGGACCGCGTCAAGAGCGGCACTTCTCACCGCGTGCACCAGGTGGTGCCGACGCTGGCGCGCGCGCCACGCCGGGCTTACCTAATCGTGATTGGCGTCAATGCCTATGAGAACGCCCTGCTCGACCTGAAGTATGCCGCCAACGATGCCGCCAGCATCGCGCAAACGCTGGGGTCGCGCCTGCGTGCGCGCGGCGGCTTTGCCGAGGTGGTGACGGTGCCGCTGGTGTCGCGCCAGACGATTGCGCAGATGGGTGAAGCGGGCGCCGCCAGCAAACGCAATATCCGCACCGTGCTCGACTTGCTGGCCGGCCGCCCTGTCCCCGACGCCTTGCGAGCGCGCATCCCGCATGCCGAGCAGTTGCGCAAGGCCAGCCCGGACGATGCGGTGATCCTGTCGTTTTCCGGCCACGGTTTCTACGAGACTGGCGGCGACTTTTACCTGCTGCCCACCGATATCGGCCCCGGCACCACGCGCCAGCCCACCGATGCCGTGCTGGCCGCCAGCATTTCCAGCGCCGAGCTGACGCGCTGGCTGCGCCCCGTCGATGGTGGCGACATGGCCCTCATCATCGATGCCTGCCATTCCGGTGCGGCGGTGGGGGCGGACTTCAAGCCCGGCCCGATGGGCAGCCGCGGCCTGGGCCAGCTGGCCTTCGACAAGGGCATGCTGGTGCTGGCGGCCACCCAGGCCGACAATGTGGCGCTGGAGGCCGAGGAACTGGAACACGGCTACCTCAGCTACGCGCTGGTGCAGGAAGGGCTGGTGGGCGCGCGCGCCGACTTCAAGCCCAAAGATGGCCGCATCACGGCGGCCGAGTGGCTGGCTTATGCTGCCCAGCGGGTACCGCAGCTTGCCATGGAGGTGGAGGCTGGCACGCTGGCGCGCGGCACGGGCGTGAAGGCGCTCAAGCGCGATGTGGGCCAGCCGGCCAGCGAGCTCGATGACGAGGTCCAGCAACCGGCGCTGTTCGAATTCCGGCGCCGGACCGGCAATGCCGAGCTGGTTGTACAGTAACAGCCATTGCGTTAGCATGAAACGCCACCACGGGTACTGACCCGCCACGAAGGGAAGCAAGATGCAGGAAACCGAGCCGGACAGCACAATCCCCACCCGCGCCGCGGCCGCCGAGACGGTCGCGTGCCCGTATTGCGCCGAGCACATCAAGCCGAACGCCATCGTCTGCAAGCATTGCAGCCGCGACCTGTATTTTTTCGCGCCGCTGCTGCAGCGACTGGCGGCCCTGGAGACCGCCATTCATATTGGCGAGGCGACCACGGCGGGCAAACTGTCCCAGCGCCTGGACCGGATTGAAGCGAGCCTTGCCGCCCTGACGGCCGAACGGACGCCGCTGCGCGCCGATGGCGATGCCGACGACGCGGCCGGCGCGCCAGAATCGCCAGAGTCGCCAGAGTCGCCCACTGCAGGGCCCACCTGGCTGCGCAGCCTGAGCACCACGCTGGGCTGCCTGATTGCGCTGGTGGCCGCCTTCACCATGCTCAGTCTGGTATTCGACGTCAAGGAAGTCTACCTGCGCGTTGCCTCCATTCTGATACCGGTGCCGTTTGCGTTCGTCCATGTCGCGCGCCACCGCTTCCATTTTCTGCGCGAAGCCGTGTTTGCGCTGCTGGTGACCTGTGCGTTCCTGGCCATCGTGAGTGGAATCATGGCGCGCCTGCAAGACTTGCCGTGGGCGCCGCAGGATGCGCGCGAGTGGCGCGAATTGATCACCTACGGCAGCAGCATCCTGTGTGCCTGGTTCAGCGGGGCGATCCTGGCCAAGATTCTGGCCGAGCGCACCGGTCTGCGCAGCGCCGGACCGCTGGCGCTCGAAGCGGCGCGCCTGCTGGCCTCGTTCTCGACCCAGGGCCGCCAGCGCGGCGACCAGGTCAAGGCGCTGGCCAGTGCGCTGCAATCGTTTGCCAGCAATGTCGCCATTGTGGGCACCTCGGCCGCAGCGATCTGGACTGGCGTCGGCAAACTCTTTCAATGACTTCGGGATCGACCATGACCTTGCGTAGCGCTCTCCTTTCCACCCTGCTCTGCCTGGCCGCGCTGGACGCGCGCGCCATCACCCTGATTACCGACAGCGAAGCCCAGCTGCCCAAGGCGCCCAAGGCCGAGAGCCGCGCCGGCCTGACGCGCGGCCCCGGCATCGAACTGGTATCGCCCCAGCCGGACGAACAGGTACGCTCGCCCGCGCGCATCGCGGTGCGCTTCGTGCCGCACGGCGGCGGCAAGATCGCGCCGGACACGGTGAAACTGGTCTACATGAGCAATCCGCGCGTCGATCTGACCGACCGCATCAAGCCATACATCAAGGGCGATACGCTGACTATTCCCGACGCCGAAATGCCGGCGGGAACCCACCAGTTGCTGTTGCAAGTGAAAGACAATGAGGGCCGCGCCGGTAAGGAATACCTGACCCTGAAGGTCGTCAAATGACGGCGCCGGGCAGCCAGCATGGCGATGAGGTGTTTCACGCCACCATCAATCCGCTGATCAAACCGTTCCTGGTGGTGCAGATCGGCTTTACCATGATGATCACCATCATCGGCCTGCCACTGGCCGTGATCTGGTTCCTTGGCGTGGGCCGCTGGTGGGCCCAGCATTATTACGACAAGCTCGAATGCCACCTCAGCGACAAGACGCTGCGCTACCGCAAGGGCATCCTGGTGCAGGTGGAAAAGACCATCCCGCTGGAAAATATCCAGGACGTGACGTTCGTGGAAGGCCCGATCCTGCGCTACTTCCAGCTCAGCACGCTCAAATTCGAAACGGCGGGCAGCGGCGTGGGCCAGGCCCACGACATGCAGTTGACGGGCATCGTGGACGCCCATGAATTTCGCAACCGCATCCTGGCCGCCCGCGACAAGCTCAAGCAGGAGCAGCGCAGCCCGGGCAGTGCCGGGGTGGCAGCCTCCGATGCCCAGCTTGAAGTGCTGCGCAGCATTGAAGGCAAGCTCGACCAGCTTATCGGACTGATGCAGCGCTAGGCGCTTACTCCGGTTGCGTGACCTGGTAGCCCTTCGCTTCCAGGGTCCGCAGCACGCCCTTGGCGTCGAGCAGATTGTGCATGCGCATCATGGCAAAGGTGCTGCGGTTGGTGTCGAGCGCCTTTTCCACCGCGGCCACCCAGGCCTCGGCCATGCGCGCTTCCATGGTCTGGAAGGCGGGCGAATTTTTCAGCGCCGGACTGCTGGTCATGGCGGTCTTGCAGGCCTGCGTCGGGTCCGGGAAGCTCAGGCGGGTGATTTCGCCGATGTCGCCCTTGGCCCAGGCATTGGCGCGCTCGCGCATGGCATCGATATCGGTTTCCAGGCGCGCCAGGGTGGTCGAGAAGCAGGCCACGTCGTCGAGCGACGACTTCTTGAAGTCCTTGATCATCGCGCGCGGATTGTCCAGAGGCAGGACGATACTGGGCTTGGTGATTTTCAGCTTGTTCTTCTTGATGCTCGCTTCGATCGACTTGCGCACATCGGTATCGAGTTCCAGTCCCGCCTTGCGCAACGCTGCCCAGTACAGCCTGTCGGCAACAAAGATCGGCCGCTTGCGCTCGATACTGTCATCCTTGCCCAGGTATTTTTCCTTCAGGGGCAGCCAGCGCGCATAGACCTCGGGCGGCAGCACGTCCTTGAGGGTGGCGCCGTCCGGGTTGTCCTCGATGCCTATGGCCAGCGGCAACAGGGTGAGTGCGCGGAAAAAACCGACATCGGTGGTGGCCGATGGCGCGTCAATGTATTCCTGCGATTGCGCCAGGATGGCGTCGATTTCCTGGGTACGCCACGCCATCTTTTTCGGCAGCGGGGAATAGGTGCCGAAGATCCACAGCACGTGCTCGCCCTTGCTGACCTTCCACAGGCCGGGGCCGGGACGCTGACCCACCACTTCGATTTTCTCGCCCTGGAGCGGCGCCTCGGGAGCGGCCTCGGTGGCGGGGGATTCCTGCGCCCAGGCGGGCGCGGCAAGCAGGAACAGGCAGAACAGGACTATGCGACGGGATGACATGCACACGCCTCGGCGGGTTAGGAAAAGGCGCCCAGTGTAGCCGTCCAGGCTGCAGCAGGGGTGGTTTTGAGATGAATGGCAGCTGGCGCCGCCAGACTGCAACGCTGCGCGACAGGCTGCATGCTGCAGCTGGCAGGGCCAGGGTTGCCTGGCGGGAGGCAAACGGTTAGCCTGTGGCCATGTCCATCACCATTTGCCCCAAGTGCGCCCATGCGCGCAGTGCGCACGACACCCACGTCCATCCCGGTGTCTGCCCCGCCTGTGGAATTGCCTATCAGAAATACCTGGACCGCCAGAACGCGCCGCCGCCCTTGCCCGCCGAGGTGCTCAGTGTCGAGTTAGTAGTGCCGCCCCTGCAGCAGCTGCGCACCCGCCTGCTGGCGGTGCCGGACCAGGTCGATGCAGTGGCGCTGGGCGGTCGGGCGCTGGCCTGGTGCGCGTTTGCGCTGTGGGCGTGCTGGTTCACCGTGCATGGGGTCGACTGGGAAGTGATCGGCAGCTCCTTCCTGCACAACATCATTCTCCCCTTCCATGAATTCGGCCATGTGCTGTTCCTGCCGTTCGGGCGCTTCATGACCATCCTGGGCGGCAGCCTGTTCCAGGTGCTCATGCCGCTGGGCCTGATGATGGTGTTCATCGTCAAGCAGCGCGACAATTTCGGGGCGTCTGCCATGCTGTGGTGGGCCGGGCAAAGCCTGGTCGATCTGTCGCCCTACATTCTGGACGCGCCCGATCGCTCGCTGCCCCTGGTGGGCGGCGGCGGGGAAGAATCGCACGACTGGGGCAATCTGCTCACCATGCTGGGCTGGGTCGACCATGCCGTGGGCTTGGCGCGCCTGAGCTTTACGGTGGGCGTGCTGGTCATGCTGGCGGCGCTGGCGTGGGGGGCGATCCTGCTGCGTGCGCAGTACCGGACCGTGCGCGCGGGGGCGCCCGCATGACGCTGCACGCGGCACTGGTTAACCCGATGTGGGCGGCGCTCACGACCACCCATGCGCGCTTCGCGCAAGCGAGCGGCACGCTGCGCCGCTTTGCGCCCGATATCGCCCCATTTTGCGCGGTCGCCGCGCCTGACACCGTCCTCGACGACACCACCTGCGTGCAGCCGGGCGAGACGATTTTTTTCCTGGGCGCCTTGCCGCAGTTGCCGCGCGGCTGGACGGTCGAGAGCGCATCGACGATTCTGCAAATGGTCGCTGGCGGCGCACCGCCGCCGGCTGCGCAGGACGACGCACCCGTGCTCGGTGACAGCGCGCGTGCCGACATGCTGGCGCTGACGGCGCTGGTCTACCCGGAATTTTTCCGCCCGCGCACGCCGGTGCTGGGGACCTACATCGGTTGCCATGCGGGCGGCGTGCTGGCGGCAATGGCGGGTCAGCGCCTGGCCTGCCCCGGCTATCGGGAAATCAGTGCCGTGTGCACCCATCCTGCCCACCGCGGCCGCGGCCATGCGGGGCGCCTGATCGGCCAGCTGGCACGCGCCATCGTGGCCGACGCCGATACGCCGTTTCTGCATGTGAGCGCGGCCAACAAGGATGCCTGGACGCTGTACGAGAACCTCGGTTTCGTGGCGTGTCGCGAACTGCCGTTCATACGGGTGCGGGCCGGGGTGGCGCCATGATGCAAGCGCTGCCGCTGCGCCTGGTACCGGGCGAGGATCTGCGCGCCGCGCTGGAACGGGTGTTGCCGGCACAGGGAATGGCAGCGGCATTCGTGCTGCAAGGCATTGGCAGCCTGCGCGCCGCGCGCATCCGCTGCGCGGGCCGCGACGATGCCCTGGCGCTCGACGGCGACCTGGAGATTCTCACGCTGGCCGGCACGCTGGCGCCCGATGGCGTGCATCTGCACATCAGCGTGTCGGACGCGCATGGCGCCGTGGTGGGCGGGCACGTGGAGCGCGGCTGCATCGTGCGCACCACCGCCGAGATCTTGCTGGCCTTGTTGCCCGCGCACCGCTTCAGCCGGGTTCATGACGCGGCCTCCGGCTTTCGCGAACTGCAGGTACGCGAACAATCCTAGCGCGAGCGGCCGCGGCGGTCCGCCAGGACGCTGCGGCGCAGGCGGATGCCGGGGGTGCGAATACCGCCCAGCACGCCCCACGCCGCGGCCCAGCGCGCGGCCTTGTCTTTCTCGGATGGCTGTTCGGACGCGATGGCACGGCTGATCGCGTCGGCCATGCGCTTCATGGCGTAGCTCTTGCGTTTCTTGCGGTTGTGATTCATTAAAACCTGCCCGTATTGACCAACGATCCCACCCTAACAGCACAGGGCGAGGCCCACCGTTAGCTGGCGAACCAAACGGGACGATCATGCGGGACATCGCGCAACGATCTCGCCTTGCGTCAAATGGAAGCGATCTCGTCCGCAGATGGCGGATACAGCCAGGAGAACAGCCATGTTGCCGCAGCAGCGCCCGCCAGCTGGGCGACGATGAAGCCGGGGGCGTCGACCGGGCGGATGCCGGCGAAGGTGTCGCTCAGCGCGCGCGCCAGCGTGACGGCCGGATTGGCGAACGAGGTCGAGGCAGTGAACCAGTAGGCCGACGTGATGTAGGCCGCCACCGCCAGCGGGGTGCTGGCGGGCCGGGTGCGGGTGCAGCCGATAATGACCGCCAGCAAGCCGAAGGTGGCCACCGCTTCGCTCAGCCATTGTGCCGGCCCGGTCCGCACGTGCTGCGACAGCGACAGCAGCGGCAGCGCGAACATGGCGTGCGCCAGCATGGTGCCGGCCACCGCGCCAAGGCACTGGATTGCGATGGTGGGCAGGACCGCGCCCCGGGCCATGCTGCCCTGAAAGGCGGCCGACAGGGTGACGACCGGGTTGAAGTGGGCCCCCGAGACGGGACCCATGAGCAGGATCAGGGCCAGCAAGCCGGACCCGGTGGCGAGCGTATTGGCCAGCAGCGCGAGCGCGACATTGCCGCCGGCGAGGCGCTCGGCCATGATGCCGGAGCCGACCACCATGGCCAGCAGGGCTGCCGTACCCAGGCCTTCGCCCACCAGCCGGCGCGCCAGATTCATGGCCGCGGTGCGCAGGGCGTGCAGGGCACACCGCCGCAGCAGTTTTCGGTCAGAAAGCCGACGAGGCCGTTCATGACGTCGGTATTGGCCGCGTAGATGACGAAGCGCCCGTCCTGACGCGGTGTGACCAGGTTGGCGTAGGCCAGTTCCTTGAGGTGAAACGAGAGCGAGGATGCGGGAATGCCCAGCTGTTCGCCGATTTTTCCGGGCGACATGCCGTCCGGCCCGGTCTGCACCAGCAGGCGAAAGACGGCCAGGCGCGATTCCTGGGCCAGGGCCGACAGGGCCGAGAGAGCGTGTTTGGTTTCCATAGAGGGCCACGATGAAGACTATATTTCTATAATAATGGAAATGTCGAAGCGGATCAAGCGGCCGGTCTTTACAATACTTTACCGGCCTGACATCAGCGCTTCATGGCGGGCGCCCACAGTAGCACCATGCCAGCCCGATCGAGGCCGGCACCTACTGAAAGGCATACGATGAACCAGCACACTGACAAGAAGTCCCCTTCCACCGCCCGCCGCTGGCTGCTGGCGGCCACCCTGGTCGCTGCCGTCGGCGCGGCCGGCGTCAGCCAGGCCAGCGACGGCTTCGGCATGCACGGCGGGCGCGGCCACCATGGCGAGATGACACCGGAAAACATGGCCAAGCACATCGACAAGATGATCGAGCGCATCGCGCCCGATGCCACGCCGCAGCAGAAGGCGCGCCTGGCCGAGATCAGCAAGACCGCTTTTGCCGACCTCAAGCCGATCCACGCGCAATTTCGCGAAGGCCGCAAGCGCGCCCACGAGCTGTTGATGGCGCCGACCATCGACCGGGTGGCGCTGGAACGCTTGCGCGTCGAGCAGATGCAGCACGCCGATGCCGCCAGCAAGCGCATCCTCGCCGCGGTGGAAGATGCGGCCGAGGTACTGACGCCCGAGCAGCGCCTGCGCTTCCAGAAGCACTTGCAGGGCCGCATGCACCACTGATCGACAGGAAAGCGGGGAAGCCATGTATTCTGGAACCCTTCGTACTTTGACATTGACAGGCAAGGCATGGCCCAACGCATCTTGATGATTGAAGACGACCAGCGCCTGGCGGCGATGGTCGTCACTTACCTTGGCAGCAATGGCTACGAGGTCAGCCACGCCGGCAGCGCGCACGCGGGGCTGGCCCTGCTGCGCGCCGAGCCGTTCGCGCTGGTGCTGCTCGACTTGATGCTGCCCGACATGGATGGGCTGGAACTGTGCCGCCGCGTGCGCGCCATGGAAGCGCCGCTGGGATCGATTCCGCTGCTCATGCTCACCGCCAAGGGCGACCCGTTCGACCGCGTGGTCGGTCTGGAACTGGGCGCCGACGATTACCTGCCCAAGCCGTTCGAGCCGCGCGAGCTGCTGGCGCGCCTGCGCGCGGTGCTGCGCCGGCCCAGTCTCGACAGCGGCCACGGCAAGCTGGGCGTGCTGCAGTTCGGGCGCCTGGACATCGATCCGGCCGCGCGCCTGGTGCGCGTGGACGGCAAGGAAAAACCGCTCACCGCCTACCAGTTCGACCTGCTGCTGGCGCTGGCCGAACGGGCCGGGCGCGTGCTCTCGCGCGAACAGCTGATCGATGCCGTCAAGGGCGAGGCGCTGGAACCGTTCGACCGCTCGGTCGACGTTCACATCGGCCGCCTGCGCGCCGCGCTGGAAGACGATCCGCGCCAGCCGCGCCGCATCATCACCGTGCGCGGTTCGGGCTATGTGTTCGCCAAGGTGCAGGATGCCTAAGGCGATCGCGCTGTCGCAGCGCCTGTACGTGCGCATCTACGTGGCGCTGTTGGCCAGCCTGGTGGCGCTGGGCTGCATGTTCGCCGTGGTCCACTGGATCTACGACAGCGACCAGGCGCGCAACGGTTTCGATACATTTGCCGAGGTAGCCAGCGAAGTGCTGCCGCCGCCCACGGCCACGCCCCAGGAACAGCGGCGCGCGCTGATGCGCTGGCGCCAGAAGGTGCGCGCCAACATGGCGCTGTATTCGCCGTCGGGCGAACTGATCGCCGGCGCCGGTCCGGTGCCGCCGCCGCTGCCGGCGGACCAGAGCGGCAGCGGGCGCATCCAGGGCGGCCATGGCGCGCTGGCGCTGCGGCTGCAGGACGGGCGCTGGCTGGTGTGGCAGCGCATGCATGGGCGCCGCTTCCCGGTCAATATTTTGCTGACGCTGGCGCTGGTGGCCTGCGTGGTGGCGCTGGGCGCCTTCCCGGTGGTGCGGCGCGTGACGCGGCGCCTCGAGCGCTTGCAGCACAGCGTGGAAAACTGGGGCGGCGGCAATCTGTCGGCCCGGGTGGCGGTGGAAGGCAAGGATGAAGTGGCGCTCTTGGCGAGCAGCTTCAACGCGTCGGCGCAGCGGATCGAGGCGCTGGTGACGGCGCAAAAGAATTTGCTGGCCAATGCCTCGCATGAATTACGCTCGCCGCTGGCGCGCATCCGCATGGCGGTCGAACTGATGCAGGACCAGGCCCAGCCCGCCCTCAGCGCCGAGCTGCGCCAGAATATCGCCGAGCTGGACCAGCTGATCGATGAGGTGCTGCTGGCCAGCCGGCTCGATGCCGCGTCGCCGGATGCGGCCCAGCGCGCCGACGTCGATCTGGCCGCCCTGGTGGCCGAGGAAGCGAGCCGCGTGGGTGCCAGTTTCGAAGCGGCGCCGCTGACGGTGCAGGGCGACGCCCGCCTGCTGCGGCGTCTGCTGCGCAACCTGCTGGAAAACGCCAAGCGCCACGGCGCCGACACGCCGGTGCAGGTGCTGCTGCTGCGCGACGCCGATGGCAGCGCGCGGCTGGACGTGTGCGATGGCGGGCCGGGTGTGCCGGCCGCCGAACGCGAACGCATCTTCGAACCGTTCTACCGCTTGCCCGGCGCGAGCGAAGCGGCCGGCGGCGTGGGCCTGGGCCTGAGCCTGGTGCGCCAGATCGCCGAGCACCATGGCGGCAAGGTGGCGTGCCTGGCGGCGCAGGAGCGCGGCTGCTGCTTCCGCGTCAATCTGCCGGCGTGATGCAGGCGGCATAGTCGCCGCCCACGTGCTGGCTGATGTAGGTGGCCAGGCCCTGCCCGGCCTGCGCCAGCGTCTTCATGCGCTCGACCCGTTCGCGTCCCGTGCTGGCATAGGTGTAGGTGTAGGCCTTGCCGTCGACAAATTGGACGGCGATGCCCTCGGCGGCGATGGCGTAGGCGATCACCCCCGAGTTGCCGGACAGGCCCAGGTAGCGTTGCATGGCCATGCTCAGAGCGGCTTGGCTACCATCAGCCAGAACACCGCGACCAGCGCGATGAAGGCCGGGATGCCCAGCGCCGTCCACAGGCGCAGATAACGCCAGTATGCATCCGGCAGCGCCGTATCGTCGCGCGCGGCCAGCTGCGCCATGTCGCGCATGCGCAGCTGGATCCATACCACCGGCAGCCAGCAGGCGCCCGCCACCGCGTACAGGGCCAGCGACCACAGGATCCAGGCGCTGTGCCAGGGATAGCCGGCCAGGTGGATCATCCACAGGCCGGTGAGCGGCTGGATGACGCCCGTGGTGGCGGTAAACAGCCAGTCGGCCAGCACCACGTGGCGGCTGACGACGGCGATGGCGCGCACGTCGCGCGAAAGGCTGGTGAACAGCATGTAGAAGGCCGACCCGATCCCGGTGCCGAACAGGAAGGTCGAGGACAGGATGTGCAGCCATTTGAGAACCAGGAAAGACATCAGCGTTCCTCGCAGTGGGACAATAGCCAGATGGCTGCCAGCAGCGGCAGATTCTTGGTCAGCGGTCCGTAGGGGTGGATCAGGAATTCGGGCAGCATGCAGGCGATGACGAGCGTATAGAAGCCGATCAGCGCGAGCTGGGCGCGCCACAGCCAGCGGCGCCGGCGCAGCAGCAGGATGCCCAGCCCGAAGGACAGGTCGAGCGCGCAGGCGCCGTACAGCATGAGCGGGCCCAGTGCGGCGGGCACGCCCGTGCGTGCCAGCAGTTCGAGGCTGAGCGCGGTGGGATAGAAACAGGCCGAGACGATCGCAGTGGCAATCCATACCAGGGCCACCGAGAGGCGCAGCGGCGGCAGCAGCCAGCCCAGCTTGGCCAGCGTGCGCTCGGCGGCGGGGTCGTCGATGAAGCTTGCCGGTGCGCGCGGCGCGTGCCCCAGCAGGCGCGCGGTGTCGGCCGGATCGGCGCTGTTGCCGCGCTCGAGCATGCGCAGCGCGTCGCGGTCGAACAGGCCGATGCCCAGCCTGGCGGCGAACCGGCCTGCCCAGGCGGGCAGCGCCAGCACGCGCAGCCGGCCCAGTCCCATGCTGCTGCGCAGCGCGCGCAGATAGGCGGTGAACGACAGCGGCGCGGGACCGACCAGGGCAATGCGGCGCGCTGTCGGGCCATTTGCCCCGGACGGCAGCGGCTGGCGCAGCAGGGCGGCAATGGCGGCCACGGCGTCGTCCAGGTGGATCGGCTGCACCAGCTGGGCCCCATTGCCGAACTTGACCATGAACGGCATGCTCGCCAGCGTCTTGCACAAGCGCGCGCTGGCGCCGTCGCGGCCGAACACCAGCGAGGGCTGCACGATATAGGACGCCAGCGGCAGCGTGGCCAGGTAGTCGTCGGCGGCCTTCTTGCTCAGGTGGTAAGGCGTATCGGCGTGCTGGTCCGCGCCCAGGGCCGAAAGCTGGATCACCAGCCGCACGCTGTCCGAGGCGGCGCAGGCGCCGAACAGGGCGCGCGGCGTATCGGTATGCAGTCGGGCAAAAGTTTGCGTGCCGGTCTGGCGGAATATGCCGACCGTGTTGATCACCACATCGATGTGCGTGAGGCGCGCCAGCCACAGCGGCTGGCCGGTATCGGTGCTGAAGTCGGCGTGCAGCCAGCCCAGGCCGGCCCGCGCCGGCGTGGGTGGCGTGCGGGTGGCGCTGACGACGTGATGGCCCTCGGCCAGCAAGGCTGCCTGCAGGCGCTTCCCGATCATCCCGCTCGCGCCGGTCAGCAGAATGCGCATGGGACGGGGCCTGGTGTGCTGTGCGCGCGTCAAAATGCGTCGGTGGCGCGCGCGTAGGCGAAGCGGCCGCCACGGCCGAAGGGTGCGTAGTTGGAATACGGCGTGTTGCCGGTCGTATTGAGCGTGGTCGGCACCGGGTCCGGATAGGTGTCGAACCGGTTGTCCGCACCCAGCGCCAGGCTCAGCTGCCTGGCCAGGGCGTAGCGCCATTCCAGGTCGGCCACGGAGCGGTTGGCCACCCGGGTGCCGGTGACGACAACGACGGCGGGGTCGGGCGCCGCGCCCCCCGCTGCGATGGCCGCGCCGCGCGGCCGGGTAAGCATCAACCTGTCGTTCATCGGCGGTCCCGTCAAGGAAGTGGAGATTGGTATTGACAATGGTGTCATGCCGATACTGGGACGGGGCGCTGCCAATGTCAATCGCGCAGGGCCGAGGCCATGCTCGATTACAACATCGGCGCCGCCAGCCTAGGCTGCCTTGGCCTTGAACAGTTTGCCGCCCATGTTCACCACCAGCAGCACCAGGGCGCCGGCGATGACGCCGCCGACGGCATTGAGCAGCGAGGTGGTGAGCACGGCCAGCACGCCGCCCACCACGGCCACGCTGCCGGCGGCGGCGCCCGCCTGTTCGATCAGGTGGTGCAGCGGGGCGATGCCGTGCAGCAGGATCGAGCCACCCACCATGAACATGGCGGCGGTGCCGACGATGGTCAGCATTCGCATCAGCTTGGGCGCGGCCGCGACCAGCATGCGGCCGACCGCCTGCAGGGCGCGATTGGCTTGCTTGCTCATGTGCAGGCCCAGGTCGTCGAGCTTGACGATGCCGGCCACCAGGCCGTACACGCCCACCGTCATCAGGATGGCGATGGCCACCAGCACCATGACGCGCTCGACGAAGGTGGCGGTGGCGACGGTGCCCAGGGTGATGACGATGATTTCCGCCGACAGGATGAAGTCGGTGCGTACGGCGCCCTTGATCTTTTCCTTTTCGAGGGCGACCAGGTCGACTTCGGGATCGGCCACGGCGCGCACCAGGGCGTCGTGGTGCCCGGCGTCTTCGTCCGCGGAATGCAAGTACTTGTGCGCAACCTTTTCAAAACCTTCGAAACACAGGAAGGCGCCGCCCACCATCAGCAGCGGCATGATGGCCCAGGGCGCCAGGGCGCTGATGCCCAGCGCCAGCGGCACCAGGATGGCCTTGTTCTTGAAGGAGCCCTTCGCCACCGCCCAGACCACGGGCAATTCACGCTCGGCCTTGACGCCGGCGACCTGCTGGGCGTTGAGGGCCAGGTCGTCGCCGAGAACGCCGGCGGTCTTTTGCGCCGCTACCTTGCTCATCAGGGCGACGTCGTCGAGGATCGCCGCAATATCGTCAATCAATGCCAGCAAACTGCTTGCAGCCATCAGCCATGCTCCGTTTGGGTGGAAAAGCATCCATCTTACCCGACCCGGCGCCCGCGCCGGCATTCCGGGCCACCCCGGTTTTTTGCGTTTCAGGCCCCAAATTCTGCAGCTCGTCGCTTTTCGGCACCGCCGGCCCCGTGCATACGTATAGTTCAGACCATGCCTGGCGCGACGCTGCCCGGCAGCAGAGACCACCCATTTTTTCGATCCGCCGGGAAGCATATTCCCCCGATCTTCGCGAGGGCAAGACCATGAACACCGAACTCGACACCACAACCGCCAGCGCTGCACCGGCCCGTCCGGTCAAACGCAAGACCCGCATCACGATCTATCTCGACGACGAGGTACTGCAAAAGTTCCGCTCGCTGTCCGAGCAGAGCGGCAAGGGATACCAGACGCTGATCAACGCTGCCTTGCGCACCCGCCTGGCGCCGCCGCGCATGGAAGGCGTACTGGCCGAATAAGGCCAGCGCGGCGGGCCGGCAAGCCCGTATTGTCAGTGTTTTGTCAGGTGCATTTCGTCGTGATCCAGTCACAGCGGGGGTTACTTTTGCGCGTGACCTTCAGAATTTATTACACATGGCAATAATTCATGCTAATCTTCCCGCTCTTTTAACTCGGGAGGATTGTATGAAAAAAGGCGAACTGATTGCGGAATTTGCAAAGCGTACGGAAATGTCCGGCGCTGCAGCCAACACTGCGGTTAACACGATCATCGAGATCATCACCGAGCGTCTGAAAAAAGGCGACACGGTTGGTATCACCGGTTTCGGCACGTTCTCCGTCGCCAAGCGCGCTGCACGCAAGGGCCGTAATCCATCGACCGGCGCGGCCATCAAGATCGCTGCATCGAAGTCGCCGAAGTTCTCGGCTGGCGCGACCCTGAAAGCAGCGGTCAATCCAAAGAAGAAGTAAGCGTTACCCTCGCGCGGCCCGATGCGAGGGTGCCGGCCGATGCCGGCGCCTTCGCATCGGGACCGCGTGTCTGCCGTCCCCGATGTTCTCCATTTCTCCCCATTTCCCCCCATTCCGATGCCGCTCACGACCTGGATTGCCTTCGTTTTTGCTGCCGTCGTGATTGCCATTTCGCCCGGCTCGGGCGCGGTCCTGTCGATGTCGCACGGCTTGTCCTACGGCTTGCGCAAGGCCAGCGCCACCGTGCTGGGCTTGCAGCTCGGGCTGCTGCTGGTGTTTACGATCGCCGGCGCCGGGGTCGGTTCGCTGCTGCTGGCGTCGGAGCCGGCCTTCAATGTCGTCAAGGTGGTGGGCGCGCTGTACCTGATCTACCTGGGCGTGAGCCAGTGGCGCGCGGCGCCCGCGCCCGCCGCCGCGGGCGGGCTGCTGGCCGACCACCCCGGCTTCGGGCGACGCGTGCTGACGGGCTTTCTGACCAATGCGACCAATCCCAAGGGCATCATCTTCATGGTCGCGGTCCTGCCCCAGTTCATTGCGCAGAACGCGCCGCTGCTGCCGCAGCTGCTGATCCTGGGCGTGACCATGGTCACCATCGATACCTGCGTCATGCATGGCTACGCGCTGCTGGCGGCGAGCATGCAAGCATTCTTCCGCAACCATGCCGCGATGCGCAAGCTGAACCGGTTTTTCGGCGGCGTGCTGGTGGCGATGGGCGGCGCCCTGTTTTTTGTGCGGCGCGGCACGAGCCTGTAAGCGCACACGGCATGTTGATGTGCAACCGTTTGTAACCGCTGTTGTCCCTTTTCGATGTGGTGCGTTGTAATCGTTACACGCCCATAGTCCGTCTTCCCTGGAGCATTTGATGAGTAAGCGATTTCTGAAAACCGCAGCGCTGATGGTCCTGGCCACGGCATCGGCCTTTGCACTGGCCAACGACACCCCGGCCCGGGTCGGGCGCATTTCCCTGGCCCAGGGCCAGGTCGGCATCAGCGGCGAACTGGGCGACGAAACCGAGCCGGCCCTGGTGAACTGGCCGGTCACCTCCAACAATCAGCTCACCACCGGGCGCAATTCGCGCACCGAAGTGCGGATCGGCTCGACCTCGCTGCGCCTGGACGAAGACACCTCGATCGACGTCAACGAGCTTGACGACGATTCCCTGCGCATCACCCTCCATTACGGCAACCTGAGCATCCGCGTGCGCAACCCCGAGGTATTGCGCGGGCTGGAACTGGACACGCCCCAGGGCGTGGTGCGCCTGCAGGATATCGGCCGCGTGCGCATCGAATCGGGGCGCCGCGAAGATACCACCGCCGTCAGCGTCTTCGATGGCGAAGCGACCTTTGACGGCGCCGGCGCGCGCCTGATCGTACGCACCGGCAAGCGCGTCGAGATCGTGCGCGACGATGTGCGCACAGGCCTGGCCATGCGCGACAGTTTCGACGAATGGGGCATGATGCGCGACGCCCGCGACGAACGTTCCGAGTCGGTGCGCTATGTAACGAGCGAAATGACCGGCTACGAGGACCTGGACCAGTACGGCGCCTGGCGCCAGGATGCCGAATACGGCCCGGTCTGGTATCCGCGCGCCGTGTCGACCGGCTGGGTGCCGTACCGCGATGGCCGCTGGACCTATCTGCAGCCATGGGGCTGGACCTGGGTCGACAATGCGCCATGGGGCTATGCGCCCTTCCACTATGGCCGCTGGGTACAGGTGGACAACCGCTGGTGCTGGTCGCCAGGGCGCAACATCACGCGCGCCGTGTGGTCGCCGGCCCTGGTGGGCTGGGTAGGCGGCAGCAACTGGAATGTCAGCTTCAGCTCCGGCGGCGGACGCCGCCCGGCGCCGGCCACCGGCTGGTACCCGCTGAGCCCGCGCGATACCTATGTGCCGACCTATCGCGTCAACCATGACAATCTGCGCTACCTGAACCGCAATGCGGGCGATGTGCGCGACGATATCCGTGGCCGCAACCGTCCGGACAACCGCGAACGCGCAGGCTTGACGGTGGTGCCGCACGACCAGTTCCAGCAGCGCGGCACGGTCGTGGTGCCGAAGGCGCCCGGTTTCATCATGTCGACCGTGCAGCTGGTGACCGCGCCGACCGTCACGCCGCCGGCGCCCAACGTGGTGCGCCAGCATGACAACCGCGGTGGCATCGGCCGCGGCCCGGACCGCAATGGCGATGGCCGTCCCGATAATTACGGCAATCGCGGCAACGACCGTCCGCAGCCGCAGTTCGGCAACCAGGCATCACCACGGCCGTCGCCGATCGTCAGCCAGCCGGGCCAGCCGCAGGGCAGCGCCCAGGGCAATGGCGGCCGTCCGGTGCGTGTGCTGACCCTGCCGAGCCAGCCGCAGCAGCCGCAGACCACGATCCAGGCGCCGCGCCGCTTCATCGACGGTCCCGACCCGCTGCGCCGCGAAAATACCAGCAGCATGCCGACGCCGGCCCCGGCTTTGCCGCCGCAGATGCAGACGCCGCCGCAGCAATCGCAGCAGCAACCGCAGCAGCGCGAAGAACGCGGCAACCGCGGCGAGCAGAATGATCCGGAACGCGAGCGCCGTTCGCGCGGTGCCGAGTCGTGGCAGCAGCAACAGCAACAGCAGCAGCGCGTGTACCAGCCGCAACCGCAGCCCCAGCAGCAGGCGCCGCAGCCGCAGCAGCAACGCGCGTTCCAGCCGCCGCAGCCACAGCAGCAGCCGCAGCAGCGCAGCGCGCCGCCGTCCATGCCGCCGCCGCAGATGCAGCAGCCCGCCCCGCGCCCGGCCCCGCCTGCCCAGCCGGAAAAAGCGGACAAGCCAGCCCAGGGACGCGCCATGGGCAGCGATGAAAGCCGCCGCCGCGCGCGCGAAGATTCGGACCGCCGCTAAGGTCCGCGCGCCCCTCCCGCACTCTTCCCTTACCAGGGAATAGTTTCAGGCCAGCCAAGCGCTGGCCTTCTTTTTTGCCTACAATGTCAACAGGCGGGCGCTCCACAAGGGCGAACCGGCCTTGTTTTCATTCTAGAACTGGATTTCCCATGCACCCCACAGCCGACTCTCTCATCGAATACCCCAGCGACTTCCCGATCAAGGTGATGGGCGCCACCCATGAGGATTTTGCCGCGACCATCGTCGACGTGGTGCTCGAATTCGACCCCACGTTCCACATCGGCCGCATGGAAGTGCGCCCTTCCGCCCAGGGCAATTACACGGGATTGACCGTGACCGTACGCGCCATCAGCCGTACCCAGCTCGACGACCTGTATCGCGCCCTGTCCGGGCATCCGATGGTCAAGATCGTGATGTAAGGCCGTCGGTTTCCCTGTATGCAAGCTGCCTCTCCTGCCCTGGTCCGCGACCTCGGCCGTGCCGACTACGAACCCGTGTTTGCCGCCATGCGCGCCTTTACCGATGCGCGCGAGGCCGACACGCCCGACCAGTTGTGGATTGTCGAGCATCCCCCCGTGTTCACCCTGGGCCTGGGCGCCGACCGCAGCCATGTGCTGGCGGCCGGCGATGTGCCGGTCGTCCAGACCGACCGCGGCGGCGAAGTCACGTTCCACGGCCCCGGCCAGGTGGTGATCTACCTGCTGATGGACTTGCGGCGCAATAAGCCGGGCGGCAAGTTGTATGCAAGACAATTTGTTGGAAAAATCGAGCAGGCGGTGATCGATACGCTGGCGGCGTATAATCTCGACGGCGAGCGCATCGCCGGGGCCCCGGGCATTTACATCGCTGCCGGGCCGCGCAAGGGCGCCAAGATCGCCGCGCTCGGCTTGAAAGTGCGCGGCAATGGCTGCACCTACCATGGGGTATCGCTGAATGTGGCGATGGACCTGGCGCCGTTTTCCTGGATTAACCCGTGCGGGTATGCGGGACTGGAAACGGTGGACATGCGCACCATGGGCGTCGACGTGCCCCTGGCCGAAGTGCAGCGCAAGCTGGCCGCCGCGCTGGCCCAGCAGCTGGCAAGCGCGGGAACGTCGCCCGAACCGAACAATTAACACAGGCCCCCCGGGGCATCAGCCACATGACTTCCGAGACCGATACCAGCACCGTTCCTGCCGCCTACAACGCGAGCGACAAGCAAAAAGGCGCCAGCAAGACGTCGCGCATTCCGATCAAGATCGTGCCGCTGGCCCAGGTCGAGCGCCTGAAAAAGCCGGACTGGATCCGCGTCAAGGCCGCTTCGGCCTCGACCCGCTTCTACGAGATCAAGGATATCCTGCGCGCCAACAACCTGGTGACGGTGTGCGAAGAGGCGAGCTGCCCGAACATCGGCGAATGCTTCGGCAAGGGGACCGCAACCTTCATGATCATGGGCGACAAGTGCACGCGCCGCTGCCCGTTCTGCGACGTCGGCCACGGCCGCCCCGATCCGCTCGACGTCAACGAGCCGGTCAACCTGTCCAAAACGATTGCCGAACTGCGCCTGTCGTATGTGGTGATCACCTCGGTCGACCGCGACGACCTGCGCGATGGCGGCGCCGGCCACTTTGTCGAATGCATCAAGCAGACGCGCGCGCTCTCGCCCAATACCCGCATCGAAGTGCTGGTGCCGGACTTCCGCGGCCGCCTGGCCAAGGCGCTGGCGATCTTTGCCGATGGCTTGCCGGACGTGATGAACCATAACCTGGAAACCGTGCCGCGCCTGTACAAGGAAGCCCGTCCCGGCTCCGACTACACCCATTCGCTGGAATTGCTGCGCGACTTCAAGGCGCTGTATCCGAACGCGGTCACCAAGTCCGGCATCATGGTGGGCCTGGGTGAAACCGACGAAGAAATCCTGCAAGTGATGCGCGACCTGCGCGCGCACAATGTGGACATGCTGACCATCGGCCAGTACCTGGCACCGTCGGGCGACCACCTGCCCGTGCGCCGCTATGTGCATCCGGACGTGTTCAAGATGTTCGAGGCGGAAGCGTACAAGATGGGCTTCGTGCATGCCGCCGTGGGCGCGATGGTGCGCAGCTCCTACCATGCGGATGAGCAGGCGCATAACGCGGGCGTCTCGATTCCCGCTTAAGCACCTATCCAGGTGACCGCTCTCGTCCTGCTGCCCGGCATGGATGGCAGCGGTCATTTTTTTGGCCCGTTGTGCGCGCAGCGCGCTGCACGATGGGAAGCGCTGGTGACCGCCTACCCGTCCGACGGGCCCGGCGACTATGCGGCGTTGACCGATTTTGTGCGCACGCAGCTTCCCGTCGACCGTCCTTATTTTTTGCTGGGCGAATCGTTTTCAGGTCCGGTCGCCATTGCGCTGGCCGCCGAACGCCCGCCGATGCTCAGGGGTTTGATCCTTTCCTGCACCTTCGCACGCAATCCGGCGCCATCTATGCGCGTCTTGCAGCCCTTGGTGCGCTTTGCGCCACTGTCCCACCATTGGTCGGCGCTGGCCGCGCCTTTCCTGCTGGGCTGGCGCGCGCCTGCCGCACTACGCGCCACACTGCGCGCGGCACTGGCTACGGCCTCAACGGCGGCGCTGCGCCAGCGTCTGCACGCGGTGCTGTGGGTCGATCATTCACCGCTGGCCCGGCGCATCGCGGTGCCGGTCCTGTATTTGCAGGCGGCGCAGGACCGTGTCGTCTTTCCCGGCTCGGCCCGTCACCTCGCCAGTTTGCTGCCTGACATGACCACGGTGGTCTTGCCGGGCCCGCATTTGCTGCTGCAGCGTACGCCCGGGCCGGCGGCCGAAGCCATTGCTTCCTTCATGGAAGCCCATCGGGAATAGCCATGCGCTGATGGTCGGGCTGCGCTGCCTGCGCGGGGGCCGGCCGGTCGACGATGATGATCTTGATGTCCGGCGCCGCGTGCTTGCGCATGACGACTTGCTCGGCGACCTCCTTGCGGCTGGGCGGGCGCGGGTGCTGGAACCAGAACATGGCAACTCCTTCGTGTAGGGAAATCCATGTGCGCCCTGCTTGCCCGTTTTGCAAGGCCTTAACCCCGTTTCCCGCTGTGTTCCGTTCCATTCGATATCGCTGCTTCGACGAAGCGGCCTATTCAAGGAACCTGCCATGCGATCACCATTGCTTGCCGTTTGTACTCTCGCCGTCCTGTCCAGCAGTTGCCTGGCCGGTAACAGCGCCCCTGTCACCGCCGTTGTCCTGTATCCGGGCAGCGCCAGCATTACCCGCACCGCGCAGGTGGCGCCCGGTGCGGCCGAGGTCGTGCTGACCGGCTTGCCAGCCAACTTCGATATTCAGACCATGCGCGTGAGCGCTTCTTCGGGCTTGCGGGTGGGCGCCGTGACGACGCTCGACGCCGCCGGCAGCGAGGCCCTCAATCCCGCCGAAGCGACGCTGCGCGCGAAAATCGACGCCCTGAACGACCAGAAGGCGCTGCTTGATGCCGACGCCAGCGCCGCCCAGATCGTCAAGACGTATCTGGAGCGCCTCCATGCCGGCGGTGAAGGGAGCAAGTCCGTCGCCTTGGCCGATGGCAAGGCGCTCGCTGGCCTGATCGATACCATCGGCAAGGGGGCCAGCACGGCGCTGATCAAGATCCAATCGATTGCCGTGCAGCAGCGCGCCATCAGCGCCAAGATCGATGTGCTCCAGCGCGATCTGGCGCGTTTGCAGTCGGGCACGCGCGATGCGCGCGCGGTGACGATTGCGCTGGCCGGCAGCCAGGGCGGCACGGTCACGATCAATTATCAGCTGAACAATGCTGGCTGGAAGCCGGGATACCGCGCCAGCCTCGATTCCGGCACCTCGGTGGTGGAACTGGCCAGGCTGGCCACGGTGGCGCAGCGCACCGGCGAAGATTGGAGCAATGTGCGCCTGACCTTGTCCACCGGACAGCCGCGCCAGTCGCCCACCGGGCGCGTGCCGCAGCCGTGGCTGCTGTCCTGGAGCGCGCCGCAGCCAGCGGCGCCCATGGTTGCCATGATGGCGCCCGCGCCGGCATTGCAGCGGGTGGATGTGACGGGCAGCCGGATCATGGCGGAAGACAAGATCGACGCCAGCTTGATGACGGAGGTGCAGAGCGCGTTTGCCACCGAGTTCCAGGTGCCGGAGCGGGTCAGCCTGCCGTCCGACGGACGCGCGGTGACGCTGGCGTTGTCAACCCAGAATCTGGCGGCCAGGCAGTATCTGCGCGTGGCGCCGCGCCTGGAGCGGTTCGCCATCATCATGGCTGAAACGGCACGTCCAGACGGCGTCTGGCCAGCGGGCACGCTGCAGCTTTTCCGCGACGGGAATTATGTCGGGGCTACCCAGTGGAATTTGCAGGATGGAAAGCGCAGCGAATTTTCGTTCGGGCGTGACGACTTGCTGACCGTGGCGGTCGACGCCATCGATGGCAAGAGCGGCAGCAAGGGCGTGTTTGGCACGCGCAATGGCAAGAGCACGGCTGACTTGTTCACGCTGACCAGCCGCCACAGCAAGGCGATGGACGTGCTGGTGCTGGAGTCGTCACCGGTCAGCACCAATGACGACGTCAAGGTCCAGGCCGCTTTTTCGCCGAAGCCGAGCGTAACGGCGTGGGACGAGCGGCGCGGCGTCGTCGCCTGGAAGGCTGCCATTGCGCCAGCGGCCAGCCTGACGTTCCAGGTCGAATATCAGATCGAGTATCCGAAGGACGGCGTGCTGGTAGGTCTGCGCTGATGGCAGTCGGGCCGGGTGGTCCAGCGCAGGTGGCCTGTCAGCGGAACGGCGTACATGTTCGCCCGTTGGAGTTGCGGCCCGGCCCGCTCCCCGTTGGCGATGCCGGCCGCGCGCACTGGTGACGCGGCGGGCGGGCGCGGACTTGCCGGGACCGCGTTTGTGCGCGGGTTGCGCCGGTCCCCCAAAGGCGGCGGCTGCTTGCGGCGTTCGGTGCGAAGCGGCGTCGATGGCGGCATGCGCCGATCTCCCGAAGACGGGACATTCGGGGCAGGTGCGGCGGCGGCGGCGCCTTGTTCAGGAGGCGTCGCTGGCCCCTGCGGCGCAGCTGCGGCCGGGCGCGTTTTGCGCGAAGGCGGGCGCCTGTGCACGCGCAGGGTGTCCGCCAACTGCCAGTGCTTGCAGTCGGGCAGCAGCAGCCACAGACTTTTCCAGGCATTGCGCCGAATGCCGCCGACGGCATTGACGAAGCCGCTGGGCGAACATTCCGCTTCCTTGTGGATGATCCGGCCGCCCTCCACACGGCAGTAGTGATGCGCGCCGCGATAAGTGGTGCGCAGCACCGTGCCCTCCGGCAGGAACAGGGTTTTCCATTGGTAGCCGCCATACCCGGGTTCGTTCAGTGCGCCGGGCGCATACTTGCGCGCCCATTCGTCAATCGCCTCTTCCACGACTTGCCAACTCTCCATTTTGCCGAACATGGCGGCGCAGTTGAGGCGTACCTGAACCTGGTGCGATATGGGGACGTACTGGAAGGGGGCGGGGTGCTCCATTTGCATGGCGTTCTCCAAAAAGTGTGCGATTTTGTTCGATTTGATGCGATAGCACGCGATGCGGGTACGGTATTAGCCGAAACGGGTGCGAAAGTGCCCGATTGGGACCCGATTTGGCGCGACGCGCGCACGATTTCGTGCGATGGTCCTCATTTGACAGCGCGACGGGGCAATCGTTCGAAATCGAGCGCGTAGCGCACACAATCGAGAGCAAAGCGGGCAATTTCGCAGTCGGAGCGTGTGGAATCGCATCGAGAACGTAAGCAATCGCGCACTATCGCGCGAAATCGCACGGTTTTTGGGGATCGCCGCCAAAAACGGGCCTGTCCTCCGCGGGCAGGCCCTGTTCAGCAGTCAATTTGCGTACAGGCGATAATATGCGACACCCGTCACCACGCATAAGGATTGGCAACCATGAGCAAGCAAAGCATGTACACCCCCGAAGCGATGAACAAGTTCGGGGCGGCCAGCTTGCCTGGCTACCTGGGCATTGAAATTACCCGCGTGTCGGAAGGCGAAGTGGCGGCGCGACTGGAGATCAAGCCGCATTTGCTGGCGCCCAATGGCTTTTTACACGCGGGCACCGTGATTACGCTGGCCGATACCGCTGCCGGCTATGCCTGCGTTGCCAATCTGCCCGAAGGGGCGAACAACTTCACCACGGTAGAATTGAAGTCGAACCACCTCGGTACCGCCCGTGACGGCGCCATTGCCTGCGTGGCCAAGGCGGCGCATCTGGGCAAGACCACCCAGGTATGGGATGTGGTGGTCACCAACGAAACGAACGGCAAGACCATCGCCTTATTCCGCTGCACGCAGATGGTTCTTTATCCGAAATAGTGTAAATTTCCAGCATGAAGATTTTGCTTCTCACCCTGGCCTGGGCTTGCCTGCTTGCCATGACGCCGGTCAGCAGCGCGCAGACTCCGGACGACAGCGTGTTTCAAGGGCTGGGCGGCAAGCCCGGTATCAAGAAAATTGTAGCGACGCTGTTACCGCTGGTGCAAGCTGATCCGCGCATCAAGGAATCGTTTACCGATATCGACATGAAGCAATTGGCGCTGCGGCTGGAAGAGCAGTTTTGCGTGCTCAGCGGCGGGCCGTGCACGTACAAGGGCAAGGACATGAAAGAGATCCACGACGGACTTAACATTACCAATGCCCAATTCAATGCGCTGGCAGAGGATTTGCAGATTGCGATGGAACAGGTTGGGATTGCGTCGCGGGTACAGAACAAGCTGGTAGCCAAGCTGGCGCCGATGCAGCGCGATATCGTGACCAAGTAGGGGCGCGCCGCGGCGGCGGGCGTTAGGCATCGGTGCGATATCCAACCGTACTATCAAGCTGAGATAGACGGTGCGCATCAAAAAAATGGCCCCGCAGTGCGAGGCCATTTTCCGTTACAAGCGAACCCAATTACCCTTGTACACAATCGGTCCGGTCGGTCCATTCGGGTTCGGCGAGCCGCCCTTCGGCTCCACCGTCACCGCCAGCAGCATCACGTCGCCGCCGATGGCCGTGTCCGGCAGCTTGAAGCGGCCGCGGTTGCCAGTCAACACGCCGAGCGAGCGCGGATTGCCGCTCTTGGGCACGGCCCACAGTTCCAGGCTCTTGTCGGCGGCAATCTGCGCGCTGGTGACCAGACGCATGTCGAGCGCGTGGTTGCGCACGTCGGCGGTGACGACCATGGCCGTTTCGGATTTCTCGTCGTTCAGCGTGGCGACATAGGCAATGCTTGGCTGCTCGAGCGCCGGCTTGTTCATGACCAGCACCAGCAGCAAGGCCGCCACCGCGCTCGATGCCAGACCCAGACCGCGCCAGAACGCGAGGCTTTCGTTGAACCAGTACGCCAGTCCGGTCGACTTTTGCAGGTTCAGGCGCCGCTCGATGCCCGTCCACACCGAGCGCGGCGGTTGTACGCTGCCCGCAAATTCGGCCATCGGCGACAGGCGCTGCTGCCATTGCGCAGTAATGTTGCGCAAGTCCGCATCCTGGTGCAACCAGCCCTCAAAGCGGCGGCGGGCGCCGCCACGCAGCGTGCCCAGGACATATTCGGCAGCGAGCTTTTCGCGTAATGCAATGTTGCTTCGGATATTCATGCTTGCTCCCGTTTCGCGAGGCAGGTCCGCAGCTTTTCCAGGCTGCGTCTGATCCAGGTCTTCACGGTACCAACAGGTAGCTTCATGTGCTCTGCAACTTCGCTGTGCGACAGGTCATGGTAGAACGCCAGCGCCACCACTTGCCGGTGGACGCCTTCGAGCGCGGACATGCACCAGGCCAAGGCCTTGGCGTCCCCACTCATTTGCAGTGCTTCGATGGGCGTTGCCGCCGGATCCTGTAGAGCATTCATGACTTCGCTATCAAACTGTTCCGCGTCGATTTCAACCGAGACGTCGCTGCGCCGGAGGTGGTCGAAAGCCTTGTTCCGGACAATGGTCGCCATCCAGGTCATCGGTGCGGCCAGATGACTCTGATAACTTGCGGCATTGTTCCAGATCGCGACAAAGCTCTCCTGTAACACTTCCTCGGCGAGCTCGCGCTTATTCAATATACGCAGGGCAAAGCCAAACAGTTTCGGCGAACTTGCATCGTATAAAGATCGGAAGGCGGCAGCGTCGCGCTTGGCGGCGGCCTGTAGCCATAGTTTTAGTTGCTGCGGGTCTAGCGGTTTGAGATCGTTGGACACTGCACGCCTTGCTGGTGGGGAGTCTGAATTACCGCGCATCGGCGCGGCTGCGCAGGTTGAGGTTATCGCACATGCATACCAAAATACAACATTAATTTTTACAGAATACGGCAAAATAATTGAATCCAATTTGCGCGCTCGCGCGTACACACCCCATAAATCGTTGATTCATAGAATCATCAATGAATTGATGGCATGCAAGGCGAAATTCATGCAGGACACAATTCACCGATGCTTCTTTGGAGCATGTCTGATCGTGGCGAGTGCGCCCCCGGCACTTGCGCAACAGCGACCCGATCTGGGCAAACTGACGGCAACCGGCGGCGTGAGCCAGCTCGAGGGGGCGGGCGGCGGTGGGTTGACGCCGTGGGCCCTGATCAGCGGCTATGGCAGCCGCGACAGCTGGGGCGCGAACGCCCACCTCACCAGCGTGCGCACCCAGGATTACCGCCTCGACAGCGCTGGCGTGGCGGTGGGCATCGCCGACCGCGTCGAACTGTCGCTGGCGCAGCAGCAATTTAGCGGCAGCCTCGCGCCCCTCGACCAGCTCGTGCTCAAGCTCGATATCGTCGGAGTGAAGGTCAAGCTGCGCGGCGATGCCGTCTACGACCAGGATGTGCCCTGGCCGCAGCTTGCGGCCGGAATCATGGTCAAGCGCGCGGGCGTCGTGCAGGGCCTCGGTGCGCTGGGCGTGGAGCGGGTTGGCCAGCTCGGCGCCAGCGACGACCAGGGCGTCGACTATTACCTGGCCGCGACCAAGCTGGTGCTCGACCAGAGTCTGCTGCTGAGCGCGACAGTGCGCGCCACCAAGGCCAATCAGATGGGATTGCTGGGCTTTGGCGGCGACCGGCGCGACCGCTACCAGGCCATGCTGGAAGTGTCAGGTGCTTACCTGTTCAGCCGCCAGTTGGTGGGCGGCATCGAATACCGGCAAAAGCCGCGCAACCTGGCAATGGACAATGAAAAGGATTACGCCGACGTGTTCATTGCCTGGTTTCCCAGCAAGCACCTGTCGGTGACGGCGGCGTATGCGACGCTGGGCGACATCACGGTATTGAATCCGAGGCGCCAGCGCGGGCTGTACCTGTCGCTGCAAGCCGGGTTTTAGCCAGCCAGTTCCTTTTGCAGCAAGGCGTGCAGCGCCGCAAAATCGGGCTGGCCCAGGTAACGCTTGATGATCTTGCCGTTCTTGTCGATGACAAAGGTGGTCGGTGTCATGGACACCTTGTCGAACGCCCGGGCCAGTTCGCCGCCGCTGTCGATGGCCACGGTGAACGGCAGCTTGCGCGTCTCGGTGAAGTTGAGGACGTAATCGGGACGATCGTACTGCATGGCCACGGCAATGAATTCCAGGCCTTGCCCCTTGAACTTGTCGTAGGTGTCAACCATCTGCGGCATTTCTTTCACGCAGGTGGTGCACGACGTCGCCCAGAAATTGACCATGACCACTTTGCCGCGCAAGCTCTGGGCGCTGATCTTCTGGCCCTGCAAATTGATGAAGGTCACGTCCGGCACCACGGGCGCCCGGTTCATCGAGACATAGCCGCCAATGGCCAGCGCAGCGATCACCACCCCGATCAGGGCTGGCTTGATCCAGTTGGCGCGGGGCGAGTTTTCTTTCGACATGAGCTTACAGTGCGACGCTGCCCGTGTTGGGCGACAGCGTACGCATTTCTTCCTCGGTGATGTATTCGAAGACCTTGACCACTTTGGTCACGCCCGACACGCCGCGTGCCACTTCGGCGCCCAGCTGGCCTTCGCGCTGGGTCACGCGGCCCATCAGATAGACCACGCCGCGCTCGGTGACGACCTTGAACGAGGTGGCGGAAATGGTTTTCATGTCGACCAGGCTGGCCTTGACCTTGGTGGTGATCAGGGCGTCGTTCGAGCGCGAGGTGTAGCTGGCCGGACCGGCCACTTCGAGCTCGTTGGCGACCGTCAGCACGCCATCGATGGCGCGCGCTTCGCGCTCGACGCGGGCCTTGGTTTCTTCATCCTTGACTTCGCCGGTCAGCAAGACCTGGCGGTTGAAGCTGTTGGCATTGACGTGCGCATCGGGACCGGCCACCTTGGGCAGGCGCAGGTCGGCCTTGACGGCGATCGACTTGTCGTCGGCCTGGGCACCGAGGGTGCGGCGGTCGGCCGCGGCGCCGGCAGCGGCAACGGCGCCGCCCACGACCAGGCCCACGCAACCGGACAGGCTGCCCATCAGCGCGACCACGAAGGCGGCTTGCGCGCTGCGGCGCAGGACAGGGTGAAAAGGCTTACTCATTAACATCTCCTCCGAACAAGGCGACGTCGATGCCGTCGCATATGGCATGAATGGTCACCAGGTGCACTTCCTGGATACGCGCGGTGCGCGAATGGGGTACGCAGATGTTGACGTCGGCGTCGGTCAGCATCTTGGCGAGGGCGCCGCCATCTTTGCCGGTCAGCAGGACGACACGCATTTCGCGCTCGAGCGCCGCTTCGACGGCAGCGACCACATTGGCCGAATTGCCCGACGTGGAAATCGCCAGCAAGATGTCGCCGGCCTGGCCGAAGGCTTGCACCTGCTTGGAAAAGATCTCTTTGTAGCTGTAATCGTTGCCGACCGCGGTCAGGATCGAGGTGTCGGTGGTCAGCGCCATGGCGGGCAGCGGGAAGCGCTCGCGTTCGAAGCGGCCCACCAGTTCGGCGGCGAAATGCTGGCAGTCGGCAGCCGAACCGCCATTACCGCAAGCAAGAATTTTGTTTCCGTTCGACAAGGCACCGAACATCAGGTCGATGGCTTCCGAAATCGGATGGGCCAGAGCGGCGGCCGACTGGATTTTCAGTTCGGCGCTCTCGTGGAAGTGAGCGAGGATGCGTTGTGTATTCATAGAGTTCGATTATAGTGCAACGGCCATGTAGGCCGGGCAAGAGCACTTAAATATGCTTACACTTGAATGGCGTCACGCAGCCAGTCGATGCGGCCGGCATCGATGGCGATCACATCGATCCGGCAGGGCGGCACGCTGGGGCAGCGCTGCAGATAGGTCTGGGCCGCGCGCACGAGTCGGCCGATCTTGACGCGCGTGATGCTGGCCGCCGCCCCGCCATGGGTGGCGCCGGCCCGCTCGCGCACCTCGACGAAAACCAGCACGGGGCCATCGCGCACGATCAGGTCGATCTCGCCCACCTTGCACTGGAAATTGGCCTGCACCAGGCGGCAGCCGCGTTCTTGTAGAAACTGCAAGGCGCGCTGCTCGGCGGCCTGGCCCTGCTCCTGCGTGGGGCTGTGGCGCGCGGGTTTCATGTCAGCGCTTTTTCTCGGCCAGGCGGTAGGTGCCGCCCTGGTAGACGACGCCGGTTTCGCTGCGCGAAAAGCGCGCCTGCCCCTTGCCCGTGCCAACGGCCAGGCGGCCGGTCACGCCATCGAGCTGGAACGGGGCGCCGGGATGGAGCGCCAGTTCGCGCGCCACGCGGAACGCGTCGATGCCGAGCGCGTAAAGACGGTCGAGGTCCGGCATGGCGGTTTGGCCGAGGCGGCGCGGATACACCATGACGGCCGGATTGTCGGGCTGAACCTGCCACGGCAGATCGAGCAGGCGCACGCCGTCCAGTTCCGCCACGGCGCTGCCGGGTTCGGCAGCCGGATTGACCGAAGCGGTGCCGTAGATGGGGATGGCGCCGGTGGCCACGCGCATCTGGCGCAGCTGGGGGGCGTCGAGCGCGGCAAATACCAGCGCGGGCGGCTCTCCTTCGATCTTGCTGCGGACTTGGCCCAGGCCCGATTCGTGCAAATAACCGCCCGAGACAGGCACCTCCACCAGCTGGGCGGTGTTGCCAAGCTGCTGCCAACGGGCGGCAAAGGCGGCGGCGATGCGCTTTTGCCAGGCCGCATTGCCGGAGATGATCAGGGCGCTGCTTTTCGGATGCTCGGCGTGGGCCCACTGGGCCACCTGGCGCGCCTCTTCCTCGATCGACAGGCCGATGATGAGCAGATTCGGCGGCGCCGTCGCGCTGCCGCCTTCGGGGTGATTGAGGGCAATGGTTGGCTTGGACACGGCGCCGCTGGTGGCAAGCATGCTCACCGCCGGGCGGGCCAGGGGGCCGACGATCACATCGTTGGTCTTGACCGCCGCCAGGTAGGCGTCCAGCGCATCCTCGGCGCCATCGCCCGTGTCGATCAGGTTGATGACGAACCCGGCGCGGTCGCGCTCGTAGGCAGCCATGAAGCCGGCCTTGACCGCCTCGGCCGGGCCGGCCAGCGCGTCCGAGCGCAGCGGCAACATCAGGCCGATGCGGATGGGATTGACCTCGGCGGGCGCCCTTGGCGCGTCCGGGCCGGTGACGGGCATGGTCTGGACGGACGGGGCGGAAGGAGCCGCCAGGGGCGCCGCTGCCGGGCGAACCAGCGTCTCGGCGCGCGGATGGGATGCATCCGCACTTGTGTTTGCCACCACGGGCGCGCACAATCGGCCCGGTTCGCAAGGCGTGCTGCAGGCGCCCAGCAGCGCCAGCGACATGCCGGCCAGCAGGCCGTTCAACATTTTTATTGGCATTACATCCCCAGATGACAGATCAACAGTCCAATCCGATCGCTCAGCTTCCCATCATGGGCGAGGCGGCACAGCAGTCCTATCCTACCGCAACGCTGTACATTGTGGCCACTCCCATCGGCAACGTGACCGACATCAGCGTGCGCGCCCTGCATGTGCTGGGCATGGTGGACGCGGTGGCCTGCGAAGACACGCGCAATACCGGTAACCTGCTGACCCGCTTCGGCCTGTCGCGCCCCATGATCGCGGCGCACCAGCACAACGAGCGCGAGGTGGCCGACAAGATCATCACGCGCCTGCTGGCGGGCGAGCGCATTGCCCTGGTGTCCGATGCGGGCACCCCGGGCGTGTCCGATCCCGGCGCGCGCATCGTCGACGCGGTGCGGGCGGCCGGGTTGCGGGTGGTCCCGGTGCCGGGCGCCTCGGCGGCGGTGACGGCGATCTCTGCCAGCGGACTGGTGAACGACCAGTTCTACTTTGTCGGCTTCCTGCCGGCCAAGGCCAAGCAGCGCGAAAGCGCCCTGCTGCAATTGCTCACGGTCAGCGCCACCATGGTGTTTTACGAAGCGCCGCACCGGATTGCCGAGTGCGTCGCAGCCTTGACGGCGGTATTCCCGCCCGAACGGCAGATCGTCTTCGCGCGCGAGCTCACCAAGCTGTTCGAAGAAATCCACCGCTGCCCGCTGGCTGAAGCGCAAGCCTGGCTGCAGGCCGATGCGCACCGTGAAAAGGGCGAATTTGTGGTCCTGCTCGAAGGCGCCGCCAGCGGCGGCGACGCCGAAGAAGCCGAAGCGGAGCGCATTCTGGGTATCTTGCTGGCGGAATGCTCGGTCAAGCAGGCGGCCAACCTGACGGCGCAGATCACGGGGCGCAAGAAAAACGCCCTGTACGAGCGCGCGCTGCAGCTCAAGGGCGCCGCTGGCGACTAGGCCGGGAAAATAAATCCGGGCGCGCCCTTGACCGCCGGGGCGCCAGCCGTTATGATTCTGGTCCTCGGAGTGTGGCGCAGTCCGGTAGCGCACCTGGTTTGGGACCAGGGGGTCCAAGGTTCGAATCCTTGTACTCCGACCAGCATTTCATGAAACCCGCATATCCTTTGGATGTGCGGGTTTTTTGTTTTGGGCAGATCAACCGGCCCGCTTCGCCGCCAGCGCATTGCCCGCCCGGCTGGACCCCTTGCGTCCCAGCTGCTGCGCAATGAACTGGCCCGCATCGACGACGATGTCCAGATCGATCCCTGTGTCGATGCCCAGCCCGTTCATCAGGTACAGCACGTCTTCGGTGGCCACATTGCCGGTCGCGCCCTTGGCATACGGGCAGCCGCCCAGACCGGACACCGACGAATGGAAGATCGCCACCCCGATCTCCAGGCTGGCATAGATATTGGCCAGGGCCTGCCCGTAGGTATCGTGGAAGTGGCCGGAAATGCGGTCCAGGTGGAACTCCCCCGCCGCGCGCAGCATCACCGCCTGCGTCTTGCGCGCGGTGGCCACGCCGATGGTGTCGGCAATATCGAGTTCATCGCAACCGAGGTCGCGCATGCGGCCCACCACGTCGGCCACCGCGTCGAGCGGCACCTCGCCCTGGTAAGGACAGCCGAAGGCGCAGCTGATCGAACCGCGCAGGCGCAGGCCGTGCTGCTTGGCCGCCTTGGCCACGCCTTCGAAGCGCGCGATCGATTCGGCGATCGAGCAGTTAATGTTCTTTTGCGAGAACGCTTCCGAGGCTGACCCGAAGATCACGACCTCGTGCGCGCCGGCCGCCAGGGCCGCCTCGAAGCCCTGCATGTTGGGCGTGAGCGCGGAGTACAGCGTGCCGGGACGGCGCGTGATGCCGGCCATGACCTCGGCGCTGGTGGCCATTTGCGGCACCCACTTGGGCGAGACGAACGACGCCGCCTCGATGTTCTGGAAGCCGGCGCTCGACAGACGGTCGACCAGCTCGATCTTGACGGCGGCGCTGACCGATTCCTTCTCGTTCTGCAGGCCGTCGCGCGGGCCGACTTCGACGATTTTGACTTTGGCGGGCAAGTGTTGCGACATCATGGGAACTCCTTATTTGTAACCATTGGCGAGGGCCCAGATTCCGACCGCGACCACGATCCAGAACAGGGTGCCGATGACGATCCAGATCCAGTTCGCCCAGGTGAAGTTGCTGTTGCTGTCGCCTTGCGGGTCGCCGCTGGCATCGTTGATCAACTGGCGCGCGACGTTCATATAGTACGCCAAGGGCAGAATGAACAGGATCGCCAGCCAGGTGGTGGCCGGATTACCGATCCCGTTGGCCGCCACGCGGTCGACAATATTGGCGGCGACGATGAGCAACACGACGATGGTCGCCGTCGTCTCTCCATCATTGCCGCTGTCGCGGTCGCGTGTCGCCCCGTAGGCGGTGGCCTCGCGCATGAGCGAATGGGTGAAGAAGACCGGAAACAGCGCGCGCGGAACAGGCCAGATATCGCCGTCGATCCCGCCCGTGTAGCGATTCATCGCCTTGTACATGCTCCAATTTTTGTAGTACCAGTAGAGCTTGTACCAGCCCATCGTGAGGAAGAACAGCACCAGGAATTTGCGTTGCGAGACGACGTAAAAGCCATCGCCGGCGAGCTCGCCATGCATGGTCAGGTCGGCTTTGGGTGGTGCGTAGATGGAGGACGTCATCGCCGTTTCGGTAGAGTGGATAAAAGGTGTCAGTAACCGCGTTCGCGCTCGACGACATCGGCCACGGGCTCGCCGCGCTCAAACGCCAGCAGCTTGGCGGCGATCTGCTCGATGCTCTCGCGGCGCAGGGTCAGCGCCGAGATATGCGGCGTGATCGAAATTTTCGGCTCTTCCCAGAACGGGTGTGGCGCGGGCAGCGGTTCGTTGCGGAACACGTCGAGGGTGGCGCCGGCAATATGGCCGCTGCGGATCAGCGTGAGCAGATCCGGTTCGGCCACCAGCGCACCGCGCGCCACGTTGACCAGGTAGGCGCCTTGCGGCAGCAGGGACAGGCGGCTGCGGTCGAGCAGATTGCTGGTCTGTGCGGTCAGTGGCAGCAGGCAAACCAGCACGCGCGTGCCGCGCAGGAACTCCTCCAGCTGCGCCTCGCCTGCGAAGGTCTGTACGCCGGCAATCTGGCGGTCAGTGCGGCTCCAGCCGCGCAGGGGAAAACCGAAGCTGCGCAGCGCATCGAGCACGCGCGCACCAAGCACACCGGTGCCCATCACGCCCACCGTGAAATCGGCCTTCTCGTACTGCGGCAGCGGCTTCCAGACGCCGCGCCGGCCCTGCTGTTCGTACTCGTCGAAACGGCGGAAGTAGCGCAGCACCGCGTGGGTGACGAATTCGGCCATCTGGATGGCCATGCCGGCGTCGCCGAGGCGGACGATGGGCACGGGCGGCAGCGCTTCGGCGTACTTGAGGATGCCGTCGGCGCCGGCGCCGGTCAGGAAAATGGCCTTGACGTGCTGCAGCTCGGGCAGCAGCGCCACCGGGGGCGACCACAGGACGGCGTAGTCGCACGGCGCGATGGCGACGCCCTCCTGCCAGAGCACGATCTCGGTCTGGGGCAGCACTTGTGCGAAATCGGCGACCCAGGGATCGGTAACGCCATCGGCGCGGTGTAAAAGAATGCGCATCCTGTCTCCACAATTCGCTACGTCGTTGCGCACCTTGCCATCAGGCCGCTTTAAACGCCAGCAACGGCGCACCATCGGCCACCTGGTCGCCGACCTGGTACAAGATCTCCTCGACCAGCCCATCGCTCGGCGCGGCGATGGTGTGCTCCATCTTCATCGCTTCCATGATCACCAGCGGATCGCCCTTTTTCACTTCCTGTCCCTTGGCGGCCATTACCGCCACCACCTTGCCCGGCATCGGCGCGGTCAGGCGGCCGCCAGCCGCTTCCGCTTCGCCCGCATGCGCCATCGGATCGTTGAACGTGAGCGCGAAATGGCGCCCGCCCGTAAACACATGGAATACCTCGCCAGCACGGCGCACCGTGCCATGCATCGACGTCGCCCCCAGCTTGATCGACAGATCGGCGCCAGTGCGCGCCGTCACCGACAGCTCCGCATCGATGCCATTGACCGACAGGGACCAGCCGTGCGCGTGGTAGGTCATGCCGACCGCATAGGCGCGGTGCTCGTCGGCGAAGTCCAGCTGGCGCTGGTAAGCGCTGTTCATGCGCCAGCCCAGCGCATTGCCCCACGGGTCGGCCGGATTGGCCGATTGCGAGGCCGAGGCCGATTTCTCCGTTTCGATCAGCGCCACCGCGGCCAGCGCCAACGCGCCCACCGGCGCCGATTTCGGCGCGGGGAACAGTTCGTCGCCGTTGCGTTCGATCAGACCCGTGTCCAGATCGGCGCTGGAAAACGCGCTGCCCTCGACCAGGCGCTTGAGGAAGGCGATATTGCTGGCCAGGCCCACCAGCTGGAATTCGGCCAGCGCCTGCGACATGCGCGCCAGCGCCTGGTTGCGGTCCGCGCCCCACACGATCAGCTTGGCGATCATCGGGTCGTAGAACGGCGAAATGGCGTCGCCCTCGCGCACGCCCGAATCGATCCGCACCGGCGCCGGCGCACCCGGCGTGCCGCCGAGTTCGAAGTTGACGGCCTGCGGCGTATCCATGTGCTGCAGCGTGCCGATCGACGGCAGGAAGCCCTTCTCGGGATTTTCGGCGTACACGCGCGCCTCGATGGCGTGGCCGTTGATGGCCAGTTCGGCCTGGGCCTTGGGCAGCGGCTGGCCGGCGGCCACGCGCAGCTGCCACTCCACCAGATCGGTCCCGGTGATCATCTCGGTGACGGGATGCTCCACCTGCAGGCGGGTGTTCATTTCCATGAAATAGAACGAGCCATCCTGGTTGGCGATGAATTCGACCGTACCGGCGCCCACGTAGCCGACTGCGCGCGCGGCGGCAACGGCCGCCTCGCCCATGGCAGCGCGGCGTTCGGCCGTCATGCCTGGAGCCGGCGCTTCTTCCAGCACCTTCTGGTGGCGCCGCTGCACCGAGCAGTCGCGCTCATGCAGGTAGACGCAATTGCCGAGCGTGTCGGCGAACACCTGGATTTCGATGTGGCGCGGCCGCTGCAGGTATTTCTCGGCGAGGACTTTGTCGTCGCCGAAGGAGCTGATCGCTTCGCGCTTGCACGACGCCAGCGCGGCCTTGAAGTCTTCCGAGCGCTCGATCACGCGCATACCCTTGCCGCCGCCGCCGGCCGAGGCCTTGAGCAGCACCGGGTAGCCGATGCGGTCGCCCTGCTGCTGCAGGAAGTCCGGATCCTGGTTGTCGCCGTGGTAGCCGGGCACCAGCGGCACGTTGGCCGTTTCCATGAGCGACTTGGCGGCCGACTTGGACCCCATGGCGCGCATGGCCGACGCCGGCGGGCCGATGAAGACCAGGCCCGCTTCGACGCAGGCGTCGGCAAACTCGGCGTTCTCGGACAGGAAGCCGTAGCCGGGATGGACCGCCTGGGCGCCGGTGGCCAGCGCCACGGCGATGATCTTGTCGCCGCACAGGTAGCTCTCCTTGGCGGCGGCCGGACCGATCAGGACCGCTTCATCGCACACCGCCACGTGCTTTGCATGCGCGTCCGCCTCCGAATACACGGCGACGGTCTTGATGCCCATGCGGCGCGCGGTTGCGGCGACACGGCAGGCGATTTCGCCACGGTTGGCGATGAGGATTTTAGTGAACATGGATCGGTTCCGTTGACGTATTTTTATTGGTGGTCGAATCAGCCGCCGCAGGCCGCTTTGGGCGCCGAGTCGAGCGTGGCGGCGCGCGTCACCAGGCCCAGTTTGGCCAGCAGCGTGCGGTCGTCCTCGGCTTCCGGGTTGTCGGTGGTGAGCAGCTTGTCGCCGTAGAAGATCGAATTGGCGCCGGCGAGGAAGCACATCGCCTGCACCGCTTCGCCCATCTGGCGGCGGCCGGCCGACAGGCGCACGCGCGCCTGCGGCATGGTGATGCGCGCCACCGCGATGGTGCGCACGAATTCGAACGGGTCGAGCGGGTCGAGACCGTGCAGGGGCGTGCCTTCCACCTGCACCAGGTGGTTGACCGGCACCGATTCAGGGTAGGGATTGAGATTGGCCAGCTGGGCGATCAGGCCGGCGCGCTGCAGGCGCGATTCGCCCATGCCGACGATGCCGCCGCAGCACACCTTCAGGCCGGCGTTGCGCACCCGGCCCAGCGTGTCCAGACGGTCCTGGTATTCGCGGGTCGAGATCACGTTGTTGTAGAACTCGGGCGCGGTGTCCAGATTGTGGTTGTAGAAGTCCAGGCCGGCGTTCTTGAGGCGGTCGGCCTGCCCTTCTTCCAGCATGCCCAGGGTGGCGCAGGTTTCCATGCCCAGCGCCTTGACTTCGCGCACCATCTCCTCGACCTTCTCCATGTCGCGCTCCTTCGGGCTGCGCCAGGCGGCGCCCATGCAGAAGCGGGTTGCGCCGTTGGCCTTGGCCTGCTTGGCGGCGTCGATCACGGTGTCGATATCGAGGATCTTTTTCGCTTCCACGCCGGTATCGTAGCGCGCGGCCTGCGGGCAGTAGCCGCAGTCCTCTTCGCAGCCGCCGGTCTTGATCGACAGCAGGGTTGCCAGCTCGACGTCGCCGGCCGGGAAGTTCGCGCGGTGCACGCCCTGGGCCTTGAACATCAGGTCATTGAATGGCAGCTCGAACAGCGCCAGCACGTCGGCCAGCGGCCAGGTCGCGGCGTCGGGCAGCTTGATGGCGGCTGCGGGCGGATGGAAAGAGACAGCGGTGGTAGTGGACATGGCGATTCCTTCTGTGGGTCAGTCGCGCGCGGACGGCCAGCCTGGCAGCCCCGCGAGATCGATAAATTGTGCGGCTTCTTTGGCCGTTGCTTGTTCAAGATAGGGAATACGGCCCAGCAGCGGGGCCGGAATGCGTTGGGCCAGCGCGGCGACGTTTTCGTCGGCGAACTGCATCTCGGGATCGATTTCGTTGACCACCCAGCCGGCCAGCACCAGGTCGCGCGCGATGATCGCCTCGATGGTCAAGAGCGCGTGGCTGATGCATCCGAGGCGCAGGCCCACCACCAGGATTACCGGCAGGTTGAGCTGTTCGGCCAGCTGGGCGCTGTCGAAATCGTCCGAAAACGGCACCCGGAAGCCGCCCACGCCTTCGACCACGACCGCGTCGGATGCGGCCGCCACTTCGGCGTAGGCGGCAATGATGGGCACCGCTTCGATGGCCACGCCCTGGCGGGCGGCGGCGATGTGCGGCGCGCAGGCGTCGCGCAGCATGTAGGGCGTGGTGATGTTGGACGGCAGATGCACGTTGCCGGCGGCGACCAGCTGGTCGGCATCGTCGTTGTGCAGTTCGCCGTCGCGCAATACGGCGCCGGCGGCCACGGGCTTCATGCCGCAGGCGCGCACGCCGCGCGCGACCAGGGTGTGCAAGATGGCCGACGACACCAGCGTCTTGCCGATCTCGGTGTCAGTGCCAGTCACGAAGCAGCTAAAGCGCATCGGCAAGCCTTCGGCGGCCAGCGCGGGCAGCGGCTCGGCCACGGGCGTCGGCGCAGCATCGACAGTGGCGAGCGGATCGACAGGGTCGTTCAGGCTCATCGCAGTTCCTCCAGTTCGTTGAGCGCGGCGGCCAGCCGCGCGACATCTTCGTGCGTGTGCGCCGCCGACAGGGTCACGCGCAGACGCGCGGTCCCGGCCGGCACCGTGGGCGGGCGGATCGCCGGCACCCACAAGCCCATGCCATACAGGCCGGCGCCGATCCGCAGCGCTTCTTCATTGCTGCCGATGATGATGGGCTGGATCGCCGTGCTCGAGGCTACGCGCTCCCAGCGCTTGAGCCGCAATTCGGCGTCGAGCCGGGCGATCAGCGCTTTCAGATGGGCGCGGCGCGAGGCGCCCTCGTCGCCGCCGATGATGTCGATGCTGGCCAGCAGCGCATGGGCCAGCGCGGGCGGCGCCGCCGTGGTGTAGATGTAGGGCCGGGCGCGCTGGATCATCATCTCGATCACGCTCGCGTGCGCCGCCACGAACGCGCCGCCCACACCGGCCGCCTTGCCCAGGGTGCCCATGTAGACCAGGTTGGGCGAACGCAGCGCAAAGTGCTCGAGCGCGCCGCGGCCGTGCGCACCGAGCACGCCAAAGCCGTGCGCGTCGTCGATCACCAGCCAGGCGCCGTGGCGTTCGCACAGCGCCAGCAGTTGCGGCAGCGGGGCCAGGTCGCCATCCATGCTGAACACGCTGTCGGTGACCACCAGCTTGGTGCCGGCGTTACTGTTTTCCAGCAGGGCCGCCAGCGCCGCCAGATCGGCGTGCGGGTAGACCTTGACGGCGGCGCGCGCCAGGCGGGCGCCATCGATCAGGGAGGCGTGATTGAGTGACTCGGAAAAAATCTCGGCATCGCCGTCCGCGCCCAGCGTGGTCAGGATCGCCAGGTTGGCCATGTAGCCGGTGCAGAACGAGAGCGCACGCGGCGCGACCAAATGCGCGCCCACAAACGCTGCCAGGCGCTCTTCGAGCAGCTGGTGGGCCTGGGTGTGGCCGCTGATCAGGTGCGAGGCGCCGCTGCCGGCGCCGTACCGTTGCGCGCCCTCGCGCAGGGCTTCCACCACGCGCGGATGCGCGGCCAGGCCCAGGTAATCGTTGCTGCAAAAGGCCAGCAGGGGCCGGCCGCCCACCACCACGCGCGGCGCGCACGGCGTGTCCACCACGCGGCGCTGGCGCGTCAGGCTTTGCTCGTCGAGTTGAGCGAGCTTGCGGTCGAGGGCGGCGATCAACTCCATTACGCGGCCCCGATCACGGATTCGAACACCAGACGGGTGCGCTCGGCCAGGCCCGCCATTTCGTCGTCGGACAGGATATACGGCGGCATCAGGTAGACGGTGCGGCCGATCGGGCGCAGCAGCAGTTCGTTTTCCAGCGCGGTGGCAAAGAAGCGGCGCGAGAACGTGGCGGCGCGGGCCGCATCCGGCTCCACCGCGTCGAAGGCCCAGATCATGCCGGCCTGGCGGAAATGGCGTACCCGTTCGTGCTGCGCCAGGGGCGCCATGGCCGCGGTCAGGCTGGCGGCGCGCTGACGGTTGTTGACCAGCACATTGTCATCCTTGAAGATCTGCAGCGTGGCCAGGGCGGCGCGGCAGGCCAGCGGATTGCCCGTGTACGAATGCGAATGCAGGAAGCCGCGCGTGACGTCGGCGCTGTAAAAGGCCTGGTACACCTCGTCGCGCGTGAGCACCAGGGACAGCGGCAGGTAACCGCCGCTGATGCCCTTGGACAGGCACAGGAAGTCGGGCCAGATGCCGGCCTGTTCGCAGGCGAAGAAGGTGCCGGTGCGGCCGCAGCCGACGGCGATTTCGTCGAGGATCAGGTGCACGTCGTGCCGGTCGCACAGTTCGCGCACCAGCGTCAGGTAGAGCGGGTCGTGCATGGCCATGCCGGTTGCGCACTGGACCAGCGGCTCGATGATGATGGCGGCGATGCGGTCGGCTCGTTCCAGGAACAGCAATTCGACATCGCGGGCTGCGCGGCGCGCCACATCCTGCGCCGTTTCGCCGTCGTGCGCGTCGCGCGCGTCCGGCGAGATGACGGTGCGCGCGGCGCGCAGCAGCGGGCCGTAGGCATCCTTGAACAGCGCCACGTCGGTGACGGCCAGCGCGCCGATGGTTTCGCCGTGGTAGCTGCCCTTGAGGCAGACGAATTCCTGCTTGTCCGTGCGGCCGCTGTTGCGCCAGGCGTGGAAGCTCATCTTGAGGGCGATCTCCACCGCCGACGCCCCGTCCGAGGCGTAGAAGGCGTGGCCCAGGGTACGACCTGTCATGTCGGAGAGCTGCTCCGACAGGCGGATCACCGGTTCATGGGTAAAACCGGCCAGCATGGCGTGTTCGAGCCGGTCGAGCTGGTCCTTGAGCGCGGCATTGATGCGCGGATTGGCATGGCCGAACAGGTTGACCCACCAGGAGCTGATGGCGTCGAGGTAGCGCTTGCCCTCGTGGTCGTACAGCCAGGCGCCGCGCCCGTGGCTGACCGGGATCAGCGGCACGGTTTCATGGTGCTGCATCTGGGTGCACGGATGCCAGACGCTGCGCAGGCTGCGGTTGACCCAGTCTTGTGGCATGTCCGCTTTCAAATCAGGCGAGCCAGGAAGGCTTGCGTTTTTCGAGGAAGGAGGCGACGCCTTCGCGGCCTTCGGCCGACGAACGGATGTCGGCAATGCGTTCGGCGGTGTCGAGCACGAGGGCGCTGTCGACCGCCTTGCCGCTCACGTCGCGCACCAGCACCTTGGCCTGGCGCACCGCGTTCGGGCTGCTCGTCACCAAGGCCTTGACGATGCCGGCCACATGGGCGTCGAGCGCCTCGGCCGCCACCACGTCGTGCACGAAGCCGATGCGGTGCGCTTCCTGGGCGCTGAATTTTTCCGCCGTCAGGAAGTAGCGGCGCGCGGCGTTTTCGCCCATGGCCTTGATCACGTAAGGGGAGATCGTGGCCGGAATCAGGCCCAGCTTGACCTCCGACAGGCAGAATGCCACGCCGCTTGACGCCACCGCGACATCGCAGGCGGCGACCAGCCCCATGCCGCCCGCGTAGCAGTCGCCCTGGACTTTTGCCACCACCGGTTTCGGGCACAGGTAGATGGTGCGCAGCATGTTGGCCAGCTTTTCGGCGTCGTCGACGTTTTCGGCGTACGAATAGGCCGCCATCTTCTTCATCCAGTTCAGGTCCGCGCCGGCGCAGTAGGCCGGGCCGTTGGCGGCCAGCACGATGGCGCGCACGCCGTCATGCTCGCCCAGCTCCTTGAAGGCCAGCGCCAGTTCGGCGATGGTAAATTCATTGAAGGCGTTGCGCACGTCCGGGCGGTTGAGCGTGACCGTGGCTACATGGTCCGCGATGTCGACGGTCAGGGTCTCGAAGTTCATGGTCGTTCCTTACATGCGGAAGACACCGAACCGGGTGTCCTCGATCTCGGCGTTGAGCGCGGCCGACAAGCCCAGGCCCAGCACCATGCGGGTGTCGGCCGGATCGATCACGCCATCGTCCCACAGGCGCGCGCTGGCGTAGTAGGGGTGGCCCTGGTGTTCGTACTGTTCCTTGATCGGCTGCTTGAAAGCCGCTTCCTCGTCGGCCGTCCACTGGCCGCCCTTGCCCTCGATCCCGTCGCGCTTGACGGTGGCCAGCACCGACGCGGCCTGGTCGCCGCCCATGACGGAAATGCGCGCATTGGGCCACATCCACAGGAAGCGCGGTGAGAACGCGCGTCCGCACATACCGTAATTGCCGGCGCCGAAGCTGCCGCCGATGATGACCGTGAACTTGGGCACGGCGGCGGTGGCGACCGCGGTCACCATCTTGGCGCCGTTGCGGGCGATGCCTTCGTTTTCGTATTTGCGGCCCACCATGAAGCCGGTGATATTTTGCAGGAACACCAGCGGGATCTTGCGCTGGCAGCACAGTTCGATGAAGTGGGTGCCCTTGAGCGCCGACTCCGAGAACAGGATGCCGTTATTGGCGATGATGCCGACCTTGACGCCATAGATGTGGGCAAAGCCGCAGATCAGGGTGGTGCCGTAGCGCGCCTTGAATTCGTCGAACTCGCTGCCGTCGACGATGCGGGCGATCACTTCGCGCACATCGAAGGGCTTGCGCGTATCGACGGGAATGACGCCGTACAGTTCTTCCGGCGCGTACTTCGGTTCGGTGGCGGCGCGCAGGGCCATCTGCTGCGGCTTGCTGCGGTTCAGGTTGGAGACGATGGTGCGCGCCAGCGACAGCGCATGCAGGTCGTTCTGGGCCAGGTGGTCGACCACGCCGGACAGGCGGGTGTGCACGTCGCCCCCGCCCAGGTCTTCGGCGGTGACGACTTCGCCGGTGGCCGCCTTGACCAGCGGCGGGCCGCCCAGGAAGATGGTGCCCTGTTCCTTGACGATGATCGATTCGTCGCTCATGGCCGGCACATAGGCGCCGCCGGCGGTGCACGAGCCCATCACCACGGCAATCTGCGGGATGCCCTTGGCCGACAGGTTGGCCTGGTTGAAGAAGATGCGGCCGAAATGGTCGCGGTCGGGGAACACGTCGTCCTGGTTGGGCAGGTTGGCGCCGCCCGAATCGACCAGGTAGATGCAGGGCAGGTTGTTCTGGTCGGCGATTTCCTGGGCGCGCAGGTGCTTCTTGACCGTCATCGGATAGTACGTGCCGCCCTTGACGGTGGCATCGTTACAGACGATCACGCATTCCTGCCCCGAGACGCGGCCGATGCCGGTAATGATGCCGGCCGCCGGCGCGGCGCCATCGTACATGCCGTAGGCGGCCAGCTGGGAAAATTCGAGGAAGGGCGTGCCCGGATCGAGCAGCATCTGGACCCGGTCGCGCGGCAGCAGCTTGCCGCGTGCGACGTGCTTGGCGCTGGCGGCCTCGCCGCCGCCGGCCGCCATGGCCGCGACCTTGGCGCGCAAGTCGTCGACAATGCGTTGCATGGCCGCTGCGTTGGCCTTGAAATCATCGCTGCGCGGATTGAGTTTGCTGTCGATTTGAGGCATTGCGATCCTTATTTGTCCGGGAAACTGCCATCCAGGTAAAACCAGCGCGCGACGCCGTCGGCCTCTTCGCGCACGAAGCGGCTGAGCTCATGCAGGCGGTGGGCGCGGCCCTTGATCTTGTAGCGGGCGACGAATTCTACGGTATCGGCGTCTTTATTTTCTGGCAACTCTGCTTTACGTTGACGTAAACGTAAAGCAGATTTTACCTCAAGTCCCAGCCACTGCAAGGGTTCGTTTTCCTGCACGATGGCCTCGTTTGGCAGGGTGGAGCGGTGCCAGGTGGCGCGCAGATACGCTTCGTCGCGCCGGGTGTAGGCCGTATAGCGCGAACGCATCAGCGCCTCGGCTGTGGGCGGCACGGCCTCGCCCGCGAGGTAGGGGCCGCAGCAGGTGGCGAACGAGGCGCCGCCGCAGGGGCAGGATGCTGGTGTGGCCATGGTCGGTGCCGAAAAGGGAATCCGGCAATTATCCGCCATATTGGCCGGTTTGGAGAGAGCGCCGTTGACGCGGCCAGCGCGCCATGTGACCATCGCCCGCATCTTGAAAGGAAGTCATGCGCCTTCGCACCATCAAATCGACCATCTTGCGCCGTCTCGGCGCCGGTGCCGTTGGCGTCGCCGTGCTGGCCCTCGCTGCCTGGCTGTTCGTCAACCAGCCGTGGCAGCGGGAGGTTTGGGTGACGACGACCATGGAGGCGTTTTCCGGTCCCGGTCCCGGCGAGGCGTTTTCCAGTTTCCGGGATGGCAAGGTCTACCTCATCGTCGGCTTGACGCCCGCGCCGTGGCCGGACGAGGCCCGCACGATCTGGTCGGCGGCACGGCGCGGCAAACGCGTGCACATCACCGTTCTCCGGCAACAGGGCACGCTGCGCTTCGATGCCGACGGCACCACTTCGGACGGCAACCTGCTGGTCCCTTGCGCCAGCGCCGGGGAGGCAAACCGCCTCGCGGGCGCGCTGGGGTTTTACTGAGCGCAGCTCACTTGCCGCGCATGCGCTCGGCCAGCAGGCGCGCCGACCCGCACGCAAACGTGAACCCCAGCGGACCGTGGCCGACGTTGAGCCACAGGTTCGGATAGCGGGTCGCCCCGATCATCGGCGCGCCGTCCGGGGTCGAGGGGCGCAGGCCGGCCCAGGTATCGAGGCGCTCGTAGTCGGCCGCGTGCGGCATGGTATCGCGCACCTGGCGCACCAGCGAGGCGATGCGCGCCGGTTCCAGCGACAGGTCTTCGCCCACGATGTCGGCCATGGCGGCCACGCGCAGGCGCTCGCCAATGCGCGCGTACAGGATCTTGCGCTCGAAATCGGTCACGCTCACCTGCGGCGCGCAGTCGCCTGCGCGGATCGGCGCCGTCAGGCTGTAGCCCTTGACCGGGTACAGGGGCAGATAGAGGCCGGCCGTAGCGGCCAGGTCGCGGCTCTTGACGCCCGCTGCCAGCACCACCTGGTCGGCCGCCAGCACGGCGCTGCCCGTATCGATGCCGGTAATGGTGCCGCGCGCGGCGACCAGGCGCGTTGCCTGGGCGCGCACCATGCCGACAAAGCGCGGATGGGCCTCGATGCGGCGCATCAGCGCTTCGCAGAAGGCATGGCAGTCGGCCACCGCTTCGCCCGCGTTGAAAATGCCGCCCGCCAGCGCGCCTTCCACCGCCGCCAGGGCCGGTTCGCGCCGCACGCACTCGGCCGGCGAGAGCACGTCGCCCGCATCGGCGCGGCCGGCCGCGCTATCGAGCGTGGCGCGGGAACGGTACACCACCAGCTTGCCGGCCTCGCGCCAGGCAAATTCGTCGTGCGGGATGGCCAGTTCGGCCATCGCCTGGCGGCTTGCCTCCCCCAGCGCCAGCAGACGCGCGGTGGTGTCGCGGTTGGCCGCCGCGTTGCAATGGGCGAGGAAGCGGGCCAGCCAGCGCCATTGGCGCAGGTCCAGCTCGGGCCGGAAGCGCAACGGCGCATCCTTCTGGAACATCCATTGCAGCGCCTTGAGCGGCACCCCGGCGTCGGCCAGCGGCGAGACGTAGCGATAGCTGAGCTGGCCGCCATTGCCGTAGCTGGTGCCGGTGCCCACCTCGGCTTCGCGTTCGAGCAGGGTCACGCCGTAGCCCGCTTCGAGCAGCCACCAGGCCGATGCCAGGCCGACCACGCCGCCACCGATCACCACCACCTGGCCCATGGCAGCCATTACAGCGCCAGAACCCGGCGGTACATGGCGCTGAGGATGCGTTCCTCGAAGCGCGTCATCGACGAATAGATGCCGGGGTATTTTTCCGGATCGGAGGCCACCCCGCCCACCAGCGCCACCATGCCGCTGCGCGCAGCCAGGTCGACCACGAACACGGACATCAGGCCGTACGCCTCGCCCAGGTGGCCCACGCCCGTGAAATGGCCGCCTTCGGCCACGCCCTCGGTGAAATGCTGGTTGCCCAGGCCCCATGCGCGGAACAGGCCGTGTTCGGTGTCGCCATTGCTGCCCTGCGGGTCCAGGCGCCACTGGCGCGTGAACATGGTATGCAGCGTGGCGGGCTTGAGGAAGCGCTGGCCCCGGTGCATGCCATCGTTGATCAGCATCTGCATGACCGTGCCCATGTCGGCGGCCGAAACGCGCAGCCCGCCGGTCGGGCTGAACGGGGTGGCGTTGGTGCCGACCACGTAGGCGTCGATGCCGGGCGGCGGGGCCGGGCGGCGCAGGCTGTAGTCGTCGACCTGGGGGATCCACGGGAACGCGGCATCCCACACTTCGGTGTCGGTGGTGCGCTTGCGGTACAGGGTGGCCAGGTTGGCCAGGTCGTCGTCGGAAAATTCGGCCGGGTTGAAGCCGCCGTGCATGCCCAGCGGATCGAGCAGCAGGCGCCGCATCAGGCGGTCGAAGCGCTCGCCGCTGGCCGCTTCCATGATGGTGCCGATCACGCCCCAGCCCAGGTTGGCGTACGTGAAGTAGGTGCCCGGGCCGTGCTCGCGCGCCCACATGGCGCCGCTGCCATGGTTGGCTTCGCCGGGTACCAGAATGCTCTTGAGCGTGGTGCTGGCCGGCCACGAATAGCCGGCCTCGTCGCGCAGCGAGGAACGGTGCGACAGCAGCAGGCGCAAGCTGATCGGGGCAGTCGGGAAGTGGGGATTGCGCAGCGCAAAGCCGAGGTAGCGGCTGACATCGGCGTCCAGATCCAGCTTGCCCTCTTCCACCAGGCGCATCAGGCCGAAGGTGGTCATCATCTTGGAAATGGAGGCGATCCGGAACAGGGTGCGCGCGGTCACCGGACGCGAGGGCAGGTCGGCGGTGCCGATGAAACGCTGGCCGAATTGCTGCTGGTACGCGACCTTGCCGCGCCGGATCGCCAGCACCGACAGGCTGGCCAGGGTGCAGGCGGGCTCGGCCACGACGGCGGCCAGTTCCGCATCGAGCGCGGCGTGGGGCGTTCCCTGCGCGCGCGGCGCCGCCGGGACGGGCGGCACCGCGGCCATCACGCGCTGCAATCCGCCCAGCAGGGCCAGTCCCAACATGCCACGCCTGCCTGTCTTCATCGTGCCCGATCCCGATTGTTGGTCCAGCTGCCAGAATACGGCCTGGGACGGGCCGCTGCCAATGAATAGGCGTGGTCAGCGCATAACCTTTTGGTATGCCGGCACTATTTGTGTTGTTTTGATAAAAACCCGCCTGTGCGGTACCGTGCGCGCAGTAAAATGACATGGCGCGCACGTACAAACCGATTACACTCGGCATGCGGGCAGTGCGGCACAACGAACCACAGCGCGAACCACAGCGTGAACCAGAGCGGAATGCAATGAGCGATACCAGCACCGAATTCAAGGCCGATTTGAACGACAATTCACCGCTCTACATGCAGGTGGCGCGCAAGCTGATCCAGGATGTGCGCGAAGGGCGCTATCAGGTCGACCAGGCCTTGCCGTCCGAACGCTTGCTGTCCGAACAGCTCGACGTGTCGCGCGTGACGGCGCGCAAGGCCATCGACCAGCTGGTCGAACAGGGCCTGGTGGTGCGGCGCCGCGGTTCGGGCAACTACGTGGCGCCCCGCATCGAGCAACCGCTGTCGAACCTGTCGAGCTTCTCCGAGCAGCTCCAGCAGCGCGGCTACCGTCCCGGTTCGCAGTGGCTCAGCCGCTCCCTGGTCATGGCCACCGCCGACGAGCAGCTCAGCCTGGGCCTGTCGCCGAACACCCGGGTGGCGCGCCTGGAACGGCTGCGCATGGCCGACGATATCGTCATGGCTTACGAGGTCAGCGTCATTCCCGCCAGCGTGCTGGCGCGTCCCGAGGCGGTCGGCAATTCCCTGTACGAACATCTGGCCGAAACCGGCCACATGCCGGTGCGCGCACTCCAGCATATCCGCGCCATGAACGCCTCGGCCACGCTGGCCGGCCAACTCGGCGTGCCGGTCGGCCAGGCGGTCCTGTTCATCACCCGCGTCGGCTATCTGGAATCGGGCCAGGCCGTGGAACTGACGCATTCCTACTGCCGCAGCGATCATTACGATTTTGTCGCGGAAATGCGGCGCGTGGCATAACTTTGCGGCATGGGCGCGCCCGATCCTTTCATGGGGAGCGCTGCCGTCCCGACGGTACACTGGATCATCCCAGCAGAGCGAGCTTGCGATGTTAACCACCGAGACACCCGACCCGCGCCATGCCGATCTTGACCTGTACCCGACCGCCGAGCTGGTCGGCGTATTGATCGGCGACCAGCGCGCGGCAGTCGACGCAGTGCTGGCCGCCGCCCCCGCGCTGACCCGCGCCGTCACTGCCGCCGTGCCCCGCATCGAGGCGGGCGGGCGCCTGATTTACGTGGGCGCGGGGACTTCCGGCCGGCTTGGCGTACTCGACAGCGTGGAACTCTATCCCACCTTTTCCTGGCCCCACGAGCGGGCCATCGGCGTGCTGGCCGGCGGCCTGGAAGCGATGTTCGTGGCGGTCGAGGGCGCCGAGGACGATCGCGCGCATGGCGCGGCCGACCTGGCGGCCCTGGCGCCCGGCGTCAACGATGTCGTGCTGCTGCTGGCCGCTTCCGGCGCCACGCCGTATGTGCTGGGCGCCCAGGACGCGGCGCGGGCGGCCGGTGCGCTCACCATCGGCATTGCCAACAACCGCGACGCGCCGCTGGCGGCGCAGGCGCAGATCGGGATCATCCTCGACACGGGCGCCGAAGTCATTTCCGGCAGCACCAGGCTGAAGGCGGGCACGGCGCAAAAGATTGCCCTGAACGCCTTTTCGAGCGCCTTGATGGTGCGTTTGAACAAGGTTTATGGCAACCTGATGGTAGACTTGAAGCCAACCAACGCCAAGCTGGTGCTGCGCGCGGTCCGCCTGACCATGTTTGCCACAGGCACCGACGAAGCGGCCGCCCGCGCGGTGCTGGAACAATGCGATTTCCATGTCAAGGTCGCCATCGTGGCCTTGAAGAAAAAAACCAGTATCGATCAGGCCAGGGCGTTGCTCGCGGCGTCGCGCGGCAGTGTGCGCCAGGCCCTGGTTTGAGCGTGAAAGAAGCAATGCGAACACCGAATCCGAGCAATCCCTGGACCTGGATCCCTACCCTCTATTTTGGTCAGGCCATTCCCTACGTTGTCGTGATGGTGCTGTCGGTCGTGATCTACAAGGATTTCGGCATCAGCAACGATGACATCGCGTTTTATACCAGCTGGCTGTATCTGCCCTGGGTCATCAAACCCTTGTGGTCGCCCTTCATCGACATGTTCCGCACCAAGCGCTGGTGGACCGTGAGCATGCAGTTCATCATTGGCGCCGCGCTCGCCTCGGTGGCGCTCACCACCCATCTGCCCATATTCTTCCAGATGAGCCTGGCGCTACTGTGGCTGATGGCGTTCAGCTCGGCCACCCACGATATTGCTGCCGACGGCTTTTATATGCTGGCGCTGCCGCAGCACGAGCAGGCCGCGTTCGTGGGGGTGCGCAGCACCTTCTATCGCTTGGCCAACATTGCCGGGCAAGGCGGACTGGTCTACCTGGCGGGCCAGCTCACCGAGGTCACCGGCAATGTCGCCTACGCCTGGTCGGTGGTGCTGTTTGTTGCGGCTGCCATGTTCCTGTCGCTGTGGGCCTACCATGCCTTCATCCTGCCGCGTCCGGCCAGCGACCGCACCATCATCCATGGCCAGCACTACATCGCGGAATACTTCGCCACGTTCCGGGCCTTCTTTATGCGCCGCGATATCTGGCTGATCCTCGGCTTCATCCTCACGTTCCGGCTCGGTGAATCGCAGCTCATCAAGATGGTGATTCCCTTCCTCAAGGATCCGTCCGTCAAGGGCGGGCTGGGCCTGAGCACCAAGGACGTCGGCATGGTGTACGGCACGGTCGGCGTGCTCTTTCTGACCCTGGGCGGATTACTGGGCGGGTATCTGATTTCGCGCGTCGGTCTCAAGCGCTGCCTGTGGCTGATGGTGTTCGCGGTGCACGTGCCCGACCTCGCTTTCGTGTACCTCGCAAGCACCTTGCCGCAACACATTGCCATCATCGGCGCCTGCATCGCGATTGAGCAGTTCGGTTATGGCCTTGGCTTTACCGCCCTGATGCTGTACATGATCATGGTGTCGGAAGGCGAGCACAAAACCGCGCACTATGCGATCTGCACCGGCATCATGGCGGCGGGCATGATGATTCCTGGCATGTACGCGGGGAAGATTCAGGAATTGCTCGGTTACCAGCATTTCTTCATGTACGTCTGTCTGATGACCTTGCCCGCGTTCCTGATGGCGGCGCTGGTGCGGATCGCGCCGCAGTTCGGGAAAAAAGTCGCGCAATGAGCGGCGCCGCCGCCCGCCTGGTCTCGCTCGACGCGTTTCGCGGCTTTACCATTGCCGCGATGGTGCTGGTCAACAACCCCGGCGATTGGGGCCATCTGTACAGCCAGCTCGAACATGCTGCCTGGAATGGCTGGACCTTTACCGACTGGATCTTTCCCTTTTTCCTATTCATCGGCGGGGTTTCAATGGCGCTGTCGCTCGGTCGCCTGGCGGCCGCGGGCGCTGACAAGGGCGCCCTGCTGGCCAAGCTGGCCAAACGCGCCGCATGGATCTTCCTGATCGGTTTCGCGCTCAATCTGATTCCCCACTTTAATTTCGCGACCGTGCGCATTCCCGGCGTGCTGCAGCGCATTGCCTTGTGCACCATGCTGGCGGCGCCCATCGTCGTCTACTGCGGCTGGCGCGCGCAGCTGGCGTGGATCGGCGCCCTGCTGGCCCTGTACAGCGTGATCATGCTGCTGGTGCCCGTGCCCGGATTCGGCGCCGGCGTGCTGGAACCGGGCAAGGATGCGGGCGCCTGGCAGGACCGCCTGCTTATGGATGGCCACTTGTGGGCGCACGCGCGCACTTGGGATCCGGAGGGCGTGCTGAGCACCCTGCCTGCCCTGTGCAGCACCCTGTTCGGCGTGCTGGCCGGACGCTGGCTGCAGTCGCCGCGCGCCCTGGCCGAGCAGACCGTGTGGATGCTGCTGGCCGGCTTGCTGCTGCTGTGGCTGGGCGCCATTCTCGATGTCGTGCTCATGCCAATCAACAAGAGCCTGTGGACGCCCTCGTTCTGCCTGTTCACAACGGGCTGGGCCCTGCTGCTCTTTTCCGTCTTTTACTGGCTGCTGGACGCCTGCCCGGTGCCCGCCGTCAAGGCCGCGGCGGGGCGCTGGGCCAAGCCCCTCATCATCTATGGCATGAATGCGCTGTTCATCTTCGCCTTTTCCGGCGTGGTGGCCAAACTGCTCGGATGGATCAAGCTGGCCGGACCCGACGGCGCGCCCGTGAGCCTGGGGGTGGTCCTGTACGCGCCGCTGCGGGCGCTGGAGATTGCGCCAGTCAACAGCTCTTTGCTTTATGCTCTCATTTTTAACGCGGCCATGTTCTTGCTCGCGTGGGGTATGTGGCGCAAGAAATGGTTCGTGAAAGTTTAAAGTGGGGAATGGTTTTGCAGCCTAATCTGAAGAAACGCGCCTTCACGCTGGCCGGACTGGCCGGTGTCGTGGGCGGCCTGGTCGCCAGTTGTACCAGCGTGGCGCCGGTGGCGCCGCCCATCGTCCAGCGCCCGCAGCCGACGCCACCGCCCCCGGCCCAGACCGGCACCGACCTGGTGCCGCCGGCGGCCCCGCGCGAATTTCGCGCCGCCTGGGTATCGACCGTCGCCAACATCGATTGGCCCAGCAAGGCGGGCTTGAACGCGGCCCAGCAGCAGGCCGAAGCGATTGCCATCCTCGAGCGTGCCAAGGAGTTGCATCTGAATGCCATCGTGCTGCAAGTGCGGCCCGGCGCCGATGCCATCTACGCCTCCGACATCGAACCGTGGAGCGAGTACCTGAGCGGCGCGCAAGGCAAGGCGCCCCAGCCCTGGTATGACCCGCTCAAGTTCTGGATCGCCCAGGCCCACGCGCGCGGGCTGGAACTGCATGCCTGGTTCAACCCGTACCGGGCGCGCCATTCGGCCGCGCGCTCGGCGCCGGCGTTCAACCATATTTCGAAAACCAGTCCGGCGGCGGTCAAGGCCTATGGCCGCTTCCTGTGGATGGATCCGGGCGAGGAAGCGGCGTCCAGGCAGACCCTGGCCGTGATCCTCGATGTCGTCAAGCGCTACGACATCGACGGCGTGCACATCGACGATTACTTCTATCCGTACCCGGTGGAAGCGGGGGGCGGCCCGGAGAACGCGCTCGATGGCAGCGGCGGCAAGCCCGAACTCGATTTCCCCGACCAGCCGGCCTGGCAACGCTATCAGCAAGCCGGCGGCAAGCTGGCGCGTGCCGACTGGCGGCGCCAGAACGTCAACCAGCTGATCGAAGCGCTCTACAAGGCAATCCATGCGGAGAAAAGCTGGGTGCGCTTCGGCATCAGCCCGTTCGGCCTGGGCCGGCCCGACCGCCGTCCGCCCGGCATCACCGGCTTCAGCCAGTACGACAAGCTGTATGCCGACGCCGAAACCTGGCTCGAGCAAGGCTGGCTCGACTATCTGTCGCCCCAGTTGTACTGGCCGATCGCCCAGGCGCCCCAAGCCTATGGCGTGCTGCTCGACTACTGGGTGGCGCAAAACCGCCAGGGCCGCCACATCTGGCCGGGCCTGTACACCAGCCGCATCGGCGCGCCCGCCAAGTCGTATGCGCCCGACGAAATCGTCCAGCAGATCGGCCTGACCCGCACCCGTCCCAGGGCGGGCGGCCATGTCCACTTCAGCATTGCCGCCCTGATGGACAACCGCCAGGGCATCAGCGACCAGCTGCGCGCCGGTCACTATGCGGGCCAGGCCCTGGTGCCAGCCACCCCGTGGCTGGGCGGCGCGGCGCCCGGCAAGCCGGCGGTGCTGCGGGTGCCCGGTGCGCGCAGTTTGAAATTCTCACCAGGCAAGGACGTCACGCACTACGCGATCTGGTCGCGTCAGGGCACGGCCTGGCGCTTTGCGGTCGTGCCGGCCGCCAAACTCGAGTGGCCCGTGCCGGATGGCGCCAGCGCCGTGGTGGTCAGCGCCATCGACCGCCTGGGCGCGGAGGGCGAGCGCGTGACCGTGTGGCGCAGCGGCGACTAGGCCGCGCGCATGCGCTTTTGGCATACTGGTGCGAATGGCAGTACACTCGTAAAATTGCCTAAAAACAATGTAAGAGGCTGAGAAACGTGTACACAGGAGATCCGCAAGCAGTGCTGGGGCTTGGCATCGATGCCGGCGGCACCCGCACGCGCTGGGCGCTGGCCGATGGCCTGGGCGCCATCCGCGCCGAAGGGGTGGTGTCCGGTTTCTCGGCGCTGCACATGGCCACCGGTGCCGGGCGCGAACGCATGCACGCGGTGCTGGCCGAGCTGGGCAGCGCGGTGCTGGCGCAGGGCCGACCGACCCAGGTGCGCGCCGGCGTGACCGGCCACGGCGGCGAGAGCGACCAGCTGCAGCGCTGGCTGGCCGGCGCCTTCGACCTGGCGCCCGCCGCCGTCACCCTGTCGAGCGACATTGAAATCGCTTACCTTGCCAGCTTCGCACCGGGCCAGGGCTACCTGATTTATGCCGGCACCGGATCGATCGGCGCCTACATCGACAGCGATGGCCAGTTCCACCGCGCCGGCGGGCGCGGCGTCATGCTCGACGATGGCGGCGGTGGCTTCTGGATTGCGCGCGAAGCGCTGCGCCACATCTGGCGCAACGAAGATGAAGCGCCCGGCTGCTGGCGCACCTCCCCGCTGGCGCAAGCCGTGTTCGAACAGATCGGCGGTGACGACTGGTCGCTGTCGCGCCAGTTCATGTACGGGCAGGAGCGCGGCCAGGTGGGCTTGCTGGCGCTGGCGGTGGCGGCCAGCGCCGATGCCGACCCCGTCGCCGCCGCCATTCTCGACGGCGCCGGCCAGGAACTGGCGCGCCTGGCGCTGGCCCTGACGGCCCGCTTTGGCGAACGCCCGCTGGCGCTGGCCGGGCGCGTGTGCGACCTGCATCCATCGATCGAACGGGCCCTGCGCGCCGCCCTGCCCGCATCGCTTTGCCTGGCGCCTGCGCGCGGCCAGGCCCACCACGCTGCCGCGCGGATTGCCGCCGGCGCCCATCAAGGACTCCGATCCGCATGAAGATCCTGTTTGCCTCCCTGCTGCTGGCGCTCCTGGCCGGCTGCGCCAGCACCGGTCCCCAGATCGACCGCAGTTATTCGGCCAAGGGCCAGAGCAGCCGTGTCAAGTACGTGGTGCTGCACTATACGGTCAGCGACCGTCCCAAGTCGCTCAAGATCCTCACCGAGCAGGTGGTCAGCGCCCATTACCTGCTCACCGACGACGCCGCCCCCGTGATTTACGGCCTGGTCGATGAAACGCGTCAGGCCAACCACGCCGGCCTGTCCTCGTGGAAGGGCTATACCCAGCTCAATTCCAGTTCGGTGGGCATCGAGATCGTCAACCCCGGCTTTACCGAAGGACCGGACGGACGCACCTGGTATCCGTTCCCGCCGGCGCAGATCGATACCCTGATGGTGCTACTGCGCGACATCATGGTGCGCCACCAGATTCCGCCCGAGAACGTGATCGGCCACGCCGACATCGCGCCCCAGCGCAAGCAGGACCCGGGCCCCATGTTCCCCTGGCAGCAGCTGGCCGCGCAAGGCCTGGCCGTGTGGCCCGACGGCGCGCGGGCGGCGGCGGCGCGGCCCGGCTTCGATGCCCAGCTGCCCGAGGTAGCCTGGTTCCAGCAAAAGCTGGCAGCGGTCGGCTACGCGGTGCCGCAGCAGGGCGAGCTCGATGTCGCCACGCGCGCAGTGCTGACCGCCTTCCAGACCCACTACCGTCCGACCCTGATCGATGGCACGCCCGACGCCGAAACGGCGAGCCTGCTCGAAGCCCTGGTGCCCACCGTGAAGAAGGAGTGAGCCATGCGGCTGCGGCACATTGAAGTCTTCCACGCCATCATGCAGGTCGGTACCATCAGCGGCGCGGCCCAGGTGCTGCACATCTCGCAGCCGGCCGTGACCAAGGTGCTGCAGCACGCCGAACTGCAGCTGGGCATGCCGCTGTTCGAGCGGGTGCGCGGCAAGCTGGTGCCGCGTCCGGAAGCGCACCGCCTGTTCGTGGAAACGGAAAAGCTCAACCGCGACCTGCAGGGCATCCGCCGGCTCGCGGCCAGCCTCAAGGTGCGGGCGGTGGAAACGGTGCGCCTGGTCTCGACGCCGACGGTGGCGATCAGCGTACTGCCCGCCGCCATGAGCCTGTGGCGGCGCGATTTTGCCGAGGCGCGCTGCGAACTGTCGACCCACCATACCAGCGAGATCGTCAACACGCTGCGCCTGGGCGAGGCCGATCTGGCACTGTCGCTGCAAGACCCGCACCATCCCGGCATCGTGGCCGAACCGCTGGCCGAAGGCGTGATGACGGTGCTGGCGCCACGCGGCAGCTGGAGCGAGGCCGCCTGCCTGCAGCCGATCGGCGCCCAGGGCCTTGATGGCGAACTGATTGGCTACGCCGACAACGACCCGCTGGGCGAAACGGTGGTCGCCGCCTGCGAGGCCCAGGGCGTCCATCCAGTGTTTCGCACCGTGGTCCAGACCTACCAGATCGCGCGCTCGATGGTGGAGGCGGGCGCCGGCATGGCCGTGGTCGACCCGTTCACCGCCTCGTCCGCGGTCGACGGCAAGGTGCAGCGGCGCCTGTGGGATCCCGCCATTCCCGTGCGCCTGTATCTGCTCACGGCCAGCCACGCCCCGCTGTCGCACGGCGCGCGTGCACTGGCCAACTGCATCGGCGCGTCGGCCCGCGCCTGCCTGGCATGAGCGCCACGCTCGACATCGAGGACGTGCCCGGCTGCGCCGATTTTCGCGCCCTGGCCCGCATCGACGGCATCGGCGTCGACCTGCGCTACGCCGGCCCGTACAACTTCGTGGGACGCGACCTGTATTCCCCCTACGACTGCGCCTGGCTGCACGTGGACGCGGCCGCCGCGCTGGCGCGCTCGGTGGCCTGGCTGGCCTGCGCGCGTCCCGGCTGGACAGTGCGCATCCTCGACGCCCTGCGCCCGCAGCGGGTGCAGCAGGCGCTGTGGGACGCGCTGGCCGGCACGCCCCTGCAGATGTACCTGGCCGATCCGGCGCGCGGCTCCCTGCATTCCTTCGGCATGGCGCTCGACCTCACCCTGCTCGACGCGGCCGGGCGCGAGGTGGACATGGGCAGCGCGTTCGACGAGATGAGCGAGCGTTCGCATCCCGTGCTGGAAGCGGCGCTGCTGGCGCGCGGCCAATTGAGCGCCGCCCAGATCGCCAACCGCCAGCTGCTGCGCGACGCCATGGCGCATGGCGGCTTTCAGGGCATCGGCAGCGAATGGTGGCATTTCGATCTGGGCGAGCGTGATCTGGTGCGCCAGACCTACCGGCGCGTGCTCTAGCGTGCGCTAGGCCGCGCGCGGATCGCGCGCATAGCTCACCGTGAGCATTTCCCAGGCGTGGCCATCGGGCTCGCTCCAGTACACGATGCGCCCGCCATGGGCGCTGTCGACGGCATGGTCGACGGGGCCATGCACGCTGCTGCGAAAGGCGATGCCGGCGGCGCGCAGGCGTCCCAGAATGGCGTCGAAGTCTTCCTCGCCGACCCGGAAGCAGAAATGGCCGAGGGGTACCGGCACGTCCCAGGTGTCGAAGTCCAGCGTCAAGCCCGGATTGACGAAGACGGGCGCGAACGGGCCGATGCCGGTCTCCGACCAGGGCACGGCCAGCAGCGTGGCAATCAGCCGGGCCGCGGCTACCCGGTCGCGCGCCGGTACCAGGATGTGATCGAGTTCGATGGTCATCTGCTGCTCCCCGCGTCGGTGTGAGACACGTCACTATCGCACGGAAGCGGCGCGGCAGCGCGCCTGAAAGCGCTTTCAAGCTGGCATGGAATTGCTCTATCCAAATAACAGTTGATTTCCCTATATACGTCCGACGGAAGCGCTTCCAATTTCTGTTGACAGCGCTTTCAACACGGGCGTATATTGACAAACATGACCACTGCCACTTCCCCCGCCGATGTCAACGTCACGCTCGATCTGATCGCGCGCGAAGCGGGCGTATCGCCCAGCACCGTCTCGCGCATCCTCAACGGCACCGCCCGGGTCAGCCAGGACAAGCGCCTGGCCGTGGAGGGCACCATCGCGCGCTTCAATTTCCAGCCCAACCTGATGGCGCGCAGCCTGGCGCTCGGCCACACCCAGACCATCGGCGTGCTCACGCAATTCATCGAAAGCCCGTTCTACGGCGAAGCGCTGCGCGGGGTCGAGGATGCGCTGGCCGACACGCCCTATTCGCCCCTGTTCGTCAGCGGCCACTGGAATCTCAAGACCGAAGAAGCGCGCATGCGCCTGCTGCAGGCGCGCCGCGTGGACGGCGTCATCATCCTCACCGGGCGCCTGTCGGACCAGCAGCTGCTGGCCTACGCCGCACGCCTGCCCATCGTGGTGACGGGGCGCCAGCTGACGGCGCCGCGCCTGGCCAGCGTGAACGTGGACGATTTTGAAGGCGCGCGCGGCGCCACCCGCCACCTGCTCGAACTGGGCCACACGCGCATCGCCTTCATCACCGGCCCGCACGACCATCCCGATGCGATCGAGCGGCTGCGCGGCTACCGCCAGGCGCTCGACGACGCCGGCGTGGCGCAGGCGAGCGAACTGGTGGTGCAGGCCGATTTTCTGGAGTCGGGCGGCATGCTGGCGATCGAACACCTGCTGGCCGCGCGCGAGAATTTCACCGCCGTGTTCGCGGCCAACGACCAGATGGCCTATGGCGCCAGGCTGGCGCTCTACCGCCGCAATATCCGGGTGCCGGAAGATATCTCGCTGGTCGGCTACGACGACCTGCCCAATTCGACGTATTCGATGCCGCCTCTGACGACGGTGCGCCAGCCGGTCTACGACATCGGCCGCCTGGCAGCGCACGCCATGCTCAAACTGATTGCCGGCGAAGCGGCCGACATTGCCGCCCCGCCCCTTGAACTCGTTGTAAGGGAGTCCACGCGTCGCCTGCGACGCTAGCTCACGCCCGCAAGCCGTTCCAACCGCATTTTTCTAAGCATGCCCACCGGCAGGCGTGGCCGCGCCATGGCCGCGCGCTTGACAGAAAGGAGGCCGCCACACAGACCGATCAAGGTGCAGTCAGGATCAACACCACATAACAGACAATAACGGAGACGACACATGTTCAGCTATTTCACGGATCACACGCGCAGGCTGCTGTTTGCCTTGCTTGCGCTGCTGCTGCTCGCAGCGGGCCAGCCGGCCCGCGCGGCAGACTACACCGCCGGGGTCGACAACCTCAATGGCACCGCCACGCTCTGGTTCCAGGGGGCCTCGGTCACCCAGAGCATCGCCCACTACAATATCGCCGGCGGCGCCCAGCAAAACGTCGCCATGACCTACAACAGTACGCGTGCGCGTCACGAACTGGCGCTGGCCGCCACGGCCGGCCAGGTCGTCAACTACAGCTTCACCTATACCAAGGCGGGCCTGGCCTACGACTCGCCGTGGGCCTCGGCCACGGTGCCCGGCGCCACCGATCCGGGCAAGGTGGCCAAGCCCACGTTCTCGCTGGTGCCGGGCAGCTACAGCGGCACCCAGCAAGTGACGGTCAGCAGCGCCACCAGCGGCGCCGCCCTGGTCTGCTCGGTCAATGGCGGCGCACCCGCTGCCTGCGCCAATCCGATCACCATGGCTGCCACCACCACCGTCAGCGCCTATGCCACCAAGGCGGGCATGACCAATTCGGACACCGCAAGCGGTACCTGGACGATCGGCACCAGCAACCCGGGCTTCAGCCAGGGCGTTGCCGACAATGGCGGCACGCTGACGATCTGGTTCGCCGGTTCGCCCAAGGCGGACTGGGTCGACATCCACTATGTGCTCAACGGCGGCGGCCAGCAGAACGTGGCCATGGCCTATGCCGGGACCCGGCACGAGGTGACGGTTCCGGTCGCATCCGGCGCCGGCGCATCGCTCTCCTACAGCTTTACCTACATGACCACGGGCGGCGCGCGCGACACGGCCGTGTTCACCTGGAGCCGGGCCGGCGGGGCCGTGGCCACCCCCACCATCTCGCCCGCGGGCGGCACCTTCAGCACGGCGCAGACAGTGACCCTGGCCAGCGCCACCAGCGGCGCCACCATCCGCTACACCGTGGACGGCACCACCCCCGGCGCCAGCTCGCCCGTGTACGGCGGCCCCTTCAGCGTGGGCGCTCCCGGCGCGACCGTCAAGGCGATCGCCCTCAAGAGCGGCCTGGCCAATTCGGCAGTGGCCAGCGCGGCGTTTACCATCAACCAGGTCAGCGCCGTGGCCAATCCTTCGTTCTCGCCCGCGGGCGGCACCTACACGGTCGCGCAGACGGTGCGCCTGTCGACGCCAACCAGCGGCGCTGCCATCTGGTACGCCGTCAATGGCGGCGCCCAGCAGCTGTATTCGGACGCGGCGCCGATCCAGGTGGGCGCCAGCGCCACCTTGAGCGCGGTGGCCAAAAAGAGCGGCATGAGCGACTCGGCTTCGGTCTCGGCCAGCTACACCATCAACCTCAATCCGGGCGGCAGCTTCGCGCACGGCGTGGCTGAAGACGGCGCCACCGCGCGCATCTGGTTCGCACCGGCCTGGACGCCGACCACCGCCATCGCGCACAGCTATGTGACCGGTGCCGACGGCGTCAAGGGACCGCAGCACGATGAAGGCATGGTCTACGATGCCACGCTCAAGCGCTGGCAGGCACCGGCGATCGGACCGATCGCCACCGGCTCGAAGATCTCGTACATGTTCACCTATTCGGCCCAGACCGGCGGCAACCTCGATTCGGCCTGGTTCACCTACACCATCTGCGGCGACGACGCGCCCGATTCGGCCGCTTGTCCGAGCCCGGTCGGCAAACCCGTGTTTTCGCCAGCCGGCGGTGTCTATCCGACCCAGCAGAACGTGACCTTGTCGCTGCCGGCCGGTGCGGCGGCAGGCACCCGGATCCACTACACCATCGATGGCAGCGCACCGACGACCGCCTCGCCGCAGTACAGCGCGGCCCTGGTGGTCAAGAGCGCCACCACCATCAATGCCATCGCCGTGCGTCCCGACCAGCTGCAGTCGCGCCGCGCCAGCGCCACCTATGACATCGCCGCGGCCTGCACCCAGACGCCAGGCGGCTGCACGGTAGCGGCACCGGTGCTGTCGCATGCTCCGGGCAGCTACGCCACCCGGATTGGCGTGAACATGCTCAGCGCCACCCCGGGCGCGACCGTGCATTACACCCGCGACGGGTCCACCCCGACCCGCACGTCGCCCCAGTTCAATGGCGCCGTATGGCTGGAAAAAACGGTGCAGCTGGGCGACACCTTCACCCTCAAGGCGCTCGCCACCAAGGACGGCAAGGATTCGCCGGTCGTCTCGCGCACCTACACCATCACCAGCAACGCCGAATCGGCGTGGAACGGCAACACGACCTTCAATGTCGTCAATGGCACGGGCGGCAAATATGCCGACAGCCAGGTCTACTGGCTCATCATCGGCAAGGATTGGAACACGGGCGAATATGTGCGTGCCGATGCCAGCGGGCGCCTGCTGCCGGTGAGCGAGGCGGACAACACGATTCCCGTGCCATCGCGCGAAAAGGGTTACGCCAACTACGGCGTGAGCCTGGCGCAGGCCTCGTCGGTGACGATTCCACCGATCGAATCGGCGCGCATCTACATGAGCGTGGGCAAACCGGTGCTGGTGCAGATCAACCGCGACATCAACGGCAGGACCGGCTACGCCGGGCCGGACCTGGAAAACAGCACCGATCCGAACTTGAACACGGTGTTCGACTTCGGCGAGTTCAACATCAACCGCCCGCGTCCGATCAGCGGCAATCCCGGCATCTACGTCAACACCAGCCGCGTCGACATCTTCGGCTTCCCGCTCAAGCTGCGCGTGACCGGCCTCGATGGCTACGATGCGACCGTCGGCGAAACGCTGCAGGAAACGCGCGACGAACTGTTCGCCCGCTTCATGCTGGAGACGCCGGCCGAGTTCCAGAGCCTGGCCAAGGCGCCCTACGCCCCCTACCGCATCATGGCGCCGGCCCACGGCACCTTCAATGATGGCCTCAATGTCAGCACCGGCGAGCAGGTCAAGCCGCGCGGCGAAAACGCGGCCTATCTGGATGCCTACATCAGCGAGGTATGGAACAAGTACCGCAGCGAAGACCTGGTGATGAAGGTGGGCGACTGGCCGACCTTCCGCGGCCGCGTGGGCGCCGACGATGTGCTGACCTTCACCGACGGGGTGGACACGTACAAGATCTATGGCAAGCCGACCACGACCCAGGTCATGCTCGGCAATGGCTTGCTGGACGACGCCACCGGCACGGCGCCGAACACGCTCAAGCACGACAAGCAGCTGCAGCTGCAAGCCCAGATCTGCGCCGCCCTGAACCGCCACGTGGCCGACCAGCCCAACGAGCGCTGGTACAACGCCGAGTTCTTCTACCCGGCCGGCAAACCTGCCAATTTCTTCACGAAGTTCTGGCACCAGCACAGCTACAACGGTCTGGCCTACGGCTTCTCGTATGACGACGTGGGTGGCCACAGCCCGTCGATCTACACGCCGTCGCCCGTGTCGGTGACCTACACCATCGGCAAGTAGCCGCGCGTCTGGAGTTACTGGGCGCCCGAGCGGGCGACCCAGTCGACCAGGGCATCGAGGACCAGCCGTCCCTTGCCCTCGGTCGTGCGCTCCGTGTTGATCATCGCGACCACCACGCATTGCTGTCCGTTCGCGTCCGGCACATAGCCGGCAATTGCCGTCACGTTGCGCAAGGTCCCGGTCTTCATGCGCGCGCGCTCGGCCGCGGGACTATCCTTCAAGCGCCGCCGCATGGTGCCGTCCATGCCCACGATGGGCAGGCTGGCCATGAATTCCGGCGCCCACTTGCTGCGCAATCCCGCCCGCAGCAGCCCCGCCATTTGCAGCGGGCTGATTTTCTCCGTGCGCGACAGGCCGGAACCGTTTTCGATCACCAGTCCCGTATCGTCAATCCCTCTGGCGCGCAGCCAGTCGCGCACCACCATGTCGGCGCGCAGCGCGGTGGGGCCGTTGCCGGGCATGGGACGGCTGCCGCGCAGGGGATCGGCTTCCAGGCTGCCCAGGCTGAGGAACAGGGTGCGCGCCAGCGCATTGTCGGACGGCTTGTTGATGTCGCGGACCACTTCGGGCAGGCTGCGCGCCACGTGCTCGGCCAGGATGCGCGACTCGGGCGCGGCCACGCCGTCGACGGTGGGCCCGGCGATCTCGCCGCCCAGCCGCTTCCACAGTTCGCGCACCAGGCGGTCGACATAATCCTGGCGGTCGATGACGTTGATGCTGTTCGAGGCCACGCAGTTTTTCGGGAAGGTTCCCTGCAACAGCACGCGTAGCGTGCCATTGGCGTCGCGCACGATCTGCGGCTGCTTCCAGCCGTCTTCCCAGCGCGCGCAGGGCGCGTCGATCAGGGTGAAGGCCGATTCCACGCTGACCCGATCGAGCGCCGGCTGCACCGCCAGCTGCACCCGGGCGCCGTTCGAGCGCATGTCCAGCAGCAGCATGTTCTTGTTGACCAGCAGCGCATCGGGAATCACGTTGTAGTACGCGTCGGGCGACTCGTCGAACGGCGCAGCACCGACATCGCTGCGCGCCGGGTTGAACAGGCTGCGGTCGAGCACCAGGCTGCCGGCGATGCTGCGCACGCCCTGGTTGCGCAGCGCTTGCAGCATGGCGCCGAGCACCTCGCCGCTCAGGTCGGCGTCGGCGCCACCGCGCAGCACCAGGTCGCCGCGCAGGGTGTCGCCGATCAAGGGGGCGCTGCTGCGCAATTCGGTGCGACCGCGGAAAACCGGGCCGAGCTGCTCGAGTCCCACCAGGGTGGTGACCAGCTTCATGGTCGAGGCTGGCTGCATGGGGCGCTCGGCCAGGTGCGACACCAGCGCACTGTCGCCGCGCAGCACCAGCACCCCGATCGCATCGTCGGCAATGTTGGAGGCGGCCATCAGCTGGCTGACCGGGGCCGGCAGCTGGGCCAGGGCGGACGCGGCGCAGGCCAGCAGGGCGGCAAAGGCAAGTGGACGCAGCATGCGCAGCTCCTTAACCGAAGAACAGGTAAGCGACGCCGATGGCGGCGCAAATGCCGGCAAAGTCGGCCATCAGGCCGGCCGAAATGGCGTAGCGGGTCTTGCGGATGCCGACCGAACCGAAGTACAGCGCCACGATGTAGAACGTGGTGTCGGCCGACCCCTGGAAGATGCAGGCCAGGCGGCCGACAAAGGAATCGACGCCGTAGGTTTGCATGGTATCGATCATCATGGCCTTGGAGCCGCTGCCCGACAGCGGCTTCATGAGCGCGGTCGGCAGGGCCGGCGTGAAGTCGGTATTCATGCCCAGACTGACGAACACCCATTCCAGGCCGCGCACGACAAAGCCCAGCACGCCCGAATTGCGGATCACGCTGATGGCCACCAGCATGCCGACCAGGTAGGGAATGATGGTCAGCGACGTCTGGATGCCGCCCTTGGCGCCCTCGATGAAGGCGTCGTACACATTCTCGCCCTTGCGCATGGCGCCGGCGATGAAGATGATAATGATCGAAAACAGGATCAGGTTGCTGGCCACGCGCGATACCAGTTCGATTTCCGGCTTGGTCAGGAACTGGGTAAAGTAGTAGATCAGGGCGCAGATGGCGGCCGTCATGCCGCCCAGCCAGCCCAGCACGACGCGGTCGAGCAGGTTGATGCGCTGCTTGATCGACACCACGATGATGCCGGTCACGGTGGCCACATAGGTGGCGATCATGCAGGGAATGAAAATGTCGGACGGGTCCTTGGCGCCGAGGATCGCGCGCTGGGCCATGATGGCCAGCGGGATCAGGGTCAGACCCGAGGTGTGCAGCACCAGGAACATGATCTGGGCATTGCTGGCGGTATCCTTGTTGGGATTGAGCGTTTGCAAGCTTTCCATGGCCTTCAGGCCGAACGGGGTGGCCGCATTGTCCAGGCCCAGCAGATTGGCCGAGAAGTTCATCACCATGTGGCCGGTGGCGGGATGGTCTTTCGGCACTTCGGGGAAGATGCGCGAAAAGAAGGGGGCGATCACGCGGGCCAGCCAGCCCACCGCGCCAGCCTTCTCGCCGATGTTCATGATGCCGAGCCACAGGGTCATCACGCCGGCCAGGGGCAGGGCGATATCCATGACGCCGGCCTTGGCCGATTCGAACGTGCCGTCGATAATCTTCTTGAAGATTTCCGTGTCACCAAGGAAAATCCACTGCGCCAGGGCGGCCAGGAAGCCGACCAGGAAGAAGCCAGACCAGATGTAGTTCAGTGCCATGTTGTTCTATCTATTCGCAGGGGTAGCCGATTGTGCAGCGAGAGTATAGGCGCAGCTTGCCAGAGAAAGATGAAACTATGCAGTACTGCCATGTAAAAAAGTTATACGGCAACATCGGTCTGGCGCTGTCGCGGCTGGGCGCGCCGGCCGTTCTGCTCGTCGCCGCGGCGCTCTGGACCGCGCCCGCCTGGGCCGAGAAAGTCTTGCATACCTATATCACCACCCCCGAAACGGGGCTCGATCCGGCCGTGGCCTCCGATATCGCCTCGCTCAGCGTGCTGGAAAACCTGTTCGATCCCCTGCTTGGCTACGACAACCTGGCCCGTCCCGTGCGCTTGCGCGGCAATACCGCGGCCGGCCTGCCGGAGGTCGACCCCCAGGGCCTGGTGTATACCTTCCACCTGCGTCCGGGCATCGTGTTTTCGCCCGACCCCGCTTTCCAGGGGCAGCGCCGCGAACTGACCGCGGCCGACTATGTGTACAGCCTCAAGCGTCTGTACGATCCGGCCCTGCGCTCGCCCTGGCTCTCCCTGTTCGACGGCAAGATCAAGGGCGATGCGGCGCTCAAGACGGCGTTCAGCTACGACACCGCCGTGCCCGGCTTGCAGGCGCCCGCGCGCTACACCTTGCGCATCACCCTGACGGCGCCGGACAGCAACTTCCTGTTTTACCTGGCCACGCCCGCGTCGGCCGTGGTGGCGCGCGAAGTCATCGAGGCCTATCCTGGCCAGGCGGGCAATCACCCGGTCGGCACCGGCCCCTTCGTGGTCGGTGAGTGGAAGCGCAGCAACAAGATCGTGCTGCTGGCCAACCCGGCCTCGCACGCGAGCACGACCGATGGCCGGCGCCTGCCCCTGCTCGACAAGGTGGAAGTGAAGGTTGCGGAAGAATTCCAGGGCCGCATGCTGGGCTTTCTGAAAGGCGAATTCGATTACCTCGAGCAGGTGCCCGAATCGATGACGGGCACCGTGATCGAGGACGGCAAGCTCAAGCCGGACCTGGCCGCGCGCGGCATCGTGCTGACCCGCTTCCCGGTGCTGCAAACCTATTATCTGTGGATGAACATGGAAGACCCCGTGCTGGGCGGCTACAGCAAGGACAAGGTCGCCCTGCGCCGCGCCATTGCGCTCAGCTATGACAGTGAGGAAGATATCCGGCTGCTCAAGAAAGGCTTCGCGCTGCGCGCCGAGTCGCCCCTGCCGCCGGCGGTGCGGGGCTACGATCCCGCCTACCGCAGCCCGGTCGGCCATGACCGGGCGCTGGCGGCCGCCCTGCTGGAGCGCTTCGGCTACCGCGCGCGCGACGCGGACGGCTTCCGGCGTACGCCAGGCGGCGCGCCCCTGACCCTGTTCATGCACAGCGAGGCGACCGTGAGCGGGCGCCTGCGCGACGAACTGTGGCGCAAGAACCTCAATGCCATCGGCTTGCGCGTGCAATTCAAGACCGACAAGAAGCCCGAGATCATCCGCGCTTCGCGCCTGGGCAAGGTGCAGATGTTTGAAACCAACTGGATTGCCGACTTCCCCGACGGCGACAATTTTTACCAGCTCTTGTACGGACCGAACAGCGGCCGCGCTAACTATGCCCGCTTCAACCTGCCCGCCTTCAATACCCGCTACGAACAGGCGCGCGCCCTGCCCGATTCGCCCGCGCGCCAGCAGCTCTACCTGGAAATGAACCAGCTGATCCATGCATACAATCCCTGGCTGCCGCTGACCCATCCGATCTCGGCCGACCTGCGCCATCCGTGGCTTAAAAACTACAGCCGCCATCCGGTGGAACTGACCACCTGGCGCTATCTTGATCTCGATCCCGCCGCCCGCGACGCAGGCCGTGCAATGTCGCACTAGCATGTGCTCGGCCACACATTCCTCGAAGTTATGGACTGTCCCGGTTAATTCATTAGCGAGAGAACAAGTCACCGCGTAGGCTGAATCGAGCATGACGTATTGCCAATAATAATCAGATGTATCCCGGACCCCAAGGAGAGACCAGTGAAGTTAAAGAAGCTCGCGCACCTCATGGCGTTAATTGGCGCAGTCGGCCCGGCCATCGGCCAGGAAGCCGCACCCGATCCGGCGCCGGCACCCATGCAGCGTGTCGAAATCACCGGCAGCAGCATCAAGCGCATTGCGGTGGAAGGGGCCTTGCCGATCCAGACCATTTCGCGCCAGGATATCGAGCGCGCCGGCATCACCAGCGCCGAGCAGCTGGTTGCGACCCTGTCGGCCAATGGCACGGGGGCCGACAACATGACGTCCAACCAGGGCGGCGACTTCCTCTCCGGTATCAAATCGCACAATAACGGCGCCTCGGGCGCGTCCCTGCGCGGGCTCGGTTCCAGCAGCACCCTGGTCCTGCTCAACGGCCGCCGCATCGCCACCCATGGCTTGAACGGCCAGTCGGTCGACCTCAATTCGATTCCGCTGGCGGCTGTGCAGCGCGTCGAAGTGCTCAAGGATGGCGCTTCTGCCATCTATGGCACGGACGCCATCGGCGGCGTGATCAACTTTATTCTCCGCAAGGATTACCAGGGCGCGGAAGCGGCGGCCTTCATCGACAAGACCGAGGGCGGCGGCGGCGACATTTACCGCACCTCGCTGCTCGTCGGCACCGGCAACCTGGAGTCCGATGGCTACAACGTCATGGCCAGCATCACCGCCGACCGCAATACCAAGCTCGAAGGCAGGGACCGCGACTTCCACAATGGCTACCAGCCGGCGCGCGGCCTGGCCCCGGACACCACGGGCACCCCGTATGCCAACCTGCGCACGCGGGCGGGCACGGCCGTGTCGAGCAATTTCCCGGTCAATGGCAGTGGCTCGTACAGCCGCTTCAACCTGTTGTCCCAGAATGGCACTTGCAACAGCATCGCTGGCATGAGCCAGTACGAGGCTGTCCTGTGGGGCAATCCCGCGCTGGCCAAGGCGTGTTCCTACGACTACGGCTCGCAATGGATTCTGAGTCAGCCGGTCGAGCGCATCAACCTGGTCTCGCGCGCCGACTTCAAGCTCGGCGGCGAGCACCGCGCCTACCTGGAAGTAAACGGCTCGCAAACGACGTCGAAGGTGCAGTACACGCCGATCCAGATCGCCTTCACCTATCCGCGCTCCGGTCCCTACTACCAGGATTATTCGGCCTACATCTCGACCTTCGACAATACCCTGGGCGAGCGCCTGCAATGGCGCTGCCTCGAATGCGGACCGCGCGTACAGGAAACCAGGACCAAGGCGTACCGCGTGCTGGTGGGACTGGAAGGGGTGATCGGCGGCTGGGATTACAAGACGGGCCTGTCGGGCGCGGGCAGCCGCGCCAACACCACCATCATCAATGGCTACATGTTCGACCAGGGCTTGCTCGACGTGCTGCAGTCGGGCGTGGTCAATCCCTTCCTGGCGGCGGGCCAGACCCAGGGTGCGGCGGCCATGGCGGCGCTGGACGGCGTGCGCGCCAGCGGACCGCTGTACCGCGGCAAGACATCGCTGATCCAGTTCGACGGCACGCTGTCGAAACAATTGATGCAGCTGCCGGCTGGCGCGCTGTCGGCTGCCGTGGGCTTTGATGTGCGAAAGGAAACCTATACCTTCAACGACGACATCTACCACACGGGCCAGTCGCTGATCAATGGCGTCGGCAGCGATCCCGCGTTGCCCGAAGTCAAGCGCGACATCAAGGCGCTGTTTGCCGAAGTGGTGGTGCCGGTCATTCAGGACATGGAAATCCAGCTGGCCGTGCGCACCGACCATTACAGCGACTTTGGCCGCACCACCAATCCGAAGATCGCGCTGCGCTACCAGCCCACCAAGGAAATCCTGCTGCGCGCCTCGGCCAACAAGGGTTTCCATGCGCCCGATTACGATGCGCTCTACAGCGGCGAGACGCCGGGCTTGCTCAACAACTTCGCCGACGATCCGGCCTGCCCCACCACGCCGGGCGCCAATTGCCGCGACAAGTGGGATACCCGCTCTGGCGGCAACCCCAACCTGCGTCCCGAGCGCTCCAAGCAGTTCAGCGCCGGCCTGGTGTTCGCCCCCACCCCGGCCATTCTGGCCAGCATCGACCTGTGGCAGATCGAACGCACCGACCGCGTCGTCTCGCTTGACGCGACCGATGTGCTGGCCAACTACGGTGTGCTGGGCAGCAACGTGATCCGCCTGCCGAATGGCGAGATCGATTACATCCGCGCCGGCTACATCAATGCGGCCGGCGACAAGGTCAGCGGCGTCGACCTGGGCCTGGCCGTGAACGGCAAGGTGGGCAGCGCCCGCTGGGATGTGGGCTTCGACGGCAGTTACGTGCACAGCTTCAAGACCAAGCTGATTTCCAGCGATCCGTGGACCGAACTGGTGGGCAAGTACAACCAGACCGACCTGCAGTTGCGCTGGAAGCACCAGCTGCGCTTTACCTGGAGCGACGGTCCCTGGAGCACCACCCTGACCCAGCTGTTCAAATCCGGCTACAAGGATCAGAACCTGGAAGACCTGGGCGGTACGCTGCCGCCGGGCTTCGATCCCGACGTCAAGAGCTATACCCTGTACAACCTGTCGGGCAGCTATGCGGTCTCGAAGCGCTTGAGTTTCAGCGCCGGCATCAAGAACCTGCTCAACACCGACCCATCGTTCTCGGCCCACAACGTGGACGAAGTGGCGGGCGCGGGCTGGGATGCGCGCGTGGGCGATCCGCGCGGGCGCTCCTATACCTTCCGGGTGAACTACAAGTTCATGTAAGCTCAAGCCCAGGCGCCAGGCCCGTTGCCGCACGCGGCGGCGGGCTTTTTCTTTGGCGCGGCTGCTTGCGCCACGTCGTCCTCGCGCAGGCGGGGACCCATGGCACGCATGCAATCGAGGACTGCCGGCATGGTATGGGTCGCGCGCCGCCTGCGCGCCGCCTGCGCGAAGACGACGTCGGTCGATGTCAAGGGAAAACAATGAACAACCACAACACGCTCACCCGCCGCGCCTTCACCGCGCTGGCCGCCGCCGCGCTGGTACAGCCACCCGCGTTGGCCGCCACCTCGCCGGCGCGCCGGCGCCTGGTCAAACCCCCGCGCCTGCGCTTTGGCGACACCATCGCCCTGGTCGCCCCCGGCGGCCACACCGACGAAGCGGGCATTGCGCGCGCCCGCGCGCGCATCGAACAGCTGGGCTTCAAGGTACGCGAGAGCGCCAATCTGCGCGCCGTGCACGGCAACTATGGCGGCTCGGTGCGCCAGCGGGTCGACGACTTGCACGCCATGTTTGCCGACCCGGCGGTGCGCGCGCTGTGGTGCATCCGCGGCGGCTCGGGCTGCATTTCGCTGCTCTCGTCGCTCGACTATGGCTTGATCCGGCGCCATCCCAAGATCGTGCTCGGCTATTCCGACATCACCGCCCTGCACCTGGCACTGGTGCGCCAGGCTGGCCTGGTGTGCTTTCACGGACCGGTCGCCACCTCCAGCGATTCGGCCTATTCGACCGAGCACATGCTGGCCGTCCTGATGGCGCCCCAGCCCCGTTACACCATCGCCATGGCGCCGGAAAACGATGCGCGTGCCGTGGGGGAGAGCGAATTTACCGCGCGCACGGTCACGTCCGGCCAGGCCAGCGGCCGTCTAGTGGGCGGCAACCTGAGCCTGGTCAGTGCGCTGGCGGGAACGCCCTATGCGGCCGAGTTTCGCCAGGCCATCCTGTTTATCGAGGAGGCGCACGAAGCGCCGTACCGCATCGACCGCTGGCTCACCCAGCTCGATCTGGCGCTCGGTTTGCGCCACGCGGCAGCCGTCATGATCGGGGTGTGCACCGATTGCCAGGGTGACGACGAGCCCTCGCTCACGCTCGACGAGACGCTCGATTCCCACCTCGTGCCCTTGACCATTCCTGCGGTGGCCGGCTGGTCGTTCGGCCATATCCGCGACCAGTTCACGCTGCCGCTGGGCGTGCAGGCCCGCATCGATACCGCCGCGCGCACCCTGACCCTGCTTGAGGCCGCTGTCAGCTGAGGCGCCGCGCCTCAGTGCGAGACGATTTGCGACAGGACGGCGTAGGCCGGTCCCGTCTGGGGTTGCTCCAGCAGCACGGTCAGTTCGCTGAACGTGCACATCATGGTCACCACGCTGATCTTGTTCCACGCCAGTTTCTTGAGCACGCTGTGATAGATGCCCGGCGTTTTCAGCGTCTCGGGATTCAGGCGCAGCGTCAGCGCAGTCAGATTGTCGACCCGGGCCACGTGGCGCTCGGTGACGAAGGCCGATTCCACCACGTGGATCAGGGGCCGGCTGCACACCACCAGCATTTCATGCACGCCGCGCGTGACCGACACGAAACAGCCATGGTGGCGTTCGGCCAGGGCCAGCAGCTTGCGCTGGCATTCATTGCTGTTGTCGGAAAGCCGGTAGGTGATCAGGGTGAGCTCGGTGCGCGTGGTCAGTTCGCCCATGCGCGGCGCCAGCATGATGGGCTTGGCTTCGCCCGGCTGCGGCAAGCGTTCCGACAGGCGGCGCAAGGCCATTACCACCGCCGCCTGGCCGACCGGCTTCCACAGGTCCGACTCGAGTTGCGGACGCAGCTGGCGCGCCAGTTCCGAGAGATTGATGAGCCCGAGCGACATGCCTTCGGTCAGGAAGGCGGATTCCGAGACGATTTGCTCGACTTTGGTGGCGATCGAAAGCATGTCTGTTCAGGTCCTCTTGAGAAAAGCTGACGCCAACTCAGGATGCCGAGGAGCCTGTTCCTGCTCCGTTGCAATCGAGCCGGCCGCGCGTGGTGTCCGTGGGTCGTTACTGGAAATGCCAGCGCGGACCCGACGGTCCTGCGCCAGGAAAAACGATTGTTATCGCCAATAGAAGCGCGGGCGGCGCTGTCGCGGGAACGACGAGAGAGGTGAGAACGAGCCGGAAGCCAGGTGCGATGGTGACGTCATGTTTTTCCCGTTTTAACTGAAATTGCGCTGTGTGTGGAGCGTGCTCCGTGCGCTTTAATCAATGTTGACTGGGCTATAAACCCGACAACTTGCTTCGAGTGTAGACCGCTTCCGTCAAAAAACGCAATCGAATTGATGTGTTAAAACTATCGAATTGTTTCATTTCCGCACGGACGAGCATACGAAAAAGGCAAGCAAATCGGCGGCAAACCTGAAACTTCTTGATCCACGTCAACAAAACATTCTTTAGAAAAGCGGGGAAACGACAGTTCAGTTGCTCGAAAATAATGTTCAGAACTGAACAATCACAAGCAGCTTGACTAAATTGGCAAGTTAATTGACGCAGGCAATTGAAGGCGATTAATGTCGAGACTCTCGCGTACACCGGACCACAAGGCTGGCGCGCACGGGCAGCCGCCACGGTGTCGTGGCACTGAATAATCACATTACAACAATGATTGAATATTGGAGAAATAATGAATTTCCCTAAGACCTTGATTGCGGCGTCCATCGCCATCATTCCCTTGCTAACGGTCGGTGCCGCCGATGCGGCCGGCCCGATCATGGGCGCACCCGTCGTCCAGTCGCAACAGCAAGCAGCCACGCTGGTCGCCAAGCTCGACGCTACCCGCGCCGCGCATGGCCTCGACACCAATCACAGCTTTGCCATCACGGCCCAGCATCCGGGCGTGAGCGGCACCAAAATCACCCGCGCCAACCACACCTACAAGGGCGTGCCGGTATTCCAGTCGGAATCCGTGGTTGTCACCGATGAGCGCGGCAGCATCATCAGCGAATCGATTTCGGACCGCCGTGCCGGCCTGGGCGCCAGCAGCGGCGCACAGATCGCCGGCGCCAAGGTCGCCAGCCTGGACGTCAAGCCCAGCCTGACCGCCAGCGCCGCCATCGACAGCGTCGTGCGCAAGGTCGCAGCGGGCGCGTCGCACCACGCCCCGCCAAGCGCGCAGCTGATCATCTATCCGGTCATGAAAACCGTGCGCGCGCCTGGCGCCGAAGGCAAAGCCGAAGCCCAGCTGAACGCCATGGATCTGACCGAGCAGGTCGCCGGCTACGAGCTGGCCTACCTGGTCAAGACGCGCATGATCAAGGGCGACCAGGCCATCTACCACGACACCATCGTCAGCGCCAAGACTGGCCAGGTCCTCAAGCAGTGGACCTCGCTGCAAACGGTCGTCGGCGTCGGCAACAGCCAGTACAACGGCCAGGTGCCGATCCAGACCACGCTGTCGGGTTCGAGCTACACCATGAAGGACGCCACGCGCGGCACCGGCGGCACCTTCGGCGGCATGGCCATCACCAATGCCAACCACACCACCAGCGCCGGCTCGATCTACACCAATTCGACCAACACCTGGGGCGATGGCCAGCAGTACATTTCCGGCGGCAGCACCACGAATGCCAACGGCCAGACCGCCGCGGTCAATGCGCTGTGGGGCTTGATGAACACCTACGACACGCTGAAAAACGTGCTGGGCTGGTCTTCGCTGGACGGTAACAACACCGCGACCTACATCGCCGCGCACGTCAATACCGCTTACGACAATGCTTACTACAGCGACACCTGCAAGTGCATGTTCATTGGCGACGGCGGCACCTCGTTCAACAGCCTGGGCGCGATCGACGTGATCGGCCACGAGATGGGCCACGGCGTCACCGCCGCCACCTCGAACCTGACCTACAGCGGCGAATCGGGCGGCCTGAACGAATCGTCGTCGGACATCAACGGCGAAATGGTCGAAGCCTATGCCCGCGCAGGCGGCACCGGCAGCGTGATTCCCGCCAGCGGCAACGACTGGATGACCGGCAAGGAAATCAGCAAGAACGGCCAGCCGCTGCGCTGGCTCTACAAGCCGAGCAAGGATGGCCGCAGCCCTGATGCCTGGAGCAGCACCATCAAGAACCTGGACGTCCACCTGAGCAGCGGCCCGAACAACCGCATGTTCTACTTCCTGGCCCAGGGTTCGAACGCCAGCTCGTCGTCGGACTACTACAGCCAGTACCTGACCAAGTCGCCAGCGGCAATGACCGGTATCGGCAGCGACAAGGCATTCCGCATCTGGTTCAAGGCCAACACCACCAAGTTCACCGCGTCGACCAACTACGCCGATGCGCGCACCAAGGTCAAGGCAGCAGCGGAAGAACTGTATGGCGTGGGCAGCAAGGAAGCCATCGCCGTGGTCCGTGCCTATGCGGCCATCAACGTCGGTACCGACGTCGATGAAACCGGCGGCGGCACCCCGGGTGCCGTGTCGATCAGCTCGCAGCCAGCGAGCGTGAGCGTGGCGGCCGGTTCGACCGCCTCGTTCTCCGTCACTGCCACCGGCGGCACCGCGCCGTACAAGTACCAGTGGCGTCGCAATGGCGCCAGCATCGCCGGCGCAACCTCGCAGTCGTACAGCCTGACCGCGCAGAGCAGCGACAATGGCGCCGTGTTCAGCGTCGTGGTGACCGATTCGGCCAGCTCGCCGACCACGGCCACCAGCGCCAACGCGACCCTGACGGTGGGCAGCACCGGCGGCACCACCGAGCGCGTCACCAACGGCGGCTTCGAGTCCGGCACCACGGGCTGGGCCGGCACCACGGGCGCCATCGGCACCTGGAGCCAGCAGCCTGCGTTCGAAGGCACCCGCAACGCCTGGCTGGGCGGTAACGGCGCAACCGCGTCGGAAAACCTGACCCAGGCCGTGGTGATTCCAGCGGCGGCGACGTCGGCCACGCTGACTTTCGCGCTGCACATCGATACGGCCGAGACGACCACGTCCACCGTCTACGACAAGCTGGTCGTGACCGTGAAGAATGCGTCCGGCACCGTGCTCGGTACCCTGGCAACCTACTCCAACCTGAACAAGGCGACCGGTTACCAGACCCGTACCTTCAACCTGCTGCCATACAAGGGCCAGACCGTGACGCTGTCGTTCGTGATGAACGAAGACGCGTCGCTGCAAACCACGTTCGCCGTCGACAAGGTGAGTGTGCTGACCCAGTAATTCGACCCTGAGGAGGGCGGCAGCTGCTACTGCCGCGCCTTTTTTTTCAGCCCCGGCTTCGGCCGGGGCTATTTTTGTTTGTGCGGTAGCTGTCGGTGGGGACAAGACAATGGCATGGTATGACGGATTTGAACACCGCACGCTGAGCGTGGCGCTGGCGCCCGAAATGCTCAGCGCAGTCGTGCGCGAGGGCACCCGTGTGCTCGCATGCAGCGAAATCAGAATCAAGCCGGGCGCCGGCGACGGCCACTGGTCGGCCGGACTGGCCGCGTTCGAAACCTGGATCCGCCAGGCGGGCAGCGGCTTGAGCGGGGTGCCGCTGGTGGTCAGCGTGAGCACGCGCTGGTGCCAGCTGGCGATGCTGCCCTGGAACGATGCGCTGCTCTACCAGGACAGCGCCCGGCGCTACCTGCAGGAACGCTTCGAGCGCCTCTACGGCAGCGTGGCGCGCGACTGGGAGCTGGGCTGCGACGACAGCCCGCGCGGACAGCCGCGCCTGGCCTGCGCGCTCGAGTCGCTGTTCGCGCACGGTCTGCGCGCCGCGGCCCAGGCGCAGGGCTACGACAGCATGCGCATCGAATCGGTCGTCACGGCCACCGCCCGCACCATCGCGCCGGCCCCGTGCGACCGCTTCGCCATCCAGGAACCGGGCCGGCTGGTGCTGGTAGCGCGCCGCTACGGGCGCGTGGTGGGTGTTGAATCGCAGACCTGCTCGAGCGCCTGGCCGGCGGCCTTGCCGCCCGCGTGGCAGCAGTGGACCGCGCGCGCGCCCGACGTGGGCGAGGTGGTGCAGGTGATCGTGTTCGCGCACGACAGCACGGCAGTGACGATGCCGGTGCGGGCCTGGCACCGCGATGGCACGGCGTATTATTTTGTGCAGAATATGGCGCAGCAGCACAACGACGTGGCCGCACCGGCCGCCCGCAGCGCTGACGACGCGCCCGATGTCACTCGAGGATGAAGAGGTAGGAAATCGCAAACGGCATGGCGCATGGCGCGCCGGCGCACACGCCCGGTTTGAACTGTTCATTCATCATGATCATGCCGGCAGCCCGGGTCACCTCGGGATTGGGCGACTTGAGCACCTTGACCGACGCGGCCTTGCCGTCGGCGCCGATGCTCACGTACAGTACCAATTCGCCTTCGACCAGCACCTTGTGCTGGAGCCTGGCCATCCAGTCGGAGACCGATTTCATCCCCTCGACGGGAAACGGCGGCTCATCGTCCGCTTTGAGCATGACGTAAGCACTGCGCGCGGCCTGCTTTTGCGCCGGCGTCAATTGCGCGTAGCTGGCGCTGAACGGTATGCCTTTGCCCGTGTACAGCACATTGCGCTTGCCGTAGGACTGTGTCAGTCCGTTCGGCCCGTCTTCCAGCCGCTTGTATTCGCGCTCGTCCGGCGCCGGCCCTGACGGCGCAGCCACGCCCGCATTGCCGTCGACGAATTCGCCTTCGAACAAATCGCCACCGATGTACAGCGCCTTGCCATGGCCATGGAACTTGCCGTCCTTCCATTGGCCATCGTAACGTCCACCCATGGCATAGGTGCGCGACCCCTGGCCGTGCTCGGCGCCGTCTTTCCAGTCGCCGGTATATTCGGTGCCTGAGCGCTCCAGCAAGGTCCCCTTGCCGTTACGCTTGCCCGCGCCGAAAAGGCCCTCGAACTGGTCACCGTTGGCATACGCCACGTAGGCCGGTCCGTCGCGCTGCCCGCGCAGCATCGTGCCCTCGTAGCGTGATGCAGCGCCATCCTCGCCTTGCCAGGTCAGGACGCCAGTGCCGTCGGCATAGCCATCCTTGCAGGGGCCTTGCCAGCTCGCCTTGGCCACCGCGCCGCGCTCCTCGAGCATGAAGCGGCAGCCACGCTCGCCGAACGACGCGGGTGCGGCGCCAGCCGCGGGGGCGCAGAAGATGAACAGCAGCAAAGCGGCAAGCGTGGATTTCTGCATTGGGAATTTCTTTTAGGAAAACACTATCGTACCGCAGACCGGCAGGCGTGGCGCCCTCAGGCCAGTTTGCGCGTCATGAAGGTGTAGCCGAGCGCCTCGCCGTCGATGCGAAACATGTCGTCGATTTCGCCTTGCGTGACGAAGCCGCAGCGCCGGTACAGGCCGCGCGCGGCCTGGTTCACCGACAGCACTTCCAGATCGATCCAGGCAATCGCTTCCTGGCGCGCCCACGCGACGGCGACGTCGACCAGCGCCGCGCCGACGCCCTGGCGGCGAAAGTCGCGGTGCACTCCCATGCCCAGCAGGGCGCGGTGGGCCGCCGCCTTTTCCATGCGCGCGCGCAGGTCGATATGGCCGGCGATGCGCCCGTCCGCCGTCACGGCAATCCAGCCGCGACGCCAGCCGGGCTGGCCGAGCGCGGTTTCGACGCCGATCCGGAACGCCGCTTCCTTCTCGGGCGGGAAACCGGCATCGGCGCGGGCGATTGGCATGAACTTGGCCGTGTCGCCCACGCCGTTGTCGGACAAATGGTCGTTCAGATACCCGAAGAAGCGGTCCAGATCGGACCGCTCGGTCGGACGTATCGTCAACGCCGGGTTCATAAGGCGCGGGCGATCAGGATCTTCTGGATATCGCTGGTGCCCTCGTAGATCTGGCACACGCGCACGTCGCGGTAAATGCGCTCGACCGGGAAGTCGCTGACGTAACCGTAGCCGCCGTGGATCTGGATCGCGTCGGAACAGACCCGCTCGGCCATCTCGGAGGCGAACAGCTTGGCCATGGCCGCCTCCTTCAGGCACGGCAGTCCGGCATCCTTCATGGCTGCCGCGTGGCGGATCAGCTGGCGCGCCGCCTCGATGCGGGTGGCCATGTCGGCCAGCTTGAACTGCACCGACTGGTGTTCGAAGATCGGTTTGCCGAAGGTTTCGCGGTCGCGCGCATACAGCAGCGCCGCCTCGAACGCGGCGCGCGCCATGCCCACCGCCTGCGAGGCGATGCCGATGCGCCCGCCCTCCAGGCCCGACAGGGCGATCTTGTAACCCTGGCCTTCCTGGCCGATCAGGTTCTCGGCCGGGATGCGGCAATTGTCGAACAGGATTTGCGCCGTGTCCGACGAGTGCTGGCCCATCTTGTGCTCGACTCCCGCCACGATGTAGCCGGGCGTGGACGTGGGCACCCAGAAGGCGCTGATGCCCTTTTTGCCGGCTGCCTTGTCGGTGACGGCCATGACGATTGCCACATCGCCGTATTTGCCGCTGGTGATGAACTGCTTGGTCCCGTTGAGCACATAGTGGTCGCCCTCGCGCGTGGCGGTGGTGCGCAGGGCCGACGCGTCGCTGCCAGTGTGCGGCTCGGTCAGGGCAAAGGCGCCCAGCATGGCGCCTTGCGCCAGGGGGCGCAGCCACTGCTCCTTCTGGGCGTCGTTCGCATACATCATGGCGATCGAGCATACCGGGCAGTTGTTGACCGAGATGATGGTCGAGGTGCCGCCGTCGCCGGCGGCGATTTCCTCGAGCACCAGCGCCAGCGACACGTAATCGAGGCCGGCGCCGCCGAGCGCTTCGGGCACGGCCACGCCGAACGCGCCCAGGGCGGCGAGCTCCTTGAGTTCCTCTTTCGGGAAGTGGCTCTCCTTGTCCCAGCGGGCGGCATTGGGCGCCAGGCGCTCCTGCGAAAAGGTGCGCAGGGCGTCGCGGATCATCTGGTGTTCTTCGGTCAGTATCATGGTGTTTTTCGTGTGTGGCTTACCAGGGAATTGGCGTGCCGTCGTAGTTCAAAAATGTGCCATTCGCATCCGGGCCAGCCTTGGCGAGGGTGGCACGCAGGCCGGCGACACTGGTGCCGACCTCGATTTCGGCGCCCGCGCCGCCCATGTCGGTCTGGACCCAGCCGGGGTGGAAGGCGATGCAGGTGACGCCCTGGGGGCCGAAGGTGATCGCGGTATCCTTGAGCACCGAATTAAGGGCGGCCTTGCTGGCCCGGTACAGGGTGGCGTTGGCGCCGGCGCGCTCGCCGATCGACCCCATGATCGAGGACAGCACGGCGAGCTTGCCGCGCACCGGCACGGCCATGGGCGCTACCACGGGCAGCAGGCGCATGGCAGCGAGCACGTTGGTGTGCATGACGGTGTCGAATTCCTGCTCGGTGGGAAAACCGTCATGGCGCGGGCCGAACTGGCCGGCGTTCAGGAAGATGGCGTCGATGTTCTCGCCATCGAGGTTCCAGCCGAGCGCGGCGATCGAATCGGCGCTGGCGACGTCGAGCTGGTAACTGTGGGCGCGCATCTCGGCCAGGCGCTTGCAGTCGGCGTCCTGGCGCGCGGTGGCGATCACGCGCCAGCCATCGGCCAGGTACTGGCGCACCAGTTCCAGGCCGATGCCGCGCGAGGCGCCGATGATCAGGGTGGTAGGCATTGCGTGTTCCTTTCGATCAGGCGAAAACGGTTCAACGGTCGCCGCCCCCGCCTGCGCGGGGGCGACGCGGCAGCGCGCTGTTACGCCATCTCGATGGCCATGGCCGTCGCTTCACCGCCGCCGATGCACAGCGACGCCACGCCACGCTTGCCGCCGGTCTTCTTCAGCGCGCCCAGCAGCGTGACGATGATGCGCGCGCCCGAGGCGCCGATCGGGTGGCCCAGCGCGCACGCGCCGCCATGGATGTTGACCTTGCTGTGCGGGATGTCGAGGTCGTGCATGGCGGCCATCGGCACCACGGCAAACGCTTCGTTGATCTCGAACAGATCGACCTCGGACGCCTTCCAGCCCGTTTTGGCGAACAGCTTTTTCATTGCATCGACGGGCGCCGTGGTAAACAGGTTCGGCTCCTGCGCGAACGTGGCATGGCCGACGATCTTGGCGATCACCGTCAGGCCCAGTTCGCGCGCCTTCGATTCGCGCATCAGCACCAGCGCGGCGGCGCCATCGTTGATCGACGAGGACGAGGCGGCGGTGATGGTGCCATCCTTCTTGAACGCGGCGCGCAGCGACGGGATCTTGTCGACCTTGGCCTTGAGCGGGCCTTCGTCGGTATCGATGACGGTGTCGCCGGCGCGGCCGCTCACGGTCACTGGCGCGATTTCCCACTTGAAGGCGCCTTCGCTGGCCGCCGCCTGGGCGCGCTTGACGGAAGCGATCGCGAACGCGTCCTGGGCTTCGCGCGTGAACGCGTACTTGGCGGCGCACTCTTCGCCGAAGGTGCCCATGGAGCGGCCTTCGCCAGTTTTTTCGTTGCGCGAGTAGGCGTCTTCGAGGCCGTCGTACATCATGTGGTCGAACAGCATGCCGTGGCCGATGCGGTAGCCGCCGCGCGCCTTCGGCACCAGGTAGGGCGCATTGGTCATCGATTCCATGCCGCCGGCGACAATCACGTCGGCGCTGCCGGCCATCAGGGAATCGTGGGCGAAGATGGTTGCCTGCATGGCGGCACCGCACATCTTCGACAGCGTCACGGCGCCGGTCGACAGCGGCAAGCCACCCTTGATCGCGGCCTGGCGCGCGGGCGCCTGGCCCTGGCCGGCCATCAGGCAGTTGCCCATGTAGACGTGTTCGACCAGCTTGGGATCGACGCCGGCGCGCTCGACCGCGGCGGCAATGGCGACAGCGCCCAGGTCGTTGGCGCTCTTGGAGGAAAAATCGCCCTGGAAGCCGCCCATGGGAGTGCGGGCGGCGCCGACGATAACGACGGGATCATTCATTGTTCAGGTTCTCCAAATAAGTCGGCAGCGTCACTGCCGGGGGGGGTGTGTTGGTCTGGTTGCAGAAGCGGATGCTCTGCGGATAAGGGAAAACGTCTTCGATATGGCCATCCATGATGCGCTGCTTGCGCGCATGCCAGAAGGCGCGCGTGAGCAGGTCGGCGTGGTGCTGCAGGAAGTAGTGCCGGATCTTTTTATTGCCAAGCAAGAAGCTGCCGAACTGCTCGGGAAAGACATCGTGCTTGCCGATCGAATACCAGGGCTCGGCCGACATTTCATCTTCCTCGTTGCGGGCGATGGGAATGTCGCGGAAATTGCAGTCGGTGATGTACTCGATCTCATCGTAATCGTAAAACACGACGCGGCCGTGACGGGTCACGCCGAAGTTCTTGTACAGCATGTCGCCGGGGAAGATATTGGCGGCGACCAATTCCTTGATCGCATTGCCGTATTCAAGCACGCCGTGTTCGATCAGCGCATCCTTGCCCGCCTGCTCGGCATTGGTCAGGAAGATATTGAGCGGCACCATGCGGCGCTCGATATACAGGTGACGGATGATGATGCGGTCGCCTTCGAACTCGACCAGCGACGGCGCAAAATGCATCAGCTCGGCGATCAATTCCTCGCTGAAGCGCGCGACCGGAAACGCCACATTCGAATACTCGAGCGTATCGGCCATGCGGCCCACGCGGTCATGGTTCTTGACCAGCAAATACTTTTCCTTGATCTGGGCGCGCGTGGTTTCCTTGGGCGCCGGGAAGAAGTCCTTGATGACCTTGAACACGTACGGGAACGAGGGCAGGGCGAACACCAGCATGACCAGCCCGCGGATGCCGGGCGCGATTTCGAACCGGTCCGAGGTGTGCTTGAGGTGCTGCAGGTAATCGCGGTAGAACAGCGTCTTGCCCTGCTTTTGCAAGCCCAGGATGGTGTAGATTTCGCTGCGCGGCTTGCGCGGCAGCAGGGTACGCAGGAATTGCACGTAGGCGGACGGCACTTCCATGTCGACCAGGAAGTAAGCGCGCGTGAACGAAAACAGGATGGTGATCTGTTCATGGTCGAACAGCACCGTGTCGAGGATCAGCTCGCCATGCCGGTTGTGCAGGATGGGCACGATGAACGGGTATTCGCGGTTGCCGTTGATGCCCTTGCCGACGATGTAGGCACCCTTGTTGCGGAAAAATAGGCTCGACAGGACCTGGATCTGGTGGTTCGGTTCCAGCGCCGTGTTGCCGAATATTTCTTGCAGGCGCGCTTCGACCTGGCCGATGTCGCGGTCCAGATTGGCGAACGGGCAATCGAGCTGAAAGTTCGTGACGATGCGCTTGAGCGCGAAGTGCAAGCCATCCTTGGCCGGGTAATAGACGCGGTAGGTGGGCGCCAGCTCCTCGGTGTCGATGTATTCGGTGGACACCACCGGGCGCACAAAGATGAAGTCGTTATGGAAATACGTGCGGTGCAGGATGTTGCAGCAGACCGAGTTGAAGAAGGTTTCCGCCAGTTCCGGCTGCTTGTGGCCGGACAGCATGCCGATGTAGTGCAGCTTGAGTTCGCGCCAGACTTCGTCGGTCAGTTCGCCGTTGTCGTATTCATCTTCCAGCACTTGCACGCATTCCTGCACGCGCTTGTCGTAAAAGCCGATCCGTTCGCGCGCCGCCTGCTGGGCCACGGCCCAGGCGCCCGTTTCGAAATGGCGCTTGGCGACCTGGCTGGTCTGGCGAAACAGGCGATAGTGCTTGTCGAAGCCGTCGAGGATCGTGCGCGCGATATCGAACGCGATCTGGGAAGACAGCAGTTTTGGGAATGCAACTTGTGTCATTCGGCTTCTCGACGGGCGACCAGGGACAGGCTATTTTATAAGGGACGTCGCCCGCGCGCTTACTTGGTCTCGGCAAACAGCTCGCGCCCGATCAGCATGCGCCGAATCTCGCTCGTGCCCGCGCCGATTTCGTAGAGCTTCGCGTCACGCCACAAACGTCCAACCGGATATTCATTGATGTAACCATTGCCGCCCAGGGTCTGGATGGCCTCGCCCGCCATCCAGGTCGCCTTTTCCGCGCTGTACAGAATGGCGCCGGCGGCATCCTTGCGCAGGTTGCGGATCGCTTCCGGGGTCTTGGCGCGGTCGCAGGCCTGGCCGACCGCGTAGACGTAAGCCTTGCACGCCATCATGGTCGAATACATGTCCGCAATCTTGCCTTGCATGAGCTGGAATTCGCCGATCGGCTGACCGAACTGCTTGCGGTCATGGATGTACGGCACCACTGCATCCATGCAAGCCTGCATGATGCCCAGCGGTCCGCCCGACAGCACGGTGCGCTCGAAGTCCAGGCCCGACATCAGCACATTGACGCCCTTGCCCAGGCCGCCCAGCACGTTTTCGGCCGGCACTTCGCAATCCTGGAACACCAGTTCGCCCGTGTGCGAGCCGCGCATGCCCAGCTTGTCGAGCTTTTGGGCGATCGAGAATCCCTTGAAATGCTTTTCGATCAGGAAGGCGGTCATGCCGCGCGGACCGGCTTCCAGGTCATTCTTGGCATACACCACCAGCACGTCCGCGTCGGGACCATTGGTGATCCACATCTTGGTGCCATTGAGCACCCAGCGGTCGCCCTTGAAGTCGGCGCGCAGCTTCATGCTGACCACGTCGGAACCGGCGTTCGGCTCGGACATGGCAAGGGCGCCGATGTGTTCGCCGGAAATCAGCTTCGGCAAGTACTTGCGCTTCTGTTCTTCGGTGCCGTTGCGCTTGATCTGGTTCACGCACAGGTTCGAGTGGGCGCCGTACGACAGGCCGACCGAGGCCGAGGCGCGCGAAATTTCTTCCATGGCCACGATGTGGGCCAGGTAACCCATCTGGGCGCCGCCGTATTCTTCATCGACGGTGATGCCCAGCACGCCCAGGTCGCCCATCTTGCGCCACAGGTCCATGGGGAACTGGTCGCTGCGGTCGATGTCGGCGGCGCGCGGGGCGATTTCCGCCGCGGCGAACTGTTGCACTGCCTCGCGCAGCGCGGCGATGTCTTCGCCATGGTCAAAGGTCAAGCCTGGAAGATGCAGCATATCGTCCTCGATGGGGTCGGAATGGGAAGCGTCAATCATACTGCTGTTTGACGTTTACGTAAACGTAAAGCCTGACTAGCTGGTAGTGTCTTTCGCCGATGACTCGGCCAGCATGCGGCGGCACTCTTCCTCGTGGGAATTGAGTTCTTCCAGTGCCATTTCGATATCTTCGCGCTGCTGTTCTAGGGTGGCGCGCTGGGTCGCCAGCACGCCGAGAAAACGGTTCATCTGAGCAACTGTGTCCTTGGGCGACTCGTACATGTCGACGATACTCTTGATCTCCGACAAAGTCAGCCCGAGGCGCTTGCCGCGCAGGGTTAATTTCAGGTGGGTGCGGTCGCGCGGCGTGTACACCCGGTTGCGTCCGCCCACGCCTTCGCGCTTGGGGTGCAGCAAGCCCTGGTCTTCATAGAAACGGATGGCGCGCGCGGTGATGTCGAATTCGCGCGCCAGTTCGGCGATGGTATAAGTACGCATGGGCAGGAAAAGTGGCGGTTGGGGGAAGCGCTGGCGCGCATGGCTTACAATGGCCGGCCAGCTTCCGTTTACGTCAACGTCAAGCACATTGTAGCGCGCCCGCCGCCATTCCGAACACGAAAGATCACATGAACCCGCTCGAATCCCAGCTCGACTACCCCCTTGGCGACACCCTGCCTGCCGGCGGGACGGCGCTGGAGATCGCGCCGGGCGTATGCTGGCTGCGCATGCCGCTGCCGTTCGCCCTCGACCATATCAACCTGTGGCTGGTGCGCGACGCGCGCGACGGCCGCGATGGCTGGAGCGCCATTGATTGCGGCGTCGCCACCGACGCCACCCGCGCCGCCTGGGAGCACGTGTTTGCCGGCGCCATGGCGGGCTTGCCGCTGCTGCGCGTCATGGCCACCCATTGCCACCCCGACCATGTGGGGCTGTCCGACTGGCTGTGCCGTCGTTTCGACGCGCCGTTCTGGGCCACCACGGGCGAATACGGCTTTGCGCGCATGATGTCGGCGGCCCTGCCTGGCGTGGACGGGACGGCGGCGATTCCCCATTTCGAGCGCCATGGCCTGGTCGACCCGGCCCTGCGCGACAAGATGGCCGAGCGCCGCAGCTACTATCCGACCCTGGTGCCGGCCGTGCCGCATGCCTACGCGCGCATGCAGGATGGCGACCGGATCGGCATCGGCGCGCACGACTGGCGCGTACTGACCGGCTTCGGCCATTCGCCCGAACATGCGGCCCTGTATTGCGCCGGGCTGGGCACGCTGATCTCGGGCGACATGGTATTGCCGCGCATTTCGACCAATGTGTCGGTGTTTGCGGTCGAGCCGGAGGGCAATCCGCTGCAGCAGTATCTCGATTCGCTCGACAAGTTCGCCGGCCTGCCCGCCGATACCCTGGTGCTGCCTTCGCACGGCCGCCCCTTCCGTGGCCTGCATACCCGCATCGCGCAACTGCGCGAGCACCACCGCGCGCGCCTGGCCGAGGTGATGCAGGCGGCCGTCAGACCGGTCACGGCGGTGGAGATCGTCCCCGTCATGTTCCGCCGTCCCCTCGACACCCATCAACTGAGCTTTGCGCTGGGCGAGGCGCTGGCCCATCTGCACAAGCTCTGGTATGACGGCCTGGTGCGCCGCGAACGGGGCGAGGACGGCGTCTTCCGCTTCCATCTGATGTAGGCCAAACGGCGCAATCGTGCGCGCCGCGGCGCCGGCGCGGCCGCCCTACACTGGCCGTTGATCCCTCGCCGCAGCACGCTGTCGGCCCCATGAAATCGGTGCGCGTTGGCCGCCAATTGTGTCGTGGCGACGTCAACTTGTCACGATTGGTCTCAAGTTACAAGAGACTGACTTTCATGGCGTAGCGTGAAATAGTGCCACCCATGAATTCATCTAACGAACGGGAAAGCTTCAGTGAACGCTTGCAGCAGGCATTGAAGAACGCCCACTACTCTCCCGACAGCCCTACCCGTCTGGCCCGGGAATTTAACATTCGCTTCGACGGGCGCCCGATTACCGTGCACGCAGCCCGTAAGTGGCTGGTTGGCGAAGCCATTCCCACGCAGGAAAAGCTGCGCATGATTGCCCAGTGGCTCGGCGTGCCGGCCGAATGGCTGCGCTTTGGCGGGGCCGATGCGGCCACCCAGAGTGCCGATGCCGCGCACGGGGTATCGCGTTTCGAGTCCGCCGACGTGAAATTAATTGCAGATTTGCAAAGACTTGATGACCATCATCGACAAATTGCGCGTGAATTTATTCGCATGCTGGTGAGAATTAACAACCAGAAGTAAACTTTCCTCCTCGTTTGATGCGGCCGCCGTCCGGACGCCGCCGCGCCGCCGACAATCCGCACGGCACTTAATCTTCGTCAAGAATGGCAGACAAATTTGGTGCACAATAGCCGACGGAGCGATGGTTCCTGTTGGCAAGTTTGCATATTGTGCAGCACAAAAGGCCGATAGTGGCTTATAGTCCTAATGCACCAGCAGGATTGGCAATTTGTTACGTAACGAAGCCGAGGATTTTACCGTCTTATGAAAAGTAACTACAGCAACACCGCGCAACTCAAAGACCTGATGACCGTACCACCGATGACCGCCGCCCAGCATGCCGAAGTGATGCGCAAGCGGATCGCCCACCGCAGGATGGTCGAGGAAGCAAAAGAACTCAAGAAGGCCGATACCTGGCAGTTTGACAAGCGCTAGCGCGGGGCGCGGGCAGGAGGAAGCGCCGGTGTTCAGGCCGGCGGTGACCCTGTCACCCTACGCATCCGGGCCCGGCTTCATGCCGGCCCAGCGCGGCGCGAGTGCATGCTCGATGCCGAACAAATCGATCACGCGGGCCACCGTGTGGTCCACCATCTCCTCGATGCTGGCCGGGCGCTGATAAAAGCCTGGCAGCGGCGGAAAGATCACCCCACCCATTTCCGTGACCAGGGTCATGTTGCGCAGGTGCGCCAGGTTGAACGGCGTTTCGCGCACCATCAGCACCAGGCGGCGGCGTTCCTTGAGCACCACGTCGGCTGCGCGCGCGATCAGGTTGTCCGACAGGCCATGGGCCACGGACGCCAGGGTTTTCATGGAGCAGGGCGCGATCGCCATGCCATCGGACTGGAACGAGCCGCTGGCGATGGCGGCCCCGATATCGCGGTTCTTGTGGACCACGTGGGCCATGGCCTCGACGTCGCGCCGGGCCAGGTCGAGTTCCTGGTGCAGGGTCAGGGCCGCCGCGTCGGAGACCACCAGGTGGGTTTCGATGCCGGGCGTGGCCGACAAGTGCTGCAGCAGGCGCACCCCATACACGGCGCCCGTGGCGCCGGTGATGGCGACGACAATTCGCCGCGGGCGCGAATCAGGCATCGAGCAGGGCTTTGAGTTCGCCCGATGCGAACATTTCGTTCATGATGTCGGAGCCGCCGATGAACTCGCCCTTGACGTACAGCTGGGGAATGGTCGGCCAGTTCGAGTAATCCTTGATCCCCTGGCGCACTTCCGGGTCTTCCAGCACGTTGACGGTGGCGATGTTCTCGACGCCGCAGGCCTTCAGGATCTGGATGGCGCGGCCGGAAAAGCCGCATTGCGGAAACTGGGCCGTGCCCTTCATGAACAGCACCACGGGGGTGGTGGACACGGTTTCCTTGATCCAGGTTTGTACGTCGCTCATGGCTTGCCTCGGTGGGTAAATGAATGAATGCCGTCATTTTATAAGAAAATGCGGGAAGGGGCGCGGACCACGTCGCCCTCGCGCAGGCGGGGGCGACGGTTGCCTATAGCACTTTACGCAGGCACACCGCGTCGTCGCGGCCAATGTAGCGCCCGTAGTTCTCCATCACCGCGTACCCGTGCTTGCGGTAGAACGCCAGGGCCCGCGTATTGACGCTGCGCGTCTCCAGCCACAGTTCGCCATACCCCTGCGCTTCCAGGTGGCGCAGCAGCGCCGCTCCCACCCCCGCGGTGCCGGGGCGCGCATACATGCGCTTGATTTCCCCCACCCCCGCCTGCAAGGGCCGCACGGCGCCGCACCCGAGCAGCGCGCCATCGTCCGCGCGCGCCACCACGAACAGCACCCCCGCCTCGTCCGGCGCAAACGACGCCGTGCCGCTCGCGCCGGTGATTGCCGTCAGCGCGGCCGACAATTCCGCCATCAGCACCTGGGCGTCCAGGCTGGCCGGGGCGCAGGCGCGGATCTCCACTTAGCCGCGCAGCTTGGCAAACGCCGCCGCCATGGTGCCGCCCGCAGGCGCCGGCGCGCGCTCGTTCTTTTGCTGGTGCTGGGCCAGGCTCTTGCGGTCGTTGCGGTCGCCGCGCTGCTCCGGCTTGGCGCCAGCCTGGGGCGCGCTGTCGGTCAGACGCATGGTCAGGGCAATGCGCTTGCGCTTTTCATCCACTTCCAGCACCTTCACGCGCACCACCTGGCCAGCCTTGACCACCGCATGCGGATCCTTGACAAAGGTGTTCGACAGCGCCGAAATGTGCACCAGCCCATCTTGATGCACGCCAATATCGACGAAGGCGCCAAACGCGGCCACGTTGGTGACCACGCCTTCGAGGATCATGTCCGGACGCAGGTCGCGGATTTCCTCGACGCCTTCCTTGAAGGTCGCGGTGGTAAATTCCGGACGCGGATCGCGGCCCGGTTTTTCCAGCTCCTTGAGAATGTCGGTGATGGTCGGCACGCCGAACTTGTCGTCGGCGTAGCGCGCCGGACTGAGCGTCTTGAGCAGAGCGCTGTCGCCGATGACCGCCTTCATGTCCTTCTTGATGTCAGCCAGGATCTTTTCGACGAGCGGGTACGATTCCGGGTGCACCGCCGAGGCATCGAGCGGATTGTCGCCGCCCATCACGCGCAGGAAGCCGGCCGCCTGCTCGAACGTCTTCTCGCCCAGCCGCGGCACCGCCTTGAGCGCGGCGCGCGAGGCGAACGCCCCTTTCATGTCGCGGTACGAGACGATGCTTTGCGCCACCGAGGCGGACAGACCCGACACGCGCGCCAGCAGCGGCGCCGAGGCGGTATTCACATCCACGCCCACCGCGTTGACGCAATCTTCGACCACCGCGTCGAGCGAACGCGCCAGCTGGCTTTGCGAGACGTCGTGCTGGTACTGGCCCACGCCGATCGACTTGGGATCGATCTTGACCAGTTCGGCCAGCGGGTCTTGCAGGCGGCGCGCAATCGAGACCGCGCCGCGCAGCGACACGTCCATGTCGGGCAGTTCGCGCGAGGCGAATTCCGAGGCCGAGTACACCGAGGCGCCCGCTTCCGACACGACGATCTTGGTCATCTTCAGTTCGGCGCGCTGCTTGATCAAGTCCTGGGCCAGCCTGTCGGTCTCGCGCGACGCGGTGCCGTTGCCAATCGAGATCAGCGACACCTGGTGCTTGGCCGCCAGCGCGCCCAGCACATGCAGCGCGCCATCCCAGTCGTTCTTGGGCTGGTGCGGGTAGATCACGGCGGTGTCGACCACCTTGCCTCCGATCTCGACCACCGCCACCTTGACGCCCGTGCGCAGACCCGGGTCCAGGCCCATGGTGGCGCGCTGGCCGGCCGGCGCGGCCAGCAGCAGGGCTTTCAGATTGAGCGCGAAGACATTGATCGCATCGAGTTCGGCGCGTTCGCGCAGGGCGCCCATCAATTCGGTTTCCAGGTGCATGAAGCTTTTCACGCGCCAGGTCCAGCGCGCGGTATCGGCGAGCCACTTGTCGGCCGGGCGGCCCAGGTTCTTGATGCCGAAGCGGGCGGCGATGCGGCTTTCGCAGGGATTGTGCGGGGCATCCCATTTCGGTTTTTCCGCCTCGGTGTCGAGGCGCAGCGTCACGTCCAGGATGCCTTCGCGGCGCCCGCGCAGCAGCGCCAGCGCGCGGTGCGAGGGAACGGTGGCGATGGTTTCGTCATAGTCGAAATAATCGGCGAACTTTTCGCCCTCGTCCTGCTTGCCGTCGACGACCTTGGAGGCGACCACGCCATGCTCCTGTACATACTCGCGCAGCGCTTGCAGCAATGTCGCGTCTTCGGCGAAACGCTCCATCAGGATCTGGCGCGCGCCGTCGAGCGCCGCCTTGGCGTCAAGCACGCCCGGGTTGTTGCCGTCGCTGGTGGTAAACGCGTCCTTGAGATACTTGAGCGCTTCCGCCTCGGGGTCGATGGTGGGGTCGGCCAGCAAGCCGTCGGCCAGCGGGGCCAGGCCCGCTTCGATGGCGATCTGGGCCTTGGTGCGGCGCTTTTGCTTGTACGGCAGGTACAAGTCTTCCAGGCGGGTCTTGTCTTCGGCGTGGGTGACGGCGTCGAGCAGGGCCGGCGTCATCTTGTTCTGTTCGGTGATCGAGGCAATGATGGCCGCGCGCCGCTCTTCCAGCTCGCGCAGGTAGCGCAGGCGCTCTTCGAGCAGGCGCAGCTGGATGTCGTCCAGGCCGCCGGTCGCTTCCTTGCGGTAACGGGCGATGAAGGGGACGGTGGCGCCTTCGTCAAGCAGGGCGATGGCGGCGGCAACCTGCACGGGCTTGGCGGCAAGTTCGAGGGCGAGACGTTGTTCAATTGGTGGCAGCATGGGAGACATCCTGTGAGTCAAGCCCGGAATGATACGCAATCGCGGCGATTGCGCCAGTCTTGACAGGTGCGGGACGCTGTGCAGGCTGCTAAAGTTGCCTTGCGGAATCGAGTCAGCGTGTGAAAGAGAACAGAACACAAACCGGGCTTTGTCGGATAATATCGAGTGTTATCGTTTTCGATACTGCCCTGACAGAACCAATGCACACGACGGATTTAACGCGCGACGATACCCGCGAAGGAAAACCAGCCACGCCGGCGGCGCACGCCGCTGCGCCCGCCCTGTCCGCCCCGATCGCAAGCTGGCTGCAGCGGGTCGAGGCCGCCGCCCACCCCCAGCCCAAGCTGGATGTGGAGGTCAAGGACCCGAAAGTTGCTCAATATAAATTCGTGTATGTGCTGGCGCCCACCAGCGGCGGCCGCCATGTGGCCCTGTGCCTGTGCAAGGCGCGTCTGAAGCCGAATGGCGAAGTGGCGGCGGCCAGCCCGGTCAGCGAAGTGTTTTCCCTGCTCTCGGCCCCGCCCGCCTACCTGGAAGGCGATGACGAGGACCTGGTGCGCTTCTTTATCGCCATGCGCAGCGGCGCCGCTTCCCAGGGCGGCAGTGCCACCGAACCCAAGGGCAAGGTGGGCGCCATCCTGCTCGAGATGCTGTTGCAGCAAGATAAGCTCCTGTGGGCCAATTCCTGGGCCGACATGGCCAATGGCTTGATCTATCCCCTGCAGCAGGGCCCGGTGCGGGCGGCCAACCTGGTGTGGCGCGACGAGGGCCGCACGGCCAAGCTGGGCTGGCAGGTGGAAGCGCCCATGGGCGCCACCCACAGCGGCGCCGACCAGATCGATTACATGCTGCCCACCGATCCGCCCTGGTATATCGACAACCTGTCGTGCGGCGCGCTGGCGCTCAACCGGGGCGGGGTCGACATTTCCCTGGCCGACCTGCAGGCGCTGGTGGCCCAGGCCCCGGCCTTGAGCGGTCCCGACAAGAAACGCGTTTCCCAGCTGTTGCTGGCGCACGGCTTGCAGCAACTCATGCCCCTGCCCCAGCCGCTCACCCAGCGCATGCGCGATGACGTCAAGCCGCAGCCCCACTTGCTGCTCGACAGCGTGCAACTGGCCGACGGTACCCTGCAGCGCTGGCATGATTACGCCGTGCTGTCATTCGACTACGATGGCGAGCGCGTGTCCTTCGATCCGGCCCAGCGCGTGGTGCGCCAGATCGGCGACGTGACCGAGGTGATCGCGCGCGACGCCGGCGCCGAGAGCGCCGCCCTCGGGCAATTGTCCGCGCTCGGTTTCCGCAAGCCCCAGACCGCGCCCCTGAACGGCCTGGCGGGCGCCCTCCAGCTGGAAAGCCAGGCGCACTGGCTGCGCTTTGCCGAAGGCGAACTCGACGGCCTGAGCGATGCTGGCTGGCATGTGCAGAAATCGAACAAATACCGCTATGACGTGGTCGCCGTCGACGAATGGTATGCCGAGATCGACGAACCGGCCGAGGCCGGCAATGCCTGGTTCGAGCTGGAACTGGGCATCGTGGTGGCGCACAAGCGCGTGCCGCTGCTGCCGGTGCTGGTGCAGCTGATTCGTAGCGCCCCCACCGATTTCAATCCCGAAGTGCTGGCCGCCCACGGCGAACACGACCAGATGCTGGCCACCCTGCCGGACGGCGTGCGCGTGGCCCTGCCGTGGGGCCGCCTCAAGCCCATCCTCAGCACGCTGGGCGAACTGTACTTCAGCGAAAAGATCAAGAACCGGGTGCGCCTGTCGACCCTGGACGCGGGCCGCCTGGAAGAACTGGCCCGCGGTACCGAACTGAACTGGTTCGGCGGCGACCGGCTGCGCGAAACCGGGCGCAAGCTCAGCCTGTTCGGCTCGGTCCAGAAAGTGGCGCCGCCGGCCGGCCTGCAGGCGACATTGCGCGATTACCAGCTCGATGGCCTGGCCTGGATGCAATTTTTGCGCGAATACGACCTGGCCGGCATCCTGGCCGATGACATGGGTCTGGGCAAGACGGTGCAAACCCTGGCCCACATCCTGGTGGAAAAGGAAGCGGGGCGCCTGACCGCACCCGCACTTGTCATCGCCCCCACCAGCCTGATGACCAACTGGCAGGACGAGGCGGCGCGCTTTGCGCCCGGCTTGCGCGTGCTCCTGCTGCAGGGCAAGGAACGCCTGGAACAGTTCGACAAGATCGATGAATGCGACCTGATCCTGACCACCTACGCGCTGCTGCCGCGCGACGAGGAAAAGCTGCGCGAGCACGACTACCACCTGGTCATTCTGGACGAATCGCATTACATCAAGAACAACCGCTCGAAGGCGGCGCAAAGTGCCGGCTTGCTCAAGACGCGCCACCGCCTGTGCCTGACCGGCACCCCGCTGGAAAACCATCTAGGCGAGCTGTGGTCGCAATTCCATTTCCTGCTGCCAGGCTTGCTGGGCGACGAGAAAACCTTCAATACCCAGTTCCGCCACCCAATCGAGCGCCAGGACGATCCGCTGCGCCGTGCGCTGCTGAACCGCCGCATCCGCCCCTTCCTGCTGCGCCGGACCAAGGACAATGTGGCCAAGGAATTGCCGCCCAAAACGGAAATGGTGCGCAAGGTGGAATTGGCCGGGGCCCAGCGCGACCTGTACGAAACCGTGCGCCTGGCCATGGACAAGAAAGTGCGCGACGAGATCGACAAGAAAGGCGTGGCGCGCAGCCAGATCGTCATTCTCGAAGCGCTGCTCAAGCTGCGCCAGGTGTGCTGCGATCCGCGCCTGGTCAAGACACTGCCCTCGCGCAAGAAGGATAGCGGCTCGGCCAAACTGATCGACCTGATGCAAATGGTCGACGACTTGCTGGAAGAAGGCCGCAAGATCCTCGTGTTCTCGCAATTTACCAGCATGCTGGCCCTGATCCAGGAAGAGCTGGACCTGCGCCGCATTCCTTACGCCCTGCTCACCGGCGACACCAAGGACCGTGCTGCCCAGGTCGCCGCCTTCCAGCAGGGGGCGGTACCGATCTTCCTGATCAGCCTGAAGGCGGGCGGCGTCGGCCTGAACCTGACTGCGGCCGATACCGTGATCCACTACGATCCGTGGTGGAATCCGGCGGCGGAAAACCAGGCCACCGACCGCGCCTGGCGCATCGGCCAAGACAAGCCCGTGTTCGTCTACAAGCTCATTGCCAAGGGGACGCTGGAAGAAAAGATCCAGCTGCTGCAGCAAAAGAAATCGGATCTGGCGCAATCGATCCTGGCCGAAGGCGAAGCCCACAAGATGGCGCTCACCCAGGAAGACTTGCAAGCGATTTTTGCGCCCTTGGACGAATAACGCTCCCTTCCCGAAAGGCTACGATGACGCGCAGCGCCGCACCCCCGCCCTCCCTGCACGGGACCGGCAGCATTGCGCAGTTCCGCGCCATCGCCGAACTGCACGGCGACATTTGCTGGATCATCGATTGCGCCAGCGGCTTGCCGGTCTACCTCAGTCCCGGCGCGGCCGCGCTGTCCGGCTACGATCTGGACGATATCCTGGCCCATTTCCACGACGGCAGCCACCAGGGCGCGCTGGCGCTGCTGTGCGCCGGCTTGCCCGAACGCTTGCGCCGTTTCGCCGCCGGCGACCTGACCCGCCAGCGCATGGTGCGCCATTTCGACCTGGCCCTGCCGGACGGACGCAGCGTGCCGGTCGAAGTGGCATCCGTGATTCTGCTCGATGAGCACGGCGCGCCCGCGTCGGTGGTCGGCACCATCCGCGACGTCAGCGCCGCGCGCGAGCAGGCCGAGCGCCAGCGCAAGTTCACCAGCATGCTCAACCATGAATTCCGCACCCCGCTCTCGACCATCGACGGCGCCGTGCAGCGGCTCGAGTCGACCTCCACCGCGGTCGATGAACCGACCCGCCAGCGCTACCGCAAGATCCAGGCGGCGGTGGACCGCCTGATCGGCATGATGGATGAATACCTGTCGCCCGAACGCATGGCCGAGGCCGGCTCAACGCGCCCGGCCGACAGCGCCTCGCCTGCCGCGCTGCTGGAAGAAGCGGCCGGCCTGGCCCGCGCCGCCGGGCGCAGCGTGCAGCTCGAGCTGGGCGAACTGCCCGCGACGCTGCGCTGCCAGCCGAGCGGATTGCGGCTGGCGCTCAAGGTGCTCATCGACAATGCGCTGCAATACGCGCCGCCCGAGGCGCCCCTGGTGCTGGGCGGCGCCCGCGCCGACGGCGGCACGGTGCTGCTGGTGCGCGACGCCGGCCCCGGCATTGCAGAAGGCGAGCTGCTGGCCATTTTCGGCAAGCGCTACCGCGGCAGCAATGCCGTCGGCAAGGGCTCGGGCCTGGGCCTGTACATGGCGCGCTCGGTGATCGAAGTGCACGGCGGCAATATCAGCGCCAGAAATGTGGCGCCGTTGGGTGCGGAATTCAGAATCTGGCTGCCCGCACAGGGTCGAACGGGGAAAAGTGTTGCATCCTAAGTGAGCAACTGTGATAATTCCGCTAATAGCAGCAAGGGTAGGCACCGTGATTTTCTCCAAAAAATCACCGCTCCGGGTACACGCAACAGACAGATTGGCCAACCCATGACTCAAATTTTAATTGTAGAAGACAACGGCGACTACGCTGGCGACATGGCCGAGTTCCTCACTGAACTGGACCATGAAGTCACGATTGCCACCACGGCCGGTGAAATGTGGGCCGCGCTCACCAAGACCCCGGCAGCCGTTGTCGTGCTCGATCTGGGTCTGCCGGACGAGGATGGCTTCAATGTCATTCCCCGCATGCGCCAGCTGTATCCGGAGATCGGCTTGCTGGTCCTGACCGGCCGGGTCGCCTTCGATAACCGCATTCTCGGTCTGCGTCTCGGCGCCGACCATTACCTCACCAAGCCCATCAAGTTCCCCGAACTGGCCGCCCACATCGAGGCGCTGGACCGGCGCGTGCGCCCACCGGAGCCGACCACCCCGCAGCCAAGCAAGTGGACCCTCAAAGTGAGCGCTCGCCAACTTGAACTCATGGGCTCGGTGATCGATCTGACCGAAAAAGAATGCAATTTCCTGCACCTGCTCACCATTAACACCCGGCCGGTGCCGCGCCAGGTGATCGTGGCAGGCATGGGCGGCGAAGATCCGGACGCCAGCCGCCGGGTCGACATGCTGGTGTATCGCCTGCGCAAGAAGGCGCGTAGCGGACTGGGCCAGGATTTGCCGCTGCGCAGCGCCTATGGCGAGGGTTACAGCCTGTCGGCCGGTTTCACCCTGTCCTGAAGTAAATCGGGGACAGAGTCGAGCGGTCTTGGCCGCTGCAGAAAAATAAACAGGGACAGGTTGGCGCCGATTCGCTAGAATCGCTTCGTCCTGTCTTTTTTACGTCGCCATGGCCCGTCTTCCCCGCCTCGTTCTCGCCAATTATCCCCATCACATCATCCAGTCGGGCAATAACAATCAGCCGATTTTTCGGGCGGACGAGGATTTCCGGCAGTTTCTGGTCTGGCTCAAGGAGAGCGCCAGGGAATGCAAGGTGGCCATCCATGCCTATACCCTGATGCCGGACCACGTGCATGTGCTGGCCACGCCGGCCGCGGCCGACGCTCTGGCGCGCATGATGCAGCGGGTGGGGCGCCATTACGTGCCCTGGTTTAACGCCAAATACGCGCGCAGCGGTAGCCTGTTCCAGGGCCGCTTCAAGACCGCGCTGATCGATCCGCCCGCCTACTTCATGCTGGTGTCGCGCTACATCGAAAGCAATGCCGTGCGCAGCGAGCTGGTCAGCGATCCCTTGCACTATCCCTGGTCCAGCTACCCCCATCACGCCGGGGTCCGGAGCGATGCGCTGATTACCGACCATGCCCTGTACTGGGCGCTCGGCAATACGCCATTCCAGCGCGAAGCCGCTTACATCGAGCTGAGCCGGCCGGCGCTGAGCCAGGCCGACCTGGCCCGCATCGATGCGGCCGTGCTCAAGGGGTGGCCGCTGGGATCGGAGCAATTCAAGGCGGAACTGCAACAGCGCGCCAAGCGCCAGGTGTTGCCGGCCAAGCGCGGCCGCCCCTTCAAGGTCAAGCCCGCCGACGCGGCCTGAATGGGCCAAAAAAAACGCCAGGACGGACCTGGCGTTGTGCTGCGCTGTTGTTGAACTCCTGCTGAACTGCTGCCGAGCTTCGCTTAGCCTGCCTTGCGGCGGCGGCTCGCGCCCAGCGCAGCCAGGCCCAGTGCGGCCAGCAGCATGCTGGCCGGTTCCGGCACGTCCGAACTCACGCCATCGAGGCGGAACGGGGTGTCGCCTTCGCGAATGTCCGGCGTGTTGGCGCCGAACTGTTGCAGGAAGCTGCCGCTGCCGCCCACGTTCGGCGAGCGGAAGTCCATGTCCAGGCCATAGAAGCTGACCAGATAGTTGCCTGGGCCCAGGGCCAGCGGCGCAATGTCAAACTCCACATCGTAGAACGGGCCGAACGGATAGCTGGTGATGGTATTGCTGGTGGCCGTGTAATCGGCGCTGGTCAGCGACTTCGTGTACACCTGGCTGCCGACATTGCTGCCGCCCAGGTAGTTGTACACGGAGAAGGTGAAGTTGCCGTTGAACGGACCCGAGGTCAGGCCCATCTGGAAGAACACGTGGCCGATGGTCTTGTTGCTGGCCAGGGCGAAATCGTCATACGTGGTCCAGTTCTGGATGGTGGACGAATAGTAGCCGCTGATGGCGCCGTCGGCGCCGAGACCGTTGTCCCAGATGACATCGGCGTGGGCCAAGGTGCCGATCGAGGCGAGCATTGCTGCGAGAACGAAGCGTTTCATGATGGTCGAACTCCCTAGTTGTTGTTTGCTTGTTGTTTGAATGATGCCAATTCGACACAGCACAATGTATGCCAGAAAAATTTCTGCTTCAGAATCAATGCTTTACAAAAACCTTCCGAGCGAAATGTCAACTTTCTCGACAGTAGTACAGTCCGCTTTTTCGCGACTAGAAATGGCAATTTGCTCTGTCCCCATTTAATCGTGTCATTCTTCTTTCGAGATTTAATACGACTCCGACCCTGTTTAAACTTGTTGAAGTTTCTGCTGCATTGCACTAATCTCGGCATTCGACTTCAAAAAGCTGTGGAGAAAACGCATGATTGCCCAAGGTTTGTACGACCCGACCAATGAACACGACGCTTGCGGCGTCGGCTTCATCGCCCACATCAAGGGCAACAAGAGCCACTCCATCATCGAGCAGGGTTTGCTGATCCTGAAAAACCTCGACCACCGGGGCGCTGTCGGCGCCGACAAGCTGATGGGCGACGGCGCGGGCATCCTGATCCAGATCCCCGACCAGTACTTCCGCGACGAAATGGCCAAACAGGGCGTGGAATTGCCGCCCCCGGGCGAATACGGCGTCGGCATGGTGTTTTTGCCCAAGGAAAATGCCTCGCGGATCGCTTGCGAGCAGGAAATCGAGCGCGCGGTGCGCATTGAAGGCCAGGTCGTGCTCGGCTGGCGCAATGTCCCCATCGATGACGCCATGCCCATGTCGCCCACCGTGCGCGGCAAGGAACCGGTGATTCGCCAGATCTTCATTGGCCGCGGCCCCGACATCATGGTCACCGACGCGCTCGAGCGCAAACTGTATGTGATCCGCAAATCCTCCGGCCACGCGATCCAGGCGCTCAAGCTCTTGCACGGCAAGGAATTCTTCGTGCCGTCGATGTCGGCGCGCACCATCGTCTACAAGGGCTTGCTGCTGGCCGACCAGGTCGGCGTGTATTACAAGGACTTGCAGGATACGCGCTGCATTTCGGCGCTGGCGCTGGTGCACCAGCGCTTCTCGACCAATACCTTCCCCGAATGGCCGCTGGCCCACCCCTACCGCCTGATCGCCCACAATGGCGAGATCAATACCGTCAAGGGCAACTTCAACTGGATGCGCGCGCGCGAAGGCGTGATGAAGTCGGCCGTGCTGGGCGACGACCTGCGCAAGCTGTTCCCGCTGATCTATGAAGGCCAGTCCGACACGGCCTGCTTCGACAATGCGCTCGAACTGCTGATCATGTCCGGCTACCCGATCGCCCAGGCCATGATGATGATGATTCCGGAAGCCTGGGAAAACCACGGCATGATGGACGACAACCGGCGCGCCTTCTACGAATACCATGCCGCCATGATGGAACCGTGGGACGGCCCGGCCGCCATGGCCTTTACCGACGGCCGCCACATCGGCGGCACCCTGGACCGCAACGGCCTGCGCCCGGCGCGCTACATCGTCACCGACGACGACCTGGTGGTGATGGCGTCCGAATCGGGCGTGCTGCCGATTCCCGAATCGAAAATCATCCAGAAGTGGCGCCTGCAGCCTGGCAAGATGTTCCTGATCGACCTGGAAGCGGGCCGCATCATCGACGACAAGGAACTCAAGGATACCTATTCCAACGCCAAGCCGTACAAGGCATGGATCAATTCGGTGCGCATCAAGCTGGGCGAAATCAAGCTGGCCGAAAGCCAGCTGGCCCACAACCGCGCCAAGGATAGCGCGCCGGCCCAGGGCGAGAAGGCCGTCACCACCCTGCTCGACCGCCAGCAAGCGTTCGGCTACACCCAGGAAGACATCAAGTTCCTGATGGCCCCGATGGCCCTGCTGGGCGAGGAAGCCACCGGCTCGATGGGCAACGACTCGCCGCTGGCGGTCATGTCCAACAAGCTCAAGCCGCTCTACAACTATTTCAAGCAACTGTTCGCCCAGGTCACCAATCCGCCGATCGACCCGATTCGCGAAGCGATGGTCATGTCGCTGGTCTCGTTCATCGGACCGAAGCCGAACCTGCTTGACACCAACAACGTCAACCCGCCGATGCGTCTGGAAGTGTCGCAGCCCGTGCTCGGCTTCGACGACATGGCGCGTTTGCGCAACATCAGCGGCCACACGGGCAGCAAGTTCAAGTCCTATGAATTGAACATTTGCTACCCGGTCGCGTGGGGCAAGGAAGGCATCGAAGCCTCGCTGGCCTCGCTGTGCGCCGAAGCGGTCGACGCCGTGCGTTCCGGCCACAATATTCTGATCGTGTCCGACCGCGCCATTTCCGCCGACCAGGTTGCCATTCCCGCCCTGCTGGCCACCTCGGCCATCCACCTGCACCTGGTGGGCCGCGGCCTGCGCGCTTCCACCGGCCTCGTGGTCGAGACCGGTTCCGCGCGCGAAACCCATCACTTCGCCCTGCTGGCCGGCTATGGCGCCGAAGCGGTCCACCCTTACCTGGCCATGGAAACGCTGACCGACATGGCGTCCGGCCTGCACGGCGACCTGTCGGCCGAGACCGCGATCTACAATTACACCAAGGCCATCGGCAAGGGCTTGATGAAGGTGATGTCCAAGATGGGCATTTCGACCTACATGTCCTACTGCGGCGCCCAGATCTTCGAAGTCATCGGCCTGAACAAGTCGCTGGTCGACAAGTATTTCAAGGGCACGGCCTCGAACGTCGAAGGGATTGGCGTGTTCGAAGTGGCCGAAGAGGCGCTGCGCCTGCACACCCTGGCCTTCGGCAACGATCCGCTGCTGCTCGAGCAGCTTGACGCGGGCGGCGAATACGCCTTCCGCGTGCGCGGCGAAGACCATATGTGGACCCCGGATGCGATCGCCAAGCTGCAGCATTCCACGCGCGCCAACAACTTCTCCAGCTACAAGGAATACGCCCAGATCATCAACGACCAGAGCCGTCGCCACCTGACCCTGCGCGGCCTGTTCGAATTCAAGCTCGACCCCGCCAAGGCGATTCCCCTCGACGAAGTCGAGCCGGCCAAGGACATCGTCAAGCGTTTCGCCACCGGCGCAATGTCGCTGGGCTCGATCAGCACCGAAGCCCATGCCACCCTGGCCATCGCCATGAACCGCATCGGCGGCAAGTCCAACACGGGCGAGGGCGGCGAGGATCCTTACCGCTACACCAAGGAATTGAAGGGCATTCCCATCAAGCAGGGGGAGACGATGTCGTCCGTCATCGGCGCGCAGAACGTCGTGGTCGACATCCCATTGCAGGACGGCGACTCGCTGCGTTCGCGCATCAAGCAAGTCGCTTCGGGGCGCTTTGGCGTCACGGCCGAGTATCTCAATTCGGCCGACCAGATCCAGATCAAGATGGCGCAGGGCGCCAAACCGGGCGAAGGCGGTCAGCTGCCCGGCCACAAGGTGTCGGAATACATCGCCAGCCTGCGCTTTTCGGTGCCGGGCGTGGGCTTGATTTCGCCGCCGCCGCACCATGACATTTACTCGATCGAAGATCTGGCGCAACTGATTCACGACCTCAAGAATGCCAACCCGCGCGCCTCGATCTCGGTCAAGCTGGTCTCGGAAGTGGGCATCGGCACCGTTGCGGCCGGCGTCACCAAGGCCAAGGCCGACCACGTGGTGGTGGCCGGCCATGACGGCGGCACCGGCGCCTCGCCGCTGTCCTCGGTCAAGCATGCCGGCACCCCGTGGGAACTGGGCCTGGCCGAAACCCAGCAAACCCTGGTCTTGAACGGCTTGCGCAGCCGCATCCGCGTGCAGGCCGACGGCCAGATGAAGACGGGCCGCGATGTCGTCATTGCCGCCATGCTGGGCGCCGACGAGATCGGCTTTGCCACGGCGCCGCTGGTGGTCGAAGGCTGCATCATGATGCGCAAATGCCACCTCAACACTTGCCCCGTGGGCGTGGCCACGCAAGACCCGGTGTTGCGCGCCAAGTTCGCCGGCAAGCCTGAATACGTGGTCAATTACTTCTTCTTCGTGGCCGAAGAAGCGCGCCAGCTGATGGCGCAACTGGGCATCCGCACCTTCGACGAACTGATCGGCCGCGCCGACCTGCTCGACAAGTCGCAGGCCATCTCGCACTGGAAGGCCCAGGGCCTGGACTTCTCCAGCATTTTCTATCAGCCCAAGAGCAGCAATGGCTTGTCGATCTACCACACCGAATCCCAGGAACACGGCCTGGAAAAGGCGCTCGACCACAAGCTGATCGCGCAAGCCAAGGCGGCGCTGGAAAAAGGCGAGCGCGTCTCCTTCATCTCGCCGGTACGCAACGTCAACCGCACGGTCGGCACCATGCTGTCCGGCGAAGTGGCCAAGCGCTACGGCCACGCCGGCTTGCCGGACGATACCATCCACATCCAGCTGCAAGGCACGGCGGGCCAGTCGGCCGCGGCCTTCCTGGCGGCCGGCATCACGCTCGACTTGGTGGGCGAAGGCAACGATTACGTGGGCAAGGGCTTGTCGGGCGGACGCATCATCGTGCGCCCGAACACTGAATTCCGCGGCTGGGCGGTGGACAACATCATTGTCGGCAATACCGTCCTGTACGGCGCCATTGCCGGCGAAGCCTTCTTCAATGGCGTGGCCGGTGAACGCTTCGCCGTGCGTAACTCGGGCGCCACCGCGATTGTCGAAGGCTGCGGCGACCACGGTTGCGAATACATGACCGGCGGCACCGTCGTGGTGCTGGGGGCGACCGGCCGCAATTTCGCCGCCGGCATGTCGGGCGGCGTGGCGTATGTCTACGATCCGGCCGGCGACTTCGAAAAGAAATGCAATACCACGATGGTCAACCTGGAGCGCGTGGTCAGCGCCAAGGAACAGGGCGATGTGGCCGGCTGGCACAGCCAGACCCGCGACAGTGCGCGCGAAGCCGATGAAGTGATCCTCAAGCGCCTCATCGAGCGTCACTTCAAGCACACCGGCAGCACGCGCGCGCGCAACCTGCTCGACGATTGGGCCAGCGGACGCAGCAAGTTTGTCAAGGTCTTCCCGACCGATTACAAGCGGGCGCTCGAAGAAATGCACAACAGCAGCATGGAAGAAGCCGCTGAACAGATCGCCGCCTGAGTGCGCAACAAAGAATAAAAGGAAAACATCGTGGGTAAAATCACCGGCTTCATGGAATTCAAGCGTCAGGACGAGGGCTATCTCGAGCCCGCGGCGCGCCTCAAGAACTACAAGGAATTCGTCCTGCACCTCTCCGATCCCCAGGCCAAGGTGCAGGCGGCGCGCTGCATGGATTGCGGCATCCCGTTCTGCAACAGCGGCTGCCCCGTCAACAACATCATTCCGGACTGGAATGACCTGGTCTACCACGGCAATTACCGCGCCGCGCTTGACACTCTGCATTCGACCAACAACTTCCCCGAATTCACCGGCCGCATCTGTCCGGCACCGTGCGAATCGGCCTGCACGCTGGGCATCAACAACGATCCGGTCGGCATCAAGTCGATCGAACACAAGATCATCGATACGGGCTGGGAACACGGTTGGGTCGTGCCGCTCCCGCCAGAGACGCTGACGGGCAAGAAAGTGGCCGTGATCGGTTCCGGTCCCGCCGGCCTGGCCGCCGCCCAGCAGCTGGCGCGCGTCGGCCACGCCGTGACGGTGTTCGAAAAGAGCGACCGCATCGGCGGCCTGCTGCGCTACGGCATTCCCGATTTCAAGATGGAAAAGACCCACATCGACCGCCGCGTCGAGCAGATGCAGGCCGAGGGCGTCGTGTTCCGCACCAGCGTGCTGGTCGGCAAGGATTTCCCCGCCACCGTCAACAACTGGGCCAAGGAAACGATCTTCCCCGAAGACTTGCTCAAGGAATTTGACGCCGTCATCATGGCGGGCGGCGCCGAAGCGCCGCGCGACCTGCCGGTGCCGGGGCGCGAGCTCAAGGGCGTGCATTTCGCCATGGATTTCCTGCCGCTGCAAAACAAGGTCAACGCCGGCGACAAGGTCAAGGACCAGATCAAGGCCACCGGCAAGCACGTGGTGGTCATTGGCGGCGGCGACACCGGCTCCGACTGCGTGGGCACCTCGAACCGCCACGGCGCCGCCTCGGTCACCCAGTTCGAACTGATGCCGATGCCGCCGGAACAGGAAAACAAGCCCCTGGTCTGGCCCTACTGGCCGACCAAGCTGCGCACCTCGTCCTCGCATGAAGAAGGGTGCGAGCGCGACTGGGCGGTCGCCACCAAGCGCCTGGAAGGCAAGGGCGGCAAGGTCGACAAGCTGGTCGCTTGCCGCGTCGAATGGAAAGACGGCAAGATGATCGAAGTGCCCGGTTCCGAATTCGAGATGAAGGCCGACCTGGTCTTGCTGGCGATGGGCTTCGTCTCGCCCGTGCAGCAAGTGCTGGACGCCTTCGGCGTCGACAAGGATGCGCGCGGCAACGCCCGCGCCACCACCGACGGCGCCGGCTGCTACCAGACCAGCGTGCCGAAAGTGTTCGTCGCCGGCGACATGCGGCGCGGCCAGTCGCTGGTGGTCTGGGCGATCCGCGAAGGCCGCCAGGCCGCCCGCGCCGTCGACGAATTCCTTATGGGCAACTCCGTCCTCCCCCGCTAAAAAAAAAGTTGCAAACAAACCGGGGTCAGACCTCCATTCTGGAATATTCCAGAATGGAGGTCTGACCCCGGTTGTCTAAGTACTGCACTGCAGTACTTCCGGGCGCGCCTGCTGGGACTTTGCGGACATGGGCCACGTGGCCACGGGTGGCCATGCTCCGCGCACCCCGGGGCAGCGGTACCCGTGCTGGAATTTCCCCTGAAGAAACAGGCACTTGCGTGGTGAAATATCTGACCCGCCGTTCATTAGTGTTGTATTCTGACCCCGTTCCAGCCCCGGAAAGCGGGCCCCTCCCAGCAGGGATTGCCGTTTCTGCACTACAATACGGCATTCCCAAACATGAATATCCCTGTGTCCAATCTTGTTGAAATCCGCGATCTGCATTTCGCTTATGGCGAACGTTCGATTCTGTCGAACCTGAACATGGACTTCCCGCGCGGGAAGGTCGTCGCTGTCATGGGCGGTTCCGGTTGCGGCAAGACCACGGTGCTGCGCTTGATCGGCGGCCAGATCCGTCCCCAGCGCGGCGAAGTCAAGGTGGCCGGCGAAACGGTGCACAAGCTCGACATCGACAATCTGTACCGGCTGCGCCGCAAGATGGGCATGCTGTTCCAGTTCGGAGCCCTGTTTACCGATCTGACCGTGTTCGAAAACGTCGCCTTCCCGCTGCGCGAACACACCGACCTGCCCGAAGAATTGATCCACGACCTGGTCTTGATGAAACTGAACGCGGTCGGCCTGCGCAATGCCGCCCAGCTCAAGCCTGCCGAAATATCGGGCGGCATGGCGCGCCGCGTGGCGGTAGCCCGCGCCGTCGCGCTCGATCCGGAATTGATCATGTACGACGAACCGTTTGCCGGCCTCGATCCGATCTCGATGGGCGTGACCGCCAACCTGATCCGCCGCCTCAACGATGCGCTCGGCTCGACCTCGATCCTGGTCTCGCACGATGTGCACGAGTGCTTCGCGATCGCCGATTATGTGTACTTCATGTCGACCGGTAAGATCGTGGCCCAGGGCACGCCGGCCGATCTGCGCGTCTCGACCGATCCGTATGTGATGCAATTCGTCAACGCCGCGCCCGACGGTCCGGTACCCTTCCACTATCCGGGCCGTTCGCTTGCCGACGACCTCGGCCTGGGAGCCCAGCCATGATCGCCAAGCTGCTCGGGGCCGTGGGCCAGACTGTGCGCGAGAGCATTGCCAGCGTCGGCTTTGCGACCCGCTTCTTCTTCAATCTGCTGGGCGTCTCGCCCGGCGCGCTGCGTCGTCCGGGCTTGATTTCCGAACAGACTCACTTCATCGGCAACTACTCGCTGGTGATCATTGTCGTTTCCGGCCTGTTTGTCGGCATGGTGCTCGGTTTGCAGGGTTACATCACGCTCACGCCGTATGGCGCGGAACAAAAGCTCGGTCAGGTTGTCGCACTGGCCTTGGTACGCGAACTGGGGCCGGTCGTCACGGCCCTGCTGTTTGCCGGCCGCGCCGGCACTTCGCTGACCGCGCAAATCGGCTTGATGAAGGCGGGCGAGCAATTGTCGGCGATGGAAATGATGGCCATCAACCCGATCCAGCGCGTGCTGGCGCCGCGCTTCTGGGCCGGCGTGATTGCCATGCCGGTGCTGGCGACGATCTTCAGCGCCGTGGGCGTGCTGGGCGGCTACCTGGTGGGCGTGCAGCTGATCGGCGTCGATGAAGGCGCGTTCTGGTCGCAGATGCAGGCGAACGTCGATGTCAGCGCCGACGTGATGAATGGCGTGATCAAGAGTTTTGTGTTCGGTATCGCGGTGACCTTTACCGCCCTGTTCCAGGGCTACCACGCGCAGCCGACGCCGGAAGATGTGTCGCGCGCCACCACGCGCACCGTGGTGATCGCCTCGCTGATGGTCTGGGGCCTCGATTTCGTGATGACCGCCATCATGTTTAACAAGTAATTTTGAATCCGGTACGTATCACGCGCCGAACAACAAAGGTTAGGAAATAAAATGCATCGTAAATCTGTTGACGTCTGGGTTGGCCTGTTTGTCCTGCTGGGCTTGGCCGCACTGCTGTTCCTGGCACTCAAGGCCGGTAACATGAGCACCCTGTCATTCGGAAAGACGTACGCCGTCACGGGCAAGTTCGACAATATTGGCGGCCTCAAACCGCAGGCGCCCGTCAAGAGCGCCGGCGTGGTGGTCGGCCGTGTGGGCGATATCAAGTTTGATGACAAGACCTATCAGGCGCTGGTAACCTTGGAACTCGAAGCGGGCTATAAATTCCCGAAAGATAGCTCCTTGAAAATCCTCACTGCCGGTCTGCTGGGCGAACAATATATCGGTATCGTCGCCGGTGGCGACGAAAAAATCCTCGCCAATGGCGACCGCATCATGAGCACCCAGTCCGCCGCCGTGCTGGAAGACCTGATCAATCAGTTCATCTACAGCAAGGCTGCCGATGGAAAGGAAGCGAGTAAATGAGAATAAGAAATTTGTCTGGCTGGCGCAGTGCCGCCCTGTTGACGCTGGCCGTCACACTGACCGGTTGCGCGTCGATGTCGGAAAAAGACCCGTACGAGAAGTACAACCGCTCCATGTTTGCGTTCAACGATGCGGTCGACCGCAACGCGCTCAAGCCTGCCGCCACGGCCTACAAGACGGTGCTGCCGACCTTTGTGCAAACGGGTGTGAACAATTTCTTCGGCAACTTGGCCGATGTCTGGACGGGCGCCAACAACTTCTTGCAAGGCAAGGGCGAGCGCGGCTTTTCCGACCTCACCCGCGTGATGCTCAATTCGACCTTCGGCCTGGCCGGCCTGCTCGATATCGCGTCCGAAGCCGGCTTGCAGAAGCACAATGAAGACTTTGGCCAGACCCTTGGCTACTGGGGCATGCCCAGCGGCCCTTACCTGATGCTGCCGCTGCTCGGCCCGTCCACGCTGCGCGACACGGCGGCCTTGCCGCTCGACATCGCCACCGATCCCTGGGGCGCCGGCATGTCTTCGCGCGCGCGCAATATCGGCACGGTGGTGCGCGTGATCGACCAGCGCGCAGTGTTGCTCGATGCCACGAATCTGATGGAAGAAGCCGCGCTCGACCGCTACGAATTCATCCGCGACGGCTATCTGCAGCAGCGCCAGAGCAAGGTATTTGATGGCGAAGGTTCGCGCAAGCAAGCCCGCGCCGCCCGCATGGATGACGACGAACCGACCGCCAAGAGCATTTCGGCGGCCTATGACGACCCGGAGCCGGCCCCCGCCGCCCAGCCGGCGCCGCCTGATGCCGACAAACCCGAAACGCCGGACGCGGGGGCCAAGCCCGTGTCATCCGAATCGGAGTCGAAGTAGTTAACCGGAGAACTGAACCCGATTGCATGCGGGTTGCGGTCTTCCTAAATTGCAACTATTCAGAAAAGAGCTTATGAAACTGATCAAACAACTCATCGCCATGGCCACCGTCGCGGTTGCCACCTCGGCCATCGCCGCTCCCGCCGCAGAAGCGCCGGACGCCCTCGTCAAACGCATCAGCGCCGACGTCATCGAAACCGCCAAGGCCGACAAGGAAATCCAGGCCGGCAACCAGAAGCGTGTCATGGACCTGGTCGAAACCAAGATCTTGCCCCACGTCGACTTCCAGCGCATGACGGCCCTGGCCGCCGGCCGTTTCTGGCGCGAAGCCACGCCCGAGCAGCAAAAGCAGCTGTCGGCCGAATTCCGCACCTTGCTGATCTTCACCTACTCGGGCGCGCTGTCGCAAATCAAGAACGAAACCGTGGAATTCAAGCCGCTGCGCGCCGATCCGGCCGACGAGCAGGTCGAAGTGCGTTCCCAGGTCAATGTGGCCGGCAAGGAGCCGATCACCCTGAACTACCGTCTGGCCAAGGGTCCGCAGGGTTGGAAAATTTTCGACATCAACGTGCTGGGCGCCTGGCTGGTGGAAACCTACAAGGGTACCTTCGCGAGCGAGATCAACAAGTCGGGTATCGATGGCTTGATCAAGACTTTGGCCGAGCGCAATAAAAAGCTTGCCAACAAGGCTCCGGCCAAACCTGCCAAATAAGCACCTTCATGTCTGACATCAATCAGCTGCAGAGCCTCGCGTCCCTGACCGTCCAGAACGCCACCGCGGCGCTGGACCAGGGCCTCGCGGCCATCCGGGCCGGCCAGACCGTGTTCGACCTCGGCGCCGTCAAGGTGGCCGATTCGTCGGCCGTGGCGGTGTTGCTGGCCTGGAAGCGCGCTGCGCGCAAGGCCGGCACCACCCTCAGCTATCGCAACCTGCCGGAAGGCGTGCAAAGCCTGGCCGCGCTGTACGGCGTTGATTCCTTCCTGGTGGAATCGCCCGCCAATCTGCATCACCATTGATCCTGCCTTTTGAGAGGCGAACCGGGTGCCCCGGTTTGCCTCTTGTCTATACGAGTGGTTCGATGCCATTCGATTCAGTACACCAAGATTTCCCCTATAATTGACGGCTCACTCCGCGCTGTGTATGCATGCTGTATATACAATCGCTCACCTGAAAAAAGCATGACAGCAATCCAGATTACCAACGTCGAAAAAAGCTACAAGTCCCTCAAGGCCTTGGGCGGCGTCACACTGCGCATTGAAGAGGGGGAATTCTTCGGATTGCTCGGCCCTAACGGCGCCGGCAAGACCACCCTCATTTCCACCATCGCCGGGCTGATCCGGCCTGACGTGGGCAGTGTCGCCATCCACGGCCATGATGTCGTCACCGATTTCCGCGCCGCCCGCGGCAAGCTTGGCGTCGTGCCCCAGGAACTGGTGTTCGATCCCTTCTTCACGGTGCGCGAAACGCTGCGCCTGCAGTCGGGCTACTTCGGCCTGAAGAACAATGACAAGTGGATCGACGAGGTCATGGGCGAACTGGACCTGACCAACAAGGCCGACGTCAACATGCGCGCCCTCTCCGGCGGCATGAAGCGGCGCGTGCTGGTGGCGCAAGCCCTGGTGCACAAGCCGCCCGTGATCGTGCTCGATGAACCGACCGCCGGCGTCGACGTGGAATTGCGCCAGACCCTGTGGAAATTCATTTCGCGCCTGAACCGCGAAGGCCATACCGTGGTGCTGACCACCCATTATCTGGAAGAGGCGCAAGCGATGTGCCAGCGCGTGGCCATGCTCAAGGCCGGCAAGGTGGTCGCGCTCGACACCATGTCGGCGCTGATCCGCCGCATTTCCGGCTCCCAGCTGATCGTCCACCTGGCCAGCGGCGAACTGCCGGCCGACCTGCGCCACCTGGTCTCGCACGATGAGCATGATGCCGGCCAGCACGGTCACGGCAACAAGTACAGCCTGCGCGTGAACGAATACACCGACGTCGAACCGATCCTCGCGCGCCTGCGCGAGAGCGGCGCCGTCATCGATGAAATGCAGTTGCAGCAAGCCGATCTCGAGGATATCTTCCTGCAGATCATGGACAAGGGTGCCTTATGAGTGTGATTTCCGTCGGTTTCCAGACCCTGCTCTACAAGGAAACGCTGCGCTTCTGGAAGGTCGCCACCCAGACCGTGGCCGCGCCCGTGCTCACCGCCATGCTGTACCTGCTGATCTTCGGCCATGTGCTCGAGGGCCGGGTCGAAGTGCACGGCACCACCTACACCGCCTTCCTGATTCCCGGCCTGGTGATGATGAGCGTGCTGCAAAACGCCTTTGCCAATTCCTCGTCCTCGCTGATCCAGTCCAAGATCACGGGCAACCTGGTGTTCATCCTGCTGCCGCCGCTGTCGCACTGGGAAATCATTTCCGCCTACGTGCTGGCCTCGGTCGTGCGCGGCCTGTGCGTGGGTCTGGGCGTGTTTGTCGTCACCGTCTGGGCTGCCCACCTCAGTTTCGAGGCGCCCCTGTGGATCTTGCTGTTTGCCCTGCTGGGCGCGGCCATCCTCGGCACCATGGGCGTGATCGCCGGCATCTGGGCCGAGAAATTCGACCAGCTGGCCGCGTTCCAGAACTTCCTGATCATGCCGGCCACCTTCCTGTCCGGCGTGTTCTACTCGATCAAATCGCTGCCGCCGTTCTGGCAGGCGATCTCGCACTTCAATCCCTTCTTTTACATGATCGATGGCTTCCGCTACGGCTTCTTCGGCAAGTCCGATGTGTCGCCGTGGACCAGCCTGGCCATCGTGTCGGTGTTCTTCGTGGTACTCGCGGGGATCGCCGTCAACCTGCTCAAGCGCGGCTACAAGCTGCGCCACTAATTTGTCACCTCACCAAGGAATCATCGTGGCGACCACTCCCGAACTCATCCACGGCTACATCAGCGCCGGTCTTGCATGCACCCACCTCGAAGTGGAGGGTGACGGCCAGCACTTCACCGCCGTCATCGTCTCGCCGGCCTTTGCCGGCAAGCGCCCGATCCAGCGCCACCAGCTGGTGTATGCCGCCCTGGGCGACCGCATGCGTGAAGAAATCCACGCGCTGTCGATGAAGACCCTGACCCCCGACGAATACCAAGGATAAAACATGGATCAGCTCAAGATCATCGGCGGCAACCGCCTCGACGGCGAGATCGTCATCAGCGGCGCCAAGAACGCCGCCCTGCCCATCCTGTGCGCGGGCCTGCTTACGGCGGGCAGCCTGGAACTGTCGAACGTGCCGCGCCTGCACGACGTCAAAACCATGCTCAAGCTGCTGGCCAAGACCGGTCTGAAGGTCGAGCAGGACGACGAGCGCGTCACCCTCAACGGCAGCGCCATCGATACGCTCGAAGCGCCGTATGAACTGGTGAAAACCATGCGCGCCTCGATCCTCGTGCTCGGTCCCCTGCTGGCGCGCTTCGGCGAAGCCAAGGTCTCGCTGCCGGGCGGCTGCGCCATCGGCTCGCGTCCGGTCGACCAGCACATCAAGGGACTGCAGGCGCTGGGCGCGGACATCACCATCGAGGGCGGCTACATCTACGCCAAGTGCAAGAAGCTCAAGGGCGCGCGCATCCACACCGACATGATCACCGTCACCGGCACCGAAAACCTGCTGATGGCCGCCACCCTGGCCGAAGGCGAGACGGTGCTGGAAAACGCCGCGCGCGAACCGGAAGTGACGGACCTGGCCCACCTGCTGGTCAAGATGGGCGCCAGGATCGAGGGCATCGGCACCGACCGCCTGGTGATCCAGGGCGTGCCGGAACTGCACGGCGCCAGCCATGCGGTCATTTCCGACCGCATCGAGGCGGCCACCTTCCTGTGCGCCGTGGCGGCCACGGGCGGCGACATCCTGCTCAAGAACACCCGCACCGACATCTTCGACGTCGCCATCGACAAGCTGCGCGACATTGGCGTGGTGCTCACCACCGGTCCGGATGCGATCCGCGCCCAGATGAGCGGCCGGCCCAAGCCGGTGTCGTTCCGCACCACCGAGTACCCGGGCTTCCCGACCGACATGCAAGCGCAGTTCATGGCGGTCAACACGATTGCCTCCGGCACCAGCCGCGTGACCGAAACCATCTTCGAAAACCGCTTCATGCACGTGCAGGAAATGAACCGGCTCGGCGCCTCGATCCAGACCGAGGGCAACACGGCCTTCATCAAGGGCGTGGACCACCTGATCGGCGCGCCCGTGATGGCCACCGACCTGCGCGCCTCGGCCTCGCTGGTGATTGCCGCCATGGCCGCCAAGGGCGAGACCATCATCGACCGCATCTATCACCTCGACCGCGGCTACGACCGCATGGAAGTGAAGCTGTCGGCCGTGGGCGCGAACATCGTGCGTGTGAAATAAGGCAGGCTTGATGAGTCAATTTAGCGCCGCCGCCCAGTCGCCCTTCAACACGCAGCTGATCCTTGCGCTGTCCAAAGGCCGCATTTTCGAGGATACCCTGCCGCTGCTCGAAGCGGCCGGCATCACCGTGCTCGAAAACCCCGAGACCTCGCGCAAGCTGATCCTCGCCACCAACGATCCGAACGTGCGCGTGATCATCGTGCGCGCGTCCGACGTGCCGACCTATGTGCAGCATGGCGCGGCCGATTTCGGCGTGGCCGGCAAGGACGTGCTGCTCGAGCATGGCGGCGAGGGCTTGTACCAGCCGATCGACCTGAACATCGCCAAGTGCCGCATGTCGGTGGCGGTGAACGCCGGCTTCGATTACGAGAAAGCGGTGCGCCAGGGCGCGCGCCTGCGCGTGGCGACCAAGTTCGTCAACACCGCGCGCGAGCACTTTGCCGCCAAGGGCGTGCACGTCGATCTGATCAAGCTGTACGGCTCGATGGAGCTCGCGCCCATCGTCGGCCTGTCCGACGCGATTGTCGACGTGGTCTCCACCGGCAGCACGCTGCGCGCCAACAACCTGGTCGAAGTCGAAGAGATCATGGATATTTCCTCGCGCCTGGTGGTCAACCAGGCCGCGCTCAAGCTCAAGCGCGAGCGATTGCAACCAATTCTGGAGGCGTTCGAACGCGCCTCGCAACTTAACCAATAACTGATCATCATGTCGCTACAGATTCGCACCCTCGATTCCGCCCAGGCGGACTTCCAACAACGCCTCGCGACGCTGCTCGCGTTCGAAGCGTCCACCGATGAAGCAATCGAACAGTCTGTCGCATCCATCCTCCATGATGTGAAAACCCGTGGCGACGCCGCTGTCCTCGACTACACCAACCGCTTCGACCGGATTCCCGGCGGCGCGGCCAGCATGGCCCACTTCGACGTCACGCAGGCCGAACTGCAGGCCGCGCTGGACGGCCTGCCCGACGCGCAGCGCCAGGCCCTGCAAACGGCGGCCGAGCGCATCCGCGTGTTCCACGAGCGCCAGAAGCAGGAATTGGGCGGCTTCACCTACACCGAACCCGATGGCACGGTGCTGGGACAGAAAATCACGCCGCTCGACCGGGTCGGCATCTACGTCCCGGGCGGCAAGGCCGCCTACCCGTCGTCGGTGCTGATGAACGCGGTGCCGGCCAAGGTCGCCGGCGTGCAGGAAATCATCATGGTGGTCCCGACCCCGGATGGCGTGAAAAACCAGATGGTATTGGCCGCCGCCGCGATCGCGGGCGTGACGCGCGTGATCACCATCGGCGGCGCCCAGGCGGTGGGTGCCCTGGCCTATGGGACCGAAACCATCGGCGCGGTCGACAAGATCGTCGGCCCTGGCAACGCCTATGTGGCCGCCGCCAAGCGCCGCGTGTTCGGCACGGTCGGCATCGACATGATCGCCGGCCCTTCCGAAATCCTGGTGCTGTGCGACGGCACGACCGACCCGGACTGGGTCGCGATGGACTTGTTCTCGCAGGCCGAGCACGACGAGCTGGCCCAGGCCATCATGCTGTGCCCGGACGCCGACTACATCGCGCGCGTGGAAGCGAGCATCCACAAGCTGCTGCCGACCATGCCGCGCGCCGACACCATCCGCACCTCGCTGACCGATCGCGGGGCCTTGATTAAAGTGCGCGACATGCAGCAAGCCTGCGACATCGCCAACGCCATCGCCGCCGAACACCTGGAAATCTCGGCCGAGCATCCGCAGCAGTGGGCCGACCGGATCCGCCACGCGGGCGCCATGTTCCTCGGCCGCTTCTCGTCCGAGTCGCTGGGCGACTATTGCTGCGGCCCCAACCACGTGCTGCCGACCTCGCGCACGGCGCGCTTCTCGTCGCCGCTGGGCGTGTACGATTTCCAGAAGCGCTCGTCGATCATCTTTGTCAGCGAAGCGGGCGCGCAGACGCTGGGCAAGGTCGCCGCCGAGCTGGCCTACGGCGAAGGCTTGCAAGCCCACGCGCGCAGTGCCGAGCTGCGTTTGAACCCGCTGCCATGAGCGCGACCTGGCTCGATCAGGTGTTTTGCGAGGACGCCCTGTCCGGGCTGGCGCGCATCCCGGACGGCTCCATCGACCTGATTCTGACCGATCCGCCCTACAACCTGGGCAAGGATTACGGCAACGATTCGGACCAGCAAAGCGTGGCCGATTACCTGGCCTGGACCGAGCAATGGATCGCCCGGGCCCTGCCCAAGCTCAAGCCGAACGGCAGCCTGTACATTTTCCTGACCTGGCGCTTTGCGCCGGAGATCTTCGTCATGCTCAAGCAGCGCATGACCATGATGAACGAGATCATCTGGGACCGGCGCGTGCCCTCGATGGGCGGCAGCGTGCGCAGTTTCAGTTCGGTGCACGACACCATCGGGTTTTTCGTGAACCGCAAGGATTACTACTTCGACCTTGATGCCGTGCGCATTCCCTACGATGCCGAGACCAAGAAGCTGCGTTCGCGCTCGATCTTTGTCGGCGCCAAATGGCTCGAAGTCGGCTACAACCCCAAGGACCTGTGGAGCGTGTCGCGCCTGCACAAGGAACACCCGGAGCGCGCCGACCATCCGACCCAGAAGCCGCTGGAAATCATCGAGCGCATGCTCAAGGCATCCTGCCCGCCCGGCGGCGTGGTGCTCGACCTGTTCATGGGCAGCGGCACCACGGCGCTGGCGGCCAAGCGCAGCGGGCGCCATTTCGTCGGCTTCGAACTCAATGGCGCGTATTGCGACATCATTGCCGCGCGCCTGGCCGCGCCGCCGGCGCAAGCGGCCAAGAAACCCGTCAAACGCAAAACCACTCCACTGAAAGTTGAAGCATGAGTTCCCTCGACAAGCTGCTCGCCAATACCATCCGTCCCGACATTCTCGCCGACGCGTCGTATCACGTGCCCGAGGCAAGCGGCTACATCAAGCTTGACGCGATGGAAAACCCGTATCCGCTGCCGCTGCACCTGCGCGCGGAACTGGGCCGGCGCCTGGCCGACGCCGTGCTCAATCGCTACCCGGTGCCCAGCTACGCCAGTCTCAAGCACAAGATCCGCGCGCGCATGGGGGTACCCAAGGGCTACGACGTGATCCTCGGCAATGGGTCCGATGAAATCATTTCCATGATCGCCACCACGGTCAACGGCCCCGGCAAGCGCGCCGTGATCATGGCGCCCGTGCCCGCCTTCGTGATGTTCGCGCGCACCGCCATGCTGGTGGGCGCCGGGTTTGTCGGCGTGCCGCTGCGCGCCGACCTCACGCTCGACCGCGAGGCCATGCTGGCGGCCATTGCCGAGCACCGGCCGGCCGTGGTGTTCCTTGCCTATCCAAACAATCCGACTGGCAATCTGTTCAACGAAGACGACCTGGTCGCCATCATCGGCGCCCTGGGCGAGACAGGCATTGCCGTCATCGATGAAGCCTACGGCCCGTTCGCGCGCACCAGCTTCATGCACCGCCTGCCCGAGTTCCCCAACATGATCGTCATGCGCACCGTGTCCAAGCTGGGCCTGGCCGGGATTCGCCTGGGCTACATGGCGGCCGCCCCCGCGCTGCTCGAGCAGGTGGAAAAAGTGCGTCCGCCCTACAATGTCAACGTGCTGACCCAGATCGCCGCGGAGTTTGCGCTCGACAACATCGATGTCCTCAACGAGCAGGCATCGCGCCTGATTGCCGCGCGCGAGCAGCTGGCCGCCGACCTGGCGCGCCTGCCCGGCGTCACTGTCTATCCCTCGGCAGCCAATTTCCTGCTGGTGCGCGTGCCCGATGCCGCCGCCGTCTGCACGAAACTCCTTGCGGACAAGGTCATGGTCAAAAATGTGAGTAAAATGCACGAGATGCTGGCTAACTGCATTCGTGTGACCGTGAGTACGCCGGAAGACAATTCCGCTTTCCTGGATGCCCTCAAGGCATCGCTGATTTCGCACTAACCGAGCAACGTCCATGACCCGCACCGCAGAAATTACCCGCAATACCAACGAGACGCAAATCCGCGTTTCGATCAACCTTGACGGCACCGGCAAGCAAACGCTCAATACCGGCGTGCCCTTCCTCGACCACATGCTCGACCAGATCGCCCGCCACGGCTTGATCGACCTGGACATCGAATGCGTGGGCGACCTGCACATCGACGCCCACCACACGGTGGAAGACACCGGCATCACGCTGGGCATGGCGGTGGCCAAGGCCATCGGCGACAAGAAAGGTATCCGCCGCTACGGCCATGCCTACGTGCCGCTGGACGAAGCGCTCTCGCGCGTGGTGATCGATTTTTCCGGCCGTCCCGGCCTGGAAATGCACGTGCCGTGGAAGCGCGCCATGATCGGCAATTTCGACGTCGACCTGGCGCACGAATTTTTCCAGGGCTTCGTCAACCACGCCCTGGTGTCGCTGCATATCGACAATCTGCGTGGCGAGAATGCCCACCACCAGTGCGAAACCGTGTTCAAGGCCTTCGGCCGTGCGCTGCGCATGGCAGCCGAACTCGATGCCCGTGCCGCCGGCACCATTCCTTCCACCAAGGGCAGCCTGTAAGCGACGGCAAGCGATTCAGTCATGAATAAAATTGTAGTGGTCGATTACGGCATGGGCAATCTGCGCTCCGTCGCGCAAGCCCTGCGTGCGGTGGCGCCCGATGCCGACGTTCTTATTTCCGGCAGCGTGGCCGACATCGACAGCGCCGACCGCATCGTGCTGCCCGGCCAGGGCGCCATGCGCGACTGCATGGCCAGCCTGCGCGCCTCCGGCGTCGAGGAAGCGCTGCTGCGCGCCTCCAGGTCGCGTCCCATGATGGGCGTGTGCGTGGGCGAGCAAATGCTGTTTGAGAGCAGCGAGGAAGGCGACACGCCGGGGCTGGGGCTGCTGCCCGGCAAGGTCGTGCGCTTCCAGCTGGAAGGCCGCGTGCAGGAAGACGGATCGCGCTTCAAGGTCCCGCAAATGGGCTGGAACCGGGTGCGCCAGGTGCGCCCCCATGCCCTGTGGGAAGGCATTGCCGACAATGCCTGGTTCTACTTCGTGCACAGCTACTATGTGCAGACCGACGCCGCCGTCACGGCCGGCGAAACCGACTACGGCGCGCCCTTTTGCTGCGCCGTCGCGCGCGATAATATCTTTGCGACGCAGTTCCACCCGGAGAAAAGCGCCGCGGCGGGACTGCAGCTGTACCAGAATTTCGTTCACTGGAATCCCTGATTTCCACTTAACCTTACACTGATAACCGATCATGCTGCTCATTCCTGCCATCGACCTGAAAGACGGTCACTGCGTTCGCCTCAAACAGGGCGATATGGAACTTGCCACCGTCTTTTCCGAAGACCCCGCCGACATGGCGCTGCACTGGCTCAAGCAAGGCGCCCGCCGCCTGCACCTGGTGGACTTGAACGGCGCCTTCGCCGGCAAGCCCAAGAACGAGGCGGCCGTCAAATCGATCCTGCAGGTGGTGCAGGAATTCGCGCTCGAGAACGAGATCGATGAAATTCCCGTCCAGCTGGGCGGCGGCATCCGCGACCTCGACACCATCGAGCGTTATCTGGACGATGGCATCACCTACATCATCGTCGGCACCGCCGCCGTCAAGAATCCGGGCTTCCTGCACGATGCCTGCGGCGCTTTCCCGGGCAGCATCATCGTCGGACTGGACGCCAAGGATGGCAAGGTCGCCACCGATGGCTGGAGCAAGATGAGCGGCCACGAAGTGATCGACCTGGCCAAGAAATTCGAAGCCTATGGCGTCGAATCGATCATCTACACCGATATCGGGCGCGACGGCATGATGGGCGGAATCAACATCGACGCCACCGTCAAGCTGGCGCAAGCCGTGCGCATTCCCATCATCGCCTCCGGCGGCCTGCATAACCTGGGCGACGTCGAAGCGCTGTGCGCGGTCCAGGACGAAGGCATCGAAGGGGTGATCTGCGGCCGCTCGATCTACGAGGGCACCATCGATCTGGGCCAGGCGCAAGCGCGCGCCGACGAACTGACCGACGGCGCCGCCGACTGACCATGCTCGCCAAACGCATCATTCCCTGCCTGGACGTGACCGACGGCCGCGTCGTCAAGGGCGTCAATTTCACCGAGCTGCGCGACGCCGGCGACCCGGTCGAGATCGCGCGCCGCTACGACCAGCAGGGCGCCGACGAAATCACCTTCCTCGACATCACCGCCTCGTCCGACGGACGCGACCTGATTCTGCACATCATCGAAGCGGTCGCTGCCACCGTCTTCATTCCGCTCACCGTCGGCGGCGGCGTGCGCAAGGTGGAAGACGTGCGCCGCCTGCTCAACGCGGGCGCCGACAAGGTCAGCATGAACACCTCGGCCGTGACCAACCCCGAGCTGGTGTTCGACGCCTCGCAAAAGCATGGCTCCCAATGCATCGTGGTGGCGATCGACGCCAAGCAGGTCGCGCCGGGCAAGTGGGAAGTGTTTACCCACGGCGGGCGCAAGGCGACCGGGCTCGATGCGGTTGCCTGGGCCATGCACATGGAGAAACTGGGCGCTGGCGAAATTTTGCTCACCAGCATGGACCGCGACGGCACCAAGGTCGGCTTCGACCTGGGCTTGACCAGCAGCGTGTCGAACGCGGTGAACATTCCCGTGATCGCCTCGGGCGGGGTGGGCGGCTTGCAGGATCTGGCCGATGGCATCAAGATCGGCAAGGCCGACGCCGTGCTCGCGGCCAGCATTTTTCATTACGGACAGCATACGGTGCAGGAAGCGAAGCGCTTCATGGCCGCGCAAGGCATTCCGATGCGCCTGGATTAGGAGGCTTGCATGCCGAACAGTACAACCGGAGCCAACGCCAAGTGGCTCAAGAAAGTCAAATGGGATGAACAGGGCCTGGTGCCCGTCATCGCCCAGGAAGCCGGCAGCAACGATGTGTTGATGTTCGCCTGGATGAACCGCGACGCCCTCAGCCGCACGGTGGAGCTGGGCGAAGCCGTCTACTGGAGCCGCTCGCGCAAGAAGCTGTGGCACAAGGGCGAGGAATCGGGGCACACCCAGAAGGTGCTCGAGATCCGCCTCGATTGCGACGAAGACGTGGTCCTGCTCAAGATCGAGCAGACCGGCGGCATCGCCTGCCATACGGGCCGCCACTCGTGTTTCTATCAACAGTTCGCGGGCGACGTCCACAGCGGCGACTGGCAGATCGCCGAGCCGGTACTGCAAGACCCCGCCACCATCTACACCAAAGCCAAGAGCACACCATGAGCGTCACCCTCGCCCGCCTGTCCGCCGTGATCGAATCGCGCAAGCTCGAGCACGGTGGCGATCCCGCCACCTCGTATGTGTCGCGCCTGTTCGCGCGCGGCGACGATGCCATCCTCAAGAAGATCGGCGAGGAGGCGACCGAACTGGTCATGGCCGCCAAGGATGCGCGCGTCGATGGCGATACCAGCCAGGTCTTGTACGAATGCGCCGACCTGTGGTTCCATTCGCTAGTGCTGCTGGCCAACTTCGGCCTGACCCCGCAGCAGCTGCTCGACGAGCTGGCGCGCCGCGAAGGCATTTCCGGCATCGAAGAAAAGGCGGCGCGCAAGCATGAAACGCGCGACGCCGGCCAAGCCGACCAACCCTGACCCGAAAGCTGCCATGCACCACTGCCTGTTCTGCAAAATCGCCGCCAAGCAAATCCCGTCGGCGATCGTGTACGAAGATGAAGAATTGCTCGCGTTTAAGGATATCAACCCGGCCGCGCCCGTGCACCTGTTGCTCATTCCCAAGGAGCATGTGGCGACCTTGTCCGATTGCGACGCCAGCCACGCGGCCGTCCTGGGCAAGATGCTGGCCCTGGTGCCGAAACTTGCTGCTGAACATGGCTGCAAAGTAACGTATGATGCCGACGGGACGCCCGCGGGCGGCTACAAGACCCTGATCAACAGCGGTCCCGATGGCGGCCAGGAAGTCTATCATCTGCATGTGCACCTGATCGGCGGACCGCGTCCCTGGGCCGGTCAGCGCTGACAATGGGCGTTCGGCAGCGGCATCGCGTAAAATAACGCAGTTGGCATTTGACGAATTCGGGCGCTTGGCCTGGCAAGGAGAAAATGATGGGTGGATTGAGTATTTGGCATTGGCTGATCGTCCTGCTGGTGGTGGTCCTGGTGTTCGGCACCAAAAAGCTCGGCAACATGGGTGGCGATATCGGCAAGGCCGTCAAGGGTTTCAAGGATGGCGTGCGCGGCGAAGAAGACAAGCCGGTCGCGACCACCCCTTCCCAGGTGGCCGACAAGACCACGATCGACGTCGAGACGAAAGAGAAAAACAAGCTGTGATGTCCCGGGCGCCGCGGCGCCCGGCCCCCGCTTGTAAGACCCCATGATCGATCTTGGACTGACAAAAATCGCCGTCATCGGCGTCGTGGCGCTGGTCGTGATCGGCCCGGAAAAGCTGCCCAAGGTGGCGCGCATGGCGGGCAGCCTGTACGGCCGCATGCAGCGCTATCTGCACGAGGTCAAATCGGAAGTCAGCCGCGAAATCGAAATGGAAGAGTTGCGCAACCTGAAAAAGGAAGTCGAAGAGACGGCGTACACGATCCGCAACGATGTCGAGACCTCGATCAAGGACAGCATGGATGACGTCGAATCGGCCTGGCGCGATTTGCCGACCTCGACCATGCCGGTGGCCACCATGAGCGACCTCGAACGCAAGGCGCGCGATTTCCGCCGCAAGAAACTGGTGCGCAATTCTGCCATTCCAGGCTGGTACAAGCAGCGCCACGGCGGCAAGGCGCACATCATGTCGGGCGCCGCACGCGTGAAGAAATTCCGCCCCCGCACTTCCTCCACCTCTTCGTTCTTTTAAATGACAGACAACGCTCCGGGCGAAGAGACCTTCATCTCTCATCTGATCGAATTGCGCGACCGCCTGGTCAAGGCCATTATCGGCATCGGCATCGTTGCGGCCTGCCTGTTTGCCTGGCCGGGCCCGTCGCAGATTTATGACTTCATCGCCCGGCCGATGATCGCTTCGCTGCCGGTCGGCTCCAAGATGATCGCCACCGGCGTCATTTCGCCCTTCCTGGTGCCCATGAAGGTCACGCTCGTCATCGCCATCATCCTGGCCTTGCCGTGGGTGTTCTACCAGTTGTGGGCCTTCATCGCGCCCGGCCTGTACGCCCACGAAAAGCGCCTGGTGATGCCGCTGGTGGTGTCCTCGTCGGCCCTGTTCATGTCGGGCGTGGCGTTCTGCTATTTCCTCGTGTTCGGGAAGGTGTTCAAGTTTATTGGCGACTTCGCCCCGCAATCGATCGCGGTCACGCCCGACATCGAGAACTACCTCGACTTCGTGATGTCGATGTGCCTGGCCTTCGGCGCCGCCTTCGAAGTGCCCGTGGTGGTCGTCATTCTGGTGCGCATGGGCATCGTCAGCGTGGAAAAGCTCAAGGAAATGCGGCCTTACGCGGTGGTGTCGGCCTTTGTCTTTGCCGCTGTCGTGACCCCGCCGGACGCGGTTAGCATGCTGGCCCTGGCCATTCCCATGTGCCTGCTGTTCGAGCTGGGCCTGATTGTCGCGCCGATGTTCGTCAAGGCCACCCAGGCGCCCGAAGAGGTGTGACGGCGCGCCCCGGGCGCGTAAAATGGCAATTTGTACAATTTCCATGAAGATGGCATACTTCTTAGCAATTGACTAAGAGGTGATCCATGCACGCTTGGCTGAAGACCGCGATTCCCAAACTGGCATCGCTGGACATCGAGCGCAGCGTCGTCTTCTTTGAGCATCTCGGCTTCGAACGGGTGGCGGTCCACCCCACCGTGGCGCTGATGCGGCGCGGCGAGATGGATCTGCACTTCTGGCTGGCAGCCGATCCTGCCATTGCCCACGCCACCGGCTGCCGCGTGCAGGCGGGCCAGGCTGCCGATGTCGACGCCCTGTATGCCGAATACCTGCCGCTGGGCGTCGTGCATCCCGCCGATCCCCTGGGCGACACGCCCTGGGCCACGCGCGAATTTTCCATCATCGACCTGGACGGCAATGTCCTCACGTTTGCGGCCGGCATGCCGGCCTGACACTCAGTGTGTCTGCGCGGGGGTCTCCGGCGCCTTCTTCGAGATGAAACGCGCCGCCATTACGGCCGCGCCCAGGCCGACCACGATGGCGGTCGTGCTGCCCGAAAAGCCGACCGCCGTATTCCTGGCGATCTTGCCCGCCTTGTGCTTGAGCAAGGCGACGCGGCGGCTGGTCATCTGGGCGCCCAGTTCTTCCAGCCTTTCCTTGCTCAGCAATTTCTCCGCGGCCGGCAACAGCACGGTTTCCTCGTCCGCCACATGGTGCATGACATCGCGCATCAAGTCGTTCAGGAGCTGGTCGTGGCGCGCATCTTTGGCGGGGGTGGCGCGCAGCGCGCCGATCAGGCGCCGCATTTCGTCGTGCTCGGGCTCGCTTTTCTGGATGATGGGCTCGGCTGGATCGAGGCGGCGCAGCACCGGATAAAAGATTTCTTCTTCCAGTGTGGCATGCACGTCGAGCGCGTCGCAGATGGTCTCGGCCAGCGCCTTCTTGACGCTGGCCCGGCTGTCGCTCGTGTACTGGTGGAACGTCACCAGCACATGGGAATGGTCGAAACGGATCATGTCCGTGATCGTGGGGCTGAGTTTGCTTAGCGAAAACATGGCGGTCTCCCTTCGTAGGCCAGCTTTCAGCATAGGCAGGCCAGCGCCCCCTGTCAGTAGGACTAGGCCCTGATGGCCTGTCGGCGCTCATCGTTTATCGGCCCCTGGCGCCATTCGACCCGCGCGCGCCACCGCTGGTCGGATTGCGCGTGCGCCGCTGCCCGGCGCCCACCATACTGGCTGCATGAAAACCTTCCTCCTTGCCATCGCACTCAGTGCTGCCCTGCCCGCGGCCCTGGCCGCCGATCCCCTGACCGAGCAGGTAAGCGCACTCGACAGTGCCGCCTTCGACGCCTTCAACCGGTGCCAGGACCCGGCCCAGCTGGCCCGCCACGCCACCTATTTCGCGCCCGACGTCGAGTTCTATCACGACAATGGCGGCGTGACCTGGACCCGCGATGCCATGCTGGCCAACACCGCCAAGTATGTCTGTGGCAAATTCCGGCGCGAACTGGTGCCCGGCACCTTGCACGTCTTCCCCATCAAGGCGTTCGGCGCCATCGCCCGCGGCACGCACCGCTTTTGCCAGTTTGACAGCGGCAAATGCGACGGCCTGGCCGACTTCACCATCGTCTGGCGCTTGAAAGATGGCCAATGGCAAATGACGCGCGTCATGAGCTATGGCCATCGCAGTGCCCAGCAGGATCAGGGACAGGTGCCGATCACATAATAGGCCGGTGCCGTTTGCGCCAGCGTGCTCGTGTAAAAGGTGTTGTTCAATCCCATGTTCTGTTGCGAGCCTGTCGCCAGCGCATAGCCGCCGCTGTTGTAGGCCCGTCCCGCTTGCACATGGGCGTAATTGCTGCTGGTCGTGACGCTGCAGGTAAATGCCGATTTGGTGGTGCCGGTTACCGGGCTCGACAGCGCGCTTTCGCTGTCCGCCACCGATGACGCCTGGTAGCTGTAGCTGGTGCTGGCCGTCAGGCCGCTGTCGGTGTACGCGGTGGCAACCACGGGCGTGGTATTGCGCTTGCTGCCATTGCGGTAGACGTTGTAGCCGGTGGCGCCGCTGGCCGCGCTCCACGACAGGCTGATCGTGCTGGCGCTCGTTGCCGTCACCGCCAGTGCGGCTGGCGGCTGCAGGGCGGGCGCGGGACCGACCAGGAACTGGGCCAGATTGCATGGCGCCGAGGTTTGTCCGGTGCCGCCGTCGGTGGCGCGCACGCTACCGGTGTAATAGCCGTTTGCCAGCGCATAGCTGACGCTCAATTGATTGCCGCTGCCCGTGGTCTGATCGATGGCGCTGGGCCCGTTCAGCACCACCCGGTAGCCGCTGATGGTGCCGCCCGCGTCGGTGGCGCTGGCGCCGATGGTGGCGGTCGAGCCGGAAACGCTGGCGCTGCACGCCGTGATCACCGGTGCGGGGATGGCCGTGGCGCGCAGATTATTGCGGAACCAAAAATCCATCACGAAGGCCGGATAGTTGACCTTGCCCGCATCGACATAATTGCCGCTTTGTCCGCCCGGGCCGGCAGGCCAGGCGTGTCCCATGCCGGCCACCACGATTTCCGCGGTGCGCAATTTGCCATTGGCGTCCACATACGGTGTGTTGGTGCCGCCGCCCGCGACAGCGCTTGCCGTGCCCTTGCTAAAGCTGCCGCCATAGGCCCCGCGCATGGCGGCCGCATCCATCGGTCCGTAGGCCTGGGCCACCGTGTAGTCGCTGCTGCCCCAGATGACGCTGGCGATCTGGGTGGCAAACCAGGACGCGTTGCCGCCTGCCAGCGTCTTGCAATTGTTCGCGGCCGTCACCGCGGTGTAGCCGGACGGGACGAAGCCGATCTGCCCGGTGCTGGTGCCCGGCGGCGGACCTGCATTGATGCCGATGCCGGCAAAGATATCGGGCGCCATGCAGCCCAGTACCATGGTTTCGCCGCCGCCGGACGACAGGCCCGTGACATACACTTGCTTGGGATCGATCGCGTAGGCGGCATTGCCGACGAAGCGGCTGACCAGGTTGAGCAGGATCGCATCGTGGCCGGTGGCGCGGTTGTGGCTGGTGCTGGTGTAGTCCCAGCAATGGCTGCCGTAGACATTGCCGGTGGCATTCGGCGCGACGATGACGGCGCCATACTGGTCGGCCACAGCCTTCCAGTTGAAGCCCTGGTCGCTGGCGCCGGCAATCACATCGCCTGCCGCGCTCTGGGCGCAGCCGTGCAGCACGATCACCAGGGCGCGCTTGCCGCCCAGCGTGGGCTGGCTGGCGGGCCAGTAGAAATAGCCGGTGAGGTTGCCGCCATTGACACTGTCGGCGGCCCAGGTCTGGGCCCCGCTCCAGGTGCCGGGACCGGCGCTGACCTGGGCGTGGGCGGCGAGCGGCACCAGCAGGGCCAGGGCGGCCGCCAGACGTGCCCATCGTTTTGTGAGGGAAGGGTTCATGTTGCGTCTCCTGACGTGTTGCTTTTATTGTGGAACCGGCACTGCCCCGGGCGTGGACGGCACGACGCCTCACCAGCCATGACGGGGTGATCGGTTGTCTGTTTTGTTGAGGGATCCCAAATAAATTCTACATGGATAAAAAATTCAAAATGTTAAGATTGGCCGATCGTGCAAGCACCCCGTTTGTGCGTAATTGCACAATGCTGAGATGCGCGCCATGTCCGAACGTTCCAACCTGATCCTGTTGGCGGCCTATAACCGCTGGATGAATGAGAAGCTGTACGCGGCTGCGGCGCAGCTGTCGGCGCACGCCCTGTGCGAAGAGCGCGGCGCGTTTTTCGGTTCGGTGATGGGCACGCTCAACCATATCGTGGCGGGCGACACCATCTGGCTGCAGCGCTTCGCGGTTCAATGCCCGGCGCATGGCGCGCTCGATCCGGTGCGTGCGCTGGCTGCGCCATCGGCGCTGGCGGCAGTGTTCAGTACCGACCTGGCGGCCTTGCAGGCGCACCGGGTCATGCTCGACGCGGTGATCGGGCGCTGGATCGATGGGGTGGCGGAGGCGGAACTGGAGGCGACGCTGCACTACCGCAACAGCAAGGGCATCGCTGGCGCCAAGCGGCTGGGCAGCGTGCTGCTGCACTTCTTCAATCACCAGACCCACCATCGGGGGCAGGTCACAACGCTGCTGTCGCAGGCCGGGGTCGATGTGGGGGTGACGGATTTGCTGATGCTGGTGCCGAACGCCGGCTAGCGGGCCGGGCGCCGCACCTTACTGCGCCAGCGCGCGCGGGTAGGCCGGATCGTCCGAAATCGTATTGTGTCCCTTTCCGGCAATTTCCACATAGCGTGCGATGCCGGGCTGGAAGCGGCCCAGCAGCTGCTGCGAACTGGCGCGCGGAATCATCTCATCCTGTTCGGCGGCCACGATGGTCGTCGGCGCCGTCACCTGTGGCGCGTCGCGCCAGGTTTCGAAGGTATCGGTCAGCAGCCACTGCACGGGAAAGATCGGAAACTGCTGCGCGGCGATGCCGGCAATGCTGTCGTACGGCGTCACCAGCACCAGCTTGGCAACCGGGCGCAGGCTGGCCACGTGGGTGGCCACGCCGCTGCCCAGACTGCGCCCGATCACGGTAATGTGCGCATGCCGGGCATGCAGCTGGTCGAACAGCGCCAGCGCGTCGGCAAACAGGTCGGCCTGGGTGGGCTTGCCGGCGCTGCCGCCGTAGCCCCGGTAGTGCAGCAGATAGACGGCGCGTTCGGGAAAGGCGGCGCCGATGGCCGGCAGGCTGCCCGAGACATCTTCGGCATTGCCGCCGAAGTAAAGCACCGCCTCGTTGCCCGCATGCTGACGGACTGAGACCACCAGCGCGGTGTCGTTCACGCGCACCTGCATGATGCTGCCCTCGTCACCGAAGCGGCGCGGCTGGGGGAAAAAAATCAGCGAGCGCTGGGCCAGGTACAAGCCCAGGCAGGCCAGCGCATACAGCGCGACGGCGGCCAGCGCCATCCCGGCGACGATTCGCATGCCCATCTTATTGCATCAGCTCGCCGATCATCTTGACTGGCGCGCTCCCGTAGCTGAGGAACTGTTCATGGAAGGCCTTCAGGTCGAAGCGCGGGCCCAGGGCCTGCTTGCGCTTCTCGCGCAGCTCCATGATTTCGCTGTAGCCGCTGAAGTAGCTGGCCAGCTGCACCGACGACACCTGGGCGCGGTGCCATTTCTCGGTCGCCTCGCTCTTGGTCTGGAAGGCCTGGCGCACCAGCAGGTCCATGGCCTGCGGCTCGCTCATGCCCTGCACGTGCACGCCGTAGTCGAGGATGGTGTTGGTCACGGTGCGCAGGTTCCACTTCGAATACATCAGCCACATCTCGGGGGTGTTGTCGCCATAGCCCGATTCGAGCATCATGCGCTCGCCGTACACGGCCCAGCCTTCGACCATGGCGCCATTGCCGAACAGGGACTTGACCAGCGACGGCGACTTGTTCGCGTAGACCAGCTGGGCATAGTGGCCGGGGATGGCTTCATGAATGTTGAGGATCTGCAAAATCCACTGGTTGTATTCGCGCAGCTGGCTCTCGGCCGCTTCCGCCGTCATGCCGTCGAGCGGCGTGACGTTGTACCAGGTCTTGTCCTGCGGGCGGTACGGGCCGGGCGCATCGATGCTGGCGCCGGCCACGCCGCGCTGGTACATCGGCGTCTCGCGCACCACCAGCGGCTTTTTCGGGTCGAGCGTGAGCAGATTGTTCTTGATGACCCAGTCCTGCAGCAGCGGAATCTGGCGCCGGATCTCGGGGAAGAAATCGGCGGGCGCCACATGGCTGGCCGACAGCTTGTCGATCACCATGCCGATCTTGGCGGTGCGGTCGGCCGGCTTGGGCGTGCTGCCCATGGTCTTGGTCCACAGATCGTCGGACAGCACGTCCATGCGCTGCAACAGCTGCTCGCGCGCCGCCAGCGCCTTCTGGTAGGTCTGTTCGGCGGTGGCGCCGGCCTGGATATCGTAATTGAACTTCGCTTCGTACAGCGCTTTTCCGATGCGGAAGGAACGCGCGGTGCCGGCGGCCTGCTGTTCCTTGTCGAGCGCGGTGAGGAAGTCGACGTAGACCATCAGCGCGGCGCCGGCGGCGGCGATGCGCTGCGCGAACAGGTCCTTCTCGGCCGCCGTCAGGATCGAGTCCTGGGCCGCCTTGCCCAGGTCGGCCAGCACGGTGATCGTGCCCGGCGCCTGGGTCAGGGCCAGCTGCGTGTGTTCGTGAGTGGGATTGACGATGCTGGCCTGGGCCGCCGCGTAGAAGGCCGGCACGTTGGCCAGGCGCTTGAGCAGGGTGCGCAGGCGCTGCGGCTTGGCGGCGTATTCGGAACCGAGGATCAGGTCGAGCGGCTGGGCGATGTTGTGGACCGATGGATTCCATTCGAATTCGCGGAACGTGGTCAGATACCAGCGGTCCGACAGCAGCTTGTTGACCAGCAGCGCATGGTCGGTGCGCTGGCGCGTCGACAGGCGCGCTGCATCGACCTTCTGGAACTTGTCGAGCCATTCATTGATGAAGGCCAGCTGCTGCGCGCGCGCTTCCGGGCTCGGAATGGTGAGGTTGGCCGCGCTGTCGTACTTGCCGACATAGATCGCGCTCTCGGGATCGATCTTCCACAGCGCGCCCAGAAATTGCATGCTCAGGGTATTGAAGCGGCGGTCGTTCAGGGCTTCCGGGGTCAGCGCGACAGCCGCTTTGGCCGCCACGGCCGGGGCGGCGGCATGCGCCTTGCCCTTGGTCGCTGCCTTGCCGGACTTGGCCGACTTGGCCGCCTTGGCCTTCACCGACTTGCTGCTGCTGGCGTGGCCGGACTTCTTGGTCCGGGCCTTGGCGGCGCCGGCCGGCGTCAGCGCGAAGCAGGTGAGCAGGACAGCCAGTGCGATTTTCGTTTTCATCATGGTGTTATTACCTTGTTAATAAGCGGCGCAACGGTATGGCGGGCGACAGGTTAGCATTAATCGAGCTGCCTGAGCGCTTTTACGACCGGGCCCATCAGGCGTGCGCGCTGGCTGGCGTCGCCGCTTTCGGCGAGCGCGACATACAGGGGCTGGAGGAAGCTTTTCAGGTTGTGGCGCTGCGCCAGCGACGCCTGGGTGAATGGCCCGGGCGGCGCCGCCAGGGCCGCGAACCAGGCCGCCCAGGCGGCATCGTCGATCTCGCCGCGGCGCGCCAGGTAGAACACGCTGGCCATCAGGCGTTCGCCTTCGCCATAGCGGTAGAAGTGGCCCTGCCGGGCGGGCGCGCCGAGCTGCGTGGCCACGGCGGAAAGGATGGCCTGGTGCGCCTGTTTGCCCAGCGCGGGATGGACGGCCAACTGCAGCATCAGGTCGGCGCCATGGGCCACGCCGTGGCGCCAGCCCTGCTGTTCATCGAAGCCGCGGTAGTCGCGCACGCCGCCCAGGTAGGCCGTGGCCGCGCTCACCACGCTGGCGCGTTCGGCCTCGCTCATGAAGGGCGCGATGCGGTCGGCGCGCACCACTTCGGCCAGCGTCAGGGCGGCGAACGGTTGGGCGAAGCCTTGCGCGTCGTCGGCGCGCAGCATGGCCAGCAGGCGCGCGCGCAGGGTCTGCATGGTGGCCACGTCGAGCTGCTGGCCGCGCAGCAGGAACTGGATGGCTTCGAAGGCGCTGTCGTCGCGCAGGGCGGGGTCGGGGTCGGCCAGGCAGTCCAGCATGCCGATGGCCAGCGCCTGGCGCCGCGCCGCTTCAGGCAGCGTCCATTTGGTGGCGCGCAGTTCGCCCAGCTGGGCGCGGGTAAAGCCCGGGGGCGGACAGGCCGCCTGCGCGCCTGCCTGCAGCAGGAGGGCCCCGGCCAGTGCAAGTAGCGTACGCATGGCCGCTCCTAGTCGACACTGCCCGCGCGGATCAGGTTCTGATGGTGCGCATTGAGGGTGGTCACCGCATCCTTGCCGCGTGCGATGTCGGTCAGGCGGATCTCGCTCTCCTTGGTGAAGCGGTGGCCGATGCGGATCGTGTACGAGCCCGAGATCCAGCTCCAGAAACCCTGCTCGAAAGTCGCTTCATCCATGTCGCGCCACTTGACGCCGGCAATCCCCTTCTTCCAGGGCAGAATGCCCGAGTACATCCACACGCCCACGTCGTCGTAGTACAGCTGCACGCTGCGAATGAGCAGGAAGCGATAGATCACCAGGATCGCCGACAGCGCCATCACCACCGCCGCCAGGATCGGACTGACCAGAAACGACAGCGGCAGCAATGCGCCGAACAGGATCGCCGCCAGGATCGCCAGGCCCAGATAGGCGATCCATGACTTGACCCCCACCACGTGGGTGTTCGGTCCGCTGCGTGTTGCGTTGTCTTCTTCCATGTCGCTTGCCTTGTCGTGATTACCAGAATGCGCTACGCCTGCAGGCCATCCTGCAGCATGCGCAGCATGTCGCCGGGCGACATGCGGGCCGCCATGTCGCTGCCTTCGAGCAGACTGTCGGCCAGGTCGCGCTTGTGCTTGTGCAGCTCCACGATGCCTTCTTCGATCGTGTGGCGCGCCACCAGCCGGTAGATTGTAACCGGCCTTTGCTGGCCCATGCGGTGCGCCCGGTCCGAGGCCTGGTCTTCCACCGCCGGGTTCCACCACGGGTCCATGTGGATCACGTAGTCGGCCGCGGTCAGGTTGATGCCGACCCCGCCCGCCTTGAGGCTGATGAGGAAGACGTCGCCGCTGCCGGCCTGGAAGGCGTCGACGCGCTTTTTACGCTCCTGCATCGGGGTGGCGCCGTCCAGATACTGGTAAGCGATGTCGTGGCGGTCCAGGTGCTTGCGGATCAGCGTCAGGTGGTCGACGAACTGGCTGAACACGAGCACCTTGTGGCGGTTCTCCAGCAAGCCTTCGAGCAGCTTGGCGAACACGGTCAGCTTGCTGCTCTGGAGCTGCAGCTCGGGCGCCACCAGGTTGGGATTGCAGCAGGCGCGCCGCAGACGCATCATCTCGGCCAGGATCTGGATCGACTTCTGCGCTTCGGGCGCTTCCAGCGCGGCCAGCTTTTCCAGCGCTTCGCGGCGCAGCGATTCGTACAGCGCCGTCTCTTCGGCGGTCAGTTCGACCGGCAGCACGATCTCGGTGCGCGGCGGCAGTTCGGACAGTACCTGGGCCTTGGTGCGGCGCAGGATGAACGGGGCGATCAGGCGTTTCAGGCGCAACCGCGCGCCCGCTTCGGCGCGCTTGTCCTGGGCCCGTTCGATCGGGCCGGCAAAGCGCAGGTTGAACTGGTCGCTGGTGCCGAGCAGACCCGGATTGAGAAAGCGGAACAGGTTCCACAGCTCGCCCATGTGGTTTTCCAGCGGCGTGCCGGTGGCGACCATGCGGAATTCGCCCTGCAGCGCCATGACCGCCTGCGAGCGCTTGGTGGCCGTGTTCTTGATGGCCTGGGCTTCATCGAGCACGATCGTGGTCCAGCGCTGCCTGGCGAACAACGGTGCTTCCTGCTGCAGCAGGCCGTAGCTGGCGATTACCAGGTCGAACGGACCGGCGCCGGCCAGCATGGCGCCGCGCTCGCCCGGTCCGAACAGCTTGACGTTGAGGGTGGGGGCAAAGCGCGCCGCTTCGCTGATCCAGTTCATGCACACGGAGGTGGGGGCGATCACCAGCGTCGGTCCCTGCGGCGCGCGCGACAGGATCAGGGCCAGTGCCTGCAGCGTCTTGCCCAGCCCCATGTCGTCGGCCAGGCAGGCGCCCACGCCCCAGTTGGCCAGCCGTGCCAGCCAGGCGAAGCCGTCGATCTGGTAGTCGCGCAGCTCCGCCTGCAGGGTGCTGGGCAGCTGCGGCGTGAAGCTGGCGTTGTCGGCCATGCGCGCCAGATGCGCGCGCCACGCCTTGTCGGCGTCCACGCTGCCGGCCTCGTTGGCCAGGTCTTCCAGCGCAAAGCTGGCCAGCGGATGGATGCGGATGCCATCGCCATGCCCGGTGCCGAAGGCCGACAATTCCATCAGGCGCCGGTGCAGTTCCGACGTGAGCGCCATGAACTGGTTGTCGCCCAGCGCCACGAAACGGCCGCGGCTGGACTTGAGCGACTCGAGCAGGGTGCGCAAGTCCATGACGCGGTGTTCGTCGATCTGCAGTTCGGCTTTTGCCTCGAACCAGTCCTTGTCGCGCTTGATCGAGATGCGCACGGATTTCGCATCGGCCTTTTTGGTCACGCGGAACGGTTCGCCCTCCGGCCAGGCCATCACCACCTGGTCCGGATCGAGTTCCTGCAGTTCGCTGAGCAGCTCGAGACAGGGCACGGGCTGGCCCAGCAGCCATTCGCCGTGGTCGGACTCGGCCTCTTCCAGCGCCAGGCAGCGCGCGATCAACTGGCGCTCGGCCTCGCGCTCGGCGTTCAGGTCGCGCCGTGCTTCGACCCGCGCGCCGTTGACGTCGGCGATCACGCTTTCGTGGCCGGAGCCGGGTGCGTAGTAGGCGCCGGCGTCGGGCAGCGGCCGCACCAGGATTTGCATCTTCAAGCCCTGCTGGTAGGGCAGCAGATGCACGTGCAGGCGCGGGTCGGCCGCCACCTGGGCGATGTCGCCTGCGCTGCCGCCGATGTCCGACTGCACCGTGACGATCGACGAGATCGCGCCAATGGCGCGCAAGACCTGTTTTTGCGCGTGCAGCGGCACCACCAGGCTGTCGCCCACGATGGCGCCGATGCGGCGGTGCTCGTCGCGGATGCGCACCACGCGCAGCCGCGTCGGCGTTTCGCGCGTGACCACCACGTCGTCGCTGTCGTCCAGCACGGGCGGGCGCATCGTGATCGTCACATTCAGCGGGTCGGCGCGGATCAGCAGCTCCGGCTCGCCCGGCAGCAGCTCGACCCGGGTGCCGGGCGCATCGAGCCAGAACAGCAGCGGGTGGCCGATCAGGGCTGCCACCGCCTTTTCCAGATCGAATTCGTAGCGCGCACCGCTGCTGCTGTAGTACTTGTAGGCCTTGATGGTGGCGATCGCGTTCAAGTCCTGGGCGCTCAGAAAGTCCATCCCGGGCGCGTCGTCGGCCAGGCGCTTGAGGCCGACCGCGCGGCCGCGGCTCCAGCCGCCCTGGGCGTCGCGCTTCTGTTCGCGCGGTTCGAGCTCCTGCACGCCGTAGCGGGGATCGAACTTGATGCCCCAGACCAGGCGCGTCTCGCGCACCACTTCGACGTTGACGGCCGGCTGCAGGTTGATCAGGGCATTGAGCTGGCGCTCCCACGGCTCTTCGCGTGCGAACCAGGCGGCGAACTCGGTGAAGCGGTGCTGCTGGCGCAGGGCGATGGCGCGCTGCTCGAACGGGACCCGGCCCAGGCGGCCCAGCAGCGACGCCAGCTGGGCGCTGAGCAGATCGAAGCCGGCCAGCTCGGATAGGGCCAGCATGTCTTCGATGGCCCGCTTGCGTTCGGCCAGTTGGGGCTGGGCCAGCCAGTAGTGCAGCAGCGCGCGCAGCAGGAAGGGCTGCATCGCGCTTTCCCAGTTGCGCGTCGGTAGCACGGCCGCATCGACGGTGCCGCCGCGGATCTGGCGCAGCATGCTCAATTGCTGGTACGCGGCCGTGTCGTGGCTTTGCACGGCGCGGGTGGCGATGTCGAGGTAGGATTCGGCCGCCTTCTGGTGCCTGGGATCGGCGCTGCGCAGCAGGCCCAGCACATACAGGTGGCCGCCGATGCCGGGGAAGATCATCTTGCGCTTGCCCGTCTCGCGGCGCAAGGCCTTGAGCGCTGCGTCGAAGCCGGCCAGCGATCCATCCAGATCGTCGCGCAGCAGCGCGATCGTGCTGCGGTAGAACAGCGCCAGCGAATCGTCCAGCTCGCCCAGCATGCGCGCCGCGTCGTCCAGGCGGCCGCACAGGATCAGGTGCTCGGCCATGACCGCGCGCAGCGCCATCGATGGCGCACCGGTGGCAAGGTGGCGTTCGGCGTAGCTGCGCAGCAGGGGCGCGCTGGCCGGTTCGCGCTGGCTGTTTTCGATCAGGACCGTGAGTACTTCATCGCGCAGCAGGGGATGGATGCGCGCGAACAGCTCGGGCTCGAACGGGCGCGCGCAGATATCGACCAGCGGGTGCAGATAGCCCGCCTCGTGGCACGCCATGCAGGCGGCCAGCAGCGGCCCGGCCACGTCGGGCGTGCCGCCGCCGATCAGGCAGATGCGCAGCAGTGCCACGCCCTGGCGGTAGCTGCGCAATATGGCCATTCCTTCCCAGTTGCGGCGCAGGGGAGAGAGCGCCTGGTACGCCGCCGCCAGCGCGGCAAACTGGCCGCCGTCGAGCGCCGCCTTGATGGCCGTCCAGGTCAGTTCGGGCACGGCAGTCCAGCCGCGGTGGGCCGTCTCGCCGATCACGCCGAGCACGCGCAGCTTGGCCAGATCGTAGGCCAGCAGGTCGTCATCGTCGCCGATGCCGGCGGCGGCCAGATGCTCGAGAATGCGGGTGCGGCCCATCGGCTCGCCGGCCATGGCCAGCAGGGCCACGATCATTTTCTCGTGCAGATCGAGCCCGTCGAAACGGCTAGGCAGATCGGGTGTCGTCATGCAGCGGGCAGATTGTCGATCGGGACCGGCGCACTCGCGCCTGGGGCGCTCAAGCCGAAGATGCGCAGGTAGAAGTACAGCTCCGCTTCCAGCGTGCGCACGATGCTGTCGGCCTTGCGAAAGCCATGGCCTTCGCCTTCGAGCGTCATGTAGGCCACCGGTACGCCGTTCTTGCGCAGGGCCTCGACCATCACTTCGGACTGCTGGGGCGGTACCACCTTGTCGTCCAGACCCTGGAAGAAGATCATCGGCCGGGTCAGGCGCTCGGCGTGGTTGATGGGCGAACGGGCCTGGTAGAGCGCATCGGCCTGCGGCGCCGGCGCGATCAGATAGGCGTTGTAGTGCGATTCGAACTTATGCGAGTCCGCGTCCAGGCCCTTGAGGTCGGATACGCCGTAATAGCTGGCGCCGGCCTTGAACACGTCGTGGAAGGTCAGCGCGCACAGCGTCGTCAGCCCGCCCGCGCTGCCGCCGCGGATCACCAGGCGCTCAGGATCGACGACGCCGCGGTGCGCCAGGTAGCGCGCGCCGGCCACGCAGTCGTCGACGTCGATCACGCCCCACTGGCCGCGCAGCGCGTCGCGGTAGGCGCGCCCGAAGCCGCTGCTGCCGCCGTAGTTCACGTCCAGCACGGCAAACCCGCGGCTGGTCCAGAACTGGGTGGCCAGCTTGAGCGTATTGCTGGCCATGCCGGTCGGCCCGCCGTGGCTGATGACCATGAGCGGGGCGCGCGTGCCCGCGTCGCCCTCGAAGCCCGCATTGCAGGGCGGGTAGTAAAAGGCGTGGGCGGTGCGGTTGCCGCTGGTGGGATAGGTGATGCTCTCCGGGACCGACAGGAAGCTTGCCGGCGGCAGCGCGGCGATCGACTGGGCCAGCACGTCCTGGGCCAGCGTATCGAGGTCGATGCGGGCCAGCTCGAGCGCGATCGTCGGGGCGCCGCCCAGCATCACGGCGCCGCTCCCGGCCACGCGCAGGTCGCGGATTTCCTCGTACGGATTGGGCAGCGCCTGCAGCTTGCCGGTCGCCGCCGACAGCTGGGCCAGACGGCTCACGCCATGTTCGATGTAGGTGCAGACGATGTCGCCATCCGGGCGGAACCCGTACATCGACCCGCCGAACGACCAGTGCGGCGTGGCGAATTCGGCCGCGCGGTCGCACAGCGCTTCGGTCGCGCCGCCGTTCAGGCGATACAGGTTCCACCAGCCGCTGCGGTCCGACACGAAGTGCAGCACCCCGGCCGGCGACCATTCGGGCTGGCAGATGGCCTCCGCCTCGCCGCCGGCGACCAGTTGCGGCAAGCCCAGGGTGCCGTCGTCCAGGATCTCGGCCAGCCACAGCAGCGATCCTTCCCACGGCATGCGCGGATGATCCCAGCTCAGCCAGGCCAGCATGCGCCCGTCCGGCGACACGCGCGGCGCGGCGTAGAAATCGCTGCCCTGCACCAGCACGGTCTCGCTGCCATCGGCGCCGACCGCGCACAGCGTATTGACGGGCTGCAGATCGCTGGCGCCGTGGTCCTCGCGCACGGAAATGAGGCGCTGGCGCTGGCGGTCCAGCACGAAGTCCGCATGGCGCAGGGCGCCGCCGGCGCTCAGCGCGGCCGGTGCGGCGCCAGGGTGGATGACATAAATGCGGTTGTCGGCAAAATGCGAGAACCAGACCGTGCCGCCGTCGACCAGGCTGGCGCCGCCGCCGTATTCATGCACGCGGGTGCGCACATTGAAGGGCGCCGGCGTCATCTCGGTCAGTTCGGAGCCGCGCTGGCACAGCAGCGTCGTGCGTCCGCCCTCGCTGGCGCGCCCGGCCAGCCAGTAGACATCGCTGCCGTCGAGCTGGGGCTGCGACAGCGGCGAGGCGCCCGCCGCCACCACCGCCGCCGTGATCGGCGACGGCCAGATACCGTAGGGAGCGCTGCGTTTTTTGGTCGATGTGGTCGTCGGTGCCGTCATGGGAGGTCCGTCAGGGGAGGAAAGCGGTGACGCATGATAGATAATCCCCGTCGGGGGCGCAATCGCAAGGCGCGCTGGCGCGGCCCCGGGAGTGCGATAATAGCGCCTTTATACAAGCTTCGATTGTTATCCATGCCACAATTCGCCCCGCTCCAGAACGATACCTTCCTGCGCGCGCTGCTGCGCCAGCCGACCGAGTACACGCCCGTGTGGCTGATGCGCCAGGCGGGCCGCTATCTGCCGGAATACCGCGCCACGCGCGAAAGGGCCGGATCGTTCCTGGGGCTGGCAAAAAATCCCGATTACGCCACCGAAGTGACGCTGCAGCCGATCGACCGCTACCCGCTGGACGCGTCGATCCTGTTCTCGGACATCCTGACGGTGCCCGACGCCATGGGCCTGGGCCTGTACTTCGTCGACGGCGAAGGGCCCAAGTTCGAACGTCCCCTGCGGTCCGAAGCGGACGTCATGGCCCTGCGCGAACCCGACCTCGATTCGCTCGACTATGTATTCAAGGCCGTGACCCAGATCCGCACCGCCCTGGGCGGCCGGGTGCCGCTGATCGGCTTTTCGGGCAGCCCATGGACGCTGGCCTGCTACATGGTCGAAGGCGGCGGCTCCAAGGAATTCCACACGATTAAAAAGATGCTGTACAACCGTCCCGACCTGATGCACCGCATCCTCGAGACCAACGCCAGCGCGGTGGCTGCCTACCTGAACGCCCAGATCGACGCCGGTGCGCAGGCCGTCATGATCTTCGACTCCTGGGGCGGCGCGCTGGCCGATGGCGCTTACCAGACCTTCTCGCTCCAGTACATGCAAAAGGTCATGTCGCAGCTCAAACGCGACAAGGATGGCGTGCGCATTCCGGCCGTGGTCTTCACCAAGGGGGGCGGCCTGTGGCTCGACCAGATCGCCGACATTGGCGCCGACGCGGTGGGCCTGGACTGGACCGTGGACCTGGGCCGCGCGCGCGCCCTGGTCGGGCACAAGGTCGCCCTGCAGGGCAACCTGGACCCGGCCATCCTGTTCGCCAGTCCCGATCAGATCCGCGCCGAAGTCGAGCGCACCCTGAGTGCCTACGGCACGCCGTCGGCCGGTTCGGGCCATGTATTTAACCTCGGGCACGGGATTTCGCAATTCACGCCGCCCGAATCGGTCACCGCCATGGTCGACGCGGTGCACACGTTCAGCCGCCAGCAGCGCGCCTGATTCTGTAGTTTCGCTACAGGCGCGGCCGCTGCGGCGTGCTTGGCGGCGGCTCCGGGCGATGCCGGGCGACAACCGAAAATCACACTTATTCACATTTTTTCAAAACCGCCCCTGGTGCGATTAACATTTTTATTTTGAAAACGTTGTTTTTGCAAGTGCTTGAAATGATTGATGTTTTTGCTTTCGGCTGCTCCACATTGGCTGCCCGGCACGAGCGGGGTTTCATAGGGAAACGCGGGTTTTCACCGGATTGTCCACAAAGTTATCAACAGGCTGTGTGGATAAAGAGAAAAAGGTCCGCGTTTACCGTGGCTTAGCGGAATTCTTCAGGTTTCACATGAGGTTTGTGCTGCAACGCATGATATTTTGATACCCAGTGTTGCGTTTAGTTATGGGCTCTTGCGCGAATATCTGCAACGGCGCGCAAAACGGCCCGGGGCGCGCTGTCAGCGGCGGCAAATCAACTACATTCTGTCCCTGTTGCACCATGTTATGCACAGTGACAGGGTCCGGGGCTGCGCCCTTGGCCTCACTGGGAGCCAGTTTGCAAGTGCTTGATTTCAAAAGAATAAAAAAACTTGTATTGTGATGGAAGCGGTTCTGTATTGTGATAGGACAAACCTTTTCTCCCTAGGAAATTTGTTTGTCCACAAAGTTGTCCACATCTTTGCACTCCCTGCGGGGAAGGCAGGTGCAAGCTGGCGAAACTGGCCTTTTACCCACTATTTCACGTTCCTGACGCGCCTGCATGGCCTATTGCATCCTCAACATCGCCCTCGACACGCCGCTCAACAGCTGTTTCGACTACCGCTGGCCGTGCGCGCCCGGCGACGAGCCGCAGCCTGGCCAGCTGGCGCTGGTCAGTTTCGGGCGGCGTGAGGTAATTGGGCTCATCGTCGCCGTCAAGCACGAGACCGACGTCCCGGCCGACAAGCTCAAGGATGCGCTGGCCGTGCGCAGCCAGCTCGCGCCGCTGTCGCCGCAGTGGATCGCGCTGGCCAGCTTCGCCGCCGACTACTATCAGCGGCCGCTGGGCGAAGTGGCGCTGCCCGGCCTGCCCAAGAACTTGCGCGTGCTGACCACGGTGGCGCTCGACCGCGCCATCAAGAAGCTCGACAAGCCGCAGGCGGCGCACGACCACACCCCGTTCGATATGCCGGCCCTCAATGGCGCCCAGCAGGAGGCGGCAGACGCCATCGGCGCGGCGGCGGGCTTCAACCCCATCCTGCTGTATGGCGTGACGGGCAGCGGCAAGACCGAAGTCTATCTGCAGGCCTGCGCCCAGGTGCTGGCGCGCGAAAGCGCAGCGCAGATTTTGATCCTGGTCCCCGAAATCAACCTCACGCCCCAGCTCGAGGGCAATATCCGCGCCCGCTTCCCCGGCGTGATGCTCGCCACCCTGCACAGCAGCCTGTCCGAAGGCGAGCGCATGCTGCACTGGCTGGCCGCGCACCAGGGCAAGGCGCGCATCGTGCTGGGCACGCGTCTGGCGATCCTCGCCTCGCTGCCCCAGCTCAAGCTGATCGTCATCGACGAAGAGCACGACCCCTCCTACAAGCAGCAGGAAGGCTTGCGCTACTCCGCGCGCGACCTGGCGGTGTGGCGCGCGCGCCAGCTCGGCATCCCCATCGTGCTCGGATCGGCCACGCCCTCGCTCGAGAGCTGGCACCATGCCGGGTCCGGGCGCTACCGCAAGCTCGAGCTGCGCGAGCGCGCCGTGCGCGATGCGGTGCTGCCGCGCGTGAAGCTGCTCGACATGGAGCGCGACAAACCCAAGGATGGGCTGACCGCGCAGCTGGTGGCCGCGCTGCGCCAGCGCCTCGAGCGCGGCGAACAATCGCTGCTGTTCCTGAACCGGCGCGGCTATGCGCCGGTGATCTGCTGCGAATCGTGCGGCTGGATCAGCGACTGCACGCGCTGCACCTCGTTCATGGTGCTGCACAAGCCCGAGCACCGGCTGCGCTGCCACCACTGCAGCCTGGAGATGCGCATCCCGCGCCACTGTCCCACCTGCGGCAACGTCGACCTGCAGCCGCTCGGGCGCGGCACCCAGCGCGTCGAAGAAGGCTTGCAGCAGCTGTTCCCCGAGGCGCGCATCCTGCGCATCGACGCCGACTCCACGCGCCGCAAGGGCAGCGCGCAGGCCGCCTTCGACACCGTGCACCGGGGCGAGGTGGACATCCTGATCGGCACCCAGATGGTCGCCAAGGGGCACGACTTCAAGAAACTCACACTGGTGGGCATTCTGAACCCCGACACCGCCCTGTTCTCGCAGGACTACCGCGCCAGCGAACGGTTGTTCGCGCAGCTGATGCAGGTCGCGGGGCGCGCCGGGCGAGCGGCGCGGGCGCAAGGCGGCAGCGAAAGCGAAGTGCTGATCCAGACGCGCTACGCCGCCCATCCCCTGTATTCGGCGGTGGTCAACCACGACTACGACCGTTTTGCCGGCAGTCTGCTGGGCGAGCGGCGCCAGGCTGCGCTGCCGCCGTATATGTACCAGGCCCTGCTGCGTGCCGAAGCGCCGGAACTGGCCAGCGCGATCGCCTTCCTGGAACGTGCGCGCGACTGCATCGGGCACGACGGCATCACCATCAACGACCCGATCCCGATGACGATGACGCGGGTGCACAACGTCGACCGCGCCCAGCTGCTGATCGAAAGCGCCTCGCGTCCCGCGCTGCAAAGCTTCCTGCGCGAATGGCTGGCGATCCTGCGCGACATGAAAACGCGCGTCAAATGGTCCCTCGAAGTCGACCCCCTCGACATCTAACCCTCTCCCGAAAAAAAATTGCAAACAAACCGGGGTCAGACCTCAAAACTGGAATATTCCAGTTTTGAGATCGGAA
>Ga0209023_10000054_pt1 | contig 189921 bp, 182 predicted proteins | sample LakOneMetagenome_FD_187468 | JGI IMG/M metagenome (GOLD analysis project Ga0209023, IMG submission 187468) | Freshwater and sediment microbial communities from Lake Erie, Canada (SPAdes) (version 2) | ecosystem: Environmental > Aquatic > Freshwater > Lentic | place: Lake Erie, Canada... | reverse complement strand
CACCGTCTAATCAGGGAGAATATTGATGTCCGACAACAAAGCTGTTGAAATCACCGCCCACGACCTGCCGCTGCACTGCCCAACGCCCAGCGTCGCGCTGTGGAGCCAGCATCCACGCGTCTTCCTCGATGTCCTGAAGACCGGTGAAGTGACCTGCCCGTACTGTTCGACCAAGTACGTTTTCAAGGGCGAAGCGCCCAAGGGTCATCATTAAGCACGGGGTGGCGGGTCCGCTATCGGCGCCTGAACCCGCCGCTACCACATGAAGAAAGCATTGATTGTCGCCCCCTCCTGGATTGGCGACACCATCATGGCGCAGCCGCTGTTCGCTCGGCTGCACGCCCTCCACCCCGGCCTGCAACTGGATGCAGTCGCCCCGCGCTGGGTCGCCCCGGTCCTGCTGCGCATGGCGGAAATCGCCGATGTCATCGACAGCCCGTTCGGCCACGGCCAGCTCTCGCTGAAGCCGCGCTGGCGTCTGGCACGGATACTGGCAGAACGCCGCTACGACGCGGTTTACGTCCTGCCCAACTCACTGAAATCGGCACTGGTGCCATGGATGGCCAGTATTCCCAAACGCGTCGGCTTCACCGGCGAATCGCGCTACGGTTTGATCAATGTCCGCCACCGACTGGACAAACAGGCCTTGCCGTTAATGGTCGAGCGCTTTGCCCAACTGGCTGAAGCGCCGGGGCACCCGCTCAAAAATTCGGTTTTCCGGCCAAAAATCCGGTCGACCGCAGCAGACCAGCAAAAAACCCTGGCCGAGTTGAATCTTGACCGTCCGGCCCGCATCGTCGCCTTCTGCCCGGGTGCCGAGTTTGGCCCGGCCAAACGCTGGCCCGCCGCCCACTTTGCCGCGCTGGCCAAACGCCTCGCCGAACAGGGATACGCCATCTGGCTGTTCGGCTCGCCCAAAGACCACGCCGTTGCCGAAGAAATCTCGCAACTCGCCCCCTCACTCTGCCGCAATCTGTGCGGCGCCACCTCGCTGGCCCAGGCCGTCGATCTGCTGGCCATGGCCGACCTGGTCGTCTGCAATGACTCCGGCCTGATGCATGTGGCCGCCGCGCTCGACCGGCCAATCGTCGCGCTGTACGGCTCGTCGTCACCCGGGTTCACACCGCCGCTCTCCGACCAGGCCGACATCCTCAGCCTCAATCTCGACTGCAGCCCCTGCTTCAAGCGTGAATGTCCACTCGGCCATCTCGATTGCCTGAACAAGCTGATGCCTGAACAAGTCTTTGCCGCCTGCCAGAAGAGGATCGCCCGATGAGCGGCCCAGCCACGTTTGCCTCGCCGGAAGATGCCGAACAGGCCTTCTACGATGCCATTGCCGAACACGATGCCGACCGTCTGATGCTGGTCTGGGCCGAAGACGAGGAAACCGTCTGCGTTCACCCCACCGGCGTTCGGCTCATCGGCCTGCTCACCATCCGCGAAAGCTGGCGCAGCATATTCTCCAATGCCCGGCTGCGCGTTCAACCCGAACCGGTCGCTCACTGGCACAGCAGCGTGATCGCCATCCACCATCTGACGGAAGTGCTTTTCGTCGGTGACGATCCCAGCCCGCACGGCCCACTCTACGTCACCCATGTCTATGTCCGGGGTTCCCATGGCTGGCGACTGGTCAGTCGGCACGCCTCGGCCGCGGACGACAGCCACCAGGCCATGGCCGAGGCTGTGCCGCATACGTTGCACTGAAGCCGGCTTGAAACCCTATCGCGCGCCCGGCTGGCTGCCCGGCGGCCAGGCGCAAACCCTGTGGCCGCTGCTCATCAAGCCTCACCCCATTCCGCTGCGTCGCGAGCGCTGGGAGACGCCGGATGCCGATTTCGTCGATGTCGATTTCCTCGACGGCCCGACAGACGCGCCTCTGCTCGTCCTCTTTCACGGGCTTGAAGGCAGCGCCCGCAGCCACTATGCCATCTCGACGGCACTCGCTTGCAAGAACGCCGGCTGGCGCCTGGCGCTACCTCATTTTCGCGGCTGCTCGGGCGAACTCAATCGCCAACCGCGCGCCTATCACTCCGGCGATTCTCAAGAAATTGATTGGATACTTCGGCGCCTGCATGCCGCCAACGGTCACCGGAAGCTACATGCAGCCGGCGTTTCGCTGGGCGGAAACGCCCTGCTCAAATGGACAGGGGAACAGGCCAGTTCGGCCGCCGAACTCGTCACCGGCATTGCCGCCCTGTGCGCCCCGCTCGACCTTGCTGCCTGTGGTCATCACCTGGCACAGGGCTTCAACCGGATCTACACGCAGCACTTCCTGAATTCCCTCAAGGCGGTATCAGCAAAGCGTTTGCGTCAGTTTCCCGGTCTTTTCGACGAATCACGCATGCGTCGGGCGATCAATCTCTACCAGTTTGACGATGCGGTGACCGCCCCGCTGCATGGATTCGATGGCGCCGACGATTATTGGCGACGCGCCTCAGCCATGCCCTGGCTGAAATCGATCGCCGTGCCAACCCTCACGGTCAACCCGAAAAATGATCCATTTTTCCCATCCCGCCATCTCCCGACCCGTGCCGACGTCAGCATCAGCGTGCGTCTCGAACACCCGGAGAACGGCGGCCATGTGGGTTTTGTCACAGGTGACTTTCCGGGAAATCTGGACTGGCTACCCCAAAGACTCTTACACTTCTTTCTTTACGAAACGTCATAAATGCGAGCAATTTGAGCCGAAACGGTCTGGCACACAGATATTGCAACAATATCCAGGCATCATTTCGCCTCTCCCCACAGCAACCCTAACGACTGGATAAGCATGCGCCAACTTCCCGCAGAAATCTTTAAGGCCTACGACATTCGTGGCATCGTCGATAAATCGCTGACCGCCGACGTGGTCCGCCAGATCGGTCACGCACTGGGCTCACTGGCCCTCGAGCAAGGCCAGAAGGCCATCGCCGTCGGTCGCGACGGTCGCCTGTCCGGTCCAGAACTGTCCGGCGCCTTGATGGACGGTATTTGTGCCGCTGGTTGCGATGCCATCGACGTCGGTTGCGTTCCGACCCCGGTCACCTACTTCGCCGCTTACGAACTTGGCTGCCACTCCTGCGTTTCGGTCACCGGCAGCCATAATCCGCCGGACTACAACGGCCTGAAAATGGTCATCGGCGGCAACACGCTGGCGCTCGAGGCCATCCAGGACCTGAAAAAACGGATTGAAGCCGGCAACCTGAAGCACGGCCAGGGCAAGCGCACTTCGGCCGACGTCCTGGACGCCTACGTCGATAAAATCGTCGGTGACGTCAAGCTGGCCCGCCCGATGAAGATCGTCATGGATTGCGGCAACGGCGTCGCCGGTGCCATTGCGCCGGCGCTCTTCAAGCGTCTGGGCTGCGACATCGTGCCGCTGTTCTGCGAAGTTGATGGCAATTTCCCGAACCATCACCCGGACCCGTCCAAGCCGGAAAACCTGGCCGACGTGATCAAGGCCCTCCGGGAAACCGACGCTGAAATCGGCATCGCCTTCGACGGCGACGGCGACCGCCTCGGCGTCGTCACCAAGGACGGCGAAATCATCTTCCCGGACCGCCAGTTGATGTTGTTCGCGGCCGATGTCCTCTCCCGGGTTCCCGGCGGCACCGTGATCTACGACGTCAAATGTACCCGCCTGCTCGCCCCGTGGATCAAGGAACACGGTGGCGTGCCGCTGATGTGGAACACCGGCCACGCACTGGTCAAGGCCAAACTCAAGGAAACCGGCGCCCCGCTGGCCGGCGAGATGTCGGGCCACACCTTCTTCAAGGAGCGCTGGTTTGGTTTTGACGATGGCCTTTATACCGGCGCCCGTCTGCTCGAAATTCTCTCCCGCTCAGCCGACGCCAACGCCCCGCTCAAAGCACTGCCTAACTCCCCATCGACCCCGGAACTCAACATCAAGATGGCTGAGGGCGAACCTTTCACGCTGATCGACCGGTTGAAAGCTGACGGAAAATTTAACGGCGCGGACGAAATCATCACGATTGACGGCGTCCGCGTAGAATACGCAGATGGTTTCGGTCTGGCCCGCCCGTCGAATACGACACCCGTGGTGGTCCTGCGTTTTGAAGCCGATAACGCCACTGCGCTGGAACGCATCCAGGCTGATTTCCGCCAGGCACTCCAGTCGGTTTGGCCTGGTATCATTTTGCCGTTTTAAGGGGATTTCGTGAGCGACACAGCCGCTGACCAGCTCTTTCTGGGACGCCAGCCCATCCTTGACCGCGACCAGCGGCTTTACGCTTACGAACTTTTATTCCGCAGCGGCAGCCGCAATGCGGCTGATGTCACCTGCGGCGTGCATGCCACTGCCACCGTCATTGCCAATGCCTTTTCCGAACTGGGCGTCGAAGCAGCCCTGGGCAGCCATCGCGGTTTCATCAATGTCGACGAAAACTTCCTGTTCAGCGACATGCTGGAACTGCTGCCACGTCATGCGGTCGTTCTCGAAATTCTCGAAACTGTCCCACCGACACCGGCCGTCATCGAGCGCTGCATCGCACTGAGGGCAGCCGGTTTCACGCTGGCGCTGGATGACGTCATCCAGCTGGAACCGGAATTTGCCGAACTGCTGGCACTGGTCGAGATCGTCAAGGTCGACATCCAGCCGCTATCGCGTATCCAGTTGATGCAACTGGTCATGAAACTGAAGCCCATGGGCAAGCAGTTGCTGGCCGAAAAAGTCGATTCTCGCGAGCAGATGGAACAATGCCTGAAGCTCGGGTTCACGCTGTTTCAAGGCTACTATTTCGCCAAGCCAACGATCATTTCCGGCAAGAAGCTCGACCATTCGCAACTGTCGTTGATGAAGCTGATGGGCCTGCTCCTCGCCGATGCCTCCACCACCGAAATCGAAGCGGCGCTCAAACCCGAGCCAGGGCTGACCGTCAACCTGCTGCGCATGACCAATTCGGTAGGAGCTGGCTGTACCGAGAGAATCACCTCACTGGGCCATGCCATTACCGTGCTCGGTCGCCGCCAACTACAACGCTGGCTGCAATTGCTGGTCTTTGCCTCCGGCAACCAGAATGGCAGCTGCAATCCGTTGTTGCTACTGGCTGCAACACGCGGTCGCCTGATGGAACTGCTGGCAGCCGAGTTACGGCCAGGCGAGGGCGCCTTCGCCGATCAGGCTTTTATGGTGGGTATCATGTCACTGATGCCGGCACTGGTTGGCCTTTCAGTTACCGAAATCGTCGCACCCCTTGGTTTGACCGCCGATGTCCGCGACGCCTTGTGCGATGGCACGGGCCCTCTCGGCGCCCTGCTCCGCCTGGCAGAAAATAGTGAAAATGGTGATATTTCCGCGTTGACCGCAGCACTCGCCGAGTTGCCGGGCTTGAGTGCCAAAGCGCTCAACCGCACCCAGACACAGGCACTGCAATGGGCCAACAGCATTGCGCAGGAGCAACCCGCCTAAGCGCGCTCCCGTTACAAAAACGCGACAGCACCCGCACAAACCAGCACAGGGACTCGTCTACAATCATCTCGTTTTCAATGACGTGAGCAGACCATGAACCTTGGGCAGAACCCGCAATTTCGACAAGGCACACCGCCTGGGCCAGTGGCCAAGCTGGCCGCCTTCGTCCTGAGCGTGGCCTTCATGGTACTGGCCTTCATGTTTTCACTGGTTGCGTTGGCGATTGTGGCGGTCGCCGGCGTGATGCTGGGCGGCTGGCTGTGGTGGAAAACCCGCGCGCTGCGCAAGCAGATGCAGGAAATGCGCGACGCCCAAACGATGGGACGTCCACAGCAGCCGGCGCGAAGCGATCAGGTGATTGAAGGCGAATTCATCCGCGAAGCCGGGCCGGACCAGCGCCTGCCCTGATCAGCGCAACTTGGGGTTCAACGTACCTCGGTTGTAATCCTTGTCACCTGGCATCACCGTCCGGCCTATGCCAAAAATACCCCCTTGGGCCTCTGCCGGGCGCACCTTGTTTTCCGGGTACTCGGCGGCCACTTTCTGAGCCGCTGCGGCCTTGGCTTGATCCACGAATTCCCAGCGACCGTTTGGAAAAAGACGCACTTTTTGCCCGTCGACCGTCGTGGCCTCCAGCGGCGTACGGTCCAGTTCAGCAGCGAGGCACTGCCCCGCCGCCAGGATTATCATGAGTGCAAAAACGGTTTTCATAGCCGGCCCTCAACCCAAGTCGGCACCGACGCCAATGCAGCCGTCAGGTTTTCCGGCTGTGTACCGCCGGCCTGCGCCATGTCCGGACGCCCGCCCCCCTTGCCGCCAACCTGCTGGGCGACCATGTTAACCAGCTCGCCTGCCTTGACCTTGCCGGTCAGGTCAGCCGTCACGCCGGCAATCAGCGTCACCTTGCCATCCACCACTGAGGCCAGCACGATGGCCGCTGATTTCAGCTTGTCGCGCAGCTTGTCCATGGTTTCGCGCAGCGCGTTGACGTCAGCGCCTTCGAGCGTTGCCGCGAGAACCTTGGCCCCCTTGACGTCGACGGCGTTCGACAACATGTCGTCGCCTTGCGCCGAAGCCAGCTTGCCCTTGAGGGCGGCCAGTTCGCGTTCGAGCTTCTTGACCTGATCGAGCACGGCCAGCACGCGGCCATGCACATCCTTCGGCAATACCTTGAGGGTGCCGGCGACACCGCCGAGGGCGGTTTCCATGTCCTGCATGTAGGCCAGCGCGTTGTCGCCGGTAACCGCTTCGACACGGCGCACGCCGGCAGCAACGCCACCTTCGGCCGTGATGCTGAACAGGCCGATGTCGCCGGTACGCGAGACGTGGGTGCCACCGCACAGTTCGCGCGACGAGCCGATGTCGAGGACGCGTACGTCGTCGCCGTACTTTTCACCGAAGAGCATCATGGCGCCGAGCTTCTGGGCTTCGGCGATGGGCAGGACGCGTGTTTCGGTAGCGACGTTGGCGAGAATCTCGGCATTGACGATGTTCTCGACGCGACGGATTTCCTCGTCGGTCATCGGCTGGTTATGCACGAAGTCGAAACGGGTCTTGTCCGGATCGACCTGCGAGCCCTTTTGCTGAACGTGATCGCCGAGCACTTCGCGCAGCGCCTTGTGCAGCAGGTGGGTCGCCGAGTGGTTGCGCATGATGCGCTGACGGGCCAGCACGTCGACCTTTGCGCTGACGCCATTGCCGACCGAAATAGTGCCGGTCTTGACGACGCCATGATGGCCGAAGACGGTGGCCTGAATCTTCTGCGTATCCTCGACGGCGAAGATGCCATGCACCGACTGCAGCGCGCCGCAGTCGCCGACCTGGCCGCCGGATTCGGCGTAGAACGGCGTGTCATCGAGGACGACGACGCCCATTTCACCTTCATTGAGCTGGTTGACCGCAGCACCATCCTTGTACAGGGCCAGCACGTTGGCCTTGTACTCCAGCGCGGAATAACCGTGGAAAGTCGTGGCCGGGCCGTCGTAGTCGAGGTTGGTCGCCATCTTGAACTTGCCGGCGGCGCGCGCCTGGTCCTTCTGGCGGGCCATGGCGGCGTCGAAGGCAGCAGCATCGACGGTGATCTTGTGTTCGCGGCAGATGTCCTGCGTCAGGTCGAGCGGGAAACCGTAGGTGTCGTGCAGCTTGAAGGCGGTATCGCCGTTGAAGACGCCACCTTCGCCGAGGGCCTTGAGTTCGCCTTCGAGAATGGCCATGCCGTGCTCGATGGTCTCGAAGAAGCGGTCTTCTTCCTGTTTCAGTGTGGCAACGATCTTGGCCTGGTTCTGGCCGAGCTCCGGATAGGCCATGCCCATTTCGGCGACCAGATCCGGCACCATCTTGTGGAAGAAGGCGGCGCGGGCGCCCAGCTTGTAGCCGTGGCGGATGGCGCGGCGGATGATCCGGCGCAGGACGTAGCCGCGGCCTTCGTTGCCCGGAATGACGCCATCGGCGAGCAGGAAGGAGCAGGCGCGGATGTGGTCGGCCAGCACTTTCAGCGACGGGGAATCCATGTCAGCATCGCTGGTTTCTCGGGCTGCTGCCTTGAGCAAGGCCTGGAATAGATCGATTTCATAGTTAGCGTGCACGCCCTGCAGCACGGCGGAGACTCGCTCCAGGCCCATGCCGGTGTCGACCGAGGGCTTGGGCAGCGGATGCATGACGCCGGCTTCGTCGCGGTTGAACTGCATGAAGACGTTGTTCCAGATTTCGATGAAACGGTCGCCGTCTTCTTCCGGCGATCCCGGGGGGCCGCCCCAGTGCTTTTCGCCGTGGTCGTAGAATATCTCGGTGCACGGACCACAGGGCCCGGTGTCACCCATCATCCAGAAATTGTCGGACGCGTAGCGGGCGCCCTTGTTGTCGCCAATGCGGATGACGCGCTCGACCGGCACACCGATTTCCTTGGTCCAGATGTCGTAGGCTTCGTCGTCCTCGGCGTAAACGGTGACGGTCAGCTTGTCCTTGGGTAGCTTGTAGACTTCAGTGAGCAGTTCCCAGGCGTACTTGATGGCATCGCGCTTGAAGTAGTCGCCGAAGCTGAAGTTGCCGAGCATTTCGAAGAAGGTGTGGTGACGTGCGGTGTAACCGACGTTCTCGAGGTCGTTGTGCTTGCCGCCGGCGCGTACGCATTTCTGCGAGGTCGTCGCCCGCGTGTAGGGACGCTTGTCGAAACCGAGGAAGACGTCCTTGAACTGGTTCATCCCTGCATTGGTAAACAGCAGCGTCGGGTCCTCGTGCGGCACCAGCGAACTGGACGACACAATCTGATGGCCTTTGGAGGCAAAGAAGTCGAGGAACTGCTGGCGGATTTCGGCGCTTTTCATAAGCTGTCGGCCCTACATGGCGTTGAATTCGGAATCCGTGATTTTAAATGAAAGCGTGAAGCTTCGGCGAGACAAGGCCCAAAACGAAAAACCCGCCTGTCGGCGGGAATTTCGCTTTCCACTGTGCTCAGTCATCAATAGCGGCGGCGCGGACGATCCACCCGTCCATCGTGATTGAAGTCATGTTGACGATCATGCTTCTGCGCATAAATATGCCGGCTTTGTACGTTCTGAGCGTGATTCAGGCGAGCACGCTCGCGGCGGGTGACCACGCCATCGGCCTTGGCTCGGTTTTCCATGTTATCGACATGTTGCTGACCACGCTCGAGGCGATTCGCCTCGCGTTGCGTCAGGCTCCCTGAAGCAACGCCCTGATCGATGCGGCGCTCCTGGTTGGCCTGGCGCTGATCGACACGCGGCGTGTTGGCCTGGGCAAATGCCAGTGCCGGCAGAACGAGGGAAAGTACAGCAAGCGTCTTGATGATTTTCATGATTTCCTCCTGATGAATAGGGCGAACTCCCTGGAAACCATTAGAAGACAAACCAGCCTAAAAATCAGCCGCCTAAATGCAAGCCTTTGTAAGCACTTGTTTCGGCGACAAAGAGATCAAGTCGATCGGTAAATATGGCACTGACGCCACGATCAAATATTGATTTTGCCGCTTTTTTCCCGTTGACCGTGTAACACAGGACGGGAATGTCATTAGCCTGCGCTTCGAGCAGTACGTCGTCGCTCAACTGATCGGCAGCGCAGTGCAATGACACCGCCCTCATACGTTCTAATGTTTCCCGCCAATCGACCGGCGCATGCTCATACAAAATGCCGCGGGGAATGTTTGGCGCCAGATCACGAGCAATTTCCAGAGCCTCGAGCGAAAACGACGAGATCAGCGGAACAACTTTTGCGCCCTGCCAAAGGATTTCAGTCATTTGGGCAACCGTCTCTGCAGTCTGTCGTTCGAAGCCGCTCGCCGGCTTGATTTCAATGTTCGCCAACAGGCCATATTCCCGACAAAGGGCTGCCGCCTCGGAAAAACGGGGAATGCGCTCGCCATTTCCCGCATCCAATAAAAACAGCGCGTCGTCAGACGTATCACAAACACGCCCTGCCCCGCTGGTCGTGCGCTCCAGTGTCTCGTCATGAATGAGCACGGGCGTACCATCTGCCGACAACATGACGTCAAATTCGACGGCCTTGAATCCCATTCGTGCAGCAAGCCGGATGCCGGCCAGCGTGTTTTCCGGCGCCAGCGTCCCGCCGCCACGATGAGCAAACCAGCGCGGCAGCGAGCGCTTCATTTAGAAGGGCTGCGATTTCTTCAGGGCGGGCTTGGCCCCAAGCAGGGCATTGCCGCGGTTAACTGACGTATCCAATGCTGCCTTGGCCGGCGTTTTGTCTGCCCAGACAGCTTCCAGCTCTTCATTCGCAATGATGCGCACCGGGTCGATGTTGGCGACACGTACTGCCGGCTTGCCGCCATTGCCCTTCAGTGAGGCGTAGGCGATCTCCAGTGTCTTGTCGTCATCCTTGAGCACCTTGCTGTGCGTAGCAGCACGAGCAGCGGCCGTCAGCGGCAAACCGCCGTATGCGCGAACCATTTCAACCTGCATTTCCGGCGACAGCAGGAAAGAAACAAATTTCGCGGCCTGCTTGTATTGTGCCGGCGAGCGACCAGCGCCTACCCACAACGAAGCCCCGTCAGCCAGCGAGGACTGACGTCCACCATAGACATCATCATGATACGGTAGCGGGGCAACGCCCAACTCAACGCCCTTCGCATCACGGAAATTGGTGAACTCCCGAGAGTCGGTGCTGATCATTGCGCACTCACCGTCGTGGAACTTGGCACTGGCCTCGTCACGACGCCCGAATAGCTTGAAGTAATTGGCCTTGGTCCAGGTCGCCATCATGGCCAGATGCTTGACTTGTGGCAGTCCATTGAAAGTCAGCTGCCCTTTTTCTGACATTGCCGGGACTCCGGAAACAGCACTCACGTTATCAATATGCACCCAGACCGGCCACGACGAGGTGTAAGGGCATGCATAGCCGGCATCCTGGAGTTTGTCGAGCATGCCCTGCATTTCAAACCAGGTCTTTGGCGGCTGCTCCGGATCCAGTTTGGCCTTGCGGAACGCATTCTTGTTATAAAACAGCACTGGCGTCGAATAAACCACGGGTAATGCAACCAGACGTCCTTTCGCATCGACCACGCCAGCCTTCAAATCGCCTGACAACTCGCCGAAATTCAGCGGCTCACCGGCCTTGGCCATTACGCTGTAGAGGGGAACAAACTGCTTTGACTGACTGAGGACATCGCTCATGTCATAGCGACGCACCAGATTCAGGACTGCCGGCTTGCTTCCCTTCTCCAGACGCACCAGCTTCAGGGTGCTGCCTGATTCCTTGTTGAAGCGGTCTACCACCGCTTGCAGACGATCCTCGCCAACCGGGCCCAGATTGTGTGCCAGCTCAAACTCGGCAGAAACCGCCGGGGCAACTGCCGTGGCGGCGACATGCTTTGCAGCACGCTTGGCCGGTTTGGCCTGAACAACGGAACAAGCCAGTACCAATGTAATGGCGAGCGACAGTGGACGGATGCAATGCGACATGAGTACTCCACAAAATCTTAAAGGGCACAATTATAACTGGCGGGTGAATCGATGCATCACACACATCTTTCGCAAATATGCGAAAATCCCGCCATGATCAAGCGGACTTTACTTACCCTCATTTTCCTGAATCTGGTCGCCTGCGATCAGATCAGCCAGAAACTGGGCATGGAAGACCCGGCAAAAAAAGAAGCGCGCATGGAACCGGAAGCCAAGGCCGTCGGTAGCGCCTGCCGGCAATCCGGGCGGGCCATCGAGGACTGTTACTCGATCTACAGCTGGCTGCCCAAAGCAGGCATCTACGCCGGCTGGCGCGAAATGGATGAATACATGCGCGAGAACAAGCTGGAGACCATCGTGCCTTTGTTACCGCCACCCGAACCGCCCGGCAACCGGAAAAAGAGAAAGCCCGCCGCGCAGGACACCGCTCCTGACACTGACACCAAGGCAGAAAGCGGAACGAAAGCCGACGCCGAAAAAAAAGCTGACTCGCACTAATTCCGCCGTCCAATCAAACTGACCACGTCCAGAGGGCAATTTAATGAGGCTTCCAGCGTTTCTGGGCGGAATCCGCGGCAAGCTGATCGCAATTTTTGTTCTGATCAAGGTTGTCCCGCTACTATTACTTGCCTGGTTTGCCTGGTACGCGACCAGCCAACTCGGGCAGGATGTCTCGAAAAAAGCAGGCAGCATGGCCGATGCAATGCTGTCAACCATCAAATCGGTTGGCAAAACGGTCACCGACGACTCCATCCGCGCCCTGGACCAGCGTTCCCGCGAAGCCATCGAGTCCTTGACAACCGACGCCGCCAAGGAAATTGCCACCTTCCTTTACGAGCGTGACGCTGATATTCGTCAGGCGGCGGCCCTCGATCCATCCGCCACCAGTTTCCGACGCTTCTTGAACGAGCGCAGCCGAACCATCTATCAGCATGGACCGTGGAAGCTGGCCGAGGATGGCAAATCCTGGGAGCCTGAACAGGTCGCTTCCCGCACAGCTACAGTGACACGACCAGTCCTGCCAGACAACGCAAAGGACTTCCACGCCCGCCCACCCGAGTATTTCGGTGACAGCGAGATGCGCCCGCTCTTTGTCGAGATGACTTACATTGACCTCAACGGGCAGGAAAAAATAAAGGTTACGACTGGCCAATTAACGGAAAAAGGCCTCAAAAATGTGGTCGACCGTCGCAACACCTTCATCAAGGCGGAAACCTATTTTCCCGAGCTCAAAAAACTCAAGGCTGGCGAAATCTACGTTTCCGACGTCATCGGTGCCTACGTCCCAACGCAGATCATCGGCCCCTACCTGCCGGCTACGCTGGAAAAGGCCGGCAAGCCCTTCAAACCGGAAGACTCTGCCTACGCGGGCACTGAAAATCCGGTTGGCAAGCGCTTTCGTGGCATCGTGCGCTGGGCCATGCCGGTCGTCAGAAACGGCCAGATCAATGGCTATGTCACCCTGGCCCTCGATCACGACCACATCCGTCAGTTCTCGGACCGCCTGATGCCGACCGAAGAACGCTACACACCCATTGCCGACGCCATCAAGGGAAACTATGCCTTCCTTTGGGACCACAAGAGCCGCTCCATTTCTCATCCACGTGACTATTTCATTGTCGGATACGACCCAAAAACCGGTCTGCCGGCAACCCCCTGGATGGATGACGAGCTCTACACCGAATGGCAAAAAAGTGGACAACCATCGTACGAATTCCTTGCCGGCATCCCCGCATTTCGTGACCAGAACCTGAAACGAAAGCCCGCCCGCGCGCTTGTGCAGGCTGGCACCGTTGGCCTCGACTGTCGATACCTCAATTTTTCACCGCAGTGCGATGGCTGGAACGCAGTCACCGAACATGGGGGCTCAGGTTCGTTCGTCATTTATTTCTCGGGGCTGTGGAAATTAACCACCGCCGCCGCCATTCCCTACTACACCGGCCAGTACGGAAAAACCCCGCAAGGCTTCGGCTTCGTCACAATCGGCGCCAATGTCGATGAATTCCACAAGGCAGCTACAGAAACGGCCAGCCAAATCAATACACTGCTGGCGCAAAAGGACGCCAGTTTCAAGACCCAGCGTGGCGAAATGCTTGACCAGATCCAGCAAAGCCTGACCTCGACTGCCTTCGGCCTTTGGGCATCGACCTTGCTGATGGTGGCCATCGTCATCGGCATTGCCATCTGGATGGCCAGCCTTCTTACCCACCGCATTACCGCCATGATCTCTGGAATCCACGCCTTCCAGCAAGGTGACCGCACCCGCCGCCTGGATACCCGCTCAACCGACGAAATCGGCGAACTTTCCCGCTCCTTCAACCACATGGCCGACTCAGTCGAAGAGTCGTTCAAACGGCTTGAAGAAGCCAAGGAAAAGGCGGAGGCGGCAAGTCGCCAGAAATCAGCCTTCCTGGCCACTATGTCACATGAACTGCGCACGCCGCTCAATGGCATTCTCGGTTTTGCCGAGCTACTCCGGTACGAGCTGGAGAATCCGGAACATCGGAGTTACATCGACATCATTGAGCAAAGCGGCAGCCACCTGCTCAATCTGGTGAATGAAATTCTGGATCTGGCCAAGATCGAATCAGGCGAAATGCGCTTTAACCAGGTCGCAACGCCACTGGCCAGTCTGATTACCGATTGCGCTGCCAGCCATCAAGTATCGGCACAAGCCAAAGGCCTGACATTTGAACTGAATTTGGCACCAGACCTGCCGTTAGCGGTATCGACTGACCCTACGCGGTTATGTCAGATACTGAACCATCTGCTGAGCAACGCCGTCAAATTTACCGCTACCGGGCAGATCAGCCTGATCGTTACGCAGAGTGAGCACGAAATCACGTTTGCGGTTCGCGATACAGGCCCCGGCATCCCGCCCGAAAACCACGAAATCATCTTTGAGAAATTTCACCAGTTGGCCAATTTTCTGACGCGTGAACAGGGTGGCGCCGGCCTTGGGCTGGCACTCGTCAAACAATTGGCAGAACACATGGGGGGACGCGTCACGCTCGATTCTGAAGTCGGCGTCGGCTCGACTTTCGCCGTACACCTCCCGCTCAACCAGCCCCTATAGCCTGATCGCGATATCGTTGTCCGTCTCCAAAGCACACACTTGCTCGCCCAATTTCTAGCTGACGATTTTTACGCAGGCAACAAGCATCCGGCTGTTGCACAGCAGGGTGGCGTATAATCATGCCCCATGTCTGAAATCAATACCTTAGCCGGCGATAACGCCGTAGTCATCGCTGCCGACGCAGTGCCTGAAATCACCTTTGCCGACCTCGGTCTGGCCCCGGAGCTCCTGCGTGCCGTCCTCGACGAAGGCTATACCAAGCCAACGCCGATTCAAGCGCAAGCCATTCCGCTCGTCATCAGCGGCAAGGACATCATGGGCGGCGCCCAGACTGGCACTGGCAAAACTGCTGCCTTCACGCTCCCCATCCTGCAGCGCATCCTGCCCTTCGCCAGCAGCAGCCCTTCACCGGCAAAACACCCCGTACGCGCCCTGATTCTCGCCCCGACCCGCGAACTGGCCATGCAGGTCTTCGAATCAGTCAAGACCTATAGCAAGCACACGCCAATCCGTGCCATGTGCGCCTTCGGCGGCGTCGATATCAAACCGCAGATCGCCGAGCTGAAGCGAGGTGTCGAAATCCTCGTCGCAACACCGGGCAGACTGCTCGATCACGTTGAAAACAAGAGCGTCAGTTTCAATTCCGTGCAGGCGCTGGTCCTCGACGAAGCCGACCGGATGCTCGACATGGGCTTCGTGCCCGATGTCACGCGCATTCTGAACATGCTGCCCGCCCAGCGCCAGAGTCTGCTCTTCTCGGCCACCTTCTCTGAAGAAATCAAGAAGCTCGCCGATACGATGCTCAAGTCGCCGGTCCTGATTGAAGTTGCCCGCCGTAATCAGGTGTCCGACACCATCACGCACCGCGTCCATCCGGTATCCGAATACGGCAAACGTGGCCTGCTGACCAAGTTGTTGCGCTCGGGCGACATTCGCCAGGCCATCGTCTTCATGCGCACCAAGCAGGGCTGCTCGCGCCTCACCCGCGAATTGCAGCGCGCCGGCATCAAGGCGGATGCCATTCACGGCGACAAGAGCCAACTGGACCGCATCAAAGCCCTGGAGGCGTTCAAGGGCGGTGAAACGCATGCGCTCATCGCCACCGACGTTGCTGCCCGCGGACTGGATGTCGATGACCTGCCCTACGTCATCAATTATGAACTACCGCACACGCCTGAAGATTACGTACACCGCATTGGCCGCACGGGTCGCGCCGGGAAAATGGGCAACGCCATTTCCCTGGTCAGTGCACGTGAGGTTTGTTATCTGGTCGACATCGAAAAACTGATCAAGCGCCCCATCGAGCAAATCGAAGTCGCAGGATTCGAGCCCGAGCCGGAATACGAATACCCCCCGGGCAACAAGAAAAAGCGCAGCGCACCAGTGGTTGCCCCGGTCGCCCAACGCCCCGAACGCGGTGAGCGCCCCGAACGCAACAATGAGCGCTCAACCCGTCCGGAACGTAGCGAACGAAATGACCGCCGTCCGCCGCGTCGTAACCCAATGATCGCCGCAGATGGCTTTGACTTCAGCAAACCGTACGAAGACAACTCACCTCGCGGCGAAGTGCCGGACTCCCCGACCGTTCCCGCCCGGGTTGATCCGCACAAGCCAAAACGCGTGGTAGCTGCACTGCTTGGTGGTCTAGGCCGCAAGTAAATCTGAGCATTATTAAAAAATAATGGCGCCATGAGGCGCCATTATTTTTTAATCTGAAACAGACTCAGATGCGTAACGTAGACTTGCTCGGCAGCGCGTCAATCAGCTTGATGATCGCCAGCGAGAGGTTGTCACCACTCCCTTTTGCGCGCCGTCTTGCCTTGTCGATCAGGATTTCACAAGCCTGGCGAGCCGAGTTCTGCGCGATCAGCACGCCGAGTTCGACATCGTCGAAATAAGCCCAAAGACCATCCGAGCACAGCACGAAAGCATCACCCGCTGCCAGATCGCTGGTTTCGTCGAGGGTGATTTTAGGATCATCCTGCCCACCCAGCGACGCCAGCAGCACATTGCGATTGGGATGGGTAAGCGCTTGCTCGGCGGTGATTTTCCCGCTGGCAACCAGATACTCGACGTAGGAGTGATCAACGGAACGACTGGCCAGCGCCGTGCCCCGAAAATGGTAGAGCCGACTGTCTCCGCAGTGCCCCCAGGTAATACGCCCCGGCTGCAGCAGTAGCATGACAGCGGTGCTATGAGGGTCCATTTCATTCATGAAGCGCGAAGCCTTGATCATCGTGTGCGCTTCGCGCATGCTGCTTTCAAGCATCAATTGCGGGTTTTCATCAATGGAAGAAAATTGCCCGAGGTTCGTTTTTGCAGTGTGTACGACTTGCTCGGCAGCCAGTGCTCCGCCGGTGTGGCCACCCATGCCATCGGCAACGACCGCCAACGCCACGCCGCGCTTGCGCGGGTGTGCCAGGATGGCGACGCGATCCTGTTGTTCCTTGCGATCTCCCTGATGCTGCGCTGCACAGGCATCGACTGCTATTGGCATCCTTCCTCCTTGGTGGCCGAAAGGTTATCACGAATGCCCTGCGAACCCGCCAGCACTGTGTCAACCATTGGATTCTCGCTTGCCCACTACGCCCCGGCACCATTCCCGAAGCGTTCGAGAATAATGTCGATAAATTCCGGCAATGCCTCTTCGCTTAGACCGAGTTCCGGCAGGACATCACCCTTGAGACGCTCCCATTCCGCGTTGGGAATCCGTTGATCGCGGTAATAGATGTCGATGGCCAACTGGACAATGGCAACCATGCTGCGTGCCTCGGGCAAGCCAAGGTCGCCGATGGCATGGTGATAGCGGATGGCGTCGCAGATGAATCCAGGCAGATGCCAATGGCGGGCAACCAGATAGCCGACCACACAATGGTCAGCGTTGAATTTGCGGTCTTCTTCGGCCAGATCGATCCAGATACCCGGAATGCCAAGCGTCATCTCGTTGCAGTAGGTCGGGAAGCGTTGCATCAGCAAGGGCACGCCGCAATCGTGAAAGATGCCGGCCAGGTAAGCCTGGTCGGGAAAAATATTGCAGACGGCGATTCGCTCGTCAGCAACCAGCATGGCCAGCTGGCCGACAGCATGCGAGCGCGCCCAGAAGGCTTCGTACACCTGGCGGTTCTTCTTGATATCCCCCAGACTCGACAGCGCAATGGCCTGAACCAGATTGAAGGTTTGCCGTACGCCGACGGCGTGCAGAATTTCCTCGACCGAGCCGAAGGGCTGGTGCTGCCGGTAGGCGGAATTACCGACCACCTTGAAAAGCATCGCAGTCAACCCGGGGTCCTGATTGATGACCTTGGCCAGCACGCGAACATCCAGTTCGCTGCGTTTCATGTGCAAGCTCAACTCTTCCAGCACTCTCGGCTGGGCCGGAATTTTCACGCCATTCTCAAGCAATCGCTTGATACGGCCGGCATTGTCAGGCCCCAGTGATTTGGTGATTTCAAAAACCGATGTAGCGGCACTACTACTCATGCGAGAACCTCGTCAATCAATTCAATCCAGTGCCGTACCGGCAATGCGCTTCCAGACTGCAAATGCGTCAGGCAGCCAATATTCGCCGTCGCCACCTGCGTTGGGCTGCCAGCAGTGAGGGCACGCAATTTGTTATCACGTAATTTACCGGCCAGCTCGGGCTGCAAGATGGCATACGTACCGGCCGAACCGCAGCACAAATGGCTATCTGCCACTGGCGTCAGATCGTAGCCTGCTGCATGCAGCCAGACCTCGATTGCGCCGCGGATCTGCTGGCCGTGCTGCAGGGTGCAGGGAGAATGAAAGGCCAGTTTGCCTCGTCGATCCGGACGGGCCGCCAACAATGACAAGAGGGGCCCCTGCTCGCCTCCCAAGACCTCGGCCGGATCGCGACACAGAATACTGATTTTCGCCGCTTTTTCCCGGTAGACCGCGTCATCGGCCAGAACATGGCCGTAATCCTTGACCTGTACGCCACACCCCGACGCGGTGACCACGATGGCCTCGATCCCGGCGTCGACATGCGGCCACCAGGCGTCGATATTGCGGCGCATGTCATTCTTCGCCGCTTCCTGATCGCTTAGATGAAAGCGGACGGCGCCGCAGCAGCCCGCCTTCTCCACCTCAAACAGTTCGATACCCAACTTGTCGAGAACGCGGGCAGTCGCCGCATTGATATTCGGCGCCAGCGCAGGTTGCACGCAGCCCGCCAGCGCCAGCATGCGACGCGGATAACCTGCCGTTTTCGGCCAGGGCGCACCGGCAGCCTGGGCCGGCGGCAGCTTGTCGGCGAGGCTCGATGGCAGCAAGGGCCGGAAAGCGCGGCCGAGCTTGACCGCTGCGCCGAACAGGGCCGGACGTGGCAAGACAGCGCGAAGCAAGGCACGCGGCAATGATTCGCCCAGCGAACGCGGCAACCGGTCCTCAACAAATTGGCGCCCGATATCCAGCAGATGGCTGTACTTGACACCCGACGGGCAGGTCGTTTCGCAGGCACGGCAAGTCAGGCAACGGTCAAGATGGGTCCGCGTTTTTTCGGTAACCGGCTTGCCTTCGAGCACTTGCTTGATCAGGTAAATACGGCCGCGCGGGCCGTCAAGTTCATCGCCCAAAATCTGATAGGTCGGGCAAGTCGCCGTGCAAAATCCGCAATGCACGCACTTGCGGAGAATTTCCTCGGCGACCTGGCCGGCATGAGTGGCGCGCAGTTCGTCAGTCAGCTTGGCATCCATCAGCGCATTTCCCTAAAACTCCGCGTACAGACGGCCGGGGTTGAGAATACCCTTCGGGTCGAAGGCCTTTTTCAGGCGACGATGCAGCGCCAGCAACGCCGGCGGCAACGGCGCAAACGCGCCTTCCAGGCAGCGCAATGACTCCGGCGCGCGGTAGAGCACGGCATGGCCACCGATTCGGGCCGCGGCCTCGCGCACAGCGGCCTGCTCGCCGGCATACCAGCGCTGGGCACCACCCCACTCGATGGCACGCAGGCCGTCCAAGCCTGGACAGTGAGCCGTCGATGGCACGGATAGTCGCCACAGCTGGCTGCCTTCGAACGCGGCGTGGGTCTGTTCTTTTATTGAATTCCAGTGGTTTTCCGGGTTGACCATAGGATCTCCACCCAGTTTTCCAATTGCTGCCTCGACTGCCGCCCGCGCTCCGGAAAGACGCAACCACAGTTGTCCTTCGAACCAGAAGGAAGCAGAAATCGGCATAGGTTGGCCGCCCCACTCGTTAAGCCGGCGTATCGCCTCAGCCGCATCGCACTCGAACACCAGTGTCGTTTCAGCCACCGGCCTGGGCAGCACCTTGAGCGTCACCTCGGCGATTACCCCCAGCGTACCAAGGCTGCCGGCGATCAGGCGCGAAACGTCGTAGCCCGCCACGTTCTTCATAACCTGGCCGCCAAAGTTCAGCACCTGACCGGAGCCATCGACCAGCTTCACCCCCAGCACGAAGTCACGCACTGCGCCGACCTGCTGCCGGCGTGGACCGGACAAGCCGGCGGCAACACAACCACCGACCGTGGCGCCACCGAAATGCGGCGGCTCGAAGGCCAGCATCTGCCCCTTTTCCGCCAGCACTGCCTCAATCTCGGCAAGCGGCGTGCCGCATTGGGCGGTGATGTAGAGCTCGGTGGGCTCGTAGGCAACGATGCCGCGATGCACTGAAACATCGAGCAGGTCGCCGGCCAGCATGCCCCCGTAAAAGTCCTTGCTGCCGGCGCCGCGGATGCGCAGCGGGGTTCGGCCATCATGGGCTGCCTTGACGGCCGAAACGATGTCGTCCAGCTGCATCAGAAACGCTCCAGTTCCGGAAATTTCACATCGCCGTGATGCACATGCATGCGCCCGTATTCGGCGCAGCGATGCAGGCTGGGTACGGCCTTGCCCGGGTTGAGCAGGCCCGTTTCGTCGAAGGCGGCCTTGACGCGATGGAAGGCTTCGATCTCCGGCGTCGCGTACTGGACGCACATCTGGTTGATCTTCTCGATGCCGACGCCGTGTTCGCCGGTGATCGAGCCACCCAGCGCGACGGAAAGCTCCAGGATTTCCGCGCCAAAGGCTTCGGCTCGTTCCCAGTTGCCCGGTTGCGAAGCGTCGTACATGATCAATGGGTGGAGGTTGCCGTCGCCAGCGTGGAAGACGTTGGCGCAGCGCAGGCCGTATTTGCTTTCCATGGCGGCGATGGACGACAGCATTTCGGCCAGGTGCTTGCGCGGGATGGTGCCGTCCATGCAGTAGTAGTCGGGTGTGATGCGGCCGACGGCGGGGAAGGCCGCCTTGCGCCCGGCCCAGAAGCGCAGGCGCTCGGCTTCGGACTGCGAGACGCGGATGTCGCTGGCGCCGGCAGTTTTCAGCACCTCGGTAACGCGGGCTATTTCCTCGGCGACCTCTTCCGGCGTGCCGTCCGATTCGCAGAGCAGGATGGCCTCGGCGTTCATGTCGTAGCCGGCTTTCACAAAGGGCTCGACGGCGGCCGTGGCGGCCTTGTCCATCATCTCCAGCCCGGCCGGGATGATGCCGGCGGCGATGATCGCGGCCACGGCATCGCCGGCCTTGGCGACGTCGGCGAAAGAGGCCATGACCACCTGTGCCAGTTCCGGCTTGGGCACCAGCTTGACGGTGACTTCGGTGACGACGCCGAGCATGCCTTCGGAACCGATCATCAGCGCCAGCAGGTCGTAGCCCGGCGCATCGGGCGCCTCGGAGCCGATCTCGAAAACCTCGCCTTCGATGCTGACGACGCGGATGCGCAGCACGTTATGCACGGTCAGCCCGTATTTGAGGCAATGCACGCCGCCGGAGTTTTCGGCGACGTTGCCGCCCAGCGTGCAGGCAATCTGCGACGAGGGGTCTGGCGCGTAGTAAAGGCCGAAGGGCGCCGCCGCTTCCGACACGGCCAGGTTGCGTACGCCGGGCTGCACCACGGCCAGCCGCGCCGCACGATCAACACGCAAAATCTTGTTGAAACGCGCCAGGGACAGCACGACACCCTGGGCGTGCGGCATGGCGCCTCCGGACAAGCCCGTGCCAGCCCCCCGGGCGACGACCGGCACGCCGAGGCTGTGGCAAGTACGCAGGATGTCGATGACCTGTGCTTCGGTCTCCGGCAGGCAAACGGCGAGCGGCAGTTCGCGGTAGGCAGTGAGGCCGTCGCATTCGTAGGGGCGCAGATCCTCTTCGCCGACCAACAGGCAATGCGCCGGCAGAAACAGCCGAAGGCGCCGGATCAAGGTGTCAAGATCGGTTGCAAAGACGGGGTCGGGAGCGTTCATGGCATTCATTCTACGAGGATGGCACGAAAGTCGTTCACGTTGGTCAGGGTCGGGCCAGTGACCAGCAGATCGCCCAGCCGGGAAAAACAGGTCCAGGCATCGTTATTGGCCAGACGAGCGCGCAGGTCCAGCCCAAACGCCCGCGCCCGGGCCAGCGCATCGGGTGTGACGAAAGCCCCGGCATTGTCTTCGCTGCCATCGATGCCGTCCGTGTCGGCGGCCAGCGCATGAATGCCGGACGCGCCATCGAGCGCCAGCGCCAGGCTGAGCAGGAATTCGGTGTTGCGACCGCCGCGACCATCGCCTTTCATGGTCACCGTTGTTTCGCCGCCGGAAAGCAGGACGCAGGGCTTTGGGGCAGGAAAGCCATGCCGACTGCAGGATTGCGCGATACCGGCCATGACCTTGCCGACTTCCCGCGCCTCGCCTTCGATGGCGTCACCCAGGATCAGCGGCGTTATGCCCTGCCGCTTTGCCTCGGCGGCCGCCGCGTCGAGCATCTGGCGCGGGCTGGCGATCAGCCGGAATTCGCTGTTGGCCAGTCGCGGGTCGCCCGGCTTGGGCGTTTCCAGTTCGCCGGACACCAGCCGCTGACGCAGGCTTGCCGGCAGATCGATCCCGTAGAAATCGAGTACCTTCAGCGCATCGGCGCAGCTCGTCGGATCGCCCACGGTGGGGCCGGAAGCGATCACCGCCGGGTCGTCGCCGGGCACATCGGAAATGGCCAGCGTCAGTACCGCGGCCGGCCAGGCTGCAGCAGCCAGCCGACCGCCCTTGAGCGCAGACAGATGTTTGCGCACGCAGTTGATCTCGCCAATACTCGCCCCCGAGCGCAGCAAGGCCGAGGTGAGCGCCCGCTTCTCCGTAAGCGTCACGCCGGGGGCCGGCGCCGCCAGCAAAGCCGAGCCGCCGCCGGACATCAGCGCCAGCACACGGTCTTCCGCGGTCAACCCGGAAATTTGCTCAAAAATGGACAGTGCCGCGGCCTCGCCGGCCGCATCCGGCACCGGGTGCGAGGCCTCGACGACTCTGATCCGTTCGCACGGCACACCGTGGCCATAGCGCGTGACAACCAGACCGTCCAGCGGGCCGGACCAATGCTGTTCGACGGCCCGCGCCATCGCCGCCGAGGCCTTGCCGGCGCCGATGACGATCAACCGCCCGCCATTATCCGGCGGCAGGTTCGGCGGCACGCAGAGCGCCGGATCGGCCGCCGCGATGGCAGCATCGAACAGGCGGCGCAGAATGTCGCGCGGGGTCACGTGGGCATCCAGCCTAGCCCGGCTTCGGTCGTCGTCAGCGGCTTGTATTCGCAGCCGACCCAGCCGTCGTAACCCAGCTGGTCGAGCAGCCTGAACAAAAACGGATAGTTGATTTCGCCGGTGCCTGGTTCGTGGCGGCCGGGGTTGTCGGCAATCTGGATGTGACCGATGCGCGCGATGTTGGCCTCGATGGTCCGCGCCAGATCGCCCTGGATAATCTGTGCGTGGTAGAGATCGAGCTGCAGCTTCACGTTAGAGCGATCAATGGCATCCAGCAGCCGCAAGGCCTTGTCCACGCTGTCCAGCCAGTAGCCGGGCATGTCGATGCGACTGTTGATCGGCTCGATCATCACTGTTGCGCCAACGGTCGCAAAGCGGTCAGCTGCAAATTGCACATTGGCGATGTAGGTCGCTTCCAGTTCCTCCTGGCCAACGCCCCAGGGACACAAGCCCGCCATGCAGTGCACGCGTTCGCAATCGAGGACCATCGCGTAATTGAGCGCCTGCTCGACGCCTTCGGCAAACTCGCCCTGACGATGGGGCAAACAGGCCAGCCCACGCTCGCCGGCGGCCCAGTCACCCGGCGGCAGGTTGAACAGCACCTGCTCGACATCGGCCGCCTTCAGCCACTCGGCCACATCATGCGCCGGCCAGTCGTAGGGAAAGAGATATTCGACGCCCTGAAACCCGGCCCCGGCAGCACGCCGGAAGCGTGCCTCAAACGGCGCATCGGTAAACAAAAAACTGAGATTGGCGGCGAACTTTGGCATGGCGATGACAGTCTGTGGCGTGAGCCAAAAGTATAATCCGCACTCACTCAGGAGAACGCCATGAACGATACCGAAAAAGAACGCAAGGGCAACCGCCTGTCCAAAATTGTCACCCGCACCGGCGACGCCGGCACCACCGGCCTTGGCGACGGCAGCCGCACCACCAAGGACAGCCTGCGCATCGACGCCATCGGCGAAGTCGATGAGCTGAATTCCGGCCTCGGCGTGCTGCTCTGCGAAGACATGCCGGATGCCATGCGCGCCGCGCTGCTCGATGTCCAGAACGACTTGTTCGACCTTGGCGGCGAGCTCTGCCTGCCCGGCATGGAAGTCATGAAGGACGCGCAAGTTGCTCGCCTCGAAGCGCAGGCCGAAGCCTTCAACGCCGACCTGCCGATGCTCAAGGAATTCATCCTGCCCGGCGGCACCCGCGCCGCCTCGCTCGCCCATCTGAGCCGCACCGTCTGCCGCCGCGCCGAGCGCTCCATGGTTCGGCTGCATGCCGCCGAGCCGCTGTCCGAAGCGGCCCGCCGCTACATCAACCGCCTGTCCGACCTGCTCTTCATCCTCGGCCGCGCGCTCAACCGGGCCGGTGGCCGTGGCGACGTGTTGTGGCAAAAGGGCAAGAACGCCGTATGAGCGCCTGCGTCATCGGCCACATCACCGTCAAGGATGCGGACAAATGGGCGCAATACCGCGCCCAGGTGCCGGCCACGCTGGCGCCGTGGGGGGCAGAACTGCTCTTTCGCGGCCATCTGGCCGGCGTCATCGCTGGCCAGCATGCCCATACCGACACCGTCGTCATCCGTTTTCCCGATCTGGCCTCGGTCAACGGCTGGCAGCAATCGCCCGCCTATCAGGCGCTGATACCGCTCCGCCAGCAGGCCGCTGACCTGGAACTACTCTCCTTCACCGACTGATCCGCCTGCGTGAGGTTCGCCATGAAACTGCCCGTTTTCTCGACCCTCAGCATCACCCTGAACGAAGGCATCGCCGAGGTCTGCCTCAACCGGCCGGACAAGTCGAACGCCATGAACGACGCGATGTGGCAGGAAATCCGCCAGGCCTTCGACTGGGTAGATGCCACACCGGAGGCTCGCGTCGCCATCCTGAGCGGCGCCGGCAAGAACTTCTGCGCCGGCGTCGACCTCAGCATGCTCGGCAGCATTCAGGAACGCATCGGCCACGCTGACGGCGCCCGCAGCCGCGAGGCTTTGCGCCGAATCATCCGTGATCTGCAGGATTGCCTGAGCAGCATCGAACGCTGCCGCAAGCCGGTGCTCGCCGCCATTCAGGGCGCTTGCGTGGGCGGCGGGCTGGGCCTCGTCGCCTGCTGCGACTTGCGCTACGCGGCCCCAGATGCCGTGTTTGCCATCAAGGAAATCGACCTCGCCATGGTCGCCGATATCGGCACGCTGCAACGCCTGCCCCACCTGATCGGCGCAGGGATGACCCGCGAACTGGCCTACACTGGGCGCAATGTCAGCGCTGACGAGGCCGAAAAACTCGGCTTGATCAATTTCAAATTCGGCGATTTTTCCGGGTTGACCGTGGCCGTCCGAAAAATCGCCCAAACCATCGCCGCCAAGTCGCCACGGGCCATCCGCGGCATCAAAGCGACCATGAACCACAGCCGCGACCACTCGGTCGACGACGGCCTCATGCACGTCGCCGACGTGAACGCTGCGACACTGCTTTCCGCCGATCTCGCTGAAGCCATCGCCGCACAAAAAGAAAAGCGGGCACCGCGATTTGAGGATTGATGCCTGCACACCACCCAGCGACGATATCCCCGCGGGGCATTTGCACGAGCATCAATGGCTCATCTGCTCGCCGCAGCATTCCTAATTTGCCACGCCATTTGGCAAACATTACGTTTTAAAAAATGGGCGAGCGGCGTCAATGTTATGATCCAACGGGTTTTTTGCACACCGATACGGTCCAAGCCGTCAGCTGGAAACGCATTTGGCGAATCCAAGCCCGACCGCAATATTTAAAGTGCATTTCGGAGAAATCGCTTGCAGCTCCTGATGGGTTCGGCTACCTCTACACGGGCTTTGTTGCTGACATTCGCCATCGCGATTGTGGTCCTCATTTTTGGCACCTCGTTGCTCCTTTACGATCTTCGCCAAACCGACATCCAGCAGGCCAAATACCAATTGACCGGGCTCAGCCGAATCCTTGCGGAGCAGACATCCAAGAGCCTTGAAAGCATTTCGCTGGTCATGCGCAGTGCCGAAGAACGACTATCCGACCCGCTCGGGAGGCGTCTCGATCTTGATGACAACCCAGTCACCTTCCTGCTCAAGGCACGCGCCTCAGGACTCCCCCAATTGCGCTCGCTATTCATACTCGACCAGAGAGGCAACTTGGCCAATTCGTCGCTCGCTGATTTAAGTGAACCGCTATCCCTGGCGGACCGAAGCTATTACCAACATTTTTTGAGCAATCCCAAAACCGAGTTTTATCTCAGCCCACCAATGCGGAGTCGACTGGATCAAGAATGGAGCATCTTCATCAGCACGCCGTTGCTGGACGAGGCAAAAAAGCTGCGCGGCATTCTCGTCGCCTCCATTCGACTGGATTACTTCTACGCGCTCTACCGGCAAATCGCGCCTGACCTGGCCGACGACATCGAGCTGCTCAATGAACAGGGCCAACTCATTGCCGGCTTCCCGCATTCGATAGATTCGGCAGGAAGCATCGTCAAAGAGCTCCCGCTACCGGCGCCGAGCATCAGTGGTACGCCAGACACGAGACGGGTAATTCAAGTAGCTTTAAATGGGGTTTCAGGCTATGTCGGTCAGAGTCGGGTCAAGGACTACCCCCTGACGATCAATCTTTTCTATTCCGAGAACCGAATACTCGCCCCTTGGCGAAAAATTGCCACCACCGTCATTGTTGGTGTCGGTTTTATTGTGCTGCTGATCCTGCTGGCGACACTCAGCCTGATGAGCCATATAAAACAAGTCGATTCGATGACCAGGGCATTGCGCAAGCAGGACGAGCGATTGCAGCAGCTGATTCACTCTGTTCAGGATGCCATTGTGACGGTGGACACCGCATTAAGAATCGTCATGGTGAATCACGCGGCAAAAAAAATGTTCGGCATGCCCGACAGCGGCAAAGATGGAACCGAACTCACCAGCTATCTCAATGAAGATTCGGCAAAGAAGCTGGCGCTCTGGTTGCATGAGGGTCATGAGCAGCCGGAACAAAGCCAATCCAATCTGGAAGAAATTATTGCCCTATCGCCCGACGGCGAAAAACTCGTTCTCGAAGCAAGTTACTCGAGCGTCCGGGTGCAAGGGCAGCGTTACCTGACGCTAGTGCTACGTGACATCTCCGAACGTCAGCGCGCCGAGTTGGCCTTGCGCGAAAGCAACCGGCAATTGAAGGAACTGACGGGCATGCTGCAACAGGTCAGAGAAGATGAGCGATCACGAATTGCGCGCGAAATGCACGACGAACTCGGACAACTGATTACCGGCATCCGCTTTGAACTGCGCTGGCTGGAGAGCCGCCTGCCTGCCGAACGGAATGATCTGTCAACCAAACTGGGGTCAATGGTCAAACAGCTCGATGTCACCATTGCGTCTGTCAGACGAATCACCACGGAACTGCACCCGCTGATTCTGGACGATCTGGGGCTGACGGCAGCTGCCGGCTGGCTGGTTGATCAGTTTGCTCAGCGAACCGGCATCAAGACAAATTTGCGCCTGCCCGAAACCGAGCCTGCGCGGGGTGGCGCGCTGGCGCTTGCCCTCTTCCGGATCATGCAGGAGTCGCTGACCAATATCGCAAAATACGCGCAGGCCACGACCGTAGACATCTGCCTGAAAGGCACCCCGGATCATTGGGAATTGACCATCAAGGACAACGGCATCGGCTTTGTGAGTCAGGTTGAAATACGGGAGGGCTTCGGCCTGATCGGCATGCGTGAACGCGCCACACTGCTTGGCGGCAGCTTTGCTGTAGACTCCGCAATGGGCTGGGGAACACAGATTGACGTAATACTACCGGCCGAAAATGCACAGAGGCAGGGATGAACAAAATACGAGTTTTGCTGGCCGATGACCACGCCATCATTCGGGACGGTATTCGACAAATTCTGGACGACACAGAGGATTTGCTGGTGGCCGGAGAAGCTGCCAATGGGATTGAAGTCATGCAGCATATCAGGGCTGCCAGCTGGGGCCTGCTGGTGCTGGACATATCGATGCCAGGGCGTAACGGCATCGATCTGATACGACACGTTCTGGATGAAGCGCCCAACCTGCCCATCCTCATTCTCAGCATGCACCATGAAGAGCAATACGCAGTACGCGCTTTGCATGCGGGCGCTTCGGGATACGTCACCAAGGAAAGCGACAGCGAGCTGCTGTTGGCCGCCATGCGTCGCGTAGCGGCCGGGGGGGTATTCGTCAGTGACAAGGTGGCCGAGATCATGGCACGCGGACTACGCCCGATTAGCGAGGTATTCCCCCACACCCTGCTCTCCGACCGCGAATTTCAGGTCTTCGAAATGCTGGCCCAAGGCCTTGGCCTGACAGAAATCGCTGGCGAATTCTCGCTCAGCGTCAAAACAATCAGCACCCACAAAAGCCGCATCCTGCAAAAGATGAACCTCAATAACATGGCAGACCTGATTCGTTACGCCATCTCGCACAAACTGGTCGAGCCAGACGATCTAGGCTGACACCAGCCCGAATCAGACAATTCCTACACGCAAATTAATCCCCTTCCGATAAAGGGGTTTCAAAAACGGTACGACAATCTGCGTAGTCAAATTTACATAGATTTACGTAGATTAATCCGTCCGTTTTTGAATGTTTGCAACAGGAGTCGAATCATGAAGTTTTCCGCCAAGTCCCTGGTCACGCTCGGTCTCTTTTCAGCACTGATCATGTCAGCAACGACTGCCAGCGCGCTCAGTGAAGACGAAGTCAAGTCACTGATGAAGAAGAGTAATTGCTTCAAGTGCCACGCCGAGAACAAGGCCAAGGATGGCCCCTCCTACAAGGAAATCGCCGAGAAAGCCCGCACCAAGCCAGAATTCGCAGCCAAGTTGTACAAGCACGTCACAGTTCTAGAAAAAGTCGAGATCAAGGGCAAACAGGAAGATCACGAACCGCTGAAGACCAAGGATGAAGCCGAAATTCAGGCGATCCTCCAGTGGATCCAAAGCCGTTAATCCGTATTACCAGGGGGTAGTAGTAATGAACACAAAAATGCATAAGGGCGTTCTAGCCACGCTGATGCTTGTCGGGACGCTCCTGATGGGTACATCAGCCTATGCCGCAGAAGCAAAAGACATCGTACTCAAGGACGATGCAAAATGTACGCGGTGCCACGATGAAGCCGACGCCCCGGAACTCTTGCGCATCGGTAAAACGAAGCACGGTACTCGCGCCGATGGCAGAACGCCGACTTGCACCAATTGCCATGGCGAAAGCAAGGCCCACGCCGATCACTCCGGCGCGACTACGCCCCCCAAAACAGACCTGAACTTTGGCAAGAAAAGCAATGCAACGGCCAGCGCTCGCAACGAGGCTTGTTTGGCTTGCCACCAGAAAGACTCTGCTCGCCACCTGTGGGCGGGTAGCATCCACGAAACTCGTGACGTCGCCTGTACATCCTGCCATAACATTCATGGCGGACATGACAAGGTACGCGACAAGAAGACCCAGCCAGAAGTTTGCTTCACCTGCCATAAACAGCAGCGCATCGAAGCCAACAAGCCGTCGCATCACCCCGTGCTGGAAGGCAAGGTCGCCTGTTCTGATTGCCACAACTCGCATGGCTCGGCCGGACCGAAGCTGATGAAACGCGATAGCGTGGTCGACACCTGCTATACCTGCCACATGGAAAAGCGCGGCCCGTTCGTACACAACCACGAACCGGTCAACGAAGATTGCGGCAATTGCCATAATCCGCACGGTACGACGGCAGAAAACCTACTCAAGGTCCGAGTCCCCTTCCTGTGCCATCAGTGCCACACCCCGCATGGCGGTTTCATTCCTCAGCTTCGCGGCGCTCAGGTGACTGCACCTACCGCAGCCGGCAATGGCAAGGGAACGACCAATGTGACGCAAGGGCGGTCATGCATGAATTGCCATACTCAGGTGCATGGCAGCAATAACCCGGCTGCTACCAACCCGACACCACAGTTCATGCTTCGCTGAGTATCGAAGGGACCAGATCATGAAAACCATGAGTAATACATTCGGATTTCGCCAACAGCTACTAGTGCTGGCAATCGCCGCTGCCTTTGCGCCTGCTTCCTACGCAGAAGGCGATGACGTCGCAGAATTTACCCAACCGTCAAGCAGCGTCAGTGTTGGTTTGGGCGGCCTGACAGGCGACAAGAAGAGTCGTTCCATCTTTGGCCAATACAACGGCATGCGCCAGGACGATGCTGTCGGGCTGTTTGATATTGATATCATTCGCCGTGATGAAAATACCGGTACGTGGACCACGCTTAAGGGAAACAATCTCGGCCTGGATAGCCGCGACATCAGCGCTGGCATTGAAAAACAGGGCGACTGGAAAATAGGCGTCATCTACGACGAGATTACGCATCGCGAAATCCGCTCAATCAATACTGCCAACACTGGCGTCGGCACCACCACCCCAACCGTCATTCGCGTTGCCACCCCGGGCACGGGACAGGACATCGATCTCAAGTTGCGTCGCCAAGGCACGACACTAATCGGCGAAAAATGGCTGTCTCCATCGCTGCTGTTTGAGTTCAATTTCAAGAACGAGGACAAGGATGGGGCACGATTGAGCGGAAAGGGCTATGACTGCGCTAGTTATGTCTGTACAGGTGCCAGCCCTAACACTGCCGTCAAAAACGCTATCCTCATGCAGGCGGAGCCTGTGAACACCAATACCAAACAACTGGATATGAAAATTGTATATTCCAGCGAGGCATTCAACGGCCATATTGGTTACTACGGATCAATCTTCCAAAACGAAAATGGCTCCGTCAATATGACGCTGGCTGACAATTTCCTCTACGGAGGAAATGGAACGACCCTGAACCCGTTGTATGGCGCAGCAGCCGGTGGCACATCCCTTAAAAATGTGCTTCAACTGCCGTTTGCCCTGGCGCCGGACAACCAGGCACACCAAGTCTTTGCTGCGGGCACCTACGCTTTCACCAAGACGACCAAGGCGACATTCAAGTACGCCTACACGCACGCCACTCAGGACGACAGTTTCGCTGGCATGGGCCTGCCCAGTGCACCTGCCGGAGTAGGCAGTCTGGGCGGCGAACTGAATACCAACTTGATACAAATCGGTTTGACCTCGAAGCCACTTCAAAAGCTGACCATTAACGCCAATATCCGCTACGAAGACAAAGACGACAAAACACCCAAGTATCTCTACAACATCGAAAATACTGCTCGCTGGTACAACGCTGATATTTCTTCAAAGAAACTGAACGGAAAACTGGAAGCAAGTTATTTGCTGCCAGAAAATTTCCGAGCAACCATTGGCGCCGATTACAAGGAGCAGGAGCGCGAAGTCCCGACGGACATCTCGGTCGATAAGCTGGCCGGGCTCAGCACTGTTCGAGCCAAGAACGAGGAACTGAATTATCGGGCGGAAATCAGCCGCATGATGTCCGAAACCCTGACCGGCTCGATTGGCTATAGCACCGGCTATCGTCGCGGCTCTGACTGGACATCCTTGGCTACTGCTACCTATGGTCAGATTTTACCATCCACGTCGTTTACCAATGCGAACTTCCCGCTATCCATGGCTGACGTAAACCGCGAAAAATGGAAGCTGTCTGTCAACTGGATGCCGCTGGAAAAGCTGACCGTGCAGTTCATCGTCGAAAGTGGCAGCGACAGGAACGTCACAACCGCTTCGCCAACGAGCACTTGGGGACGCGGTTATCGCAAGAACGGCAATCAGCTTTACAGCGTGGACTTGGCCTATTCCTTGTCTGACAACTGGGAATTGACCGGTTTTGCTTCTACGAGTCGGCAGTCGCTTGACATCAATCACAGCACCTATTTGCTCTCGCTAGATAACGACAGCGATATTTTTGGTCTGGGCATCAAAGGCAAAGTTACTCCCCGCCTCAACGTTGGTGCCAATGCTGTCTATTTGAACGACAATACACGTTACGGGCTACAAGCTGCCCCGGGTTCAAGTGCCGCGAACGTGAATCAGGCTGCGATTGGCTTGCCGGACGTCAGTTACCGCCAGTCTTCGTTCAATCTTTATGGTGCTTATGCGATGGACAAGCACTCTAATGTTCGGCTTGACCTGATTCATCAGGAATACAAGTTTAACGAGTGGTCATGGAGCAACAACGGCACGCCATTTGTTTTCGCGGATGGAACCACGGTGACCATGAATCCGAATCAGAAAGTCACTTTTCTAGGTCTCACCTATATCTATAAGTGGCAGTAACTAGAAATTGGGGGCATCAGTGGATGCCCCCGCATTACCACCTCCAGGAAAACAGCAAATGAGCGAAGAAAATTCGAATAACCCGCCCAAGCGGGTTTTCGTCAAAGTATGGAACCCACTGATCCGCGTTGGCCACTGGGCCATGGTTCTATGCTTTGCCGCCCTGTACATCAAGTCTTCCAAAGCTCCCCTGCATGCGTACGCCGCCTACATCATCATGGCCTACATGTGCATCCGCATCATCTACGGGCTGGTCGGCCCCCGAGCCGTGCGCTTCTGGACTTTCATCTACAGTCCAAAGACGATGATCAAGTATGGCATCGACTCGGTGGTTGGCCATCCGATGCACACCATTTCGCATAACCCGCTGGGTGGGCTGATGGTATTCGGGCTGATTTTTGCCATGCTGGGCACCGGCGTACTGGGGATCATGCTTTACAGTTCAGGCCAGGAACTCGGACCACTCGGCAACATGGTCCCCAGCGAGTGGGAAGATGAGTTTTTCACGATGACTTTGTTTGGCCAGAATATGGTCGTCGGCCTCAAGGACCTCCATATCTTCTGCGGCAATGTGGCCGCATCGCTCGTGACTTGCCACCTTCTGGGCACGCTGTGGGCAACTGCCGTACATAAGTCCGGTCACGTCATTGGCATGATTACCGGCGTGAAGGACGCCATGGCGGATGATCCGGAGCTGAAATTCTACAAGCAAGTACCTGCACCCCGCTTTGCCAAGAACCTTACTGATTCCGTCGGTCCGGCAATTACCGAAGTCATTCTGGTCTCCGGCATTTTGATCTGTCTTGTCTGGCCCCTGATCGAACTTTTCGGCTGGCTCAACAAATTCATGCCGTCGTATTGATCCGGAAATCAATTGTCATCGAGAAGGGCTTGCGCAGTCGGCAAGCCCTTTTTATTTTTGAGCCGGGGAATGTTGGCGTACAGGGAAACCAATAAAGCCGCCGGATTAGCCGCGCACGGAGCTCCTGCAAAAATTGCCCGACAACGATTGCGTTGGCAGGCCTTCCCGCAAGGAACCTTGCCAGCTACTGCGCCGCTTCAGCCACGCGACGCGCCCTGACGGCTGCCGCCAGCTGTTCCAGCACCGTCAGGCTGTCATCCCACCCGATACAGGCGTCGGTGACGCTTTGCCCGTAGGTCAGTGGCTTGTCTGGCGAAATATCCTGACGGCCCTCGACGAGGTGGGATTCGACCATGACGCCCACGATACGGTCTTCACCGCCGGCCAGCTGTGCAGCGACATTTTCACTGACTTCCATTTGCAGCTTGAATTGCTTGCGGCTATTGCCGTGGGAAAAATCCACCATCAGGCGTGCGGCGAGTCCCGATTTGGCAATTTCGGCACTGGCAGCCTCAACGCTGGCCGCATCGTAATTAGGCTCCTTGCCGCCGCGCAGGATGACGTGACAATCCTCGTTGCCCACCGTCGAGACAATGGCCGTATGGCCGGACTTGGTGACCGAGAGGAAGTGGTGCGGCGAGTTGGCGGAGCGAATGGCGTCGACGGCAATGCGCATGTTGCCATCGGTACCATTCTTGAAGCCCACCGGGCAGGACAAGCCGGAGGCCAGTTCGCGGTGCACTTGCGACTCCGTCGTGCGCGCTCCAATGGCACCCCAGGCGATCAGGTCGGCCGTGTATTGCGGCGTGATGGTGTCGAGAAACTCGGTGGCACAGGGCAAACCCAGCTCGTTGATATCAAGCAGCAAGCGGCGGGCCAGACGCAGGCCTTCGTTGATGCGGAAGGTGTTATCCATGCGCGGGTCGTTGATCAGGCCTTTCCAGCCGACCGTGGTGCGCGGCTTTTCGAAATAAACGCGCATGACGACGATGAGGTCCTCGGCATGTTTTTCAGCCTCCTTGACCAGCTTCCTGGCGTAATCCATGGCCAGGTCGTAATCGTGGATGGAGCAGGGCCCGATCACCACCAGCAGACGATCGTCGGCGCCATGCAGGACACGGTGAATGGCCTGACGGGCATCGAATGTGGTTTGTGCGGCGCGGGTGGATACCGGATATTCGCGGAAAACGTGGGCCGGCGGCACCAGCTCCTTGATTTCCCTGATACGCAGGTCATCGGTATTTGGTTTGCTCATTGGCGAAATTTGCAGCGTCATGCCCAGCCCCATTTATTAATGCTGTAAAAAGCGGCATTCTACCGGATGACCATGGAAGAAATTGATTTGCCCCCCTCTCGGGACATTCCGCCACAGCCTGTGAAAGGGCGCGGGGCAGTGGGCAATGTTGATCACCGCTTCAGCATTGAGCGCCGTTGCCCGGAGGATGACGGCTGGACGCCGGAGCAACCATCGTTACCGCAAACCAGTCTGCAGGTGGATATGGCAAAGAGCATCATCAGCCATAACGATTCACCGGATCTGCCTTTCGAGCAGTCATTGAATCCCTATCGCGGCTGCGAACATGGCTGCATTTACTGCTATGCACGCCCCACTCATGCCTACCTTGGCCTGTCACCGGGCCTTGATTTCGAAACACGGATCTTTGCCAAGCCGGAGGCTGCCCGAATCCTGCGCGATGAACTGGCACGGCCGGGCTATCGTTGCTCGACCATAGCCTTGGGCAGTGCGACGGATGCCTACCAGCCCTTCGAGCGCAAGGAGCGCCTAAGCCGTGCCGTACTTGACGTTCTGCTCGAAGCCCGTCATCCCGTCAGCGTCATTACCAAATCATCGTTGATCGTGCGTGATCTGGATCTATGGTCGGCACTTGCCCGGCAAAATCTGGCCCATGTCGCTTTTTCCCTGACCACCCTGAACGGTGCGCTGGCACGCCAGCTGGAGCCGCGCGCCAGCGCGCCGCAAGCCCGTCTGGCGGCGATGGCAAAGCTGGCGGCCGCCGGCATTCCGGTATCGGTATTTGTTGCGCCGCTCATACCCGGCATCAATGATCATGAACTGGAAAAGCTGCTCACAGCCGGCCGCGACCACGGGGCAACCAGCGCCAGCTACACGCTTTTGCGACTGCCACACGAGGTGGCCGGCCTGTTCCGCGACTGGCTGGCCTGGCACGCGCCGGAGAAGGCCGCGCGAGTCATGTCCATACTTTACGATTTACGGGGCCAGCGCACCAATGATCCGAATTTTGGCAGCCGGATGACTGGCCTCGGCCATTTTGCCAAGCTGATCCAGCAGCGCTTTGCGCTGGCCTGCCGGCGGCTCGAACTGGCGCAGGAAGTGCCGAGTCTGGATTGCTCCCTGTTTACAGCACCAGAAATACCGGTAAATGATCGGCAACTCAGTCTGTTCTAGCTACCTGGATACTTTCTCGTAGAGATCGACGACCACCTCCATTTCTTCCAGAATGCGTTCGCTGGTGGTTGCCACCACCTGTCGTGGCCGCAGGTCGACACCGGCTTTTTGACCCAGTGCAATCTCGAAAAACATCCATTGCTGCTTGACCAATGACAACCCATCGGTAATTTGCTGCGTATTGACGCGCGCACTCGACAGTTCGACCAGCGCATCGGCAAAATCCTTGCGTGCGCGGTCCAGATTGCCCGCATCCCGCTCGCTTGCAATGTTCCATGCAGCCGCCTGGTAATACTTCGCCATGCGCTGCGACAACATCCGCTGGCGCCCGGAAAGATTGACCAGATGCCCGGCGCTGGTGCCTGAGCGCTTTTCAAGCAGCGACGTTCCCTGTTGTGCCAGTGCCAGCACCTCATCCGACATGAGCAACACCTTTCGCCCGTTCTCGGGCGATACCGGGGTCGCTACCAGTACATCCTTGTAGGCTTGCCATGACTTTTCAAGTGCCGAGTAGGCATCCTTGATCTCAGGCGATGGCGCATACGCCTTCAACTCGATCAACTGGCGATCGAATGCGGCAACAGAGCTGTCCAGGACCTTCTTGCTGCGGTCAACGTCAATTTTCTGGCCAATTTGAAAATAGGCCTTGGCCATGCGTTGCGACAACATGCGCTGTCGCCCGGCCTTGTTGATCGCTGCATTGATATCGTCGATCTGGGACCAGGCTTCACGCCCGGTCAGCGCAAGGAATATGACGAGCATCGCACTCAGAACAGTTTTCAAATGGCCTCCGCTGGCGGCTCAAGACGAGCCCAAAGATACCCCGGGAGCTTACTGTCAGATCATGACAAAAATCAACACTGTTACGTAACCATCAGCAATCAGGGAAGCTGGGTCAGGTAATTGGCGATCGCAACGATCTCTTCATTTTTCAGGGTAGCCGTCGCAATGCTCATCAGCTGATTGTTGCGAACCCCAGTCCTGTCGCGATAGCGTGTGATCGACGCTTGCAGGTATGGCACCTTCTGGCCGGCGATACGCGGATAAAGCTCGCCCCCATGCGCCTGCTGGCCGTGACAGCGCGCACACAGTTTGTCGAACAAGACCTTGCCGCTGGCGGCCAGACTGGCATCAGCACGGCTCGGCACTACCGGATTATTGGCATAGAACAGGGCAATCTGCAGGCGATCATCATCCTTGAGCACCTTGATCAAGCCCTGCATGAATGGGTCCTTGCGCTCGCCGACAGAAAATTTCCGAATCTGCTCCAGCAGATACGCCGGATTCTGGCCGGCCAAATTAGGCACATCCGGCGTTTTGCTGATGCCGTCCTCGCCGTGGCAATTGGCACAAAAAAAGGATGCTTTCTTGCCCGCTTCAACCGCCGTTTTCAGGGCGGCCGGATCGCCCTGCATGGCTTTCAAACGTTCAGGCAATGACGCCTGCCCCTGTGCCGAGGCGTTCATCATCAACAATCCCAGCAAGGCGAGCAAGACTCTCATGACGACACCTTCGAACAGAGCATTATTGCGGATTATGCAGTGCCACCCACCGTCAGTCCATCAATTCGCAAGGTTGGCTGGCCGACGCCGACCGGCACGCTCTGGCCATCCTTGCCGCACGTACCGACGCCCGGATCAAGCTTCAGGTCGTTGCCGATCATCGAAACGCGGGTCATCGCGTCCGGACCGTTGCCGATCAGCGTCGCGCCCTTGATTGGCCGGGTGATCTTGCCGTCTTCGATCAGGTAAGCCTCGCTCATCGAGAAGACAAACTTGCCGCTGGTGATATCGACCTGTCCGCCACCGAAATTGGCTGCGTAGATACCCTTCTTGACCGACTTGATGATTTCAGCCGGGTCGTGCTTACCGGCCAACATCATGGTGTTGGTCATGCGCGGAATCGGCAGGTGGGCGAAGGATTCGCGCCGGCCGTTGCCGGTCGGGGCGACGCCCATCAGACGGGCATTCAGGCTGTCCTGCAGGTAGCCCTTGAGGATGCCGTCCTCGATCAGCACGGTCCGTTGCGTCGTGTTGCCCTCGTCATCAATGTTCAGCGAACCGCGACGGTCGGCAATCGTGCCGTCGTCGATCACGGTAACGCCTTCGGCGGCAACGCGCTGGCCGACCCGGCCGCTGAAGGTCGAACTGCCCTTGCGATTGAAATCACCCTCCAGCCCATGGCCGACAGCTTCGTGCAACAGAATGCCCGGCCAGCCCGAACCCAGCACGACGGTCATCTGCCCCGCCGGCGCCGGATCGGCGTGAAGGTTGACGACAGCCTGATGGACGGCCTCCTTGGCATAGCGCTGGAGGATTTCATCGTCGAAATAGCCGAAGTCGAAACGGCCGCCACCGCCGGCCGAGCCCTGCTCGCGCTTGCCATTCTCTTCGATGATGACCGAGATCGAGCAGCGCACGAGTGGCCGGATATCGGCAGCCAGACGACCATCGGAACCGGCGACCAGCACCACTTCATACTCGCCGGCGAGCGAGGCCATGACTTGCTGAACGCGCGGGTCCAGCGCCCGGGCAAAGCCTTCGAGACGCTCCAGCAATTTGACCTTGGCTTCAGCCGGCAGGGAGGCAATCGGGTCGTTCGGCACATACAGCGACCTTGCTGCGGTCGACGGGAAAAATTGGCCAAAACTGGAATTTTGCCCGGCGGCGCCAATGGCTCGCACGGCATTGGCGGCATCGCCCAGGGCCTGCATACTGATGTCATCGGAGTAGGCAAAGGCGGTTTTCTCACCGGACAGCGCGCGTACGCCAACCCCCTGGTCAATATTGAAACTGCCCGACTTGACGATGCCTTCATCGAGGCTCCAGGCTTCGGAGCGGGAATACTGAAAATAGAGGTCCGCGTAATCGACCTGATGCGTCAGAATCTGGCCAAATGTCCGCGACAGGTCGCCTTCGGAAAGGGAGAAAGGGGCCAGCAGCAGGGATTCGGCTTGCGCCAGCGCACTGTCTTGAATCATGAATGCTTCCTTAAAGTTTACGGTGTGCGAGCGCCGGCAGGCTCTCGCGAATTTCTGAAATACGCTGGTGACTGAGGTCGGCGATCACGACGCCCGGCCCCCGTTGCTTCCGATCGAGAATCTCGCCCCACGGGTCAATGACCATGCTGTTCCCGTGGGTCAGTCGCCCATTTTCATGGCGCCCACCTTGTCCGACAGCAAGAAGATAACACTGGTTCTCGATGGCACGGGCGCGCAGCAAAATTTCCCAGTGCGCCCGGCCGGTGGTTTCGGTAAATGCCGCCGGCACGAGGATCAGGTCAACCGGCGCCAGCGCACGGTAGAGCTCGGGAAAGCGCAGGTCATAGCAGATCGACAGGGCAACCCGTCCAAACGGCGTGTCGACGGCCACCGGGTGATCCCCCGGCTCGATGAAACTGGCTTCGTCATAGCTCTCGTCGCCCTTCCTGAATCCGAATAAATGTACCTTGTCGTATCGCTTGACACATTCGCCATCCGGATTGAAGACCAGGCTGGAATTGCGCATCTTGTCCGGGCTGGCTGCGGTCAACGGGATGGAACCGGCAAAAAGCCAAATGCCGTGGCGCTGGGCGGTTTCCGCCAGCCAGGACTGGATCGGCCCGTTGCCGAACTCCTCGCGCGCCCGGACCCGATCTGCGTCGGCAGCACCGATGATCGGAAAATATTCGGGCAGCACCGCCAGTTGCGCCCCCTGCCCGACCGCATCGTCAATCAGTCGGGCAGCGGTCGCCAGATTGTCTGCAACGCGAGGGCCGGAGATCATCTGCAAGCCGGCGATACGGCAATTCTGCTTGTTCAAGGTTTGCTTTCCTCAGGTTGGCTGTCCTCTTCCGGCGCGGGCTTCTCTTCCTGTGACGATTCGCCCGCCTTGTCGACTGTCGGGTCGGACCACGTACCCGTCACATGATACCGGTAGCTGAACAAGCGGTTGAGCGGCTTTTTGAGCACCGTGTTGGCCACCAGTGCCGCGGCGCCAATCACCGGATGGGCCAACGCTGCGGCGCCCACTGCCGCCAGGCCGCCCAGTTCCGGCCGGACGACCACCTGCAGATTCTGCGTTTCATTTTTCAGATCGGTTTCACCCTGCATTTCAATCTGGGCAGCCGGGCCGCTGATGCGCAAGGGTTCAGTCGTGCGCATGATGCCTTTGCGCACCGACAGCTTAGCCTCGATGCTGTCGAACGCCAGACCATCACTGAAAATATCGCGAAAATCCAGGGTCAGGCGGCGCGGCAACGATTGCAGGGAAATCAGCCCAAGCAGCTTGCCGACGCCCGGTTCCAGCTTGTTGAACTGCCCCTTTTCAGCCTCGACGGTCATTTGCCCCGTCATGGACGGGTAATGGATAGCGGTAAGCGGTCCGTTCCACTGCAAATCCCCCGCCATTTTCGCCTTGCCACGCCTGACAGCGTCCATGTAGCCCAGACGATCCAGCAACTTACCGGCATCCTTGGCCGTCAACTCGAAATCCAGTCGTGTCTGGTGACGCCCACTATTCACCCAGACTCCCTTGCCCTTCAGCCCGCCATCCGGATTTTGCAGGCTCAGGTTATCGAGATGCCACGCCCCCTTGTCATTGCGCGCCTTCAACTCCAGTTTGCCGAGCGCCTTTTCGCCGAGATAAAAATCGTCCACCACCAGACTCATGCCCGGCAAGGTATTGATCAATGACGAGGCACTGTCGGCCGCCTCGGCGGCCGGCTTGATAATCAGGCGCTTGAAATTGCCTTCGACCCAGCCTTCACCGGCGCTGTTCCAGAAAACGTCGCCAACCGCTTCACGCGTATTCAAGCCGATTTGCCAGCCGCCATCACGCGGCCGCAGGCTGACATCCACCTGGTTGTAGTCACGCTCGAACAGGCGTAACTGAGGGGTTTTGAGCGTCACCACATTCAGCGCCAGCCCGGCGCCATCCCCACCGCCAGCCGCGCCATCCGGCAGAAAATTCTTCCAGGCGTCGGCATCAATACGCGGCACGGCAACCCGTACCGCCAGCCCCTTGTCCGGCAGGCGCGGCTCGGCATCGCCCACCGCAAAAACACCACGCTCCCAAGCCTCCTGACGGCGCACGATGACGCCCTGGGCGACCTTGCCCAGGGTAATTCGGTATTGTTCGCGCTGGGCATCCGGCGCCGAACGCTCGATGCGCAAGGCCAGCGGGGTCGTGGCTGTCTTGTTGAGCGGGTCCGGCAAAGGTGAACTGATACCGAGCAGATCCGATTCGACCACCACTTCGGCATTGCGCCGACGAATGCTGATATCGGCCTTCCATGCAGCATTGCCGCTCAGGTGATTGATCAGCGGCCAGCCAAAATGTTTGCTCACCTCACCGATATGGGCGTTGCCAGCCGCCTGAACCAGCACCTTGTCGCCGGCACTGTTCACCTGCACCTTGAGCGGCCCACCAAATACCTGGCCACTGATATCCTGCGCGGCCACTGTATTTTCGGTCAGCAACAGGCGGCCATTAACCTGCGTCAGCGGAGGCAGCCCGGCCAGCGGTTGCAACTGATTGTTCTGGAATCGATAGTCACCGCGCATCTTGGTATCCAGCGCATGCCGCAGCGGTATGTCAAGTTCCAGATTGAGGCTGCCATTACCGACCGCCTTCATGCCGTCGGTAAAGCGATCTATCTTTTCGGCCACCGGACTTTTCTCGATGAACCGGAAAAACTCGCTGGTCGGCCCCTGCGCCAAACCACGCACCAGCAACATTTCTTCGTGCGACTCGAAATCGGGAATATCGACCTTGACGCCGGACAGGGAGGCACCGAGGATGCGGCCCTTGCTGGCCAGAATACTCATCCCGGTACCAAAACTCATGTCCGCGTCGATGTCATCGATGACCGGCCAACCATCTGCGTAGTCAATTTTGGCACCTGCCGCCTTGGCGGTGACAATGAACTTGCCCCCCTTGCCGTCGCGAAACGGGAAATCCTTCAGATTTCCCTTGAGAATCAGTTTTCCGTCGTAGCCACGCCCGGCCACAATGCCGCGTCGAAGCCAGTTGCGGGCGGCCGCATTGACCGCATGTGGCATGTAGCGCCATACCGCACGCCCTTCGCCGCGATCAACTGTGGCCGTCAGATCAATTTCTCCCGGCCCGTCGCCGGTAAAACGATAGGTTCCCTGAGCCGAACCCGCAGCATCCGGCCCGGCGAACTCCAGTTTATCCAGCTTGATGTCGATCGCCTGCGACGTCGTTTTCCAGCTTGCCTTGGCCTTTAGCGCACTCAGGGCGATATCAGGCTCGGGAAACACGGCCGGCAGTGACAGGCTGGACGTCCCCGAATTGAGAACCAGCACGCCCCCTTTTTCGGACAGATCAACATTGCCTGAAACCCCGCTGGCGCCTGGAAAATAGTGATCAGCCTCGATACCCAGCTCCTGGAAGCCCGCTTTCAGGCTGTAGCGCGTCAGATTTTCGCCATCCAGCACCCAACTAGCGCGCAACTCGGAAATACGGCCCTGCGGACGATGACGCAACAGCAGTTCCCGGCTGTGGGTATCGAGCGGCAGATACGAAGCCAGCCGGCCAAGCGCCGCCAAATCAAGGAAACTGGCGCTGGAATTGCCGTTGACCGTAGCCGTCTTTGCATCCTGATGCCAGTCCACCTTGAAGTCGGTCGGCGCGATGCGCAGGCCATCCTGGGTCAGAAGCTCCACCTGCTGTCCGGTGACCGCCCAGTGATTGGCCTTGTAATCCCCCTCAAGGCGCCCGCGCATGCTGGCCAACTCAAGCTCGGGAAGCTTTCGGCCAAGGCGGATCCGCAACTCCTCCAGGGCGACGTCAGCCGTCACCTTGCCCGCCCCCTTGTCGAGATCCCCCCAGACCCGCAAGGCGCCACGACCCTGCGGCAAATGGACCGGATAATCAATCCAGGCCCGCCATCCGGCGAGGTCGGCATAATCCAGCTCGACAAATATCTTTCCGGACAAGCGCTCAAGCGCCTCGCCGAGATCCCCCTTGACCTCGCCACGCACGTCGACACGAGAAGCCAGTTCATCCGGCGGGGCTGCCGACAAGCCAAAGCGATGATGTCGCCCGCTGTTGTCCAGCGCGAACTGCAAATCTTCAAGCACCAGCGGTGGCGCCTTGCGCAACTGGTCTTCCCAGACGATGGTTGCATCCCGGATACGGATTTGCTTTTGTTCCAGCACCCATTCGGCAAAGGCCGGATCGCTCTCGCCCTCGGTATCCATCCCGGCCACCGTAATCTTGCCATTCGCATCGCGGCGTACATGCAGTACCGGCCCGTCAAAAGCCAGTAGCGACAACCTTGGTCGCAATCGCCACAAGGTCTGCCACGACAAGACCCCTTCAACATGGGCCAGAGAGAAGGCCGGCGCGCCCTGATGGTCAGCGACCTCCACATTTTCCAGTACGAGATCGGGGTTCAGCCCTTTCCAGTGCGCTTCGATCCGCCCAATCTTCACCGGCTGACCGACCGCCTGCGTCGCCGCCTGTTCAATCTCGGTCTGGTAATCGCTTATTTTTGGCAGCACTGCATAGCGCAGGGCCAGCAGCAGAACGGCAAAGGCCAGCCAGGCGAACAGCAGCCCCCAGCCCAGCAGACGCAGACCGCGGCGGACCGCGCGCTTTGCCAGCAGCGGCCAGAGCCAGTGCAGACGGTGATACAGCGCAACGCGAACGTCCGGCGAAATCACCTTCGAAACGTCGTGCAGCGGGTCACTCACACGTCAAACCGTTTTGCCAGAGGGGGTAATTGGTCACTACAATCAAAGGCTGGATAAAAACGACATTCTACCTTTTCGGCAAAGGTGCCGACGGACCATCATGGACACCACCCTCGACCCTCGCTGGCAAGCCGCTATCAACCATAGCCGCTATCTGGCCAATATTCTGCAGTCGCGCCCGGAGCTGATCCCCGAACTCGCGGCCACCTGGCATGACCCCCTGACCGAAGAACTGCTGCTTGCGCCACTTCAACAGGCGTTCTCCGACGACGATACTGTCCGCGCGGCCTTGCGCCGTCTGCGGCATCGCGCCATGGCCCATCTCATTCTGCGCGACCTGGGTGGACTGGCGCCACTGAGCGAGATTGTCGAGAGCATGACCGTGCTCGCCAACGTGACCACCAATTTCACGCTCGATTTCTATCACCGACAACTGGTCGCGACCTACGGCGAGCCCCTGGACAAGCACGGCCAGCCACAGCGCATGATGGTCATCGGCATGGGCAAACTCGGCGGGCGCGAGCTGAATGTGTCCTCCGACGTTGATTACATTTTCATCTACCCCGAAGACGGTGACACCGCTGGCCCGAAGAGTATCGAAAACTTCGACTTCTTTACCCGACTGGGCAAGCGCATCATCGGCGCCCTCGGCGACCTCACCGCCGACGGCCAGGTTTTCCGTGTTGACATGCGCCTGCGGCCCAATGGTGATTCAGGCCCCCTGGTTTGCTCGCTTGATTCGCTGGAAAACTACCTGATCACACAAGGTCGCGAGTGGGAGCGTTACGCCTGGATCAAGGGCCGCACGATGAATACCGGCGACAACCTGCAACCGGCGTGGGTCACTGCGATGCAGAATATCGCCCGGCCGTTCGTCTTCCGCAAATATCTGGATTTTGGCGCCATCAATGCCATGCGTGACCTGCATGCGCAAATCCGGCGCGAAGTGGCGCGCAAGGACATGGCCGATCACGTCAAACTTGGCCCCGGCGGCATTCGCGAAATCGAATTCATTGCCCAGGTCTTCCAGTTGATTCGCGGTGGCCGCGACTCCGCGCTGCAAATCCGGCCAACGCTGTTGGTGTTGAAGCTGCTGGTGGATCGCAAGCTGATCCCCTCGGAAACCGAGCAGGAACTCCGTGACGCCTATGTTTTTCTGCGTCGTCTCGAACACCGCTTGCAATACGTCGAAGACAAGCAAACGCACATGCTCCCGGTCGACCCGGAAAATCAACAAAATATCGCCATCAGCATGAATTTCCCGAACTGGTCGGCCATGCTCGCCGTCCTCGACGATCACCGGGACAAGGTCAGTCGACACTTCGAGGCCATATTTTCTGACCCGGAAGCCGGCGAACACCCGATGACCGGCGTCTGGCAAGGCCAGATGGACGAAGAAGCGGCCATCGAAGCCCTGGGTAACCTTGGCTTCCGTCATCCGAAAGAGGCGATTACCCGTCTGAGTGAATTACGCTCATCCAGTCGCTACGTGCAATTACCCGCCCCCAACCGCTCGCGGCTGGACGCGGTTGGTCCGCGTCTGATCGAAGCGGCGGGTGCCACTCCCGCCCCTGATACGACCCTGGCCCGAGGGCTCAACTTTCTTGAAGGCATCGCGCGTCGCGGCGCATATCTTGCCCTGTTGCAGCAATATCCCATGGCACTGCGCCGCGTCGCCGACATGATATGTGCCTCCAGCTGGGCCGCCGAATACCTGAACCTGCACCCCTTGCTGCTCGACGAGTTGCTTGATCCGCGCCTGTATGAGATCGCGACCAACTGGACCGGATTTCGCCAGATCCTGCGCGAAAACCTCGCGCAGCACGCTGGCGATACCGAACGGGAAATGGACATCCTGCGCGAAATGCACCATGGCCAGGTTTTCCGGCTGCTGGCGCAGGATCTGTCCGGCCTGCAAACCATCGAGCGACTCTCCGACCACCTGACGGAGCTGGCCGACACCATCGTCCAGGAAACCTTGCCCCTGTGCTGGAAAACCATCAAAAACCGGCATTGCGAGTCGCCCAGATTTGCGGTCATCGGCTACGGAAAAATGGGGGGCAAGGAACTCGGCTATGCCTCCGATCTTGATCTGGTTTACCTGTACGACGATGATGCGGCCGATGCGCAGGAAACCTATAGCCGCCTTGGTCAGCGCCTGAATACCTGGCTATCCAGCCAGACGCCAGCCGGCATTCTGTTCGAAACCGATCTGCGTCTGCGTCCGAACGGTGATTCCGGCCTGCTGGCCGTTTCCGTAGATTCCTTCCGCGACTACGAACTGAAAAAAGCCTGGACCTGGGAACACCAGGCACTGACCCGCGCCCGCTTTTGTGCCGGCGATCCCGCCGTTGGCAAGCGCTTTGAGGAAATCCGCTGCGAAATCCTGCGGCAACCCCGCGACCTGGCCAAGCTGAAAGACGAAGTCGTTGCCATGCGGCAAAAGATGTATGACGCGCACGCCTCCAAAAGCCGTACCGGATTTGCACTGAAACATGATGCCGGCGGCATCGTCGATGTTGAATTCATCGTCCAGTATCTGGTGCTGGGCTACGCGCAGCAGTACGCGACGCTGACCGGCAATCTCGGCAATATTGCCCTGTTGCGCATGGCTGGCGAACTGGGTCTGATCGATCCTCGCCAGGCGGAAGCTGCCGGCAACGCTTATCGCGAATACCGGCGACTGCAACATGCGAAGCGCCTGTCCACCAATCCCAAAGGACTGATTCCACGCGAGGAAATTGAAAAACATGCCATCGCGGTTAACGCGCTCTGGAAGACTGTTTTCGGCGAATAACGCGTATTTTTGACGCAAAAAAAGCCGCCCTGAGGCGGCTTTTTTTAATTTGAAGGTGCTTACTTCTTCAAGGAATCGCGAATTTCGCGGAGCAGCATGACATCTTCCGGCGTAGCCGGCGCTTCTTCGACGACCGGCTCTTCGCTGCGAAGGCGATTCATCTGCTTGACCATCATGAAGATGATAAAGGCCAGAATGACGAAGTTAACCAGAATGGTCAGAAATGAGCCGTAGGCAAAGACGGGAATCCCGGCCTTTTTGAGATCGGCCAGTCCAGCCAGATTATTAGGATTCTCGCCAAGAATGACGAAAAGGTTGGAGAAGTCGATCTTGCCAACCACGCGGCTGACCAACGGCATGATCAGGTCGCCAACAATGGAGTCGACGATCTTGCCAAATGCGCCACCGATGATGACGCCGACAGCCAGGTCCATCGCATTGCCCTTGACCGCAAATTCCTTGAACTCTTGAATCATTCCCATAGTGATTTCCTCGGATATGTTTTGAATGGCGCGATTATTTGCTTTGCGGCTCTGGCCGGTCAAGCGATTTTCATATTTTCAGGTTACATTACAATGCTTTACAAACCCTGGCCGCTGCTTCCATCAAGGTCTTGTCCTGCTTGGCAAAGCAAAAACGAACCACCCGATCATCGTGCCCATGGGCATAAAAAGCGGATACGGGGATGACGGCAACACCGATTGTCCGGGTCATCCATTCGGCAAATTCACGATCGGGCAAATCCGAGATTCGCTGGTAACTGGCCAATTGGAAATAAGTGCCACGGCACGGCAATAATTCAAAGGGCGTAGGCGCCATCAACGCGCCAAAGAAGTCCCGTTTTTCCTGATAGAAAGCGGCCAGCCGCAGATGGCGGTCAGCCTCCTGCATATAGTCGGCCAGCGCCAGTTGCGACGGGCCATGTACCGTAAACACGTTGAACTGGTGCACTTTGCGGAATTCCGCCATCAATTCCGCCGGCCCAACCACGTAGCCGATTTTCCAGCCGGTAATGTGAAACGTCTTGCCGAAACTGGAGACCACCAGGGTACGTGCCGCCAATTGCGGATGCGCACACAGGCTGGCGTGGATTTCACCGTCAAACAAGATGTGTTCGTAGACCTCGTCGGAGAGCACGACGATTTGGGTACCGGTTATCAATTTGGCGAGTTTTTCCCGGTCGACCGCGGAAAGCAGGCTGCCCGTCGGATTGTGCGGCGAATTGACGATGATCATCCGCGTCTTCGGGCTGATCAGTTGCGCCACCTGCGCCCAGTCCGGCACGTAGTCCGGAAAGGACAGCTGCGCGTAGACCGCCGTGCCGCCCACCGTTTCGATCGCCGGCACATACGAGTCATAGACCGGTTCGAATACGATCACCTCGTCGCCCGGTCGCACGAAGGCGGCAATCGCCGTGAAGATGGCCTGCGTGGCACCCGCGGTCACCGTGACTTCGGACTCGACATCAAAACGCGGCCCGTACAACCGCTCGACCTTGTCCACAATGGCCTGTCGCAACTCCGGCATGCCGGCCATCGGCGCGTACTGGTTGCGCCCGGCCAGCATGTGGCGATGCATGGCATCGAACAATGACGGTTCAGCCTGAAAGTCGGGAAAGCCCTGGGACAGATTGACCGCCCCGCATTCGGCGGCGAGACGAGACATGACCGTGAAGATGGTCGTTGCCATCTGCGGAAAGCGGGAGTCGATTCGGATATCGGTTTGCATGGCTGAGGCCGGCGCTGGATCGACCGGGAATCATGCGGCAAAAGGGTGATCCGAACAAGATAGAATGGAGGCGCCCCAAGCGCAGAGACAGCGCCATCATCAAGGACCATTGGCTTCTTTACTGACACACGCCCATGAACATCGACGGCATCCCGACACGCACCCTGCGCGCCCATCCCGACAAACGGGTCATCGACATCATTGATCAGACCCGACTGCCGCATGCGCTGCACTGGGTCCGCGTTGCCACGCTGACCGAAGCGGCGCACGCCATCCGCGCCATGCAGGTACGCGGCGCGCCCCTGATCGGCGCCACCGCCGCCTACGGACTCGCCATCGCGCTCGGCCAAGGCAGCGACGACGACTCGCTGAGCGTGGCCATCGACGCGCTATGGGCCACCCGCCCCACCGCCGTCAATTTACACTGGGCGCTCTCCCGCATGCGCGCCTGTCTGACGCCGTTGGCACCCGAGCAGCGTGAAGCCGCTGCCTGGCACGAAGCAGCCGCCATCGCCGAGGAAGATGTGGCGCAAAACCTGGCGATCGGCCAGCACGGACTGGCACTGTTCCGACAGATCAAGCGACGCCACGACAGCGTCCTGAACATCATGACGCACTGCAACGCGGGGTGGCTGGCGACCGTCGACCAGGGTACCGCGCTGTCGCCGGTCTATGCCGCCTACGATGCCGGCCTGCCAGTACACGTCTGGGTATCCGAAACCCGGCCGCGCAACCAGGGCCTGCTCACGGCCTGGGAACTGGCCCAGCATGGCGTGCCGCACACCCTCATCGCCGACAACGCAGCCGGCATCCTGATGCGCGACGGCAAGGTCGATGCCGTCATCGTCGGTGCCGACCGGGTCGCTGCCAATGGCGACATTGCCAACAAGGTCGGCACCTATCTCAAGGCGCTGGCCTGTGCCGACAATGGCCTTCCGTTTTACGTGGCCGCGCCCCGGTCGACCATCGATTTTGGCCTGGCGGAAGGCGGACAAATCGAGATCGAAGCACGCGATGGCGACGAATTCCGGCTGGTCCATGGCCTCAATGCGCGCGGCGTACCTTCGACGCTGCACCAGTTGCCGGCGCGTGAAGCGGTAGCCAATCCGGCCTTCGACGTCACCCCGGCACGGCTGGTCACCGGCGTCATTACCGAACGCGGTATCAGCCCGGCCAGTCGCCCGGGCTTGCTGGCGCTTTACCCCGAGGAAAACCGTGGCTGACCTGCGCACTGAACTGATCGCCACCGCCCGTGCCATGCAGCCGGCCGGCCTGAATCGTGGCACGTCCGGCAACGTCAGCGTGCGCAAGGGCGATGGCTTCTACATCACGCCGACCGGCATGGCCTACGAGGCCTTGCACAAAGATGACATCCCGCTGATGGCGCTCGATGGCTCGCACGTCGGCAGCCGCAAACCATCGTCAGAATGGCGTTTCCATCGCGACCTCTACGCCACCCGCCCTGAGGTTGGCGCCGTACTGCACGCCCACTCCCCCTTCGCCGTCAGCCTGGCCTGCCTGCGCCTCGAGATACCGCCCTTTCATTACATGATCGCCCGCTTCGGCGGCGACACCCTCCGCTGCGCCGACTATTCCATTTTTGGCTCGGAATTGCTGTCGACCGCAGCGATGCTTGCCATGGCCGACCGCAAGGCGTGCCTGCTGGCCAACCACGGCATGCTTGTTGCCGGACGCGACCTGGCCGACGCCTTTGCCTTGGCCGTCGAACTGGAAGAACTCTGCGAGCAATACTGGCGCGCCTGCCAACTTGGCCAGCCGGTCCTGCTCTCCGCGGACGAAATGTCTGCCGTGCTGGAAAAATTCAAGGGCTACGGCCAACAATGAAGCCCCTCAACGACACGCCCCACGACCTTTCGCGCTGGGCGCACGACCATCGCTACACCACCGGCAATGCCGCGGCCGAACGGGGTACGCGCCTCGTCACCTGGATCACCGTCGCCACCATGCTGGTCGAGATCATCGCCGGCTGGTGGTTCAACTCGATGGCCGTCCTGGCCGACGGCTGGCACATGAGCTCGCACGCGCTGGCCATCGGCCTCTCCGCCTTTGCCTATGGGGCCGCCCGAAAGTATGCCAACGATCCCAGCTTCGCCTTCGGCACCTGGAAAATCGAGGTACTGGCCAGCTACACCAGCGCCATCTTCCTGCTCGGTGTCGCCGCCGCGATGATCTTCGGCTCGCTTGAACGGCTGCTGACCCCGCAGGACATCCATTACCCGGAGGCGATGGCCGTCGCCATCTTCGGCCTGGCGATCAACCTGATTTGCGCGCTGATTCTCGGCGGTGCCCACGATCACGGCCACCATCATCACGACCATGGGCACGATGAAGGCCATGACCATCAACACGACCACCACGACCTCAACCTGAAGGCAGCTTACATCCATGTCCTGACCGACGCCGCCACCTCGGTCCTCGCGATCGCCGCGCTGGCTGGCGGCTGGTTCTACGGCTGGGCCTGGCTCGACCCGGCGACCGGCATCGTCGGCGCCGTGCTGGTCGCGCTATGGGCGAAGAACCTGATCGTACAGAGCGGGCGCGTACTGCTCGATCGCGAGATGGATCATCCGGTCGTTGCCGAAATCCGCGACGTCATCGCCGCCCTCCCCGCCGATGGCCAGACGCAGCTGACTGACCTCCACGTCTGGCGCGTCGGCACCGGCGCCTACGCCTGCGCCCTCAGCGTACTCACCCACGACACCAACCTCACCCCGGCCAGCATCCGCCAGGCCCTCGGCATCCATCAGGAAATCGCCCATGTCACGGTCGAGATCCTGCTTTGTGATGAATGTCCGGCGGATACCGCTCAACCCTGAAACTTGGGGCTGGCGTTGGAGATAGCGGCATTCGGTCTCCGAACTGCGCTACCTGCCGCGCCCATTCTCTACGTTAGCGCTACCGCTCACGAATCGATGTATTGGGCTCACTGACATCGTGCCCGGTGGCGACAATATTTTCAGCACGTGTGTGATCCACCCACATCATCGGCACCGCATCAATTTTGAGATATCTCGCCAGGGTGCGCTCAATCTCTTCCGCGGCAACGACGTTGGAATCGTCAAGATGATTGCTGAGCGCACCAAGCAAGCGGGAAACAAGCTTGCGTTCCAGTCGAGGAATTTGGTCCCATATTTTAGATGGAAGTATCGGGGTCTTTAGATGAAACCGATCATCGTGCGGGATAAATAGGCATGCGAATCTCGCTTCATCAAAACCATTGCCAAATCTTAGCTCCGCGCCATTGATCAGAATCGTTCTTGCGTCAGAAAAACGACCAAGCCCGACGTCGGCGCTGACAGAAACGATCAGTTCGAATATGCCGTCGTCGGGATTGTTTTCGATAATCAGAATGCTTTGATTCGCCGCCTCTTCAAACGCATATTGGACAACAATTTTTCGCCGTGTTCTCAAACCATGCGGGACCGGCTGAGGCAACCAACATTCATGATATGAAAGCTCGAGCACACCACCAGCACTATCCAGAGGAACTCCCCTGATCGACCATTTTGCGGTCAAGGCGATTGGGCTCTGATAGGTAAATCCCAGTTTCTTGCGCACAAAAATATTGCGCTGCATCCAGGGATAAGGTCCGCGGACACATTTCTCCTCACCCTGTACGAAGTCATGAACGCCGCTCGCAACCTCCACGGACTCAAGTATGTCCGTCGAAAGCTCCGTCAGGGAAAACCCGAAAAGACGCGTGGCATTGTTGGGAGAGATATGCAGCAAGACCGACTCACTATCGGGTGACCACTCCAATAGCTCGACCGCAAAGTCGAGACTATCCTCGAAAAGCCCGGCGTGTGGAGATCGCCATGGCAATGACTCGGCTTGCATGAACGTCCCGGCCTCGCCGCCTGTCGACCCAGCCAGCGCAGTAAGAATTACGGTGTCGGCAGTCAAGCCCTTGTCATACAAGCCAGAGACCCTACGGTACTCGAAAACGTATGACCTTCCATCCGGCGCAGTGACGCGCAAAGCTTGCAAATTGTTGTCGCCTCTCGCAAACCACAAGTCACGTGCGTAAATTCTGACCGTCGTGGCACCAGGACTTTGCGCCAGGTTGTATTCGTACGCAGCCATGAAATTCTTTGCCACACATACGGCCGCGTTAAGACGTGGCGGAATACGACTTTGCGCTGTCGCGTTATCGGGAAGAGGATTCGGCGTAAATGTTGTATCGAAACCACCGTAGGACTGCGCGCTCATCACGCAATAGGGATGCCCGTATTCTCCGTGCGGATCCCAGGGAGAACCGGTCCAAAAACGGGGGATGCCCCAGGAATGCTCCAGGCCTAATTGATGCCCAAATTCGTGCGCCGTATAGTCAAAGGCGTGGCCAGGCGTGTTATCTGTTTCCGCAAAAGCAACGAATCCGGAATACCATTTCCCGCCGCGCTCAAAAGGCCCCGAACCGGCGTCACAGGGCTCACCGGTATTGAGCGCCAGGAGCACGACGAAGCGATCATAGCGTTGAAAATCTGCGTCATTGGGAAAAGCTCTGGCCGTCGCGACTTCCAGAATATCCCTGCGCAGGTGCTGATAACCATCCTTGTCCTTCTTCCTGTAGGGATCTTCCGGGTATGGAAGCCAATCGATCACCTCGCCCGCAAACGTCAGTTGTCCTCGCGTCTGCTCCATCCAGTAGGCGGCCTGGCTGTTCGAAACGCCGAAAAAATAGCGCGTATACCAACCTTGGCTCTTCACCGAGGCTGGGTTTGCGTTTGGGCGCAAACATAGTATTACTGCGGTTCTCAAAGTTGCCATCGCCACTCTCCACAGACCGGTTATTGATGCACTGCTTTCAACAAAACAGGCGTCGAATTTCGCTGACAGTCAGGAATTTAAGCCGACCTCGCTGGTAAAAACGGGGGAACTGCCGCCAGTAGCCTCGCCCGACGTTCAAGCTCCAGCACAGGGCACCCAGGATTGATTATCTCCACCGCGACCCATGCCACGATTTGCCGAATAGCCATGCAGCGGGCTGATCAACCAAGGCATTTACGCGCCCCGCGTCGGCGAAGAGTGACCAAGACCAGACCGCCCAGCAACATCATCCAGCTACTCGGCTCAGGCACTGGCGCCAGTGAACTCAGGATGTAGTGCCCGGGGTCATTGGGATCGCTCTTGAACAGGCCATCTGGCAAGGTAATACCATAGCCATCGGGCACGTGGATGCCGGCGATGCTGGCGGTATTGCTGAAGTCGGCGCTGGACTGGCCGAGGGCCGACACGTCCACCTGGAAGAAAAAGCCGTTGAGTCCAGGGGCGAAGTTTGCCGTATAGCTGATGGCATAGCGCTCGTCCAGGATTTTGCTGCTATCGGTGCTATCCGAGTGCCCATTCCATATCAGACTGGTGTAATTATGGGTGACGCCATAGCCGTCCTGATAGACGGTTGTGGCATGCGGGTTGATGCCGCTGCCCCCGATGGCGAAATCGTAGGCACTGTTGCCGGCGAAGTAGCCTCGCTGGCCGCTCAAACGACCATCGGCCAGCAGATCGAAGGTAATCGGCGCACGGCCACCAATCGGGGCGATCACGTTGAAGACAAGTGCTGCCCGGGCAGAGGCCAAAGCCCAGGCCGGGTAGGCACCCATCGGATCTTCGCCCTGGGGCGGAATGAGTGTCGAGCTCACCGAAGCATGGGCGCTGCCGCCACTCTCCCAGGCGGTGGCAGTCAGGGACATCGTCACCGAGCGCGTGCCGCTTTCGAAATCGACGGGGGCGATGACCGAGGTCGATTTCGATTGCGGGTCGCATTCCAGCGATTGATTGGTCAGGTTGCCGCCCGTTTGGAGACCGACGTACACCTTGCCGCCAGAGCCGGTTCCAAGCGTACAGGCTAGCGAATTGGGCGCGTGTAGCAGCAAGATCGCGCTGAGTATGGCCCCGGTGGCCCCCGGCGATGGAGCCTGAAGCCAGGACGGCAGGGCCAAACTCCATGACGCATTGGCAATATTCCAGCGGTCTGGCCGAAACGGTCGTTCATGTTTGAAATGTTCCATTCGCAGGCTCCCAAGATGGCTATCGAATTCAGCATGCAGCATGGCGGTCGCCGCATGAACTCCGGACATGTTTCAATGTCATTGTATTGAGCCGTGCCGGGGCAAGTCTTCACCCGGATGGGTGAATCGGTGATATTTATATGTCTTATCCGGCATGACTGCCGAAGCAAAGGAGGGTAACGATGGCAAAGTACCAGCGCGAAAATCCGGCCAGCCCAATACCCCTGCTCTACCGGACACTCGACGATGCACAACTCTGGGAGCCAGCGTTGAATGCGCTGGCGGAAGACCTGGGCGCCGATCACATCGTCCTCGACCTGCAGGCTGATCTCGCGCCCATGATCGTTGCCACCCGCGTTGCACCAAACCATATTGCCCAGTTCGCCAGCCATCACGAATACCGGCAATTGCGCGGGCTGGTTACCCACAGCACATCAGGCTGCACCCTGCGTGGCGAATCCATCATTGACCAGCGGCTACAGGCACGCAGCGAGTTCTACGCGGACGTGATCCGGCCCATGGGCGGATACCACGCCCTGTTCGCGCTGACCTCGCGTGCCGCGGGCAGGCAGACAGCCTTGCTCTCAGCCTGCCGGTCGTCACGGAAACGAGGCTTCGAGTCCCGGCACCTGGAAAAACTTGACGCCTTCCTGCCTCATCTCGAAACAGTCATTCGCCTGCAGCGACGGATAACCCACAGCGCGGTGGAAAACTGGTGGCACGAGACGATACTCAAGGCACTACCGGTCGGCATCATCCTGCTCGATGCTCAGGGCAAGCCCTGCTATATCAACCCGGCCGCCGAGTCACTGCTCGACAATACGTCAGCGCTTTCCCTGTCGGCACGCAGTGGGCTTAACGCCCGCGACCCAGCCACCCAACGGCAACTGTCCCAAGCCATTGAGCAGGCACTGGGCAAGAATGACGAGCCTGCCCCCGTCGCAATTCGCCTCCATTCGCGGCAGGACAAACAGGATGTCTGGTTGCGCATTGCACCACTGCCAACTGGCGGCGGCGCCATTGACGAATGGTCGCCGGCCCGCGTGCTGGTTTTCTGCGATGGCCCGGATAGCCAGTCGCTCAATCCGGCAGAACTTTCGCGAATCTTTGGCTTTTCACCCCGCGAAAGTGCCCTGGCTCAGGCGCTGATAGACGGCCAGCCGCTGGCCGATGCCGCCGGCTCGCTCGGCGTCAGCCACGAAACCGTACGCTCCCAGCTGAAAAGCCTGTTCGCCAAGACGGATACCAACCGCCAGGCAGAATTGACAGCAGTACTGAACAAGCTCAGGCGCTGGTCTGGCCCCTGAGCGTTGCCGACAAAGAAAAGGCGCATCACCATGAACGCGCCCTTTTTCATTTTTGGCCAATTTTTCCGGTCGACCGCAGCAGCTCGCCACGCCGCCAGTCAAGGTCAGGCCTCCGCTCAGGACAACTCGTGCCGCTCCCGCTCGATGCGCGCAATGTAGCGCTGGATTCGGGCTTCGTCATCGGCCTGCAAGCCGACAAACCGCAACCCGATACGCCAGTGCAATGCGCCCTGCCGACTTTCAAATTCGGTCAGATGGGCCACCGTGGCACCGAAGTACAGCAGCTTGCTATCGTCCGGCAACTGCATGTGGCAATTGGCCAGAAGCATGCCGCCGGCCATGCCAACAGGCAGCTCTGCCGTCGATACGCCGGCCCCCGCCACTGAAATATCGTGCGCCGGCAGCTTGAGCAGCGGACCTTCCGGCAGGCGCCCCAGCACTTCCAGCGGGCGAACGCGCGGTGTTTCGATACGGAAAGCATCCCGTCGCTGCAATCGAACGAGAACGTTTGGCAAGGGCACTGAAAAAGCCTTGGCACCCTGATAGTTGATTTCCTGCGGTCCACCGGTCGAAAACTGGACGTGAATCCCCCCGGGGCGGCCCACCAGGGTGGCGCGATCAGCCTCGCGAAAGCGCCGGTTGAGTTCCGGACTGCCGCTGCAATCCACAATCAGCCGCGCCTTGTCGACATCGACGCCAAGCAATGTACTGAGGAAGGTCTGCCCGTCGAACTGCACCGAGAACTGCTCGCGCTCCCGGGCAAAACCGGCAAGCATGAAAGCCACGGGACGCGTTCCACTGACCTGGAAGCGGTCGTCGATTTCAGCTTCGCTCAGTTGGGCAATCTGGGTCATTCAAGTTCCAGTACGCGCAGCAGGGACGCCGTATCGTCATGCCCCCAGCCTTGCGCCATCAAGGCATTCAATTGTTGGCCGACGACGGCCGCCAGTGGCGTCGGCACGCCCACCTGGCGGGCTGCCGCCAGCACCAGACCGAAATCCTTGTGATGCAGACGCGCCTCTATGCCAGCGGCGTAATCGGATTTAACCATACGTTCGCCCATGACATCCAGCACCCGCGATGCTGCGGAGCCACCCGCCAGCGCCGCCTTGACGAGCGAACGATCCACACCGCTGGCCGATGCCAGGCGCATTGCCTCGGCTACCGCCTCGATGGCCGCCACCATGATCATCTGGTTACAGGCCTTGGCCACCTGCCCGGCCCCATTCGGGCCGATATGCACGACACGCTTGCCCAGACACTCGAGCAGCGGCCGCACCATCTCGAGCACCGCCGCATCTCCGCCGGCCATGATCGCCAGCGTGGCATCGATGGCCCCCTGTTCGCCACCGGAAACCGGTGCGTCAAGCATGTGGATGCCTTTTGCCCGAAGCTGGTCAGCGATGCGCCGGGCGACATCCGGAGCAATGGTCGAGCAATCAACCAGCACGGAGCCCGGGACCATGCCCTCGCTCAAACCGTCCTTGCCGAGCGCCACGGCTTCAACATCGGCGCTGGAGGTAATCACCGTGAACACCACTTCGCAGCAATGGCCCAGCTCGGCCGGCGTCGCGCAGATGCTGGCCGGCAGATCGCCAATTCGCTCCGGACGTCGGGCCCAGACTGCCAGGTCGTGGCCGGCGCGGTACAAATGCAGCGCCATCGGGCGCCCCATGGCGCCGAGCCCGATGAAACCCACCTTCATTATTGCCCCGACAGGCGTTCAAGCAGCTTCAGGACGGCGATGGAATCTTCCTCGCCCATGCCGGAACCGACCATGGCATTGAACATCTGCGCCGTCGCCGCCGAACCGGGCAGGCAAAGGCCGAGTTCGTGCGCCGTCTGCATGACGATGTTCAAATCCTTTTCGTGCATCCAGCTCTTGAAACCGGGCTTGAAATTGCGGTCCAGCATGCGCTGGCCGTGGTTTTCGAGGATTTTCGAGTACGCGAAGCCTCCGAGCAGCGCTTCGCGCACCTTGCTGCGGTCAACGCCATTTTTTGCCGCAAATGCAAAAGCTTCGGCCACCGCCAGCACGCCCATGCCGGTGACGATCTGGTTGGCCGCCTTGGTGACCTGCCCGGCCCCGCTGGCCCCCACATGCACGACGTTCTTGCCCATGCAGTCGAAAGCCGGCCTGGCGCGGGCAAAGGCGGCCTCGGAGCCGCCCGCCATGATCGACAAGGTGCCGGCTATGGCACCGACTTCACCGCCAGAAACCGGCGCGTCGATAAAATCAACGCCAGCCACCGCCAGGTCCTCGCCAATCTTGCGCGCGGCAGCAGGGGCGATGGTACTCATGTCGACGGCAACGAGTCCCGGCTCGGCGGCACTGGCGACCGAACGCATGACCTCGGCCACGTCGGGCGCATCGGCCACCATGGAAATGACCAGTTCGTTACCGCGTGCCGCGTCAGCCGGACCAGTGGCACCGATGGCGCCGGCATCGAGCAAGTGCTGCATCGATTCGGCGCGACGCGCCCAGACAGTGACCGTATGGCCGCCTTTGATGAGATTGTGCGCCATCGGGCGCCCCATGATACCCAGGCCGATAAATCCGATTTTCATGCTGAACTCCGCGTCGAGAAGGCTGGGATTTTAGGCGCCCCTACGTCCCGGTCAAGTCACACATCAGGCGCTCAGGGCAACACAGCCTTCAACATCGCCGAAATCGACCACTTCCTCTGCCGGCACCGGCTGGTAAAAGTGGAAACCCTGGACCCGCTCGCACGAAAGGGTCCGCAGGAACTGAGCCTGAGCCGGACTCTCGACCCCTTCTGCAACCAGTTGCAGGCCGAGCGAACGTCCCAGCATGACAATGGAAGTCAGCAACGCCGCCGCATCGGCATCGGTATCGACATCGGCCAGGAAGGCGCGGTCAATCTTCAGGCGATCCAGCGGGAAACGCCGCAGGTAGGCCAGCGATGAATATCCGGTACCGAAATCGTCGATGGCCAGGCGAATCCCCATGGCACGCAGCTGAGCCAGCGTTTGAATGGCGGTATCGACCCCGTGCATGATCGTGCTCTCGGTGATTTCCAGTTCCAGGCGGTCGGCGCTTACCCCGGTTTCTGCCAGCACGGCCTGTACCGACTGGACAAACCCGGCTTGGCGGAACTGGTGCGCGGAAATATTGACCGCCATTTCGCCCATGTCGATGCCGGCATCCAGCCACGACCGTACCTGCCGGCAGGCGGTGAGCAACACCCAATGGCCGAGCGGCAGGATCAATCCGCACTCCTCTGCCACCGGAATGAATTCGGCTGGCGGAATCAGTCCGCGTAGCGGGTGGCGCCAGCGCGCCAGCGCCTCGACGCCAACCACCTTGCCACTGAGCAGATCAACCTGGGGCTGGTAATGGAGCACCAACTGGTTATCGGCCAAGGCACGCCACAACTCGCTTTCAAGATGCAGGCGCTTGTTCGCCGCAGCGTTCATCGGCTCGGCGAAAAACCGGTGGGCGTTACGTCCGCTCGCTTTTGCGGCATACATCGCGGTGTCGGCGTTGCGAATCAGGGCCTGGGCGTCCCGGCCATCTTCAGGGTACTGGCTGATACCGATCGAGGCAGAACTATGCAGCAGATGACCGTCGATCTCGCAAGGCGTGGCAATGGTCCTGACAAGACACTGAACCAGGTCATGGACAACCTGGTTATTGTCCAGTTGCTCGACCACCACGACGAATTCGTCGCCTCCCAGGCGGAACAGTCGCTTGGTATGATCCATTTCGGCACCCAGCCGACCGGCAAGGTCAGCCAGCAAGCGATCGCCCGCATGATGACCCAGCGAATCGTTAACCGTCTTGAAGTTATCCAGATCAATGATCAAGAGCGCCAGACGGTTGATGCCGGGTACGGCGCTGTCCAGCAGGTTGCCGAGATACTTGTCGAGCGCCAGACGGTTGGGCAGATTGGTCAGTTGATCGTGGCGCGCCAGATAGTCCAGACGCTCGGCTTGTGCCTTGGCTTCGCTTACATCAGAAAAGGCTGCGACGAAATGTGAGGCCAGGCCGCGTTCATCAAAGATCGCCTTGATGCGCATTTGCTTGGGATAGAGGGAGCCATCCTTGCGGCGATCCCAGACCTCGCCATGCCAGTCACCATTTTCGGCGACAAAATCCCAGATATTGCGATGCGCAATCAGTCCGTTATGGCCGGCACTCAGCATGGTCGGCGTGCGACCAAGGACTTCTTCTGCCTTGTAGCCGGTCGTCTGCTCAAAGGCATGATTCACCGAAACTATGCGCTGCGCGGCATCGGTCAACATCATTGCCTCGGCGGCATGGTTGATGATCTGCCGGTGCAGGGCAAGCTCGGACGGACCTCCGGGGCGGATGCGTGCGTGAAGACGCGCCCACTTCAGAACAAGGGCGAATAACAGGAGCGCAATCGAAAAGAGAAAAATGCCCCAGGAGAGATTGATCGTCTCCAGGGAGCGGACCGAAAAAACAGGTTCGCCCGCATGGGCGAGATGGCCGCTCAGCTCACTGCCCGGCGCCATCCAACTCGTGCCCAGCAGCCCTGCCCCCAGTGCCCCCCGGCTGATCAACTTCCCGGCATATACCGGATTTCTTGCCATGACCCAACTTACCACCTAAGTAATATGGCGGTAAGTTTAACCTAACAAAAACAATATTTCTGGAAGATTTTCTAAAGCAAATTCACGAATGCATATTGCATGACTGCTGAGACGAGAAACTTCAAGCTTCGCTTCTGATCCGCCAGTACTTTTCAGCAAATGGCTCAGCTTCCGCAAGAACCATTGCCGCTACGCTTGACGCCCATTTTAGCCAGCAATTTCTCCGGCGGACAAAAGCCGGTGAATCCGCTCTGCAACAGGTTGAAGCCGACAAAGGCAGTAAAGGCGAGGAACCACTTGGACACAAAAAGCGGACTCCCGTCGACACCCAGAGCCAGTGACAGCAGTATGAATGTGCCCGCCATGATGCGAATGATGCGTTCTATGGTCATAGTTGATGCTCCTTGCGGAAGGCTGAGAAATAGAGAACGGGGATGACCACCAGCGTGAGCAGCGTGGACACCATGATCCCGAAGATCAGGCTGAGCGCCAGACCATTGAAAATGGGATCGTCGAGGATGAACATGGCGCCGAGCATGGCCGCCAGCGCAGTCAGCGCGATCGGCTTGGCGCGCACTGCCGCTGACTGCACGACGGCCTCGCGGAATGGCATGCCGCTTGCAACCTGCAGCTTGATGAAATCAACGAGCAGGATCGAGTTGCGAACGATGATGCCGGCCAGCGCGATCATGCCGATCATTGAGGTCGCGGTGAATTGCGAACCGAACAGCGCGTGGCCGGGCATGACGCCAATGATGGTCAGCGGAATGGGCGCCATGATGATCAGCGGCACCAGATAGCTGCCAAAGTGGGCAACCACCAGCAGATAGATCAGGATCAGGCCGACGCCATAGGCCGCGCCCATGTCACGGAAGGTTTCGTAAGTCACCTTCCATTCGCCATCCCATTTCACGCTGTAGCCCGCGTAGGGGTCGTTCGGCTGGCGGATGAACCATTCGCCCAGGATGCCGCCCTCCTTCAGGGCCATCCCATTGATCTTGCTACGGATATCGAACATGCCGTAAAGCGGTGAATCGAGTTTGCCCCCCATGTCGCCGACCACGTAAACCACAGGCAGCAGATCCTTGTGGTAAATGGCCTTTTCGCGAGCCGCATCACGTACCTCAACCAGTTCGGACACGGGCACCAGTTGGCCGTCGCGGGATCGGACACGCAGCTTCAACAGCGCATCCAGGCTGGATTGCTTCTCGGCGGGCAACGTCACCCGAACCGGGATTTCGAATTTCGACTCGGTATTGCGTACCGGCGTCACGTCCTGCCCTGCCAGCCCCATGCCGACCACCTCGACGATGTCGCTCTGCGCCACCCCGAGTTGCGCAGCCTTGCTCTGCAGCACATGCAGCACGAACTTGCGCGCATCGGCCTCGATATAGTCGTCGACCGCGACGATGTCCTTGGTGGACTCGAAGGCCTTGCGGACTTCCTTGCCGACGCTCATCTGCCCGTTCATGTCCGGACCATAGATTTCTGCCAGGATGGGTGACATGACCGGCGGCCCCGGCGGCACTTCAACCACCTTGGCGACACCACCGTTGATCTTGCCGATGGCCTCGATGCGATCACGCAGCGACACGGCGATCTCATGACTCTTCCGCGAACGGTGATGCTTGTCGGCAAGATTGACCTGGATATCACCCTTTTCCGGCGCGGCGCGCAGGTAATACTGGCGAACCAGACCGTTGAAATTGATCGGGCTGGCCGTACCGGCATAGGCCTGATAATTGGTCACGTCTTTTTCGTGCACCAGCTCGGCGCCGATTTCGTGCAGCACACGGGCTGTTTCTTCAAGCGGCGTGCCGAGCGGCATATCGAGAACGATCTGGAATTCGCTCTTGTTGTCAAAGGGCAGCATCTTGAGCACGACGAGCTGGAAATAAGCCAGCGAGACGGAGCCAATAATCAGCAGGACGATGGCGATCGCCAGCTTGACGCGCATTGCCCCACCCTTGATCGGGTCGAGGAAGGGCGTCAGCAATTTCCGGAAGGTGGCGTCAAGTCGGGCATCGAGTTTTGACGGCTGGTGTTCACCATGCCCCCCGCCGCCATGCGATTTCATCATTTTCGCGGCCAGCCACGGCGTCACGACGAAGGCGACCGCCAGCGAAATGGCCATGCCCATCGACGAATTGATCGGAATCGGGCTCATGTACGGTCCCATCAGCCCGGTGACAAACGCCATTGGCAACAGCGCCGCGATGACCGTCAGCGTCGCCAGAATGGTCGGCCCACCGACTTCATCGACGGCGGGCGGGATGATCTCAAGCAGACTTTTGTCAGGATAAAGCCCCTGCCAGCGATGGATATTTTCAACCACCACGATGGCGTCATCGACCAGGATACCGATCGAAAAAATCAGCGCGAACAGCGACACGCGGTTCAGCGTGAAGCCCCACGCCCAGGACGCGAACAGCGTTGCCGCCAACGTCAGCGTCACCGCCACGCCAACGATCACTGCCTCGCGCCGGCCCAGCGCGAAAAACACCAGCAACACGACGAAGGCGGTCGCAAAAATGAGCTTGCCGATCAGCTTTTGCGCCTTTTCGGTCGCCGTTTCGCCATAGTTGCGCGTGACGGTGACTTCAATCCCTTCAGGAATCACTTCGTTTTTCAGGGCATTTATCCGGTTGACCGCAGCATTCGCCACATCGGCCGCATTGACGCCGGGCTGCTTCGATATCTGCATCGTGACCGCGGGAAACTCGCCATTCTGGTCGCCAAACCAGGCATAGCGTTTCGGCTGATCCGGACCATCCTCGACCGTTGCCACATCGCTCATGTAGACCGGCTTGCGTTCACTGGCATCGCCATGCACCGCAACGACCAGTTGCTTCACATCCGCCGCCGATTCAAGATAAGTGCCCGTCTGGACCAGCACTTCCTGGTTGCCAGCAGTCAGGTTGCCGGACGATTGCAGGGCGTTGGACACCTTGAGCGCACCGGCGATGTCCTGCGGCGTGACGCCGAAGGCATTCATCCGCTCGGCATCCATCAGCACGCGAATCGCGTGGTCGGGTCCGCCGATGGTCGACACATCGCGCGTTCCCTTGATGCGCTTCAGTTCAATCTCGACGGCACGCGACACTTGCTGCAGATCGAAAGCAGAACGGCCGGGATCCTTGGTCCAGAAGGTCAGCCCGACGATCGGCACATCATCAATGCCACGTGGCTTGATCACCGGCTCCATGACGCCCAAATTGGGCGACAGCCAGTCCCGGTTCGAATTCACTGTGTCGTACAGGCGCAGCACGGCGTCGTTGTATTTGATGCCGACGTCAAACTGCACGGTAATCACCGCCATACCCGGACGCGAGGCCGAATAGACGTGCTCCACACCATGCATGCGCGACAGCACCTGTTCGCCGGGACGCGCCACCAGATTTTCAACATCCTTGGCCGATGCGCCAGGGAAGGCGATCATCACGTCGGCCATCGTCACATCAATCTGCGGCTCCTCCTCGCGCGGGGTGACCAGTGTCGCGAAAATACCGAGCAGGAAGGCCACCAAAGCCAGCAGCGGCGTCATCCGCGATTCCAGGAAGGCGGCGGCGATACGACCGGAAATACCGAGATCGGAGCGACTCATAAATCCTTATTTGCCTTTCAGTTTCATGATGCCAAGTGCATCCATGACCATTTTTTCAAAGACCGTTTCGGTCGTGCCTTTTTTCATTTTATGCATGAAATATTTCTCAAACCCTACCTTGGCCAGATGCACCCATTTGCCCTGCGCAAACCAATTGACGTTGCGTGGCGGTATCTGAGGCAGCGCAACGAAGGCCGCACCGTTATCCCCGAAATCCGCCAAACAGATGGCATTCCACGTGGCCTTCTCGGTAGGTACCTTGCCGTCTAGCACGGCGCGAATGTTTTTGGCAGTGGCGGTCACCATCGACTCAATCATGTAGCCGGTCTTTGGCGTACCGGTCGGCACCGGCGTTGCTTCGACCGGGGGAATGGCGACACAAACACCGACAGCATAAATTTCGGGATACTTCACATTGCGCTGATAGGGGTCAATCAGGACAAAACCCCGGGGATTGGTCAGCCCTTCGATATCAATCACCGCATCAATACCCTTGAATGCCGGCAGCATCATCGAATACTTGAAGGGCAGTTCGTGCTGCCGTTTGGGCTTGCCATCTTCGTCGTGCTCCGTCACGAACATCCTGCCGGCTTTGACACGATCAACCTTGGCATTACAAATCCACTTGACGGTCTTGTCGCGGAAGATGGACTCCATCAGACCTTTCGAGTCGCCGACACCGCCGAGACCAAGGTGACCGATATACGGTTCTGACGTCACGAACGTCATCGGCACCTGATCGCGAATCTTTCGCCGGCGCAAATCCGTTTCCATGATCATTGCAAATTCGTAGGCCGGCCCGAAGCAGGATGCACCCTGTACAGCACCAACAACGATGGGGCCTGGATCCGCCACGAATTTATCCCATGCCTCGCTGGCAACGGTGGCATGATCAACGTGACAGATCGATTGCGTATGGCCTTGCGGACCGAGCCCTTCTACTTCCTCAAAGGCAAGCTTGGGGCCGGTAGCCAGCACCAGATAGTCATAATCAATGCGCCGGCCATCATCAAGTTCCAGCTGCTTTTGCTCAGGATGCAAGCGCTTGAGGCCGACCGGAATGAAATCGATTTTGTGCTTGGCGAGCAACGGCGCAATGTCCAGTTCAATCTCTTTGCGCTGTTGCCAATTCACTGCCACCCACGGATTGGAGGGAACAAAGTGAAACTTCGCGGTATTGGCAATTACGGTAATTCGGTCGCCGGATCGCGCCGCCTCCCGCATTTCGTAAGCCATTGGCATGCCGCCCAAGCCGGCCCCAACAATTACTATGTGTGCCATTTCCATCTCCTCCTGCTACGGTGCCCGGGTGGGGCTTTCTCAAGTCAGGCGTTCCGGCTATCACCGGTATTGTCGCAAAAATTATTTTGCGTCCTGCGACGACTTTGTCGCGGCATCCTTTTGCGCGATACCCGCCCTTACGGGGTCAGTCACAACCCGATCGCCCGCCGACAAGCCGGCCAGCACCTCGATTTCACCTTGTCCAACAGCGTCGCCAAGGCGCAATTGGCGCAGCGACAGGCGATTGTCAGGCGTCTGCACATAAACGGCAGCGACCTCTCCGCGACGCAGCACGGCAGCGGCCGGTACGGTCAGTTTTTCGGCCTGTCCGGTAATGAAATGAACGCGGGCGAACATGCCCGGCGTCGCTTCCGGGACATCGGGCAAGGTGACGCGGACCTGGGAAACGTGCGTCGCCGCATCGGCCGTCGGTAGAACCTGAACCTTGACGGCATCGACCCATTTGCCGAGCTCGGGAAATTCAACCCGGGCATTGCCGACACCGCGCATTGCCTTCAGCCGATATTGCGGAATGCTGGCTGTCACGCGCAAGGTACCCGGCTGGTAAATTGTGAAGAGCGGCTTGCCCGGCGTCGCCATGTCACCCATTTCAGCGTGGCGGCGGGCGACAATGCCGGTCATCGGTGACACGATGGTGGCGTGGCTCTGGCTGGCACCGGCTGCCGAACGGTTGGCCGCCGCCGAATCGAGATCGGCTCTCGCCTTGTCGAGCGCTGCCGGGCTCATGAATTTCTGCGCCACCAGGCTTCGGGTGCGATCAAAAGTGACCTTGGCATTGGCGTACTGCGCCTCGGCGGCGCGGGCTGCTTCAGCGGCCTCGCGGGCATCGATGCGCATCAGCACGTCACCTTTTTTAACCGACTGACCCGCATCGGCCTTGACCTCAAGCACGCGGCCGGGAATCTGGGCGCCCACCGTCGTCTGCTGCACGGCTTCAACCAGCGACTCCGCGGGGAAGGCCAGGTCGACCATGTGCGGCTTGACAGTGACAACCGGCAAAGGCTCGGCAGCCATTGCTGCGGTCAACCCGAAAACAAGGCTGAAAACGAAAGGACGTAGAAGATTTGCGTTCATGAATATAAGAATACGCTAATTTATAGTTCCAGCACAAGTTTATTAAAGGCTGGCCATTGATTTTATTGGATTTTTATACAACGAATCGGGATGGACTACGCCCGATCAGGCCGCCATCTCGATCAGCAAAGTCTCGATTTCCGTGCGGCCAACCGGGCTGGCCATGGCGATCAAGGTAAATCCGGGCTTCAGCAGGAAATCATTGCCCGGATTGAACTGCCAGCTGCCGTTGCGCTCGCGCACCGCCAGAAAAACGTAGTTGGCGCTGCGCAATTTCAGCGCGCCCACCGGCTTGGGAATAAACCCGGCCGGTACCGGCACCTCCTCGACACGCAGGTTCTTCTCGGATTTCAGCATTTCGTCGAGGAAGGACACCACGTGCGGACGGATCATGGCTGACGCAATGCGCATGCCGCCGGTAAAGTCCGGTGAGACGATCGCATCCGCCCCCGCCTTGCGCATTTTTTCGATATTGCGTGTTTCGGTACAGCGGGCCACAACACGCAGATCCGGCTTCAACTGCTTGGCCGTAATGACGATCATCAGGTTGCGTGAATCGTCACCGGTCACGGCGAACAAGCCTTTTGCATCCGCCAGATCGGCGGCCAACAGGACATCGTCGTCGCTGGCATCACCGTTCAGATAGAGAAAGCCGAGGCTTTTCTCCTTGTACTCTTCGAGCCGATGCAAATCTTCATCGATACCGACGAAATGTCGGTTGGTTGCCTCAAGTTCGTGCGCGATGTTGCGCCCGACGCGGCCAAAGCCGCAGAGAATGTAATGGCCTTTGAGTTTCCTGATTGCTTTTTCCATGCGTTTTCTCCGCAGGGTTCCATTGAGGTCGGTTTCGAGCAGTGCCACCGTCACGACCGAAAAGAGCAGCGACAGATTGCCGGCGCCCAGGATGCCGATCACCACTGTCAGTATCCGCGCTGACTGGTTGCTCGACATGTCGATGATTTCACCGAAGCCGATGGTCGCGACGGTGATGAAGGTCATGTAAAAACAATCAAACCACGAATACTGGTGATCCGTCAGGATCATGTAGCCGACCGTGCCGAACAGATGCACCGCGCACAACATGCCCACCGCGACATAGACCAGGCGGAAGATGTAGCCCGCCTGTGTTGTATTGATCGAAGCCACGCTCGTCCCCGTTCTCACTCTGCGAGCGGCACCGATTGGGTCATGAAGATCACGGCCTTGCCGCCATCCATATTGGCGTGCAGCGACTCGACCAGGGGTGGGTTCACCGGCTGCTCGGCCTCCCAGCGAATAATGAAGTTGGCCCCGGAACCGCCGGACGCATCATTCAACTCGACGAAAAATTCGATCGTCCCGAGCGGCGGCACGAAGGTTGGCGCCGTAATACGCTCAGCGAGCAAACGCCCATTGGTATCGAAATACTTGGCCGACAGGACACGAATCGGACGACGGGAATCCGTGTTGCGGACACTGACCAGCGTCGACAACAGGACCGAAGACGCCTTGCCACTCTTGCCCAGATTGCCGTACAGCATGTGGGAGTAAATGGGCAGGTACAGCGTCTGCCCCTTGACCGGGGGACGGATCTCCTGAGCGAATGCCGCGGTCGACGCCGAAAAAAGGGCAAAAACAAAAACGCCCAGCCAAGCTCGCCAGAATTCCTGCCGTCGCATACTCCCCCCTGTTGTTCATACCTGGACGTGGCATTGAATCCACTTGGTCTGATTCTGCCACAAGCCCCGCATGACCGGGCAACCGGGGAGACGGCCGGGCGTTAGCCCCGCCCTGCGCCGAGCAGGGAACGCAACAGTCCCGGCAAGGATTGCCAGTCGACCGGCTTGGCAATGTAATCGGCAGACAGTTGATGGGCACGCTCAAAAAACGCGGCGTCGCCATGGCCTGTCACCAGAACCACCGGAAACGCCTCGCCATGACTGCGGCGAATCGCGGCGCAGACTTCAAAACCATCCATGCCCGGCATCTCGACATCGAGCAACGCCATGTCGAAAGGCGCGTCCTGAAATGCGGTCAGCGCATCGTGGCCGTTATTGACCAGCGTCGGCACGAAATCATCGCCCGCCAACGCTGCGCGAACCAGCAAACCGGCGGTCGGATCATCATCCGCCACCAACACACGCCAAGGCGTCGGACTCATGGGCGAATCTCCCGCAACTGCGCTCGAATGGCGGCGTCGACCCGCCCCCATTCAGCCCGCAGTGCATCGACACAGTTCAGCAACTTGCGCATCTCTCCATCCCTTCCAAACTGCTCGATTTCGCCACAACGGCGGGCCAGTCCATTGGCGCCCACATTGAAGCTGCTTGATTTCAAGGCGTGGGCTGCACTGGCAATCAGCTTGGCATCCCCTTCGGCCAGGCCCTGTTCAAAACGCCCCCACTCACGCTCGGCCGCTTTCAAATAGGCGGCCAGCACTTGCCGGAGAAGGACTTCGGCACCATCCGGGGACAAGGCACGAACCTTGTCCAGCGCACTCGCATCCAAGGGCGACCCGGCACTGATATCAGGCGCCGGCGCCAAAACTGCTGAGTCTGCACTGGTCATTGAATCGTTCTTGCGCCGCTCTGCGGGCAACCAGCGCGCCAGCATAGCCAGCAACTCATCGCCGGTATAGGGTTTGGCCAGGTAATCATCCATGCCAGCCGCGGCACACCGTTCGCGATCGCCCTTCATCGCGTTGGCGGTCAGCGCGATCACCGGCAAGTGACGGCCACTCCCCGCCTCGCGCTCACGCAGTGCCTTCGTCGCGGCAAAGCCATCGACTATCGGCATCTGACAGTCCATCAACACCAGATCGACTGTTTCACGCGCCAACACGTCAAGCGCCTGCTGACCATCGGCGGCGACCACCACCTCCAACCCCATCCGTTCCAACTGGACGCGCGCCACGATCAGATTGCTTTCATTGTCCTCGGCTATCAATACCCGGCCACGCAACTTCCGAGCGTTCAAACCGGCCGCGCGATCTTTGGCCTTGCGCCGATTGAGCGCCACATCGACCGCCAGGAACAAATCGGCCTGGCGAAGCGGTTTGGGCAAACAGGCAGCCACGTCAAAACCTGCCCGCTTCAGCTGATCCGGCATATCGGGGGCAGACGAGAACGCGATAATCCGTGCGCCCAACTGTTTGTTGTCCGCAACGAGTGCCCGTACCAGATCGAGGCCGGGCATCTCGGCCATGTCCATATCGATCAGGAACAGCGCATAGGGCATGCCGTCACCCTTGGCCGCATTGGCTAACACCAAGGCCCGCATGCCTGAAAGGGCCGTGTCTGCAACAAACCCTCGATTGCGTAATTGGCCGAGAAGAATCTCGCAATGCGCCGGGGTGTCGTCCACGATCAGCAAGCGCTCGCCCGGCACTTTTACGCCCTGAGTATCCGGCTTGTCAGCCGGGAGTTGCCCGAAGGGCAGAAGCAGTTCGGCCGTAAAACTCGAGCCGTGACCAGGTTCGCTTTCAACACCGATCGTACCGCCCATGAGTCCGATCAGGCGCCGGCATATCGCCAAGCCGAGTCCAGTCCCGCCGTACTGGCGTGCAGTTGAGCCATCCGCCTGGGAAAAGTGTTCGAAAATGCGACCCTGCGCCGCCAAAGGGATACCGATGCCGGTGTCGCTTACGGTCAACGCGAATTTAAGCCCTTTTTCCGAACGTTCGAGAATGTGCAAACGCAACGATATCTCGCCGCTCGCGGTGAATTTGATGGCATTGCCCAGCAAATTCACCACGATCTGGCGCAACCGGAGCGCATCGCCGCGCACCAGCAAGGTCTCGTCCGGTGGCAGATCTGCCAGTAATTCCAGACCTTTTTTGTGCGCTTGCTGAGAAAACAGCTCCAACGACTCTTCAAGCAAATGGCGCAGATCGAAATCAATTGAATCCAGCTCCAGCTTGCCGGATTCAATTTTCGAAAAGTCGAGGATATCGTTGATGATGCCCAGCAGGTGTTTGCCCGATCGTTCGACCGCCTCGATGAACTGACGCTGTGTGGGCGCCAGCTCGGTCGACAGCAGCAGCTCGGTCATGCCCAGCACACCATTCATCGGCGTCCGGATTTCATGGCTCATCGTCGCCAGAAACTCACTCTTGGCCAGACTGCCCGCCTCTGCCAACTCCTTGGCCAGGCGCAGCTCGCGCGTTCGTTGCTCGACGATCTGTTCCAGATTGCCCAAATGCGTTGACAGCCAGTGGTCCCGCTCGCGAATCTGCTCAACCATCTGATTGAATCCAGTCGCCAGCTGGGCAATCTCCGTCACTTCGCTGTCGGCAGCGCGAATATCCAGATGACCGACGGACACTTCAGCCATGTTGCGCGTCAAATCCTGCAAAGGCTCCATCAGCTTTTCAACATGGCGTCCCTGATAGCGAAGCGCGACTGCCAGTGCGAGGATCGTTTCAAGCAGGATCAAGCCAAGATAAACCAGCAGTTGCTGATAAACCTTGCTCAGATCGATACTGAGGCGCAACCACCCCGAGCGTTGCGCGGCCAACCCGATTTTGGCCTCGTTGTGGAGAAAAAGACTTAAGGGCAAGCGACCGGGCGGTTGATCGGCCAGACCGACCGGCACCAGAAAATCGATCTGGCTCCAGGCAATATGATGCCCGGCCACCGGATTGACCAGCGGCGCAGACACCGTCTGGCTTCCAAGGCGGTCATAGGCAGCAAACAGAGACAGGTCATCGCGGAACACCGCCGCAGATTGCACCTCGGGCAAGCTGCGCAAAATTACGAGCTTGGTCTCGACGGCCGGTCGATCGTTATTGCTCAGCGCCTGCCCCACGCCCTGGCTGAGCAGATCCAGGCGAAGATAGCCCTCTTCAACCTGTTCGCGCATCGTCACCCAACCCAGGGTCGCGAGAATAAAGACGCTGACGAAAGCGATTGCCAGCAACAGGACATAAAAATTAATTTTCGCCAGGCGGCCGTGCAACGAGACGGTGGGAAAAATCGGTGTCACATCGGCCCCCCGGCACCCAAATCAGTTGCCTGCCGTGCGACCGCAGCCGCCGACCAGGCTTCACGAAAAGCATGGCTTAGCACCGTACGCAAATTTGCCGGAATATCGACGGGGGCGCCATCTGCGAGTTTTAGCAGCATCTCTTCGAGCGCACCCGCAGCGTCCGCCAGGTGCACAGCCCCGACATTTGCCGCAGCGCTGCGCACTGCGTGCACGCGCTTCCGCTCCAAGGCGTCGTCACCGATACTCTCTCGCCATGTGCGCTCCCAGTCAGCAAAGTGCGCGACAAAGAGACCGACGGCCTCCCACCACAGCTCGGGCTGATCAAGCATTCGCCCGATCGCAGCATTCACGTCAAAACCATTCAGAGCACGGGGAACAATCATCAAATACGGGGGAGAAAAAGCGCAGGTTCGAAAAGTGGAACAAAACAGACGAATTGTCGCCCGAGAAGCCGACTCATTGTTAAAGAATGGTAAAACATTTCCTTTGTTTTACATTGGATTACAATCATTCCTTTATCGTACGATCGAAGCGAAGAACCATGCGTCAAATTGCGCTAATTGTGGAAGATGATCCAGCGACCCGGCACGTGCTGGGCGCGACACTTGCCACCGCCGGAATCGATAGTATCTACGCTGAAAACGGGGCCGCCATGTGGCGCAGACTGGACGAAAAGCCCGATGTCATCATCCTCGATCTCAGCCTGCCGGATGCGGACGGACTCGAACTGCTTCGGCAGTTGCGCCAGAATTCCGAAATTCCCGTCCTGATCCACTCGACCCGCTCGGACGAAATCGAACGCATCATCGGCATCGAAATCGGCGCCGATGACTTTCTGCCCAAACCCTGCAACATGCGCGAACTGCTGGCCCGCACTCGCGGCCTGCTGCGGCGAGCCCAGCGCACCAACAACCCGGCTCGCAGCGGCGAACAGCGCCGCCTGCATTTTGGTGAATGGACTCTTGATACCGCCTCGCGAGAGCTCACCTTCAACGGCAGCCAACCTACGCCGCTGGGCGTCTCCGGATTCGCCCTGCTGTCCACTTTCCTTGAGCACCCGTTCGAGCCACTGTCCCGGGAACAACTGTCGCGCGTCTTGAAACGCGAGTACGTTCCTTATGACCGAATCATCGACGTTCACGTCAGTCAGATCCGACGCATTCTCGGCAAGCAGGCCGATGGCAGCAGTTTTATCAAAACCTTGCGCTCGCAGGGCTATGTCTTCATCGCCCAAGTCGACACCACCGCCTAATTCACCCTGCACAACGTCGTGACGCGACCATTGCCCGGCAGGCCTGAACTACGTCGTTGGCTGGCGATATTCGCCATGATTGGCACCCTAGTCCTGAGCGGGCTGCCAGCAGCGCTCGGTTTTGATTTTGAGCGGATACAACAGGCCTTCATCAACCGCTTCGGCGCAGAACGCAACCCGCTTCTGCAAGAATGGAAACAGCTGCTGGGCGAAGCAAAAAAAGCCGCCGAAACGGACAAGTTAAAGCGCGTCAACGACTTCTTCAATCGCCACATTGCTTTTGACGACGACATGTCAATCTGGGGGCAAAGCGATTATTGGGCGACGCCCACCGAGTTGATCGGACAGGGTCGTGGCGACTGTGAAGATTTTTCGATCGCCAAATATTATTCGCTGATCGACCTCGGCGTCCCGGCCACCAAACTGCGGCTGGTTTATGTCAAGGCTGCGCAAAACGGCCCGGACGGCGTCTTCCTGCAAGCCCACATGGTGCTGGCGTATTACGCCACACCCACCGCGGACCCGCTGGTCCTCGACAACCTGAACAGCCAGATCCTGCCTGCCTCCCGGCGCAGCGATCTTTCACCGATTTTCAGTTTCAACAGCACGGGCCTTTGGCAAGGCACCGGCAACAATGCCAGCAAAAGCAATCTTTCCCGCTGGCAGGACTTGCAGGTCAGGGCTCGTGCTGAAGGTTTCCAGTGAGGTAATCGACATGTCCTTATTCCGACAAATCTGGCTCGCAGTCATCGCCAGCACCCTGATCGCCTTCGCTGGCAGCTTCGTGGCCAGCATGCTGACAGCGCGCCACTATCTGGAGCAACAACTGGCCATCAAGAACAATGACAATGCCGCATCGCTGGCCCTGTCGATGTCGCAACTGGACAAGGACCCGGTCACGGTCGAACTTCAGGTCGCAGCCGTCTTTGACAGCGGCCAATATGCCGTCGTCCGGCTGATCGACCCGAACGGCAAGACCCTGATCGAAAAAACCAGCCCGCCTGATGCCGGCGACGTGCCCAAATGGTTCATCCGGCTATTTCCCATCGTCTCGCAGCCTGGCCAGGCTCAAGTCACTGGCGGTTGGAAGCAGTTTGGCACCGTTGAACTTATCAGCCACAGCCATTTTGCCTACAAGGAACTGTGGAATGGCGCCTTCAAGCTGCTTGGCTGGTTTGCCGTCGGCGGCGGCATCATGGGACTGCTGGGCATGCAATTGCTGCGCCGCATCCGACGTCCGCTGGACGCGGTGGTCGGGCAAGCGCAAGCGATCAGCGAACGGCGCTTCATCAGCATTGCCGAACCGGGCACGCCAGAACTAAAAAGTCTCGCCAGCGCCATGAATGCCATGGTCGACCGCCTGAAAGCGATGTTTGCCGAAGAAGCGGCCCGACTCGAAAAAGTGCGTCGTGAAGCGACGCTGGACAGCCTGACCGGCCTGGCCAACCGCGCTTTCTTCATGAATCAGCTGGCTGCCGCACTGAGCGACGATGACGCACCCGCCGCGGGTTCACTCCTGATGCTGCGCCTTGCCGATCTGGCCGGCATCAACAAGCGGGCCGGACGTGAAACGGCTGACGAGCTGCTGCGCCGGATTGGCTTGGTGCTGAACGAACTGGCTGGCGACAAGGCCAATGCCGCTGCTGCGCGCCTCAACGGCGCTGACTTTGCGTTATTGCTCCCCGGCATCCGGGACCCGGCGCCGCAAGCTGAAAAGCTGTTGCATACCCTGAACGACCTCGCTGCCGCGGGTCTGATCGACAGCGAACGCATTGGCTACGTGGCCAGTGGCATCTACCTGCACGGCCAATCCATTGCCAACCTGCTTGCCCGCGTTGACGGCGCACTAGCCGCAGCAGAAGTCCAGAGTGCCCTGGCCTGGTGTCGCGCTGACAGTGACTCGGATGACCACGCAACCACCAATGCCGACTGGAAAAAGCTGCTCGAGGGCGCCATTCAATCTCAGCGCCTGCGCCTGATCGACTTCCCCGTTGCCGGCAATGCCGGCCAACTGCTCCACCTCGAATGCCCGCTCCGCCTGCAGGCCGCCGAGAATGGCGAATGGCTGGCCGCCGGCAGCTTCATGCCCATGGCCTCGCGCCTGTCGATGACCACCGAGCTCGACCTGGCCGCAGCCCGCCTGGCGCTGGAGCGCATTGCCGCCGGCGCGCCGGCGGTGGCGGTCAACCTGTCCGGCGAGTCCATTCTGGACGCTTCGTTCCGCGCTCGCCTGTTCGCGCAGATTGCCAATCGGAAGGATCTGGCGCCACGCCTCTGGCTGGAAGTGTCGGAAATTGGCGCCTTCAAACACTTTGACGAATTCCACGCATTCTGCGACGCCTTGCGCCCGCTGGGCTGCCGCCTCGGTATCGAGCATTTCGGTCGACAATTCAGCGAAATCGGTCGCCTGCAGCGCATCGGCCTCGACTACCTGAAGGTTGATGGCAGCTTTATCCGAGCCATCGACACCAACCTCGGCAATCAGGCATTCATCAAAGGGTTATGCAGCATCGCGCATAATATCGGTCTGACCGTTATCGCCGAAGGCGTACAAACCGCCGAAGAACTGGCCATCCTGCCTGAACTTGGCTTTGACGGTGCCACCGGCCCGGCCGTACCAAGGAATTGATGTCATGAGTACCGAAATCGAGCTCAAGCTCCAGCTCAACCCCAAGGCCGCCCGCCAACTGGCCGCGCACCCGTTGCTCGCCGGCATTCCCGCCCAGAAGCAGCACCTGCTGAACACCTATTTCGACACGCCCAAGCTGGAGCTGCACGCCAAACGCATCGCCCTGCGCTTCCGCAAAAAGGGTTGGGAATGGCTGTGCACCGTCAAATCAGCCGAGCCGGCCAGCGGCGGGCTGGCCATGCGCAGCGAATGGGAAACGCCTGCCACGCCGGGCGTCTTCGACTTCAGCCACGTGGATGACGACAATTTTCGGGCGTTTCTGGAGCAGCGTCGTGATCAGTTTGAAGCCATCTTCACCACCGATTTCCGCCGTCAGATCTGGCATGTTCCGTTTGGCGAATCGCTGATCGAACTCGCCATCGACCGCGGTCACATCGAAAGCAAGGGTCGGCGAGCCACCATCTGCGAAATCGAGCTTGAACTGCTCTCCGGCAAGGTCGATGACATTTTCGGGCTGACCCGCGAACTGCAGCAGAATATTGATCTCCATCCCGCCATCGCCAGCAAGGCTGAGCGCGGCTACGGACTATTCCTCAACGAGCCGCGCCGCCCCTACAAAAGCAAACCGGTACCGATCAACGAACAGCAAACGCCGGTCGAAGCCTTCCGCAGCGTCGCCCTGGGCTGTCTGGAACATTTTCAGCGCAACGAATGTGGCCTGTTGACCGGCGGCGAAGCTGAGTTTGTCCATCAGGCGCGCGTCTCGCTGCGTCGCCTGCGCTCCGCGATCAAGCTGTTCGCCCCCGTCCTGCCGCCAGAATTCGTCGCCGCCTATGGTCAGACCTGGCGAACCCTGGCCGGGGCCCTCGGCGATACGCGCAACTGGGATGTATTCATTGAAGAAACCCTGCCGCCCATCGCCGCAGCCTTTCCCGACCACCGCGACATCAAGCGCCTGCACAGGGCAGCGCAGCAACGCGCCAATAGCGCCCGCAAATCCGTCATCGGCCTGCTGGCCGTCAGCGAATACCCACGCCTGCTGCTTGAATTCACCGCCGCCATCTACACGCTGAACGACACAGCACCGCTTCCAATCAAGGATTTTGCCCGGCAGCAAATCGCCAGCTACGCCCGAAAAGCCCGCAAACTGGCACTGCAACACGCCGAACTGAACCCGGAAGAGCGCCACAAAATGCGCATCGCCTTCAAGAAACTGCGCTACTCCCTGGAATTTTTTGCCCCCCTGCTGCCGCAACGCCGCCTGAAACCTTATCTGGCTGCACTGGCCCAATTACAGGAAGAACTCGGCCTGATCAACGACCACGTCACTGCCGAAACCCTGATGACCACCGCGCTCGACGGACACCCACCCGGACCAGTGCACGGCTGGATTTCAGGCCGGCATGCGTTGTTGATCAGCGAGTTGCCGGATGTACTGCAAACCTGGCTGGCGCAAAACGCCCCTTGAAGCTAAGCGATAGCCTGGATTCAAGGCTTTTCATTTTGGCCGTTTTTCCGGTTGACCGTAGCAAACCGTATTTGCGGCCTGCACAAAGCAAAGCCGGGGCATCTACCCCGGCTTCTTTTAAATAGTGGTCTGACCCCCATTATTTTTCGCCAACGATGAAGACTGTCTGTTTTTTAAGAAAGTCCTTGTTGATGCCGCCGAGCGTTACGGCCTCTCGATCCATGCCTATGTACTCATGACCAATCATATCCACCTACTGGTTTCGCCCGAGACTGCCGAAAGTCTTCCCAAGACCATGCAAAGTCTTGGGCGGCGTTATGTCCAGTATTTCAACTATCGTTACAAGCGCACCGGCACCTTGTGGGAAGGTCGCTATCGGGCCACTGTCATTGATGCGGAAGCCTACCAGTTCGAATGCATGCGTTACATTGAACTCAATCCAGTACGGGCCGGCATGGTTGCGACCCAAAGGACTTTCCGTGGTCAAGCTATCTGGTGAACGCTGACGGAAAAACAGATACCCTCGTTGTGCCTCATCTTGAGTATTGTCGATTGGGTGCAAATGCTGGCGAGCGCCAGATTGCTTATCGCGCCCTCGTAAAGGAACCCATGGAAGCGGAACAACTCTCAGTTGTCCGCAATGCCACGAACAAGGGATGGGCACTGGGAGGCGAGAGGTTTCAGGAATAGATCAAGCGGTTGACGCAACGCAGAACGATGCCGTTACCAAAAGGGAGACCGAAGAGAAGTGGGGACTAATCGTGTCTGCCCCCTTATGCGTATGCGTATGACCCGGTCTGCGGATTGCCCGAGGTACTGCAAACCTAGTTGGCGCAAAGGGCGCCGAAGTAACCAATCCGCCTATTGCCAGGGATTCAGGTCGACAATGGCGACGACCTTGGCAGATGCCTTGTTGATCAGCACCGTGACCGGGTGCGCTCGCGCCATCATAGGAAGATAGGCATCCGCTTCCGGCCAACGCTGGAGCACCTTGTCGACAGCTTGCTGCGTGTTGAAGCGGGACAATGCTTCAATAGGCATTGAGTGCTGGCGAATATCTTCTTGTTGTTCGGATAATGCGACAAACCGTTCAGGGCGCTGGGCAATATCGACTCCCACGGCCAAGGACTCCATCAGGATGGTATTTTTCTCTTCACGAGTACTGGCCCGAAGGGCTGCAGCCCAAACCGGCCCCAGCCACGGTTGGTAGCTAAACTCTGCCCGTGCCTCGGATTGCTTTCGAGTGTCAACTTGGTAAGCTTGGACAAGCTCAAATTGATCAACACTGAACACCAGCCATACGGGACGCCCTTCCGCTACGGTAAATAGACCATACGAGAACGCCACTAGTTGGAGTAACGCTATGACTGTCAAATCAAAACGAAGGGATTTCTTGCCTTGCTTGTAGACCACAAGGGTCAACAATGGTCCAACCGTAACGTCCACGCCAAGAACAATCAGGAATATCGATGTCACCCCAACGGCAGAATGCAAGGGCGCAGGGTACCAAACAAAAAAGACCAGCAGCAACGCGAGCAATGCGAGCAAACAGGAGATCGAAAAATGAAATAAAAAAGCTATTATTCGCGCGGGAATAGTCATTTGCAATCCTCTAGCAAAACAAAAAAGGCACCTTTCGGTGCCTTTTGCTATGACTGACAAAGATTACTTGCATTCGCTCGGAGCGAAGCGCCCTTGCAATGTACCATTTGCGGCACCGCCAAACGCTGCATTACGTGCGGTAGCAGTGGCATGCGTCAAAGAAGAGCAAACCCAGTCAATAGAACCCGTGGTATTGGCAGCAGCAGCAGCAGCCAAAGTGATCGGAGCAGCATTGTTACCCGGATTTACGTACGGGCTCAGCAAGAGCGTATTTGCACCTGCGGCAATCGTGCCAACGTTAGCTGCATTTAGCGCAATATTGATCACGCCAGTACCAGCCGTCAAGGTAAGACCTGTAACGTACTTGGAAGAGGGGGGGAGGGCATTGACTTGGGTCTCAACTGCGGTGAGTCCGTTTAGGCCGTCTGCAGCATAGGCTTCCGACACAAGGGTCTTAACGCCTTCAGCCAAAACCAAACCTTCCGTTACCTTCGCACGTACCGCGTAGTCCTGGTATGCCGGCAGCGCCACGGCAGCCAGAATACCGATAATGGCAACAACGATCATCAATTCGATCAGGGTGAAACCTTGTTGGATCTTTTTCATTTGAATCTCCTGTAAGTGACAAGGCGGGAAAGCCGCTGAGTTACCTATAACAGTTTCCGTGCCAGCTTTTTTAAATCCACGCAGATGACCACTCTAAAACCGCCAAAACCCTTACCTGTCATGGCCTTGGGGGGTTTCTGGCGCGAATGTAAAAAAGCGTAGCGCGTGAATAGCCTGGCAGAGGTGACAATTTGCGTCATACGCAGTGGACGCAATGCGGCAGGCATGACAACCTACGGCGGAAAATATGGCAAATACAGCAGCTGTGGCGGCGTGCATTCGAAGTCGGCTTGTTGCGACGTGAGGCATTCGCTTGCATAGCAACGGGGCACTCCGCGGCCGACGAACAGTTGATGGGGGTCAGCGTCAATCTGGCCATTACGCTGATTTGGGGCGATGGCCAGTGCAGTTGTTCAAGCATTTTTTCGCCCCCTACACTGGTGCCATGGAGAATGCTGCGGTCAACCGGTAATTTTTGCCAAAATCGACATATTGCTCGGCCTCGGCGGGTATCAGGCATTCGGCAAAACGTTTCCATTTCCCGGTTTCGACAATGCGTTCTCAAAGCGCGTATCGATCAATGCCTGCTGTGTCAGGTGATGGGCGGCTTCGTGGCCGGGACAATGCATGACTGAAGGTCTCGCGCAATTGACAGCGAGGCGCCCATATCATTGAACGACTCAAGGCGACGGAAAATGTCGCCCGGTGTTGCCCTGGGGCATGCCCCCGTCAGAATTCAAAAATCTGGTTGTTTTTAAGCATGCTCGGGGTGAAGTCGGCAAGGCAGAGGCTGATTTCTTGCATGGTCACGTCGATTTGCCCGGGCTTCAGATGTGTGATGTGGATCTCGCACGGACGCTGCAGCTTTTTCAGCCCGGCTACCAGCATGTCGGGCCAATAGTGCTTCGAGAGTTCAGCCAGACGCTGCTCGCGATTGGGAAATGCGCATTCAACGATCAGGTGGCGAAGATTGGGAATGCTATTCAGCGCCTGCCAGAAGGCTTCACAGGGCCCCGTATCGCCGGAAAATACCAGCGTGGCCAGGCCGGAATCAAGACTATAACCAACGGCTGGCACCGTGTGGTCAACAGGCAACGCAGTGATTCGACGCCCATCCAGTATGACCGGTTTGCCAATCTCAACCGGTTGGTAGCGCATGAATGCTTGCTCGGTCGACGGAACAGCAGAAAAATCCGGCCAGATAGCCCAATTGAAAATGTGTTTGCGCAGGCTGTCGAGCACAGCGTCGGTGCCATAAACAGTGATCGGTTTGCTGCGACAATCCGCCACCGTATCGATCATCATGGGCAAGGTTGCAATGTGGTCGAGGTGGCAGTGCGTCAGAAACACATGGTCGATCTGCGTCAGTTCGGCGATCGACAGTTCGCCGACACCGGTACCGGCATCAATCAGGATGTCGTGGTCGACCAACAACGAGGTGGTTCGTAGGTGGCTGCCTCCAATGCCACCGCTACAGCCGAGTACGCGAAGCTTCATGCTAGTTTGGCCTGCTATTAGGTTAGGCCGCGCCACGGGTCTCCCAAGTGCCAGCCATGGCGGATTGTAACGCCGGGCCCGGCCCACGTCTTATGAGCCAGCGCAAAAATCCACCAATTTCAGGCCTTCAGGTAGAACTCCATCTTGATGCCAGCAATCTCGATGACATCGTGGTCGCCCAGGGGCACAGCCTGCGCATCCAGCGCCCGGCCGTTAACAATCGGAAATTGGTGCCCCTCGACATGGGTAATGAAAAAACCGTGCGGCCTTCTGGCGATGACCGCCACTTGCAGACCTGGTTTGCCCAGAGTTGTCAGCGTCTTGGTCAAATCCAGCTCCTTGCCCGCATTGGGCCCGTTGAGCAACTGAATGGCCGCGGCCGCGCCGGGTATCGGCGGTTTGGGCTGGGATGCCATGCCAATGCTGGAGCGACTGAGGTTTTCGGTCGGCGCCAATTGCAGCTCAGTTGGCATACGAAGTGCGCCGGAGCGAATGGCGGAATTTTTTTCAAAATCGCTGGCAGCAGCACCCGCCTGTAGATCAGACATGTATTTGAGCTTGTACTTGCCCAGTTCGATGATGTCATTGTTGCGCAGGAAGTGCTTTTTGATTGGCTGACCGTTAACCAGCGTGCCATTGGTACTGTTCAGATCTTCAAGAAAGGAGTCGGCAAGGATGGTAACGACCACGGCATGCTCGCCGGAGATGGCGAGGTTGTCGATTTGAATGTCGTTTTGCGGCTTGCGACCGATGCTCAGACGCTCCTTGTTCAGCGGGATCTCCTTGAGCACCAGGCCGTCCATGGAAAGAATCATTTTTGCCATCTTGCCTACCTACCTTATTTCACTTCAATCCGGCCAGCAGCCGCTGCCACCAGCCCTTGGGCGTCTCAAAATTACGCAATACCTTGACCAGCACTACCGAAACATTGTCCCGACCACCATTGTCGTTGGACATATGCACCAGATGTTCTGCTGCCAACGGCAAATTCCCCCCAAGGGTATTCAGGGCCAGCTCTATCTCGTCATCCTCGACCATGTCGTTCAGTCCATCGGAACAAAGGAGAATGATGTCACCGGCACATACATCGTAATCGTGAACCTCGATATCGACCTCGGGATCAACCCCAAGCGCCCTGGTCACCAGATTTCTGTTTTCAGAGTTCCGCGCCTGTTCGGGCGTAATAATGCCATTATCAAGCTGTTCCTGTAAGAGCGAATGATCCCGCGTCAGTTGCTCAAGGCGCCTGTTCCGCAAACGATAAAGACGCGAATCGCCAATGTGGGCGACGCTCATCCGATTGTCGTAAAACCAGGCCATGACCAAGGTCGTTCCCATCCCGGCATATTGGGCGGAACTCTGCGAGGCATTGAAAATTGCCGAATTGGCCGCGGCGACTTCATTAAAAATATGTTGCTCGACCACCGCAGCATCGCTCAGCCCTCGCCCACGCTCTGCTTCTGAAACAATAATTCGCGCAATGTCTTCGGCCAGTCGCATCGTGGCCATGCCGCTCGCCACTTCACCCGCGTTGTAGCCACCCATGCCATCCGCCAGGATGGTGACGCCGAGACTGGCGTCAACGAAAATTGCATCTTCATTGTGCGAGCGGATGATGCCGGGATCGGTGCGAGCCACCATTTCCAGCGCATCGTCCAGCCTCATGCCGAACGCCCGCAGGTAGCGCCTTGCAGACCGGTAGAACTTTTGGCGTGGCCGATCGTCCCGGGGACTTCACCACCGAAAATCGCGCCTGACCTTCCCAATGCCGACCAGCTCATTACCTCTCCGCAAACTGTCTCGTCCCGATTTATTCGGCGACGTAAAACCCCGCCATTCTTACCTGTTGTCGCAATCCGGTCAAACTCATTTCATGGGCAATTCGCTGCCAAGCCCAAGCGCTTTTGCCGCCGCCAGCACCCGTATCGCCACGGCGAGATCCTGAATCGCCATACCTTGCGATTCGAAGAGCGTGATTTGCCCGACCGATGCGCGCCCCTCGTGGCGCCCGATAATGATCTCGCCAAGTTCCACCAGTTGGCGCGAATGAATGCGACCCTTCTCAAGCAAGGGCTGCAGATCGCCCGCCTCGGCCAGTGCGGTCGGTATTGAATCGACGGTCAGCAAGTCACAACGCCTGACCGTAGCCTCCGACAATTCCTGACGGATCAGCGAATTGGATCCTGCGGCGTTGATATGCACCCCCTCTTCAAGCCAGGCAGCATCGAACAATGGTTGCGCCGACGTCGTGACCGTCCCAATGAGATCACTGCCACGGACCGCGTCTTCAGCAGTGGCCGCCGGCACTACTTGCACGCCCGTCAGTTCGTTCATGCGTCGACAAAAATCCTGCAATTTATCGGCTTTTCGGCTGAACACCTTGACACACTCGAGCGGCAAGGCTGCACAGATGGCCCGGACATGGCCTTCAGCCTGCCAGCCGGCGCCAAACACCCCCGCCACAGTCGCATCCGGACGCGCCAGCCAACGCGCGGCAACCCCGCTAGCCGCGCCGGTGCGGATCATGCCGAGATAGTCTGCCTCGATGACCGCCATCAACAGGCCGGTAGCGGCGTCAAACAAGTGGACCAAAAAACGGTTGCCGCTCTTGTTGCTCGTATAGGCCTTGTAGCCGATCACCCCTTGCGCCGGCAATGCCCCCTGCAGGATATGCAGCACAGTCTGCGGCAAGCGGCTACGGGCACGCGGGGTATCGATCGCCACACTCTGGGCAAGATCGCGATGCGCCGACGCCACCGCTTCAAGTGCCATGTCCACGGTCAACAGCTTTTTTACGTCATTTTCTGAAAGAAACAAGGCCATGATTTGTTCCCTAAACAACACTCAGCGCCCGCCGCATTGAAACCCATCGCGCCAGCAGGGCAGGCTGCCAATAAAAAAGGCGGACCAGAAGGCCCGCCTTGATCGCTGAGCGACGCTCGAATTTTACAGCAGGGCCTTGAGCAGCTTGGCCATTTCAGACGGATTGCGCGTCACGGTGAAACCACAGGCTTCCATGATTTCCAGCTTGGCATCGGCCGTATCGGCGCCACCAGAAATCAAGGCACCGGCGTGACCCATGCGCTTGCCGGCCGGCGCAGTCACACCAGCGATGAAGCCAACGATCGGCTTCTTCATGTTTTCTTTGCACCACATGGCGGCTTCAGCTTCGTCAGGACCGCCGATTTCGCCAATCATGATGACCGCATCGGTATCCGGATCGTCGTTGAAAGCCTTCATGACGTCGATGTGCTTCAGACCGTTGATCGGGTCACCACCGATACCGACGGCAGACGACTGGCCGAGACCGATTTCGGTCAGTTGGCCAACGGCTTCGTAGGTCAGGGTGCCGGAACGCGAAACCACACCGATACGACCCTTGCGATGGATGTGACCCGGCATGATGCCGATCTTCACTTCGTCCGGCGTGATCAGACCAGGGCAGTTCGGGCCGAGCAGCAGCGTCTTCTTGCCACCCTTGGCTTCCTTTTCCTTCATCTTGTTGCGCAGGATCAGCATGTCGCGAACAGGAATGCCTTCAGTGATACAGATGGCTAGGTCGAGGTCGGCTTCAACGGCTTCCCAGATCGCAGCAGCGGCACCCGGGGGCGGCACATAGATAACGGAAACGGTCGCGCCGGTTTCGGCTGCTGCTTCCTTGACGGAGGCATAGATAGGAATGTTGAAGATGGACTCGCCAGCCTTCTTCGGATTCACGCCAGCGACAAAGCATTCCTTGCCGTTTGCGTATTCCTGGCATTTTTCCGTATGGAACTGACCGGTCTTGCCGGTGATGCCCTGGGTGATGATGCGGGTATTTTTATTGATGAAAATGGACATTCAATAGCTCCTTACTTGACCGCAGCAACGATCTTGGTGGCGGCTTCGGCCATGGAATCGGCAGAAATGATCGGCAGACCGGAATCCTTTAGGATCTTCTTGCCCAAGTCTTCATTGGTACCCTTCATGCGCACGACGAGCGGCACGCTGAGGTGGGTCAGCTTGGCTGCAGCAACTACGCCTTCAGCAATGGTGTCGCACTTCATGATGCCACCAAAGATGTTGACCAGGATGCCCTTGACCTTCGGGTTCTTGAGCATGATCTTGAAGGCTTCGGTCACCTTCTCGGTCGTGGCGCCGCCGCCGACGTCGAGGAAGTTGGCTGGCTCGGCACCAAACAGCTTGATGGTGTCCATGGTGGCCATGGCCAGACCGGCACCATTCACCAGGCAGCCGATATTGCCGTCGAGGGAGATGTAGGCCAGATCGAATTGGGAGGCTTCAACTTCATCCGGATCTTCTTCATCCAGGTCGCGCATGGCGACGATTTCCGGCTGGCGGTAAAGCGCATTGGAGTCGAAGTTGAACTTGGCGTCGAGCGCCTTGACCGTGCCGTCACCTTCGTGAATCAGCGGGTTGATTTCGGCCAGAGAGGCGTCCGTTTCCATGTAGCAGGTGTACAGCTTCTTGAGCGTGTCGACACACTGCGGAATCGAGGCTTCCTGCATGCCCATGCCCTTGGCCAGCGTCAGCGCCTGATCGTCGGTCAGACCAACCAGCGGATTGACGAAAACCTTGACGATCTTTTCCGGGGTCTTGTGGGCAACTTCCTCGATGTCCATGCCGCCTTCGTACGAAGCCATGATGGCTACGGACTGGGTAGCGCGATCGGTTAGCGCGGCAACGTAGTACTCGTGCTTGATGTCGGCACCTTCTTCGATCAGCAGGTGACGAACCTTCTGGCCTTCCGGACCGGTTTGATGCGTAACCAGCTGCATGCCGAGGATCTGACCGGCGTACTCACGCACTTTTTCCAGCGAGGTGGCAACCTTGACACCACCACCCTTGCCACGGCCACCAGCGTGAATCTGGGCTTTGACGACCCAAACCTTGCCGCCCAGGGTTTCGGCTGCCTTGACTGCGTCATCGACGGTCGTGCAGTGAATCCCGCGCGGAACCGTAACGCCGAATTTCTTCAGGAGTTGTTTGCCCTGATATTCGTGAATTTTCATGCGCTTTCCTTGCGTTTAGTTAAGTTGCGAGCAATGGGCAGGCCGAATGATCCCCCGACTCCACCCGGTTATACCGGCTTGAACACAAAATGTTACCACATACGCCAAAAAACTTTGCAGGCCGAAATTCATAATTACGACGATGATTCCGCGGCCAATACGACCATGCACAATTAGGCTGGCGGCGTTGCCAACAGGTGCGAAGCCCCTCACCTACGCTGGCATCCACACGCCGGCCCGTTCAAAAGCAATACCCCCCACTCAGCACGCCTGTTGACCGCTACTTTTCGTCGCCCCAAGCGTCCAGCCGCAACACAGACTGAACACCTGATGAAACAGCGGCTTGGTGCATACCGACAAGCCACCCATTGTGCCACCAAACCGTGTCGTTTGGCTGTTCACGGATGTCACCGCAGACACTCACGGTCAACCGGAAAAAATCGCCAAAATCAAAATATTTCAGCCAGTCCGCCGCGGCGAAACCGCAAACCAACGCCCATCAAATAATGCGCGCGCGCAATACACCAACCCCATCGACGCCACCTTCCAGGAGATCCCCGGGAACAATCGACCCAACCCCGGCCGGCGTACCGGTATAAATCAGATCACCCGCCTCGAGGCGAACCATGGTCGACAGATTGGCGATAATGTCGGTCACTTTCCACATCATGGCCGACAGATCTCCCGCCTGGCGCACATCGCCGTTCACCTTCAGCCAGATTCGGCCTGTCGCCGGGTGGCCACAGCTTGCCACGGGACAAATGGCGCCGACCACTGCAGACTGATCGAAACCCTTGCCCATATCCCAAGGATGCCCTTTCTCTTTTGCCTTCGCCTGAATATCGCGCCGCGTCAGGTCGAGGCCCACCGCATACCCAAAAATTAGAGCTTTGGCAGATTCAACTGGTACATTTGCCCCGCCAGCGCCCAATGCAACGACCAACTCGACTTCGTGATGCAGGTTGTTCGTCAATGGCGGATAAGCCACGCGCAACTCGCCTTCACCACCGACTACCGCATCCCCCGGCTTGCTAAAAAAGAATGGTGGCTCGCGTCCGTCAGCCTGGTCCAAGGCCCCCATTTCGCGAGCATGATCAGCATAATTGCGGCCCACGCAAAAAACGCGTCGAACGGGAAAGCGCAGTCCGGAGCCGACAACCGGCACTGTAACGATGGGGTGCGGAGAAAATGCCAGGTTCATGAGCGCAATCCTGAGTCAGAAAACGAAAGCCAAAGTGTGCAACATTTCCACCGCTTGAGGCCAGCCAGATGTTAAAGTTTTCAGACCTCGGAAGTCGCATGGCATATTAAATAACAATGATCGTATCAAGACCGCTGCACCACCTTCTGTTGAGCCTCACGTTGATTTCAAGTGCAGCCAGCGCGGTCGGGCTCGGCGAAATCAAACTTCACTCGCGAATTGGCGAACCCTTCCGCGCTGAAGTTCCGGTGATCACGGGCGGCGAATCACTTGATTCCGGGTGTTTTTCGCTGGCCCCCTTGCCCGCGTCCGACATCCCCGTCATCACGAATGGCCGGATGCGTCTGGTCCGCGTTGGCCAGGACTATCGCCTGATCATCAGTGGAAACAAAGTCATTGATGAGCCGATACTCGCCATCAACCTGCGCGCCGGATGCGGCCTTGATCTGCAGCGTGAATACGTACTTCTCCCGGGCCCACCCGTTTTAACACCTGTCAGCAGCAACGAAGCCGTCACCCAAGGGCCAGCCCGCCAATCCGAGCCAAGTCCGCAATGGCGCGAAAACCTGGTCGCCAACAACCGCGAGCATCACTTTTCCTCGGACGACATTTCAGAACATCCGGCGAAACCAAAGCCGAAGCGACGCGCCAAACAAAAAGCCACGAAACCAGTCACCCCATTGCCGCCCGATACGTTGGCCGGATTAGCCAGCGGTCGAGATCGGATCGTGCTGGGCGCAGCGCTGGACGACCCGCCGCCACCAACTGCCGGCGCGTCTCTTTCATCGACTTATGACATGAATGAGCGCATCCTGAAAATGGAAACGACGCTGCATCTCCTCAATCAGGAAGTGGATAAATTAAGTACTGCGCTAAGCCTTGGCGCTGAATCGCGCGCCATGCGGGACCAACTTCACGACCTGCAGTCCCGGCAATCAGCCACCAGCACCATGATGCCCAGCGCCCAAGCGGCTCAGTCAGTGGCGCCGGCCCGCCGCGGGGCTGGCCACGACGGCTGGCTCGAACTCCTGTTCGGACTACTGCTTGGCGGCACCGTATCCGCTGGCGTCGCACATCTGGTCAGTCGCCGCCAGGACAGCCTCAGAACTTTCGACGCGTCTCCGCGCATTGCCAAACCCGGCAAACCGCCGAAACGGGCCAGCGTCTGAGTAAATAACCTAAACCGGATTCTCGACATCCACAAAGTCGCAGATGATGCCGAATCGCTGTGCCAGATGTTCGGCGAGCGCCTGAACACCATAGCGTTCCGTCGCATGGTGGCCAGCTGCCAGATAGGCCACACCGCTCTCTCTAGCCAGATGAACGGTCTGCTCTGAAATTTCGCCGGACAAGTAGGCATCTACCCCCAAGGCAATGGCCTGTTCGAAATATCCCTGCGCCCCTCCGGAACACCAGGCAATCCGGCGAACCGGCCGCGCACCATCTCCAATCACCAAAGGCGGGCGCCCTAGAACGCGGGCGACCTTTGCCGTTAACGTCGACACATCGACCGGCTCGGCCACTGTCCCCAGCCAAGCAATATCCTGCTCACCAAAGCGCCCATCGGGTAACCAGCCCAGGCGAAGGGCCAGCTGTGCATTGTTCCCCAACTCCGGGTGCGCATCCAGCGGCAGATGGTAGGCCAGTAGATTGATATCGTTCGCCAGCAAAGTCGCCATGCGCTGGCGCCGAATGCCGGTCACCCGACCGTCCTCGCCCTTCCAAAAATAACCATGGTGCACCAAGATTGCATCGGCCTGGCGCTCGACGGCAACATTCAGCAGCGCCTGGCTTGCTGTGACACCTGCAATAAGGCGCGTAACCTCGCAACTGCCTTCCACTTGCAGTCCATTTGGGCAATAATCCCGGAACTTGCCGGGCACCATCAGCCCATCCAGATAATTCACCAATTCTTCACGCTTCATCGAGACAAATTCCCATGCAGAGGTTGTGGCTGATTTTTGCACAAACAGTAACTGTTGCGCTGGCCATTCTGTTCGTCATCTCTACGCTGAAACCTGAATGGCTGCCCCAACGACAGGCAGTTGTCGCGCTGCAGGAAGCACCAACCAGCGCCGACGAAAGCAAGGCTGCTCCATTGGGTTCCTATCGCGATGCCGCCCGTGCAGCATTGCCTTCAGTCGTTCACATCTACACGACGCAGGAAATAAAGCAGCAGCGCCACCCGCTGTTCGACGACCCTATTTTCCGCCATTTTTTTGGCGAACGGCCGGAAGGTCAGCCACAGCGAAATTCCGGCCTCGGTTCTGGCGTCATCGTCAGCGCCAATGGCTACATCCTGACCAATTTCCACGTCATTGACGGTGCCGACGATATTCAGGTTTCGCTCAATGACAACAAGACCTACAAGGCCAAGGTCATTGGCAGCGACCCCGAATCCGACTTGGCCATCCTGCAGATCAATGCTGACAAGTTGCCGGCAATCACCTTCGGCCAGATCGACAACCTGCGCGTAGGCGATGTCGTGCTCGCCATCGGCAACCCCTTCGGCGTCGGCCAGACCGTGACGATGGGTATTGTGTCTGCCCTCGGCCGCTCCCATCTAGGCATAAACACCTTCGAAAACTTCATCCAGACCGATGCTGCGATCAACCCCGGCAACTCCGGTGGCGCGCTGGTAGACGCTAACGGCAATCTGATCGGCATCAATTCGGCCATCTATTCACGGAGCGGCGGATCGCTCGGCATCGGCTTTGCAATTCCTGTCTCCACTGCCCGCAGCATCATGGAACAAATCATCCGAACCGGCGCCGTGACGCGTGGCTGGATCGGCGTTGAGGCACAGGAGATTACGCCGGAACTGGCCGAATCCTTCGGCCTACCGGATACGGAAGGCGCGCTGATTGCCGGCGTCGTGCGTGGCAGTCCGGCCGATGCAGCCGGCATCCGGCCCGGCGATGTCCTGCTGTCGGTCAGTAGCAAACCGGTCAAGGATCCGCAGGTCATGCTCGACCTGATTGCCGCCCTGACCCCGGATGAGCGCGTCAATTTCCGATTGCGCCGAGACAAGAGCATTCTTGAGGTGCAGGTCAGGATCGGCAAGCGGCCAGCCACCATGCGCGCCGAAAAAGAGTAAGCAACGATGTGCCAGCTGCTTGGCATGAACTGCAATGTGCCGACTGACATCTGCTTCTCATTCAGCGGATTTCGGGTTCGTGGTGGCGCGACAGACGTCCATTCGGATGGCTGGGGTATCGCCTTCTTTGAGGGCAAGGGCACCCGACTTTTCCTCGACCCACAGCCATCCAGCACCTCGCCGGTTGCCGAACTGGTGCGACAGTATCCGATCCGTTCTAAGAACGTGATCGCCCATATCCGCAAGGCGACACAGGGGGCGGTGGGACTGGAGAACACACACCCGTTCATGCGCGAACTTTGGGGGCGCTACTGGATATTTGCCCATAACGGCAATCTGTTCGATTTCATGCCGCAACTCGACGGCAGTTTTGTGCCGGTCGGTCTGACCGATAGCGAACGCGCCTTCTGCTGGCTACTGCAGGAACTGCGCCGCCGTTTCGGGCGCCATGTGCCAGATCGCAACGACCTGTTCGACGCTATTCACGCACTGACACTGGAAATATCGCGCCATGGCGAGTTCAATTTCCTGCTCTCAAATGGTGATTGCCTGTTCGCCCATGCCTCAACCAAACTCAGCCACATCGTGCGCCAGGCGCCATTTATGCAAGCCCACCTCAAGGATCAGGATATCACTGTCGATTTCAGTGATGTCACGTCGCCCGAGGACCGCGTGGCCGTGATTGCCACGTTGCCACTGACCGACAACGAGGTATGGACCGAAATGCAGCCGGGCACACTGTGGTGGTTCGAGGAAGGCGTGCCGGTCAAAACCTTGCCAACGCGGCCGGGGCCGGTCAAAAAACCGGACTGATCAGTCGCCGGAAAGCTTGCGGAAATCCTCTTCCGCCTTGCTCATTTCAGTTTCCATTTTTGCTTCATTTCCCGGGTTGACCGCAGCATCGGTCACCGGTCGCGACACCAAGCGCGATGCGATGATGCCCAGTTCATAGAGCAGGCACATGGGCACAGCCAGCGCCAGCTGGGAAACCACGTCCGGCGGCGTCACGACCGCGGCAACCACAAAGGCGCCGACAATGAAATATGAGCGCCACTCCTTGAGCTTATCAACGGTAACCACGTTCAACTTGACCAGCATGACCAGCGCAACCGGCACCTCGAAGGCGATGCCAAAGGCCAGGAACATGGTCATGACAAACGACAGGTAGGCTTCAATGTCAGGTGCCGGCGTAATGCTTTTTGGGGCAAAGCTGGAAATAAAACTGAACACTTGCCCGAAGACGAAGAAGTAACAAAACGCCATGCCGGAAATGAACAGCAGCGAGCTGGAAATAATCAGCGGTATACCCAGACGCTTTTCATGGGCATACAGGCCAGGTGCAATGAATGCCCAAACCTGGTAAAGAATGTAAGGCAAAGCAAACACGAATGCCACCATCGCGGTCACCTTCAAGGGCACCATGAATGGCGTAATGACGCCGATGGCAACCATCTTCGTGCCTTCCGGCAAGGCTCTGGTCAGCGGCGCAGCGAGAATGTCGTAAATCACGCCCGGTCCCGGGTAGAGACACAGAATGCCGAGCACCACGACAACCGCAATCAGACTGCGCAACACACGGTCGCGCAATTCGATCAAATGCGAAATAAAGGAATCTTCCTGCGGTTCGCTCATGCCGCAGGCTTGCTGGTGCTATCAGCGACAGGCAATGTCTCAGTCAGATTTGCTGCCGATTGCACTTCCGTCACCGCCTCTTTTGCTGGTACTTCAATGGCGCTGCGCGCTGTTTCAAATTCCTTGCGCACTGAACTCTCCAGTTCGCGTGCCGACTCGGTGACCTGGGACTGCAATTTGCGCAACTCATCGAGCTGGACCTCACGACTGATATCGGATTTCACGTCATTGACGTAACGCTGGGCACGGCCAAGCAAGTGCCCGAGCGTACGCGCAACCTTGGGCAAGCGCTCGGGGCCAATGACGATCAACGCCACAAAGCCGATCACAATCAACTCGGAAAAACTGATATCGAACATGGATTTGAAGCCGGATCATGAAACGGGCAAAGCCCGATTCGGTCATCAGGACTTGGTTTTTTCCTTAACGTCAACGTCAATGGTTTCGCCACTGACTTGCTGAGTCGGTTGTGCAACATCAGCCGGCTTGCTGTCCGCACTTGCCTCCTTCATGCCTTCCTTGAAACCCTTGACGGCGCCACCAAGATCCTGCCCAACGTTACGCAATTTCTTGGTACCGAAAATGAGCATCACGATGACCAAAACGATCAACCAGTGCCAAATGGAAAAACTGCCCATGATATGTCTCCTAGATGCGTTTGAGCATGGGGCCGACCGGTTCCGGTCCGCCCACGATATGCGCGTGCACATGCGGCACTTCCTGCTGCCCCACGCGTCCTGTATTGATAATCACACGAAAACCATCTGCGCTACCTTGCGCTACCGCAATTTCGTTGGCCTTCGCGAGAATTTTTCCCAGCACAAGGGTATCGTCTGCCGTTGCCGTTGCCAGCGACGTGATGTGCTTCTTGGGAATCACCAGCACATGCACCGGACGTGCCGGATTGATGTCATTGAAGGCGACGATGTCCGCATCTTCGTAGACCTTTTGTGCAGGTATCTTGCCGTCGACAATCTTGCAGAAAATGCAATCGCTCACTTGGTGCCCCGTGACGCCTTTTCATCAATACCGGAAATGCCTTCACGACGACGCATCTCTTGTGAAACGTCCTCAATACTCAGTCCATAGAAGGCGAGCAAGACCAGCACGTGATAAATCACGTCCGTCGACTCCCAAACCACTTTCAGCCGCTTGCCTTCCTTGCCTGCCATAATCAATTCGGCACACTCCTCGCCGATTTTCTTCAGAATGGAATCCGGCCCCTCGGAAAAAAGCTTGGCGGTATAGGAATGCTCAGGGTCGGCGTGGCGACGGGAAGCCAGTGTCTCGGAGAGACGGTGCAGGATGTCATGGGTGCTCATTTGTAAATTTCCTTCGGGTCTTTCAGAACCTGATCCACGGGAATCCAGCGATCCCCATTCAATTCATTGAAGAAACAACTCTCGCGGCCGGTATGACAGGCAATCCCGCCCACTTGTTCAATGCTCAGCAACAACACATCCCCATCGCAGTCGGTGCGGATGGCCTTGATCTTCTGAAAATGGCCGGACTCTTCACCTTTGCGCCAGAGACGCTTTCTTGAACGCGACCAGTATACCGCGTTGCCACATCGAAGCGTTTCCTGAAGCGACTCGCGATTCATCCAGGCGAACATGACGACACGACCGCTTTCGTTCTGAGCAATTGCCGGAATCATGCCATCAGCATCCCATTTCAGCGCCAGCAACCAGTCCTGCGAGTGATCAAGATCAGTCATTAACCACCTGCCATCAGAGCCGCACTTCAATGCCGCGGGCAGCCATGTATTCCTTGGCCTGGCGAACGGTATACTCGCCAAAGTGGAAAATGGATGCAGCCAGTACTGCATCGGCCCGCCCCTCGCTGACACCATCGGCCAGATGCTGCAAGTTGCCAACACCACCCGAGGCGATGACCGGAATCTTCACGGCATCGGACACGGCACGAGTCAGCGCCAGATCAAAGCCATTTTTGGTACCGTCGCGATCCATGCTGGTCAACAAAATTTCGCCGGCCCCCAGGGCATCCACTTTTTTTGCCCACTCGATCGCATCCATGCCGGTATCGTTGCGACCGCCATGGGTAAAGACATGCCACTGGCCAGGCGCCACCTGCTTGGCATCAATGGCGACGACAATGCACTGTGATCCAACCTTGCTTGAAGCATCGAAAACAAGATCCGGATTCTGCACCGCAGCCGTGTTCATCGACACTTTATCGGCACCGGCATTGAGCAGGCGACGAACGTCTTCCACCTTGCGCACGCCACCACCCACGGTGAGCGGGATGAAAACCTGCTCGGCACAAGCTTCGATGATATGCAGGATGATGTCACGCTGATCGCTGGAGGCCGTGATATCGAGGAAAGTTACCTCATCAGCCCCCTGCTCGTTGTAACGGCGGGCGATTTCGATAGGATCCCCGGCGTCGCGCAAGCCGACAAAATTCGTGCCTTTGACGACGCGGCCAGCCGTGACGTCAAGGCAGGGGATAATGCGCTTGGCGAGCATCAGGCGCCCAACTCGTCTGCCATTTCCTGTGCGGCCTTGAAGTCGAGCGAGCCATCGTAAACCGCACGGCCGGCAATGGTGCCAACGATGCCTTCGTCTTCTACGGCACACAACGCACGAATGTCGTCGAAACCAGTCAGGCCTCCGGAGGCAATGACCGGAATGGTCAATGCCTGGGCCAGGCGCACGGTGGCATCAATATTCAGGCCGGACAACATGCCATCACGGCCAATGTCGGTGTAGATGATGGATTCGACACCATAATCTTCGTATTTTTTTGCCAGATCGACCACATCATGGCCGGTCAACTTGGACCACCCATCCGTCGCCACCTTGCCGTCCTTGGCATCGAGGCCAACGATGATGTGGCCGGGAAAGGCCACACAGGCATCGTGCAGGAAGCCGGGGTTCTTGACCGCAGCGGTGCCGATAATCACATAGGAAAGGCCGCCATCAATGCACGCCTCAATGGTATCGAGGTCACGGATACCACCGCCGAGCTGAACCGGAATTTCGTCACCGACTTCGGCAAGAATGGCCCTGATCGCCGCTGCATTCTTAGGCTTGCCGGCAAAAGCGCCATTCAGATCAACGAGATGCAGGCGGCGTGCGCCTTGGCTCAGCCAGTGACGAGCCTGTTCGGCGGGACTATCGGAAAAAACAGTGGCCTGTTCCATCAGGCCCTGCTTCAGACGGACGCATTGCCCGTCCTTGAGATCAATTGCAGGAATAATCAGCATGGGAGTCTAGGAGAGTAAATTCGACAGAAGCGAATCAGGGGTGCCACTCGACGAAGTTTTTCAGGAGTTGCAGACCGTCGCGAGCACTTTTCTCAGGATGGAACTGAACCGCGAAGATATTATCCCTCCCGACAGCGCAGGTAAAGGGTACGCCGTACTCACAGCAGCCCTTTACCAGCGCGGGATCGGCCGGTTCGACAAAATAGCTGTGCACGAAGTAGAAGCGCGAGCGGTCGGCAATACCCTGCCACAGCACGTGCGGATTCTGGGTCACTTCATTCCAGCCCATGTGCGGCACCTTCAGGCGCTCGCCAGTCGGCAGCACCATTTTCTCGTCAGGGAAACGCTTGACGTTACCCGCGAAGACCCCCAGGGCCGACACGTCACCTTCATCACTGTGCTCAAACAGCATCTGCTCGCCCACACAGATACCGAGAAACGGCTTGCTTTTGGCAGCGGCCAACACGGCGCCGCGCAGGCCACGTGCATCCAGCTCGCTCATGCAGTCCGGCATCGCCCCCTGACCGGGAAAGACAACGCGTTCGGCCGCAGCGACCACTGCCGGGTCGGCCGTCACGATCACCTGCTTACCGCCGGCGACATGTTCCAGTGCCTTCGACACGGAGCGCAGGTTGCCCATGCCGTAATCGATGACTGCAATGCTCACAGCGAGCCTTTCGTCGACGGCATGGCGCCCGCCATGCGCGGATCGGGTGCCACCGCCATGCGCAAGGCGCGACCAAAGGCCTTGAAGATGGTTTCGGCCTGATGATGAGCATTCTTGCCGCGCAAGTTGTCAATGTGTAGCGTCATCCCGGCATGATTGACCAGGCCGTGGAAAAATTCGCTGATCAGGTCAACATCGAATTGGCCGATCACGGCGCGGGTGAATTCGACGTTCAGCGCCAGCCCGGGACGACCGGAGAGGTCGATGACCACGCGCGACAGTGCCTCGTCGAGCGGCACATAGCTGTGGCCGTAACGGGTCAGGCCTTTCTTGTCACCCCAGGCCTTGGCCAGCGCCTGCCCGAAAGTAATGCCGATATCCTCGACCGTGTGATGTGCATCGATATGCAGGTCACCATTGGCAGAGATATCAAGGTCGATCAGCCCGTGACGGGCGATCTGGTCGAGCATGTGATCGAGAAAAGGCACGCCGGTGGCGAACTTGCCCTGACCGGACCCATCGAGATTGAGACGCACGGTGATCTGCGTCTCCAGCGTGTTGCGTGTGATTTCGGCTTGCCGCATGGTTGAAGGCTGCAAAAGGCTTTTAACGGGGGGCCATGATACCATTTCAGCCCACTATTACGCCTTTCGTGAATACCCCATGAGTCGCTTCTGGAGCCAGGTCGTCCGTGACCTCACCCCCTACGTGCCGGGCGAACAGCCCAAGATCACCAATCTGATCAAGCTGAATACCAACGAGAACCCTTTTCCACCGTCACCCAAGGTGCTGGCGGCGATCCAGGCTGAACTCGGTGATGATGCGGCGCGCCTCCGCCTTTATCCGGACCCGAACGCCGATCTGCTCAAGTCCGCCATCGCCAGACGCCACGCTGTGACGCCGCAGCAGGTCTTCGTCGGCAATGGCTCGGATGAAGTCCTGGCCCATGTTTTCATGGCACTGCTCAAACACGACGCCCCAATTCTATTCCCGGATATCACCTACAGCTTCTACCCGGTCTATTGTGGCCTCTATGGCGTGGAATTCCGCACAGTACCGCTGGCCGACGACTTTTCGATCATGCCTGGCGACTACTGCGGTCAACCGGAAAAAACGGGCAAAATCGGAGGCATCATTTTTCCGAACCCGAATGCCCCAACCGGCCGCTTGCTGGCACTGGAGGCCATTGAGCAGATACTGAAGGGGAATCCGGATGTCATGGTGGTGGTTGACGAAGCCTATATCGATTTCGGCGGTGAATCCGCCATACCCCTGGTCGAGCGTTACGATAATCTGCTGGTCGTGCACACGCTGTCCAAATCACGTTCTCTGGCCGGCCTGCGCGTAGGTTTTGCGGTCGGCCATCCGGCACTGATCGAGGCGCTGGAGCGCGTCAAGAACAGTTTCAATTCCTACCCACTGGATCGTCTGGCCATCGTCGGCGCCGTCGCCGCCATGGACGATGAAGGGCATTTCGAGGAATGCCGCCAAGCCGTGATCGCCACTCGAGAGACCTTGACCGCTGCGTTGACCGCACTCGGCTTTGAAGTACTGCCCTCCGGCGCCAATTTCATTTTCGCCCGCCACCCTGAACGCGACGCTGCCGAGTTGGCCAAGTTCCTGCGTGAACGGAGCATTATCGTCCGCCACTTCAAGCTGCCGCGCATCGACCAATTCCTGCGCATCACCATCGGCACCGACGGGGAATGCAGGGCATTGACCGATGCCCTGCGCCAGATCATCGGCTGACCATCATGGAACCCATCTGGAAACGCCCTGATGGCAGCATCGTCGCCTGCACCGAGAAGATCAAGGTATTGCGCGAGAACCTCGAAGAGCTCCGCCAGATGGCTCAGGACGCCTTCGAGGATGCATTGTTGATGGAATGTGATGAAAGCCAGATTCGCGCAGTATTTCAGGAAGTGATCGTGGGGTTGGAAAACCCTTACAAGCAGGAATAGCCGCGGGCTGACCGACTGTCAGCCAACCGTCGTCCGCACAAATCCCGTCAGGCGCACATCCACCGTCAGCGCGATTTCCGTTAATGCTGCGGCCCGCGCTCGGCCCTCGGCAGTCGCCCGATAGAGATGCGGCGTCATGGCCAGCAGATCGGCAATTGGTTCGGCACCAGATACCTTCAAGTTGTAACGGAGCGACTCCGAACCGGCATGGGCAAATCCGCCCGGGGCCGGCATGACACGCGACCGCTCCGGCTTCAATGCAGGGTAAATAATTTCCCGCAATTCCCGCAAATGATCCGGCCCAGTATCCACTTGCAGCAGCAAGCCGCCTGACTTGAGCACGCGGGCAAACTCGGGATAGACAGGAAATCCGAACATGCACAGCAGCCGGTCGATGGTCCCGGCCAATACGGGCAAGTTGGCATTGCTGCCCACCACCCAGTTCGGGCGCTTATCCCGCTTCGCCGCCGCGAGGACCGCCCATTTGGAAATATCCAGCCCGAGAATGGCGAGGCTTTGCCCGGCACCCAGCGCTGCCGCCAACTGGCGCAGGTAGTAGCCTTCACCACAACCGGCATCCAGGCAACTTAGCGAGGCATTTGCCGGCTGGTCGGCCAAGACGAGCCTGTTGACCGCAGCCGCAATGGGCTGATAAAACCCGGCGTCGAGGAAACGCCGACGCGCCGCAACCATGTCCTTGCTATCCCCCGGATCCAGCGAGCGCTTTTTCTGCACCGGAAGCAGGTTTACGTAATCCTGACTCGCCACATCAAAGCAATGACCGGCAGGACAACGCCATGTCGCCCCCTGACGTTGCAGAGAACCACCATCCAGAGGGCAGACCAGAAAGGAAAATGGTGTGACGACCATCTTCAAACCAGTCCCATCAATCCCAGGCACGCGCCCACCGCGATAATCCACAGCGGGTGAAACTTCGTGCGCAGATTAGCGGTGAGCGTGGCCCCCACCAGCAGCCATGCTGCCCAACCAAAGGCCGCTGCCTGCGCAATCAGGGTGGCGCCTGAGAAAATCAGACCAACTGCCAGCGGTGCGACGCCAAGACTCAGTGCTCGTTGCCAGCGTTTGCCGGAAAAACTCTCCCAGCGGTCAATCAGCAGGTAGATCAGGACACTCATCGGCAGGCACATGGCCAGTGTCGTAGCCAGCGCGCCGGCCAGCCCCCCCACTTCCCAGCCAATCAGCGTGACGACCAACACATTCGGCCCCGGAGCCGCCTGGGCAATGGCATACAGATGGGTGAACGTTGCGTCGTCGAGCCAGTGATGATTCTCAACGACAACACGGTGCATTTCCGGCAACAAGGCCGTTGCCCCACCAAATGCCACCGCGGAAAGCAGCACAAATTCGAGAAATAGCTCAATGACCATCATTTTCGGCCCAGTACCCAATAAGCCAGACCGCCAGAAAGCAGCAAGCCGACCACCATGACGATCGGCATCGGCCAGCGAAACACGGCAATGGCGACGACGGTCAACACAGAAAATGGCAAAAAAAACCGCTTTTCCTTGAGCGCCGCCCCCATCCGCCAGGCCATGCTGAAGAGCAGCCCGCAGCCAACTGCCGCAATACCACGCAACATCGACTGGACCTGCGGCAAGCTACCGTAGTGGTCGTACAGCAAGGCCAGCAGCAGAACGATGACAAACGGCCCGGTCAGCAAACCCAACGCCGCCACGACAGCGCCCGGCAAACCGCCATAACGTTTGCCAACGACGACCGCCAGATTGACGACATTGGGCCCCGGCAAAAACTGACATAGTCCGAGCTGGGCGTTGAACTCCTCGGCGCTCATCCATCGGCGCTCTTCAACCAGCATGCGCCGGGCAAAAGGCAGGACACCGCCAAAGCCTGAGAGGCCGACCGACGAAAACCCCAAAAAAAGCGCCCGGAGATCCGGGCGGCATTGGAGATCATTGACGTCCACGGTCAACCGGAAATTTCGCTCAATTGTCGAGTCGGAACTCGGCCGACTTGGCGTGTGCCGGCAAACCCTCACCGTGCGCCAGCGTCGAGGCAATCCGGCCCAAAGTCTGGGCGCCCGCTCGGGACACTTTGATCAGGCTGGTACGCTTCTGGAAATCATAGACGCCCAGCGGCGACGAGAAACGCGCACTGCCGGAAGTCGGTAGAACATGGTTCGGGCCAGCACAGTAATCGCCAAGCGCTTCGGAGGTGTAGTGACCAATGAAAATGGCGCCGGCATGATGAATCTTGGCAACCCATGGGTCAGGATCCGCCAGTGACAACTCAAGATGCTCAGGTGCCACGCGGTTGGCGATTGCGACCGCCTCGTCCATGTCACGCACCAGAATGAAGGCGCCGCGATTGTTGAGCGAAGTACGAATGGTGTCGGCACGCGGCATGGTCGGCAACAATTTCTCAATGCTGGCCTGGACCTGATCGATAAACCCGGCGTCGGTGCAGATCAGAATCGATTGCGCCAGTTCATCGTGCTCCGCCTGCGAAAAGAGATCCATCGCCACCCAGTCCGGGTTACCCGAGCCATCGGAGACAACGAGGATTTCTGATGGGCCAGCCACCATGTCGATTCCGACGATGCCAAACACGCGGCGCTTGGCAGTAGCCACATAAGCATTGCCGGGGCCAACAATCTTGTCGACCTGCGGCACGCTTTCCGTACCATAAGCCAAGGCGCCAACTGCCTGCGCACCACCGATGGTGAATACGCGGTCAACTCCAGCCAGACAGGCGGCTGCCAAAACAAGTTGGTTCTTTTCACCATCCGGCGTGGGCACCACCATGACCAGTTCCTTGACGCCAGCCACCTTGGCCGGAATCGCGTTCATCAGCACGGAAGACGGATAGGCGGCCTTCCCACCCGGCACATAGAGCCCCACGCGGTCGAGTGGCGTGATCATCTGGCCAAGCAGGGTGCCATCGGCCTCGGTATAAGACCATCCCTCGAGCCGCTGACGCTCATGGTAGGCCCGCACGCGCCCGGCCGCTGCCTCCAGCGCAGTACGCCGCTCTGTGGACAGTCCGTCCAGAGCGATCTGCATTTCAACTCCGGACAGCTCAAGGTCAACCATACTGCGAGCAGTCAGGCGATCGAACTTGTTGCTGTACTCAACGACAGCAGCGTCGCCGCGACTCTTGACGTCAGCAAGGATGCTGGCCACGGTTCGTTCAATGCCCTCATCAGCCGCCGCCTCGAAAGCCAGCAGGGCATTCATTTTTTCCGTGAAATTGGCGTCGACCGTAGCAAGACGTTTAATGGCGACCATTTACTTCTCCACCGCCTGTGCGAAGGCATCAATAATCGGCTGCAGAATTTCGCGCTTGACCTTGAGCGCAGCCTGATTGACGACCAGCCGGCTGGAAATATCGACGACATGCTCTACCGCAACCAGCTTGTTGGCCTTCAGCGTACCACCGCTGGACACGAGATCGACAATGGCATCGGCCAATCCAGCCAGCGGCGCCAATTCCATGGAACCATAGAGCTTGATCAGGTCAACATGAACGCCCTTGGCGGCAAAATGCTCTCGTGCGGTCTTGGTGTACTTGCTCGCCACCCGGAGTCGATTGCCTTGGCGTACGGCGTTTTCGTAGTCGAATCCCTCCTGAACAGCGACCATCATGCGGCACTTGGCAATTTTCAGATCAAGGGGTGCATAAAGGCCTTCACCACCGTGTTCGATCAGCACATCCTTGCCAGCAACGCCCAGATCGGCCGCGCCATATTGAACATAGGTCGGCACATCGGTCGCGCGAACAATCACGACGCGTACGGACGGGTTGTTCGTACTGATGATCAGCTTGCGGGAGGTTTCTGGGTTTTCGCTAGGGACAATGCCCGCAGCAGCGAGCAGTGGCAGGGTTTCGTCGAAAATACGACCCTTGGAGAGTGCTATGGTAATGCCGGTCACGGGATTTCTCGTGGCAAAAGAGCGATTTTACCGCAAAGCCGCAAAACAGCCGGGTACAAAAGCAAAAAGCCCGGCAAGCCGGGCTTTCTTGAGTCAGGCGACTCCGCGAGCTTATTCAGCCGGGCGGATGTTTGCAGCCTGCTTGCCCTTCGGGCCATTGACGACGTCGAACGTCACTTTCTGGTTTTCAGCCAGGGTCTTGAAACCGTTGCCTTGAATTGCAGAGAAGTGGGCGAAGAGGTCTTCACCACCTTCAGACGGGGAGATAAAACCAAAACCCTTGGAGTCGTTGAACCACTTAACGGTACCGTTTGCCATTTGATAGCTTCCTAATAAAAAATACGGGCTTGCGCCACAAAAATACGAGAACCAAGACCGAGGAGAGCTGACAAACCGTGGTACGGCGCAGGAACAAAACACTGCCTGGAAATCCCGAGGCTCGAAGTATGGGCCAGCATCTCAAATACGCCAAGCATTTTTTGCACTTTTCTGCGATTGACTGCAGAAAAGTGCAAGCCTAGACAGCTAACCGATCTGGCTCAATGAACCCGGCGGACAGAAGCACCGAGCTTGGCAAGCTTCTCTTCGATGCGTTCATAACCGCGATCGAGATGGTAGATACGATCAATCACCGTCTCTCCCTGCGCAACCAAACCCGCGATGACCAGCGAAGCAGACGCGCGCAAGTCGGTGGCCATGACTGTGGCCCCTTCAAGTCTGTCGACGCCACGGACAATCGCGTTATTGCCCTCGATCTGAATGTTGGCACCAAGCCGCATCAACTCGTTGACGTGCATGAACCGGTTTTCAAAAATCGTTTCGCGAATTGTTGCCACACCATCCGCGATACAGTTGATGGCCATGAACTGGGCCTGCATGTCAGTCGGAAATGCCGGATACGGCGCCGTACGCAAACTGACGGCCTTGAGCCGCTGCGGTGCAACGATCCGCATCGCGTCGCGCTCAACGGTAATTTCGCAACCCGCATCCATCAGTTTGTCAACCACGGTATCGAGGTAGGCCGCCGATGTCTTCAGGAGACGGATATCGCCCCCCGTTGCCGCCGCAGCACACAGATACGTGCCTGTCTCAATACGATCCGGCATGACCGCATGCGTTGCCCCGTGCAGCTTTTCTACACCGTGAATACGAATCACATCGGTGCCGGCACCGGAAATACGCGCCCCCATGCTGATCAGACAGTTGGCCAGATCGACCACTTCCGGCTCTCGCGCGGCATTCTCAATGATCGTTTCGCCGTCAGCCAGGCAAGCGGCCATCATCAGATTCTCTGTTCCAGTCACGGTGACCATATCGGTACAGATGCGCGCACCTTTCAGACGAGTTGCCTTGGCATGAACATATCCCTGTTCGACCTTGACGTCGGCCCCCATCGCCTGCAGGCCTTTGATGTGCTGATCAACCGGACGAGCGCCAATGGCACAGCCCCCCGGCAAGGACACGCGCGCTTCGCCGCAGCGCGCCACCAGCGGGCCAAGAACCAGAATGGATGCCCGCATGGTCTTGACCATTTCATAAGACGCAACTGCATTGTTCAGGCCACCACCATTGAGAACCATGCCATCAATACCGTCCATCGTGACACCTACCCCCATGTCTCCGAGCAACCGAAGCATCGTAGAAATGTCATTAAGGTGTGGCACATTGGTCAGATGCAGGGGATCGGCCGACAACAACGAGGCGCAGAGGATCGGCAACGCAGCATTCTTGGCACCAGAGATGGCGACCTCGCCGGAGAGAACTCTCCCGCCTTCAATCAATAACTTATCCACGCTGCGCGCTCCATTCTTCCGGGGTCAATGTTTTGAAGGAAAGAGCATGCAACTCCCCTGAGTCGAATTTTTCCTTCAGAATTTTGTTCACGTGCTGCTGACGCTGCACGCGGCTTTTTCCAGCAAAGTCATTACTCACGATCACAGCCTCAAAATGCTGGCCATCTCCATCCAGCGTCAGATGTTCACAGGCCATGCCAGCGAGAATAATGTGCTTGATTTGTTCAGGGTGCATCATATTTAGCCTCTAAGCTTCCAGCCTCGCTTTAACAGGCTCAGCGTCAACCAGGACACAGCAGCAAAGCAGGCAATAACGACCGACAGGCTAATTTCAGGCGCCACATCCGAGACGCCAAAGAAGCCATAGCGAAAGCCGTCAATCATGTAAAAAACGGGATTGTAATGTGACAACCGCTGCCAAAACGTAGGCAATGTGTAAATTGAATAGAAAACACCGGACAACATAGTCAGCGGCATAATCAGGAAATTCTGGAATCCTGCCAACTGATCGAACTTCTCGGACCAGATGCCAGCAATCATTCCCAATGCCGCAAATAGCGCACCGCCAAACAACGCAAAGGTCAGCACCCACAACGGTGCGACGATACCAATATCGGCAAACCATACGGTCGCAGCCAGAACCCCAACACCGACGAGAACACCACGAACGACCGCTGCCAGCACATAAGCAGCAAAGAAAACACTGTAGGGAATTGGTGGCAGCAAAACAAAGACGATTGAACCGGTAATCTTGGCCTGAATAAGGCTCGACGAAGAATTGGCGAAGGCGTTCTGGAGCACCTGCATCATCACCAGCCCAGGCACCAAGAAACTGGTGTAACGCACGCCGTGCACCTGGACGCTGTCATCAAGTACATGCCCAAAAATAAGCAAATAGAGCAAGGCTGTCAGCACCGGCGCCGCAACAGTCTGAAAGCTCACCTTCCAGAATCGCAGAAACTCCTTCTCGAACAGCGTCAGGAAGCCAATCATTGCTGCAAGGTCCGCACAAACACCTCTTCCAGTGATGCGCCCGGATAGGCAGCCATCAGATTGACCGTTGTATCCATGGCCACAACGCGACCCTGTTTCATCAGCGCCATCCGATTACATAACGCCTCGGCCTCTTCAAGATAATGTGTGGTCAGAATTATCGTATGCCCCTCGGCATTCAGACGTCGAATGAACTGCCACAAGCCTTGACGCAACTCGACATCCACCCCAGCTGTGGGCTCGTCAAGCACAATGACCGGCGGTTTGTGAACTAACGCTTGAGCAACCAGCACACGTCGCTTCATCCCCCCCGACAGCCGCCGCATATTAACGTTTGCCTTACTGGTCAAATCAAGGTTTTCGAGGATTTCATCAATCCATGCATCATTATTACGAATGCCAAAATAGCCGGACTGAATACGTAAGGTTTCACGTACATTGAAGAATGGATCGAAAACCAGTTCTTGCGGGACCACACCAAGCAAACGACGCGCTTCGCGAAAATCGCGAATCACATCATGTCCAAGCACCTTTAGAACACCGGAATCGGGGCGAATCAATCCAGCCAATGATGAAATCAAGGTTGTCTTGCCCGCGCCATTCGGCCCAAGCAGACCAAAGAACTCACCTTGCTCTATTTCAATGGAGACTCCGGCTAGCGCTTGTAGCGAACCAAAATTCTTGACGACATCGACAATTGAAACAGCGGAAATCACGCCACCTCCTCAAACGAGGGGCAATAATTCGGTGACACCGTACAATTCGGCCAACGAACGAACACCGGATGGAATATTGGCAAACTTGACCGTTGACTGCGTCACTTCGGCAGCGCGCAACCATCCGAGCATTACGGCAAGGGCCGATGAATCCGCCTCAGTCACTTCAGAAAAATCAAACACCTGCTCGCCGGACAGTAAAGCAGAACGGCCTGCATCGAGCAGGCCGCGCGCATTACTCATAACGAGAGGCGCCTTAACAACCAAGCGCCCCGCTTGACGATCAATCATTTTTTTTCAGACTTGATCGAGTTAGATTCCAGCGATCTGTTCTTGGCAGCAATCGCGGCAATCAGACCGTCAATACCACCATTGCGAACCTCCTGATTGAATTGGTCGCGATAGTTTGTAACCAGGCTGATACCAGCCACAACGACGTCATATACCTTCCAGCCCTGCTCTTGCTTTTCCAAGCTGTAATCCAGTTGCACGGGCTTACCACCCGGTTGAAGAACTTCTGTTCTAACAAGCACATCCGTCTCAGCAGAAGCCATCTTAAAGGGCTTGTATACAACCTTTTGATTCTTGTAGCTGGTTAATGCGTTCGAGTAAGTCCGCACAAGCAATGTCTTGAACTCTGCAGTCAACTGCGACTGCTGTTGTGGCGTAGCCTTGCGCCACTCCTTGCCAAGCGCCAGCGCAGTCATATGCGTAAAATTAAAATTAGGGAGCACCTTCTTGTCCACCAACTCAATTACCTTGCGGGTGTCGCCGCTCTGAATATCTTTATCCTTGCGAATGATTTCAAGGACATCCTCCGTGACCCGCTGGACCAAAGCGTCGGGCGCCTCCTGAGCATACGCAACAGTGGCAATCAAACTAGCAAAAAAGACAGCAAATAGCTTTTTCATCATTGAGTATCTAAAAATCAATCATCCAGCCGGGGGGGGCGGCCATCGAAAATTTGGTTGCGACGACGCTGCAAATAAGCGTCGCGAATATAAGCATATTTATCGAGCGCAGCCTCTTCTACAACGCGGTCTGCAGGCAACAAACTGGCTCGAACGTCGACAAAACGCAACGCTGCCATGCTATTACGCACCGAAACCGGACGAATGCGCATGACAGGATCAATGTACGAATCGACACCCCACCCAAGCGTATCCCGCACATTGCGCGGACCAATGACAGGCCAGAATAGGTAACCACCGCCATCAACCCCCCAAACGGCAAGGGTCTGCCCAAAGTCTTCGTCATGCTTTTCAAGACCGAGTTCGCTGGCCACATCGAACAGACCGAAAATCCCAACGGTAGAATTGATCAACAAGCGTCCAAAATCGACGCCAGCATCACCAAATTTCCCTTGCAGGGCACTATTCAACCCAACCCAGAAATCACCGGCATTCCCAAAAACATTTCCTACCGCCGCCTTCACAGGCAACGGTGCCACGTAGTCATATACCTGCCCAACTGGCTTGACTGCATATTTGTCAACCACTTCGTTGACTGCAAACATCGGGCGATTGAATCCTTCATAGGGATCAATCGGATTCCCCTCTGCCAGCACGCCAGCGCAAGCAACAGCGACAAACCACCCCATCGCCCATTGACGACAAACACTTGTTGCCGATGTGCCTGATACACCTATCATTTCTTGTCCTGTCCGTCTGCTGCCTTGCTGAATAAAAACTGGCTAATCAATTTCTCGAGAACCACAGCCGACTGAGTCTTGCCTATCGTATCCCCTGCCTGCAACAACTTTTCATCACCCCCGGCATCAAGCCCGACATATTGCTCGCCAAGTAATCCAGCGGTATTTATCGATGCGAATGTATCCTTTGGAAAGTGATAGCGACCATCGATAGTCATACTGACCACAGCCTCATATGTTGCTGAGTCGAACTGTATATCAACAATACGTCCAACCACCACACCAGCACTTTTAACTGGACCTCGTACCTTTAGCCCGCCGATGTTATCAAATTTGGCCTTGATTACATAAGGATCAGACAACTGGGATGAAGAAAGGTTGCCAACCTTGAGTGACAAAAAAAGCAGCGCCGCAAGGCCAATTGCCACAAAAAAACCAACCCATAGATCGAGAACGGTGCGATTCATTAAGCTCCCCGGAACATGAACGAGGTTAAGACAAAATCCAGTGCCAAGACAGTCAACACCGAAGTCACGACTGTGCGAGTAATTGCACGCGAAACACCTTCAGCGGTCGGCACTGAGTCGTAACCCTCAAAAACAGCAATTAGCGAAACTGCAACACCAAAAACAAAACTCTTGATGACACCATTCCAGATGTCATAGCGAAAATCGACACTGGCCTGCATTTGTGACCAATATGCGCCATCATCAACCCCGATAAAGACCACGCCAATCAACCAGCCGCCAAGCACACCCATGGCGGAGAAAATGGCAGCCAACAGCGGCATGGAAATCACCCCCCCCCAGAATCGCGGTGCCACGACGCGGGCGATCGGGTCGACCGCCATCATGTCCATGGCCTTTAGTTGCTCAGTGGCTTTCATCAAACCAATCTCGGCAGTTACCGACGAACCGGCCCGCGAAGCAAAAAATATGGCAGCCAGAACAGGGCCCAGTTCACGAGTTAAAGACAAGGAAACCAAGGTTCCCAACGCCTCAGTCGAACCAAAACGCTGCAGAATCTCATAGCCCTGCAAGCCAAGCACCAAGCCAACGAACAAGCCAGAAACCATAATAATCAATAGCGACATCACCCCACTGAAATATATCTCACGTAATGTCAGCGACAAACGGCGGAAAGATGAGCTTGAATGCATAAGCAGGGCCCAGAAAAATCGAGTGGCAAAACCAAGTCGCCAGACTCGCTCCACCATCTCATGGCCCAGTTTGCGAATCATGAATATCGGATCAAACATTCGACATCCCGGTCAGAAACTCGTCGCGAATCGACGGCGCCGGATAGTCAAAATGGACAGGCCCATCAGGCTCGGCATAGATGAACTGATGCACAAATGCATCCTTAGACGCCCTGATCTCATCCGGTGTACCTTCCGCAACGACCTGACCGCCATTTAGAAAGTAGATGTAATCAACAATCTGCAACGACTCGTGAATATCGTGAGTGACCATGATTGAGGTTGCACCCAGCGCATCATTCAATTTGCGGATCAACTGACCGATGACTCCAAGTGCAATTGGATCAAGTCCAGTAAATGGCTCGTCGTACATCACCAGCATGGGATCAAGCGCCAACGCCCTCGCAAGAGAAACTCGGCGAGCCATACCACCGGACAGCTCCCCCGGCATCAGCTTATGCGCGCCACGCAGGCCAACAGCCTCGAGCTTCATCAGCACAAGGTCACGGATCATCTCATCCGACATATCGGTATGCTCACGCATAGGGAACGCCACGTTCTCGAACACTGTCATGTCGGTAAATAGCGCACCAAACTGAAAGAGCATCCCCATCCTGCGGCGCAACTGATACAACTCGGCTTGCGGCATGCCACATATCTGATGATTATCCAAGCGCACCCGCCCCCCGGTTGGCCTCAATTGGCCCCCGATGCAACGCAACAAGGTGGTTTTTCCGCAACCGGACCCCCCCATGATCGCGACAACCTTTCCTCGAGGAATCTTCATATTGATCCCTTGAAGTACAGGCCTGCCGTCATAGTCAAATTGAAGGCCTTCAATATCGACCAGAATGTCGTCGGACAAAGCGTCTTCCCAAATAAAAGAGTGCCAATTTTATCAGAAACCCTCAACATCGCTGGGAAACGGCAAGGCTATAATCGAACAAATTATCCATGGAAAGCTACACGCTTGTCAGCTACCAAGCCGCTCTTGTTGATTGTCGACGACGATTCGCTCATCAGCGAATCGCTTAGTTTCGCTTTTATACAAAAATATGACGTTCTCACCAGCCATTCTCGAGCCCATGCGCTGACCCTTTTGCGACAACTGCGCCACCCTCCCCAAGTGGCGCTGGTAGACCTCGGACTTCCGCCTGTGCCTCATCGCCCAGACGAAGGGTTTGCCCTGATTGGAGATCTGCTTGCGCTATCTCCGGACATGAAAATTATCGTTCTCTCCGGGCAAAGCGATGATGACAACGCACGCCATGCCAGAACTTTGGGTGCGGTCGAATTCGTTGCAAAGCCCTGCGACCCCGGTCGTCTGAGCGAGCTTTTCGATCAAGCCCTTCGCTTCGGAACTCCGCCCCAATCAACAGCCGGGGGCTTGATTGGCGAAAGTCTGCCAATGCAACGCCTTCGGCTGCAGCTGAGTCAATATGCCAACCTTACGTACCCAGTGCTCATTGAAGGTGAGTCAGGAAGCGGCAAGGACATCGTAGCCAGTCACTACCTGCATCAGTTGACAGAACGCCGCGACAAGCCCTTTCTTGCACTCAACTGCGCTGCAATTTCACCCTCGCTGCTTGAGCCCACCCTCTTTGGTCATGCCAAGGGTGCATTCACAGGGGCATCAGGCGCTAAAGCAGGTTATTTTGAGGACGCCAACAGCGGCACCTTGTTTCTTGACGAAATTGGCGAACTTCCGCTGGACCTTCAACCCAAACTACTGCGCGTCCTTGAGAACGGAGAATACCAGCGGGTGGGCGAAACGCTAACCCGCGTGTCAACTGCACGCGTTGTCGCCGCCACCAATCGGGACTTACGGCAGGAGATGAAGGCCGGACGCTTTCGCGCTGATCTTTTTCATCGACTTTCCGTGTTCACCGTAGCAGTACCGCCATTACGGGAAACCGGCCTGGATCGCCTTCTATTGCTTGAACATTTTCGCAAAACATGCGCCGCCAGCGCCCGCACCGAACCGTTCGTGCTTGCGCCAAGCGCTCAGTCTCTGTGGCTGGACTATGGCTTTCCCGGCAACGTGCGAGAGTTACGCAATATTATTATTCGCCTGACCGCACGCTACCCTGGGCAGGCGGTTACAGCTGAACAATTAGGCGCTGAACTGGACAAACTGGACAATCCGGAGCCAACGATTATTCCGAACGCACTGGCGGCAAATGACCTGGAAAACGTCAGGCAAGTTGCACGCCAGCACCTAGAAACAGCATCCCGACTCAACCTCGATGCCACGCTCGAATTATGGCAGCGCGGCTACATTGAAGCAGCAACCGAGCTTTGTGGCGGCAACATGAGCGAAGCGGCTCGTCGTCTCGGCATCAATCGAACGACGCTATACAACCGCATGGAAAGCTGGACTCGCCGATGAGCCTTTATCTGGAACATTTCGGACTGCGCGAGCCACCGTTTCGCATTACACCAGACACAGATTTCTTTTTTACAGGCGCAAACAGGGGGCCAACACTCGACGCGCTTGTATATGCCATTACCCAAGACGAGGGGATTGTCAAGGTAACCGGTGAGGTCGGAAGCGGCAAGACCATGCTTTGCCGGATGCTGCTGGAACGATTGCCGGCAAATGTCGAAACCCTCTACCTGGCCAATCCGTCATTATCCAGACAGGAGATACTCGGCGCCATCGCCGACGAATTGGGCATCCCGGCGGACGGCAAAGCAACGTACTCGCTCACCCGGTCCCTGCAGGACAGCTTGATCGCCCGCTACGCCGAAGGCAAACGCGTGGTGTTATTGATTGACGAGGCACATGCCATGCCCGCCGAATCGCTTGAAGAGATTCGGCTACTTTCCAACCTCGAATCCAAAGCCAACAAACTATTGCAAATAGTCTTATTTGCCCAACCCGAACTTGACGAGAGACTTGCTGCGACGGACATGCGCCAGCTGCGCGAACGTATCACGCAGCATTTCAACCTGACACCCCTGAAGCAGGAGGATGTCGCCGCGTATATCGAGTTCCGATTGCGCGCTGCAGGCTATCGAGGCCCCAATCCGTTTTCCCCCCAAGCGGTTGAGATGATTGCCCGCATTTCCGGCGGGCTGTCACGCCGCATCAATATACTGGCCGACAAGTCCATGCTTGCCGCCTATTCTTCCAACAGCTATAAAATTGATCAAAACGAGACCAAAATCGCGGCCAGAGATGCACAGTTTTCACCGCTAAAGCCTAAAGCCCCTTTCAAAGCCGCACCGCTGATTTGGGGCATCGCCGGGGCGAGCATTGCTGCACTACTGATTTGGCTGACGTCCGCGACATTCCCGCACACGTCAGAGGAAACCAGTGTCCATGAAGTCGCGCCTCCCGCTCCGGCAACTGTACCTTCTCTGCAAGACAATCGTCAGCCTTCCACCTCACTCCATCCAGCCGAATCGGATCAATCTGCCAATCAGCGTAAAATTCGTTTCGCGCCGATAACGCGCCAGCACCTTTCACAATATGACCAGTGGATCGCCGATGTACCTAACACCCACTATTTCATACAACTGCTCGCCACCGATGCAGCCAATACCGGTGAGATCGAAGGATTTCTTTCACGGATAACCGAAACGCTCGACCCATCGCAGATTCGCGCCTACCGTTCATCACTGTCCGGCCGTGATCGGGTTGGTGTAATTTTTGGCGATTTCGCACATCGAGAAGACGCGGTTGCCGCGATGCGAGCCTTACCCGAATCAATCAAGGCAGTGCAACCGTTCCCAAGGCAGGTCAGCAAGTTACGCTAGCGCCCTGCGCCCAGCCAAACCATGCAATCCAGTCAAATTACGTGCTAGCATCATAGCGAATTTCGCCACCACTCCCTGCTCAGACAAGGTAAAACCCGATGAAAATCGGTTTCATCATTGCAACGCTATTGCCTCTATTGCTGAACGCCTGTGCAGCGCCCACCCCGCGCGAACCCCTGAAGGGCCATTTGACGACGGAGAACTCCGAGCCTGGTGCTGTCAGCAATATTCCTGCCCCCGTTCAGCAGACCCTCGCACTGCCTAAACCACGCGCCTCCCGAAAAGCAGAAACCTACAGCGTCGTGGTCAATAACGTTCCCGTACGTGACCTGCTTTTTGCATTGGCCCGAGACGCCAAGGTCAACGTCGACGTTCACGCCGGCATCGTTGGCAACGTTACGCTAAACGCAATCGATCAAACCTTGCCGCAATTGCTGACGCGAATTTCCAAGCAAGTCGACATGCGATTTGAACTGGATGGACCCAACCTGGCCATCATGCCGGACTCCCCCTTCCTAAAGCACTACAAGGTCGATTATGTAAATATGGCACGCAATGTCACCGGCACGGTATCGACGAACACCCAGATTTCTACCGGAACGCCCAGTAGCGCAGGCAGTAGTGCGACACCGTCCACCAGCGGTGGCGCCGGCAATATTTCCAACACCCGCATTGAGAACACTTCGCGCAATCAATTCTGGGAGTCCCTGGAAAAAAACATCAAAGACATCCTGCGCGAAACCGACAAGATTTTGCCTGAAGGATCCAGCGAAACGGTCGTTGAGCAAACCAGCGCCGAAAGTGCAACAGGAACCGCTGCGCTACCGCAAGCCACCGGCCGACGCGCAGCCCAAGCCGTTGCCAACGTCCTGCAAGCCAATCCCAACCCTAACTCTTCCAGTCAGGCTGCCGGCACGTCAGTTGTCCGTCGCAATACCTTTCGGGAGGCAGCCTCGGTCATCATGAATGCCGAAACCGGGGTCATCACGGTGCGTGCCACACAACGCCAGCATGACCGGATTCAGGAGTTTATCGACCGCGTCACCAATTCAGCCCGCAAGCAGGTTCTGATTGAAGCAACCATCGTTGAGGTGACGCTGAATGATGGCTATCAGCAAGGCATCAACTGGACTCAGTTAGCAGGTGGTGGTGCGCTCAGCTTTGTGGGCAACGCGCTATCCAAAAACGCCGCCAACCTGACTTATACGAAGGGCGGCAATCCCGACGCCCTGGTCACCATGCTGGATACATTCGGAACGACCAAGGTGCTGTCCAGCCCCCGGCTTTCGGTCATGAACAACCAGACTGCCTTGCTGAAAGTAGTTGAAAATTACGTCTATTTCAGCGTCAAGGCTGATACCACCACCACCGCCAATGTCGGCACGACCACTGCTTACACCACGACACCACAATCGGTTTCGGTTGGCCTGGTTGTGAGCGTCACGCCACAAATCAGTGACGGTGATGCGGTGACCCTGAACGTACGCCCGACGATCACCAGTGTCGCCCGGGAGGTTCAAGACCCCAATCCAGATCTCAAGAAAAATGACATCAGCAATCTTGTTCCGGTGATCCGGACACGTGAGATCGAATCGGTCATGCGAATCGCCAGCGGCAACATCGCCATTCTCGGCGGACTGATGGAAGACAAGATCGACTACCAGACCCAGCGCGTTCCCCTGCTCGGGCAAATTCCGCTCGCAGGAGAACTGGTTAACAACCGAAACAACGCAGCCAAAAAGACGGAACTGGTCATTTTCCTCCGCCCAATCGTCATCAAGGACGCGAGTCTGGAGGGCGATTACGCACCAATGCGCGACCACCTTCCTGGCCAGGACTTTTTTGCCCAGCCCAATGAAGCCCAGCCGTTCAATGTTATGCCGAGCCGCTGAGAGTAGCGCATGAGCCTGTTGATGGATGCCCTCAAGCGGGCGGAAACAAGCAAACAGGAAGCCTCTCGCAACCTGTCGGGCAAGCCCTTGTCGCCCAGTGAGTTACTGAGTCTGGAGCCACTCCCGGACGAGCCGGAAAAAAAAGCAGCCGCCACGCTACCTAACCTTGCGGCAAACATTGGTGCGGTGAATGCCGACCTGGCCAGTGGCACAGTACCTGACGTTCGCCCCGCCCCTCCGCCGATCAAAGCCAGTGCGTCACCCAAGCCAGCTGAATCGCGTGAAGCGGTCCGTAACGCATTCGCCTCCAAGCAAGCACCCGAACAATCACCGTCCAGACTACCGCTCTGGCTGACCTTGGGTATCCTGGGCCTCGGCGGCATCGGAATCGGCGGCTACGTCTGGTATCAGATGAACACCTTGACCCGCGGGAGTCTGGTCGCCACCACCAATACCGGCGCACGGATCGAAACGCCACCCGCGCAGGCAGTGTCAAGCAGCCCCGTTCCCGCAGTACCATTAAATCCCCCTTCCAATTTCGGGCCAGAATCCCGGTTGACCGCAGCAATCGCTTCCCAGCCAACCGCAACACCACTTTTTCCTCGCAAGCAAGCACGTCAACCCAGCCCGGCGCCAACCGATACTGAAATGCAAGGTAACCCGCCGATCCGCCTGATCCGGACCCGCCCGGAGCCTGACACCAACCTGGTTCGTGGCTATGCCAGCCTGCAACGGGGGGAAATCGAGTTATCGCGCAAAGAGTTGGAACAAGCCCTGCGTCGTGATCCGAACAATACGGACACCTTGCTCGCCCTGGCCGCCATCGCCCACCGCCAAGGACGCCTGGCCGATGCTGAATCGCTTCGCCAACGCGCGCTCGTTGCCAATCCAGGCGACCCGGCAGTTCAGGCAGCCAGCTTGAATACTGCAACGACAGATGCCGACCCGAATACAGCCGAAAGTCGCCTCAAAACGCTGCTGTCCACTCAACCGGAATCGCCACCGCTCAATTTTGCACTCGGTAACCTCTACGCGCGCCAGGGCCGCTGGTCGGAAGCACAACAAGCCTATTTCAATGCAGTCGCCGCCGATGGTGACAATCCGGATTACCTCTTCAATCTCGCTGTCAGCCTCGATCACCTGCGCCAGCCACGCCTCGCCGCCCAACACTACCGACTTGCGCTGGAAGCGGCAGCAAAACGTCCAGCCGGTTTCGACCGCGACAAAATCCAGACACGCCTGGACGAGCTGCAACCCGAGCGCCAGCATTAGTCACGCATGAGCATCGCGACCCTCCAGCGCCGCCCACTCGGCCAGATATTGATTTCCGAAGGTATTCTGTCGGAAGATCAGTTGCGCATTGCGTTGCTGGAACAGATGAAGCAAAACCAGCCGATTGGCAAACTGCTGGTCTCGCTGGGTTTTGTTACCGAAGCCACCTTGCGCCAGGCACTGTCGGAAAATCTTGGCAAGCAGAGCATCGATCTTTCACACGCCGTTGTTGATCCGCAAGCGGTCAAACTGGTGCCCCGCGACCTTGCCAAGCGCCATCACCTGCTGCCGCTCGACTTTGACCGCCAGAGCCGGCGCCTCACCCTGGCCATTGCTGACATCAACGATATCGTTGGCCTGGATCGCGTCCGCAGTGAGTTGGAAGAAGGCATCGAAATCGAAACGCTGCTCGCCGGCGAATCCGAAATTGACCATGCAATAGACCAATATTACGGTCACGAATTATCCATCGATGGCATCCTGCACGAGATCGAAACCGGCGAAATTGACTGGCGCAGCCTTTCATCAAGTGACGATGAATACAGTCAGCCAGTCGTCCGGCTGATTGACTCGATCCTGACCGACGCCGTCAAGCGTGAAGCCTCGGACATCCACTTCGAGCCGGAAGCCAACTTTCTGCGCATCCGTTACCGTATCGATGGCATGCTTCGCCAGATCCGTGCCCTGCACAAATCCTACTGGCCAGCCATGACGGTACGCATCAAGGTGCTTTCCGGCATGAATATCGCCGAAACCCGTGCCCCACAGGATGGCCGAATCAGCCTGACCGTATCGGGTCGTCCGATCGACTTCCGCGTCGCCAGTCAGCCGACCATCCACGGTGAGAACGTCGTCCTCCGCATCCTTGATCGGCAAAAAGGGATCGTCCCGCTGGAAAATCTGGGTTTGGCCGAGGAGCACCTGCACCAGCTCAAACTGATGATTTCCCGGCCCGAAGGCATCATCCTGGTCACCGGTCCGACCGGCAGCGGCAAGACGACAACCCTCTACTCGGTACTCAACCATATCAACGCCGAGGGAATTCATATCATGACCCTCGAAGACCCGGTCGAATACCCGATGGCGATGGTTCGCCAGACTTCGGTGTCAGAAACCGCGAAGCTGGACTTTGCAAACGGCATTCGCTCGATGATGCGACAAGACCCGGATGTCATTCTGGTCGGTGAAGTCCGCGATGCCGAAACCGCCGAAATGGCCTTTCGTGCCGCCATGACCGGCCATCAGGTGTACACCACCCTGCACACCAATTCAGCCATTGGTGCCGTGCCCCGCTTACTTGATATCGGAGTACTGCCCGACGTCATGGCCGGCAATATCATCGGCATCATTGCCCAGCGCCTGATTCGCCGCCTCTGCGATCACTGCAAGACGCCTTACCATGCAGAACCGCACGAAATCCGACTGCTCGGCCCACTCGGCGAAGGGCCACGCCCGGTGTTGTTCCGCCCGACCGGTTGCGAGTTGTGTGACTTCCAGGGCTATCGGGGACGCATTGCGATCATGGAGTTGCTGCGCATAGATGCCGGCATCGACGAACTCATTGCACGCCGCGCCACCACGCACGACATTCGTACCCGAGCCTTGCTGCAAGGCTTTACCACCCTGGCCGACGACGGCATGCAACGCGTGCTGAATGGCACGACCTCGCTCGAGGAACTGGCCCGCGTCGTCGACCTGACCGACCGGATGTAGCCGTGCTTTTCGACTACAAGGCGGTCAGCGCAGACGGTCGAATGACCTACGGACGGCTCGACGCCATCAACCTGGTCGACCTCGAAATGCGCCTGAAGCGCATGCACCTCGATCTGGTTACCGGCGCGCCAATCAAACAGCGCGCCCTGTTTGGCGGTCACAAGGTACCGCGTCCTGAGTTGATCAATTTCTGCTTTCATCTGGAACACCTGACCCGTGCCGGCGTGCCCATCCTCGACGGCCTGACCGACCTGCGCGATTCCGTCGATCATCCGCGCTTTCGCGAAGTGATGGCCGGGCTGATCGAAGGCATCGAGGGTGGCCAAACCTTGTCACAGGCCATGAGCGCCCATCCGGATGTATTCAATCAGGTGTTCATTAACCTGATCCGTGCCGGCGAGACCAGCGGCCAGCTACCCGATGTACTGGCCAGCCTGACCGAATCGCTCAAATGGGAAGATGAACTGGTTTCCCATACCAAAAAGCTGCTGATGTACCCGGCCTTTGTCGCCAGCATCGTGCTTTCCGCGACCTTTTTCCTGATGATCTACATGGTCCCGCAGCTCAAGCTGTTCGTTAAAAACATGGGCCAGGTGCTGCCGCCACACACCAAGCTGCTGTTTTTCGTGTCCGACCTGCTGGTCGCCTACTGGTATGTCTTCTTGCTGCTCCCCATCGTCGGACTGGTCGTCGGTCAGGCGATTCTGCGCAGCAATCCGCTGGCAAGATTTCGCCTGGACAGCCTCAAGCTGCGTCTGCCGCTCGTCGGCCCCATCCTGAAAAAAATCATTCTTTCCCGCTTTGCCAATACCTTCGCCATGCTCTACGCTGCCGGCATCCCGGTACTTGAATCAATCCGCACGACCCAGAACATCGTCGGCAATCGGGTGGTACGCAAAGCGCTTGAACGCGTCGAGCTGTCGATTCGCGAAGGCCAGAACGTTGCCGGGGCCTTCAAGGATGTCGGCCTGTTCCCGCCACTCGTCGTCCGCATGTTGCGTATCGGTGAAAGCACGGGTGGGCTCGACAAGGCATTACTCAACGTCAGCTATTTTTACAATCGAGACGTCAAGGAGTCGGTCGGCAAGGCGCAGGCGCTGATTGAACCGCTGCTCACACTATTTATGGGTGCCCTGCTGGGCTGGATTATGCTATCGGTCATTGGCCCCATTTACGACGTCATCAGCAAGATCAAAACGTGAGCAGAAACCGCCTCCTCTACCTCAACACCCATCGTCTGTCGGCCTACGCCTGGCAGGAAGGCGCGCTGACGCTGGAAGGGGTGTTCGACAATGACGAGCTGGGCCTCCAGCAGTTTTCGGAATACCTGGGCAAACATCGCAGCGGCTATTTTTCGCTACTGACCAATGTCGCCGAGGAAGGCCATGCGCTGGAAACCATTCCCTTCCTGCAGGGTAGCGACCGCCAGACGCTGATCACACGCAAAATCGGCCAGCACTTCCTGGGCACCTCTCTGGCTGCAGCAATTTCGCTGGGCTTCGAAAAGACCCAGCGTAAAAACGAGAGGCTGCTGCTCTCCGCGTTGACCAACCCGGCGCACTTCGAACCCTGGTTGCGCCGCATCGCCGACGCCGAAGCTGCGCTCGCCGGTATCTACACCGTAGCCCAGCTGGGTGGCGAGTTGTTGAAAAGACTGGGGCAGCCCAGCAAGCGGTGCTTGCTGCTAACCCTGCAGGATCACTCGATCCGGGAAAGTTATCTGGTTGACGGCCATGCCCACTTTTCACGCATGGCGCCACTGACCGACAGCAGCATAGCCGGCATTGCCAGCGCCTTCGCTGCCGAATCCGGCAAGCTTCGCCAGTACCTGATTGGCCAGCGCCTGATCGGGCGTGATGAACATCTGCCCGTTTTCATACTTGCGCATCCGCAGACCATTCCTTCAATAGAAAAAGCTCGCCCGGAAAGCGGCCTGCCAGACTTCACCGTCATCGATAGCCACTCCGCGGCGAGCAAACTCAAGTTGCGCACGTTGCCGGAAGACAACCGCTGCGAGCTGCTTTTCTTGCATCTGCTGACGATCAGTCCGCCCCGCCAGCAATTTGCCAGCGAAACACATCGGCACCATTATCAGCTGTCGCAGATTCGCCGCGGACTCATCGCCGTTGGCCTCATTGCGCTGCTGGGTGGGCTCCTTTTTTCCGCCAAAAAAGCCTACGACGCCCATAGCTTTCGTCAGGAAGTCGCGACGCTGGTTGCCGAAGAAAGTGATCTCAACCGTCGCTATGCCGCGATTTCCGCCACGTTCCCGCAACTGGGCGTCGACAACGACACCCTGCGCCGCCTGACCAATCGCTACGACGAACTGCGTGCGCTCCAGCGCCAACCAGCGCCGAGCTTCACCATGCTGAGCCATGTGCTCGATCGCATGCCGGCCATCATCCTCGAAAGTCTGGATTGGAAGAACGGCACTTTTTTGCCGTCGACCGCAGCCATCAGCAAAGGGCCGGAAATCATCACGGTTCAAGGCGTCATTCGACTTGACCGAGCCACTACCCGGCAAACACTCAACACCTTTGATCAATTCGTTGAAGCCTTGCGTGCCGACCCGATCAATTCGGTCAAAGTATTGCAACGTCCGTATGACATCGAATCCGGCAGCACCCTGCGGGGCGGCGGCCAAGAAGATGAAGACGCCCGACCGCGACAGTTTTCTGTCGAAATAACCCGGAACGTCACGCCATGAAGGTGACGCAACGCGATCTTCAGAAACTCTGGCTGCCGCTGCTTGCCGCACTGGGCCTGATCAGCTTGGCGACGCTGCTGGCCTTTGCCACCCATCTCGATGCCGGCAAAGCTGAGCAAGAACGAAATTCTGCCGCAGCCCAAAAAAATCAGATCGAACAACGTTTGCGCCAGGTTCGCACCGAAGAACAGGAAATCCGGGAGCGGACAGAATTGCTTCTCCACTTGCGGGCGGCGGGCATCACCGGTGAAGAGCGTCGCCTCGACTGGATGGAAACGTTGCGCAATGCCCATCACGAACTCGGCATCCCCGGCATGAACTACGAGTTTGGCGCCCAGACCAGCCTGGACAGCGCGCAGGACACAACGCAGGCCTGGTTCAGCAGCCCGCTGCACCTCCAGCTTCGACTGCTTCATGAGGACGACCTGCTGAGGTTCCTGGCCCGTATCCAGAAAGATGCCTCGGCATTGGTCATCATACGGAGCTGCAAGCTCTCGCCATTGACCCGCCAACCCGACACCCGCGAAGCCATGGCCGGGTTCGGTGCAGAATGCGACATGCAATGGCTCACCTTGCGCCAAACGCCAGTCAGGAAATGAACACCACGCGCCCGATCGCCCTCCTGCTGCTGATCTTGTTCGCCGGCGTCGTTCCGGCTGATGAGACGACGCTCGGCCGCCTCTTTCTCGAACCGCAACAACGCGCGAGACTTGACCTTCAACGGCAGCGAAACCCGGGTTTCCTCCCGGATGCCGGCAACGGGGAGGCCAGCCAGACATTCAATGGCGAAGTACGCAGCAGCAACGGGCGACGTACCCGCTGGATTAACGGCGAAGCGGACTGGGAAGGCGTCGTCCTGCCTCCGCGCGTTCCCGTTGGCGACACGTTTACCCCCGCAACCGGGGAACGCGAAAGCCTGCTGCACGGCGGGCGTATCCAGATCAAACCGGGTCGCGCCAAAAAATGACGGGTTACGCCCCCCGAAAAGCGCAACGGGGCGTTGCCCTCGTCGCCCTGCTCTTGATGATCCTTCTGGCCGGCGGTTACGCGTTCTATCGTAGCGCCAACCTCGGGAGTGGCCAAAATCAGGAACGGGACACGGTCTTGCTGCGACTGGCGCAGGCCAAGGATGCGGTCATCGCCTATGCCGTCAATGACACCAACCGACCTGGGCGGCTGCTCTGTCCCGATCTCGTCGGCAATGGCGTTTCTCCCTTGCTGTCGCGTGATGACTGCGATAGCTATAGCGGCCTGCTCCCCTGGAAAACGCTTGATCTGGCAGAAAACAATGACGCTCAGGGCGGAATGTTTCGCTATTACATCTCGCCCTCATTCGGAGGACAAAGCGCCGCCGTAAAACTGAATAGCGACACACTGACAACGCTGCACCTGGATGTCCCTGCTGGCAGTGCCAGCAACGATATCGCCGCCCTCATCATCGCCACACGTGGCGCACCGGACACGCTCAATGACGATGGCGACGCTTATTTTTACAATGGCAAGACCAACGCCCCTCAGGACAACGATATCGTCATCGCCATTACTCGCCAGGAATTGATGGCCGCCGTTGAACAACGCGTCGCCAACGAGCTTCGCACCTGCCTGGAACAACACGCCAGCAGCGCTGATAACCTGCAGCACACCTATCCGTGGCCCGCCCCCTTATCGAACTCGATTTTCAAAGGCGCCACCAAAAGCCTCTTTGGCATGGTCCCCGACACCCAGGCGGGCAACCCGGAGCAGGCACTCAAGGACGTCATTACCCGGCTGACCGAATTGCAAAACAGCCTTAATTCGGCGTCGACCGCGGCAGACCAGCTAAAAGTCGCTTATCAGATCCAGACAGAAGCCGCTTCCGCGCGGGCACTCTTTGATCGTATTTATTTGCTGGCGGTCGATCTCTCAGACAAAGCCAATCAGGCGAAAGCCGCTTTCCAGTCGCTGGATAACACATTTGTTTCAGCCACCGTCAGCAAAGCCACCTTCACGGCTCAGGCTGGCTCGCTACCGGCCGCCATGAGCAGCGCCTACCCGGCACTGACAGCCTTTATCGCGTCGCTGAAAAATAGCGGATTCGATCTCTTTCTGATGGAAATGGAATCGCAAAATCCAGCACTAAGGCTAGCCATAGATACGGCCAATGCTGTCCCAAGCACGGCCAATTTCAAGGCACTGACCGCGTTGATCAACCCATTGGACAACCTGGTACTGGAAAACAGCTGGACACCCAATCAGTTTATCGAGAGCCAAATCATCATCGCCAGCAACACCGCCAAGGCAGCCGTCAGTGCCGCCAAGGCAAATCCGGTCATCGTGCCTCAAGCAATCGCCCTCGCCAACGAGTTGTACAACACCAACCTGGCCATTGAAGCCACCATCCTGGCGAGCCGTTTCAACGTAGATAGCAGCGAAATCAGTTTTCGCGCCGAACGCATCAACGCGGCCTCCACCAATGCCATTGCATCCTCGTTCAGTACCGAGTCGCTGAACGCACTGGGATCAACACTGACGTCGACGCAAATACTGATTACATCATTGTCGAGCGCGTCGCCCGCCCTCAACGCGGCCCGAGCCACCACCCTGAGCGCTCTTGACAACGCCATAGCCGCCGCAAATGCAGGAAGCGATCAGGCATTGGTTGGCAGCACTTCGGATAGCGCGGCAGCACAACTCACAGCGCTGGCTGGCGCCATGGCCAATAATGGTGACAATGTCACTCTGGAAACGCTGAAATCAGTGGCAGCCACCTTGAGTCCATTTCAGCAAACTGCTCCCCCAAACGTTACCGCGGGACGTGCCCTGCGCACCACCATCGGCACCATCCTCGATTGGTCCGACAATGCAATCAGCAGAGCCGCAGATCTGGCACGCCTGGCCAGAAAAGGCATCTCCTCACAAGGCGACAGCGATACCTCCGGCTACACCGCCTCCCGAAAGCTGCTTGATAGCCTGGATGGCGATACCGGCAGCATCGCACGGCTGGATAACTACAGCAAAAACGGCAGCGATGCCGCAGCCCGCCAGGCTCAAGAAGCGCTTAACAACACCCAATCGCTGTTATCCAACCTGCTTTTCGTAGCCGCCAAGCTCGATAGTTCGCTAGAAACCAGCCTGGGAGAAGCTGCCATTCCCACAGTTTGGTATGGAAGCGCCTGCCTGTTTCTGCAACCCCCCACCGGCAGCAGCACGTGGTGGACCGCAAACGACTGGAAGAACCTTGTCTTTTATCAAATCAGCGACCGTATTCGGCCTGCCAGCGGACAACTCACCGTCAATGGCAGCGGTAACTATCGCTCCGTTGCAATCGCAACAGGTAAAGCGCTATCCACACAAGACAGAGCTGTTCGTGAAAGCAAAAGCTATCTGGAAGGGCTAAACACCGACAACTCCCGGAATGGTGATGCACAAAGCCCCTCCCCACGATTTTCAGCTGAGGCTGTTTCGCCCAACTTCAATGATCGCCTCGCCTACTAGAATTCCCATGAATCAGAAGCCATCATTCCCTGAGCAGGCTGGGTTTACGCTCGTCGAACTGACGATCGTACTGGTCATTGTCGCCCTCCTTTCCAGTGGGTTGATGCTTGGCCTTGCAGGTCAACGCGAACAGGCAATGAACAAGGAAGCTCGGCTGCAACTCGACACCATCCGTGAAGCATTAATCGGCTACGCCATGGCGAATGGACGACTTCCCTGCCCAGCCCCCGCCAATCTGCCCACCACCGATCCCAAAGCGGGCCAGGCACTTGTCCCACCGTGTACCAATGACTTGAGGTTTGGCGTAATTCCCTGGGTAACGCTGGGGGTACCGGAAACTGACCCCTGGGGCAATCGCTTCACATACTTTGTCAGCAGCAAATTTACGGGCGCATTATCGGGCAGCGCCCAAGCAAGCTTCTCGCTATCGACCGGAAGCGCCAGCGCTACGCCGCCTGATAATGCAGGTACCGCCAATATCAAGGACAACGGATTGGATATCGCGTCGGACATCCCCGCCGTCATTATCAGCCACGGCAACCACAGTGCGGGCGCCTACCAGCCCTCCGGAACTCAACTTCCGGGTGCCACCGGGGACGAAGCCGAAAACGCCAACGGTACGCAGACTTTCATATCCCACACCCCTACAGACAGCTTCGACGACCTGGTCATATGGATCATCCCGACTGTCCTCAAGTCGCGCATGGTTTCCGTGGGCAAACTTCCCTAGGCAGTCATCAACTCAGCGCCTTGGCATATTGACCGCCGGCACAGCGACTGCCAAACTGAATGATCAGGCACTCCAGTCGCTACTACAGGCAACACGTGAACCGGCAATCTTTTCTGCTTTCCCTGCGTAACGGCGGCATCCGCCCAGAAGACGATGCAGAATTACGCCTGAAAAAATCCCTGCTGGTATTTGCAACCGGACTCGTATGCGCGGGATCGATGCTCTGGCTTTTCCTATATGGCCAGATGGGGCCGCAGTTTTCAGCAAACGCGCCGTTTGTATTTCAGCTGCTGCTGGTCGGCAATCTGCTGTACTACCTGCGCAGCGGAAATTTTGATCTTTTCCGCTACTCGCAACTTGCCCTTTTTCTGTTCGCCCCATTTGCCGTGCAATGGAGCATCGGCAATTTCATTACGGCCAGCGGCACCAGTCTGTGGGGCTTGCTCGCGCCCATCGGGGCGGTTCTTTTCTTCGGTGTACGCGAATCGCTGGCGTGGTTCTTTGCTTATATTTTCCTGACCGCGCTGTCAGGATTTTTTGACTACGTACTCGTTGACAGCGTGGGAACCCATGGGCCGCGGATCTCCATTCAAACCAGCGTCTTTTTCTTCGCGCTCAATTTCGCCGCAATCTCGAGCATTGTTTACTTACTCTTGCGCTACGCTGTGCAGGAAAAAGCCAAGGCGCAAGCCAGCCTGGAAGCCACCCACCGCTTGCTTCAGGATGAACAGGAGCGGTCTGAACGTCTGTTGCTCAATATTTTGCCGGGCCCCATTGCAGAAAGACTGAAACACGACAGCCAGGCGATCGCCGATGGTTTCGCTGACGTCACTGTAATGTTCGTCGATATTGTCAATTTCACCCGTATCGCAGAAGGCATGACCCCGCAGCAGGTCTTCTCAATGCTCAACAGAATTTTCTCGTCCTTTGACGAACTTGCCGAGCAATATGGCATGGAGAAAATCAAGACCATCGGCGATGCCTACATGGTTGCCGGCGGACTCAACAATGAAATGACCAATTACACTCGATCTATCGCGGAATTGGCCATCGCGATGCGTGACTTGCTCCATCGCGATTTCACGGTCAACGACCTGCAACTTGACGTTCGTATCGGCATTGGTACTGGCCCGGTCGTCGCCGGGGTAGTCGGCAAGAAGAAGTTCATCTACGACCTCTGGGGCGACACGGTCAATTTGGCCAGCCGAATCACCAGCGAAGGCACCCCGGGAATGATTCACGTTGATGAGACCACCCATCAGCGCCTGCAGCATCACTTCTCCTTCGATGCACCACTGTCCATTCACCTCAAAGGAAAAGGAAACACCCTTGTCCATCGACTAACCGGGTTGCGAGCAACTACCCCAGGCGATCATCAGCCAGCTTGAAGGCCACGCGCCCGGCCCGATTTTCAACAAGCGTCAACGAATAGCCTGCGCTGCTCGCCTGCCGTGATGCATGATATAACCCAACACCAAGCCCATCTTCGGAGTTGACTGGCTCACGAAACAGGTTGGCGATCAAACCAGGGGGTATGGCAAGCCCATCGTCATCAACCGTCAAAGCGCCATCAGCGAAAGTCACGCCGATCTTCAAGTCCGGCTGACGCTGACGCTTGGAAAGCGCGTTTTGCAATAAATTCTCCGCCACGCTATCGAACAAGGTGCCAGGCAAGGTCGTTTCAGCCAAGGGTTCGCCAAACCACGCTAGCGATACGTGCGAATATCGATCCTTCAGCGCGGCCCACCAAGCGTCAGCTGCCACCTGATTCTGAATTTCAATCGTCGGTGACTGCAACTTTTCAAGCGTTGCCTTTAGTCGGTCAGCAATCTGTGGCAGTTGCCTGCTCAGCAACGAGGCGACTTTTGCCGGGTCTCGTGGCTGGTTTGCGGCGTAGCAGAGCGCCTGCAGCGACTGAAGCAAATTTTTGACGTCATGTGTGACGCGCGCACCGGTTTCATAGATCGCCTGTACATAACCCATCCGTTGCAATTGATGGGTCTGCCGCTTGACTAGATAAAACTCGGCGACCAGTCGCAGCAACCACTCAACATGCCAACGCATGGCAGGCGAAGGAGGTTGTCGGAAATGAACATTCAAGGCCAATTCATTGGCATGGCAAGTATGTACGTATTCCGTCAATTCGCCGGACTGCCCTGCACTTTGGCCAGATTTCCAGGAAACACCTTTGACCCAAGGCATTTCGCGCATTCGGCCCATCTGGGCCTCTAGAAAACGCGTTGGATCAGCGTGCCGCTCGCTCTCTGCCGAAAGCTGCACTAACCACTGTTCCAGTGGCATGCCCATGGATAACAAATAGCGGGAAACCGCCGAACCTATACCGGAAAAGCCGGCCCGAGGGTTCCAGGCCCAGGCGACAATCAACAACGCACAGGCTACGGTCATGGAAGCGTTGAAAAGCGCTTCGAGGTAACCGGCATGACTGACCAGCATATATGCCAGCGCTCCCAGCACGAAAACTGCCAGAACGAGAAATACCAGCATTCCATAAAACAGGTCGAAGGTCTCACCGGATTTGCGCTGGGGCGCGCGGGCAGGAAAAATCACCAATACAGGCAGAAAAAGTGGCATGTAGCGGGCGAGCAGGCCACGCATGGCAGGGTCTAAAGCAACAACGGGAGAAATTTCCGGCACCACACCCAGCACCGCCACGGTGATCAAATATCCGAATGCCAATAGATAGCCAGTGCGCTCACTCCGGTGCTCAGTCCAAAGCACTCGCCCCCCAATCGCCGCGGCCAATGCACCACACCAAATCAAAAGAAGCCATGGCCCCAGCAACAAGGTTGATGCCAATACCGCACCGAAAAGTACGGCGCCCTGACGCAAGGTAATCCGACGCTCGCCAGCCACAAAAGGCTGCCAGATCAGGAAGAGCCCCAGCGCAACAACCCAGAGCAAGCGAACGGGCGGTATTCGCCAGCCACCAAAGGCCAGCAGATGCAACATCAGCAGATGCCCGGCCAGTAATAAATGGGGCCATTTTGCCAGCCGATGGGCAATCTGAATTGACAAGCCGTCGTTCATATTTCAGACACAGTGTTCATTTTTCGACACTTCCGGCAAATTTGCCGTGGCGATTGATAAAATCTTCACAATAACTGCGGGCGCGAAAGTTGCTTTTACTGATACGAAAATATTAATCGGAGCATGCCATGAAAAGCCAACAAAAAGGCTTCACCCTCGTTGAAATCGCCATTGTCCTCGTCATTATCGGACTATTGCTGGGCGGCGTTTTGAAAGGGCAAGAGCTGATCAACAGCGCGAAAGTAAAAAATTTAGCCAATGATTTTCGGTCAATCCCTACGTTTGTATTTGCATACCAAGACAAGTTTCGCGCCCTGCCAGGTGATGACAGGGCTGCAGTCACACACATCGGCGCAATCGCAAATGGCGATGGCAGTGGACGCATTGACGGAAACTGGAATGATGAACCGGTAGGGAACGCTTGCGCTTCCGAATCTTGCAATTTCTGGGACCATGTTCGTCGGGCCAACCTAGCCACTGGCTCCCTGGTGATGAACGCAGAATTTTTCCCCAGAAACTCTGAGGGTGGGCTAATTGGAATTACCGGGGTGTCGCCGTTGGCTGGATGGACGGGTAACTTCTATGTGTGTTCTACCAACATTCAAGGGCGTTTTGTGCGCCAACTGGACATCACCGCGGATGATGGCAATACAGCCACCGGCAATATTCGCGTGATCTGCCAAGGCGTTTGCGCAACATCGGCCAACCCGCCTGCTAACCTAACGGTAGCGGACGATAGCAACCTTTATACGGTGTGCTCATCCAATTAAGTCTTTCCGTCCTTCAAAGCCCGCTTCGGCGGGCTTTATTATTTCTGCAGCAAGCGCTGCTCGGCAGCCGTGACCACCTCGGGCGAACCCAGCAATATAACGGCGTCCCCTTCTTGCAAACACGTTTCCGGTGCAGGCTCCAAGGCACGAATGCCCCGGCGCCGGATTGCGCTGACTTCGCAACCCAATGCATCGAGATCAAGATCATTCAGGGTCTGCCCAATGGCAGCCGCCCCCGGCACGAGCAGCACAGAATGAAGACGCGGCTGCTGTTCATCTTCTTCGTCGCGGTCACGGTCGCTCATACCACGATAGAAGCCACGTAGCAGACTATAGCGCTGTGATCGTGTCTGACGAACGCGCTTGAGTACGCGGTTCAGGGGTACGCCGACCAAAACCATGGCGTGCGAGGCGAGCATCAGACTGCCCTCCAGCGCCTCCGGCACCACCTCGGTGGCGCCGGCACGGGTCAGCCGCTCCATATCGCGCTCATCAAGCGCGCGAACCACCACCGGCAGATCTGGCCGCAGCTCCTGAACATGATGCAGCACTTTCTCGGACAGCTGCGTATCACTCACCGTCACAATGATCACACTGGCCCGCATCAATCCCGCGGCCAGCAAGGATTCTTTCCTGCCGACATCGCCATATGCGACGTTCTCACCCCCCGCAACTGCCTCGCGAATTCGATCCGGATCAAGATCGAGCGCCATATAGTGAATACCTTCCTGTGCCAGGAAGCGGGCAAGATATTGCCCGTTACGGCCAAAACCGCAAATGATGGCATGCTTCTCCGAGCCCATTGATTGAGCGGCGATCCTGGTCAATTGCATTGAACGGATCATCCATTCGCTGGCCACGAAACGGACGACGATCCGCTCACTGTACTGGACGATGAATGGCGCGATCAGCATCGACAAAACCAGTACGGTCAACGCCACTTGCTGGATCTCTCTCGGCAAATGAACGATTTCACCCAGCAACACGAATCCGAATTCACCGCCAGCACATAACCATAGGCCAGCGCGAATGGCATTGCCTGGCGTCGCACCCAGCCGCCAGGACAATAATCCGACGATCAGCGACTTGATCAGCAGTAGGCCCAGCAACGCCAGCAGGACTTGCCACCACAAGCCAACGACGAGATGGACATTGAGCTTGACGCCAATCGTGACAAAGAAAAGCCCCATTAGAACATCACGGAAGGGCTTGATATCCTCCTCCACCTGCAGCTTGTATTCGGTTTCCGATATCAGCATGCCGGCAACAAATGCACCAAGTGCCAGGGAAAGTCCTGCAAGTTCCGTGATGGTGGCCAAACTGAGCGTAATCAGCAAGACGTTGAGGACGAAGACTTCAGACGACTTGGCCCGGGCAACAAAATGAAACCACTTGCGCATCAGATGCTGACCAAACACCAGAATCAAGGCGAGCACCACGATGGCCTTGAGTAGCGCCACACCGAGCAAAACCGCCAGCCTCTCCGGTGGCTGAGTCAGCGAGGGGATGATGACCAGCAACGGGACCACTGCAAGATCCTGGAAAAGCAGAACCCCCATGATGTCCCGCCCGTGAGGCGAATCCAGCTGCATACGCTCGGCCAGCAACTTGGTCAGCACGGCGGTGGACGACATGGCGAAGACTCCGCCGAGGGCAACCCCCAGCTGCCAGCTCACGCCAAAGAGCATGATCAGCCCGGCAATCAAGGTCATGCTGACGACCACCTGCAGCAAGCCGAGCCCGAACACGATGCGTTTCATCGCAAACAGTTTGGGCAGAGAGAACTCAAGCCCGATCGAGAACATCAGGAAAACCACGCCGAATTCAGCCAGGTATTCAGCCGTATTCATGTCAGCCATCAGATTCAGCGCATGCGGACCGATGACACTACCAACAAACAGGTAGCCGAGGACCGGCGGCAAATTGAAGCGCCGAAAGACAACCACGGCCAGAACCGAGGCGCCGAGCAGAAGGAGGACGAGTGAGAGTGCGCTCAAGGCCGTTGCTTGAAGTCAGGTATACTTGAGCCATCATAACCTCTGCCTGCCCATGAACCCAAGTCAATCTACCGCCCGCTTCTCGCCGGAACGCGCTCTGGAACTGGGTCGCCAGACCCTGAGCATAGAGGCTGCCGCGGTCGACGCCCTGAAATGCCGAATCAATGAAGACTTTGTGTGCGCCGTCGAGTTGATCCTGAACAGTCCGGGCCGCCTGATCGTGAGTGGCATGGGCAAATCGGGCCATATTGCCCGCAAAATAGCGGCCACCATGGCCAGCACCGGCACCCCTGCCTATTTTGTGCATCCGGCCGAAGCCAGCCATGGCGACCTTGGCATGATTACGCGCCACGACATACTGCTTGCGCTCTCCAATTCCGGCGAGTCCGAAGAACTGTTGCGTATCGTTCCGGCGGTCAAACGGCAAGGCGCAAAGATTATCTCCATGACCGGTGTACCCACTTCCACGCTGGCGCGCGAGGCGGACGTACATCTCGATGCCGGCGTGGCTCAGGAAGCCTGCCCACACAACCTGGCTCCCACCGCCAGCACGACGGCTGCACTGGCACTAGGCGACGCCCTGGCCGTTGCACTCCTTGACGCGCGCGGCTTCAGTCCCGATGATTTTGCCCGCTCCCACCCCGGCGGCTCTCTGGGCCGACGCTTGCTGACGCATGTTCGTGATGTCATGCGCGCCGGCGACAAGGTGCCTGCCGTTGCGCCGACCACAGCCATCACCGACGCCATCGTCGCCATGTCGCGGGGCGGCCTGGGCCTGGTAGCAATCACCGATGCAGCCAACCAGGTACTCGGCATCTTCACCGACGGGGACCTGCGCCGTGCCTTTGAACGACGTATCGATCTGCAGCAGGGCGACATCGCCTCGGTCATGCATCCTTCGCCGCGCACCATCGGCCCCGACCGTCTCGCCGTCGAAGCGGTTGAAGTCATGGAGCGCCTGCGCATCAATGCATTGCTCGTCGTCGATACTGACAACCACCTGATCGGCGCGCTCAACATGCACGATCTGTTCAACGCCAAGGTCATCTGATGGACAATAAAGCCCGCGCCGCCCGCATCAAGCTGGTCGCCTTCGACATCGACGGCGTCATGACTGACGGTGGCCTGCACTACACCGATGACGGCCACGAACTGAAAACCTTCAACGTTCAGGACGGCCTCGGCATCGTGTTGCTGAGACGTGCTGGCATTGAAGTGGCCATCATCACCGGCCGCACTTCCAACGTCGTTTCCTGCCGAGCGAAAGATCTGCGCATCGAACATGTTTTTCATGGCGTCGGCGACAAGGGCGCCGTATCCGCCCAGCTTCTGGAAAAGCTAGGCCTGGACTGGTCAGAACTCGCCTTCATGGGCGACGACCTGATCGACCTGCCGGCCATGGCCCGCTGCGGACTGGCCATTGCCCCGGCCAATGCACGCCCCATCGTCAAGGAACGCGCCCACGCCGTCACCGAAGCATCGGGTGGCAAGGGCGCCGTGCGCGAAGCCATCGAGTTCATCCTTGCCGCGCAGGGCAAGCTTGACGCCGCGTTCGCCCCTTACCTCACGCCACAATGAAACACTGGCCCAGCCAACTCTTTCCGGTCATCGTCCTGACCATATTGGCGGCCCTCAGCTTTTGGCTGCAAAGTACCGTTGACCGTGGTGAGACAAAAAATGACGGCAAACTTCGCCACGATCCTGATGCCATGGCGGACAATTTCGTCGTTCGGCGGTTTGACCAAACCGGCCACATCAAATATCGCCTCACAGGTCCTCACTTCGTGCATTTCCCGGATGACGACACATCAGAAGTCACCTCACCGACGCTGATCAGTTACCGCCCTGGCAACCCGCCGGTCACCGTCACCAGCGACCATGCCAAAGTCACCGCCAAGGGCGAAACCGTTTTTCTCTGGGATAATGTGGTCCTCACCCGAACAGGAACACCGCAACGCCCGGAATTGGTCGCCCGCATGCCGGAACTGACAGCCCAACCCGATGCGGGAACCGCCTTCACGAGCAGCGCGATTGAAGTCACCCAGGGGCAATCCAGGCTGACCGCAGTCGGCGCACAGATAGATAACAATAAATTGACTCTCCTGCTGCAATCGCAGGTCAGGGGGCAATACATTCGACCCATAGCCAAGCCATGACACGACTCGCCACGCTCACCCTCTGCCTGTTCATCTGCGTCAGCGCCCATGCAGAACGCGCCGACCGAGGCAAACCCATGTTGCTCGAGGCCAATCGTGCCTCACTCGACGACGCCAAGAAGATCCAGGTCCTCGAAGGAGACGTCCTGATCACCAAGGGAACAATGACCCTGAAAGCTGACCGCGTCGTGATTACCGAAGACCAGTACGGTTTTCAAAAAGGTAGCGCCTTCGGTGGCAAAGGGGGGCTGGCTCGTTTTCGTCAAAAGCGTGAAGGCAAGGAAGAATACGTCGAGGGCGAAGGCGAGCGCATCGACTACAACACCAACACTGAAGTGGTTGAACTCTTTCACCGTGCCTGGGTGAAGAGTGGCGAAGACCAGGTCAGGGGCGATTACATCTGGTATGACGCGGTCAGTGAAAAATACTTGGTGACGGCCGGTGAAACATCCGGCCAAAAGGGTCCGCCAGGACGCGTACGCGCCATCATCCAGCCAAAGGGCAAGGATGTTGATGCAACATCAACACCGCGCGGCGAACCGCTTGATCTCAAAGGCACCAGCACACTAGGTGGCCAAAACGCACGCTAGTAGTGCATCCCGGGACGCGACCCACCCAAACGCCCCCCACCAGAGCCTTAGCGATCGCCAACAAGCCCATGATTTACATGGGCTTAGTTATTTTTGTGCACTGCACAAAAATAATGTTGACAATGCAACAATCACCTCTATAATTAAGGTCATGGTGCAGTGCAACATCACCACGTGAAAATGCGCTGCCAAGCTTTCGACTGTTTTGCATGACCCTTTTTATTTTGGAGATTAACCATGTTCAAGACCCCTGAGCAATTCGCTGCCGCCAACAAGGCAACCGTTGATTCCCTCCTGTCCCTGGCCAATACCGCGCTTGCCTCAGCAGAGCGTATCGCCGCCCTGAACCTGAATACGGCTCGCTCCGTGATGGAAGATTCCGTTTCCGGCGCCAAGGCCCTGATGGGTGCCAAGGATGTTCAGGAAGCTCTGTCCATTCAGGCTTCGCTGGCCCAGCCGAATGTCGAGAAAGCTGTTGCCTACTCGCGTTCCGTGTATGAAATTTCTGCCCAGACTCAGGAAGAGCTGTCCAAGATGGTCGAGTCGCAGTTTGGCGAATTCCAGAAGACCGTTGCCGGCCTGCTGGACAAGGCTGCCAAGTCTGCCCCGGCTGGTTCCGATGTCGCTGTTGCTGCCGTCAAGAGCGCCATTGCTGCGGCCACGTCTGCTTTCGACAACATGAACAAGGCTGCCAAGCAGGTGGCCGAGATCACTGAAGCCAACGTTGCTGCCGCGACCAACGCTACTGTCAAGGCAGTCAGCGCCACAACAGCAGCTTCCAAGAAAAAATAATCGCCAGTATCAAAGCCCCCGTCTCGATGGGGGCTTGTTTCATCCAAACCCGCAAACAAACTTGGAGAAGACGATGAGCAACCTGAACCTCGAACAACTGACCGCCGCCCAAAAAGCCAACGCCGAAGTCATGACGAACCTGATGCGTACTGCCTTCAATGGCGTCGAGCGCCTCACCGCGCTGAACATGGCCGCTTCCCGCGAATTCTTCAACAGCACCTTGGCCGGCACCGAGCAAATGATGAGCGCCAAGGACCCGGGTGCTCTTGCCAAGCTGAACGCCGAACTGGCGCAGCCCAACGCTGCGAAGTGGATGGACTATTCCCGTAGCGTTTACGAACTGGTCTCCGAGATGCAGAAGGAAGTCACTTCGGTGATGGAAGCCCAGTACGGCAGCCTCACCAAGAACCTTAACAGCGTCGTCGAGAAGGCCAAGACCTCTACGCCGGTGGGTGGTGATGTTTTCGCCGCCACCATGCAATCGATCATGACCGCCTCGACCAAGGCGTTCGAGAACATGACCGGTATGGCCAAGCAAATGTCCGACATGGCCGAAGCAAACATGGCAGCGGCCGGCAAGATTGCCGCCCCGGCCAAGAGCGCAACGGCGGCTGCCGCCAAGAAAGCCGCCAAGTAATTCGGCGCGTCTTGTAAAAAGCCCGCGAACTTCGCGGGCTTTTTTACGTCCTCATGCCGAGGAATTTCAATTTTTGCGGTTATTCCCGGTTGACCGTAGCAACCCGACCACAGTCATCACGGTCGCCAGACCCAAGTAATTCCCCGTCGTTCGACCTCGATCCGGATGGCTTCCATCGCCTTGTCGACAAGCTCAGGCGCCCCCTCGACACCGAGTTCAAGATGCTTGCGCTCCTTGCCAACCAGTGACGGCAAGGAGAACAGGCGCAGCGTCGGATACTCGGCGACGATCCTCTCCATCAAGTCGAGCAACGCACTTTCGTATGCGGTGGGCCCGGTCAGCAGGAAAGCCTTTTCAATACTTCCACCAACCGCCTTGAACTGATCGCGATAGAAAGTATCGAGCGCCCACTCGATCATCGGATGCGCCATCTGCGGAAAGCCGGGCACGAAATAATGGTCGTTGGCCATGAAGCCGGGAATGCGGTTGAATGGATTCGGGATGATCTTTACGCCCGCCGGAAAAGTAACCAGCAGCTTGCGCTTGTCGGTGATTTCTTCGCCGGCGAAGCGCACCTTCAACTCGTCGAAGCCTGCCGGATGCAGGGCCAGATCAACACCGAGCGCCGCCGCGACGCCTTGCCGCGTGTGATCATCCGGCGTATTGCCAATGCCACCGCAGGAAAACACCACGTCGCCGGCAGCCATCGTCCGCTTGAAGGTGGCGGCCAGGCGTTCGCGGTCGTCGCCGAGATACTCGACCCAGCTCAGGCGCAGGCCACGCGCGCCGAGCAGTTCGGCGATCTTGGCAAAATGCTTGTCCTGACGTTTGCCCGACAAGATTTCATCGCCGATGATGATGGCGCCAAAAGTACGACTCATACCCGTTCCCCCTCAATGGTAACAATGGCCCCACCGCGTGAACGCCGCAGTGCTTCCAGTCCGTAATGGACAAATGATAGCGCGGCCAATGCCGGAACCAGCAGGCCGACGAACGGGATGTGGGCGAGCAGCGCCATGGTCAGGCCGAGCATGAAGAGCGGCGCTTTCTGGCCGGTGCGAACCGCCTGCCATTCGCCCGCCGTAGCGTGCATCGACAGAGCATCGTAGGCGAAGGTCCGGCGATTCAGCCAGCCCATGAGCAGCAGCGGAATAAGCAGGGAGAATCCGGGAATCAGCCACAACGGGATGCTGACCAACCAGCCGACAATGAACAGCACGGTCGCCACAACGCTGTTGCCCACCGCAGCGACGAAGCTGTCCTTGCCCATCGGCGCAACATCCTGATACTCGGTATCGGACAGGTGTTTGAGCATCAGCGGCATGACGACGATGGCGGCGAGCAACGAGGCCGCCAGGTAGGCGATGGCGAAGATGGCCATCCAGCCGCCAAGGTAGGCCAGAATGTAGGCCAGCCAGACCAGCCCCCAGCCGACGAGCAGGGTCATCGGCGGGTAATCCATCATCTGCTGCACCATCCAGCCCAGCCCCCAAACGGCCAGCCCGATGGTCAGCATCAGGGAAAGTAGCGCCGGGGTCAGCACATAGAGCCAGACCTTGCCGCTTTTCAGATTGGCGAAAGTCCTCGCCAACGCCAGCATCACGTCACCCATTCTTGATTCCCTCCCATTGTTTCTGCAGACGCTTGGTCGACACCGGCACTGGCGTGCGCAACTCCTGCGCGAACAGCCCGACGCGCAGTTCCTCGAGCAGCCAGCGGAACTGCTCAACCTGCGGGTCAAGCGCGCCGAGCTTGGCGAGCTGAATGGCGCGGCGTTCGTAATTGGTCCATAGCGGCGCGTATTCGACCATCAACTGCGCGTCACGCGCAGGGTTGGCTTTCAGCTTATCGAGGCGCACAACCACGGCCTTGAAATAACGCGGATACTGCTGCAAGCGTTCAAAAGGCGTGTCGATCAGGAAGTTCTTGCCCATCAATCGTTTCAACTGCGCCTCGATATCGGCAACCGCCGCGGCATGCGCCTTGAAGGCCGGCAGCTTTTTGACCACGGCCTGCCATTCGGTCAGCACGGTGCCGACCAGGCGACAGATTTCCTGCATGATCAGCCCGAGCCGCGCCTTGCTGTCGCCGCAACGGCGCTTGAAGGCGTCCGGCGTCGTCGGCAGCGGTTCGGTCAGACAGGCGCGCTCGAAGGTCAGTTCGACGATCTGCTTCTTCAGGTCGTCGGCGCTGCCCAGCGCCATGTATTGCATGGCCATCTGGCTCAGGCCGGGGATGTTCTTGTCGAAATACTTCACCTGATCCTTGAACTGCAGCATGAACAGGCGGCGCAGGCCGGCGCGATGCGCCTCGGCGGCCTCCTCGGCCGAATCGAAGACCTTGAGGCTGACGCTCTCGCCCTCGTCGGTCAGGCCCGGGTAGCCGAGCACGGTCTGGCCGGCAACCGGGACTTCCATGAGCTCCGGCAGTTCGCCGAAGGTCCAGTCGGTCAGGTTGGTGAATTCGGACGGCGTTTCGTGCAGTTCGGCGAATTCCTGCTTGGCTTCGCGCCCCCACTCGGCGCGCAGGGCGACAAGGCTGCGGTTCATGTCGAGCTGACGGCCATGCTCGTCGATCAGCTTGTAGTTCATCGAGAAGTGAGCGGGCAGCGCGTCGGGCCGGAAGGAATCCGGCGTTACGGCCCAGCCGCGCGCGTTGAGGCCGCGCGCTTCGAGGATGTAGTCGATGAGCGGCGTGATCAGCCCCTGGTTCATCTTCTTTTCATTGCCGGCCATGGCGGCGATGAACTCTTCGACGAACTCGGGCACCGGGACCACTTTGGCGCGGATCTTCTGCGGCAGGGTCTTGATGAGCTGCACGAGCTTTTCCTTGAGCAGCCCGGGCACCAGCCACTCCATGCGCAGCACAGGAATCTGGTTGAGCTGGGCGAGCGGCAGAGTCAGCGTGACGCCGTCGCGCGGCGAACCCGGCTCGAAGTGGTAGCTCAGCGCGTAATCGACGCCGCCGACCTTGAGGTGATGCGGGAAAGCCTCGGTCGTCACGCCGGCTGCCGAGTGACGCATCAGGTCGTCTTTCGACAGGTAGAGCAGCTTCGGCGTCTCGCGCTCGGCTTCCTTGCGCCAGTGGTCGAAGGTCGCGCCGTTGTGGATGCCTTCGGGGATGATCGAGTCGTAGAAGGCGAAAATCAGCTCGTCATCAACCAGCACGTCCTGCCGGCGCTGCTTGTGTTCGAGGTGCTCGATCTCGCGAATCAGCTTTTGGTTGTGTTGGAAGAACGGCCAGCGCTTGACGAACGCCTCATCGATTTCCTCGCTGACCAGCCCCTGGCGGATGAAGATTTCACGCGATTCGGCCGGCGCCATCGGGCCGTAATGAATGCGCCGTTTCGGGTTGATGACCACGCCGTAGAGCGTTGTGCGCTCCCAGCCCGAGACCTGCATGGACTTCTTTTCCCAGTGGGCGTCAAAGTACTGGCGCTTGATCAGGTGAGCGCCCACTTTCTCCAGCCAGTCCGGTTCGATGCGGGCGACGCAACGGCCGAATAGGCGCGTCGTCTCGGTGATCTCCGCCGCCATGATCCACTTGCCGGCCTTCTTTTGCAGCGGCGACGAGGGGTGGATCAGATAACGGATGCCACGCGCGCCGAGGTAGAAACCGGACTCGTCGGCCTTGCAGCCGAGATTCCCCAACAGGCCAGCCAGTAGCGCCTGATGGATGGCGTCGTAGGTGCCTGGCAACTCGCTTTCCTTCCAACCCAGCTCCGTCACCATCGCATGCAACTGCCCATGCACTTCTCGCCACTCGCGCATCCGCAGGTAGGACAGGAAATGGGCGTGGCAATTGTCGATCAGCTGCTTGTTCGATTTCTTGTGTTCGACGGCGCTCTGGAACCAGTTCCACAGCTTCCACCAGCTCAGGAATTCCGACTTTTCGTCGGCGAACAGTTTGTGCTTTTCGTCGGCGGCCTGCTGGCGGTCCTGCGGCCGTTCGCGTGGGTCCTGTGCCGAGAGGCCGGCGGCGATGACCATGACTTCTTTGAGGCAGCCGAGGTCGCGCGCGGCGACGAGCATGCGGCCGATGCGCGGGTCGAGCGGCAGCTTGGCCAGCGACTGGCCGATCGGCGTCAGCACATTGTCGTCGTTGAGCGCGCCAAGTTCCTGCAACAGCGCGTAGCCGTCGGCGATGGCCTTGGCTGGCGGCGGTTCGATGAACGGGAAGCTCTCGACATCGGTCAGGCGCAGCGACTTCATGCGCAGGATGACGCCGGCCAGGCTGGAACGCAGGATTTCCGGATCGGTGAAGGGCGTCCGCGCGTTGAAATCCGGCTCGTCGTACAGCCGGATGCAAACACCCGCCGCCACCCGGCCGCAACGCCCCGCCCGTTGCCTCGCCGCAGCCTGCGAGACCTTCTCGATCTGCAACTGCTCGACCTTGTTGCGGTAGGAATAACGCTTGACGCGGGCCAGTCCGGTGTCGATGACGTAGCGGATGCCCGGCACGGTGAGCGAGGTTTCGGCCACATTGGTGGCCAGCACGATGCGCCGCTGACCGCCCGAGGGTTTGAAGATGCGGTCCTGATCGCCAGCCGACAGGCGCGAGAAAAGCGGCAGGATTTCAGGGGCGTGGGCGCTCGACAGACCCGGCCGAGCCAGCGCGTGCTTGCGCAAGGCCTCCGCGGCTTCGCGGATTTCCCGTTCGCCGGGCAGGAAAACAAGGATGTCACCGGAACCCAGTCGCGATACTTCGTCGGCGGCATCGACAATGGCGTCGTAAAGATCGCGCTCGTCGTCTTTCTTGTCGATATCCTCGACCGGCCGGTAACGCACTTCAACTGGATACAGTCGGCCAGAAACTTCGATAATCGGCGCTTTTTTCCCGTTGACCGTGAAATGCGTCGAAAAACGGTCAGCATCGATGGTCGCCGAGGTGATAATGACCTTCAAATCCGGCCGCTTGGCCAGCAATTGCTTTAGGTAGCCGAGCAGGAAATCGATGTTGAGGCTGCGCTCATGCGCCTCGTCGATAATGATCGCCTCGTAGGCGTTCAGGTAGGGGTCGGACTGCGACTCGGCGAGCAGGATGCCGTCAGTCATCAACTTGACCCAGCTTTCCGGGCTGGAGCGATCCTGGAAGCGAATCTTGACGCCGACGCCAGCGCCGACCTGAGTCTTCAACTCCTGTGCCAACCGCGTCGCTACCGAACGGGCGGCCAACCGGCGCGGCTGGGTGTGGCCGATCAGGCCGCGCGCACCAAGCCCGAGATCGAGACAGATTTTCGGCAGCTGCGTCGTCTTGCCCGAGCCGGTTTCGCCACAGACGATGACCACCTGATGCTTCTGAATCAAGTCGGCAATATCGGCCCGTCGCTCGTTGACCGGCAGATCGCTCTGGAATTCCGGCTTCGGCAGCTTGGCCCGCCGTTCGATCACGGCAGCCTGCGAGCGGGCGAGCAAAGCGGCAAACTCGGCATTCAGTTTTTCGCGTTTTTCTCCGGTTGACCGCAGCAAGTCGCGCTGCATGCCGCGCAAGCGCTTCAGATCGTTGCTCAGGCAAAGGTGTTCCGGCGCATCGGCGCGCCTGCCGGCGTTTTGAGTTGGGAGGTTGCTTGAATTCATTGAATCAGAGATAGAGCGGACTGGTCACGCCCCGGCCGCCGCGGTTTAAAACATGCGTGTAAATCATCGTTAGATCCTGCAAACGCAGGGCGCCACCATACAGCAAAGCGACCCTGCATCGCTCATCCAAGCCGCTTCCTCTCTCTTTCCGCCATTTATCGACTGGACATAGAAGTCCACGATCTCTATGCTCATGCGCTTAAAAACTCCCGCTCGCAAATAATATTCATTAGCTTTGAATGAATGAGCCTTGGCGGCATTCAAGCACCTACGCAAGAGGCTCAATTTTAGAGCAGCCCAATGATTAACGTAATTCATCAATGAAGCATTCACGACACAAATCCAATAAGACAATTTATGCCAATTCCCGATTACCAATCATTGATGCTGCCCTTGCTTCGCTCCGCCTCCGACGGCAACGATCACACAACCCGCGAATCAGTTGAAGCACTCGCAAACGAGTTTCAGCTGACTTCTGCCGAGCGCAGCGAATTGCTTGCGAGCGGCCAGCAGGCGATATTCAACAATCGAGTAGGCTGGGCAAACTCGTATCTTAAAAAGGCCGGCTTGTTGGAATCTCCACGCAGAGGTGTGTTGCATATCACCGAGCGAGGGAAACAGATTCTTGGCGAGAACCCGACGAGAATTGATGTTCGCTTTCTTGAACGCTTTCCCGAATTCATCGCATTCCGAGACACGCCTCGCAACAATAAGGAAATTGCTCCCGCGCTAGCAGTACCCACAGCAGAACAAACGCCAGAGGAAGCGATTGAGCTTGCACATCAAAGCTTGAGACTCAGGCTCGCCCAAGACATTCTGTTGCGAATTTTGTCATGCTCCCCCACATTCTTCGAGCGACTCGTGGTCGAACTTCTAGTGAAGATGGGGTACGGCGGCTCACGCCGTGATGCAGGCGAACGAATTGGCCAGAGTGGCGACGGGGGAATTGACGGGATTATCAAGGAAGACCGCCTCGGCCTGGACACCATATTCATCCAGGCGAAGAGATGGCAAGGCTCTGTCGGGCGACCAGAGATTCAAAAATTTGTCGGTGCACTGCAAGGCCAGCGAGCGAAGAAAGGTGTTTTTATCACCACTTCGTCATACACAGCCGAGGCAATTGATTACGCTTCACGCATCGATACCAAAGTTGTACTCATTGACGGGCAACTCCTTGCCAATCTTATGATGGACTTTGATGTCGGTGTTTCGGTTTCAGCCTCATACGTTGTGAAACGTATCGACTCCGACTATTTCGAAGAGGGTGAAGTTGGCCTCTAAACTGCCGCCTCCGCTAAAACGGCAACACAAATCAGCGCAGCGAATAGGCATACGCACCATTCTTCCTGGATTTGTTGCGCTTGCTCTATTAGCTGGCTGTGCCACCACAAAAGTCGAAACAACAGGCACACCACCCCAGCAGCCGTTATGTCAGGTTGGCGAACCGGCAGTTTCCATATTGGTTTATTGGGGGCCACAGTGGCGGACGGATCAGAAGGAGCCGCAACTGCGCGAGGCGGCTGCATTGCGGGGAATTGAAGACTTCTTCAATCGAGCGGGTTGCATTGCCATCGCAGGTATTCACCGCCTGCCTGAAGAGAAGCCGCTGCCGACGAACGAGGCGCTGGTTCGCCTCGCTTCGAGCTCGACGCCGCTACCGGACCGTGTGGTTCTGATCGTTGTTCGTGAGCTGGGCCCACGAATTTCCATCGGCATCCCGAAGATTGTTGAGGGAGGCACCGAGGTGCTGATCGATGTTCGGGTTTTGAACCCCACAACCAAGGAGTCTCTGACGAATACCCAAACGCTGTGGCGGAATGGCGGGACTTTCGTAATCAAGGGCGTCAAGACACTGGATCAGGATATGAGTGCAGCCTTGAAGGCGGCGCTGATGCCCGAGCAGGCTACCAGATAAAGGCAGGTATCCCCAAGCCACATTTCCACGGTCAACCGGAAAATTTGCCCGAATTTGAAAACTCTCGCGCCGGAGCAATGTTGCGCAGCAGCTTGGCTCATGGACATATACTTTCCGTCTATTAATTGCCGACAAAGCCATGGCCATCATTCGCTGCAATCAGTGCACCCTGCTCTCCGAGCAACCCGACAATCTCGCAGGCCAAAGCATTCCCTGTCCTAAATGCGGCGCCACCGCGCCGGTTTATCGGACGATGTTTTTCATCGAAAAACTCCTCGACAAATACTTTGATGCCCAGCGCGAGCTGATCCGCTTGAAATCGGCCGCCGTGCCCGAGAAGGCAAGCAGCCCTGAGCCCGTGACGGCCATGACTGCGCCGTCGGATATCGACCTGGCCAACACCAACGTTCTGGCAACGGAACTGCAACACGGCCCGATCTACGACTGGTTTCACAAGAAGCAGATCAAGGTTCACGCCAACTTGCGCGGCGTCGATACCAGCGGCTTCTTCGACGAGGTCGCCGAGGCCATCGGCGCCAATCTGAATGGACTTAAGGACGTGCTGGAACGTATCCGCTGGTCGCAGCAAAAGGAGCATGCCAGCGCAACCATTAATCTTGACAAAAAATCGCCGGAAGAGGCCAAGGCCATCTCGGCTTTCTGCCAGCAGCTGTATGATTTTTCATTTGTAGCCAAGTGCTTCCACAACAAACCGGACAACAATGTGCGGCTGATTCTGCAGACGGCGCCCACCATCCGCGACTTTTTCAATGGCGAATGGCTGGAATGGCATGCGCTGATGACCTGCCTGCGCTATGCCAAGGCACGCAACCGCCGTTTTTCCTGCACGCGCGGGTTGAACCTGACGCTGGCCAACGGCGACCCTTACGAACTTGATGTCTTCCTGCTGATCGACGGCAAGATGCCGATCTGCATCGAATGCAAGAGCGGCGAATTCCGCCAGAACATCGACCGTTACCTGGCGTTGAGAAAACGCCTGGGCCTTGAAGCGAAGCAGTTCGTGATGTGCATTGCCGGCCTGAGCGACGAAAATGCCAAGGCATTTTCCGCGATGTACGACCTCGCATTCGTCAACGAACGCGGTCTGGCAGACCATCTTGGGCGACTTTTCTGAGCGTTCACTGATGCTCACGTCGGGTGGTCAGCAAATTGAATGAACTGTTTTTCCGCAATGCGACCTAAGTCCGATGTGTGGATCAATCAAGTAGTTTAATTTCAGAAACTGTCAGCAGCTGGCGTCGCCAATCGTCGATGCATAGCCGCACCAACGCGATGTTTCCCTGAAGGAATACAGCATGCCAACCGCAGGCGACGATTCAATCGTTAGAATCCGGCGCGATCACGAGCGCATGCTCGAACTGATTGACCGAATCCGGGCCGAGTGTAATCAGCGCGACAAAATCAATCACTGCAACGACTGCACCTCGGATCGACGAGGCGTCTGTCAGGGCAATATCGAGCAGCTGATTCGCTCCTTCGTTGAGAGCACTCTGAAGCACAACCTGATCGAATCGATGTTTATGGAGGACCGTGTTCCGGACGAACATCGTATTGCCCACAATCAGGCGCACCTGGAGATTGCTCAGCAATTGAAGGCAATTCGGGCCATTTTCTCCGAATGCGGCAACAAGATACTGGCAATTGAAGGCATAGAGCGCGTCCACCAAACGCTGATCGCCCACTTCAGGGACTACGACAAGCCGCTGGAAAGCTACCTGAACGACGCCACATTGGCGCCCAGTCATAGCTGAGGCCATCAACCAGCGATGTATTACGGAGAACGCTTCAACGCCTGGACCCACTTGCTGGGGGCCCTGCTGGCCCTGAGCGGCGCCATCTGGCTGATTGCAGTCACGGCTCGCAGTGACGACTTGCTGAACACGTTCAGCGTCAGCGTCTATGGTGTGACGCTGGTCATGCTTTACAGCATCTCGACGATCTATCACAGCCTGCGCGGGCGGGCCAAGCGGGTGCTGCGCAAGCTCGACCATCTGTCCATCTATCTGCTGATTGCCGGGAGTTACACGCCCTTCTGCCTGATCAGCTTGCGCGGTCCGTGGGGCTGGTCGCTGTTTGGCATCGTATGGACCCTGGCGGCCATCGGCATGTTGCAGGAAATCAAGCTCCGCTCGGAAGCGCGCGTCCTGTCGCTGGTCATTTACGCGGTCATGGGCTGGATCGTGCTGGTCGCCATCAAACCATTACTGGCCAGCCTCGGCGTGGCCGGTTTTCTCTGGCTGGCCGCCGGGGGCGTGTTTTACACCGTCGGCATCATCTTCTTTGCCTTCGACCAGCGTTTCCGTCATTGGCACGGCATCTGGCATTTGTTCGTGATCGCCGGCAGCCTAGCCCATTTCATCGCGATCATGTTCTACGTGGTCTGAAATGGCGGGTCGCACGGCGGCATCCTGAACGTGCACATACATTTGAAACCGGGCAATTTGGCACGACAGTTGCGTGCCACCTAGAAAAGGGGTGGTCAAGGTCGACTTTCCGACACCGCCCCCCCGTCCGCCCCCCACCAATGGAGTCCACCATGAGTGCCATTACCGTCGATTGCGAAGGCCAGTCCGTCTCATCAGGCGACCGGGTGCGCATCCTCGAGATCACGCCTGATGTCGAACTCGACGAAGACGACCTGGAGATGTTCATGAACATGGTGGGTTCAATATGCAGTGTCGAACGCATCGATAGCGACGGCGCGGCGTGGGTGGCCATCTGGTGGAACGGCGACGAGGGAACGGTGTTGACCCAGATTGGCCTGGCGCCACACCAGATACAGAAAATGACGGACTGAGCGAACAATCTGGCCAGACGAGCCATCCCTGAGGGCAGCGCACCACCCCCCCAATGGGTCACCGCCCCCACGTCATCACTTGAATAGGGGCGTGATAAAATCCGGCCTCGGCAGTGGCAACGCATATTTCCGATACTGCCATGCAGCCTCCTGCGAACGGTTTAAGGAGATTGCCAAACCAACGTCGCGCGATGGATGCTCACGACGGAAGGCGGACACCTGCCACAGCCGCCCGCAGCGTCGAGGATTTCCTTACTTTTTCTGACAAGACCAATACCGAATGAATCTGCTACGCGCACTGGCCACGGTCAGTGGTATGACACTCCTCTCCAGGATTCTCGGATTTGTCCGTGACTTTGTGATCGCCCGCGCCTTCGGCGCCGGACTGGCTACAGACGTATTTTTTGTGGCCTTCAAGCTTCCCAATCTCTTGCGACGCATGTTTGCCGAAGGGGCTTTTTCTCAGGCCTTTGTACCGATTCTTGGCGAATACCGGAACAAGCGCAGCGAAGACGATACGCGAACGCTGATCGATCACGTTGCCAGCCTCCTGTCACTGGTACTTTTCGCCGTGACGGCCATCGGCATTGCGGCAGCCCCTGTCCTGGTGTGGATTTCAGCGCCCGGCTTTGCCGCTGAGACCGGAAAATTCGAACTGACCGTCACGCTGACCAGAATCACCTTCCCCTACATCTTCTTCATGTCGCTGGTCGCGCTGTCCGGGGGAATTCTCAATAGCTGGAGCCGATTCGCGCTTCCCGCGTTTACGCCAGTGCTGCTCAATCTTACTTTTATCGGCATGGCCTTGTTTGCCGCACCTTATTTTGAACCGCCCGTACTGGTCCTTGCCTGGGCTGTCTTTATTGGCGGACTGTTGCAACTCGCCATACAAATTCCGGCCCTGAAAAAGATCTCCATGCTGCCCAGGCCATCGCTGAACTGGCGCGCCGCCTGGGCCGACCCAGGCGTTCGCCGGATCGCCATGCTGATGGGCCCCGCCTTGATTGGCGTTTCAGTTTCGCAGATCAGTCTGCTGGTCAACACGATTTTTGCTTCTTTTCTGAAAACTGGCAGCGTCTCCTGGCTCTATTACGCCGACCGCCTGATGGAATTTCCCTCCGGCTTGCTGGGCGCCGCACTTGGCACAATATTGCTCCCCTCGCTCTCGCGTTATCACGCCAGTGAAAACCATCTCGAATACTCCCGGCTGCTTGACTGGGGTTTGCGCGTGACGCTGCTGCTCGCTGCACCAGCATCACTCGCGCTGGGCATCCTCGCCGTGCCGCTGATCGCCACCTTGTTTTTCCATGGCGCCTTTTCAGCAGACGACGTCTTTCGTACACGCGAAGCATTGGCCGCCTATTCGGTTGGCCTTACCGGACTGATTCTGGTCAAAATACTGGCCCCAGGTTTCTATGCCCGCCAGAACGTCCGGACCCCGGTACGTATTGCACTGATCTCTCTGACCGCAACGCAGGTCATGAATGTTGCCTTCATCGGCTGGCTGCAACATGCCGGTCTGGCGCTGTCGATCGGTCTGGCCGCCTGTCTGAATGCGCTCATGCTCTATCGCGGCCTGCGCAATCTCAATATCTATGAACCACAACCCGGATGGGGCATTTTCGTGCTCAAACTCATCGTGGCGATGGCGATCATGGGACTGGCGCTTTGGTTTGGCATGGGTACCGAAAAGAGCTGGTTGCAAATGCGCTTCGTCGACCGGACAATTCATCTGGCTTGGCTGGTTCCACTTGGCGCCACCGCCTATTTCGCTACACTATGGCTTCTTGGCTTCCGTCCGGGAGATTTCAAACGCCGGGCGGCAACGTAATCAGGGAAAGCAACCATGAAACTGACCAGCACCAGCTTTGCAAATGGCGACAAAATCCCGGGAGAGTTCTCGTTTTGCACGCCGGATCCCGCCCATCATGTCTGCCTCGGCAAAAACCTGAACCCTCACCTGGCGTGGAGCGATGCCCCCGCAGGCACACAGTCCTTTGCGATCATCTGTCACGACCCTGACGTACCCAGCGAGGGCACCGACGTGAATCAGGAAGGCAGAACCGTACCCGCCGCACTGCCACGGGTCGATTTCTTCCATTGGGTACTGATCGACCTGCCCGCCACCATCAATTCAATCGCTGAAGGCGAATTCAGCAGCAACGTGACACCGCGCGGCAAGCCGGGGCCTCAGAGCCTCCATGGTAGCCGCCAGGGGGTTAACAACTACACCGAGTGGTTCGCTGACGACCACGACATGCGTGGCGACTATTACGGCTACGATGGACCCTGCCCACCCTGGAATGATGAAATCATTCATCACTACATATTTACGGTCTATGCACTGGATACCGAAAGACTGTCGCTCGACGGGAAATTCGGTGGCCCGGATGTGCGCGCTGCCTTGCAAGGCCATATCCTTGCCGAGGCCAGCTTGGGCGGAACATATACACTTAATCCCAGCCTGCCAGGCTAGGTTTCAAACGAAAGGCCATGCAAAAATGCATGGCCTTTCTCTTTACTGTCCGAACGGGTCGATGACCCCCCGTTGCGTACAGCGACTACCTGCCCTTGCAACCTCCGACCGTATTACCCGCGCAGGCAACCGAACTCTCCCGATTGATCAGCCACTTGCCGTTTAGCCGAATCATTTCGAGAGTCTTCTGCGTGGTGTCGCTATAGCCCTTGGACTGATAGACCTGACGGAATTCCGCAAACGCGCGATCCGTACCATCCATGCGAACCTTCACGTCCTGGAGATCGACATTGATGTCGCCGCGGGCGGAAATGCGACTGCGACGTAACTGGGCCCAATCTTCACGCGACAATCCGCCATCCGGCGTAAAGGTCGGTGCGTAGAACGCGCTGTAGGCTGCATAATCACGGGCTGACCAGGCAGCGGCCCAAGACTTGACCTGATTCTGAATCGTGACTTCCGCCCCCACAATCACCGGGAGCGGCGCGCGGGCCGCACTCAGTGCTGCAGCCTTGGCATTCAGCGCTTCGCGATCAGCGTGGTCCAGCGCGATAGGATCATTCGGACAAAGTTGCGCCGGATCGATGTCGACAAGGTCCTTGCTATCCGGCGTGTCGGCGTCAAGGCGCTGCAAACCAAGGAACTCAAGCAGGGTGCCCATGCCGGCATAGGTGCGCAGGTAAGCTAGCGTCAGGTCCGTCTCGGCATTGACATTGGAGCGACGGGCAACCAGCAGTTCGTTCTCGGTATCCAGCAAGTCAAGCAAGGTACGTTGCCCGACATTGAACTGATCACGGTAGGCGTCACGCGTTTTTTCAAGGAAGGCAACCTGCTGCGCGTACTGCGATTTTTGCTCTCTCAGTCGCAGTACGTCGTTGTGTGCAATCAGCAGCGTCTGGCGGGTGTCGCGACAGGCTTTTTCACGCAGGTCAAAAGCCAGACTTTTCTTTTCGATGGTCTGTTTTTCGCGTGCACGGTCCGAGCCACCGTTGAACAGATTCCAGCTGACCACAAGTTCCGCCACATTTTGTTCACGCAGACCGTCAACTCCCTGATAGTTCTGGGTATGGTCCGTGCGTGCGCGGAAGTCCAGCTTCGGCGAATAGGCGGCCCGCCGCGTATTGATTTCGTACTGTGCAGCTTCAATGTTTTCACTGGCCGCCAGAAGCTGAGGATTTTTTTTGTACAACGTATCGAGCGCCACTTTGGCCTGCCCCGGGAACGCCGTGTCGAGCTGTGCCGGTGGGGTAATGGCGGCCGTGGGCTGAATGCCGACAAGGCGCTGGTAACGTGCGCTGACGTCGTGAAGGTTGGCCATTTCGGTCACGAGATTGATTTCCGCGAGCGCCAGGCGACTGGCGGCTTGTTCCTGATCGACGCGGCGGCCAACGCCACTCTGGGTACGGCGCTGGATCTGGTCGTACGTCGCCTTGTGCTGAACATAGTTGTCCTGAGCGAGATCGACCAGGCGACGATAGCGCAGGACATCCAGGTAGGCTCGACCAGCTTCAAGCGCAACGTTTTCCGACGCATCAAGAAGCTCGTAGTAACGGACCAGCTTGGCCTTGTCGAGGCGCCTTACTTCATTGCGCGTAGCAAAGCCATCGAACAACATTTGATTCAGACTGAGCAGATAACCGCTGCGCGTGTAGTTGTCGCGCGCGCCGATGGGCGGCTGCTTGAGGCTTTCACGGCCACCGCCGACAGTCAGGTCGACACGAGGAAAATAGCCACCACGGGCAACCCCGACTTCTTCGTCTGCCGCCCGATAGCTATGCCACTTGGAGGTGACTTCCGGGCTGTTCAGGACTGCTTTTTGTGCAATATCCTTAAGAACCGAAGCCCCTGCTGTTTGGGCCATGGATTCCTGGCCGAGCGCCGGGAAGGCAGCAGCAACGAGAAGGGAAACAAGGACAATTTTTTTCATGGGCGGCAATTAAATTAAAGCAGCAAAGGGTAGACGATTTCGACTGATTCTGGTCAGATGGATGCAATGTACGTAATTTGCGGGGATTATATGCGGCACTTTTTCACAAAATGTAAGAAATCGTAAAAAATAATTACCTTGGCATATCGCCCCGTATGCCGAAATTTCGACGTCGGACGGCCGCGTAGCCATACCCGACACGGCTTGCGATGCACGACCGGACCATCGTCCACCCAAGCCTGTCGACCTTCCCTGCATGGCGCATGCGGTCCACGGAAAAATGCGCGCGATATGACAAATACAATCCTGCTGACAGCCACTCCATCGTTGCGGCAATGTCAGGCAATAACGGTCCATCGCACCTTGCTGCCGCACAGGATCGCCAGCACCCAACGAGTAGACCAGAGCGTTGCGACTACCGCTTTCGCTGGCCGAAAAAAATCTCGCCCGAGCGCTGACCCTTCGGGCTGGGCCGCCCAGCCAGAAACCCGGCTGGTTCAGGAGCTCAACCAGCCGGCAATGTCGGCCTTGCTTGGCATGCGCCCAGAAACCTTGACGGCTTCATCGACCACCAGCGCGGGAGTCGTCATGATGGGGTACGCCATGATTTCCTCCATATTTGTCACGTGTTCGAATGTGGCCTCAATCCCCAATTCAGCCACGACCTCGCGGGTCAGCTGTTCCAGACGGTGGCACTTGGCGCAACCGCTACCGAGAATCTTGATCAACATGATGAGTCCTTTCAAGCTGCCCGGGCACGCGAGCGGTGCTCGAACACATTCAGTACGACAACCAGCAACACAATGAAGCCACCGACCAGCAACAACAGGAACGGCAATGCAGCACCATCGACCCAGGCGCCATACGTCAGGCCGGCCAGCGTCGAGAATACGGCCACCAGCCCCACATACGTCCACGCCTTCAGTTTGCCGATGATCGCCGAGGTGATCAGGATGCTCTGCAACGAAAGCTCCGGGTCGGCCATCAGGTAAGCAATCAACGGTCCCGGATGCATGCCGAGGGACAGAAACATTTTAGCGATGGGCACCTCAACCAGGGTCGGGAAATACATGAAAACGCCGAACACCACACCGGCCAGATTGGCCAGCACGGTATTACTGCCGGCTACCGCTTGAACCCATTCCGGACGGATGAACGCACGAATCACACCGACCAGGAACACCCCGACCACCAGCAGCGGAAAAATCTGCTTCACGAAACGCCAGGTTTCCCACAACCACTGCTGCATCTCCCATGGATCAAAACGTCGTGCCAGCGGCACCAGGGCAATACACAAGGCAATCACGACCAGCGTTCTCACGGTCAACACGAAAAAAACGCCATTTTCGGAAACCTGCATGCCGAGCGCCGCGATCACCAACGTGGCAAGCGTCAGCCCGAGCGCGACGGGTGTCAGGCGATTGAAGCCCTCATCCACCTTGCCAAGACCACGCCATGCCGCCACACCGATCGCCGCCAGCAAGCCAATCAACAGCACGCCCTGCACACTGAGTCCTTCCGCCCCCGTGGCCTCGTCGACGGGTACCAGACGATCGAGAACCGACTGAATGGTGTGCGCCCCTGGCCAAGGGAACTCACCGCTGAGCAACACCGTTCGGAAAAAATCCAGCTTCAAGGTGCCAGCCAGCAGCAAGGCGACCAGCATCGCCAGAAAAATCAGCGCTTTCCCCGAAATTCGCTCGCCGCCGCTGAATGCCTCGCTTCCTGCCAAACGGGCGGCTTCGCCCCGCTGAAAAAGGATGGCCATGATCATGCCAATGCCGACGCCAAACGTTAGCGCCAGTACGATACGGGCAATCGCGAAGTCGGCTCCGAGTGCGACACCCGTGTAAGACAGGGCCAGAATATTGGCGGCTGGCGCAAAAAACAGGAAGGTCACGGCCGGCCCCAGCCCGGCCCCCTTCTTGTAGATGCCGGCAAACAGCGGCTGGATGGTGCAGGAACATACGGCCAGCAAACTACCTGCCCCTGCTGCTGCCGGGTAAGACACCCATTTCGGGGCATCCGGCCCGAGAAAACGGATGATCGATTGCTGCGGCACCAGTGCTGACAAGGCGCCGGCGATGAAGAAGGCCGGCACCAGACAGAGCAGGACGTGGGCTGCCAGATAGGACGCCAATCCGGCCAGTCCGCCCTGCAGTCCTTCGATCAAGATGTTCATGATGCCCTCCCCGCCCGCCGGCGCCGGCGATCAACCCGCTTCGTACCAGCCCTTGCTGGCATTCACCACCCGCACCACCAGCAACATCACCGGCACTTCAATCAATACGCCGACCACCGTGGCCAGCGCCGCACCGGACTCGAACCCGAACAGGCCGATTGCCGCGGCCACGGCCAGTTCGAAGAAATTGGAAGCACCGATCAGCGCCGACGGACAGGCGATGTTGTGCTTTTCGCCCACCAGTCGATTCAGCCAGTAAGCCAGCGCCGAATTGAAAAAGACCTGAATCAGGATAGGGACCGCCAGCAACGCAATGACCAGTGGCTGGCGCAGAATCGCTTCGCCCTGAAAGGCAAAGAGCAGCACCAGCGTTGCCAGCAGCGCGCCAATCGACCACGGACCGATTTTTGCCATCGCCGCATCAAACGCCGCCTGACCGCGGGCCAGCAGCGACTTTCGCCAGAGTTGCGCCAACGCCACCGGAATCACAATGTAGAGCACTACCGAGATCAGCAGGGTGGCCCACGGCACGGAAATCGACGAAATCCCGAGCAGAAAAGCCACCAGCGGCGCGAAGGCAAAAACCATGATGGTGTCGTTGACTGCCACCTGCGACAAGGTAAACAACGGATCCCCATTCGACAGCCGGCTCCAGACAAACACCATCGCAGTGCAAGGTGCTGCCGCGAGCAGGATGAGGCCGGCAATGTAGCTGTCCAGTTGTTCGGCTGGCAAATAAGGCGCGAATATCTGGCGGATAAACAACCAACCGAGAAACGCCATCGAGAAAGGCTTGACCAGCCAGTTGACGAACAACGTCACTCCGATTCCCCTGACATGCTGCTTCATCTCGCCCAGCGCGCCAAAATCAACCTTGACCAGCATCGGGATGATCATCACCCAGATCAATAGCCCGACCGGCAAATTGACTTGTGCGACTTCCATATGGCCAATGGCATGGAAGAAACCGGGCAACACCTGGCCACAGACGATCCCGGTCACGATGCACAGAAAAACCCAGATTGTCAGGTAACGCTCGAACCCACTCATCGGCGCCCCCGCTGCCTGCTTCATCACCATTTCACACTGTGCGGTCATGCCAAGGCCTCCGTGTGAATGTGTTTCGCAGCCTCGACAATGGCTGCGGTCGACATCGTTTCCAGGGGTAATTTCAATAACGCCGAAATGCGCTGTTCCAATTCGGCAAAAGCCGATTCAAAGGCCGCCTGACGGGCCGCCAGTGGCTCGACAGGCGCCGGGTCGGCGATGCCCCAGTGTGCTGTTGCGGGGTGGCCGGGCCAGATCGGGCAGGCTTCACCGGCCGCGCTGGCGCAGACGGTAAAAATAAAGTCGAGCGATGGCGCGCCTGGTACCGCAAATTCTTCCCACGACTTGCTGCGCGCTTCGGGCAACGGCACACCGTGCTTTTCCAAGGTCTCCAGCGCCACCGGATTGACCTTGCCACTCGGCTGGCTCCCGGCCGAAAAAGCGCGAATCCGACCTTTTCCCAGATGATTGAACAGCGCCTCGCCGAGAATCGAGCGGGCCGAATTGCCGGTGCACAGCACCAGCACATTGAACATCTTCATGTGCATTTCTCCGGGCTGCATGTCGCTACGGCCACCTCGCAACCCAGACCGCCGCAGCAGTCCTCGGTCAGATAGCGCAGCAGCTCATTCATCGCCGCATAATTGGTCGAGTAATAAACGAACCGCCCTTCCTGACGCGACGTGGCCAAGCCCGCAGCGACCAGTTCCTTCAGATGAAAAGTCAGCCGCCCATTGGCCTCAATGCCCAATCCTTCGGCAATCCGACCAACGGCCAACCCTTCATTACCGGCGCGTACCAATAACCGGAAAACCTCCAGACGGGTTTCATGAGCCAAAGCGCCCAGCGCAGTCACAGCAAGTTTCGATTCCATATTTCAATAATCATTGAAATGTTCAGATTTGTAAAGTACAAAATCAGTGCCAATCATTTACGCAAGCTTGTTTTATCGGCAGGCAGCACCCGCCAAAGCGGGAAGGGTCTCTGCCACGGTCAACCGGAAAAATCGGCCGAAATCGAAATGTCCGCTCAGCCCTTCCGACAGTCCTGTAGCTTGCGATACAGGGTGCGCGGACTGACCCCCAGCTGCTCGGCCAGTCGCGCATGATCGCCGCCGGCACGCTGGCTCGCCCACGCCAGATAGCGCGCCTCCAGCGTTTCCAGATCGACAATATCGCCGACCCGGAAGGCCCCATCTTCAATCACCCGGGCCGGCGGAATATCGTCGGCCATGTCGAGCAGATGCGGCAGATCGACCACCTCGCCATCGGCCAGCAGGGTGGCCCGCTCGATCAGGTTGCGCAATTCGCGAATGTTGCCGCTGAAGCGCCGCCCGGACAGCCATTCCTGCGCCGCCGGGGTCAGCTTGCGCCCCGGCTTGCGATCGACCCGCTCCAGCAGCGAAGCCGCCAGCAGCGGAATGTCGTCGGCGCGCTCGTGCAGCGCCGGAGCGTGGATGGGAAAGGTGTTGATCCGGAAATAGAGGTCGCGGCGAAAAGTCTCGGCCTGGACCATGGCACGCAAATCGCGATGGGTGGCGGTGACCAGGCGGAAATCGGCCGGCAGCCAATCCAGCCCGCCGACCCGCCGGTAAGTGCCGGTTTCAAGCAGGCGCAACAGCTTGACCTGCAAGGCGAGCGGCAATTCACCGATCTCATCGAGGAAAAGCGTGCCCCCGGCGGCCGCTTCGACCAAACCCTGCTTGCGGTGGGTGGCGCCGGTGAAGGCGCCCTTTTCGTACCCGAACAGCTCGCTCTCAAACAGCGTTTCGGTCATTCCGGCACAGTCGACCGCGACAAACGGCCCTTCTTCACGGGCGCTCGCTTCGTGAATGGCGCGGGCAACCAGCTCCTTGCCGGTCCCCGTTTCGCCCAGCAGTAAAACCGACGCATTCGCGTTCGCCACCCGCAGAATTTTTTCCAGCATGCCAACAAATGCTGGCGAGCGTCCGACCAGGCCTTGCGCGGCAGCGCGGCTGCTAGCCTGGCGGACCACGCGCATGGTCTCGACGAAATAGGCAATCCGTCCACTTTCATCGCGAATCGGTGTCGTCTCAACCGCCACGTGCTCTTCACCGCGCGGCGTATGGTGCAGATGCAGAACACGCTGCGGCTCCCCCGTTTCCAGGCTCTGCTTCAAGGGGCAGGATTCACCTGCCTGGTCGCAGGGCACCGTAAAATGGTGGGAGACTTCATAGCAGGTCCGCCCGGCAATCGGCAAATCACTACCGAACTCCTTGATGTAGGCTGCATTGGCCGCGACGATCCGGTAATCGGCATTCATCACGATACGTGGCTCAGGCAAGCCATCAAGGAACGAAAGCAGTTCACTGAGAAAATGAGCGGTCATGTCAATTTTGTCGCCAGCGCCAGATTGGACTGCCAATATTGTCCTTTTACGCCCTCCAATTGCAAGCCCCTGCTACACAAAAACATCAAAGCACTGATTTGTATGACTATTCAACAATCAAAAAAGCAGGCACACATCTTGATATTGAGTACACTGGAAACCGGTGACACACTCCACCCCACAGCTTTGTCGCCATGGTCTTGACGGGGGAGTGCTGGAAATCGACAATCAGCTTGGCGGCATACCCCCTTAAGTTCGCCCCGCAGGCTTGCTTCATGCAACCAGGCTGAACGAGTCCAGCAGTTCCGGTTTCCAACCTTTTTAACGACCCGATAGAGGATAGATGAGTCAGCCAGCAAACAGTCCGCAGCCTGATGGCACGGCAAAAGTTTCCTTCTACGAAAAACGCAAGAAAATCTACGCCAAAGGCGTACGCGGCTATTTCGACAACTGGCGGATCGCGCTCGTCATCTTCACGCAAGTACTGTTTTACGTCAGCCCGTGGCTGACATGGAATGGACGTCAGGCCATCCTACTGCACTTGGTCGAACGCAAATTCTATATTTTCGGCATGGTTTTCTGGCCGCAGGACGTCATTTACCTGGCAGCCCTGCTCATCGTTTCTGCCTACGCACTCTTTCTCGTCACCGCGGTGGCCGGGCGACTTTTCTGTGGCTATGCCTGCCCGCAAACGGTCTACACGCAGATATTCATGTGGATCGAAAACAAGATCGAAGGCGATCGGAACGCCCGCATCAAGCTCGACAAAGGCTCCGGCGCGCACAAGCTGCGCGTCAAGGCCACCAAGCACCTGATCTGGCTGCTGTTCTCGCTATGGACAGGTTTCACGCTGGTTTGCTACTTCACGCCGGTCACCGAGTTGATTAACAACGTGATGACCAACAATCTCGGCTCATGGGAAATTTTCTGGATCTTCTTCTACGGTGGATTCACCTACCTCTTCGCGGGCTTCATGCGCGAGCAGGTTTGCAAGTACATGTGCCCGTATGCCCGCTTCCAGAGCGTGATGTTCGACCCGGATACCCTGATCATCACCTACGACCCGGAACGTGGCGAACCCCGCGGTGTGCGCAAGAAGGGCGCCGACCTCAGCAAGCTGGGCGACTGTGTGGATTGCGGGCAATGCGTGCAGGTCTGCCCGACCGGCATCGACATCCGCAACGGCCTGCAATATGAGTGCATCGGCTGCGCCGCCTGTATCGACATCTGCGACCAGGTCATGGACAAGGTCGGTTTGCCACGCGGTCTGGTTCGCTATTCCACCGAAAGCGCCATGGCCAAGCACCTGACCAAGAAGGAAATCCTGGCTCACGTTGTCCGTCCGCGCATCCTGCTCTATACGGCCATCCTGATCCTGATCACCGGCCTGTCCGCATGGTTCCTCGCCCATCGTATTCCGCTCAAGGTGGATATCATCCGCGACCGCTCGACATTGGCCCGCGAAGCCGATGATGGCCGAATCGAGAACGTGTTCATGCTGCAGATCATGAACACCGAAGAACGTCCGCATCGCTACAAAGTGACCGTCGATGGCCTGCCCGGCGCTGAAATAGCGGGCAACAACGAAGTCGACGCCGTAGCCGCCGGACTCACCTCCTTCAACGTCATCGTCAGCGCACCGCCCGATGCCGGCAAGACGGGATCGAACCCGATCCACTTCGAGATCGAGGCCACCGACAACGACGACATCAAGGTTCGCGAGAAAGCCTCCTTCCTGCAACCCTGATCAAGTGGATGCTGAACCGGCAAGGGCGGGAGCCAGTCTCCCGCCCTTTTTACATCCGGGCTCAGCGCCGCATCGTTCGCTCGAGAAAGTCCTTAAGCACCCCAATCTGCGGGCCAATATCGCCGTAGTCGTCATGACTGCCCGGCACCAGCAGCAACTCGACCGCATCGCTGGCCCGCGCCGCGTAGATTTGCGCCGCCTCAGCCACTGGCACCATCTGGTCCGCCACCCCGTGAACGATCAACACCGGGCAGGCCACCCTGGCAATGGTCTTGCACGGCGCAATGACATCAAAAGGATGCCCGATGACCCGTTGCACGTAGGCGAGGACATAAGCCCCCAGCGGCCAGTAAGGAACGTGCAGGCTAGCCAGCCAGCGCCGCATCATGCCCGCCGGATGCGCGAAGGCCGCCACACTGACCACCGCCCGCAGCTGCGGCTGGCGCGAAGCGGCCAGCAATGCCGCGCCGGCCCCCACCGAATGTCCAATGACCCCGAGCGCCGGTCGATCAAGCTCGGCTTGCGCCGACAACCAGCGCAAGCCTGCCTCGATATCCTCGGCAAAGCGCGGCAAGGATGCAAAGCTGTCGTCATCGCTCCGGCCATGGCAACGCGCATCCAGCAGCAGAAGCGTATAACCCGCCGCGTGCAGGGGCGCCGCCAGCGGCAGCATCATCTCGGCGTTGCCGCCCCAGCCGTGCATGATCACCAATGCCGGACTCCCGGACCCGGTCGGGATAAACCAGCCATAGAGCTTTTTGTTGTGGGCGGTTGGCACCTGCACTGCCCGCCAGGGCAAGTCATCCGGACCACCGCTTTCAACCACGCGGGGCGCTCGCAAGCCTCGCCGAATGGCAAAATTCAGCGCCGCGATGCTGCCTGCAAGCAGCGGAAGCCCCCACAGCCATGCGGTCTGGAAATTCACGCTGACGGCTGGAATAGGGCGCCACTCGCCACGCCACGCGCAGTTCGCACCAACGTAATCGTCCAGAAAAAGCAAAGCAGCAACCAGGCCGCCAGGCCGATGGCGAATGTGCTGCCCCAGCCCAGTATGGTCGTCAGACGCAGACTTTCAGCCGCAAATGCCCCGACGGGAAAGGTGAAGCCCCACCATGACAAGGCAAATGGCAGCTCCCCGGCAGCTCGCGCCGACAAGGTCAGCAGGCTGGCAATGACCAGCCACCAGACCCCAAAGCCCCAGACCAGCAACATCAGCACCGTCGCAGTCTCGCGGGCCGACGGGTAGGGCAGTTGTTCGACAATATTCATCAAGCCCACCGGAATGGCACCAATCGGCGCCAGATGTATCCAGATGGTCGGCGTCAGCGCCCCGTGGGCCGGCTTGTGCAGGTATTTGCGATGGAGCGCCAGCCCGAACAGGCCGAGATACATCATGCTGCCCGCCCCCAGGCCGATGATGTTGATGGTCAGCATCCACTCATGCCAGGCCCCTTCCATGTGTGCCAGCAATGGCCCGCCGGCCAGCGGCATCACAACCAGGCCGACAGCCGGAATGAAGTGGGCCGGCGTCACGTGATCGACCGCCACATGCTCCCCCCGAAACATGATGAAAACCACGGCAAAACTGAAGACAAAGTGGACAAGCACCCCCAGCCACCAGATCGCCAAAGCCACCTCGATGTGCGGCGAAAAGGTCAGCCACTGCGCCGCCAGCACCAACAATGCAATTGAAAACGTCGGGTAGAAATTGGCCTGGACAGGATGCATCATCGTTTGCATGGCCGCCTGACGAAATGCCAGCCAGCGCATCAGCCAGGGCACTGCCAGCACCAGGAAAAGGCCGCTGTTGAACCAGTGCAGCATCTCGGCCGGCAGCGCCAGCCACGGCCAGCGCAACGACAGACTGTGCGTCGTGATGGCGAAAACACCCGTGCCCATCACGGCAGCAAACCATCCGGGAGCGAAGGCGCGGGCAATATCGGTGAAGCGGGGATAGCTCATGACACCACTTTCTGACATTTCAATTTCGGCGATTTTTTCCGGTTGACCGCGGCAAACGCCCACCAGCCCGCGGAAAGCGTCGCTTCAGCGATATACTGACTCAAAACAAGATATTCCGAAACGGAGACCGGGCCTGCCCGACGCAGGCCGATGCGCATGGATACCCTGTTCCTGCTGACCATCGCCACCATCGTCATCGTCCTGGTGTTTGACTACACCAACGGCTTTCACGATGCGGCCAATATCGTCGCCACCGTCATCGCCTCGCGCGCCATGACGCCCGTTCAGGCTGTACTGGTTGTCGGCATCTTTGAGTTTCTCGGTCCGCTGCTCGGTGGCACCGCGGTCGCCAACACCATTGGCAGCTTCGTGGCCCTCGATGGCGTGATGCCCACGCTATCCCTTTCCATCCTGCTCTGCGGCCTGATCGGCGCCATCGTCTGGAATCTCGGCACCTGGCGCTTCGGCATTCCATCCTCGTCATCGCACGCGCTGGTTGGCGGGCTGATTGGCGCAGTCACCGTTTCAGTCGGCAGCGAACACGTCGTCTGGGGCATTCTTGAACTGGCCAACGGCCACCTGACCGGCATCGTCAAGGTGCTGGCAGCGCTGCTGCTCAGCCCGCTGATCGGCTTTTGGTTCGGCTTCCTGATCCATCGCCTGCTCACCGCCCTGCTCATGGCCGCCAACCCAGCCGCCAACGCCCGGCTACGCGGCCTGCAATATGTCACCGCCGCCGGCCTCGCCTTTTCGCACGGTGCCAACGACGCCCAGAAAAGCATGGGCATCCTGACGCTGGTATTGCTGCTCGGCGGCTTCATCCCGAGTTTTGAAGTCCCGCTCTGGGTGATGGTCGCCTGCGCCACCTCGATCACGCTGGGCATCATGTCCGGTGGCTGGCGCATCGTCCGCACGCTTGGCTTCGCCATCTACCGCGTCCGCCCCATCCACGCCCTCGGCTCGCAGCTGACCTCGGCCATCGTCATTCTGACCGCCTCAGCGGTCGGTGCGCCGGTGTCAACCACCCACGTCGTCGCCACCTCGATCATGGGCATCGGCGCCTCGGAGCGGCCACGCGCGGTGCGCTGGGCCAAGGCCAAGGACATTGCCACAACCTGGGTGATCACCATTCCCGGCGCCGCCATTGTTGCCATCCAGGCCTACGCGCTGGTCCATCTTTTTCTCGGAGCTACACCATGAGCGAAGAAATCAAGCCATCGATCCTCCGGCGGGTACTCGATCGCGTCTTCCCGAAAATGCCCGATTTCTTCACCCTGCTCTCCGAACAGTGCGAGCACGTCAGCCACTCGGCCGGGCTGCTGGTTGAATTCATGGAAAGTGGCGACCCGGCAGTTGGCCAACTGATCCGCAAGGATGAACACGACGCCGACCGGGTCAAAGTGCACAACCTGCACACGCTGAACGAAGCCTTCTCGACACCGATCGACCGCGAGGACATCTACCGGGCCATCATCAACCTCGACGAGATTGTCAATTACTGCAAGACGACCGTCAGCGAAATGGAAGCACTCGCCCTGGCGCCCGACAAGCACTGCCTGGAAATGGCCATGCACATCAAGCTGGGTACTGACGCGCTGGCCCAGGGCTATGCGCGACTTGCCAAACAACCTGCTGACGCAGCGGCGGATGCCGATGCTGCTCGCAAAGCCGAACGCCGGGTCGAAAAAAACTATCGCCGCGCCATCGCCGAACTGTTCGTCGGCGAGGACTACATCCACATGTTCAAGCGCCGCGAAATCTACCGTCACCTGTCCAACGCCGCCGACCGTATGGCCAACTGCGCCAACACGCTGCACGACATCGTGGTCAAGATGACCTGACCCCGCCCACACCCTGAAACCCATGCTGAAAACCCTATCGCGGAAGCTGCTCAACCTGCTGGGCTGGACCCTGATCGAGCCGTCGGAACATCCAGCGCGCGCGGTGCTCGTCGGCTATCCGCATACGTCGAACTGGGACGGTGTGTTCGCCTTGCTGGCCAAGCTCGCCCTGGGCCTGGACGCCCATTGGGTCGGCAAGGATTCACTCTTTCGCTGGCCACTGCGATCCCTTTTTCGGAAACTGGGCGGCATTCCGATCAAACGCGACGTCCGCAACGGCTTTGTCGCTGACATGGCGGCACAATTCGCCGCCCACCGGAACTTCCTGCTGGTCATTGCCCCCGAGGGCACCCGCAGTCTGACCCGGGGCTGGAAAAGCGGCTTCTACCGGATTGCATTGGCCGCCGAGGTCCCCGTCGCCATTGCCTTTATCGACTACGCCCGACGTGAAATCGGGATTGCCACCTACCTGACGATGACCGGCGACCCGGAAGCCGATATTGCCCACATCGCCCGTTACTACGAGCATCGGCAAGGCAAGCACCCGGCACTGGCGTCGCCTGTTCGCTGGCTAGCGTAGACGGCTATTCGGCGATCAGGATTACTTCTTCGTCGCCCATGGTGACGACCTGACCGGGTCTCATTTTTGCCCGTTTTCTCGTGTCGACCGCAGCATCGACCTTGACCCGCCCTTCGACGATCGCCGCATGCGCCGCGCCGCCCGATTCGCACAGGCCGGTGGCCTTGAGCAGTTGATCCAGTTGAATATATTCGCCGCGTACGGCAAAGGTGATGCTCACGATGTTTCCCCGATCAGGATCAGATGTACCCGGCACGGCCCATGGGCGCCGAGGACGATGGTTTGTTCGATATCGCCGGTGCGCGAGGGCCCGGAAATGAAGTTGACGGCCCGCGGCAGGCTGCCACATTCGGACCGGAGAAGCGCAAAGGCGTCTTCCATGGTCGCCACGATACGCGAAACCGGGACCAGCGCGATGTGTGTTTCCGGCAGGAGGCTCACCGTGGCCGGCGTTTGCGGTCCTGAGAGCAGCATCAGCGTACCGGTTTCGGCGATGGCGCAAAAACAGCCGGAGATGCCGACCTTGTCGGCATCGACCGCTGCCCTTGCCTCGACCACCAGGCCAGCTGCCGACCAGCTCATCGCACCGACATCGGGCGTCGCCACCGCCTGCAGGCCCAAGCGCTTGCTCGACAGATAGGCCGCGACCGCTGCCGGCACTTCCGCCGCGGTCGCGATGGTGTCGACGGTACTGGCCAAATACTCGGCCTTGGCCTTGAAGCGGACAACCAGCTCGGCGGCCATCACCGGTTGCGGGCCACGCGTGGGCGCCTTCAAGGAGGCCTCGGCAGCAGCGCGGCGGCCGGCAAAATCATCCTTGCCGACACCGCGACGCACACGCCCGAGAATGTCGTCGCGGGCGCTCATGCCACCCGGTTCTTCGGCGCACCGGCGACGAAGGCTTCAATGTTGTCGATCAACTGATCGGCCAGCGTTTGCATCGCGGGCCGACTCGACCACGCGACATGCGGCGTCAGCAGGAAATTGGGCAGCGCCAACAGTGCCGGATCGAGCATCGGATGACCTGCGGGCGGCGGCTCGGCGGTGATCACATCGAACCCTGCACCGCCTATCCAGCCCGCTTTCAAGGCCCGGATCAGCGCCGCCTCGTCGACGATGCCACCACGCGCTGTGTTGATCAGCAGGGCTGACGGCTTCATCATCTGCAATTCCGACTCGCCGATCAGGTTTAGTGTGTCGGCCGTCAGCGGACAATGCAGACTGATCGCATCGGCCTCGGCGAGGACCTCGCCGAAGGCCGTGTAGCCGGGACGAATCACCACCGCCCCCTTGCGTTCGGCGCGCAGTACTCGCATGCCGAATGCCTCGGCCAGTCGTGCGACGCCATTCCCCAAGGTGCCGGCGCCAATGAGGCCCAGTGTTGCGCCATGCAGGTCACGGATCGGATGATCGAACAGGCAAAATTGTTCGGATCGCTGCCAGCCACCGGCCTGCAAGCTTTCGCGCCACGCCACCAGATTGCGCGAAAGCGCCAACAGTAGCGCCATGACATGCTCCGGCACCGTATGGCCGGCATAGCCGCGAATATTGGACACCACGATGCCACGCTCCCGGCAGGCGTCGAGATCCACGTTATTCGTCCCGGTAGCCGAGATGGCAATCATTTTCAGTTCGGGCAGCGCGGCAATAGATGCGGCGTCGATCGGCACCTTGTTGGTGATGGCAATGGTCGCCCCCGCCAGACGTTCGATGACTTGCAATGGCGCTGTCCTGGCGTGCTCAACCCACGCGTGATCAAAGGCCGGTCGCCGGACGTCGGCGATCAGCGATTCCCCCTCAAGCTGGACGAGCCGCAGCATCAGGCAGGCGTCATCTCGAAGGGAACGCCTGCCACGTTGGCCATCGTGCCGACTTGCGCACCCAGCGTAGCGTTGCCACCATAGACCAGGCGGTCGATACCGGCAGCACATAAGCCGGCAATCGCGGCACTGTCCCCCTGCAGCAGGTTGAGCACACCGCCCGGCCACTCGACACGGCTGGCCAGTTCGCACAAGGCAAAGACCGCCGACGGCGCCTTCGGGCTGGGCTTGACGACTACCGTCGCCCCGGCCATCACGGCGGGAGCAATGAGTTCGGCAAAGCTGGCCAGCGGCCGTGAGGCGTCGAGCACCAGACCCAGCACGCCTGTCTGCCCCACGGTGGCGCCTTGCAGCGCAGCGATGGCTTCTTCAACCTCGGCCATTGCCCGCGCTTCGTCAAAACCACATTCGGCGCTCACCAATTTGGCGAAATGACCGGCGTAGCCATCGAGCGCCTCAGCGAGACCGGCCAGGCAGACACGACGCGCCGGCATGCCCATGTCTGCCCAGCCCGGCTGAGCCGCCTTGGCGGCACCGACAGCCTCGGCAGCCTCGGTGGCGCCGCACAAGGGTACCCGACGGATCACCTCACCCGTAGCCGGATTGCTGACATCAAAAAACGCCTCGGGGATGCTCAGATAGGCGTGGCCATTGATCCAGCAGGGAAGAACTTTCGGGCCCTCGGACTCGAATTCCATGTTTAATCTCGCTTTCTTGCTGCGTAAAGTTCGTGAAAAGTCTTTCCCGATGCGACCGGCAGATCGCGTCCTGCGGTCCACGCCGGCACCAGGCCAAAAATTCGAATGCGGCCGCTCCCATCCGCCAGCCAGTTCAGATAACGTGCCGCACGACGCGCCATCCAGCGGTAAAGCGCCGGCTTGCCTGCCACCCATGCCCACGCCAATAAAGCCAGTCGCTCCGAACGCGGTCGTAATCCTCGCTCATTCTGCTCCTCGCGCAAATGATGCATCAGCGCCGGAAGCGGAATATCGACCGGGCACACACTGCCGCATTGGTTGCAGCCCGTCGAGGCATGCGGCAGATCAAGGGCATTTTCGATGCCCGTGTACAGCGGCGTCAACACTGAACCCATGGGACCGGGATAAACCCAGCCGTAGGCATGGCCACCGAGCGAAAAATAGACCGGGCAATGATTCATGCACGCGCCGCAGCGAATGCAACGCAGCATGTCCTGATAGGCCGAACCCAGCAGGTTGGCGCGGCCATTATCGACGAGGATAAATACCGTTTTTTCCGGCCCGTCGTGATCGCCTTCGCGCCTTGTGCCGGTCAGCAAGGACACATAATTGGAGATCGATTGCCCTGTCGCCGAACGCGGCAAGAGGCGCATCAGCGTGGCGAAATCCTCCAGCGTCGGCACGACCTTCTCGATGCCGGTGATCACGACATGCAGCCTGGGCAGCGTGGTCACCATGCGGCCGTTGCCTTCGTTCGTCACCAGCGCGGCCGAGCCGGTTTCGGCGATCAGGAAATTGGCGCCGGAAATGCCCATTTCGGCAGACAGAAAATGCTGGCGCAGCACTGCTCTCGCCTCGTTGGCCATCTCGGGAATATCGGCCGATGTCCGCGTTTCGAGCGGCCGCCCGTGTGCCCTGGCAAACAGTGCTTCGACCTCGTTGATGGTCTTGTGCACGGCCGGCGCGATGATATGCGACGGTGGTTCGCCGGCCAGTTGCACGATGTATTCGCCAAGATCGGTCTCGACCGGCCGGATACCCGCAGCACTGAGCGCCTCGTTGAGCAGCGCTTCTTCGGAGAGCATGGACTTCGACTTCGTCGCCTTGGTGACCCCATGGCGACGGGCGATATCGACGACAAGCCGGCTGACCTCCTCACCGTCTCGCGCCCAAAGCACCTCCGCACCGCTTGCCTTGGCCCGTTCCTCGAATATATCGAGCCAGACATCAAGGTCAGAAAGTGTTCGATTTCGGATGTTTTTTGCGGTTGACCGCAGCAACGGAAAATCCAGCCCATCATCGGCCAGCGAGGCCATCCCCTTGACGCGCTTGGCGACAAACAAGGGCTTGGCTTTCTGCAAGGTCCGCTGCAATGCGGCGTTGCGCACTTTTTCTCCGGCTCGCGCCTGAAAATGCATGGCCTGCGAACGCGTTGCCGCCATCAGCCCTCACTCCCGCCGGCCAGCACTTCGGCGATATGCAGAACACGTGTGGTTTCATCGCCACGGCGGCGCAGCCTGCCTTCAATATTGATCAGACAACCGAGATCGCCCCCCACCACCGCATTTGCCCCCGCGGCCAGAATGGTGTCGCATTTACGATCCACGATTTGCGTCGATACGTCACCGAACTTCACGGCGAAGGCGCCGCCAAATCCGCAGCACTCCTCGCAATCCGGCATTTCCTTCAATGACAGTCCCTTGACCTGCATCAGCAAGTCACGCGGCTGCCGCTTGATGCCCAATCCGCGCAGGCCCTTGCAGGAATCGTGAAAGGTCACCGTGCCGTCAAACGCCGACGATTCCAAGCCCGGTTTCGCCACCTCGGTCAAAAAACTGGTCAACTCGTAGGTACGCCCGGCCAGTGCCCGCGCCCGCGCCCCCCATTGGTCATCGTCGGCAAACAATTGCGGATAGACATTTCGTATCTGGTCAGTACATGATCCGGACGGGACGACCACATAGTCGTAGCCTTCCAGTTCGGCAATCGCCTTGCAGGCCAGCGCAACGGAAAGCCGTCGATCCCCGGCACTCCACGCCGGTTGACCGCAGCAAGTCTGGCCTTCCGGCACAAAAACATCGGCCCCCAAGCTTTCAAGCAGACGCAATGACGCAAAGCCGATCGACGGACGCATCAGATCGACCAGGCAGGTAACGTAGAGGGCTAAGCGCATGCTAATATTGCGGCGCACAAGAAAATCATGTGGCTAATGCTACTCAAACAGCACCAATAAAGGAATCCAGTTGTCAGAAGCTGCCAGCGGCCCCGCCAAAACACCAGGCTCCATTCAGGTCATCGAGCGCATGATGTCGCTTCTCGATGCCCTGGCCGCCTCACCCGATGCAGCCAGCCTGAAACAACTGGCCCAGGCCACCGAACTCCATCCGTCAACCGCGCATCGAATTCTGGCGGCCATGACTGCCGCACGCTTTGTCGAACGCCAGGACGCCGGCACCTATCGCCTTGGCATTCGTTTGCTCGAACTCGGCGGCATTGTTAAATCGCGCATCAATATGCGCGAAGTTGCCCTTCCCTTCATGCAGGATCTGCACGAAAAAATTGGCGAGGCAATCAACCTCGGTGCGCGCCACGATGATGAAATCGTCTACCTCGAAAGAACCTCGTCCGGTCGCGCGCTGGTCCGTGTAGTGTATCTGGTTGGCGGCCGCGCCCCCTTGCACCTGACTTCGCTCGGCAAACTGTTTCTCGCTACCGACAGTCCGCAGAATGTTCGCGATTACGCCAAGCGCACCGGACTGCCCGGCAAGACCCCGCATTCGCTGACCACATTGGCCGCACTTGAAAAGGAACTCGACAAGGTGCGTCGCCACGGTATTGCCTACGACGATGAAGAGGCCGAAATCGGCCTCAAGTGTGTCGCCGCCCCCATTCATGACGATGAGGGCAACGTGGTGGCCGCCCTTTCGGTCTCTGCACCGGCCGATCGGCATGACCCTGACTGGGCACGTCAGGTCAAGCAGACCGCGGATGCTGTCTCACGCACTCTCGGGTACGTCGCACCCAAAAAATAAAGGCCGCTTGAGGCGGCCTTTATCGATATCCATAGTGGCCAGCGATCAGGCCGGATGACGCTCCAGCGCAAGACTTGCACTTTCCATCCAGCGCTTGATCCGGTTGGCATCACCAACCCGAGTCATCTTGCCAGCCGAATCCAGCAATACGATCACCACCGGCTTGTCGGCCACACGGGCCTGCATGACCAGGCAACGTCCCGCCTCTGAAATATAACCGGTCTTGGAAACACCAATTTCCCAGGTGTCACTGCGCACCAACGCATTCGTATTGTGGAAGTCGCGAATATGTCCGTTCAACTCAACCCTGGCCTCCGCCGTCGTCGAATAGCTCCGTATTTCGGGATAGCGCGCGGCGGCGGCCACCATGCGGGCCAAGTCATGCGCGGTAGAGACGTTGTTGCTGGACAGTCCGGTCGGCTCCTCAAAACGCGAGGTATACATCCCCAGCGCCTGAGCCTTCTTGTTCATCGCCTGCACAAAAGCGGTCAGACCACCGGGGTAGTGCCTTCCCAGCGCATGGGCTGCACGATTTTCAGAAGACATCAGCGCCAGCAGCATAGCCGCTTCGCGAGTCATGGTGGTACCCACCGGCAAGCGCGAACGTGTACCCTTCAGACCATCGACATCCTCTTCGCCAATGGCGATGACTTCCTGCAAATCAAGCTTGGCATCCAGAACCACCATGGCAGTCATCAGCTTGGAAATGGATGCAATAGGCACCACCATGTCCGGCTGCTTTTCGAGCATTACATGGCCATTGCTTTGATCGATGACCAGCGCCGAAGCCGAATAAAGCGCCAGACGACTCGGATCCATATCTGCCATGGATGCGTGACGGACCGGCTTCCGGGAGGCCTCTGCAATCAAGTGTGATTTGTGAGAGGAACGGGCAGCGGTCCTGGTCGCCTTTGAATGCTTTGCAAGCTTACCGTGTGATTTGGAAGACGCAGCTGCGGATTTTGTCGACTTGCTCTTGGCCGCCGATTTCGTGCCGTGCTTGCCCGTAGACTTGGCTACGACAGGCGCCTTTTTGTCAGCCTTGACGTGGCCTTTTTTGACCGAATGCTGCTCGGCCTTCTTGGCCGGAGCTGCGGACAACGGCGACTGAGCTCCAATGCCAAGCAACGCACCAACCAGCAAGGCAGCCTTCAATTTATTCTTCATTCACTATCTCCTGCAAACATCAGGGAATTTTACCTGAGTTTAGCAGGAGATCGAGAAATATCAATAAAAAATAGGTAGATACAACAATAACTTAAAGCAAGCAGTTATACGGCATCCACCACCGTTAGCGCGGTCATATTCACGATGCGGCGTACGGTCGCCGTTGGCGTCAGAATGTTGACCGGTTTTGCCGCACCCAGCAGGATTGGACCAATAGTCAGGTTGTCGCCAGCGGCCACCTTGAGCAGATTGAAGGAAATATTGGCTGCATCCAGCGTGGGCATGACCAACAGATTGGCCTGACCTTTGAGCCGGGAATTGGGGAAGGCCGCATGACGGATCCGCTCATCGAGTGCGGCGTCACCATGCATTTCCCCTTCCACTTCAAGCTCCGGGGACCGCGATTTCAGATTGGAGAGAACCTCACGCATCTTGATTGAGGTTGGCGTATTTTCGGTACCAAATGTAGAGTGCGACAGCAGGGCAACCTTGGGCTGAATGCCGAAATTGCGAATTTCAGCCGCCGCCAGAAGGGTCATGTCCGTCAACTGCTCGGCCGTCGGATCGTAATTGACGTAGGTGTCGCCAATGAAGACCGTTCGCTCAGGCAGCATCAGCAAATTCATCGCGTAGTAGCGGTCCAGTCCATCCTGGGTACCGATGACGTTCTGGACATACTCACGATGCGTTTCATGGCGACCGAAAGTCCCGCAAATCAACCCATCGGCATACCCAAGACGAACCATCAGCGCACCGTACAAGGTGGCGCGACGGCGCACTTCCCGGCGAGCATAGTCTGGGGAGACCCCCTTGCGCTCCATCAGGCCATGATAGGTTGCTGCAAACTCTTCCAAATGGGCCTCGAAGAAGTCGCAGTTGTCCGCATGGATCACCTCGAAGTCTTCTCCCTCCCGAATACGCAGCCCAGCAGCCTCGATACGGCGGTTAATTTCGCTGGTCCGCCCGATCAGGATCGGCATGGCGATCCCCTCGTCACGAATCACCTGAATGGCACGCAGCACGCGTTCGTCTTCACCTTCCGCAAAGACGATACGCTTGGGCGCCATCTTGGCTTGCGAGAAGACCGGCTTCATGATCATGCCGGAGTGATAGACGAATTCGTTCAAGCCCTGGATGTAAGCGTCCCAATCCTTGATCGGGCGGGTAGCCACGCCGGAATCCATGCCAGCCTTGGCAACCGCAGGGGCAATCTTGACAATCAGACGAGGGTCAAACGGATTCGGAATCAGGTATTCCGGACCAAAACTGGCAACCTTCTCGCCGTACGCCCGGGCCGCAACTTCCGATTGCTCGGCGCGCGCCAGTTCGGCGATCGCCTTGACGGCGGCCATCTTCATTTCCTCGGTAATCGTCGTTGCACCAACATCCAGCGCGCCCCGGAAAATGAACGGGAAGCACAGCACGTTGTTGACCTGATTCGGGTAATCCGAACGCCCCGTACAGATAATGGCATCGTTGCGTACGCTCTTGACCAGCTCTGGCGTGATTTCAGGCGTGGGATTGGCCAGCGCCATGATTAGCGGACTGGCCGCCATCTTGGCGACCATTTCCGGCTTCAGAACGCCTCCGGCCGACAAACCAAGGAATACATCCGCGTCGGCGATCACCTCCCCCAAGGTACGCGCATCTGTCACCTTGGCGTATCGCGCCTTGATTTCATCCATATCTTCGATGCGGCCCTCGTAGACCAGGCCCTTGATGTCAGTCACCCAAATATTGCTCGGTGGCGCCCCGAGCATGACCAGCAAGTCAAGACATGCCAAGGCTGCCGCACCCGCACCGGAGGTAACGATCTTGACCTTGGACAGATCCTTGCCGATCAAGTGCAGACCATTCAGGATGGCGGCGCCCACAACAATGGCAGTGCCGTGCTGGTCATCATGAAAGACGGGGATCTTCATGCGCTCACGCAGCTTCTTCTCAATATAGAAGCACTCTGGTGCCTTGATATCTTCGAGATTGATGCCACCGAAAGTGGGCTCCAGCGAGGCGATGGTATCAATCAGCTTATCTGGGTCGCGCTCCTCGATTTCGATATCGAAGACGTCAATATTGGCAAACTTCTTGAACAGTACGCCCTTGCCTTCCATCACGGGCTTGGCGGCCAGTGGTCCGATGGCACCCAGGCCAAGGACAGCCGTACCGTTGGTGATGACCCCCACCAGATTGGCACGTGACGTCAGTGTGCTGGCTTCGCGCGGATCAGCCACAATTTCTTCGCAGGCAAATGCAACGCCCGGCGAGTAGGCCATCGACAGATCGTACTGATTGGTGAGTTGCTTGATCGGTGTAACCGCGATCTTGCCCGGCTTGGGCTCGCGATGATAGTAGAGCGCTGCTTCACGTAATTGCCGAGAATCCATGTCTGCCTCCATTTTGTATGGTGAAATGCAATTTCAAATCGCGGAACATAATATCATGCATCACAGGCCATTTCACCCGTGGAAAACACGTAGCCGATCGAAGTCAAGTAGATGTTTACCCTATTTTCATGCATAATTATCGGCTTCCCAGCCGACGGCTCCAGCGTTGCTCGAAGTATTGACCGCAGCTCCCGGCGACTGGCATGAAAACTAGCTATTTCAGTAACTTGGAGAGAGACACTGCCATGACCGCACCGCTGAATGCACCTGACTACGTCAAACATGAAGGCCTGAAAAAATGGGTCGCCGAGATCGCCGCCCTGACCCAGCCCGACCGTATCCACTGGGCCGACGGTTCGCAGGAAGAGTATGACCGCCTGTGCGCTGAAATGGTAGAGGTTGGGACGCTGATCAAGCTGAACGAAGCCAAGCGCCCGAACTCATTTCTGGCCTTCTCGGACCCTTCCGATGTGGCGCGCGTCGAAGATCGCACCTATATCTGTTCCGAGAAAAAGGAAGATGCCGGCCCGACCAATAACTGGGAAGCGCCCGCCAAGATGCGCGAAACCATGAACAGCATCTTCAAGGGCTGCATGAAGGGCCGCACGATGTACGTGATCCCCTTCTCCATGGGCCCGCTCGGTTCACCAATTGCCCACATCGGTTTTGAAATCACTGACTCTGCCTACGTCGTCGTCAACATGCGCACCATGACACGCATGGGCAAAAAGGTATTCGACGTACTCGGCACCGATGGCGAATTCGTGCCCTGTGTCCATACCGTCGGCGCCCCGCTCGAACCGGGTCAGCAGGATGCCAAGTGGCCGTGCAACCCGACCGTCAAGTACATTGTCCACTACCCCGAAACCCGTGAAATCTGGTCCTACGGCTCAGGCTACGGCGGCAATGCCCTGCTCGGCAAGAAGTGCTTTGCTCTGCGCATCGCCTCCAACATGGCGCGCGATCAAGGCTGGCTGGCTGAACACATGCTGATTCTCGGCGTTGAGTCACCGGACGGTGACAAGAGCTATGTAGCCGCGGCTTTCCCGTCCGCCTGCGGCAAGACCAACTTTGCCATGCTGATTCCGCCCAAGACGCTGGACGGCTGGAAGATCACCACCATCGGTGACGACATCGCCTGGATCAAACCGCGCGTCGACAAGGATGGTGTCACCCGCTTCTACGCCATCAACCCGGAAGCAGGTTTCTTCGGCGTTGCCCCGGGCACGTCGGAAAAAACCAACTTCAATGCACTGGCCACGTTGAAGGAAAACATCATTTTCACCAACGTCGCACTGACCGACGATGGCGACGTGTGGTGGGAAGGCCTGACCAAACAGGCACCGGATCACCTGATCGACTGGCAAGGCAACGACTGGACACCGGAAGACGGCAAGGCCGGCAAGAAGGCCGCCCACGCCAACTCCCGCTTCACTGCCCCGGCCAGCCAGTGTCCGTCCGTTGACGAAGCCTGGGAAGATCCTGCCGGCGTGCCGATTTCTGCCTTCATCTTCGGCGGCCGCCGTGCCACCACCGTACCGCTGGTCTACCAAGCCTTCAACTGGAACTACGGTGTCTACATGGCCGCTACGCTGGGCTCCGAAACCACCGCTGCTGCCTTCGGCCAGCAAGGCGTTGTCCGTCGCGACCCGTTCGCCATGCTGCCGTTCTGCGGCTACCACATGGGCGACTACTTCAATCACTGGTTGAAGATGGGCAAGACGGTTGATGCCACGCCGAAGATCTTCTGCGTCAACTGGTTCCGCATGGATGCCGATGGCAACTTCATGTGGCCGGGCTTCGGCGACAACATGCGCGTCCTGAAGTGGATCGTTCAGCGCTGCAAGGGTACCGTCGGCGCCAAGGAAACCACGCTGGGCTGGATGCCAAAGTTCGAAGATATCGACTGGACCGGCCTGAACATCAACAAGGATGACTTCGAAGCGCTGAGCACCATCGATCCGGAAGCCTGGAAGTCCGAACTGGCCGGCCACAAGGAGTGGTTCGACAAGATGGGCGAAAAGATGCCGCGCGAACTGGTTCTCAAACGCGAGCTGTTCGAAATGGGCATTTTCAAGGATGCGGCCTGATTTAGTCGCCAAGCTGTAATCGAACGGCCACCGAGGTAACCAACCCGGTGGCCGTTTTGTTTTGGAGAACCGCATGTACCATCCTGCCCAACGCCTCGCTGACATCGAGCCCTTTCACGTCGTGGAACTGCTGACCCGCGCTCGTCAACTCGAGGCCGAAGGTCGAGACATCATTCACATGGAAGTCGGCGAGCCGGATTTCCCGACACCGGCGCTGATATCAAATGCCGCGGTCAACGCGATTAGTTGCGGAAAAACGAAATATACCCAGGCACTCGGCTTACCCGAGTTACGTGAGGCGATCAGCGGCTTCTACAACCAGCGCTATGGAGTCAGCGTGCCAGCCAGCCGAATCGCCATCACCAATGGCGCCTCCGGTGCCCTGAACCTGGCTTTCGCCTGCCTGGCCGACCCCGGCAGTGAATGGCTGCTGACTGATCCCGGCTATCCCTGCAACCGCCACATCTTGCGTGCTTTTGATGGTCACCCCCGGAACCTCCCGGTCGGCCCCGCCACCAATTTTCAGCCGACACCCGCTCAGCTTCGCGACCACTGGACACCAAGCACCGTCGGCCTGTTGGTAGCCTCGCCAGCCAACCCGACCGGCACGCTGCTGACGCTGGCCGAGATCAAGGCCTTGGCTGACGTTTGCCGAGAGAACAACGGCCATTTTCTGGTGGACGAGATTTACCACGGGCTTACATACGAAACAGATGCACCAACTGCCTGCGCTGCCGGCGAGGACATTTGGGTCATCAACAGCTTTTCAAAATATTTTCAGATGACCGGCTGGCGCTTGGGCTGGATGGTTATTCCAGACGCTTACGTCCGTGATGTTGAAAAACTGGCACAAAATCTCACGCTCTGCCCATCGACACCGGCTCAGTATGGTGCCTTGGCCGCTTTCGAGCCCGAGACCATCGCCCTCCTTGAAACGCGCCGTGCCGAGTTCCGTCGACGCCGGGATTATCTTGCACCGGCGCTGGAGCACATCGGCTTCCGGATTACTGCGCGCCCCGAAGGCGCCTTCTATCTCTATTGCGACAGTTCGACGTTAGCGGATGACAGCTTCAAACTGGCCAGGGATTTACTGGAAAAGACCGGTGTTGCAGCAACACCGGGGCTGGATTTCGGCAGCAACGAACCGGAAAAACATATTCGGTTTGCCTACACCACCAGCGTCGAACGACTGGCTGAAGCGGTAAACCGCCTAAGTGCTTATTTCCGCCGGTAAGCGGAGACCCGGATAGCGCTCGCGCAACGCTGTCCAATCAAAATAAGGGCCTGGATCAGACTTGCGGCCAGGCGCGATGTGGCAATGGCCGGCTACGGCAGCAATCGGGTAGCGCGCGCAAACGGCATCCAGCAAATACCACAGGGCGCCGTACTGCTCCTCCGTGAAGGGCTTCAAGTCGGAACCTTCCAGCTCGATACCCACCGAATAATCATTGCAGTTTTCGCGCTCGCACCAACACGATTGCCCGGCATGCCAGGCACGTCGATCGCAACCCACGAACTGAACAACACGACCATCCCGCCGGATATAGAAATGTGCCGACACCTGCATGTCGACAATTGTCGAAAAATACGGGTTGACCGTGGGATCCAGTCGATTGAGGAAAAAATCCTCGACCCAGTCCCCGCCGAACTCATCAGGCGGCAAACTGATGTTATGAATGACGACCAGCGACACCGGTTCTCCAGCCGGGCGCTCGCCAAAATTAGGAGAAGGCAGCCAGCGCACCCCCTCCAGCCAACCATCGGCCTGCCATGCCATCACTCGATACCCAGACGCTCTAGCCGATAGCGCATCGACCGAAAAGTCACGCCCAACAGTCGGGCCGCGGCTGTCCGGTTGCCCTCCGCCTTCTGCAACGCTTCAAGGATGGCCTGACGCTCAAGGCGGTTGAGATAATCATCCAGCGTTTCGCTACCGCGCCCTTGGTCTTCACTTCCCGCCATCTCCTCGGGGCCAAGATGCAGATCCTCGGCTTCAATGGTATCGCCGGAGCACAGCGCTGTCGCCCGTTCCAGAATATTCTCCAGCTCCCTGACATTGCCCGGAAACGAATAAAGCGACAATGCCTTCACAGCACCACTGGACAGCTTGGGTGGCGAGTCTCCGAAAACCCGACGCAGGACGCTCTCCACCAGCGGGACGATGTCCTCCATCCGCTCGCGCAAGGGCGGCATGCGCAGTTCAATTACATTCAGACGGTAATACAAGTCCTGCCGGAAAGCCCCCTTATCAACCAGTTCGCGCAGATTCCGGTGCGTGGCGCAGATGATGCGGACATCAACGGGCTCTTCTGTCACACTACCCACCTTGCGCACGCGTTTTTCCTGAATCGCGCGCAGCAACTTGACCTGCATGGCCAACGGCAGATCGGCCACCTCATCGAGAAAGAGCGTTCCGCCGTGGGCCGCATGAAAAAAGCCGTCTCGCTCGCTATCCGCACCGGTAAATGCGCCTTTTCGATAACCGAAAAATTCACTCTCCATCAGATTTTCCGGAATAGCGCCGCAGTTGACCGGCACAAAAGTACCGGCGGCTCGAGCGCTCCGGGTATGGATCAGACGGGCAGCCAGCTCCTTGCCGCTACCTGATTCACCGGAAATGTAAATCGGTGCCTGGCTGCGCGCCAGCTTCTCGATCATCGCCCGCACCTGCTGCATACTGGGCGAATCACCAATCAATGATTGCAGAGGATCGTCACTCCCCTCCAGACCGCCAGGCAAACGCAAGGCAGATTTGATCAGGGTACGAAGTTGCTCAAGGCCAACCGGCTTGGACAAATAATCGAACGCCCCAGCCTTGAGCGCAGCTACGGCATTTTCGGCGCTGCCATAGGCAGTGATGACAGCCACTGGCGTCTGCGGATGATGCTCGGTGATGTGGCGAACAATGGCCAGTCCTTCTCCATCCGGCAACCGCATATCGGTCAGGCACAGCTGAAATGCATCCCCCTCAAGCGCCGCAAGTGCTTCTGCTACAGAACCAACGCATTCCGTAGCCAAGCCCATGCGAACCAGAGTCAGATCAATCAGTTCACGAATATCGGCCTCGTCATCAATGACGAGGACCCGGCTCATCTCGCCGCGTGGGCGCCGTTCAGTTCTGGCAACAGACACGTGTCGTTTCTCCCTGCAACAATGAAATGCGCCCCTGACGACGAAGCCGCCAGTTCAAGGCTGGCACCGTTGGTTGCACACAACTCCCGGGCAATAAACAATCCAAGACCGGTTCCCTGAGTATGGGTAGTAAAAAATGGCTCGAAAATCTGCTCACGTACCGTATCGGGTATCCCCGGACCATCGTCGATGATGTGCAATTCTACCCGCCCATCGTTGGAGCCGCCCTCCATCTGAATACGAACGGCACCGGGACCACGGCTTGAATGGCGAAAGGCATTGCTGACCAGGTTCCATAACACCTGATGCAGGTGCGAGCGATCAAAACATAAACTGAGCGCTTGCACCTCAAGCACGATCACCCCGGCCTGCAGATCTTCATTCGCCATGAAATGCTCAACAAAGCCTGCGCAAAACTCGTCCACCCGCAGCAACTCAGGCTGCGCCCGACTCTGTCGCCCAAGCTCCAGAATATCGCTCACAATGCGATCCAGACGAATCACATTGTCATTCAGGATACGCAACAAGCGTTCCTTCATCTCGACGCGACGCTCTTCGCGCAGCAATTCACCCGCATGGCCAATTGCCGACAATGGATTGCGAATTTCGTGAGCAATACTCGCGGTCAACCGCCCCAGAGAGGCTAATTTCAGCTGCTGAGCACGTTCCTTGATGCGCCCGACATCTTCCAGAAAAACCAGCACTTCGCCATCTGAACTTGTTGTTCGCTCAAAGCGCGCCTGCAAATCCCTGCCATCCGCACCGCAAAAATGAAGCCCCCCCTCACCGCCAGCGTCCACCCATCGCCGCAATGCCTCGGCCAAGGCCGGCGCATCCGACGATAACTGGACGCCCGCATCAGCCGACAAGCCAAGCATCGCGCTTGCCACCGGATTGCATCGACTCACCAGGCCGTCCACTGCGACGATCAACACACCATCCTGCATGCGCTCCACAACACGCTGGCTGATACGAATCTGATTATCCAGCGCAATGCCGCGACGCCGCGCCAAATCCTCATTGACCATCACCCGCTGTCCGAGCATACGGGCAAGAATGGCAGTCGCAAAAAATCCGGCTGAGATGAAGCCAGCCTGAACAATTGAGGCAGGATCGAAATCTCTGATAAAAATGCCGTAAGTCTGGAAAAGCAGCACCGCAACCGTAGCCAAGGCCGCATACAGCAGCACCAGTCTTCCGCGTCCAACCAGGCTTGCCGCTGCAAGAGAAACCAACAGAAAGACACTCAATCCGCTGCTTACACCGCCAGCCAGAAACATGAGAGAACAGACCACAGCAATATCGGCAGCCATCTGCACCGACAATTGCTGATTGAAGTGCTGTCGCCAGTGCGTCGCCAGAACCAAGCCAACCACGGTTACTGCTATATAAGCGCCGGACAACCCAAACAACATGGGCGACGGCAGCAAATTCAGGCGCGATGTCCATTCATGGGGAAAGATGATGGCCAGAAAAAAAAGTGCCGCGAGCACCAGTCGATAGAGGTTGAAATACTGGAACGAGCGCCAGTTGGCCTCCCAGGTTGACGATAGCCAACTCACCATCAACTCTTTCTCGTCTGTGCGGCCACCCGATGGGCTTCGCAGCAATAAACGTGGTCACCGTCGAGGAGCCCTTCACTCTCAGGCAAATGAACAGCACAGTACGCGCAGGTGACCATTTTTTCCGGGGCGGGCTCAGCCCGATTTGCTTCAGCGCGATCCTGTGGTTGGTTGGGCTTTCGCCAAAGCCACCAGATGATCCCTAGCAACGCAAACATCAGCAGATATTTCATCCCCACTCCAGACACAATAAGTGCTCACCAAAGCCCGGCTGACTTCGGTCCGATTCGAACGAAACAACGGCATTCACAGAATGCTGACAGTTCGCTCTGAACACGTTTTGGCCCATCGGCGCCAGCAAGCATTAAACCAGGTCATTCGAAACCTCACCATGCGCCGGTCTGGGCTGGTCAGGCTCTTCGAATCTACCATGCTTCCCTTGCTGGCCCACCCGCCCAAATACCTGAATCGCTTTGGCATACGCCGGAATCGTCCACCTTAAGCGATCATTTGTCACGCAATGAGCGGTGCAAAATATCGACAACAACCTTCAGATCCTCAATCGGCACCTGGCCGGGAGCCGAGCTATTTTCGCCAACCACGAAGGTCACCGACGAACCGAAAGCCCACCCAAACAAGCGACTCAAAGAACCGTACCCCCCCATGGACATGCTGATGATCGGCAGGGAAATCGCCTGCATGCCATCCTGAGTTGCCTCCAGCAAAGTCAGTACATCGCGCAGACTCTTTGGCATGACGGCCACCTTCGCGATATCGGCACCAGCCCTTTCCATCGCCACCAATTTCGCCACGATATCCTGAGCCGATGGCGTTTCCTGAAAATTGTGGTACGAGGCGATCAGGGGCACACCTGTTTGCTCCGCCAGTGCAACGGCCTGCGCAAAATGGCGCGGCTCGCTACTCAGTTCATAGTCGAACAGATCGACGCATCCAGAGCGGCACACCGCAGCATAAACCGCGAATACCTGATCTTCGTCCAACGCAATTGGCGTCCCGCCCTCGCGGATGGAGCGACGGGTAAAAATCAAGGGGATACCGCCTGCCAAGGCCCGAATCCGCTGCACAAGAGCCACAACGCGCTCGACATCACCAATGCCGATAAAAAAATCGACGCGCCATTCAATCAGGTCAGGCATCTTGGACACTACCAGCGCCATTTCCCGAAAGATCGTGTCTTCATCGCAGCCGACCAACGGCATGCATACCAGCGGCTCCTTCCCGCCACCGAGCACTTGTCCCTTTAACTTGATCGGCCTTGAAAACGACATCCAATACTCCTTGGATCAGACGAAATTAGTCCCGAGCGCCTCATGGCGAACAACGTTCCACTTACATCAATCAGAATATCAATCAAATGATCAGACACATCCCGTCGAACCACCTGATTTCACACCAACAATCAACAACTGAAGGCTTCTGAGACAAAAACAGGATATTAGAAAGCAAAAAACCACCCCGAAGGATGGCTAAGTGCTTTTTCTTTACATTTTGGTCGGAGTGACAGGATTCGAACTTGCGACCCCTGCGTCCCGAACGCAGTGCTCTACCAGGCTGAGCTACACTCCGACGACCATGCTGAGAGCATCAATGATTTCTCTCAACTGCAAAGAGCGTCAATTGTAGCAGAGCTTTTCTGTAATTTGAATCCCCCAGGCACTGAATTGCGTCTCTGGCCAATGCGGACTCGCTAACCGCACGGTCTCGCGCGTGATCGAGGGCGCCGCTTTCACGTATCGCATCGAGTACTGCCGGAAAATCTTCGCGCCCGCCTTCTTCAATGGCCTTCCGAACGCATGCGGCCTGCGCCGGTGTGCCATGCTGCATGACGTATATTAACGGCAGAGTAGGCTTGCCCTCAGCCAAATCATCCCCCAGATGCTTGCCGGTATCCACCTCTTGGCCGGAGTAATCGAGCACATCATCGATCAGTTGGAAGGCCGTTCCCAAATGCATGCCGTAGGAGGTCAATGCGAGCTCGACTTCCAGCGTGGCACCACCCAGGATTGCACCAAGCTGGGCGGCAGCCTCGAACAACTTGGCGGTTTTGTAGTGAATGACCTGCATGTAGCGCGCCTCGTCAACATCCGCATCATGGCAGTTCATCAACTGCAGGACCTCACCTTCAGCGATGATGTTGGTTGCATCAGACAGCACCCGCATCACACGCATGTTGTTGACTTCTACCATCATCTGAAATGCACGCGAATAGAGAAAATCGCCGACCAGCACGCTCGCGGCGTTTCCAAACATGGCGTTCGCCGTGTCATGACCCCGCCGCAGCGCGGACTCATCGACGACATCGTCGTGAAGCAAGGTAGCCGTATGAATGAACTCTATGACTGCCGCCAGTTCTTGATGCCGTGTCCCTTCGTACCCCAACGCCCCCGCCGCAAGCAAAACCAGTGCGGGGCGCATGCGTTTGCCGCCACTACCGATAATATATTCGGCAACCTGTCTGACCAGCACCACATCAGAGTGCAAGCGGTCGCGGATAACCGCATCGACGGCCTTCATGTCGGGCCCGATCAGGGCATAGAGATGTTCCAGAGTCACGTCAGGTAATTCCTTGATGAAGCGCGGAATCTTAGGTGGCCAAGATAGCTCAGTCAAGGCCAAACGCCGAAGGATGCCTCCGGTTGGTCGAACTGTTTGTTAAACTCCACCGATTAATTGCAACCACGGATTTAGGCATGGACATTAGTTCGATCATGGCGCCGACCATTCAGGATAGAGAAGCACTGGAAGAGTTCGCCGAGATTTTGATCGACCGAGCGCCGGAAATTGAAGGTGACGTTGCCCGCTTGAGAAAAGCACCTGAAGACCGTGATATCACTGCAAGCCTCTTCCGGGCCATACACAACATCAAGGGAGATGCCTCGCTTTGCAAATTTGAGCTGGGTACCGCCATTGCTCACCCGATCGAATCCATGCTGGGCCGTTTCCGCGCGGATGAAATTCCATTCTCGGAACAACTGGCGGAAATGATTCTTTTAGCGGTCGACCGCCTTGAATTGGCAACCAATGCGTTGCTTGCAAACAAGTCTGTGGAAAATCTCAATTTGGTCCACCTTGTGCAAGGCCTGGAAGCATTGGCACAGGCATCGAATGAGCAAATTGATGCCGCCTGTGCAGACCTCATTGAAGCCGTTACCGGTTTTCCGCCTGTCCTTCCACAGATCTCGAGCAGGGCGCCACGGTCTTCCGCACCCAAGCCCGAACAAAAAATTGCAGCCAGCGACCTCCAGTTTTTCCGTTCACTGGCACTTCAGTTCGAAAGCCGCTCCCCGTTATTCAAAGGGCGGACCATGCGCATCCTCAGGTTGGCGCAGGAAACCAACAAAGCTGGCAACTGCACAGTGGATTCCATGCAACTCGAAGCAGCGGTGTATCTGCACGATGTCGGCATGATGCTCTTGCCAGAATCCGCTTGGTTGAAAGTTGGGAAAATGGCTCCGGACGACAAAGTGGCCTTGCGCAATCACCCTGGATTTGCTGCCGGAATTTTGGAACGGATGCCGGGTTGGACTGCAGCAGCAGAGATGGTCGCACAGCACCATGAGATGCCGGATGGCGGAGGTTACCCCAACAAGATACATGACAAGGACATCTGCGCCGGCGCCAAGATTCTTGCTATTGTCGATGCCTTTGAAGCAGTCATGCTCAAGCATATTCACCGAGGGAAAAACCGCTCGGTACTACGTGCCATTGCCGAAATCAACGCCTGCGACAACCAGTTCGCCCCGGAATGGATAGCGCCTTTCAACGCTGTGATCCGCAAGACGGTCGAAAATTGATGCCCTTTGATCGAGAACGGCGCTTTGGCGGCGTGAGCCGACTGTACGGCATCAATGGATCCGAATCCCTCCGCCAGGCAGATGTCTGCATTGTTGGCATTGGTGGGGTTGGCTCGTGGAGCGCTGAGGCATTGGCCCGAACCGGGATCAACAAAATTACTGTGGTCGACCTTGATATGGTGGCTGAATCGAATACCAATAGGCAAATTCACGCCCTTGGCGACATCTATGGCACGGCCAAGGTTAATGCCATTGCAGAACGAATCCGCGCCATCAACCCGGATTGCGAAGTTTCATGCGTTGAAGACTTCGTCACCCCGGACAATGTCGCTCAAATTTTGGACCGAAATTATTCAGTCGTGATTGATGCAATCGATCAGGTACGAGCAAAGGCTGCGATGATCGCCTTTTGTCACCAACGCAAAATCCCCATCGTTACGGCAGGGGCTGCAGGTGGACAGATTGATCCAACACAAATACGCATGACGGACCTCAGCAAAACGGTACAAGACCCATTGTTAGCCAAGGTGCGCTCCACATTACGCCGCGAATATGGATTTCCACGCGATACCAAGAAAAATTTCGGCATTCCCGCTATCTACTCGACCGAACCACTTCGCTACCCAGATGCCAATCCGGTTTGCGAAAATGAGCAAGGTCCCGCCGGGCTCAGTTGCGCTGGATTTGGCTCATCGGTCTGTGTCACATCGGCATTCGGCATGGCAGCCGCAGCGCGGGCTATTCGCTTTATTACCGAAACAAACTGATTGCAGAAACCCATCTGCTTTCGCGAGCCATGGATTGCTATCCATTCTTTGTTCGATTTGATTTTTCCAGCCACCCCAAAGCCAGGTGTTGATACAACTCAGGGCTCACGCGTGCACTCACCACCTTGGCCAGAAACGAAACAGCCATCAGACTGATCACCATTTCATGGCCATCGATCATTTCCATGACAATAATCGCAGCAGTAATCGGTGACTGAGTAACAGCAGCCAGGAAACCCGCCATAAATATCGCCATGATCGCCCCGTTTCCGGCGACGCCAAGCATTTCACCCATGGTTGCACCGAGCGCCCCGCCCACTGCCAGAGAAGGCGCAAAGATACCGCCGGGAATACCGGAGTAATAACTCAGGATAGTCGCCAGATAACGCGTAATAGGCGTATGCCAAGGGAGCGTGACCTCCCCCTTGGCAGCCATTTCCGTCACCGTATAGCCACTACCGAACGACAAGCCACCACCCAGCCAACCGATCATGGCAATCAGCAAGCCACAGATGCCTGCGAAGGCCACAGGATGATTTCGGCGCCAAACCCACACTGAAAAATTTGACTTGAAATGCGGCAACAGCATCAAGTAACTGAAGAGCCCCCCCAACAAACCGCAAATGATGCCGCCCGCAATGACGGGAAAAATAGCCGATCGATCCTGCGCCAGAACCTTCAGATTACCAAAATAGTTGTAGTTTCCGAGCAAGCCTATGGCCACCATCCCGGACAAGATGATGGTACTGATCAAAACGCCGCTGGTACGGGTTTCCAGACGCTTTCCAAGCTCCTCGATCGCGAACACAATCCCGGCCAGAGGCGTGTTGAAAGCTGCTGCAATACCGGCAGCGCCTCCGGCCAAAATCAGGTCAGAAGACCTCAGCGCCCGGGTATGCGGCAACCATCGATGTGCCGTGTACAAGATTGATGCAGCCACCTGCACAGATGGACCTTCTCGCCCGGAAGAAAACCCACCCAGCAGGGCAAGCGCGCCAACGAAGATTTTCCCGGATGCAATTCTGAGGGACAACAGCCCCTTCACGTCATTACCGCCCGCAGCGATTCGTCGTGCCGCAATCACTTGCGGAATGCCACTACCCTGCGCTCCAGGAAAATACCGCTGGGTCAGCCACACACAGATCATGCCAATCACTGGTGTCAAAATGAATGGAAGCCAGGGTCTCCCAGCAGAAAAAAGAAAGAAAAGGCCCAGGGCAAGCTCTGCCAACTTGGCGAACCCCACCACAACCAACCCCGCAACCAATGCCGCCAACCAGAGAGTGAATCGCGTACGCCAACGGAAGCTGTTCAGCAGCGCATGCCAATCAATGAAATTTCTTATCATTCTCCTCAACCTCGATTTTGATGGCGTGCTAGTGCGTCAATGGCAATGATGATCGCAACGGGTCGGAAGGCAGCAAGTCTTGCGCAGGCAACGCCATATCCGGAAGGGTAGTGCGCATACCAACAGTGCCTTCTTGGGCGGGAAATTTTGTATGTGTTGCCTGCTCAAGCTGATTTTGGGCCCCATACAAGTTACTGCTGAATCCGAATACAAACGCAGGTTCAACCCCCTCGATGCTCCGCCCGAACCCACCGTGACAGGAAGTCATTTTCCAGACCACGGGAACCTCGCGGGCGTTACTACAAATCACAGTTCCATTTCCGCCATCACGATCGCATTGATCTGCTTGGGCCAGTTCCAGAGGGATGGAAACCCGCAATTCGCAGGTGTATTTTTTATTCACCAGACTTAATCGAAACTCTCTGTCCATCGAATCCGGGATGGCAATACGCTTGAGGAAAAGTGCCGAATCATCGGTAAATCGCGCGATAAAAATGCCACGGACCTCGTCATCGCGGCAACCAAGCAATCCGGTTATTGAATAAACCAAAACGATCAACCTGCAAAGTACTGCTATTCCGCCCTTTTTATTCATGCTGATCGCCAGCGATTCGAGTGCTTAAAATTGGGGCAACGATGGCAGAGCACGAGAAAGGCTCAGCCACCAGAATCCCGAATCTGAAATGGACAGGCCATACCAGTTAATGCAAACAGGAACGACCTAGGTGCCCTATCATGGGTTGCAGATTCACCACAAATTCCTTCCCGTATCGAAACCAACCAAAATCGCGATGGCAAAAGCGCGTACAGGAACTACCATGTACGCGCTTTTTCAAAACCTGACCACCACTTCACTTCTCGACTCGTTTTTTGCGGCCTCAAGCTTCATTGGCTAGCAATATAATGGGCCGTAATTATTTTCGCAACGAGTTATCCCATGAATCTAGATCCGCAATTGCTTCAACTGGACGTTCTGCAACAGTTTCGGGTGATCTACGGAAGCATGCGACAATATTTCCGTGAACTCGAGGATAGCTGTGGCTTGCCTGGCGCCCAAACCTGGGTTCTCCAGGAAGTTGTTCGAAACCCCGAAATAGGCATTACCGAACTCGCTGGGAGGCTGGGGATTCACCAATCGACCTGCAGCATCATCGTCGAAAAGCTGACATCCAAGGGATACCTGATCAAACAGAAGATGAGTCAGGACCAACGCCGAATTGGCCTGCGCTTGACCCCCGCAGGAGAGCAACTGATTGCCGCACTCCCCGGCCCCGCGGAAGGGGTACTTCCTGAGGCCTTGGCAGCAATACCGTTGGTCTGCCTAAAAACATTGCACATCAATTTAGAGGAATTGATATTGCATATTCCCGGCAAAAAGGAAACCTTTGCCACAACACTACTTTCCGAGATGGTTCAGGATCAATGAATCATGTCCAAGAACCCCGTACTTCAGTAGTCAGCATCGTCGCAGCGGACATCTCCTGAAGGCGAGGCCACGTCCGGCTTCAGTCACGCTTGCCGACGTCCGCTTGCCATTACGTGCCGCGCCTACTTGCCGCGCAGTGGCGTTAGCAACGCCGACAATCCGTTGTGATCAATTTCCTGCATCAAGGCCAGCAAGCGCCCAATGTCGCCGGGGGGAAAGCCCTCTCTGGCAAACCAGTTGAGGTAGTTCCCCGGGAGATCGGCAATCAATTTGCCTTTGTGCTTGCCAAAGGGCATGGTGCGCGTAACAAGAAGTAGCAGGTCATCGGGATTCATGGCGGAAAGCTTCAGTCTGGCAACGTAAATTGGCTCCAAAAGCAGGCGCAGGTATTGACGGCATGCTTACTGCGATTGTCTCGAGGCCCACAGCGGATAGAGTCCGATCAGTCCAAACAAGGGGCCGGGTAGCAACAGCCAGGTGATGCTCATGCCCCAGTCGGCGATCCAGGCGGTGCCAAGCTTGATTGAAAGCATGGTGATGGCGAATCCGATAGAGTTCTGAAAGGCTAGTGCACTCCCGACAATTTCTGGCGGGCAGGCACGGGCGGAAAGTGCCGAAAAATGGGGCGAGTCAGCAACCACCGTTGCCCCCCAGAGCAGCAGCAAGGTCACTTTGGCAGCCATCGGCCAAGCCCCGGAGAGCGGGAACAATGCGCAACAGATCGCCGAGCAGGCCAAGGCCGTTGCGGCCACCCGCGGGCTGCCGATGCGCTGGCTCCACCACCCACCCAGCAGGCAACCGACTGCACCGATGCCGATGATGGCAAAGGACAGCCCGGAGAGCTGCCGGCTCCCCGCTTCGGCGAGCCCGCTAAGGATGACCAGCGCCGGGGTTAATGTCCAGAACGCATAGAGTTCCCACTGGTGGCCGAAATAGCCAAAGGCGGAGGCACGAAACTCACGGACGGAAAACGCATAAAAAACGCGCCCGAGACGCAGCGGTGGCGCGCCATGGCGTCTTTTCAGATGCGGTCCATCGCCCAGCCGAAGCATGAGCACTGCGGCGAGTAGTGCAAGCCCCGAGGAAACCAGGATGGTGGCTTGCCATGACCAGCCCGCCCCGGCCAGGCGGATGCCATGCGGCAAGGCGGTGCCCAGCGTCAGCATGCCTACCAGTTGGGCCAGCGCGGCACCTGCCCGCTCGGGCACCCAGCTGACAACCAGTTTCATGCCCAGCGGGTATACGCCAGCCAGGCAAAAGCCGACGGCAAAACGCAGGGGAACGGCGGAGGCCATGCCTTCGGCCAGCAACGCGAAGGCGCCATTGAACAAGGCACCCAGCACCGCACATACCGCGAAAATGCGGCTGGCAGGAAAGCGATCGGCCAGCCCGGAAATCGCGAAGGTCAGCGTACCGAGAATAAAACCGAGTTGCACGGCATTAGTCAGCGTTCCAATGTCGGCCGACGTAATGCCCCAGGCTCGGATCAAATCGTCCGCCGCGCTGTTGGCGGAGAACCAGAGCGAGGTACCAAAGAGTTGGGCGACAACGATCGCGAGAACGGGATTTTGCATGCTTCTGTCAGGAGACGTGATACCCGCAAGCTTATATCTGATTTGACGAGCGTAGACCGTAAAACCATCCCGATCATTGTCACGGCCTGCCTCGACATGCCAGCCTTCCAGTAAAATCGATCACCCTCCCATCCTCGGCCATGCATGCCCCAACCCACCTCGCCCAATTACCTTGCTGGTTATCCTGCCCATCTGACAGATTCCGTTTGGCTATTGATCGAACAGGGGCAGTTGGGAAAAGTGCTGCGCGAGAAGTACCCGGATACGCACGAGATTCGCACGGACACAGCGCTCTACGACTATGTTCAGGCGATCAAAGGCAGCCATATGCGCAATGCGCCGCAACCCAGCAAGGTGGCGTTTGACGGCAAGCTGCAGACGCTGCAAAACGCGCTGGGCATACACAGCCGGATTGCGCGCGTGCAAGGTGGCAAACTGAAAAGCAAACGCGAAATCCACGTCGCCAGCCTTTTTCGTGAAATGCCACCCGAGTTCCTGCGCATGATCGTGGTTCATGAAATCGCCCACCTCAAGGAGCCCGAGCACAACAAGGCCTTCTACCAGTTATGCCTGCACATGGAGGCGGCATACTTTCAGCTGGAGTTCGACCTGCGCGCCTACCTCTGCTACCTTGCTTCCGGCGGCCAGCCGCTGTGGGTAGCAGAGGCTTTCGGGCGCCAGGAATGACTGCTGCGGTCAACCGGAAAAAAGCCTGAAATCTGAAAAATGTTCGCCGCTCACTGAGACAAACACCATGCCCTCCAGCCTGACCCGATTACTTTCGATCACCCTCCTGCTGCTACTCGGTGGCTGCATGTCGCGCGGCATTCCGCTGGCGAGTGGAAGCGGCGAACAGCCGGCGGCACGGGCGTTATTGCAACAATCAGCCGAGGCCCATGGCCTGGCTGCCTTCCGGCAGATTGACGACATCAGCGTCGCCTACGCGGGGGAATGGTACGGATTGGTTGCAAAGATCCAGCCGACCCTGATCGATGCCGATTTTCGCCAAGGCTCTCAGGAGCGGATCATCTTCAAGGGCGGGCCGCTGGTCGGCCAGCACCACCTCGGCCCCAAGGGCAGCAAACAGGTGATTCGCCGGGACCGCGACGTGCAGGTTTTCTACAACGACATCCCCACCAGCGACCACGATGGAATCGCCGCGGCAGCACTGGTTGCGGACGGCTACCGCATGTTTCTGACCGGGCCGTTCTATTTTCTGGACGGTAACCTGAGTCTGGCGCTGGGCAACGACGAGGTCGTCGACGGCCGCCCCTGCGCAACGCTGGTGGCCGTGCGCCGACCCGGCCACGGGCTGTCGGCGGAAGATCGCTATCGGCTGTTCATCGACCGCGATAATCACCTTTTGCGTCGCGTCCGTTTCACGATGGAAGGTTTGGCGTCAACCCAAGGGGCTATCGCGGAGGTCGACTTCTTCGATCATCAGAAAATTGCCGGTGTGACCTGGCCCACCCGATTTTACGAGCGCCTGCGCAAGCCGATCCCGAATTTGCCGGTGCACGACTGGCGGCTGATCGGGCTGGACGTCAATCGCGGTCTGACGGCGGCAGATATTTCCGGACCGGCGTTCTCCGCCAAGGCCGCACCACCGGCGCGACGCATTGACTAAGATCACATGAACCAACTGACGGAACTCCACGACGACATTGACCGCCGTGTTCACAGCATTCGCGAAAACAACGCCGACTGGCTCTGCGGCAAGGGTTGTGACAATTGCTGCAAGCGACTGGCCGACGTACCGCAACTGACCGCTGCCGAATGGGCTTTACTGCGTGAAGGGCTGAGCAGGCTCCCGACGGAACGCCTGCAGGCCATCAGCAAAAAAATGACCGCCATCGCCTGTACAACGCAGCGGCCTGTCATCTGTCCGCTGCTCGACCACGCCACCGGCGCCTGCCCGGTTTACCACTATCGGCCAGTTGCCTGCCGTACCTACGGCTTTTACATGCAGCGCGATCTTGGGCTTTTCTGCCGCGACATTGAAAAACGGGTCGCCGATGGCGCACTGCCCAATGTAGTCTGGGGTAACCACGACGCCATCGATCACCGGCTGGCAAGCCTGGGCGACAGCCGCGCCCTGACAGCATGGTTCGCCGATTGGCAGCAAGAGGGTGGGAATATTGACCCGTGATGGCCACCACCGGGGTTGCCACGGTCAACCGGGAAAAACGTCCAAAATTGAAATACGCCCAACGACCGACGTGATGCCAAGTCCCGTTTAGTTGGTCAGAATCCGGATCTTGACGGTCTTGCCCTTGACCTTGCCAGCCGACAGTTTTCGCACCGTATCCTTGGCGACGCCTCGCGCCACCGCGACGTAGGTACTTTGGTCAGTCACCGTAATCTTGCCAACCTGCTCGCGAGTCAAGCCAGCTTCGCCGGCCAGCGCACCCATCACATCGCCAGGACGAATCTTGTCCTTGCGCCCACCAAGCATCAGCAGCGTGGACATCGGGGGCACCAGCGGCGAGTCGTCGGTAACCGCCACTGTTTTCAGGTCCAGCACATCGAGCTTGCATTTCATCATCTCGGCAATGGTCGCTACGCGGCGTCGGTCGCCCGAACTGCATAAACTCAACGCCCAACCCGCCTCGTCGCCCCGGCCGGTGCGGCCGATACGGTGAACGTGAATTTCCGGATCCGGCGTCACATCGACGTTGATCACTGCTTCAAGCTGGTCAATATCCAGGCCACGCGCCGCAACGTCCGTCGCCACCAATACCGAGCAACTGCGGTTAGCAAACTGAATCAGCACCTGATCCCGCTCGCGCTGCTCCAGATCGCCATTCAGGGTCAGCGCATGAATACCGGCGTGGCGCAGCACATTGACCAGATCGCGGCACTGCTGCTTGGTGTTGCAGAAGGCCAGCGTGCTGACCGGGCGGTAATGCTTGAGCAGGCGCACGACCGCGTCGAGACGCTCGTCGTCCCTGACCTCGTAGAAGCGCTGGCGAATCTTCGTTTCTTCGTGCTGCTCAAGAAGTTTGACCTCCTTGGGCTGACGCAAAAACTGCTTGGCCAGCTGGGCGATGCCTTCCGGATAGGTCGCCGAGAACAGCAGCGTCTGGCGCTGCGCCGGGCAGCGCTTGGCGACGAAGGCGATGTCGTCATGAAAGCCCATGTCGAGCATGCGGTCGGCTTCATCGAGGACCAGCGTATTCAGCTCGTCCAGCTTCAGGTAGCCGCGTTCCATGTGATCCATGATGCGACCGGGCGTACCAACGACGATATGGACGCCGTTTTCAAGACTATTGGCCTGATTGCGCAGCGTCGAACCACCAACCAGCGAGAGCACCTTGATGTTCTCCTCGAAACGGGCCAGCCGACGGATTTCCTGCGTCACCTGATCGGCCAGCTCGCGCGTCGGGCAAAGGACCATGGCCTGCACGGCAAAGCGGCTGGTATTCAGGCGATTGAGCAGCGCCAAGCCGAAGGCGGCAGTCTTGCCGCTACCGGTCTTGGCCTGCGCGATCAGGTCATTTCCTGCCAGCGCCAACGGCAAGCTGGCGGCTTGAATCGGCGTCATTGCAATGTATTCGAGCTGCCCCAGATTGGCCAGCATGGCCGGCGACAGCGAAAGCTCACCAAATGGACGGTGGCCGGATTCTTCGGTCGATACGTTTTCGCTCATGCGCCGCTCAAACCTTGCGCTTGCGCGCCGGCATCGGCTTACGCTGGCGCTGCCCCGGTTTATGAACGTCCGCTTCGGGTTTCGGCTTGGGCACCAGCAGATTCTTGGCCGTCGTTTTTTCCGCCGCACGGTGCGCCAGGATGGCTGCTGTCACCGCGGCCGCATCCAGCGTAATGCCCGCGTGCTCGCCCTTGACGTTGTAGGCTGAAAGCCTGTCCTTGATGGCAAACAACCGTTCAGGCGTCTCCGCCTTGCGCGGCAGCCCGGTGATGATTTCCTGCGCCGGTGCTGTCAGCGCGATGCCCGCGCCTTCAGCTTTGATCAATCCATATTTGGCAAGCCGGTCAAACGCTTCAACCAGTTTTGCCTCATTAGGGATATTGTTCTGCAGCAGATCAGCCGCAGCCACGATTTCAAGTAGCTCAGCCGGTCGTCTTTTGGAAGACAGCGCAATGGCGAGAATGAGCAGGGAGTCTACGTCGTGAACTGGGTGCATCGAATTACCTTTGAATAGCAGTGGAATGAGAAACGGCGCGGGATTCAGCGGGTCGAAGGCCGCCCCAAGCAGGCAGACTGGAAACAGTTTCTCGCAATATCGGCAGTGTACTAGGTTTGTCCCGACGGTCGTGGCAAAACCCGTCAGGCACCGCTACGGTCAACGGCAAATTCATGGCAATTTCCACTCGTAAAAAAGGCCACCCAAGGGCGGCCTTCTTCAGTATGCCTTACCGGATTGATTACTTCCCGGACAGCGCCATCATCAAATCGTTAATGCGCTTAACAAAACCAGCCGGATCGTCCAACTGCCCACCTTCGGCCAGGGTTGCCTGCTCAAAGAGCAGTGCCGCACAGTCGTCGAAACGGCTTTCTTCATACTTCAAGCGCATGACCGCAGGGTGATGTGGATTGATTTCGAGAATGGGCTTGGAATTCGGCATCGGCTGGCCTGCCGCCTTCATCAGGCGGGCCAGATTGCCGGATGGATCGTGCTCATCCGACACCAGACAGGAGGGCGAATCGGTCAGGCGATAGGTCACGCGAACGTCTTTGACCTTGTCGCCGAGCGAGGTTTTCACCTTTTCCACCAGAGCCTTGTATTCATCGGCCGCCTTTTCGGCTTCCTGCTTTTCCGCTTCGTCTTCCAACTTGCCGAGATCAAGACCACCCTTGGCAACCGATTGCAGTTGCTTGCCATCAAATTCGGTCAGATGACCCGCCACCCACTCATCGACGCGATCAGAGAGCAGCAGCACTTCGATGCCCTTCTTGCGGAAGATTTCGAGGTGCGGACTATTCTTGGCAGCATTGAAGGTGTCGGCCGTGACGAAGTAAATCTTCTCCTGACCTTCCTTCATGCGGGTGATGTAGTCGGCCAGCGAAACATTTTGCTCCGGGGTATCGTTGTGCGTCGAGGCAGAACGGATCAAGCCAGCGATCTTCTCCTTGTTGGTGTGGTCTTCACCCACACCTTCCTTGAGCACAGAACCGAAGGCCTCCCAGAACTTGGCGTATTTTTCCTTGTCGTTCTCGGCCAGATCTTCCAGCATGCCCAGCACCTTGCGCGTACAACCGTTTCGGATACCGTCAATATCCTTGCTCTGCTGCAGGATTTCGCGCGAAACATTGAGCGGCAGATCGGACGAATCGACGACCCCGCGCACAAAGCGCATGTAAAGCGGCATCAACTGTTCAGCATCGTCCATGATAAACACGCGACGAACATAGAGCTTGATGCCATGGCGGGCATTGCGATCCCACAAGTCAAACGGGGCGCGTGCCGGGATGTAGAGCAGCTGCGTGTATTCCTGCTTGCCTTCAACGCGAGCATGTGTCCATGCCAGCGGATCCTCGAAGTCATGCGCAACGTGCTTGTAGAATTCCTTGTACTGCTCGTCGGTGATGTCCGACTTGGCGCGGACCCACAGCGCGTTGGCCTGATTGACCGTTTCGTCTTCGTCGGTCATGACCTGCTCGCCGTCTTTCCACTCCTCCTTCTTCATGACGATAGGCAGGGTGATATGGTCGGAATATTTGCGGATGATCGATTTCAGCTTCCAGCCACCGAGGAATTCATCCTCACCTTCGCGCAGATGCAGAATCACATCGGTGCCACGGGTCGCTTTTTCAACCATCTCAACGGTGTAATCGCCCTCACCGCCAGACTCCCAGCAGACAGCCTGGTTCGCTTCGACGCCAGCGCGACGGGAAACCACCGTCACCTTGTCGGCAATGATGAACGACGAGTAGAAACCAACGCCGAACTGACCAATCAGGTGCGCATCTTTAGCCTGATCTCCAGTTAAGGCCGAGAAAAACTCCTTGGTCCCGGATTTCGCGATTGTGCCGAGATGCTCGACCGCTTCGTCACGCGACAGGCCGATGCCATTGTCCGAAATGGTGATCGTGTGGGCGACCTTGTCAAAGGCGATACGAATCTTCAGATCGCCATCATCGCCGTACAGCGCACTGTTGTTCAGCGCTTCAAAACGCAGCTTGTCGCAGGCATCGGAAGCATTGGAAACCAGTTCACGTAGGAAAATCTCCTTGTTGCTGTACAAAGAGTGAATCATCAGTTGCAGCAGTTGCTTTACTTCGGCCTGGAAACCCAGGGTTTCGCGATTTGTGTTCGCGGTTGCAGACTCGGACATGCTTGAAACTCCCAATGAAACATTAAGAACGTGGATTGAGAGTTGGGGGCTGCGCAGCCAAATTCAAGAGGAAGAAGTGTCTGGGAAGACGGATTTTCTCAAGCAAAAAGCCCGTTACTGATTAGTAACGGGCTTTTTTATGGGGAGTCTGGCGTTGACCTACTTTCGCGAGCGGAAGCTCACTATCATTGGCGCTCATCTGTTTCACGGTCCTGTTCGGGAAGG